>BNJT01001453.1_pt1 | contig 234075 bp, 385 predicted proteins | sample 8540491 | NCBI WGS metagenome assembly BNJT01 (sample SAMD00202455, study PRJDB9452) | human saliva metagenome | host: Homo sapiens | reverse complement strand
GGCGGTCGTCGAACGACGTGTACGACAGCCGTCAAACCATGAGCAAATAAAAGAAAGGGGAATTGCCGTACTGTAATTCCCTTTTACTATAATGCTTTAAATGTATTTACTATCGCGTTTAAATAAAGTTTGAAAAATCAGTATGCAATATATCCAATTGCGGTATATTACACGATAAACAGCCTTTAGCTATATGCGCCCTTTAATGATACACCGTACCATTTTAAATGATAACCAGATCGCGTTGCGCATAAAAATCGTTTATCGTTTCGACAATGGCTTCTGAAACTTCTGTATTGATATAACTGTACGAACGTCGAGTTTGCACGGCTTTCACGAACGATACCAATTCGTATCGTATGCCTTCACCGTCAAGTTGATAGAAATAACGCTTGTTGTTAGCAGGATTTTCGTACCTGATTTCAAAATAATCGGTCTTCCACCAAGGCGCTGGAACGTAGATGTAACCTTTTTGTTCCAGAGATAATTAATTCACCTTCCGACTTTTACTCCCTGCCCTACTTTCATCGAAGCTACAGCGTGCGGATAAACGAATGATATTTTTAGTAAAGGCGTCGAAAAAGGTTTTTTTATCGTCATCAAGTCGTGTAATGATTTGTCGTTGAGAATAGTGGGATTCCGAGCAGCTGGAAGATGGGAAGCAAAAGCCGTTGGTCCCCATGCGCAAAATGCTATTCCACTGGTTTTTGAATGTTTGAAAGACTTGTACACGTAGCATCTACCGAAACAATATCGCCAATAATACCTGTTTTTTTGCCAACAGCGTAAGGCGATGATAAGCCATTGAATAGGCCGTTTTCAGGGCATCAGAAAGAAAACAACCTTGCTTGTTGGCATACTCACGAAGTTCCTGATATTGTTCTTTATCAATAGTTATTGGCGATTCGCACAACACGTCGCGCCCGTAAGACAGGGCTTTTTTAATATCATCGTAGTGGCAAAGTGGGCTTGATATGATGTACACCGCATTACAATGATTGAGCAATGTCGTCAATATCGTTGTATGAAGGAATATGGTTTGATTCGCTGTTTCAGCTTAAAAATCGGTACGCGAAAAAAATACCACTTATGGTTAATCCGTTGACATGTTGCGCCTCTCTTGCTATTTTATTCAGTATGGGCGACTCGCCAATAAGACCCTAATTGAATATCAAATTTCTCAGCACGTATATCGGAACTTGATATGCCTTGCGTGCGGTCTAAATATACTACTTTGCAATATTCGTTGAGATAATCGAAACGACCCTCCCAATCAGAGCCTACAGTGAAGATATCAATATTAAGGCGTTTAATGTCGTCGATTTTCTGACCTTCGTATTCTTCTACAATAATTTCGTCGGCAATACCCGTTTGTCTGACGCCCTCAATGCGCTCAATAAGCGACTGTTGCACGTTTATTTTACCGCGTGCGCGGTCGAAGTTGTCGGCCGTAACACCCACCACAAGGTAATCGCCCAAAGCTTTTGCACGTTCTAACAATCGGATATGCCCCTTGTGTATGAGGTCATAAGTGCCGTAAGTGATAACTTTTTTTCATGCGATTCGTTTTTATAATAATCCTCGTTGCTGCATATCTTTCAAAGGCGTTGATAAGGCGCGTATTATCCTCAATGGTAAGTGCGCCTATGTGGCCTACGCGGAAAACACGGTCGCGCATATCGCCTCCGTTAGGGCAAATCCATATATTATACTCGTCTTTCAGTGTTGTAAAGATACTAAATGCCGATACATTTCGAGGGTGAAGAGGGGTTACAGCGTTGCCCTGTGCATGCGAAACAAAATCGAATGGCAACGATTTTTACACGCTGACGAAAGTCGTCAGCAATGGCTTTTTATGCGGTTCATTTCGGCCTCAACGCCCCCTGACGCGTCTATTTCACGCAGTCGGGTGTTGATTTGTCTGAGTATTCCAACAGCAGGAGTAAACGGTGTTTGTCCACGTTCACCGTTTTTTAAAGCGTCCTTTAAATCGAAATACATGCAGCCTGCATGATGATTATTCACCCGTTCTACACCGCGCGGCGAAAGTGTAATAATCGATATTCCCGGGAGGACAAGCTAATGCTTTCTGCGAGCCTGTTATCATTACATCGGCTCCTAAGGCTTCCATATCAAATGGGTCGGCAAGGAACGAGCTGATGGCATCGACTATAAGAAACAGGTTATTGCGCTTACAGAAATCGCTAATAAGCTCAATATCATAGTGCACACCAGTGGAAGTTTCGTTGACATTCACCAAAAAGCCCGTGTAACCCTGCTGATCATAAGGTGCCAGCATATCGGCATTGATATCAAAAACCAAATTCAGGAACAAGCTCGGTATAAGGGGATATGGTGAATTTGACACAGCTGAACGAAAACGCTCTCCAAAGCTACCTCCGTTAATGACAAGTAGCTTATCATCAGGTGTCAAACGTATTCATGATTGTTGCTTCCATAGCAGCTGTGCCTGAGCCTGTAATGAAAAACTACGCGTGATGTGGGGGCAGCCTTGGCGAATTTCTTTACAAGTGCTTCGTTCTCGAAACATGATTTGTGAGAATTCAGACGTTCTAAAGTAAGGAACTTGCTCACCTCCTATAGCTCTAACTGCATCGCTTGACATCACTGGTCCAACCGTGAAGTTCAACATTTCATGATATTCTTGCATCGTAAAATTGCGTTTTATACTCAATATTTAAAATGGAAAGGCTAAAATATAATGGAATAGCCGCTTCGTAGTGCTTTTCTTTTTTTAACAACTGTTTGCTATAGTTGTTTTGAAAACCTATTTACGAATACGTCCAAAGGTTTTAATGCTTGTATACTTTTCGCCACAAATTAAGTTTTCGTTGGTTTGGTACGCCTTTTCGACGAATATAATCGCGTGCGCCTTCAAGCATTCGATGTGCTACTCGGCCGTCGGTATAGGGGTCATAATTGCTGATAACCCATTTCCGCAGGTTGATATACTCTTCGTTTTCTACAACTTCATCAATAGCATCGCACAAATCATCAGGATTTGTAATGTTCTTCCAATAAATATCTTTAGAAATTGCGTTCAGTGTTACCACAGGCTTATCGAGTAATAAGAACTCGTAAATGGTTGAAGAGGTATCGCTAATCATCACATCGGACATCAGCATATACTTCATTACACTGTAGTCGTCGACGAAAAATCATATTATCATATTGTGTAGCCAAAGCTTTATACTCGTCTACCCACTCTTGGCGTGTGAGCGGATGAAACTTCATCAACAACAATACGTCCTTTTGTTGACAAAGCTTAATTAAGTTGTCTTTGATAACGGGAAGCGACGTTATTTTCGGTGAAAATGTGGGTGCATAAAGCACTATTTGCTGCTTTCCATACTGATTCAGAAGTTGATGACGTTCATTATCGAAGTCGTGTTTTGTGCTGAAAAATCCAGTCTTGACGCGGCCAACCCGTTTCTAATACTTCGAAATCGCCATACTTTTTCAGCCAATCGTTTAAAGTTATTCGTGAAAATAAGGGCCTTGTGTAAAAATAAGTATCGAAGTATCTGCGTATTACCCAATGGTCTTTTTCTCGGCTGCATAGCCGTGAAAAAAATTTGTATTTTAACACCCGAAAGATAGTAAGGCACAATGTTTCCAGGCACAAAAACAGCTTCGGGCATGAAGTTATAAACTTCCTGAATGCTCGTAGTCCAACAAACATCGTTTTTAAGTGGGAAATTAGTTATCTTTTTCATGCACATACCACAACACATCATTGCCACCTTCACGATCGGCTTCGAGCTGAATAGGGTGCAAAATGTCAATGGCATACTTATTCTCACAAAACAGAATAATTCTCATAACAAAGCAATAATTTGGGGGTAAAGATAACTATAAATAACCGAATAAGACAGCTATTAATGAATAATCTTTAGTATTCAAATAAAGCCTGCGGGGTTATCATGTGACCGCGCAGGCTTTATACTTACTTAATTTTCATCGGAAAAATGCAGCTTGTTCGGCAGCTGCTATAATCTCTTCACGACTCTTCTCCTTAGCACTAATATCGCTAAGATCAAATTCATCGGTATGTGGGGTATTGTCTACACTCTCGGTCTCAGTAGAGATAGGTTCAGTGTAAACTGCTTCTTGCGTTTCCTCAGTATGTAGCTTCTGTGGTCGAATTTACCATGAAATCCTGATTCGTATTCGTATCAGGAATAGCTTGAGTAGGCTGTTCTTCCATCTTGGTACGTTCAGCTTTTTGCCGCAAAAAAACTTGGTCGATAAACTGAGGTTCTTTCTTTTAATTTGTTCAGTGTATCTTTAGAAGCTTTCTGCTGACTCTCCTTTTTTTGAGAAACCTTTACCGCTACAACCTTCTATGCCCTCGAGAATAATTTGATAAGAAAAAAACAGGACTTCCGTCTTTATCCTTAGCTTCTTCAAGAAGTTTAAAATTGAGTTTGATACGGTTTTTCTGGCTCCACTCAATAAGCTTGCTTTTAAAGTTTACTTCTTTATAAGCAACCTTATCAATATTAATCATCTGTTTTAAAGATGCGTTCTTTCAGGAAAACCATGCAGGCATCGTAGCCACGATCAAGATAAAGCGCACCAACAAGGGGCCTCAAAAGCGTTACCTCCCATATAGCTGTTATGAGAAATAGTATGCCCACTCGACAAAAATTAGCTTGTTAATACCTAATTCATTGGCCAGCTTATTAAGCGTATCGCGTTGTACAAGCTTCGAACGCGTATTGGTTAAAAAAGCCTTCACGCTTACCCGAAAAAAATGACGATAAACAATATCGCCCACTGTAGCGTCGAGAATAGCATCGCCTAAAAATTCGAGACGTTCGTTGTTAACAGGCTTGCCTTTTTTTATTTCTGTGCATCACACTCTTATGCATCAGCGCCATCTTATAATAGCTGATGTTATGAGGATACAAGCCCATTATTTGATATAAAGAAGAATAAAGCTCCTTCTCCTTGCGGAAAGGGAGCCTTATTCGGTCGATTATGTTGATTAACATAAACTTATTATTCAGCATACTTTTTGAATACTACACATGCGTTATGACCACCGAAGCCGAAAGTATTCGACAATGCGGCACGCACCTCACGCTTCTGAGCGGTATTAAAGGTGAAATTCATGTTGTAGTCAAGTTCAGGATCATTATCGCCTTCTGCATGATTAATGGTAGGAGGCACGATGTCGTTCTTTACGCTCAACACACAAACCATAGCCTCAACAGCACCTGCAGCACCAAGAAGGTGACCAGTCATACTCTTTGTTGAACTAATATTCAGTTTATAAGCGTGCTCACCAAAGAGATCCTAATTGCCTTAGCTTCTGAAATATCACCTACATGAGTAGATGTTCCGTGTACATTGATATAGTCGATATCAGATGTATTCAAACCTGCATCTTGAAGAGCCTCTTTCATAACCAGCTTTTGCACCTAAGCCCTCAGGGTGAGAAGCGGTGATATGATGTGCATCAGCGCTCATACCTTCACCTACCATTTCGGCATAGATTTTTGCTCCACGCTTCTTTAGCATGTTCAAGAGTTTCAAGAACAAGACATCCTGAACCTTCGCCCATTACGAAACCATCGCGACTTGCACTGAAAGGACGACTTGCGCCTTGTGGGTCATCATTACGGGTAGAAAGTGCATGCATTGCATTGAATCCGCCAACACCGCATTCGCAAATAGCTGCTTCTGCGCCACCAGCTACAATTACATCAGCCTTTCCTAAGCGCAACAGGTTAAACGCATCAGCAAGTGCATGAGTTGAAGAAGCACAAGCACTTGTCGTTACATAGTTTGGACCATGAAAAACCATAAAGCATACTTATTTGGCCGGCTGCAATATCAGAAATCATCTTCGGGATAAAATAAGGATTGAATTTTTGGAGCTGTTTTATCATTCTCACAATAATTCATTACTTCATCCTGAAATGTGCGGATTCCACCGATACCTATACCATATACTACTCCTATGCGGTTCTTGTCCTCTTTTTCCAAGTCCATTCCTGAATCATTCACACCTTGTATAGCACTGATGATTGCCAACTGTGTACAACGATCCATCTTGCGAGCCTCTTTACGATTGATGTATTTCTCAACATCAAGGTTTTTAACCTCACAACCAAACTGTGTCTTGAAATTAGCTGCGTTAAACTGTGCAAAAAGGAGCGGCACCACTTTTTCCCTCCAAAAGGCTCTGCCAAGTTTCCTCTGCTGTATTGCCTAAAAGGTGTAACAGCTCCTATTCCTGTTACAACAACTCTGTTTAATTCCATCTAATATTTTAGTTTTAAAAAAATTAGCGTTTAATGACATGATTGACATTAAACGCTAAAGACCTTTCGCTCAACTTATTACTTAGCGTTCTCCTGAATATAGTTGATAGCGTCCTGTACAGTCTGAATGGTTTCAGCCTTGTCATCAGGGAATAGAGATACCAAACTCTTTTTCAAATTCCATAATCAGCTCTACGGTGTCAAGTGAGTCTGCACCAAGATCGTTTGTGAAACTTGCTTCGGGTTTTACCTCTGCTTCATCTACACCCAGTTTATCAACGATAATAGCCTTAACTTTAGATTCGATTTCTGACATAATTGTATTATTATTAAATGTTATAAATGTATTTTTAGCACAAAAATCGGTTTGCAAAAGTAAATAACTTTTTGCCAATTACACAAATAAAAATGAAAAAAATACCCATTTATTGCACAACCTATATGTTTTTGTGCATAGAAACCTACTGTTTTTTGTAGAATAGCTATTGCATAGTTAAAAATAAGTTGGTATCTTTGCAAAAATCTAAATCAATCTAAAAGATATGACTTTTTACACAACAATGTAATGAAATCTTCAATAAAAGCAATTGAAGATTACCATCTAAAAAGATAACATTGATACTCCTATTAACAACCCTTATGAGAAAGGTTCTATAGAAAACCGTCTTTATTTAAAGTGTTGGATTGACACTGTACAATGGCATCTTGAAGATATTATCCGCGATCCACATATCGATCCTTTAGAGGCTTTTAGCTTTAAAGCGTCGTATTGATAGAAGTAATCAGGATAGAACAGATCTTGTTGAGCAGATTGATTCTTATTTCCGACAGATTTATTCTAACGTTAATCTTTTTGCCCGATGCTCGTCTGAACACCGAAAGTCCTGCATGGGCTGTTGACCGTCTTTCTATTCTTGCGCTTAAAAATATATCATATGCGTGAGCAAGCGGAAAGAAAAAGATGCATCTGAAGAACACATTACACTGTGTAAATCAAAAATTAAATGTGCTTCTTGAGCAGCAGGTTGATTTGTCTACAGCCATTGATCAACTGTTAGAAGATATCGAAGCTGGCCGCAAATACATGAAGGTTTATCGACAGATGAAGATGTATAACGACCCGAGCACCAACCCTGTTCTTTATCAAAATAAGAACAGTTAATACTTAATTTTAAACTATCTAATACCTATTTTCGAATGAAGACTGAGCATATACTCGTCATCCGTTTTTTTCAGCAATGGGTGACGTTGCTATGACAGTTCCAGTAGTGTATGCCCTTGCAAAGCAATATCCTAATGTGAGGATAACCATGCTTTTCAAAAGCCTTTTGCACGCCCTTTTTTTGAAGAACTGGCTCCGAATGTAGGATTTATGGAGGCTGATATCAATGCCGAATATTATGGAATAAAGGGTTTAAATGCTCTTTTATAGAAGATTAACGGCTAAAAATTCACCGCCATTGCCGACCTTCATAATGTATTAAGGTCGAACTATTTGCGCATGCGCTTTCAATGTTGATAATTATCGCGTTGCCCATATTAATAAGCATCGCAAACAACGAAAAGCATTAACAAGAAATAATAATAAGGTATTTAAGCCTATTCCAACCGCTTTTTGACAATTATAAAAAAAGTGTTTGAAGAATTAGGTTACCCTATTAATCTTGAGTTTTCCACACTTTTTTTCCACAATCTAAATCTCAATTACGACTTCTTCCTACTATTATTGGAGAAAAAGAAAAAAATTTCAGCAATGGATAGGTATTGCTCCTTTTGCGGCACATCAAGGAAAAACTTACCCCTTACCATTAATGAAAGAAGTTATTGAGAAAAATAACAAAAAAATTATCCTTCTTGCCGAATATTTCTTTTTGGAGGAGGGCAAAAGGAAAAAAAGCGTTACTGCAAGAAATTGCTCAGAAACAACAACCATTGTACAAATGTAGCAGGCCAACTTAATGGTCTTCAACAAGAATTAATTCTCATGAGTCACCTCGAACTCATGATATCAATGGATAGTGCAAATATGCACCTTGCTTCGCTTGTTAATACCCCTGTCGTAAGTATCTGGGGTGCTACATCCTTATACTGGATTTATGGGCTGGAATCAGAAGATAGAAAATGCTGTACAAGTTGACCTTCCATGTAGGCCTTGTTCTATCTTTGGCAACAAACCATGTTTACGTGGCGATTACGCCTGTCTTAATTCTATTACACCTGATATGGTTTTCAGCAAAGTACAGGCTGTCCTTAACAACCGTGGATAACTTTGATAACCCTGTTTATAACCCATTTATAAGTTAACTAATAACTATGCTGTTATCCACAGCTATATTTTTCATGTCTATACTTTTTGTGGATATCAACATATTTATCATTTCAGAATAGAACAGTTATCAACCTTTTTTTCAACACTAAAATATTATCAACATATACAATATCAACAATCTAATAAAAACGTTGATAACTCTTTAAAAATACTGAAACAGATACTTTAAGTATGCTATCATACTGCGTAAAAGATAATAAAAAGAAGTTGATAACGAAATGACAAAATTTTTACTTCATAAGTTTTTCAACTTATCAACGGCCTTTCTTTTCTTCTTCTTTATTTTCTTTTTTTAATAATTAAATCAAATAATAAATAAAAAGAGAAGTGGGATATGCTCCATGAAATTTTTAATTTAATAGGAATACAATAACAAAGAATATGTTGAATACACCTTATTATATATAAAGGTGGAATAAATCGATAAATCCCTCCCTTTCATCAATTATGAAAAGGAGGGATTTTTCTCTAGAGTAAACTTAGAATTATATTTGCTTGTACTGATCAGTTTATTATAGCTATCTTACATACTACACCTTTACTACCTTCTTCAGTAGCTATCTCTACCATATATACACCTGAAGCCACGCGTTTTTCCGTTTCGGTCAAGCCCATACCATTTATATTCTCCATTAGCAGCTTTTTACCTGTATTGACAAGTGCGCCGTTTGAAGTTGTTATTTTCACGTCTGCTCGCTCGTCAAGACCTGTTATTGTAATGACGCCCAAGTAGTCAGGACGAACAGGATTAGGATAAGCGTAGACACTATTCTTGGTCATTCCCTCCCCTGCTGTTGTAGCATCGCTCATGTATGAGCATAATCCGTTATCAGTTCCTATGAACAATTCACCCGTCTCTTCGTTCATAGTCAGCGATTCTATGTTATTAGAGAGCAGCTTACTATTGCTTGTAGTGAAATGTTTTAGCTGATGAATATTATCCGAACTAATCAAGTAAATACCGTCGCCAGGCGTACCAATCCATTTTCCTATTTACCTTATCAACATAAATACAGCTAATATCTACACCAGCAAGTAGATAGTCAGCATAGTTAGTTCCATCGTTACGAGGCACTTTAACCTGATGAAAAACAGGGTTATTAGCAGTTATTTGTTCGGGTTTAAGAATGAAAGGTCCTTTATCTGTGCAAATCCACATATTTTTATCATGGTCTTCAGCAATAGCCCTCACAAATAAAATATGGGTTTGTTCGCCCTCTTCGTTAATAAACTGACTGTATTGTTTAATCGTGTTTGTTGTAGGTTGAAAACTAACTGCCATCGGATAACGGTAGAAGTTATTAGCTATCCACATCAGTCCACGACTGTCAATTACAGGCGTTTTCATACGTTCGAGTGAACGGTTATTATTTACTAACTCTGTGTGATGATAGTTATTCCATTGTCCATCTGGTGTAAGTTGAAGAATAGATGTTGAAGAACTAATGCTATTTGTTGCCCTACAAATTTCCTTTATCATCAAATTTTACTCCGAGAACTATACAGTAATTTTTTTGTTGTTTGCGCTTACTGTCGAAGCAGTTTTGTAAAAAGACTGTTATCGCAATTATATGCCTTAACAAATTGACCATTCAAAAAATTCGTAAACGCCTGTACGACCTGATGCAAATACGTGATTTTTCGTTTTTAGGATCAATATCCATTGAAGCTAAGTCAACAAAAATCATATCCTGTTATGTCCTTGATGTTGTCTTGATAAAAAGTCCATTTGCTTCCGTCGTATATTTGTACGCAACCAGGTCTATAGAGATCGTTGGTAGGGGTATAACCTCCTCCTACCGAGTATAATTTTCCACGATAAAATTTAGTGAATTCAAAATAATTATACTTTGGTCCTCCCAAATTAAGCGTCTTTACAAGAGCCAACAAAGTGGGGTCCATTACCTTATTATATGGTCTAAAATGTCCCATTCTTACCCAGTTATTTCGGTCAAGAAGATTATCGGTAAGTAAACCACGATAAGAACCTTGTGGGCTCGACTCTGCGTAAATATAGTTGCCTTCTACGCGGCTATAGTTTACATAGAAACCTAAGTTGTATGTATTGCTTATTTCAGCATTTTGTACATTCAGCTTCATAACGCCGAAAGCAGTAGATAAATAGGCATATTTCCCACTTACATCAATGCTGTTTACCTTTTTGGTTTTTCGGTCATAGTAGCATTCATGTAGTCAGCAATATTCTCAACATTTCCGTTGAGGCGATAACAAGTCAATGTTATTATTGGTATATACTATAACCAATTTTTTTGCTGCCTGACACCACGCTATATGTTCAATATTACAGTCGCTAAGTGCATTTAACTTATCAAAGGTCTGTATACTCTGGTCATTTTGATTATAGCAATAAAAGGTCTTTTTGAGGCAAGAACATAAATATTGCCATTCATTCCCTTCTCTATTTCTGTAGGCTCATAATAGCTCAGATAAGTTTTCCACAGTCCCGACGTTGCATGCGAAGCAAGTGAGAAGAAAAGCACTAAAGCTGAAAGAATAGTCTTTTTCATCATGAAAGGAATACGTTTATAATGTAATTGATGTATCATTATATCGTAAAAGGTGTTGCGATTACAACATATTTACAATGCCTTTACAACGTAAACGTAATGTCTTTATTGCGTAATTGTCGTGCCTTTTACGACGTAAAGGGAAATCAATTTAACTTATTTCCCTTTTTAAAAAGTCGGCTAATTTTGCAACAGCTCTTGCTCTATGACTTATTTTATTTTTAATATCCTCGCCCAGTTCAGCAAAGCTTTTATCGTAGCCATCGGGTATAAACAATGGGTCGTAGCCAAAAGCCTTCACTACCATGCTTCTCTTTTTGCTATATATCCTTTTACTTCACCTTCAAACTGATATTCTTTATAGGGACGACGAATTATCTTCTTCTGTAAGTATCAAACTGATTACAGTACGAAATCGTGCTTTCCCTATTTGTGTTATCACCCAGCTCATCAAAGCAACTTTTTTTCATATTGGCTTCGCTGTCATGATCAGTACCTTCGGCATATCGTGCTGAATGTACACCCGGTGCTCCATCTAAAGCATCTACCTCAAGTCCTGTATCATCGGCAAAGCAACTCAGGTGATAATGATTGAAAAACGTATTCAGCTTTCTGATGTGCATTCTCCTCAAAGGGTGTTTCCTGTCTCAGGGTATTTCATCGTAACAACCAATGTCGGCCAATGAAACTATCTCAAAAATCGGAACCCAAAAATAGCTCTAATTTCTTGTAGCTTATGCTTATTATTGGTAGCAAATACTATCTTTCATTTTTAATCTTTTACGTTGTCTTTGTTTTCCAATGTTGGTGTATTGGTACTGCCTTTTTTTCTTGTCTTTTGGTATTTTCACTTTTATCTTTATCAAAGCCTTCTCCATAAACACCAATAACTGAACTTTGTGAAACAAAGGCGTTAGGGTCAATCATTTTTATTAATCTGAAAATACTTGTACTCTCACGTCGTTTAGCAAGAATACAAAGTACCTTCATTTCTTGTCCCGTGTACCACCCATGTCCGTCAAGAATAGTCACACCATGGTCCATTTCGGTACCAATAGCGTTTGCTATTTCCATGTGTTTCTTTGAGAAAATCATGAATTGAACCGACTCTCTTCTTGCGTTCATTACATAGTCGAGCATAAAATTCTCAACCACCATCGTACACAATCCGAATACCACCTTAGGAATACGGGCAAGACTATCGCCAAATTCGGGAATGAAGAAACAGCTACCAATAATACAAAGGTCTACACCAATAAGTACCTGTCCCAACGAAAAATTATAATATTTATTTACTGCTGCTGCTATAATATCAGTTCCACCCGTTGAACCATTGTTCATAAACACAATAGCTAATGAGGTTCCTGTCATGGTACAACCAATGAGAAGTGACATAAAAATCTTGCCCTTCGCCCAATATTTTTTTATAATGTCCATGTGCATCTACGGGCATTAATTCTTGCGCTACCCACAAAAAGGAACGAAAGAGCAAATATAGCATAGATGGTTTTTATTAAAAATTTAAATCCTAATATTTTAAGGGCTGGCAGCAGAAGCAGCACATTTATAATAAAAATAACTGGTCTCAATTGGGACATTAAACGCATAAAAGATAATGGCCGAAAAAGCCTGTTACACCTCCGTTACAATTTCATAGGGGTAACAAGAAGGTTGTCCAGGCAAAAGCATAGAGGCATAAACGAGGGTTATAAAGATATAATCCTTTCGCCTCATTCCAGATAATTTGATGGTTTATTGTCATTTGACAACGATGTTAATAATCTTTTTTTAGGCACTACAATAACTTTCATAATCTGCATGCCTTCTGTATATTTGGCAGTGCGATCGTCCTCAAGAGTAAGCTTCTCAATTTCGTCTTTAGAAGCATCTGCAGCAAACATCTTCTGAAAACGAGCCTTACCATTAAACGAGACAGTGAGCTGAATTTCGTTTTTCTGCAAGGTATTCCTCGTTCCATTTTGGCCACTGTGCATCGCAAACCGTTTTCCTTTTCGCCTAATTCGTTCCACAATTCCTCAGCAATATGTGGAGCAAAAAGGCGCAATAAGAATAACCAAATCATGAAGTATTTCACGGCTATGGCACTTTTTGTTGACCCAATTCGTTTACACAAATCATGAAAGCAGATATTGATGTATTGAAAGCTAAAGTTCTCAATATCCTGTGTTACTTTCTTGATGAGTTTGTGCAAACTCTTCAGATTTTTCCTGCGTAGGGTTTATCATCATTTACAAGCCAATTATCAGTTCTGTTTTTCCCCAGAAGAGGCTCCATAATTTCTTTAAGAATCTAAAACAACCATCTATACCGTTGGTGTCCCAAGGCTTGCTGGCTTCTAATGGGCCAAGGAACATTTTCGTAAAAGACGTAGTGTATCAGCGCCATAATCGTTTACGATGTCGTCAGGATTCACCACATTGTACATCGATTTTGACATCTTTTCGATAGCCCAACCACAAATATATTTACCGTCTTCAAGAATAAACTCGGCGTCTTTGTATTCAGGACTCCATGCGCGGAAAAGCATCAACGTCAAGTATATCGTTTTTAACGAGGTTCACCCATGCGTGTATAGGGTGTAACGTCTTTATAATTCTTACGCAGGTTATAGCTTACAAATACAGGTTTATTCTCGCTACTTAGTTCGTTGACACGGTAAACAAAGTTTGATCGTCCTTGAATCATACCCTGATTAATCAGCTTCTGATAGGGTTCTTCTTCGTAGCTAACACCATTATCGAAGAAATTTATTCCAGAATCTACTGTATATCAGGTGACCCGTTGCATGCTCAGTACCTCCCACATACAGGTCAACGTGTTTCCAATACTGTCCTGCTTTCGGCTGAGATAAGTGCCTTGTCGTTTTTCGGATCCATATATCTCAGATAGTAAGCAGATGAGCCTGCAAAGCCCGGCATGGTGTACAGGTCGAGTGGGAACACGGTTTTTCTCGTCAATTTTACTATTTTCAACCACCTTCTTTGCTACAGTATCCCATGCCCATTTCTCCGCACGACCCAATGGAGGTTCACCACTTTCAGTAGGCTTATACTCTTTTTATTTCGGGCAGTTCTATGGGTAAACACTCTTCAGGGAACGATGCGAGGAATACCATTTTCATAGTAAACGGGGGAAAGGTTCACCCCAGTAACGCTGACGTGAGAAAAATAGCATCGCGCAAACGATAGTTCACCTTTACACGACCTAAATTGTGTTCAGTAACAAACTGTTTGGTTTTTCTCGATAGCCTCTTTCACCGTGCAGCCGTTCAGCGTAAAAACCATTTAATGTTTGCTTTCCGCTTACAGGCGAGTTCATTACTATGCCTTCTTTGGCATCAAAACTCTCTTCTGATACATCGGCACCTTCGATAAGTGGAATAATTGGCAGGTTAAAAATGGCGTGCAAAAGCATAGTCACGACTATCGTGTGCAGGCACAGCCATAATCGCTCCTGTACCATAGCCTGCAAGAACATATTCACTTATCCATACGGGAATGTTGTCACCAGTGAATGGATTCACCGCATACGAACCACTGAAATACGCCTGTAACCTTACGGTCGCTCATACGATCAAGTTCCGTGCGGCTCTTCACATAATCGAGATATTGCTCAACTTCAGCTTTCTGTTCAGCAGTAGTTAACTTCTCTACCAGCTCACTCTCAGGAGCTAATACCATAAAGTAACACCAAAAAATGGTATCAGCGCGAGTGGTGAAAAATAGTAAAGGTTTCATCGGTATCAGCAATACGGAATTGCATTTCAGTACCTTCCGAACGTCCTATCCAGTTTTTTTCTGCGTTTCTTTTATTGATTCACTCCAATCAACGGTATCAAGACCGTCTAATAAACGTTGTGAGTAAGCCGACACGCGTAAGCACCATTGGCTCATTTTTCTGCACAACAGGGGAATCCGCCACGCACACTCACGCCGTCTACTACCTCATCATTAGCCAAAACAGTACCTAAACCAGCACACCAGTTCACCATCGTCTCGCCCTTATAAGCTATACGATAGTTCATCAGTGTGTCCGATTTCTGCTTTCTCGTCCATCGCTTTCCACTCATCGGCTGTAAACGAAAAGCTCTTCGCCCTTTGTGCTACATGAAGGTCAGCTGTGCCTTTTTCTTCGAAAGTGTTTGATTAGTTTTTCAATAGGTTTTGCGCTTTGACAGCTAATACAATAGAACGAATTGAACATACGTCCAAAAGACCCATTGTGTCCAATGGTAATACTTAGGGTCGCACGTTCTAATCTCACGGCTCCAATCAAATGAGAAGCCTATCTTATCCAATTGTTCACGATAGTGTTCAATATTCTTTTTCGGTGGTGATAGCAGGATGTTGTCCTGTCTTGATGGCATATTGCTCAGCGGGTAGTCCGTACGCATCATAGCCCATAGGATTTAGTACATTAAAAGCCATTCTGACGCTTGAAACGGGCGTATATGTCGCTCGCAATATAGCCTAAAGGGTGACCTACATGCAAGCCAGCACCTGAAGGATAGGGAAACATGTTAAGTACATAAAAACTTGGGTTTACTTTTTATCTTCAGTTACCTTATAGGTTTGCTGATCAGCCCAAGTTTTTTTGCCACTTCTTCTCAATTTCTTTGAAATTGTATTCCATTGTTATTTTGTTATTTCTTGTAATCTAACGTTCTATAAATATAAAGATGTATGCAAAGTTAGCGTAAAAAGCAGAAAATTCAAAGGAAAAAGCCGAAATAACAATGTGTTAAGGCCGAAAAAGCTCATGTGTTTACGCTCTATTGTTCATGATACGGCGGCCGTCGTACACGCGTATGGCGGTCGTCGTACGCATTGTTCCATGGCCGTAGTACACGTTGTATGACGGCCGTTATACTTTTGCCACAAGCCAATAAAGCACGTAGCAAAAGCATGTAAAAAGCCAGCAAAAAGGGTGAAATGAATTAAATTTGACCTGCTTCTACTTGGCGCACTATGCGCTCAGTAAGTCGGTCAATGCCGTTAGGGTCATACTCTTTCTTTAGCGAAGCACCAAAGACGTAGGCAAAAGTTTGCCAAAAGCCTGCACGAATAGGGGCCAAGAAAACCCTGAATAAGTTCGTACGACGAGCTGTTACATTCGCGATAAACTAATCTTATCAACAGTTTTCCTTGTGCATAAGTTAGCTTCTTCATGCGCGGCGTATACTCTTTTCTAATATCTTTCTCAACCTGTTTCATGTGTAGGTCGCGCGCACGTTTGTTGGGAAGCATGTCTAAATAGTCGCCTGTCTCGATAATAATACGGTTTACCTCTTTAGCGATAGGGAGCACCAGCTTTTGACATTATACACAATCGGTTATAAGCCTGACGTTGAGCGATCATCGCTAAAAACAGGCTCAGGGATAAACCCATATATTGTTAAGCTCAAGGTATTGTATACTATCACTGCCCTGCTTTTACTTTTGCCCACCTTTACCATAGGCACAAAAGTGGGGCTGTCCATATCCACATCACGGTCTTCTGGATTGGTGTTATTGTTTTGTGCCTGCAATGTAATGTGCAGGAAAAACAACAATGCAGTAGTAGCAATAACTCTTAACATAGGTCGCAAAAGTACAATGTATTTTCGCAAAAGCAAAGACAATAGTTTTAAAATTTATGAAATAGGCCCTACCCTTTACGATATGATGGTGACGATATAACGTAATAAACACGTGCCGAAAACGGCATATTGTCTTTTATTTTATGCTACAGGCCTATTGTCAATATAAAAATGATTATCTTTGCATCATAAGATAAATGCTTTAAGCTTATGAAACTAAATATCGTTATTCCCTGTTATAACGAAGAAGAAGTGTTACCTCAAACCTTCGTCCGTATGAAGGCATTGTTGGCACGTTTGAAAGCAGAGACCGATACTGATGCGCGTCTTCTGTTTGTCGATGATGGCAGTAGAGACCGCACTTGGGAGCTAATTGCACAGGCTGCACAGAACGATGAAACGGTGTGTGGCTTGAAACTGTCGCATAATAAAGGCCATCAGAATGCACTTTGGGCGGGTATGGAACAGGGGTGTTGATACGTGCGATGCCATGGTTTCAATTGATGCCGATTTGCAAGACGATGAGAATGCCATTGTAGATATGGCACGACAAGTAAACGAAGGGTAAGGATATTGTTTACGGTGTACGTAAAGAACGCCGTACAGATACGTGGTTCAAACGTTTCTCGGCCGAAGCATTTTATAAGCTGATGAAGCGTGTTGACGACGAAATTATATTTAATCATGCCGATTTTCGCATGATGACAAACCGTGCTGTAAAAGGCTTTAATAGCATATCCCTGAACGCAATTTGTTCCTGCGTGGCATTGTAAGGGAATTGGGTTTTCAGGAGGGTTACGTCTATTATGACCGCAAAGCGCGTGAGGCTGGCGATTCAAAATACCCGCTGAAAAAGATGATATCGTTCAGTATTGACGGCATAACGTCGTTTTTCAGTAGCACCGATTAAGGTTCATCACTTGTGTAGGTTTGCTGATGACCTTTATGGCTTTTTGTCTTTCATTATTTATGCACTGGTACGCAATGCTGAGGGCGAAACCATACAAGGATGGACCTCTTTACTGGTTTCGTTATGGTTTATAGGCGGTATTGTAACTACCTCAATAGGTATTACAGGACTGTATGTTGGTAAAATTTATATTGAAGTAAAACGACGTCCCCGCTACTTCATTGAACAGCGATTAAATTTGTAAATATAAATCGTATCTTTCAATTCGGTTACACGCTGTGCCGTATGCGAGAGTTCTGTAAATTGATATTGTTCGGCAAAAGCTTTGTTGAACTCTGCCTTACTATTCGCATTGATTAACAAAATACCCTTTTCTGGGCGGTCAATATCAAACTGTCGAACAACATCATTCAAGTAAAAGTTTATTCCAAAAAAGTGTACCGTATTTCCGCCATACCTGTTAAAGTTGGTAAATGCGTACAGGGGTTCATAGCCATAATGACGTTTTAATCTCCATGGCAAAAGGCTTTAGGCTTTTGGTATTCATCACACGGGGTGCATAAAAACCATCAAAGGCCACATACATCAGTACGGTCATCAGGCAAGATACCAGCACGGTACGGTTGCCAAACTCTTTGTAACCCTTGTTTATAAGCGTTGAAATACCTATTAAAGCTGCTATAAGTGGCACGGCAGATAAAAAGTATATCGGCCGCACTCATGGGGTTATAGGCTATGGCATGTAATATATTGGTATTCTCCCAAGCGTGTCGACCATGGAAAAATAGTGTCGGGAATAACGCCGAAACGTGCCACAACAAAAAGCTATTGTAAGCAATATTCCTACTATAGAAATGAAACCAATATACAACTTTACAGGCATGATGCTGCGCTTGATAAACCATATCATATACTCGGCTATGAGTACAGCCATAAACGGATAGCATGGTAATAGGTACACTCCGCGTTTGCTTTTTCGGTATGCAGTAGAAAATAAAGATAAGCAAGAATGCCAACCATGTAAACTTTTTGTAAGGGGTCGGCTGTGCGTATTTTTTCGACAAAAAGCGCTTCGTGACATCGTTTTTCCAAGGCAAAACAAATAATGAAAACAGCATGATTAGCGTCCATGGGTGCCCACCCTGCAATAAGCATCAGTACGTTGTATATGGCGGGATTCTCATGCGATCCATACGACATTTTACCCGCAAAACGTCCTACATTTCTCTTCCATTACAAGACTTAGGAATTGTTCTCCGCCTTGTTTGTAAGCAGCATAATACCACATAGCGGGTAAAATAAGGCTTAAAAATAGCACAGGCTGTAAGCTTAAAAATAAGTTTTATAGGCTTTTCGCGCTCGGTTAACATGAAAATAAATATCACCATGCACGGCAGAATTATACCTACAGGACCCTTAGTAAGCGTAGCGCCACTCATGCAAAGAATGGCCAGCCATGGCAGATCGCGGCTACCTCTCTCCCACCATCGGTATAACAAATAAATAGCACCAACAATAAAAGCCGTCAGAACCATATCAACTCTGCAATTGGTCCCTGCACGGTGTACCTCAAAAAAGCAGTCAAGGTTAAGATAGTGGCAATAATACTTACATTGCTATTTTTACGACGGGCATAGAAAGCTGAAGGTGCTTACTAACAACGCAATCAGTGCAATGGCAGAGGGTAAACGTGAGGTAAATTCGCTAACGTAACCTTGTAACATAGAAAATGCGGCAATACACCAATGGAAGAAAAGGCGGTTTAAAAGGAATGTCGAAGCCATTGTTTACAGGCAGAATCCAGTTGTTTTGTTGTAGCATTGACATAGCTACAACGGCCTCACGAGGCTCTCCTTTTGTGCTAAATTCGTTCAGTCCTAAGAACGGGAAGAAGCGTAACAATGGCCATCAATAAAACCATCCACGCCATATTGCGGTCACGTTTGTTCATAACTAAGTGTATTGGGCTGTTATAATGATGTTTACAAAAATTAGGCAATTTTCTATATATTTCAGTTGCCTTTCTTGTACAATTCGTACCTAATGGCTAATTTTGTAGCACTAATATTGTATGATGAAACGTTTTTTTATCAATCTCTGTTGTGGCTCATTAGTATCCACATTGCAGGGCCTTCTGGGCTTCTCTCTGTTTCGTTTTATTGAGTTCGTTTGCCTTCAAAAACCAGATTGTTCACTCTGAAACAAGTGTTTTTGGAGCCTTTATTCAGGGTGTTTGGTTTGACAATGTTATAGGTTGTTACATTCTTATAGTTCCACTTGTTTTAGTAGGATTAGTTGCCATCATAGGGCGAAGCCATCGTCTGGTTTACCGATTTGTAGCCTGGTGGTTCTGTATTTTTCTATTCCTTGGCGTTTATGGTATCGGCCGCCAACATTCCTTACTTTGCTTATTTCTTTAAAAAAATATCAACTCAAGCATTTTCTTATGGTTTGGATATACCGCTACAACCGCAGGTATGTTATTTCGAGGAAAAAGCTACTGGCTGCATATTTTTTTATACTTTATATTGGCTGGAGGGCTTTGCGTGGGACGGTGTTTAAACTAACAAGTTTTTCATCAAGCGTATAGAACAACAACCAGTTGGTCGTATTAATGTGCGCAGTATTGTTGGTTGCAGTGTTGTTTGGGTAGTGGCCGTGCTACTTTGCTTTATTTGGCATTCGCGGACGAAGAGGGCTATAATCCTATTAAAAATAAGTGAAGCTTACTATTGTAATGACTCGTTCTTAAACCAATTAGGGTATTAATCCTTCTTTTAATTTGCTGACGAGCGTGTTAGACGATTTTCGCAAGGAAAATCAAGAACTTAAATTAATGCCTTATGCCGAAGCTATTAGCTACGCCCGCACGAGTCTTGGTATTCAGGGGAAAAGTAGATAGTAATTACGTCCTCCGTCGTCGTGTGTTTTCGACTATTCCTCAACGTCGTCACAACGTCGTCATCATTCTTATGGAGTCAATGTCTGCGAGCTTTCTTCGTACTTTTGGACAGCCTGATGAGTTAACGCCCACGCTTGATAGTCTTTATCGTTGTTCATTGGCGTTTTACAAACTGTTACAGTGCTGGCATTCATACCAACCATGGACTAACTGCTTCTCTCTATAGTTTTCCAGCATTGATGTTTCGTAACCTTATGAAGGGAACAGTAACACCACATTGGGGAGGGTATTCCTACTATCTTGCATCGCGAGGGTTACCACAATATGTTCTTCATGACACATGAGGCGCAGTATGACAATATGAAAGCTTTTTTCTCAACAAACGGTTATGACGATATTTATTCACAAGAGAACTACCCCCTAAAGATTCGGTGGTAAATAGTTTTTGGTGTAAGCGATCATTTTGAGATGAACTATGCTTTAGGCAAGATAAATGCAGCGGCTAAACGAAGTAATCCTTTCCTTGCTACTATTCTTACCATTAGTAATCATCCGCCCTATAAAGTGCCATCGTGGTTTCATGCTCGAGTAAAGAGGCGGAAAAACAGATAGTAGAGTATGCTGATTGGTCAATAGGACAGTTTTTGAAGACTGCACAACGTGAGCCGTGGTATAAGAACACTATTTTCGTTATTTATGCTGACCACGGCAAGATGGTAGGGAAAGGCAGAGGAGAACTGCCAGTTTCCTATAATCATATTCCGTTATTGATGTTTGGTCCTGACGTAAAAGCCGCAGCTTTATGATGGTTTAGCGCAACAGGTTGACATCGTGCCCACGGTGCTTGGATTATTGGGATTGAGTTACGATTACGATGGTTTTGGTGTCGACTTGTTGAAGACACGTAGACAAATGGTGTTTTATTCGGCTGATAATCAGATTGTAGCCCGAGATTATAAACGTTGTTTTGTGTATAACCCCAATATGCAAAAGGCATTCTATTATGATGCGTTGCCTAAATGGAAATTGAGAGAAAGTCACAATTATAAGTCTTTTGAACCGCTGAAGAAGTATGTATTTGCGATGGAACAAACGGCTCAATTTATGCTTAATCAGCAACGATGAATTGATGTATCTTTCGTCAAGTTTATATCATTTATATTTGAATTTTAAAATTCGTTACATAATGAAGGAAATGGGTTAAAATTACAGATAAGACAAATATTTTCTCCTAATCTGTGGACACCTGTAACCATTATTTTTTACAAATGTATGGTTCTTTAAGTTTATTCTTTTTGATATTATATGGTGTCTTCAAACTACGTTTACACCCTTTTCAAGTGCTGCTTTATACTGTAATACGATATTAGTTACGTTGGTGCTTGCGCTACCCTATGTACTTTTACGTCGACGCTGGTTGCAAATAGTGATGATGCTTGTTCTTGACGGTTTGCTTATCAGTAACCTGATGTATAGCAGAACGTACAACTCTGTAATACCTTTGGAAAGCTATTTGTTGGCTGGAAATTTGAGCGATTTTATGGCAAGCGTAGTTGATTCTATGCGATGGATTGACCTTCTCTTTCCCTATTTCTACCCTTATTGCGGGGTTCTGGGTTCGTCGATATGCTCCCGAAGCTCGATTGGCATGGCGCAGAGTGGTACATTATATGGCTATAATAATAGCCGTAGGTGCAATATGTGGTTTTGCTTCTTGTGCCTAAAGGTGGTTTCTCAAAGACTATAGACGATATGCAATCGGCCAATTACTATAGCTGTGTAACCCCTGGAATATACCTTCTTTCGGAAGCTTATTATATGATGCTATGCATACCGATGCACCCTGTACACCTCAAATTCAAGAAGAGGTGAAGACGTGGTTTGCACTTCAACCCTAATTATGTGCCATTATCAGATAGTATAAGCGAACGAAAGAATTTGGTGGTCGTGCTGTGCGAATCGCTTGAAAGTTGGGTGATAGGCTTGCGTATGGAAGGAAAAGAAATTACGCCAAATTTGAATCGTGCTATTGCTGATACACAAACTTTATATGCTCCGAATACCCTCACACAGGTGAAAGGTGGAAGATCTATCGATTGCCAGTTGCTGCTTAATGCGGGTCTTCTGCCCCTTCGTGGCGGCTGTTATGCCATGAAATATACAGGCAACAATTATCATACACTGACAAAAGCTATGGCTTCAACATATAATAGTCGTAGCTATTTGCTCACTGTCGACAAGCCCTGTAACATGGAATCAAGCGCAGGTAGCAAAAGGCTTTTGGTATAGATACCTTACTGTCGAAAGATTCGTGGCAACTTGACGAAAAGGTGGGTTCGCGTAAAAACTGGGTGATGTTTCTTTTATGCGACAGGCTGTAGAAAGATGAAGACGGAGCAGATATGGAAACGAGGGGAGCATGTGTATCTACAATTTGTTACTTATTCGGGTCATAATCCGTTTATTCTGCCTGACAACCTGAAACGTATTCAGCTAAAGGGGAACTATCCACAAAAGATGCTTGATTATATGACGATGGCTAATTATACGGATCATGCTGTTGGTATTCTGCTTCAATATCTAAAAAGTAGGCCCGACTGGCATGAAACGATGGTAGTTATTGTTGGTGATCATGAAGGATTAGCTGCCGATCGTGCCGACATTCGTCCGCTCAGCTGAAGGCCGTCGCGTTGTTTCTGCCAGCCAGTTTACACCGTTTATCGTACTTAACTCGCCTGTCACAATGCGCTACGATGGCATTTTAGGCCAGGTAGATATGTATCCTACTATTCTCAATCTGATGCACCTTGACAATTATTATTGGCGAGGAATGGGACAAAGTATATTGGATAAGCGTAAGGTTGCCGTGGCGGTAGGTTCACAAATGAACATAGAGGGTGACGTTTCGCATGCTTCAAAGGTTGAAATTAACCGCCTTACACAGGCTCATACCATTGCTGACTGGGTGATAAGGTATAATATGGAGCAATCGCTTCCAATATTAAAGAAGGACTAACAACAAGTTACTTATATAAAAATAAGCTTAAAAGATAGTATTATTTTTATAGGGTTGACTAAGCGATTTCACAGGAATGATATTCTTCCAAAAGGCTCTTTTATCTTTGTGGTTGAAATCCATGACAACCCATTGGCATTTGTTTGTTAGCTAGCTGATAGCATAACCATGGATTGCTATCGAAAAGAAAATTTAAGCGCTTCGTTTGGCACTGGGGTAACGGAAATTCTTAGGAACAAGAGCCCAAAACATGTCCTCACCATAATGTACATCGGTAAAGGTATCAAAGAGCGGCTTCTTGTTGATAGTCATCGCAAGCCTTCATAAAAGGAATCAATACGTCGCAAGCTTAGTCCACCATTGCCTATACGGTTGTATTTATCCTGATGCATGAGTCGTGTTTTAGGCGTTAAAAAGCCGTCTTAAACGTAGAATTTGTTTGAGAGGAAATAACCATACTTTTTCGCATAGGCCAAGGCGCAGCCACAACATCATAATTTAGTTGGCACCATGATGTAAGTTCGTCACGAAAAAAATCCATGCATCAGTATGACATATAAGGATATACTCGCATGATGAAAAAGACTGTAGAAGCTTTTTGTTTCATCATGTTATTATATCCAGCAATACCACATTGTGTTCCCAGCCATTTATCACTTACTCGGATAGCTTCTGCTTTTGGGTATTTTGAAAGAAGATGATCAGCTTTATAACTTTCGGGGAGTAAAAAAAGCAAATAGGATGTTGGCCAAATATTTCCATCGTATTATTTAATGACGCAGTTTCTTCGTCATTAAGATTACGATATATGGAATAACAACCTTAACAAGGGTAGGCTTTGAGGTTGATTTTATGCTCATTTGCTTACTTTCATTTTAATATTATTATCCACAATAAACTGTTGCATTTTTCCCATACAATATCTTCTGATACCGTATTATAAATGCCTTTAGCTGGAATGTTGTTTTGGGGTATCCATGTTTTAATGCTAATTTGTGGCGTACATACGACAAAAAGAAGGCTTACCACAGGCATGGACAATATGACGAGCGCCGCCCTCATTACCAAAAATAGAAGGTGACAATAGATGCTAAAAGCTACTAACTCTCGTTGTGATTTAGCTTGAATATCAATAAAAAACTTGTTGAGGGTTTACCAAGTTCTGTATAAATTTTGCGAGCATTATTCTCTTCTTCTCCGGGCGCATAATTAAATATTAATTGGCTGTTAGGATAAGTATTTATAATTTTACGGATAATCGCTTTCATGTTTTCTTCTGACCATGTTTTATGCGCCAGTTTAGCGGTTACACCTATTAATAAAAATAGGTTTGTCAAAAGATATACCTTTTTGAAGGAGATATTCTTTATAATTTGTCTTTTCAGCTTGTGAAATAAATAAAGAAAACTGTTTATCGTATTTAATCTGTGCTATTGCTTCTAAAGGCTTTTAGCATAGCAAGATTATGCTCTATCATGCTCTCATCTTTTTTTGGCATGGATTTACAATATAATTGAAAAGCTAAGCGTGTATAGCTTTTTCAAGCCAATTCTATATTTAGTTTTTAGGAGAAAAATAAAGCAAAGAGCATCGTGCTTATTGTAGAGCGCATGTCAATAATAACATCGTAATGTGTACATGTGCGAACTGTTTGCCAAACCTTACGTGATATATTTAAAAGAGTTGTGTCTTTCGCTCTTTGAAAAAGAAATAATATGGTCAATAGAAGGGTGTTCATCAAAGAGAGAGCATATATTTTCGTTTAAAAATCACATCAATGGTACAATGTGGAAAAGTAGCCTTTAAGGTGTTCATAACGACTGTTGTGAGAATGGTATCTCCCCATTTGACGGAATCGAACAATAAGAATTCTCATAACAAATTATAGTTCTAATTGAAATGATACGTTGTGTTTTTCTGATAACGCTTCCAAAGTGCGCTCTTGCGGGCATGGCATAAGCTAAAAGCTTGTTGCACGTCGGCGTTGCGGACCTTGCAATAAGCTTCAATAACGAGTTCGGTAAAAATGTTTGGGTCCCCAGAAACTTGATGAGATAAGGAAGACCTTGTTTAGTACTTATCGGTCCAAAAGACATACGGTTAATGTCAACAAGCATGAAGTGATAACCAGTGTTATCTTTTAGCCAAAGTATATTTCCTGGCGTAAAATCTTTGTGCAGAATACCTTTTTCATGCATAGAAACAGCAAAACGACCCTAATGCTTCGGCTGCTTCTTCATATGTGCCTTCGGTGGCATTGCCAAAAATCGTATAGTGTACGATAATCATCAATCTGCAAACTGATAAAAATAAGTATAGCCTAAAAGATTAAAAACTTCGTCGCTCTTCAATATAAGCAACTGGTTCAGGAGTTTGGATATCTTTGGCAAGAAGTATGAAATGGATATTCGAAAGCGCGCAGTCCTTTAGGGTTTTGCGAAGCCCCCACGAATAGACAAAAAGATTTGGCCCCTTAGGCACATGATAACGCTTGATATTGAGTCGAAGACCATCAGGTGTTATAATAACCTTTATGCTATTACGACCTTCATGGATAACCTCGCTGGCATTATCGAAAATATCAGGGTATCGTTATCAGAAAGGATCGTAAGCCTTCGTATTTTGGGTTTATAGTAATAATCATATATTGTCTTTCCTAATGCTCTTCCCGTTTACAATATTGAAGCGTTGATCAAATTCCTCTTTGGTGCGCTTCCAACGATTATGTGTCCAGAGATAAAACTCAGGACGGTTGCGTATGCTTTCTTCTAAGAGGTGGAAGAAACGACGTGTAATGTCGCCTTCGGGCCATGGAATTGGGATCGTCTGTAATAAGAACGTATTCCATTTCGTAATATCCCTCGTCAGTGGCCTACTCATTTTAGCGTAGTAAATTACGTTATTCATCTTCCGTGCAATACGCTCTGCACCTGTAAAGACAGGGCTATATGGGTGATTTAAAAAGGGTATCCACATATGTATGTTCTGCCATTTTGGAGCCTGATCAGCAATATATCCACTCATTGAAAAGATGCCCTGCTGTTTCCATTCTAAGAGTTGTCGTAGAATGTCGCGCTTAGGAGTGGGAACCCCTGTGGGAGGATAGGTTCGAATTTTTTTAAGAATAAGTTGTCGAATGGTTTTAGAATGGAGAGGATCATAAATAAGGCATAAGCGACGTTCTTGATTCATATCCTTTCCTACGCGTGAGAGCCACTCCCAATTACAATAGTGGCCTAAGAAAGCTGCATTATTTCGACCTTTTAGAAACCATTGTTCATGGACTTCGGGATTTAACACGAGTAAACGACGGTTAAGCTCACGATTGCTAATACTCAAAAAGCTTGATAGCCTCGAAAAAATAGTCGCAAAACCAGTGGTAAAAATTTTACGTTCAATATCTTTTTATTTCGTCAATATCTTTCTCTGGAAACGATGTGGTCAGATTGTTTCTAACCACTGTTCTGCGATAGCCGATGAGCTTATATATAAGCAAATATGCAATGTCACTCAAGGCATAAAGTACACAGAATGGTAATAAAGAGATGAGATAGAAGATGCTATAAACGATTTTTGACATGGTGTTACAACTTGTTTTATAGGCTTTTACTACGTTAGGTGTAGTAAATAACGGGGTTAACTCTGCATGTCGTGCAGCTTCTTGTAATATCCGTTTTTAAGAATGAGCTCGTCATGTGTGCCTTTTTCAACGATTTGTCCTTCGTGAAGCACATATATTTCATCAGCATTCTTGATCGTTGACAAACGGTGAGCGATAGCCACTGTGGTGCGCGTCTTCATTAGTTTATAAAGTGCATCTTGTACCAATCTTTCAGATTCGGTATCAAGTGCAGACGTAGCCTCATCAAGAATAAGGATAGGTGGATTTTTCAATATGGCACGAGCGATGCTGATTCGTTGGCGTTGCCCGCCTGAAAGTCGACCTCCACGGTCGCCTATATTGGTATCAAAGCCATGTTCTGATTCCATAATGAAGTCGTATGCATTTGCTATTCGTGCGGCGTGTTCAACATCTTCACGTGAAGCATTGTCGACACCGAAGGTAATATTGTTATAGAATGTATCGTTGAACAGAATAGCTTCTTGGTTAACATTACCAATAAGCTGGCGTAAATCGTGAATACCGAGATTCTTAACATTGATGCCATCAATAAGCACTTCGCCTTCCTGTACATCGTAGTAACGCGGTATAAGGTCGACAAGAGTAGACTTTCCCGCCACCACTTTGTCCGACCAATGCTATGGTTTTTACCTTTAGGAATAGTAAGGTTTATATTGCGCAGTACCCAATGTGATGTTGATTTTTCTGTTTCTTTATCTGCAGAATCAGATTCGTTCTGATAATCTGCATGTAAGCGATCTGTATGTGTTGGTTGAACCGTTACTGGCGTATTGTAAGCAAATGATACGTTACGGAATTCAATATTATGTTCAAGTGTATTGATATGTTGAGGCTTATCAACCTCTTTTTATCTCCACTTCGGCTAACATAATTTTATCTACTCGCTCCATAGATGCTAGTCCTTTGGGGATATTATAGCCTGCACGCGAAAACTCTTTCAAAGGATTAATAATGCTATAGAGGATAACAAGATAATAGATAAACGTAGGGACCTGAGATAACAGGATTATTGCTAAGTACAAGTGTACCACCAAACCAAAGCACAATAACAATCATAACAGTGCCAAGAAACTCGCTCATAGGATGAGCCATTTGCTGACGAATGTTCACCTTCATAATGTTATTGCGATAGTCGCTATTCACTTTATCAAAGCGCTTATTCATCTTTTCTTCAGCACTAAAGGCCTTAATAATACGTAGCCCACCCAGAGTTTCCTCAACCTGACTCATGGTATCGCTCCACAATGCTTGTGCCTTGATACTCTTTTGTTTTTAACTTTCGACCTACAAATCCCATGAACCAACCGAAAGATTGGAACAAAAATGAGGGTAAAAAGTGTGAGTTGCCAGCTTATAAAAAAACAAGAGTTCCGAAATAAAAAAATGATAAGAATAGGATTCTTAAAAAGCATGTCTAGGCTTGACATGATAGAGTTTTCGATCTCTTGAACATCACCACTCATACGAGCAATAATATCTCCTTTACGTTCCTCAGAAAAGAAACCTAAATGCAAACTCGTTATTTTTCTGATAGAGATGGTTGCGAATATCGCGTACTACACCTGTACGAATAGGGATAATGCTTGCCGAAGAGAAAAATAAGCACCTGTTTTTAGGAATGTTGTTGGGGCAAGAAATAAGCCGATGAGCAACAATGTTGTAGTAGCTCCACACGAGTTAATAAGCTGTTGCACATAGTAATCGGCATTGTTGCTCAGCACTTCTTTTTATACTTCCACTTCCCCATGCCATAAACTGTGTGGCATGAACAGCATCTTCTGTTTTAAAAAGAATTTGCAAGATAGGGATAATAGCCGCAAATGAAAAGATGTTCAGCACTGCAGAAAGAATGTTGAACACAACAGATAATACAAGATATTTCTTGTATGGTGGAACGAAACGGCGTAAAAACTATAAGAAATTCTTTCATATCATTTCAGTTGATGTGTGCACCTTTGAGTTTACACTGTTACTGTTATAAAAGCTTATTCTACCTCTTCTCCAAACAGTGTGGCGAAGAAGAACCTGTTATTCGTACGGTAACAAAGTCGCCAATACGATGGTTTCCGCGAGGAATGATAACAGCTTTATTCTGAGGAGTACGACCCAAAAGCTGTTCGCGGCTACGTTTGCCAAAGCGTTCTATAAGAATCTCAAATACTTTTCCTTCATCTTTTTGTTCTGTTCAGAACTAATGGCTGTTTGTAGGTGAATAAGTTTATTCAGTCGACAAACCTTTTCTTCTTCAGAAATATTGTCGGGTAAGTGTTTAGCAGCATATGTTCCAGGGCGTTCACTATATTTGAACATGAAAGCGGAATCGAATCCTACTTCACGAACCAAACTCATTGTTTGTTCAAAATCATCTTCGCTTTCGTTGTGATAGCCCACAGAATATGTCAGTAGTAAGACCGCAATCTGGTATAATTCGGCGTATAGCTGCAACCTTTTCAAGATAATCTTCACGTGTATATTTTCGGTTCATTAGCTTGAGTGTACTGTTGCTTCCACTCTGTGCTGGGAAATGAATATGATTGCAAAGATTGGGCTCTTCAGCAATAGCATGTAAGATATCTTCGCTCATATCCTCAGGGTTGCTGGTGGTAAAAGCGCACACGCATATCAGGTACGGCTTGTGCTACACGCTTGAGCAGTTCGGCAAAAAGAACATACATGTAATTCTTTTCCACCCTCTTCTTCAATAATAACCCCGTTTTCGGGACGTCGTCCATTGGGTAAAAGTCCGTAGGAATTGACATTTTGACCAAGCAGCGTAACCTCTTTAAATCCTTTATCGTGCAGGTCACGAACTTCAGCAAGGATACTTTCGACATCTCTGCTGCGTTCACGTCCGCGAGTATAAGGTACGATACAATAGTGGCAGAAGTTGTTACAGCCGCGCATTATGCTGACAAATCCAGAAACATGATTGCTTCCAAGTCGCGAAGGAATGATATCACGGTAGGTCTCTGTTGTAGAAAGAGCAACATCAACTGCAGGCTGTCCTAACTCGGCAGCTGCAACCATTTCTGGTAAACTCATATAGGCATCGGGGCCGCATACAAGGTTAGCATGATGATTATTAATAAGATCGTCTTTTACTCTTTCAGCCATACAGCCTAAGACACCAATGATAAGAGCTGGCGCTGTTAGATCGAATTGTCCTCTTCTTTCTGTATTTCACGCATACGTCTTTTCTGCTCTGCGTAAAGTTGATCTAAGCTGATGGAAAATTTTATTTTCAGCGTTTTTCGCGAATAGAACATGTGTTGAGAAATATGGCATCAGCCTCTTCTTCATGGTCAGTTGGTTCGTAACCAGCCATTTTCATAACCGAAGCAACAACCTCAGAATCGGCTACGTTCATCTGACAACCATAAGTTTCTATGTATAATTTTTCATTTTTAAATATTAAAAGTTACATTTTTTAGCCACTTTATCCCAAAGTAGGTAAAAACATGATACCTACAATTAGACCAGCGAAAAACATCAATAACGTAGTGAGCGCGTATATAAACCGTGGCAAAAAATATCAGTAATGCAAAGGGTAAAAATGGAAAAGAATAGGGTTTCTGTTTTGGCTTTTCCATGCTAAAAATCATGCAGATTACAGCAATTCCCACATGTGAACTTGGGAATGCTCCTGTTGGATGCTCACCTTCGTGAATGGCTACTAATAAGTAATATCCTAATCCATCAGTCCATCCTGGCGGAGGAAGCATTTCGTCATGAGTACAGAAATAGTCACCGATTGCAGGAAAAAAATTCCATGTGCTATTTTTGTCATTCCAACAGCCTTATAATAGTACATGGGGCCTGTAACTGGGAAAAAGATCGAACAAAAGATAAAAAGCTAAAGAACGAGGCTACAATGATAAAAACAAGCGCGTTCCAGTTGATTGTATCTTTTTCAAAAAGTAGAATGCACATATAACCAGTATGATAGGAAAATAGCTTACATATGCAATATTGAGCACTTCACTTACTATTGGATGAGTGAAGTGTTCGGAAAATAGCATTGCTGGTTGACAACCGAAGGTTGTTGGTCCCATCGAGCAACAATGTAATCAAAGATTTGGAAAAAAGACTATTGATGCGATAAGTATCGCCATACCACCAGCCTAATAGTGACATTTGAATGAAAATGCGTAGGAATTTCATCATTCGGCATGGGACAAGACGGTATACAAAGCCACATGGCAATGGTGATAGCACAAATTCTTATGCGCCCCCATATCATGGCATCAGGGTGCTGAAGCTTTGTGAAACAGAAAAGTGTGATAATCAAAGTTATCAATGTATAAACAAGGATAACCCATTCAAGCCCCATTAACCCTTTCAGGGGTTTCTTTTTCTATTTCAAAGATATTTCCAGAGCTTTTCCGTTTTTCATAGCCATCCGTTAGCTTTATACCAGGCCACGGCTTCGTTAACACCCTGTCTCAAGCTGTAGTGAGGATGATAACCCAATTCATCACATGTTGGCTCTATGTTACAACGCCAATTGCGTTGCTTAAGAATATTAAACTTGTCGTTGTTTAAGGTGGTCATGCGTCCTGTGAATCGTCCAGCATATTCGCCAAGGAAAGTTACGATTTTTAAGAACCAAATAGGAGCCTTAATGCGTATCCACCATGGCGATCCCATTTCTTCGTGAAGATAATCGCTAAAGGTTTTACTTTGGTATACGTTGCCGTCTGACAGAAAATATTTACGTCCTGACATTCCACGGTCAAGTGCAAAGGGAATACCGCTTGTACCACATCTTTTACATATACAAAAGTAATATCTTGTTGTTTTATAGCCTACGCTGAAATCGATATGTTGTTTGATGCTTTGTGCCATCAAAAAAATAATCTTTTTCACGAGGCCATAAACTCCTGTCGGACGTAGGATAATATAGTTGAAATCGTTTCCTATCGAATCAGAAACTGTTCTGATTTGAGTTTACTTTTACCATAGGCAGTATTAGGACGTGGCGTATCATTTTCGTCAATCTCCAAATAAGGCTGTTTTTCTCTGATAGCACCAAAAAAACGCTTAAACTGCTCATGTAGACAAAACGCTTCAAAAGAGGTTTTGTGTCTTCAAGATTGCATGCACAAAGTTTTTCGTTCCTTCGTAGTTTATTCGATAAAAGTCTTCTTTGTGAAGACACTTTGTAGCGCCAGCTGAGTGTACAATATAGTCAAACTCATGATTGCGTAATGCCTCTACCATACTATCTTCTGACGAGAAGTCAAGGTCAAGAAAAATGTATGCGATTATCTTGTAGATACTCCCTTGAACTAGATGTTCTTACACCAGCCCAAGTCTCAAAGCCACGACTTAAGGCTTCTTCAACGATAAAACTGCCAATAAAAACCGCTGGCACCTGTTATTAATATCTTCATAATCAAATATGTGACAAAAGTTACTACATTTTATATAATAAGGCAAAAATATTCAAAATGAAAATTAGGTTTCTTGAATTCTTTTTGTTAATTTGCATACATATAGTTTTATAATAATTAGCAACATCATGGGTAAGAAAGAGAAAAAGGGCGGCAAACGGATGTCAAAAGAAACAGTTATCTGTTATTATAGAAAAAAATATTTTTCGTCGCAACCAGGAGTTGCCCTCACTTTAAAAGAAATCTTTCGTAATTTGCACCTCGATACACATCCTTTAAAGATGATGGCTATTGATATTATGGAGGAAATGTCATGGGACGACGTCATAACGAAAGTGTCTGATATGTCCTATGCGTTGAATACTAAAGGGGCAAGTACAGGAAGGAACCTTTCTTAGAAAATCGAATGGAAAGAACTCTTTTTACCTGATGACGGTGGAAAAATCTATCTTTTGTAGCTGAGCGTAACTCAATGTCTGCGCTCTCTGGCGACCGTGTTCGAGTCTCATTTATGGCTCGTCGTCAGAAGCATATCAAAGAAGCACAGGTTATAGAGGTGCTTAAACGTGCTAAAGGACCAGTTTGTAGGACGTTTACGCGTGGGTAATGATATTGCTTTTTGGTTACCTCTGAAAAATACTTTTGTTCATGATATCCTTATTCCTAAGCGTAAGTTAAAAGGTGGAAAGACCGATGATAAGGCAATAGTAAAAGATTATACAGTGGCCTGATGCGGAGCATAAAAAACCTTATTGGAGAAGTTGTCGATGTACTAGGACAAACGGGAGATAACAATGTCGAGATGAACACGATATTGGCTCAATATGGTCTACCTTATAAATACCCTAAAAGCTGTTGAGGCTGCAGCAGAGAAAAATATCAGGAGAAATTACACCCCAAGATATTGCTGAACGTGAGGATTTCCGTAATACATGGACTTGTACTATTGACCCCAAGGACGCTAAAAGATTTCGATGACGCCTTGTCCATTAAGCAGCTTGATAATGGACTTTATGAAGTAGGTGTTCATATTGCTGATGTATCTCATTATGTTACAGAAGGCAGTATTATTGATCGTGAAGCTGAAAAAAACGAGCAACATCTGTTTTATCTTGTTGATAGAACGATACCGATGCTTCCCGAGCGTTTGTGTAATTTTATATGCTCATTACGTCCTAATGAAGACAAGTTAGCATATAGTGTGGTTTTTGATATTGATGATGAAGGAAATATTAAAAAGCTACCGTATAGTGCATACTATTATCCGTTCGAATCGTCGTTATGCTTATGAGGAAGCGCAGCAAGTTTTAGAAGATAATGGAGTTATTGACGGAACAGGACAGCCTGCACCTAATCCTGGTAAAAAGGGTTTAAGCATGAGTTTGGGTGGGAGATTTGTACCCTTGACCGTCTAGCAAAAGAAGCTTCGTGAAAAACGATTTAAAAGCAGGTTCAGTTAATTTTGATACAGAGGAGCTTCACTTTGAAATTGACGATAAAGGACATCCTATTCGTTGTTTCTTTAAGCGCTCAAAGGATGCCAATAAACTGATAGAAGAGTTTATGTTATTAGCTAACCGTATAGTTGCGAGAGTGTAGGAATGGTTGCTAAAAGGAAAAAAAGGCAAAGGTGTTACCTTATCGAATCCACGATAATCCTGACCCTGAGAAAATGGAGAACCTACGTAAGTTTATTGTCAACTTTGGCTTAAAGGTTAAGACTGATGGCACACGCAATGCTATGATCAAGTCAATTAACAAGCTCATGGGAGAAGTTGAAGGTAAGCGTGAAGGGCAAGTTGGTACAAACGGTTTGCCTTACGAGCTATGATGAAAGCAAAATATAGCGTTCATAATATTGGACATTTTGGTTTAGGGATTTAATTACTATACTCATTTTACATCACCAATCCGACGTTATCCCGATACAATCGTTCACCGCTTATTAACACGTTATCAAGCAGGGGCGTTCGGTTAACGAGAAACATTGTGAGGATCTTTGCGAACATTGCTCGGAGATGGAGCAAATCGCTCAGAATGCAGAGCGTGACTCAATCAAATATAAGATGGTAGAATTTATGGGTGATAAAATAGGTTGTGTGTATGATGCGCATATTAGTGGCGTAACCAGCTATGGCATTTATGCGGAGATTGATGAGAATCATTGTGAAGGAATGATTCCGATGCGCGACCTCGTTGACGACTATTATGATTTTTGATGAAAAGAACTTTATGCTTCGCGGTCGTCGTCATCATCATAAATACCAATTGGGTGACCCTATAAAAGATAGAGGTGGCGAAGGCTAATTTGGAAAGACGACAACTCGATTTCGCTTTGGCTTTCTGACGGTCTAGTAAAGAAAATGCCGAAAGTAAGCAATCCCGCTCCCAAAAGGGCCAAAGGACGTCGTTCTAAAAGATAACATATAATAAAGCGGCTTCTTCGATACAAGAAGAAGCCGCTTTTTCTTTTATAATAGGTTGAATTTTTTTAATGATCTGTTATTCTTATAGATATTTCCTTTCAAACCTCTTCTGTCATTTATTGAAATCCACGAATCAGGGAAAAAAATATCAGGCGTTTCCCAATAGAACCAGCGCTGTGGATAAAAACTATTTTGTTGGGATTGGGATTAAGCATGGCTGCCCAGAAAGAAAAGTACTGTTTGCAATGATGTTGTGTCTGCAACATGACATCAGGAATAAGTCTTTCCAGCTGTCATCTCCGTGGTGACAATCAACGAAGTGAGCGTTTGGAATACACATGTTTTTCTGTACCCACGGAATATCATCTGAGAACACAAAAGAAACATGTATCGGGCTGTTCTTGGGTTATTCTTTCAATTGCTAATTGATAATAATGTTCTGTACAAAAATATACCAAACTTGTTAAGGTTATCTTTTGACAGATAATCGCCTCGTCGGATATGCACGGAAACAGCATTACTGCTTTTTATTTTATTCAAATATTCCTCCGCTTCTACTGACAGAGTTGGCTTACGAAAGCGAAAAGAGTTCGCGCAGATCAACGTCTTTCCAATATTTTTTTGTCTAACCAATAACCATTATAAAATACGCTCCGTTTCGGTTTCTTTCATCAGATACTATGTGCGTGCGCTCAAGCAGTCGAGCAAATTTACTGATACAATCGGTTATAAAATGGTGAGGTGGAAGCGAAATATCAAAAATGCGATCTAATTGAAAAACTTGTATGTTGATGCAGAGAGCCAGACCAATATGCCCCATAAATTTTTGACGAGGATATTGTCGAGACAGATATTGGCTGAAAAGCATAGATAAACATTTGATTACCTAACCCGCCTTGAAAATTTACAATTTTCATTTTCTTATTATCTCGATTAGCTACTTTTTACCTACTTACTATTTGATAGAATAACCTTTACAAAGGTTAATAACGAAGCGACATTAACCAATAAGTTTTTAGTAAATACGCACACTTTTCTGGATTACCTAGCGTTTTCCCCTTGTCGTTTGACAGCTTTACACAGTCGTGCCACTCGCGTTTTTCTGTAATGCGCATACTGGTAAGCTTTACAACAATGTTCATTGGTTCGCAGTTTTTCGATATCACATGTAAGGAATGTACCCATTCCATAACTATCTTTCATGCGACCGTTTACGAACTTATGTATTTCTATGGCGCGGTCAATATTTAACCCGTTACTGAATACTACTTGTTTAGTTGCAGGGTCAATGCCAAGACTTTTTGTATTTTTGAGATAATCTTTTCAGTTTGTTCTTCTTCGTTGCCACTGTCGACACGCAATCCTGAAAAACATCATAGCCATACGTTTTGAAAGGTTACTAAAGAATACCTTATCACCAAAACAGTCGTATAAGAATATACCATTATCGCCATCGTACACATCGCTAAATTTCTTCATGACATTAAAATTGCATTCGTAAATTCCGCTTACATTCTCTTCGAATTCAATGAGCTGATGGCTCATTGTACCAATAGCGATGAGATCATACATCATAGCAAAGTATACGTTACTTGTACCAGTGAACTTTCCTGTCCACGAATGGAAGCCGTCAGTATCTTCATAACCTCCTTGCTGATATACTTCTTTCATGGTACGAATAACATTATCTTGGTGCTCAAATGAGAAGCGACGTCTTGTTCCCATGTCACCAAGTATTAGTCCGTTTGCAAGAATTTTCTTGGTTTTCTCAGCAGCCGTTCCATCTCTCTTTCAAAAATCGTACTTCTGAGTATCACCTTTTAATATATGCGATAGCTCAGATACAATGCTCAATATAGGCATTTCCCACATGATAGTAGAATACCATTTTTCCACGCACATGATATTAAGATGTCCTTCTGACGTTTGTGATACCGTTACTTCGTTGGGATTAAATCTATATCCTCGCAGGAAAATGAAGTACCATTGGGCAGATAATACATTTTTCTGCATGAAGGCAATTTCCTCTTCTGTGATAACGACATTACGCATGTAACTTAACTGCTCGTTTAACAGGTCAGCAAATCCTTTCGGGATAGATGGTTCCTTTACGATCAAAGAAAGTATATTCAACCTCAGCTCGTGGATAAGTTTGAAGAACATAGTATTGACAACTAAACGTATAGGCATCGTTGTCGGTGAAATGCTGATGATTTGTTGCATGTTTTCTATCGTTTATAATGGTATGGACTGAATTTTTCTCCTACCCGTTTGCAAAAAGTAATAATAATGTTAGAGTTTGTTGTGTAATGCGAAAAGAAAAACTATCATTATTTGGGACAGAATAGAGTTGATATTTTTTTATTATTTAGAATATTGAGTTTGCAATTTTATTTTTTCAATTGTGGTACATCAATAAAAAGTGTCATAACCCTGGCAAATTCATATAATATTGATACTTGACAGGAATGAAAACACCTACATATAACAAAAGTGCTGCCGTGCAGCACTTCTTTCAAATATTATTGCTCAACAAATTTTATCTTCTTATCCAAGTCGTCAAGACGCGCTTTTATTTTCGCAATCTTCTTTTCAAAACAATTTTAATTTCTTCTGACTTTTAGCCAACTTTCTTGTTGATAGACTTAGCTTCCTTCAGACGCTTGATAGTGGTCTTTGCATCCCTTAACAGTGCTTGATGCGTTGGTTGTGTTGAATTCTGTTGTTGCAATATTTGCTTCAGCATTGATGTCAGCAGCTTTCTTGCTGAGTTCGACATTGTTTACCTTCTCTTTTTCGTAATCAAGTTGAAGTTTATTGAGCTTTTGTTGTTAAAGACAAAAATCTCTTTCTGTTCCTTTAAATTCTTGATTCTTGTTTCGTCCTGAGCAAAACTAAAGATGGTTGACATCACCATTACTAATAATAAAATAACTTTCTTCATTACCATAAAATTTAAATTAATATTGCAAATATATACGATTCTCTTTGTTCCTGCAAATTTATTAGCAGAGAAATGCACAATTTAAGTAAATGATACCTATGTGCTGTTATTGGGACAAATCCCACCTCTGTCTCAGAGATGGGGATTTTGTGCTAACCTAAATACTAATCTTTCAAATTACCTTGAAAGTAACTAAAACCTAATTGAAAACCTAAAAACTAACTCTTAAACCTAAAACCTAAAAACCTATATGAAACAATCTATTATTTTAATCCTATTGAATTGTTGTCGTTTGGATTGTCTTCTCACGAAGGCTTTGTTTCCTTTTCGACATTGCAAAGATAGGAAGTTTCTCCATTAGCGACAATAAGAAAAGCCATAAAAACTTCATTTTATGGCTCTTTATTGACTTAAATCAAACAATTGTGTGCGCACACAGCGACTATTTGTTGAGTTTCACGTTACGCCATCTTTGGTATCTTTGACCTCAAAGCCTGCATCGGCAAGGGCATCACGTATCTGATCGCTCGTTGTCCCAGTCCTTTTGCCTCTTTGGCTTTCTGACGCATAGTCAGTACCATATCTCAATTTTGCCGTATGCTTTTTCACGTTCCACGTTGTTTGCGCCTTTATTACTCTTCAAGCTAACACATCATAAATGAAGAGGCGCATCGTATCGCTCCCAGCTCTTGCAGGTCTTCTGCCGATATTTTTGGTTTTGTGATCAAGCAGCAAATTCAGCACATGACATGCTTCAAATAGCGCACTAATAACAAGTGGTGTTTTGCAAATCGTCGTTCATGGCGTCATAACAGCGCTGACGAAGCTCACGTACAAACTTTTGCGTATCGGGCTGCGAACCTTTTCGATGGCTGCACACGGTCAATATTGTTTAAGTCCGTCCATCAGTCGGTCGTAGCCCTTTTGGGCTGCCTTTCAGCGCATCATTCGAGAAAGTCAACTGTACCACGATAATGTGCCGAAAGAATGAAGAAGCGAATGGTCATGGGCGAATAAAGCTTTTGTTCAAGGCTTTCATGTTCACCATTGAAAAAAATTGCTCAAGGGTAATAAAAATTGTTCAAACTCTTACCCATTTTTTTGCCCATTGATAGTAATCATATTGTTGTGCATCCAGTAACGAACCATCTGATCGCCCTGACTTGCCACGGCTTGTGCAATTTCGCATTCGTGGTGAGGGAATATCAAATCCATGCCACCGCCATGAATATCAAAGTGACTTCCCAAGTATTTTTCTGCCCATAGCTGTACACTCACAGTGCCATCCGGGGAAGCCTTCGCTCCACGGACTAGCCAGTGCATGATATGTTCGGGCTGTGCTTTTTCCAAAGCGCAAAGTCTACTTGATCTCGCCTACACCAGCCAGTTCCCTACGATTATTAATGATATCGGTAATATTTCTACCCGATAAAATACCATACTTATGGTCAGCATTGTATTTTACAACATCAAGTAAATACTTCCGTTACTTTCGTAAAGCATATCCGTTTTCCAGAATTTGATTTACCAGTTCCTCCTGTTCAATGATATGTCCTGTGGCGTGTGGCTCTATCGATGGGTGGGCAAAACGTTCAGCGCTTCCATAGCTTGATGGTAGCGGTTGGTGTAATGCTGAGCTATCTCCATCGGTTCAAGCTGTTTCCAAACGAGCCTTTTTGCTATTTTGTCATCGCCGTCATCAGCGTCGTGTTCAAGGTGTCCCACGTCGGTGATGTTACGTACATAACGCACCTTATAATTTAAATGTTTTCAGATATCTGAAAAAGAACGTCGAAGGTAATAGCTGGTCGTGCGTGTCCCAAAATGTGGGTCACCATATACCGTTGAGCCACAAACATACATACCTACATGAGGTGCATGTAATGGCTTAAAAAGCTCTTTGCTGCGCGATAGCGTATTATAAATCAACAGTTTCTGTTCCATGATACTCTGTTTTTATGTCGTTATATTCTTACTGCAAAGTTAATGATTATTCTTCGAATAGGATATAAGGCTAAGGCGTGAATATTATTTTTTATGTCCGAATAAGGCTTTTTCTCCAAAATATGTATCTTCGCACGCATAATAAACCATATAACCCTTATGAAATATAGAAGATTGACAGCAGCCGAGGGCGCTGCGATGATTGATGATGGCGTTACAATAGGCTTCAGTGGCTTTACACCTAATGGTATTCCTAAAGCCGTTATCCGTGAAATTGCTAAGAAAGCCGAGGTGCTTCATGCTGAAGGAAAACCTTATCAGGTCGGAATCGTGACGGGAGCTTCGGGCTGTCAGAGTCTCGAAGGCGACATGGCGAAGGCCAAAGCTATTAAGTTTCGCGGCCCATTCTCAACGAATAGGGATTTCCGTATTCACACCAACTTAGCGAAATTGATTATGAAGATATGCACTTAGGCCACGTTGCCGAGCGTCTTCGCCGTGGTTATTATGGAACTATTGATTGGGCTTTCATCGAGGTTAGCGACTTAGTTGAGGGTGAAGACGTTTGTAAGGCTTACCTTACTACCGCCAGCGGTATTGTTCCTACTATTGTACGACTGGCAAAACGCATCATGATTGAGTTGAACCATTTCCATAATCCTAATTCGAAACACCTGCATGAGCGTTTACGAATGTAAGAATATCTAACCGCGGACCGATACCTTTGTTGACCGTTGGCGGTCGTATTGGTACTGATTATGTGGAAATTGATCCCAAGAAAAATTGTAGGAGTGGTTGAGAGTAACATTCCTGAAGAAGCACGTGCCTTTAAGGCTGTTAATGCCGAAACACAGGCTATTGGCGAGAATGTTGTCGATTTCTTCTTGCGTGATATTAAGGCTGGCCATATTCCTTCGTGCATGTTCCTATACAAAGCGGTGTAGGCGCAACAGGAAATGCGGTACTTGAGGCCATCGGTACTTGCCAAGGTCTTCCTCCTCTTGAGGTATATTCAGAGGTGGTTCAGGACGCAGTAATCGACCTTATTGAGCAAGGGGCGCGTTACACAAGCCTCATGTACGGCCATGACATGTACGAACGAGAAAGTTCAGCATGTTTATAAAAATATGGAGTTTTTCAAAAAACACCTTACCCTTCGTCCCAGCGAGCTGGCAAATGGCCCTCGAGCTGATACGTCGTTTTGGTGTGATTGCCATGAACACGGCGCTGGAGTGTGATATTTATGGTAACGAAAACTCAAGCCATATATGTGGTTCAAGCTTGATGAATGGTATTGGAGGATCGTGCGACTATGAGCGTAATGGTTCAGTAAGTATATTCTATACCCCGTCGACAGCGAAAAGGTGGAACAATCTCTGCTATCGTACCGATGTGCTGTCATGTGGATTCTACAGAGCACGATGTGGACGTAATTGTAACTGAACAAGGTGTAGCCGATTTGCGTGGTAAGGGTCCTGTGCGACGCGCTCATGAAATAATTGAGAACTGTGCGCACCCTGACTATCGTCCGTTGTTGCGCGATTATCTCAAGCATATTGCTCCAATGGGACACGAACCGCAGAGTATGACGGCTGCATTAGCCTTCCACGATACGTTCTTGCGTAAGGGAGATATGCGCCTAACCGACTTTGCGAATATCTGAAATAAAGGTTTTAAAGAACCTAATCATATAAAAGGTCTGGAACAGCATGTTTTTATTGCTGGTTTCAGACCTTTTTCTTGGCTCGAAAATAATTGGTCCGTAAAGTGGTTTTCAATGGTTTTTGTGATACTTTTGAAGCCCAAATTCCTGCTTTTAAATAGGTTTTTGTAAAAGTTTACAAGGTATTCTGAAAAGCTTTTCAAGGAGTAAACTGAGGTGTGATACAATGGCTTTTATAAAAAGCTTTATTGTTCCTTATTTCATGCTTTATGATGGTTATTACAAGGCTTTTCAACAGTTTTTCATAAAAGCTTTTTCGCTGATGTGGTTCGTGCTTATCAATGGTTTTCTTCAGACTTTACCATTATTTGGTGGTGTTACGACGGCCGCAGTACGAGTTGTTCGGCGGCCGTCGTACTAATAATGTATGGCGGCCGTGGTACGCGCGTGTGACGGCCGTCGCACAATGAGCATAAGGCTGTAAAGCGAGCAGGAATATGATATAACGACTTGTTCAAAAAGCTAATTTTTGAGCTTATGATATGGGGCAAAACGTTATTGAGCACCAACAATTAAATAACGATAACTCTGACTAAAAAGCAACTCCCAAAAACCGTTATTGGCTCTTGGGGTTGTATAATATAAATAGGTTTAGGGGCTTCTGCCCTACTCTTTTCTGTTGTTATGGTATTATTGTACCAACGCCGCCATGGGGCTGTTTAGACCTTTAACATTCGTCATAAAAGCCTTAGCCGAACCAAATTTCAGATGAAGGTCGAGACGAATTGGCACGTGGTTATCGTCGTCTGAAACAAAAAAGTCGCATATTGTTTTCTCTTTTTCTCCTTCTTCACGCTCAATATACGATAGCTTTAAACAACGATAAGTATAGCCATTGTCAGCTTTTCACGTTCACTTTACCGTTATATCTCAGCATGGCAGGGGTAACGTTTTACACCATCGGCAATAGGAAAGTGGATTACAGAACCCTTTTTCCACCCCGTAGGATTGAAAGAACGGGCGCATAAAAATGCTCATCATGTCGTAAAACACAATCAGAATAGCTATGCTGTGACCACGTATGGGTGCCATCGTTATGACGTCGGTGCTGACGCACATTGCACTTTCCGTCAGCGTATGAGTAAAAACCTCGTCGACAGTATAGCGTTTTCCCTCGTGCGCTCCTTTGCGATAATAAAGCGGTGCCATATCAAGACTGTTGTAACAAAGCAGTGTATCGCGCAGAATAAAATACTTATCGGCCTTCTTACTGCCGCGTGTGATGAGGCTTCCCTTATAGGCAGGTCGCTTGTCGTAAGTGCTTTGAACAATGTCAAACGTAGCCGTGCCTGCCTTTACCCACACAAAACTCCAGTTGTAATAAAGGTTATAATGAAGACTTTCGCCCGATTTAAAGGCTGTATTCTTGTAGGTACACTGTGCTTTTGCCGTGTTTGAAGTCAGCAAAGCAAACAGGCTTATGAAGAGTATCTTGAATGTTTTTCATATTGTTAAGTCTGTATTTAGTGATACATTATTTGTTTATCCTGCTATTGTAATTAAAGACGAGGAGGAATAAACTAAAGTTACAAAGCCTACTTTATTTTTGGCAAATATTGTAAACCCAGCTCTTGAGCGCGCTTGAAAGTGCGGTGTTGTATGCTCTTTTCTTTATCAGCCTTCTGCTTTTTTTATAGCTTCTGGCTTCTGCTGATAGAGCGGACGACTTGTCGGATTCCACGTAAGCGTGAGGTCCCACTTGGCTTTACATTCAATCTCGTCAGGGTAATGAAAACCTCTTCGGGCTGAAGGTCGGTATCGTAATTGCCAGTATCCCATATCTTATTGTTGTTGGCATCGACAATAATGCGCATATAATATTTGCCAGGCTTTAAATAATAGAACTCGGCTTGTCCGTTATCGGTAAACGTTTCTTTCACTACCTTGCTCTGTCCGTCAAGCAATTGGGCAATGATATGTTTGCCTTTCATGCCGCTTAATGTCATCAACAGCGTGGCATAAGCGTCTTCATTCGCACTTTTTAGTCCATGCTTAATCTTAGTAGATGTAGCGCCGTAGATGGAAGTAAAGGCTGTACTGTCGGCTTCAAAGCTGTATTCCACATCCCGGTTTCCATTCTGCCCTGAGCCGATATTCCTCATTATTGATGCGCTGAAGTTCGTAAGGTTCTTTATACCACAGCGAATCGCCTGCGGGATGCGAGAATAATCGTACGTGCAACGTGTCAACATCTTTGAGCGGGACTTTCGAAACAATGCTCACATTCTGATCAGGATCCATATCTCCTGACGGTGTAATCTCAAGCTTTAAAGGCTCTTCAGGGCATTGTGGTTTCGTAAGGTTCGCCTCGCTTTTTCAGCTTTTTCCTGCTTCTTTTTCCATTCGTCAAAGGCTTTCTGTTTGTCCTTTAAGCGCTTGGCATAAGATACTTTTGACAACAGTGTTAGTGGCTCAACTTCTTGCTTTAACACGCCTGTCGAGTCGGTAATATGTGTGTAACCTCTATCTTTAGCGTGTCTTGGTTCACCAATGCTGTATCACGAAGCCAATAAGTTATGGTGTCTTTATGTGCTGACGATTCAATGACGAAGGCGTCTTTTGCGTTAAAATTCAAATGCCTTTATGTTTGGAAGAACCGAATCACCATACGTATAGTAAAGTTTAAAATGATTAGATTCGGGGCGCTCGCCTTTGATAAAGTGCCGGTCTGTAACAATTTCGTTGAAGGCTCTTAAGCATATATTATCAGGCAAAAATGAGTATAGGATACTTGTTTAATGCTTTCGATGTGCAGAGAATCACGCCAAATCGTGTCCTGACGAGATGTCAGGGGCGGAACGATGGTTCAATAATATCGTGGTTAAAAGCCAACATTTCGCTACGCTGCTTGAAAGAATAGTCGCCATCTGCGTCTTGAAGCGCGTGAGACTCTATACTTACCTGGTGCAACGCCACGTATGATAAAGTGTCCCTTGAGTCAGTACGCGACACGCGAAGCATAGGTTTTTGTCTTAAAAATAGTATCAGAAAGGTCGGCATAAAGCCCCACAAGGATACCCTTTGCAGGCTCTAAATCAGATGCCTGCACAACGTATCCAGCTACCTCTAACGTATCAATGTGGTCGCCTGTTGAGAAGCTATACGTGTAGTTTCCTAACGGATTGCCCTCGTTATTATCGCTGATTGCATTTGAAAAATCGATGGTATAGGTAGTATTTGGCTGCAGTTTGTCAATTAGTTTTACACTTAAACTTTTGCCTTCACCTTTGATTTCGGGCACCTCTAACTGCGGTGGCGACACGACAACGTTTTTGTGTAGGGTTATCAATTTTGATAAATTCGTTGAAGTGTATGCGAATATTCCGCTTGTTAACATGGGTAGATTTCTCTGCGGGTACGGCGCCAATCACACGCGGTGGCGTTTCATCGTACCAACCTCCATCGGGTGATCCCATCTTGGCACAAGAGTAAAGCATGGGTGTGATAAGGCAAGCCATGAGCAAAGACAGCAAGGCTGGCATTGAAATTACATCATTAACGCGTTGTAGTTTTTAGCCCAAATAGGGTAGCGTAAACGATGCTTTTCAATTGAAATTACATCAGTCACACTGTGTCGTTTCAATGTTCTGAACAGCTTTTTAGCCAATCTCATTTACTATGTTTTTCGAAATTTTTTTATCTTTTCTCATTGCGCCTCCCATCTTTACCTATCGTTGTTTTCTGTTGTTCTGTGCAGTTTTTTTGATGTTCAAATTCTGTCTAAAACCATACAGAATATTACTTATTTCGCCTTTTCTTATTTGTTTGTTTTCTACTCTTGATTCAGCTCTAACAGCTCGTCCATATTTTTTTGCGCGAGTTGCTCAAACGTGGCACTTTGTGCTGGCCTCCAAGCTTACCTTTCATCTTCAACCAATCGTTAAACAGTCCTTCGCGCGCTTTTTACCACCTCCAAAATGCTGTAAGGTTATATCGTGCGAACGTTTGGCTTCGTAATCAGAATTAATTTGTTGCAGATAGCGATCAAGGCAATCACCGAACTTTTTTTAAGGTCGTCAGGTTCTTGTGAAAAACTCAATTAACCACTGGTGACGACACTTTTGCATTTCTCGTCCATATAAACAGGAGCAGCCGTATATTCCAGCACTTGCGCGCCTGTTTCCTTTACACGCATAAGCCAGCCCTTTTTCGGCATTGTCCATGATTAACTCTTCACCGAAGGCATTAATAAAGTATTTTTGTACGTCCGGTAATGACGAATTTATATGGCCTTTGTTGATGTAAACATCACGGTATCTCCTATTAAATAGCGCCATAATCCGCACGATGTGGTGATGACCATAGCATAGTTTCGGCCAATTTCAACACCCTCAAGAGGCACCACTGTTGGGGCTTTTCGGCGTTTACTTCCTCCAATGGAATAAACTCGTAGAAAACGTCATAGTCGAGCATAAGCAACATGGCGGGGATCGTCAGGATTATCTTGAATACCGAAAAATCCTTCAGAAGCGTTGTACGTTTTCCATGTAATGCATGTTCGGAGATTGTATTAAATCTTCGTACTGTTTGCAGTAAGGCCCAAAATGCTATGCCCCCATGGAAGAACACTTCCAGATTAGGCCACACTTCTTCTATGTGCTTTTTGCCCGATAATTCCATCATTCTCACCAATACACTTAGCATCCAAGAGGGTACCCCTGATATATTAGTGACGTTGGCATTCATACATTCGCGTGCGATGCGATCGCGCTTAGTTTCAAAGTCTGACAGCAGTGCCGTCTGCTTTTTAGGCACACGAAACAGATTGGCTATTGGGTTAATATTCTCAATTAATATTGCACTGAGGGTCGCCAACTAACGAGCCTTCAACATTGTAGTTGGGTGAATGGCTTCCGCCTAAAATCAGCGACTTGCCATCAAATAGCCTACTTTGCGGATTGTTACGCAGGGTATAGCGCTACCACATCAGCCCCACCCTTGTAGTGAATACGATGCAATCCGGCGTTCGAAACGGGGATAAACTTCGACTTATCGTTTGTTGTTCCCGACGATTTTGCAAACCATTTTATCAGCCCAGGCCAAAGAACGTCTTGTTCTCCGTGCCTCATGCGGTCGATATCGTTTTTTAAGTTCCTCGTAGGGTATTGATAGGAACGTTTTTGTAAAATCGCTATAGTTGTTTATTCCGCTAAAGATGTGGGTTCTGCCATATTCAGTTTCACAACCTTTTTCCACGAGATGCTTCAACACATGATGTTGAATTTTTCGGGGTTTGTGTAGTGTCTTTCCAACTCTTTTTGCCGTGGAAGGAACACCTTACTTTGCTATTTTTGTTAAGCCCATATCAGTGCAATATATCAATTTAAAAGTACAAAATTACCCTAAAAAAACTTGAGAATGAGGCTTTTTTTAGCAATTTTTAATAGGCAGCAAGGGCCTAATGCAGAGTAAAAAGATATGATATTATGGCGAGATTTTTGGTTGAATAAATACATGAAATAAAAAGTTGTGTTTTTCAGTATATTATGTTTTTAACGGGTTTATATATAACAATTTGCTACGTGTCGTATCGATTATTCCTCTTGCTTAATTACGTGCTATGGGTATGGTTACTGTGTAATGTGTTTTGTTTTTACAATGTAAGTTTGAAAAGATTATGGTTGTTTTGCCAGACTTTTTCTGATGTGTTGATGGTTGTACGGCGACCGTAGTACTCATTGTACGACGACTGCGGTACACGTTGTACTACGGCCGCCATATCCATTGTATGACGGCCGTAGTACACTCACCCCTACAGCGTAAAGCAAGAATCAAAACAAGGTTTTTCGGCTTATGCAATGGACGTAATCGGGTCTTCAAACTGGTGTTATTACAGCTTGTCCCCTACCCTTTTGTTGGGTTATTAAATACTAAGGTATAAATAAAAAATACCGACCGACTGGTTTTAAAATCCCAATCGGTCGGTAATAATATGCTGTATGTACAGTGATATTTACTTTTTGCCTTGGCTTTATCCTCTCGAATAAGGCGGAGCAGATGCTCAACAGCATCAGCTTCAGGCAGATTTTTCTCTACACACTCCTTGCCACGGTAGAGCGATATGTGGCTAGGGACCAGCCCCTACTGTACCCATAGTCGGCGTCAGCCATCTCACCTGGTCCGTTCACTATGCAGCCCATGATACCAATTTTAAGGCCTTTCATGTCGGCAGTAGCCTCACGAATCTTTTTGATCGTGTCGCGTAAGTTGTATAAAGTACGTCCACATCCCGGGCAGCTTATGTACTCGGTCTTCGATGTTCTAAGCCTTCCCGCCTGCAGAATACCGAAGGCAGTTGATTCGATATCGTCGTAATTTTATCTGCCCTTCGTTCGTGAGCCATACGCCATCAGTGAGTCCGTCCATCATGAGCGCGCCCATATCGGCAGCCGACTGCAACTGAAAATTCCTCTCTATCGTTAAGTTTATACATCTGCGCAAAAAAACGATAGGGTTCTGCACGCCCGCCGTCATCATTTTCGTGAGCCAGCGCACGCTGTGCGCTAAACAGTTCTGATGATTGCTCGTGCATACCACAACAATTTCGGGATTTGCCTTTAAGCAAGCTAAGTATTCTTCGGCAGGGGTGCCAAACTGCAAAACAAGGAACTTTTTGTTTTAGCCTGTACAAGACTAATAAAAGGTAAAAGCATTAGCAGGGGAATATAGGGAAAAATGCACTCGGTTTCGCCTTGTATTTCCGTCAGCTTTCCCGCTTTGTTGTAAGTCGGCATATACATTATAGTCGACGATATACTTTCGATCCTTTAATCAGCTTTTCGGGTATATTTGCCCCCCGTGTAAATATAATCGGCTTTGGCATTTTCGGGCAAAATACCATTTGATGGCGCAGTAGTTATGACAACAGGAACGCTTTTTCCGCCGATGTTTCCTACGTCATGGGTATGTCGTCGTTCAGGGTGTAGCCAATCAAAACCGCTATAAGCCTCGCCCGGAATGAGGAGATGCGACGCCTTTCGGCCAATATAATCAACGAGATGACGCGCAACAGGTATCTCCTCTTCAGGCTCTTCGCTCAGCGAAACACGAATAGTGTCGCCTATTCCATCGGCGAGAAGGGCGCAATTCCACCGCACTCTTGATGCGTCCGTCCTCTCCTTCTCCAGCCTCTGTAACGCCAAGGTGGAGCGGATAGCACATACCTTCCTCTTCCATCTTGCTAACCAGCAAGCGCATAGCGCACCATGACAACTGTATTGCTCGATTTGATAGAGATAACTACATCTTGAAATTCGTGCTTTTTGCAAATACGAAGGAACTCTAAGCAGCTTTCAACAATGCCTTCTGGGGTATCGCCATAGCGGTTTCTGATGCGGTCGGAGAGCGATCCGTGGTTTACGCCAATGCGAGATAGCCGTATGATGCTCTTTGCAAATGTTGAGAAAGGGAACAAATCGTTCTTCTATTTTCTGCAGTTCCTGTGCGTATTCCTCGTCGGTGTAATCGTGCTTGATAAAGCGTCGTGCAGGGATCGACATAGTTTCCAGGGTTAACACGTACCTTCTCGGCGTAGCGAGCAGCGACATCTGCCACGTTAGGGGTTGAAGTGAACGTCGGCTACAAGTGGTGTGGCAAAGCCGTCATTACGAATGCCTTTGCTAATATGCTGTGGGTTTTCAGCCTCTCTAATACCCTGCGTTGTGAGCCTGACGAGTTCGCCTCCTGCGCTTAATAATACGTTCGGCCTGTGCTACACAGGCTTCGGTATCGTTGGTATTGGTTGTCGTCATCGACTGTATTCGCACTGGGTTTTCACCGCCAATGGCAATTCTTCCCACGCTTGTTGCTGATGTTTGACGACGTTGGAAATTAAATAAATCAATCATATTGTATGGTGTATTCAGCCCCTTCTGATAGTTTGTATGAAAAGCTTATTTCGTTTAAAAAGCAGCTTTTTGTACTTGCAAGCATAAGCTGTTCAGTATGTAAAAAGCTGATTTCGAAATACAAAACACGTACTATTTAGCTTGTAAATACATGCTTTGAAGGGCTATTTTTCAGCACTTAAACTTATAGTTGCTGATGCTGGCAAGTTCTTTATTGGCCTTTTCTATTTTCTCGCCTAAGCTTGCTTTCCATGCGTCTACTTTGGCAGCGATAGTCTCATCGCCAATAGCCATGATTTCGGCAGCCAGTATTGCAGCGTTCTGTGCCGCGTTAACGCCTACTGTTGCTACAGGAATTCCTGGAGGCATCTGTATAATTGAGAGCATGGCATCAAGGCCGTCAGAGCATACCTTTAATAGGAACGCCAATAACCGGTAATGGTGTTGAGGCTGCAATAACACCAGGAAGAGCTGCCGACATGCCTGCAGCGGCAATGATAATCTTAATGCCTCGACCTTTTTGCTTCTTTCGCAAAGGTTTCTACTGCATCAGGTGTTCGGTGAGCCGAAAGGGCGTTAACCTCGAAGGGAATTTCTTGTTCTTCTAACCATTTACAAGCTTTTTTTCCATAACAGGGAAGGTCGCTTGTTGACCCCATAATAATGCTAACTAAGGGTTTCATGTGTATGAATATCGTTGTAAATTGAATGTAATGAGCGAATAATAAAATAATAATTTGTTGTGGATTATATGCTGATTAGCAAACCATTAAATAATCATCTGAAAGCTTGCTATGGCTCCAACAAAAAGCCTGTGACGACTTGCGACAGACTGTGCTGGCGCAAGATCATCACGTGAACTGCCTACCATGCCTGCAATGATGAGGATTAAGCAGAACCACCACAACGGATTAAAGGTGAATAATATAGAAAAAGCCATTAGGGGCTCCAGCAGAAACCGCCGATAGCTGCCGTATGAGTGAAATCTTCCACCATACATTTTATAATGGCGCATACAATCTGAATAACAAGTGCTGCTAAAAGAATGTTCGACATAAACTGCGGTATTCGTCGCATGTTCATGAGGTAATAACACGCAAAATAGCAAATAATAGCAAGGATATAAGGTATCATTCGGCGCTCCTTAATGCCAAGTTGGGTGAGGGTCCAGCCTTGATAGCGACTATAAGTGCGAATGAAAAGTGAGGGTAAAAAGTACGGTAAAAAGCGTAAACAGTAAGCAAAACGCTTGCCTTATACTGCCAAGGAAGAAGGCTCATATAACTAAAAGTGAAGAGCGCGGAAAGCCCAACGAGGGGCAGATAAAACGGTGTGAACACCATGCTTATGGCGCGCGCGGCCAGAATTATGTTCTTTTCTTTCATTGTCTTTTTTCCTTAGCTACCTATTGTTTTGCTTAAAACCTTGTTCGATACAATCATGTTTGCAGTTCGGTTCTTTTGTGTTGATTTAGTCTTTTACCTTATATTACGTAGTGAACTGAAAATAATCGTGAACCGTATATTGCTCTTTTTCGATTCAGCTATTCCGTCATCATGATTTTGTTTGTCCGTAATCACGGTTTAGTTTTTTCGTAATCGAGCAACGGGAATATCCATTTGTTCGCGATATTTGGCAACTGTTCGCCGTGCAATAGGGAATCCGCGACGTTTCATTTCAGCAGCCAGAGCATCGTCACTCAACGGTTTTTGTTTGTTTTCATGCTCTACAAGATCCTTCAATGCAAGCTTAATCTTACGCGTTGACATCGCTTCCCCGTCCTTTGTAACATATCCATCAGTGAAGAAAAAGCGCAAAGGGAATGTTCCCCAGCGCGTTTGCGCATACTTCATATTGCTTACTCGCGATACGGTTGATATGTCAAGACCTGTCTTTTCTGCAATATCTTTCAGTATCATAGGGCTTAAGATCGGCTTCGTCTCCGCCTATAAAGAACTTCTTTTTGCCAGTCTATTATCGCCTTCATGGTGAGGTAAAGGGTTCGTCTGCGTTGTTAATGGCTTCGATATAACCCCTGTGCTTTCTCAACCTTTTCTTTTGGCATATAGCAGCGCTTCTTTCTCTTGACGATTCATGTTTGCGCGATTTGTGCGATAGAGTATCAACCATTTCCGAGAATGTTGACGATATTTTTCAGGTCTGGAATTCGTCCATGACTGATGGTAAACGTAACGTTTCCTTCGTCGTCTGTGTCAACAATGAAGTCAGGAGTTATTTGTTGAAGGTTTCTGCCTTGCGTTTCACCGGTGACGATCCAGGCTTAGGGTTGAGCTTTCTTATCTCTCTTTGAATGATCTCTGCTTGGTCAGGACTGAGCTGCATCGATTGAACGATTTTTGTCCCAATGCTTTTTGTAAACTCGTCGAAATGCTTTTTCAATCACTTCTTCCATCAGTTCGCGCAAGCGTCAGCGAGTTTTCGCTCAATCTGTAGCAATAGACACTCTTGCAAAATTACGTGCTCCAATGCCTGCGGGATCGAAAGATTGAAGGCGCTTTAACACCGTTTCAATCTCGCTTTCTGGCACATCTATATTATGGTATATGGCCAATTCGTCGGCAATATCATTCAGATTCTTGCGCAAAAGACCGTCATTATCCAGTGAGCCTATGAGGTATTCCATGATATCGCGTTGCGAATCGGTCAGTTCAACCTCACCCATTTGTTCCTTCAGTTTGTCGTAAAATGAAGTCGTATCGTCCTCATACAATCTCCTCATAATCTGCATCTGGATTACTCGCAGAAGCGAAATGGCTCTCTGGTGATGGTAGTTCGTCGTCGCTTCCAAGGCTTTCAAGTGCATTGTCAAGCGCCTCTTCGCGTTCCTCTCGTTCCGTTTTCTCCTCGTAAGCTCCTCTTCTCGGTCGGTATTTTCATCGACCGAAGCACCACTCTATCATATCAGGGATCATCGCGACGTTCTTCGAGGGCCGGGTTATCGTCAAGTTCAGCATTGATATTCTGCTCAAAGCTCCGTGAGAGGCATCTCTAAAAGCTTCACCTGAAGCATTTGTTGCTGAGACAATCGCTGTTGTTGAACCTGCTGCTGATTTTTGTGTTTGTATGAGTTTTTGCATATTATTTCCAGTAATCCTTGAGCTGAGCGGCCAGTGCCGTAAGCTTTTTCATGGTTGTCGTTACCGAAGCGTTTCCACACTTGCATGCAAGGTTCGTGCAACGGCGACAGCGTATGGGCTTTATGATTCAGATAGGGGTCGCACACCTTATACACCTGCATGACGTCTGAAATTTCTTGTGGCGTAGATTGGATTAAGCGTGCAAGACTGATGATTTCAGGGCGTTTCAGGTACCATTGTAATAGGTATAAGCCTGAAATAAAGGTCAAGAATCATCATTAATTTGACTGGTGTCAGTGGCGTATATTGCGCTTGACGCTTGTCTTTGAGTGAAGTTTTAGAGCCTTCTTTCGACGTAGAAACTGTATGTTCAGAAGCTTTCGTCCTCTCCTCTACCTCGTTTAAGGACGAAGACACCAGCTCAATGGGCTTAAAATCCTTCTCCCACGACTCGTTGATATCAACGCCAGCATGAAGTCTTCTGAATTACCGAAGCCGTTCATCTGCCTAAGAAGCTTTACCTCTTTTGAGAGTTTACGAGGACTTTTGCCGTATGTGTCCCACAGTTGTTGCAAGCGTGGCGTGTCAATTTGCCTTAACCTGAGCATATTTCTAAAAAGATTGCTCGGAGGAATATGTAATTCCATGCCAAGATTTACGAGAGATCGACTGTACAAAGGCTTCACGCCCTGTGGTCGTTTCAGGTATAACTGCATGAGCAACAGCCAATATTCATCATGCCATAGCGTATGTTTTTGCCATAACTTTAGCCTTTAGCATGTACAAAGGCAAAGTTATTAAATATTTCGTAAATGGCGTTTCTTTGTTCCGAAAAATGTTGTAATAAAAAGCGCAGCCCTTGTAGGGTTGCGCTCTTATCTAAATGGGGATGTTATGCTTGTGTTATTTTCGAGTATGGCAGTTCTTCGAGCATCTTCCGCGAATCCCACGGAGCAGGGAGCTCCTCAAGATATTTATGGAACCACTCTAAATGTGCATTATAATAAAGTGGCATCGATCTCAAATTGCTTGGCCAGTGTCCGTCGTTTTTGAGAACGATGAGGCGTGAAGAATTCCCAACGTTTGCAGCGTATTGAAATATGCTAAGCTTTTGGTTGTAACTTACGCGATAGTCGCGTTCGCCCGTAATAATGAGTGTAGGTGTAGCGAAGTTTTTAACATACTCTGCTGGGTTCCACTTCTTGTAAAGAGGTGAGTTCCATGGTTGCCCCTCGAGCTCAAAGTTCGGGAACCACAGCTCTTCAGGTGGTGCCCCACATTGATGAAAAGGTCAAGAGACCCATCATAGAGGCCAGGCATTTAAACCTACAGGTTTGGCCTTGTAGCCAATTCATAAAGTAGCCACCGTAGCTCCACCCCATTGCTCCCATACGTGTCGAGTCGACATAATTAAGCGAAGCCAACATGTCGGTTACCTTCATGACGTCCTCATACGGGCGTCCGCCCCACTGAACCGCTAATATCTCGGCAGAATTTTTGGCCGTAACCCGGTTGAGCCGTGTGGGTTAGGGTAGACTACAACATAGCCTGCAGCAGGGATAAAACTTGCCAATCGCCACGGAACGAATCCATCCATTGCATTTGCGGACCACCATGTACATTGATGATGAGCGGGTACTTTTTTACCTTCCTCAAAAGCCATGAGGCTTCACGACAAACACCTCTACACTATCGCCCTCAGCGCCTACTACCCACATAGGTTCTGACGGACGCATATCAACTATAGCCTCAAGACTATCGTTCAAATGTGTGATTTGAGTTTCGGTAAATGTAGAAGTAGTCGACTTCTTCTTATTTGAAGCGAAACGACGCCTTTGTACAGTGCTGATGGTCTTATCAGTACGCGAATAAAGTGTAATATATATCGCCATTAGGAGCCAAATCAAAGCTTCCGATAGCGCGTTTTAGGGATAACCGACGAAATACGACCGTCCTTTTACGTTAATCTTATACAACGGTTGGTATCCGCGAACAGGCGCTGTAAAGTAGATGCTACGCGAGTCAGCACTCCACTTATAGCTATCAACCCAGTTGTCGAAAGCCTCTGTAAGTATCGTCTTTTTGCCTGTTTGGCGGTCGATAATAGCCAATACGAATCTGTCACTTTCGTAGCTGGGGATACGCTGAAAGCGGTAAGCGATGTACCTTCCATTGGGGCTATACTGTGGGTCGCCGTCCCAAGCTTTATTTTCGGCTGTAAGATTTCGTGCTTCACCACCTGTAACAGGCACGGTCCAAAGGTCGCAATTGGTTGACGCTTCAGGGTGACTGTCATGGTTGCTTAGATAGCAAAGTTCCTTTGCTGTCGGGCGAAAACACAAAATCCTGTTGGGCCACTGGGTGAAAAACTGGGCTATGAAATGGGCCGGGTGTGACGTCGGTGTAGGTTTTATTCACCGTATCGTAGACAATGATATGCCAGAATTTGCCGTCGGTATAAGTGGTCCAATGACGGTATAACAGGCTGTCGGCGATATGTGCCTGCAAGGTGTTGTGGGCCATTTATCAATGCGTTCCTTGTTTGCCTTGCCATCAGCTCCCCCTAAATCAGGGAAAACCTCAGCGGCAAAAAGCTACACAACGACCGTTTGGCGATACGGTTACACCGTCAACACCTAACGGATGAGTCGGTTGTTGCTCCGTTTTACCATCTTTCCAGCGATAAAAGCTGAGTTGTTCCGCTGGCATAAGAGCAAAGGTAGAGGCTCGCATCGTACTGCGACCATGCAGGCGCGAAACTCTTTCCATCAGTAGAAACAGGCTTCCCGTCAACAATAACGTTGCTTTGTGAGCGCTGATTTTTCAAATCGGATTTGTTAACAGTGTACGCCAAACGTCCGTCCTTTAGCAACCGCTGGCGATGTAGCATACTGCAGCCGATAGATATCTTCTATCGTGAATGCGCGCTTCTGTGCCATGGCTGGTGCCATAGCCAGTAGGGGCTAATGATACTATAAAGGTCTTTTCTTCATATCGTGTAAATTGTATAATGCAAAAGGTACTTATTTTATCTCTGAATACTCTTTTCGGCAAGTTAAATATACTTTTACGAGAATATTACAGTGAAAGTGCGACAAAAAAGTGTAAAGTTTTAAGAATAATTTTGTCTTGAAAATTCTGAAAATTTTTGGTGTTTCAAAAGTTCGAAATAGAGTAGGGGAGAGCGGTTTTGTGGCTTTTGATAAGGAGAAATCAAGAAAGAAAACGGCTTTTGGGTGACCTTTGTATGCGTTTGCGTCGTAAACGTTTCAGCCATTACGATGTAATGATAAACTGATTACGCAGTAAACATAAGCCGATTACGACGTAAACGGGAACGCGATTACGACGTAAAGGTGAGATAAAAAAAGGGTGGGCAAATATTGAAAATGCAGTTTGAGTTTATAAATGCTTGTTTATAAACAGGTTAACGAAAGTGCTTCATTTTTGGCGTATTTGAAACAAACTTTCTGTTGATTCAGAATAACGGAAAAATAGGGAAACGTGTTGTTAAATATTTTTCTACAATGTGATGGAAGTTATTTAAGGTTTAATAAGCGTCAGTAATTCGCGCAAACCCTCAGAGGCTCCCTTTTTGAATGTGGGTTACACCATTTAAGTTTCCGCCGCTTTACAGCATCGGGGTCGATAAGAAAAATAGGACACCCTGCAGGCGCATACTGTACTAATCCTGCTGCAGGGTAAACGTTAAACGATGTGCCTATAATCACAAAAGATATCAGCCTTTTCGGCCTCAAACGATAGCCGCATTCAGCATAGGAACGCTTTCGCCAAAGAATACAATAAACGGCCTTAGCAAAGCTACCATCGGCCGCTTTCGAGCCAATGGGCACATCGCTATTTTCGGGAGATAGCGTTTGTATGTAGCGTTCGTCATAGGCATTGCGGCTTGAGCATACCTTTGCAAGCTCACCGTGCAAATGGATAACGTGCGTAGAGCCAGCCTTTTCGTGCAGATTGTCGACGTTTTGTGTTAATACAGTTACATCGAAATCGTTTTCCATGCGAGCAATTAAGCGGTGTCCGTCGCAGGTTCAGCCTGCCATAGCTTGCGCCGTAGCATGTTATAGAAGTTGGTTACCAACGTAGGATCAGCCTCCCAACCCCTCATGTGAGGCCACCTGTTCAACAGGGGTAGTTCTCCCATAAGCCATCGTTGCCACGAAAAGTCTTAAAGCCACTCTCAACCGACATGCCAGCACCAGTAAGAAATACTACTTTCTTTTCATACGTAAACAGTTGTTTTAAGACGTTTTGTTATTATATGACAAAATAATAATTTTTGAGAATTCTGTCGTTTTGCAATCTAAAAAAATGGTATCTTTGCACATTATACATTATTATTTATAAATAAACCAGACAAAAAGAAAATGAATCAAGTAAGCTATGCTTTAGGGTATGAGTATAGGTCATCAGCTCCAGCAGATGAACGCAACCGAGTTGAATATTGAAGATTTTGCAAAAGGCATCAAAGATGTATTTGCAGGAAAAACAGAGATGACAGAAGCTGAGGCTCAGGCTGCTGTACAAAAACTTCTTCCAACAAAAAGGCAAAAGAGCAGGCCGATGCAGCAAAGGCTGACGGCGAAGCTTTCTTGGCCGAGAACGGAAAGAAAGATGGCGTGGTAACCTTGCCATCGGGTTTTACAGTATCAGGTGCTCAAAGAGGGTGACGGTCGTAAGCCAAATGCTACCGATCAGGTTGAGTGCCACTACGAGGGAACACTCATAGACGGTCAGGTTTTTGACTCAAGTTATCGTCGCGGTGAGACAGCAACATTCGGTCTTAACCAAGTAATTAAAGGTTGGACAGAGGGTTTACAGCTCATGCAAGAAGGTGCAAAGTATCGCTTCTTTTATCCCTTATCATCTTGCTTATGGCGAGCAAGGCGCAGGCCAATCGATACCACCTTATGCAACTCTCATCTTTGACGTTGAGCTTGTTAAGGTAAAATAAAACCAATAAAAGGTTTGTTTTCACGTTGTTTCTGCAACGTTTACCCCATATCCAAAGAGATAAATTCTTTAAAAACATATTAAACATAAATGAAAAGTTTTAAAAAGCTATGGCCGCTATGGCCATCGCCGCAGCTTCATTCTCTGCTTGCGGCAATTCATCAGCACCTAAGGCTGATTTGAAGACAGATCTTGACTCAATGAGCTATGCTATTGGCTATTTGCAGTCGCAGTATGTACGTCAGGCCATCGAGCAAGGCCAAGTAGTTGACACTGCTTACATGGACGAGTTCGTGAAAGGTATCAACGAAGGTGCTAACATTGGCGAAGACAAAGAAACGTGCAGCTTACATCATGGGTCTGCAGGTAGGTCAGCAGAGTATCTTCACAGCTTATGAAAGGTGTAAACCGTGAGGGTGTTGGCGAAGATTCAACTAAGACTATTTCGTTGAAGAATCTGTTGTCAGGCTTTATCACTGGTGCAACAGGCAAGAAAGGTTTAATGACTCAAGAGGCGCAAACCAGATTGCACAGAGCAAGATGGAGGCCATTAAAGCACAGACAATGGAGAAGCAATTCGGCCCCAGATAAGGTTGCAGGTGAGAAGTTCCTCGCTGCAAACAAGAAGAAAAGCTGGCGTTGTAACACTGCCCTCTGGCCTACAATACAAGGTTATTAAAGAAGGTAAGGGTGCTATTCCTACCGATACAACTACTGTGCAAGTTCAGTACGAAGGTCGCACTATTGACGGTAAGGTATTCGAAAGCTCATATAAGAACGGCAAGGAACCTATGAAAATGCAACCTCGTCAGATGATTCCGGGTTGGACAGAAGCGCTTACACGTATGCCCGAAGGTTCAGTATGGGAAGTTTATATTCCACAGAACTTGGCTTACAAAGAGCGTCAGGCAGGTCAGATTAAGCCTTTCTCTACACTTATTTTCAAGATAGAATTGGTTAAGGTAGGCGCTAAGTAAAATGAAGAAAGCATTGTTTTTGGCTCTTGTTCTTATGGCAAGCTCGTTCTCTGCAACAGCCCTTGCTGATAAGAAAAAGCCTATGAGCCTGTGATTGGCTGAGCCCGTAACTAAGCTTGTAACTGTAGGCGATTCAATAAGCTATGCAGCAGGCTATAAGCGCGACCGACGGTTTGCTTGGCTACTTAACGGGCACGCTTCGCGTAGATACTGCTTACATGAGTGAGCTTGTACGTGGATATATGGACGCCACTCTCAAGGCTAAAGACCCTGCTTTTCAGGCTTACATTGCGGGAGCAAATATAGGTTCTCAGGTCAAAAGACCGTGTGTTTCCTGGTATGAGTAAGGATCTTGTTGGCACTGCTGACTCGCTTACCATATTGCCTTTCCATGCAGGTTTTTCTTGCTGGTATGCGTCAGGATACCACTGTATTCAGATGGCTGATGCGCGTAATTTCTACCAGGCACGTAGCTTTGCTGCAAAAGAATTGCGCAATAAGGCGTATCGTGAAGAAAAACGAGGCTTGGTTGAAGAATAATGCATCGAAGCCCGGTGTAATCGTGTTGCCTTCAGGTTTACAATATAAAGTGATTAAGGAAGGGGACGGAGCAGTTCCTACTCCTGTTGATCAGATAAATGTTATATATGAAGGCCGTACCATCGATGGCAACGTATTTGATGCTACATCACGCCACGGAGACGTTCAGTTTGATACGTTCCGTTGTGACCAAGTAATCAAAGGCTGGACCGAAGCACTTACAAAAAAATGAAGGTGGGTAGCAAGTGGGAAATCTTTATTCCTGAAAGTTTGGCTTATGGAGCTAAAGATGCAGGACAGATTAAACCTTACTCAACACTTATCTTTACTGTTGAACTGGTAGGTATTGCACCTGCTGTTGCTGCTGAGGTTGCACCAAAAAGTGGAAGCACCAGCAATCAAAAAGCCCGTAAAAAGTAAGGCAAAAAGACTTCGCGTAAGTAAGTATTTTTTCAACAATACATGACAGATTGCACGGATATTCTAAAAATATTCGTGCAATTTGTTGTTTGTATCATTTTAAATTTATACTTTTGCTATCAATTTGTTACATTATAGAAAGTTAGAAGAAATGGATAAAATTGATAAACTAGACAAAAAAATTCTTGCTATTCTCTCAACAAATGCTCGCATTCCTTTTAAAGATGTTGCAGCTGAATGTGGCGTTTCAAGAGCAGCGATACATCAGCGTGTGCGGCATTTGATGGAAGGAGGAGTGATAACGGGTAGCGGTTTCGATGTTAGTCCCTAAGAGTCTTGGATACTCAACTTGTACTTATGTCGGGACTTAATTTAGAGCGTGGTTCCATGTACAAAAGATGTAGTATCGCGACTGCTTAATATCCCTGAAATAGTAGAATGCCACTTTACAACAGGTCCCTATACTATGTTAATTAAGCTCTATGCTCGCGATAACGAGCAGCTGATGGACTTGTTAAATAATAAGATGCAGACGATACCTGGTGTTGTTTTCTACAGAAACACTCATCTCTCTTGAACAGAGTATTAAACGAGAGATTACGGTAAATACAGAAGAATAAATGAGTAATTTTGATATTGAATCGCATTTAAATAAAAATCTATGCGACGTTTCCTGAAGCTCATCGTAGGCCTGTAATTGGTATTACAGCCAATTATGCTGATACAGGGAGACGCAACCTTGCGCGACCGTTATTACAAACAAGTGGTCAAAAGCGGGCGGTACACCGTTGATTATTCCGCCAGTAGCTGACAAAGGAAACTATCATTAATACACTGGAAAATATAGATGGACTGTTGCTCACTGGTGGCGCAGACATCAACCCTCTTTTGGGTAGGAGAGGAACCCTCACCACGACTTCATGGCATCAATGCGGAGCGTGACCTGCCTGAATTGCTTATTACGCGCTTGGCTTATAATCGTCAAGTGCCTATCTTAGGTATCTGTCAGGGGATGCAATTGCTTGCAATGGCTCTGGGAGGAAAGGTAGAACAGGATATCTCGGCAACGGAAACAATTCGTCATTCACAAGATGCTGATCGTTCTGAATGCACACATTCCGTAACGTTTAAATTTGATTCTTATTTAGGTAAAAATATATAAGGAGGCTGCAGTGCTTTCTAGAGGACTTACAACATCGAGCCTTTCACAACGTGAAGAGGTTGATGGGTTTTTGTCTGCAAATGAGAAAGTTGGGAAGCTTTTTGTAAATAGTTTCCACCATCAGGCTGTTTTCGGATACGGGAAAACGATTCCGTGCTATTGCAATGGCACCAGATGGAACTATCGAAGCCATCGAAAGCACTGAATTTAAAGCCCTTATTAGGGTGTGCAATGGCACCCAGAATGGTTGGGCGATGAGGGACGAAAAGTTGTTCTCATGGTTGGTAGAAGAGGCTATTTGTTTTCAAAAAAACGAAACAACTTCACGACCGTATTTTGACGCTTGATACCCATTGTGATACTCCGATGTTTTTCCCACAGGGAGTGCGTTTCGACCAACGTGATCCACGAATATTATACGAGTTTGCACAAGATGACAGATGGACGACAGGACGCTGTTATCATGGTGGCTTATCTTCCACAGCCTCTTATTGGAGACGTTTCTCACAAAAGGTTGATATTGCTGGAATCATTAGACATAATCCACATCTTCAAGGTTTATCAACAAGTTTGTCGCCAACAGCCTATGCTGACCTTATCTTTTGATAAATTAGAACAGATTGTTGCACAGAATAGTGAATATATAAGTATCGCTCGCACGCCTGCCGATTTGTATGAAGATAAGAGAAACGGTAGGAAATCGATCATGTTTGGTATCGAAAACGGCTGGCTATTGGGCAAGATTTGGCTAATGTGCGTCATTTTGCACAGCGAGGTGTGGTGTATATCACCCTTTGCCACAATGGAGATAACGATATTTTGCGACAGCAATAGAGGAGCTTCGATGCACAATGGTGTATCATCTTTCGGAGAAAAAGTGATACAAAAAATGAACGATGAAGGAATTATGGTTGACCTCAGCCATGCTTCTGAAAAGTCGTTTTTATGACGCATTAGATATCAGTCGCACTCCAATTGTGTGCTCGCATAGCAATAGCAAGGAGCTCTGTGATGTGCCACGAAACCTCACTGATGACCAAATGCGTGCCCTTGCACGTCGAGGTGGTGTAGCGCATATAACGCTTTACAAGGGCTTTTTACGTAAGAATGGTGAGGCTACGGTAATGGATGCGATAGACCATTTGGAGCATGCCATTAGCATAATGGGCATAGATCATGTGGGCTTTGGTACTGATTTTGATGGCGATGGAACCGTTCGCGGATGCGCTGATGCCTCAGAATTGATATGCCTTACACGTCATTTACTGAAACGTAAGTACAGCGAGCGCGACCTTCGTAAGATATGGGGCGGGAACTGGCTGCGCGTAATGGCACAGGTTCAGGCTGAAAAGTAATAGGCCATAGCCTGTTGTGTATTAAATAAAATGTCATGAAAAGAAAGAAAAATAGTATTCATTGTGATTGCAACAGTTGTGTGCGGCTTTAGCTGCTATCGTTTGGAATCCTTTTCCAGCACCTCAAGTAGAGGAGATAGAAGAGGAAGAAGAGGCTCTTTTCGCCTGCAGGCCCTGCCTTTGATGCAGATTCTGCTTATGCCTTTGTGCAAGCACAGTGTGACTTTGGTCCACGTAGCATGAACTCAGAAGGGCATGAACGCTGTGCGGAATGGATTATAAAGAAATTCAAATTGTATGGTTGCGAGGTGAAAACTCAGCGCGCAGACTTGAAAGGTTACGACGGAACTATGCTGCGAAGCACTAATATTATGGCAAGCTTTTAATCCTAAAGCAACAACCCGTATCATGCTTTTGCGCGCATTGGGATAGTAGGCCTTGGGCCGACAATGACCCTGATTCGGCTAACTGGCGTAAGCCTATTCTTGCAGCGAATGATGCAGCAAGTGGTGTGGCTGTCATGCTGGAGATAGCACGATTATTAGGTTCAAAGGAGAAGAGCTTTTATGACAGATCTTGGTGTCGACTTTGTTTGCTTTGATGCAGAGGATTATGGCACACCGCAATGGAGCGATAAACCCGACGATGGTTCTTCATGGGCGTTGGGAGCACAATATTTTGCTGCCAATTTACCACAAGGTTATGCACCTCGTTACGGCATTTTGCTGGATATGGTAGGCGGTCAAGGTGCAAAGTTTTTATCAAGAAGGCATGTCGAAACAGTATGCTCCTGATATTGTGAAAAAGGTGTGGCGCGCAGCTCGTCAGGCAGGTTACGGATCGTATTTCCCCAAAACAGAAGGAGGAATGATTACAGACGACCATATCCCAATTAACCAAATCGCTAAGATTCCATGCATTGATATTATTCCGTATTATCCACAATGCCAGCAAAGTAGCTTTGGTCCGACGTGGCATACATTGGCTGATAACATGGAAAATATTGATAAAAACACGCTTAAAGCTGTAGGACAGACAGTGCTTCAAGTGCTTTTTACAGAACAGTAAACGTAAGTGTTTAGATTGCTTTTATTTGAAAAGTACAGCTGTTTATGACAGAATGCTTTAACGTTTAGATCATATTTAATTTCCCATAAAGACATTTTTCCAATTCCTTTATGATATTAAGCAGGGGTGCAATAGTAAAAATATTGCACCCTGCCAGCGTTTTATATAGATTCTTTTTGCTATCTTTGCAGATAATAATTACATAAAGACAGCAAGTTTATGGACGCTTTGTCTTATCTTGAAAGCCGATGCAGATTGCGTCGTAATGTATTAACAGGTGCGATTAGCTATGCACCACTTCATTCTACCGACTATCGGCCTTTGTCGAAAGAAGGTATCAATACACTTATTCTTGAAGCAGGTCGTGATGGTGTGGCTCTTAACCGAAAAAGTTGATTGAACGTTTTGTTCACTCCACACTTGTTGAGCAGCAGCATCCTGCTGAAGAATGACTTTCATCTCTTAGCGAGTGGGACGGAGAAGATCATGTGTATAATCTCTCCCAACGTATCATCACGTCGAATCCTGATTGGGATAAACGCTTTCACAAATGGATGCTTCAGATGGTAGCTCGTTGGACAGGTTGCGAGGTAAAACAGCGCGATGTGATGATGCTCTGTGCTTGTAGGGGCAGTTCGGATTTGGTAAGACAACTTTTTGCAGCATGCTGTTGCCACCAGTTCTTCGTAGATTATTATGCAGGATCGGTACATCTGAAATCGTCGGCCGAGGTGCACGAATTGGTTACTGGTAACTTGCTTATCAATATGGACGAATTCTATCAAGAGAATACCGAACAGCGATATCTTACGCGTTATCTTTTCTCACGCAGCACACCTGTCTTTCGTCAACCATACGGCGTTACTTTAGAAGCGCGTCGCAATTATGCAGCTCTTATTGCTACAACAGGCAATCTTCACCCAATGACAGATGCAGCAGGCGCTGCCCATCTCGTTTGTGTGGAAGTAGAACGCCCTATAGATTTAAAGACGCCTATTCCCTACGAACAACTCTATGCTCAGCTAAAGGCCGAGCTTGATACAGGTGTAGACTTCACGCTTACAGAAGAAGAACGTGAAGCTATGGCTGTTCAGAACTCCCCTTTTCAAGAGGCCGACAACCTGGTTAAAATGGTTCGAATGCTCTATTCTTCTCCTCTCAAAGGTAAAAAAGCCAAGGCTGTTTATATCGATACGATTATAGACCGTCTCATGCAGGAATATCCTTACTGGACTCCGGGCAAGCATGTTAATCAAGACGTGGGCTTTGCTTTACAAGAAGCTGGTTTTACGCGTAGTCGAATACACGGCCGTTCTGCCTATCGTATTGTGCCACGAGATCCTCGTCGTTTCGATTTCGTAGAGGAAACACCTACAGAAGAACAGGAGTCGTTTGACAATAACCCATTGGCAAAGGCGCTATTGTCGGGATTAGGAGGCTTAGTAAAGAAATAAATAACGATTAAAAATAAAGGAAATACTGATATGGCAAAAAGACGAAAAAGGTCTGACCCCCATGATGAAACAATACTTCTCAATGAAGGCTAAGCATCCTGACGCTTTGCTGCTCTTTCGTTGTGGCGACTTCTATGAGACGTATTGTGACGACGCTATCGAAGCTTCTCGAATACTTGGTATTACGCTAACAAGGCGTAATAATGGAGGATCGGGTGAAGGAGCAGAGATGGCTGGCTTTTCCCCATCATGCGTTAGACACCTATCTTCCCAAGCTTATCCGTGCAGGAAAACGTGTAGCCATCTGCGACCAACTGGAAGATCCGAAGAAGAAACGTGCCATGCTTAAGGGCAAAAAAGGATTAAGCGAGATGGATAAAATGGTGAAACGCGGCATTACAGAGCTTGTAACGCCGGGTGTTGCCATGATTGATAACGTTCTTAATTATAAAGAAAAACAACTTTCTTGCTGCCGTCCACTTTGGTAAATCTGCATGTGGTGTCAGTTTCCTTGATATCTCAACGGGCGAGTTTCTCACCGGGCAGGGCACGTATGACTATGTAGAAAAGCTCCTCGGTAGCTTTTTCACCGAAAGAGGTTCTTTTTCGATAAGGCACGCCGACAAGACTTTGAACGCTACTTCGGAACAAAGAATTGCATATTTCGAACTTGATGATTGGGTATTTACTGAACAGAAATGCATCGTCAGAAACTGTGAAACATTTTCGTACTAAATCACTCAAAGGCTTTGCATAGAACATTTGAAAGATGGTATTATAGCTTCGGGAGCTATCATGCAATATCTCGAAATGACCCAGCATACCAGCTTAAATCATATTACGTCGCTCAAGCGTTTGGAAGAAGAAAAGTTTGTGCGTCTTGATAGGTTTACGGTGCGTTCGCTCGAATTATTGCGGCCTATGCAAGAAGATGGTAAGTCATTACTCGATATCATTGACCGCACAGTTACTCCAATGGGTGGCCGTATGCTTCGCCGATGGCTGGTTTTCCCACTGAAAGATACAGAGGCTAATTGACGATCGTCTTGATGTGGTAGAATATTTCTTTAAGAATCCTGAATTGCGCAGTGTGGTTAATGAGCAGCTACATCATATTGGAGACCTCGAGCGAATTATTTCGAAAGTAGCTGTGGGCAGAGTGAGTCCGCGTGAGGTTGTGCAGCTCAAGAATGCGCTAAAAGCCATACAACCTATCAAAACGGCGTGCCTTTATGCCGATAATGACAGTTTAAAGCGTATCGGAGAACAGCTTCATTTGTGCGAAAGTCTGCGCGATAGAATTGAGAAAGAGATACAACCCGACCCACCTTTGTTGATAAATAAGGGTGATGTGATAGCCTGATGGATATTGTCCAGAGCTTGATGAGTTACGCTCTTTCTCGCGCAACAGCAAGGAGTATCTGATGCAAATTCAGCAGCGTGAAATCGAGGACACGGGCATAAGCTCGTTAAAAGTAGGTTTCAATAATGTTTTTGGCTACTATCTTGAGGTGCGCAACACGTTTAAAGATAAGGTTCCTGAAACGTGGATTCGAAAACAAACGCTTGCTCAGGCTGAGCGTTATATCACGCCAGAACTGAAAGAATACGAAGAGAAAATTCTTGGAGCTGATGAGAAAATTATCGAAACGGAAACTCGACTATTCTCTGAACTCATCTTGGCCATGCAGGAATTTATTCCTCAGATACAAATTAACGCCAATATTTTAGCGCGTATCGATTGCCTTTTTAGGCTTTGAAAAGGTGTCAGAAGATAATCTGTATGTGCGCCCTGTTATTGACGATAGCGATGTGATTGACATCTGTCAGGGTCGACATCCTGTAATAGAAACACAGATGCCACTGGGCGAACGTTATGTGCCTAACGATGTGTATCTTGATACCGAAAAGCAGCAAGTTATGATGATTACGGGCCCAAACATGGCCGGAAAGTCCGCTTTGCTGCGCCAAACAGCCTTAATAGTATTACCTCTCAAGTAGGGATGTTTCGTGCCTGCAGAGCGTGCAAGAATAGGCTTAGTGGATAAAATATTCACTCGTGTTGGCGCCAGCGACAATCTTGCACTGGGTGAATCGACGTTTATGGTTGAAATGACGGAGGCCGCTGACATCTTAAATAACGTCTCTTCACGCTCATTGGTGCTCTTTGATGAGCTGGGACGTGGTACCAGTACTCACGATGGCATTTCTATCGCGTGGGCTATTGTCGAATACTTACACGAACATCAGTCGAGCCGTGCGCGCACGCTCTTTGCCACACACTATCATGAACTGAACGAAATGGAGAAGCTTTTCCCCCGTATTAAGAACTTTAACGTGGCGGTAAAAGAGTTAGATGGCAAGGTGATTTTTTTACGTAAGCTTGTCGCTGGCGGTTCAGAGCACTCGTTTGGTATACATGTTGCCGAAATCGCTGGTATGCCAAGAACTATCGTAAAGCGCTCAGAAGAGGTGTTAAAAACAGTTAGAAGCCGACAATGCAGAAGTGGGGTCGGCAGGTCGTCCTAAGGTACAGAATATTGGGAAAGACAATGAAGGTGTACAACTTAGCATTTTCCAGCTCGATGACCCAGTGCTTTCGCAGGTGCGCGATGAGATAATAGGTCTTGATATTAATAACTTAACGCCTATGGAGGCCCTCAATAAGCTCAGCGATATTAAGAAGATTGTTACGGGCAAAAAGTCATTAAAGCCATTGCCTATAAACTTAAAGAATAGAGCTATAATCAAACAGAGAGCCATGCCTAACAACAATGTTGGGCATGGCTCTCTATTTGATACCGATTTTAAACGTAGGGTTATAAGCCGTAAAAGGATTTAAAAAAACGTGTCGAAAATTCAATACGATTGTTCCACCAAAATTCAACGAACTTACGTTTTTTTCCGTTATTTCTTTTCTTGTTTTTCTTGTCGAGGGTCTTCTAAATACGAGTGTGCGCCAAGCTTTTCTTTTTCCAATTACTGTCCACCATGCAGGCAATACCTATAATAAGGAATGGTATGAGAGCAGCTGTCCCATATTAAATGCCATACCCGCTTCGAAATCAACCTGTATGTCTTTAACAAATTCGATAAAGAAACGAGCGATAAACACCAGCGTCAAACAAAGGCCAAAGAAGAAGCCTGTGCCCACCTTTTCGCGGTGACGGCGATATAGGGTATAGATGACAAAGAAGAAAAAGTGCATACGACATGGCTTCATACAGCTGTCCGGGGTGACGTGGATACTGGTCAACGCGTACGAAAATGAAAGCCCATGGCACATCAGTTACATGACCAATTATCTCTGAATTCATCGGGTTTCAAGGCGAATGAATGTAGCTGTAATGCCAGAGCAGATGCCCATATTATCTAAAACAATCCAAACCGAAAGCTTATTACGATGGCTATAGATAAAAATAGCAATAATCATACCTATAATTCCACCGTGCGATGAGAGACCTTCGTATCCTACAAACTTCCAAGAGCCGTCAGCTAAGTGTCGGAAAGGTATGAGCATCTCAACGAAATGGTCCCACGTTGATAGAAAATAATCGGGCTGATAAAATAAGCAATGACCCAATCGAGCGCCAGTAAGCACACTAACAAATATGTAAATAAACAGTGGGTCAAACTTCTCTTCGGGTATGCGTTGCTCTTTATAGAGACGGCTCATCAGCAAGTAACCCAGAAAAAGGCCTACGAGCCAGCACATTGAATACCAGCGAATGCCTAAGCTACCAAGGTGAAAAATAACCTCCGATGGGTTCCAAACGATGTACAATAAGTCGTAAATCATAATTTAAAAACTGATGTAGGTGTGGCGTACGCCCATGATTATACGTTGAAACGGAAGTGCATAATATCGCCGTCTTGCACCTCATATTCTTTGCCTTCAATGCCAAGCTTTCCAGCTTCGCGTACAGCTGCTTCAGAGCCATACTTGAGATAGTCGTCATATTTAATCACTTCGGCCCGAATAAAACCCTTTTTCAAAGTCGGTGTGTATGACGCCAGCGCACTGCGGTGCTTTCCATCCTTTTGGAAAGTCCATGCTTTTACTTCCATCTCGCCAGCCGTGATGAACGTCTGAAGATTAAGTAAATGATATGCTTTTTGATGAGTCGGTTTTACACCTGGCTCGCTCATGCCCAGCTCGTCAAGGAATAACTTCTTATCGTCATAGCTGTCAAGTGATGCAATATCTTCTTCTGTCTTTGCAGCAATTACCATAGCTTCAGCGCCTTCGCTGGCAGCAATGTCTTCAATAATCTTACTATAGGCGTTGCCTGATTTGGCACTTGTTTCGTCAACATTGCAAACATAAAGCACAGGTTTCGTTGTAAGCAGGAACAAATCGTGTGCAGCTTTCTGTTCCTCTTTGCTTTCAAAGGTTACCGAACGTGCATTCTGGCCCTTGTCAAGCACCTCTTTATAAGCTTTCAGAACGTCAACAAGCACCTTTGCTTCTTTGTTACCGCTGGCAGCCATCTTCTCTTGTTTAGCAAGCTGTCCTTCGATGGTCTCAAGGTCTTTCAGCTGAAGCTCGGTATCAATAGTATCTTTATCGGCTGCGGGGTCAACAGGAGCGCCCCCTTCGCGCACCACATTATCATCGTCGAAGCAACGAATAACATGGATAATAGCGTCGCATTCGCGAATGTTTCCAAGGAATTTATTGCCTAATCCTTCGCCTTTTGATGCGCCCTTTACAAGGCCAGCGATATCTACTATTTCGCAAGTGGCAGGCACAATACGTCCTGGGTGTACTATCTCTGAAAGCTTTGTAAGACGCTCGTCAGGTACACTGATGACGCCTAAATTGGGTTCAATAGTACAGAAAGGGAAGTTAGCGGCCTGTGCTTTTGCACTTGACAGGCAATTGAAAAGCGTAGATTTGCCTACGTTTGGCAAGCCTACGATACCACATTTTAATGACATATCTTTTTAAGTGTTATCCATCGGAGAGCCGATGGTATACAAAACGTTTTATATTCTTGTTTGCAAAAGTTAGCAAATTATTCATAATTCGTCGGTTATAATTGCTATTTATTCTTGGTGTGTACGTGGGTTTATAGGCTATCAATGGCTTCAAGTGAAGCGTGATAGGTTGTAAAAAATAAGGTGTAAATACGGAATAGGGCGCGAAAGTAAGGTAGGAGAGGGGCTACGAAATATGCTGAAATTAGGGTGTAATAAGCGTTTATCGATCAATAAAAAGGGTGTAAAAAGTCGGGTGAAAAAGCATGTTGTTCTCTTCTGAAAAATGCTCTTGTTGTTTCTACGGCCGTCATACACGCGTGCGACGGCCGTAGAACGCGTTGTATGGCAGTCGTGGTACACATCGAACGACGGCCGCCCGCACCTCGTCGTTACAGCATAAACGTACGAGCATTAGCACCATTATGTTTTTCACTATTCTGTAATTATCGAATACAAAAAGGCAAGCAGCGTTTGATGAAAACCTTTCTGCTTGCCTGAATATGTTTTTTAATCTATTTTTGTTACTTTTGCTTCGAAAGGCATTTACTTTGCCTTTCATAATTTTGTTGCTTTTTATTCGAAAGGGCTTTGCAAAATCTTTTGTATAGCTTTTTTGCGTTTTAAAGGCATTGTTTTTCCTTTTGCAAATCTTTTTGGTTTTGTCCCTTTTTATTAGTGGGCTTCTAACCAGTGTCGCCCCAACCTGCATCAGCAACGAGGGGGACGTTTAGTTCGCATGCTTTCTGCATTTCTTCGATAACGATTTTGGCCTACTTTCTCAACCTCGTCGGGATATACCGAGAAGTTAAGTTCGTCATGTACCTGAAGAATCATCTTTTGAACGAATATTCTCGTCCTTGAAACGGCGCCAAATACGAATCATCGCAATCTTAATGATATCGGCTTCCGACCCTTGGATAGGTGCATTGATGGCATTTCGTTCAGCAAAAACCGCGCACAGTGCCGTTACGCGACGTAATATCGGGCAGGTAACGACGGCGTCCAAACATGGTTTCGGCATAACCTTTCTCTCGCGCCTCGCTCTTTAGCTTCTTCCATATAGCTTGTACCTTAGGGAAGGTTCTAAAATAATCGTCTATCAATTGGCGTGCTTCGCCGTTCTCAATACCCATGCGTTGTGCAAGGCCGTAAGTGGTAATGCCGTATATAATGCCAAAAGTTGGCTTGCTTAGCCTTCTTACGTTGTTCATCGGTAACGTCGCTCAATATTCTCCTTCCATATCTTTTGCGGCTGTGGCTCGGTGTATGTCAAAGCCTTCACGAAAGGCCTCAATCATATTCTCATCACCCGATAAATGTGCCATAATTCTAAGCTCAATCTGACTGTAATCGAGCCGAAAAGAAACGGCAGCCAGCCTCTGGAATAAAGCACTTTCTTATTTCTTTTCCGTCGTCGTCGCGCACGGGGATATTCTGTAAATTAGGGATCTGACGATGACAAACGGCCAGTAGCGGTTACTGCTTGGTTAAAAGAGGTGTGGATATGACCCGTACGAGGGTTAATCAGTTTTGGGCAAAGCTTCGACGTATGTGCTCAAAAGCTTCTTCATTCCACGATAGTTAAGGATATCTTCAACGATAGGAGCGCGGTCCTTTAACTGCATTAACACCTCTTCAGATGTGACGTATTGGCCTGTTTTTTTGTTTTCTTAGCCTTGTCAACAATCTTCATTTTTCGAAGAGGATATCGCCTACTTGCTTGGGCGATGAGATGTTGAAACTCTTCTCCTGCCAGCTCATAGGCGTGGCGTTCGTAGGCTTGCATGCGCTCGGTAAAGACGCGACGGGTTTCGGTTAACGATTCGGTGTCAAGAGCAAACACCGTTTAATTCCATGTCGGCCAGCACCTTTATGAGTGGCATTTCAATATCATAGAACAGGCGTTCACCTCCAACTTCTTTTCAGTTGTGGCTCAAGAACGTTTTTTTCAATTGTAACGTAATGTCGGCATCTTCAGCTGCATAATCGCATATCTCGGCAGGAGAAAGGTCGCGCATCGACTCTGATTCTTTCCCTTTTGACCTATTAATTCATCAATGTGTATGGTTTTTATAGTTCAGCAATGTTTCTGCCATGTAATCCATGTTATGGCGTAATTCGGGCTGAACAATGTGAGTGGGCGAGCATCGTGTCAAACATAGGCCCCTTGCAAATCGATACCATATCGGCGAAGCACCATGTAATCATATTTTATATTTTGTCCCACCTTCACGATGTCTTCATTTTCATATAGCGGCTTGAAAAATATTCACCATCGCCTGCGCTTCATTTTGATTAGATGGGACGGCAACGTAATAAGCCTCGTGTTCGGCCACCGAAAAGCTCAAACCAACTAATTCAGCATCGATTGCGCTTTGTTGATGTGGTTTTCGGTGTCTAAACTTAATATTTTATTTGTCAATAAAAAGTCACGAAGTTTCGTTGCTTCCGTCTGATTATCAACTAATTGATATTTATGTGATATGGTTTTAATGCCTCGTAGCTTGAAAATTCTGTAACAGTCGGGCTCGTTCGCAAATTCGCCAAAGAGAGAGGGCTGATTGTTTACAGGTTTTGATTTATTTTCAGACTTATTTAGAAATCGTTCAGTAAAACCTTTTGAACTCAAGGTTTTCAAAAATGGCGCGTAACTTCTCCTCGTCAGGTGCTTGAAGCTTGAGCGTTTTCGAGGTCAAGGCTCATCGGGAACATCTGTACGGATAGTGGCTAAAAACTTAGATATCTTGATGTCTTCGACAGCACCTTCAACTTTTTCGCGCATTTTGCCTTTCAGCTGATTGCTGTTTTTTCGATGAGGGTTTTCGCAAAGAACCAAAATTCGTTTATCAACTTAACGGCGGTCTTTTCACCCACACCTGGGCAGCCCGGATAGTTGTCGGCCGGAGTCGCCCATGAGCGCAAGGAGGTCGATAACCCGATGTGCTGATGCGATGCCATACTTGTCTTCGATTTCCTTTTGGCCAATAATATCGTATCCGCCACCGTGCCGTGGTCGGTACATATAAACGTTCTCACGTATTAATTGTCCCATAATCTTTGTCAGGAGTAAGCATGTATGTTTCTATCCCTGCTTCGCCAGCCTGAATAGCTAACGTCCCAATGACGTCGTCGGCCTCAAAGCCTGGTGCTACCAAAACGGGAATATGCATGGTCTTTAATATCTCTTTGATAAAGGGAACAGCCAATTTTATATCTTCGGGTGTGGCTTCACGCTGTGCCTTATAGGGCGGAAACGCCTCATGACGAAAGGTTTTTTTCCTTCGTCGAAAATGCTACACCAATGTATGTGGGTTTCTCTTTATCAGTAATCTCCTTGAGGGTGTTACAGAAGCCTAATATAGCCGATGTGTTTTAAAGCCTTTTTGAATTAATGGTGGGTCGGTTTATGAAAAGCATAATACGACCTGAAGATAATAGCGTAAGCGTCAAGAAGAAAGAGTTTGTCCATGTAAATGATTATTTTTCACGGTAAAATTAATAAAATATTGCCACAATATCCAATAAAATAACTACTTTTGTAACAATGAACACGAATGAAATGGATTATCTTTCAATCATTACAGAGCCAATAAGTTCGGAATTGACTGATTTCATCGCGCTTTTTAACCAGTCACTTTCTACACCAATGGCATGCTAACGCAGGCGCTCGACCATATTAGGCAGCGGGCAGGTAAGCGTATGCGCCCAATTTTAATACTGTTGATGGCGAAGAATTTCGGTAGAATTACCGATGCTACGCAGCATGCCGCCGTGGGCTTAGAGCTGTTACACACGGCTTCGCTCGTTCACGACGACGTGGTTGATGAGAGTGGAGAGGCGCGGACAAGCGTCGGTGAATCAAGTGTTCGACAATAAGGTGGCGGTTTTTAGTAGGCGATTATATTCTTTCTACAGCTTTATTACAGGTAAGTTACACCCATTCGGAGGTGATTGTGCGTTGTTTGGCAGAGCTGGGACGTACGTTATCGAATGGTGAGATTTTTGCAATTGTCGAATATTCAAAATCAGGATATATCAGAAGATATTTACTATCAGGTTATCAAACAGAAAACAGCGGCGCTCTTTTGAAGCCTGTGCTGCCTTGGGCGCAGTGTCGGCAGGTGCAACGGAAAGCAAAAGTAGAGAGTGCGCGTCGCTTTTGGTAGAAATCTCGGAATTATTTTCCAGATTCGCGACGATATTTTCGATTATTACGACCATGGTGAGATAGGAAAGCCTACAGGGTAACGATATGATTGAGGGGCAAATTAACCTTGCCTGTTATCTACGCACTGAATACAACGCAGGACGAAGAGATGATAACGCTGGCGCGAAAGGTGAAGAACGGCAGTGTGACTGATGAAGAAATTGCACGTCTTGTAGCCTTTACGAGCACATGGTGGTATAGAATATGCTGACAAACGCATGAGAGACTTTCACGCTGAGGCTATGCTTTTTCCTTGAAACAGAGGTAAAAGATGAGGCGGTTAGACGCAGTTTGAAAGCTTATCTTGATTATGTGATAGAGCGTAAAATTATAATATTTTTAGCGCATTAAATGGCCCTTTACGCCGTAATCGTTTTTGCGATTACGGCGTAAAGGTTTTTATGGGTTTTAGTTTGCTGAATAACAGCATTTTTGTAATGCTTCGATAAAGCTGTGCGATTACGTCGTAAACGCAACACGATTACGACGTAAAGATAACGTGATTACATCGTAAACGGTCGACGATTACATCGTAATCGCAATGCGATTACGGCGTAAAGGTAATAAGTATGTGTTATATTGATTAGTTATGTACAGCTTTCGATATGTTTTATAGCGTCGTAGAGCCATTGTATAGATAGGATAGGGGGTAAGTGGCTTGGAATGATAAACGGGACGCTTGACGCTCAAAAATGTACTTTTGTATGATTTATGAACGTCATTTTGTGGGCTTTCTCTCGTGTAATTCTTTGATAGGCTATAAAAAAATATGTCGCAAGGAGCATTTCCTGCGACATACATATATCTGTTATCTGTTGAATTTAGAAGAACTTAATTTCTTTTCCTTCGATTTCGCTCAACAGAAGGTTGGCAAGACGACTGGTACCAAGTCGGAACAATTCGTTAGTAAGCCAAGCCTCTCCGCACACTTCTTTAACTATTGTATAATAGGTAATAGCTTGCATAACGGTGTTGATACCGCCCGATGGTTTAAGACCGATAACAATTCCTGTCTCATTATAATACTCCTTAATAGCCTTTGCCATAACGTATACAGCTTCAGGAGTAGCACCAAATTTCTCTTTTCCAGTAGAGGTTTTGATATAATCGGCACCAGAATACATTGAAAGGATTGATGCTTTTTTAATATTCGACAGGCTGCCAAGGTCGCAAGTTTCAAGAATTACTTTCAATGGCACGTCACCACAAGTTTTGTTTGAGCTCGTTAATTTCATCGCTTACGCCCTCATAATCTTCAGAGAAGAACTTACCTACAGGCAGTACGACGTCTACGTTTTTCAGCACCGTCGTGGATAGCCAATGCGGTTTCGGCAACCTTAACTTCTAAGAATGTCTGTGATGATGGGAAAGAACCTGAAACCACTGCAATAGCAACGCCATCAACTTCAAGCGTCTGGCGAACAAGGTTTGCAAAGTTGGGGTAGGTGACTACTGTTGCAACGTGGGGTAGGTTAGGGATAAGCTGAGTCGAACTTGTTTACCTTTTCAACCATGGCTAAGATTTGTTCCTCTGTGTCGGTGGTGTTAGAGAGGTAAGCTCTACACTGCCGAGGAGGAATTTTTCACCCTCTATGGTGTTGTTTTCAGGTACTTTTTCGGTGATGATTCTGTTGAGTTCTTGCTGCACTTTCGTCTCGTCTACATTAAGATCGTACTTGGCAAAGGCTTGCTCAATTTTGCTACTGTCAACGCGTCCTTGGCTTGTTTGGCTCTGGATATCGCGTGAAATGTTTTTCTTTAATGATTCCCATGATTTGGTTAGCTTTTATGTTTTTATTCTTGTTTATTTGTTGCTGAAGGTGTCTTTTAGTTTGGGGTTGTTCTTGTTTCGCATAGCATCGCGCTTTACTTTCTTTTTCCATGCTTTTGTGGAATTCGGTAGTAAGGTCGATGCCTGTTTGGTTAGCTGAGACAGCAGAGTACCCATAACACGTCAGCCATTTCTTCACCAAGGTTGTCTTCTTCGCCTGCTTTGAATGACTGATCGCCATATTTGCGGGCTATGACTTTGGCTAATTCGCCAACCTCTTCTGTAAGGCAGGCCATGTTAGTAAGCTCAGAAAAAGTATCGCACGCCGTAGGTTTTAATCCACTGATCTACAGCTTGCTGTGCCCCTCTGAGGGTTGTTTCTTCGTTCATATTGCTTTATTTCTTTTCGGTATCTGTTATTATCTTTAAAAACGCTTGATTGCATTGGAGCAGTCGTTGAATAGCGTTTTGAATGGAGTGTTTTGTTGTGGTTGGTCAGCTATTGCTGAAACGGGGTGTGGTGTTAATAAGCTATTCTTTGTTCCGACTATCCATGCAAATGGTTACAGGGACCGTCGTTAAACAATTCTACTTTCATATCTGCACCAAACTCGCCTGTACCTATTTTCTTTACCTAATGCTTGGGTAAGTACCTCACAAAAACGATGATAAAGCGGAATGGAAATTTCGTGCGGGGCAGCATGTATCCAGCTGGGGCGGTTACCTTTCTTATAGCTTGCCATGAGGGTAAACTGAGAAACAACAAGTATTTCGCCCTTAACGTCGGTAACACTAAGGTTCATTACGCCCGCCCTGTCGTCGAAAAATGCGCAACGCAACAAGCTTTTTGACGAGCCATTGTATATCTTCTTCATCCGTCGTTGCTGCCTATTCCTAACAGAACAAGCAGGCCTTTGTTGATGGAAGATTTTTACTTTGTCCGTCAATGGTTACAGAGGCGCGACTGACGCGTTGAATAACAATTCGCATAATATATATAGCTTATATATAGGCAAAGATAGCAAAAAGCTTACTACTTTACAAGCTTTCTATGTCTTTTGATTCTGTAACTGTTGTGATCGGTTTCTGCTTGTTTGTGAAAGAAAGTTATACACTATTTCGTGCTTTTTGACACGCCGATACTGGTAGCAATTTCTTCGAGTGTTGCTACCTTTATCTTATTGACTGATTTAAAGGATTTTAGCAGCTGTTCTTTTGCTTTTAGGGCCTATTCCTTTTATATCATCTAATACTGAGTGGAGGGCATGCTTTGAACGTTTGTCTCTATGGAAGGTAATTGCATAGCGATGTACTTCATCTTGTATCTGTGTTAGTATGTGGAAAAGTTCGCTATCTGTCTTTAAACCAATGACTTGTGGAGGGAATCCGTAAAGCAATTCATTTGTGCGGTGTCGGTCGTCTTTAGCTAATCCTGCAATAGGTATGGTTATATTTAAGTTGGTCAATAATCTCTTTTACAACGTCCATCTGGCCTTTTCCTCCGTCGGTAATGATGAGGTCGGGCAGTGGTGTGTTCTCTTCTATCATTCGGCTATAACGTCGTCTAACAACCTCTTGCATGGAAGCGTAGTCGTCTGGGCCTGTAACAGTTTTGATATTATACTTGCGATAGTCCTTCCGTGAGGGCTTCATACCTTTATATACAACGCAGCCTGCAACGGCATCTGTACCACTTATATTTGAGTTGTCGAAACATTCAATGTGGTATGGTAGTTTAGTGAGCCCAAGTTTCTGTTGCAGTTCTTTCATTAAACGGGTTTGTTTCTGCTCTGGATTGAGCTTTTTCGGTTTGCTTTAAGACGGTCAAAACGGTATTGTTTTTCCGTTCATTTCCGAAAGCTCTAAAAGGTGTTTTTGTCGCCACGCTGAGGCACAAAGAAGTCGGCATCTTTTCAGTTTCCATTCCATTTTAAAAGGGTACTATAATTTCCTTTGCAGTAGAATTGAAACGCTCTCTAATCTCAAGTATAGCTTGTATTAAAGGTCTTGGTCGGTCTCTTCAAGCTTACGTTTATATTCGTATGTAAAGCTTTGGTTTATTGTACCATTCTTTACGTGGATATAGTTGATGTAGGCGTTTTTGTTTTGTGCATCATCGACAATGGTAAATACGTCTACATCTGTAATGCTATGGCTTTACAACTTCACTCTTTGATACAAATTCTTGAAGCATGATATACCGTTTTTTCAGGTCTTCTGCTTCTTCAAACTTGAGTAGTTCTGCCTGTGCCATCATTCGTTTATATAGCCATTCTGATAGCTCTCTTGTGTTTCCTTTGAGCACTTCTTTAGCTTGACGAATGTTTTCTAAATAGTCTTCACGTGTCTGTTTGCCAAAGCAGCAGCCCTTCACAATTATGTATATGGTATTCTAAACAAGCTTTATATTTTCCATTTTGTATCCCTTCTTGTGTGATACTCTGACGGCATGGTCGTGGTTTAAAAGCTCGTTTGATAAGCTCTAAAAATGTTATGCATGGAAGAGAGATGAGGAAAGGGCCGTAGTATGTTCCTAATCTCTTATCAATATGCCTTGTTTGGAAAGATGCGTGGAAATAATTCGTTTGTTACAATAATACTGGGGTATGTTTTGCCATCTTTAAGTAATACATTATAATGTGGGTTATACTTCTTGATGAGGGCGTTTTCAAGCAATAGCGCATCTTCTTCTGTGTTGACAACGGTATAGCTGATATCTTTTTATTTTACTTACAAGAACTTTTGTCTTAAAGCGGTCAACCTCTTTGTGAAAATAGCTTGAAACTCTTCGCTTTAAGCTTTTTGCTTTTACCTACATATATAATATTGCCACCTTTTTCACGACGATTGTCGTAAAACTGATAGCTGCCAGGTTTATCAGGCATGCTAAGAACAATGCTCTTTAAGTATGCTAAACGTTTTTCGTTTTCTTCCTTAGTCATTCGCTTTACCCCTTTATTTATTGATGGTTATAAAAATAATGTTTCACATGAAACATGGTTATGAGAAAAAAGTACCAATAAAAAAACACCTTCTAATTTTCTTTAAGCATTTTCCGTTTTTACATGCTTCTCGAATTTGAAGTTCGTTTTTATTGGTACTCGAAATTTTCTGTTTAGAACGAGAGATTTTACAAAAACGATGTTGAAAAATACTGTTGTTCCTGTTTTAAAATTTCAGCAGGCTCGTTATTTCAACATCTTTATCAAATAAATCTCTTGCGTGTGGAAATTCTGAATTTAATTCTATAATAAAGTTAGCATATATCTTTTTGAGGTTTAAACTTTTTGACTAAATCACAAGCTGCTTTCATCGTTCCGCCCGTGCAAATAAATCGTCATGTAATAGAACGATGTCGTTTTCGTTGATTGCATCTTTGTGAATTTCGATGGTATCTATACCATATTCTTTGGCGTAACTTTCTTGAATAGTTTCGCATGGTAGTTTTTCTCGGGTTTGCGACAAAGAACGATTCCTGCACCCAAGCGTATTGGCAGCGCAGAACTCATCACAAATCCACGACTTTCAATACCTACAATTTTTTTGTGATGCCTTTGTCTTTATATAAATCAAACATTTCATCACTGATGATTTTTATACATTCTGGACTCTTGAAAAGTGTTGTGACATCTCTGAAATTTACTCCTTTAATCGGCCAATCAGGTATACATCTAAGATTGTCCAATAGAACTTGATTGTTCATGCTTTTCTGTTTTTATTTATGTTTGTATTTCTTTTTGTTTCAACGTTTTTATTCGATGATATGGTTTCACGTGAAACAGCGAAACGACTAGAAGCATTAAATACGGTTTGTTATGACAAAAGCGCATTTATGGTGTTGTTTGTTCCTGTTTTGTGTTTGTTTTATTTTAAAAGTTGCTCTATCTACCAAGCAGTACAAGCATTACGTTAATATCACTTTGGTGATACGCCTGGTATTCTACTGGCTTCTGCCAGCGTTTCAGGATTAATGCGTTCAAGCTTTTTGTCGTCCTTCAGTACTAATCTCGTGTAGTTCGTTATATTTAAAACGTCCTTTTATTTTTTTATATCCTCGAGTCGACGCATTTTTCTGCAACTATCTTTTCTCTCTTGGATATATCCTTTATATTTTATTCTTATTTCTACGCCTTCTGCAATCTCTTCTTTTCTGTTTTCACAGGCTTCAATCTTCTCCTTTAATTCGGGGAGAATATCAGATAATAGGTTTAGGTTTATTTGAGGACGTCCGATAAGGTCGCTTATTTTACAACTTGTTTTTAATGGATTTGTTTCTAAGCTTTCAAGTAAAGTGTTTACTTGGTTTGGTTTTTACAGCAGTTTGATCACAAAAGTCTCATAATTCTTTTTGTATTTGATTCTTTTTTTATCTAACCACCAATCATAACGATTTCTTCGGGCAATCCCTAATTCATAAGCTTTTTCTGTAAGACGTGCATCTGCATCGTCTTGACGCAAAAAGAATTCTATATTCTGCTCTTGATGTAAAACATTCGGTAGGGTTCGTCTACTCCCTTTGTGGTCAGATCATCTATAAGTACGCCAATATAACTCTCATCTCTTCATGATAAATGGAGAGCTGTTGGCACAAAGAGTGCCGCATTAATACCTGCAACAATTCCTTGCCCACCCGCTTCTTCATATCCTGTCGTGCCATTTACTTGTCCCGCAAAAATAATCCTGATATGATTTTTGACTCTAGACTATGTTTTAATTGTAGGATCGAAGTAATCGTACTCAATAGCATAACCAGGTCGATAAGCTTTAACATCACGTAATGCAGGTATCTGTTGGAGAGCACGTACTGAGTCTCCATAGGCATTGAAGAAGAAAAACCATTTAAATACATTTCGTTGGTTTCTTCTCCTTCTGGTTCAATAAAAAGTGGGTGATTATTCTTGTCTGGAAATGTAACAAGCTTGGTTTCTATACTTGGGCAATAGCGCGGCCCTGTGCTTTGAATTTGACCATTAAACAAAGGGGAATTATCGATATCTTTTTGTAAAATTTCATGCACTTTTTCGTTTGTGTAGCATGTCCAGCATGGTAGCTGTTTTAGGGGTGCTGCACCTCATATAGCTAAAGTGATGAAAGTCGGTTTCTCCTGGTTGTATTTCTGTATCTTCAAAGTGGATTGAACGTTTGTCAAGACGCACAGGGTGTTCCTGTTTTCATTCTTTCAGAGCGAATGCCCCAGCGAGTAATTGATTCTGTAAAATTATAAACAGCAGGTTCTGCACACCGTCCTCCTGCAACTTGCTTATGTCCAATATGCATAAGCCCATTTAGAAAAGGTACCTGCTGTAATTATAACAGCCTTTGCTCTAAAACTCTGCACCCCAAATGGTTTTTACGCCAACGGCTTCTCCTTTTTCAACAAGAAGCTCGTCAGCTTGGTCTTGCCAAAATATTTAAATTGTCGATATTGTCGAGCGTACGCCTCCATTCCCAAATGAATTTTTCTCTATCGCATTGTGCTCTTGGTGACCAAACGGCAGGACCTTTTCCTTTATTTAACATTCTGAACTGTATGGCAGTCGCATCTGTTATAAGCCCCATTTGCCCTCCTAAAGCATCAATTTCCCTTACAATTTGTCCTTTTGCGATTCCGCCAATAGCAGGATTACAACTCATTTGCCCAATCTTATTCATGTCCATTGTAATAAGACAGGTGGAGGCGCCCATATTAGCTGATGCTACTGCGGCTTCACAGCCTGCGTGTCCTGCGCCAACAACAATAACGTCATATTTAAAATTCGCTGTTTTTTTCATTTGAGGCAAAAGTACGCATTTAAATCGAATTTTTGTCTCTTTTAGTTTGATTTATCACCAAAAATATAGTACTTTTGCAAGTGCTTTTGAGGCAGGGATACCTAAAAATAAAGGGTATATAAGCCTAAGTTTAAAAGCTTAAACGGTGTTTTTATCAGTTTATTTCGTTTTAAATTTAATATCTAAATAATTTAAAATCAATCATTTATGTGGTTAATTAATTCTCCAATTGGTAGGAAAGTGGTGATGTCTGTAACAGGTCTTTGCCTTATTATTTTCCTTACCTTTCATTGCTGCATGAATGTTGCGGCATTCTTTTCAAAGGATGCTTACAACATGGTGTGCGAGTTTTTAGGCTCACACTGGTATGCGGTGGCAGGAACAGCTGGTTTAGCTTTCCTTGCAGTGTGTCATATCGTATATGCTTTTATTCTGACCGCGCAGAACCGTCGGGCTCGTGGTCCACAGCGTTACGAAGTGACAAGTCGTCGTTCTGAAGTAAGCTGGGCTTCTCAAAACATGCTTGTTTTGGGACTTATTATTTTAGTTGGCTTGCTTCTCCATCTTTATAATTTCTGGGGACACATGCAGTTTGCTGAGCTAGCTCATATTGAGTTTGCTTATGGACCTGCTGATGGTTTTGCATGGATTGTATATACATTCTCAAATCCTGTATTTTTCGATTCTGTATCTGATTTGGATCTGCTCTTTGGTTCCACCTTACTCATGGCTTCTGAGTGCAATGCACACATTGGGAATGATGGAAAAATTTGGATGCAGAGATGGCAGTGCTTTGGTATGGTTTACGTAACAATATTGATGGCAGTGTTTGTTATCCTCATTTTGAGTTTCTGGCTTGGATTTGCACCAAGCATGTGCTAATTCATCAATACCAATCCTTCAATCATTATTTATTATGTCACAAATAGATTCAAAGATTCCTGAAGGCCTTTTTGGCTGAGAAATGGACTAATTATAAAGCTCATCAAAGCTGGTAAACCCTGCTAATAAGCGTAAGCTTGATGTTATTGTTGTTGGAACAGGTCTTGCTGGTGCCAGTGCAGCCGCTTCTCTTGGTGAGATGGGTTTCCATGTTATTAATTTCTGTATTCAAGATAGTCCTCGTCGTGCTCACTCTATTGCAGCACAAGGAGGTATAAATGCTGCCAAAAATTATCAGAACGACGGTGATGCTGTTTATCGCCTCTTTTATGATACAATTAAAGGTGGTGACTACCGTGCTCGTGAAGCAAACGTATATCGTTTGGCTGAAGTTAGTGCAGCAATTATTGATCAATGTGTTGCTCAAGGGTGTTCCTTTTGCTCGTGAGTATGGTGGTATGTTGGCTAACCGTTCTTTCGGTGGTGTTCAGGTAAGCCGTACTTTCTATGCAAAAGGACAGACTGATCAGCAGCTTTTGTTGGGCGCTTATTCTTCACTGATGAAGGAAGTAAACAGCGGTTCAGTAGAACTTTATACACGTACAGAGGTTGAAGACATCGTAGTTGTTGATGGTCGCTGCCGTGGTGTTATCGCAAAAGACCTCGTTTCAGGCAAACTTCAGCGCTATTCTGCTCATGCTGTTTGTTTGGCAACAGGTGGTTATGGTAACGCATACTTCTTGTCAACTAATGCGATGGGTTGTAACTGTACAGCTGCTATCCAAGCATATCGTAAGGGTGCTTATTTTGCAAATCCATGCTTTGTGCAGATTCACCCCACTTGTATCCCTGTTCATGGTGATAAGCAATCAAAGCTTACCCTTATGTCAGAGTCGCTTCGTAATGATGGTCGTATCTGGGTTCCTAAAAAGATCGAAGATGCAAAGAAATTGCAAAGAGGCGAGCTTCAGGGCCGTGATATTCCAGAAGAAGATCGTGATTATTATTTGGAGCGCCGCTATCCAGCCTTCGGTAACCTTGTTCCCCGTGACGTTGCCAGCCGCGCAGCTAAAGAGCGTACTGATGCAGGCTTCGGCGTAAACAACACAGGTTTGGCAGTATTCCTCGATTTCTCTGAAGCTTTCGAGCGCTTAGGTCGTAAGCGTGTTGACGAGCGTTACGGAAACCTCTTTGATATGTATGAAGAGATTACTGACGTTGACCCACACGATAATCCAATGATGATATTCCCAGCTATACATTATACTATGGGTGGTCTTTGGGTAGATTATGAGTTACAGACTTCTATCAAGGGTCTTTTTGCACTTGGTGAGTGTAACTTCTCTGACCATGGAGCTAACCGTTTGGGTGCATCTGCTTTGATGCAAGGTTTGAGCGACGGTTACTTTGTTATTCCTTATACAATGCAGAACTACTTGAGCGATCAGATTCAGGTACCTCATATCTCAACGGATCTTCCTGAATTTATTGAGGCTGAGAAAGCTGTTCAGGCTGAAATGGATCGTATTTATGATATCCAGAACCAGCAACAGGACAAGACTAAGCTCAAGAGCGTTGACTCTTCCACAAGGAGCTCTACAATATTCTGTGGAACTACGTGGGAATGGCTCGCAGCGAGGAGAGCTTGAAGAAGGCTCTTGAAATGCTGAAAGAGGTGCGCAAACAGTTTGATACTTGTGTACGCGTTCCTGGAGCTAAAGAGGGACTCAATGTGGAACTTGACAAAGCTATCCACCTCCGCGACTTTATCACAATGGGCGAACTTATGGCTTACGATGCTCTTGAGCGTAATGAGAGTTGTGGAGGACACTTCCGTGAGGAGAGCCAGACGGAAGACGGAGAAGCCAAGCGCGATGATGAGAACTTTATGTATGTGGCTTGTTGAAGTACGCTGGCTCTGATGAGGCTACTCCTGAGTTGCTGAAGGAGGACCTAAATTATCAGTATATCAAGGTTCAGACACGTAATTACAAATCATAATAAGGAATCAAGACAAATGGATACAAATATATCATTCACACTGAAAGTATGGCGTCAAAACGGCCCTCACAGCAGAAGGCCACTTTGATACCTTTGAGATGAAGGATATCCCTGAGCGATACTTCCTTCCTTGAAATGCTGGATATTCTCAACGAGCAACTCATAGAGGAAGGTAATGAACCCTTCGTTTTTGATCACGATTGCCGCGAAGGTATCTGCGGTATGTGCTCACTTTACATCAACGGACATCCTCATGGTCCTGCGCAGGGTGCAACAACCTGTCAGCTTTACATGCGTCGCTTCCATGATGGAGATGTGATTACTGTTGAGCCTTGGCGCTCTGCAGCTTTCCCAATCATCAAAGACTGTATGGTTGATCGCTCTGCTTTCGACAAGATCATTGCAGCAGGTGGTTATAATTCTGTTCGTACTGGTCAGGGCACAAGACGCTAATGCTATTCTTATTTCTAAAGAAAAATGCTGACGAAGCTATGGACTGCGCAACTTGTATTGGTTGTGGAGCCTGCGTTGCTGCTTGTAAAAACGGTTCTGCTATGCTCTTTGTTTCGTCTAAAGTTGGTCAGTTAGCACTGCTGCCACAAGGCCGTCCAGAGGCTGCTCGTCGCGCAAAGGCGATGGTTGCAAAGATGGAAGAGCTTGGCTTTGGTAACTGTACAAATACCCGTGCTTGTGAGGCCGAGTGTCCAAAGAACGAGAGTATCGCAAAACATTGACGCTTAAACCGCGAGTTTATTGCTGCTAAGTTAGCCGAATAACATGCTGTTATTCTCAGTATTACGCTTAATGTAATACAAAAAGAATAATTTAATAACATACAATCCGCGTTGTAACTCATTAGTTACAATGCGGATTTTTCTTTTCTTCAACTATTTATTTCTTTTTAGCAAATAGCTTGTAAAAGAGTATTTTTCTTGTCTTGTTTTGATGTTCCACCGTCTTATTGCTTTTACTATATAAGTAGGTGTCAGATATAAAAGTTACGTCATTCCCTTGTAGTATAGGTTTTAAAGGTGAAAGATTTACTTTTTTTAAGGTTGCTGTCTTGATAATTTGTTGAGCGTTGTACTACGGCTGCAGTACGCATTGTTCTACGGCCGTCATACACATCGTACTACGTTCGCCATATCAATAGTTTGTCGTCCGCCGTACACTCACAACAAGCTGTGCAAGGTAGAAGCAAATATGCGTAAAACAAGTAAGCTAACGCAGTAAATAACAACATTTAGTATCGTAATATATTAGGAAAAACAACACCTTATAGGGGTGATACTTATCGAATAAAGTATCCATATATTCATCAATTTTCTTTGATTTCATCGTATTATCATCGTCTTTTTAGGATTTTTGTTATCTTTTGTAGCATGATGACAACAGCAGAATTCATACAAGAGCATTTGCGAGATGATGTCAGAGCGTTAGCTTTCCAAAAAGTCGCGCTATCCTGACATTGATTTTTCCTATGCACTTGAACAGATACAAGGTTATCAAACAGCATTGAAAAAAGTTGCCTTCGTGGGCTGCTGTGGCGGGGGTAGTATATCCTCCTCACTTAAATATGGAGCAATGTTCGAGTGAGCCAACAGCCCTTTACAAGGCATCGATTATTAGCAGACTGATGCAGAAAAAGGGCACAAGATGCTACAAAAACAGGTGAACTGGCGCAAGAAAAAGTAGTAAGGCTACTACAATGGTAGATTTAACGGGTGGGTTTGGTGTCGACTTCTCTTTTATGTCACGCAATTTTTCAACATGCGGTATATGTTGAACGCAATGAAAGATTGTGTGCTATTGCCCGTCAAAACTTTCCGTTGTTAGGTATGACGAATGCTGAAGTGTGTTGTGTGAGGCTGTCGACTATCTGGAAAACATGCGTCCAGTAGACCTTATTTATATGGATCCAGCTCGTCGTGATAGTCATGGAGGTCGTACTTATGCGCTTGAAGATTGTAGTCCGAACGTCGTAAAAATGCGCGAAAAAATTACTAAAAAGTCCCATTTCATCGTTTTTAAAGCTTTCTCCCATGCTTGATTGGCATCGGACGGTTGCTCAGCTTGAAAATGTGACAGAAGTGCATGTGGTGAGCGTAGGTGGCGAATGTAAGGAATTGCTGTTGGTCATAGAACATACGAAACGTCCGTTACAGCTTTTCTGTGTTAACGACGGGCTGTGTTCTGTTGTCCTGCTGAAAGATGACGCTGTCTTTACCATTGTGTAACGAAATTCCTGCCAAGGGCCACTATTTACAAGTTCCTGATGCATCAGTAATGAAGGCAGGGGTGTTTTGCAGCTGCTGCATCACATTACAGGGTTATCTCAACTTGATATCAACTCACATTTTGTTTTCGTCTACCGCTCCTGTTGAGCATTTTCAGGAAAAACAATTTGTTATTCATTCGGTTTTGCAGTTTAAATAAAAAGCGAACTTCGTCAGGCACTTTTCACGCAGGATAACGCAGCAAATATAGCCGTTCGCAACTTTCCGTTGACGGCTGTTGAACTTCGACGTCGTTTGAAACTTAAAGATGGTGGCAGCTTGTACATATTTGCTACCACCGTAAAAGACCGTCATCTACTTTTTATTACCGCGCCTGTACCTGTAAATTTAGCTTGATATGACATAAAGTAACCTTTATGCTTTTGCTATGTCAAGCTTTTTATTTTTGCAACTTAGGGTTTAATTTATATTTAATCCTGTAATGGCAATTGAAATGAGGTAGGTTGAAAGAATAAAGAACCTACAACGGTTTGACAATTTCCGCAACGATTTGTTTTAAGATAACCTATATAATGTTTCTTAGCTTTTCGTGAAAAGAGGCGAGTAGGCGGCGAAAGGTTCATATCATAGAAAAAGCTTGGGTACGCCAATAAGCATGTTGTTGAATAATGTTGTAGTTGCTATTGTACGCAATTGACATTACAAGATGCAACCGAATAGGTTGTTGAATTTGAGAAAAATAATTATTAGAATAAGCTTTTAATCACAATAACGATTATGCCAGATAACGAAGAAAAGCTTTTGTCATCGCAAGAAACGAACACACAAGGAGCAGCTGTGAAGTATACCGATGACAATATTAAAGCACCTCAGCGATATGGAACATGTGCGCACTCGTCCCGGAATGTACATCGGACGATTGGGTGATGGTGCATTGCCTGAAGATGGAATCTATGTTCTTTTAAAGGAGGTTCTTGATAACTCTATTGACGAATTCAAAATGAAATCGGGCGATAGGATAGAGGTAGATATAGATGATAATTTTAGCGCGTTAGCGTGCGCGACTATGGTCGCGGTATCCCACAGGGTAAGCTTGTAGAGGCTGTTTCGGTGCTGAACACTGGTGGAAAAATACGATTCAAAGGCTTTTTAAGAAGAGTGTTGGATTGAATGGAGTCGGTATCAAAGCGGTTAATGCGCTTAGCTCGCATTTTCGAGTGAAGAGTTATCGTGAGGGTAAAGTGCGCTCGTTGGTGTTTGAACGCGGTGAGAAAAAAGTGATAACACGCAGAAAACACAAGATGAGAACGGAACGTTTATATTCTTTGAGCCAGATAATACGCTATTTAAGAATTATAAATTCCACGATGAATACGTGGAAACGATGTTGCGAAACTATACCTATCTTAACTCAGGGGCTTACCATTATGTATAATGGACGCCGTATCAAAGAGCCCTGCAATGGTTTGGAGGATTTGTTGGTAGACAACATGACTGTTGACCCACTTTATCCTATCGTTCATATCAAAGGAGAAGATATTGAGATTGCTTTCACGCATACCAATCAGTATGGTGAAGAGTACCATAGCTTTGTGAATGGTCAGCATACTACGCAAGGCGGAACGCATCAAAGTGCTTTTAAAGAGCATATTGCAGCGTACAATCAAAGAATTTTTCGACAAAAGTTACGAGTTTACAGATATTAGAAACGGTATCGTTGCAGCTATAGCGATCAACGTTGAAGAGCCTGTTTTTCGAGTCGCAAACCAAGATTAAAAGCTTGGTTCTACGCTGATGGAGCCAGGCGGCGAAACCATAAACAAGTATGTTGGTGACTTTATTAAGCGCGAGGTTGATAACTTTTTGCACATTCATAAAGAAGATGTGGCCGACGTGCTTGAGAATAAAGTTCGAGAGAGTGAGCACGAACGTAAAGCCATGGCTGGTGTAACCAAGCTGGCTCGTGAGCGTGCAAAGAAGGCTAATTTGCATAACAGGAAACTCCGCGACTGCCGAATTCACTATAGTGATACGAAAGATGACCGTAAGGAAGAGTCGAGTATCTTCATTACTGAGGGCGATTCTGCCAGCGGTTCTATTACGAAAAAGTCGTGACGTTAACACACAGGCGGTGTTCTCTTTACGCGGTAAACCGCTGAACTGTTTTTGGATTAAGTAAGAAGGTTGTATACGAAAACGAAGAGTTTAACCTATTGCAGGCTGCGCTCGATATTGAAGAAGGCCTTGATAACTTGCGTTATAATAAGGTTATTGTAGCCACAGATGCCGATGTCGATGCATGCATATTCGTTTGCTTATCATCACGTTCTTCTTGCAATTCTATCCTGAATTAATTAAGAAAGGGCATGTTTTTGTGCTTCAAACACCGCTGTTCCGCGTGCGAAATCGTCGTACGAAGATAAAAGGATAAGAAGGTAATTGCCGAAGCTGACGCACGTTTGACAAAGGGAGAGCGTAAGAGCGACTTCATCACTCGATACTGTTATACTGACGAGGAGCGTCAAAACGCAATTCGCGAATTAGGGTCCTGACCCTGAAATAACGCGCTTTAAGGGGACTCGGTGAAATCTCACCCGATGAATTTGTCCATTTTCATCGGTCCTGACATGAGGTTGGAACAGGTTACACTTCACAAAAACGACCAAGTGCAAAAACTTCTGGAATATTACATGGGTAAGAACACAATGGAGCGTCAAAACTTTATTATCGATAACCTTGTTATTGAGGAAGATTTGTCGGAAGAGGAAGTTTAAAGGCGTAAAAACGTTGATGTAAGATGATAATTTCGTCGTGTTTTAATGCGAGTATGTAATCATGAAGGAATAAAATGGCCGATTTAATCGGTAAATTCATCTTACATGAACCGTTTTTACGTTTCTAACTTCAATCAATTTAGATGTATAAAGGGATTTCAAACTGATATCGAATAAACAACATTATTTAATAGGCGGGCAAACAATGAACCAGCATTTTTCTTATGAAAACAAAGAATTCAGATATATTTCTGAAGGTATTGTTCATTTCTTTTTTAGTTTTTGTCCATTGTATCGCTGCAAGCGCAGAATGATTTTCGACTTTGGGGCAAAAAGTCTCCACTTCGAAAATTGCAGTTTGCAGAAATGGCAATTAGCAAGCTTTTTACGTTGATAGCGTTAACGAAGATCAGCTTGTAGAGAACGGCATTAGGGGAATGTTAGAGAAGCTTGACCCTCATTCTTCTTACACTACAGCGCGCGAAACAAAGGCCATGAACGAGTCGTTGAATGGTAGTTTCGAAGGAATCAGGTGTACAATTTAATATACAAGAGGATCACCCTTATCGTCATACAGACGATCACAAATGAGCCATCAGAGAAGGTGGGTATTCAAGCAGGTGACCGTATTGTGGCTGTAAACGATACGGCAATAGCTGGCGTAAAAGATGTCTAAAGAGGACATTATGAAGCGACTTAGAGGTCCAAAAAGGAACCAAGGTTAGGCTCACAATTATACGCCGTGGCATCGGAGGAAGCTTACTTTTTGTCGTTACTCGCGATAAAATTCCAATTCAAACGCTCGATGCTTGGTATATGATTAATCCCGAAACTGGATATATTCGCATAGGCTCTTTTGGCGCGACAACTTATGATGAGTTCATGAAAGCCGTAACAGAATTGCGCGGAAAAGGCATGAAAGACCTTGTTCTTGACCTTGAAGACAACGGCGGCGGATATCTTCAAGCGGCTGTTCAGGTTGCGAATGAGTTTTTAAAGCGTGGTGATTTAATTGTTTTACACCGAAGGAAGAGCCTTTCCAAGGCAAGATTATAAGGCGCAAGGGAACGGGCAATTGCTTAATGGAAAAGTGACGGTTCTTATTAATGAGTTTAGCGCTTCTGCTAGAGATTGTTACAGGCGCCTTGCAAGACCAAGACCGTGCGCTGGTTGTTGGGCGTCGTTCTTTCGAGAAGGGGCCTTGTACAGCGTCCTATCGACTTCCCCGATGGGGAGCATGATGCGACTTACTATCGCTCATTATTATACCCTTCAGGACGTTGTATTCAGAAGTTTTATAAGAATGGCGCCCGTAAAGACTATGAAATGGAATTGGATAAACGCTATAAGCATGGCGAACTTTATTCGGCCGACTCTATTCATTTTGCCGATTCTTTGAAGTTTTATACGCTTCGTCGTCAGCGCGTAGTGTATGGAGGTGGTGGTGTTATGCCCGATGTCTTTGTACCTCTTGATGCAACACAGGTTACCTCTTTTTCACAGAAACTTGGCTGCAAAGGGGTCTGGTCATTAGCTCAAGTTTACGCTATGTGAGACAACAATCGTAAGCAATTGAAGAGCGTTATCCAGATTTTCCCAAAGCTTCCTCAACCATTTTGAAGTTCCTCAATCGCTTATAGATGATATTGTAGCTGAAGGAAAGAAACAAAAAGTAGAACCTAAAGATAAGGCCGAGTGCAACGCACGTTACCTTATCTGCGCACACAACTAAGGCACTTGTGGCTCGCGACATCTGGGGTATGAATGAATACTTCAAATTATCAACAAACAGAACCTTATTTTACAAAAAGGCTTTAGAACAAAAAGGTAGCATTTAGTGTGTGCATCTACCAATATCAATTAGCCTTTATATAAAGGATAGGTGTAAATTAAAAAGCAGCCGAACTTCTAGTATGTTGAAGTTCGGCTGCTTTGATGTTTTTATGCTGTTGTGAATGTTCTTAAAAATAATCAGAAAAACACTGCTAAATGATATTAAATCATACGAAAAATTAGGAGAAAATATATGCTTTAGGCAATTTCTTCCATGTTACGAAGCATATCGAGTGCTTTGTTTTCGTTTGCCTCCATCACCTCACGCTCGCCCGGTCCCTTATCATCTATGCCACACAAATGGAGCACACCATGAATAATTACGCGTTTAAGCTCGTCCTCATAACGCTTATTAAACAGTTCGGCATTGGTGCGAACGGTATCTAAAAGATATCACAATATCGCCATTGATTACAGTGCCTTCGTCGTAATCGAAGGTAATAACATCAGTGTAATAATCGTGTCCGAGATACTGATTATTGATTTCAAGAATCTTCTCATCGTTCACAAACATGTAACCAATTTCGCCTACACGCCTGCCGTAAGTTGCGGCTACGGCCTTTATCCATGCTGTAGTTTCCCTGTGTTTAATGGCTGGCATCTCAATGCCGTCAGCTTGATAAGTGATCATATTTTACGGGTTTTGCGACCCATTTTAGTCGCTTATTCTATATTAATTTATTTGATTGATTTCTTTTGCTTTTGGAAGCATCCATCTGATATCTTTGTTGAAATAATCCAGCTGGCGGGCGGCAGATGATGATATTGCTGCCAGCGATGGGTCAGCATAAAGCAATATGGTTTCAATGCCCCTGTCATGCGACGGTTTAACTCTGCTTGCTCACGCTCGTATTCAAAATCCTTAACTGATCGCACCCTTTGACGATAAAGTCTACTTTTTCGCGCTGTGCGAGGTCAACAACAAAGGTCATTAAAGCCAATAACCCTTACGCGATTATCGCCCTCATAAAGGCTCTTATAGCGTTTATGCGGTCTTCTGCCGTCATCATATAGTGCTTTTCAGGATTTATCCCCACGCCAATGACAATACGACCAAACAATTTCAGCGTTCGGTCAACAATGTCGGCATGCCCAATGGTAAACGGATCGAACGAACCTACAAATAGTGCCGTTTGCGTGTTATTTTCCTCTTTCATGGTTCGTATAACGTGTTTCTTTGTTGAATGACGTAATATGTAAATGCACAGTAGCCTTTTAAAAGCAATCTCTTTGTTGTGATTAGAATAACTCTTGCTGCATGATATTGCCAGCGTAAGGGTTGCGACCCAGATGCTCATAGGCCAAAGGCGTGGCCATTCTACCGCGTGGCGTACGTTTGATAAAGCCCTCCATGATGAGGAATGGTTCATAAACATCCTCAATAGTACCCGAATCTTCGCCAATGGCTGTGGCGATAGTGGATACCCCTACTGGCCCACCGCGGAACTTATCTATTATGTAAGCAGTATTTTATTGTCGATTTCGTCTAATCCATACGAATCGATATTGAGCGCACCCAGCGATAAATGTGCAATGTCTGTTGTTATTGTGCCGTTGCCTTTCACCTGCGCGAAGTCACGTACACGTCGTAACAATCCGTTTGCTATACGCGGCGTACCTCTGCTCGGCGGCTAATCTCAATAGCTGCAGCGTCTTCTATTGGTACCCTCGCGAGGCGAGCCGATCGCCTAATAATGCGTTGGAGCGTTTCAGGGTCGTAGTATTCGAGGTGCATATTGATGCCAAAACGTGCTCGAAGCGGTGCTGTGAGCATGCCCGAACGTGTTGTTGCTCCAATAAGCGTAAAAAGGATTCAAATCAATTTGTATTGAACGGGCCGAAGGACCTTTATCAATCATGATGTCGATACGGTAATCTTCCATGGCCGAGTATAGGTATTCCTCTACCACAGGCTGCAAGCGATGAATCTCGTCAATGAAAAGAACGTCGTTCGGTTCAAGCGAAGTGAGGATACCTGCTAAGTCGCCTGGCTTGTCTAAAAATAGGGCCCACTCGTAATTTTCAAAACCCACACCAAGCTCGTTGGCAATGATGTTACTGAGCGTAGTTTTACCCAGTCCGGGAGGCCCGTATAGTAGTGTGTATGGTCGAGCGGCTCACCACGATATTTGGCAGCTTCAACAAAGACGCTCAAGTTTTCAACCACATTTGTTGGCCGTTAAAGTCGTTGAAGCGTAGCGGTCGCAACGCGTTCTCAAACTCTTTTTCGTCTTTGCTGATATGCTCTTCCCTTTATATCGAAATCGTCGTTCATGCAGATTGATCTTCCCTATTGTTTTTGCAAAGTTATAAAAAAGGCGGGATAAGCACCTGATTTTCAGAAAAACCTTCCCGCTCAGCCCATAGGCTGAAGCCGTTAGTGTGGGTTTTGTTATGCGCTAACTCTTGTGTGCTGTTGGGTTCGCAACGTGTTGTTATTGCTTTTGCCATGTGTATGGCAGTCCTGTTTATAACTACCAACGAACCTATTTTCTATCTATGGTTACCCGTTTTAAACCGCCTTCCGTTTACAACTTACGCTCTCTCCGTTTACAACCTATAGTTTCTCTGTTTATGTACTTTTTGCTGGTTGTTCGGCGACCGTCATACAATGTATCACGGCCGCCATACACATCGTACGACGGCCATCGTACAACTTGTACTACGGTCGCCATACTGTGACCCTATCGCCGAAAAAGCCATTTCCAAAACGTAAAAACACCTCATCAAATCACTTAAATGCTTTGGGCGCATCGACATCTAGCTGCTACAAAATAAGAAAACGCAGGCCCTTTGGCCTGCGTTTTTTACTAATGGTAATAAAAGAATAAAAATCACATATGTGAACGAATGTTAAAAACAATTCATGCTTTTGTCGCAGTTCGTATTTAGTAACTCTGTAATCATTTGAGTATCAATCTGCAATCGTTTAGTATATTTGTGATGTCTTCTACTGTTTCTGCACGCAACATTGCTATACGAGTCTGCTTTAAAAATTAGAATATTCTTGAAAATCGGACTGGCTGCTGAAAGGTGTCTTCTCGTGTGCAAAATACCTCTGTATTCATCAATACGTTCAACGTTGATTTTTAGCTGTTCTTCAAGAATATCAATCTTTTTCATCAATGCTTAGTTGTTGTTCATCTTTCCCGATAAGATAGTCTTTCATATCCTTAAAAACCCAAGGCTGTCCGAAAGTAGCACGTCCAACCATTACGGCATCAACGCCAAAGCGTTCAAAAAGCTTGCTTAGCTTGTTGCGGCGTTGTGATGTCGCCGTTACCTATAATAGGAATATGAATTCGTGGGTTACGCTTTACTTCGCCTATCAAAGTCCAATCGGCTTCGCCTGTGTACATTTGAGCACGTGCGTCCGTGTATAGTTAGCGCACTGATACCGCAATCTTGAAGCTGCTCGGCAGAGTAGTGATGATAAGACTATCGTTATCCCAGCCCAGCCTTGTTTTGGCTGTTACAGGCGTGTTCACAGCTTTACCACCTCACGTGTAATATCAAGCATGAGCGGTATATTCTTAAGTAATCGATCCAGCACCTTTTTCCTGCCACTTTCTTTTACGGGACAGCCAAAGTTAAGGTCGATAACGTCAGGTTTAAACTCGCTCCAACTATCTTGGCAGCCTCCACCATTGATTCTACGCTTTTGCCATAAATTTGTATGCCAACAGGGCGTTCTGTATCGTCAATTACCATCTTTTTAAGTGTCGATGGTATAGCGCGTATATATAGCGTCAGCGGCTACAAACTCGGTGTACATCATCGCAGCGCCGTAGCGTTTACATAGTTTTCTGAAGCCTATATCGGTGACATCTTCCATAGGAGCCAGCAACAAGGGGCGGTCTCCTAAGTCGGTATTTCCCTATCTTCATGATGCTATAGTTATATGAAATGTTGCTCTTCTTTGTTAAGAGCAGGTATAAAGGGATGTTAATCAAGAATAAAAAGCAGGACGAAAAGTCGTTATTCTTCGTCCTTTTTAGTGTAAAAATTCTCGAAAGCACGGTCGTATTCTTCCGAGTTTCCAAGGCGTCCGTTAATTCACACACCAGTTCAACAACGGCTTTACAACATAATTTTTCGTCGCCTTTTGCATAAAATTTCCTGATGAAACACATATCTCACCCCTGTTTTTCGAGCCAAAGACGTGAGATAAAGCTATCGTCACAGCGTAACGGCGTTTTTATATTTGCAAATTCATACGGGCTACAACGGCATCAATTCCGCGTTCGTGCATCTCGCTAAAGCTCAATCCCGTTTGCTTGAAAGCGATGACGTGTGTGCTCAAAAATAGTGAAGGTAGTTGGCATTGTTCACAATGCCTTCGATGTCACATTCATAATCGCGTACCTCCATTTCGGTCTCATAAATATATTTTTGCCATAGTTTTTGTCGTGTTATGGTTTATGATTACGATGCAAAGGTACGAATAATCTTTCTGAAACGCCCTAACCAATGAGGTGATACATACCACCAGCCAGAAGCTTTTTACCAGTCCTTTCATCTCCAAATCGAAGAGTACGGCGCTCAAACTGCCCATATCCATTCCCGTTTTTAATGGCTATGATGTTTACCTGTAGGTCGTTATGCAAGATTTCAATAGTTGCACGCTCTTCGGGTGATAACTCGGGGAATAATTCACGCTGAATACCTTGCTGTTGTGCTTTAATAAGACGTTCGTCATCGTCCCAGCCCATTGCCTTGACAAGGTCTTTCGGCCGACGAGATAAGTGCTGCGGCATTGTCTCTTATCAAATTATTGCACCTTTACTGTAAACGGCATTGACGGGTCCCGGAATAGCGAATACGTCGCGACCATAGCTCGTGCTATGCTGCAGGTAATAAGCCCACCGCCTTTATCAGCGCTTTCAATAAGAATAGTAGCATCGGCACAGCCCGCTACAATGCGGTTACGTTGCACAAAGTTGCGTGCCACAGGCTGTGTCATGGGTAAAATATTCGGTCAGTAAACCACCATGCTCAATCATTCCAATCGCTGTTTGTCGGTGAGATGTGGGATAAATGGTGTCTAATCCGTGCGCAAGCACACCACCGTAGGCATATTGTTTTGTAGTGCAGAGCGATGAGCACAGATGTCGATGCCGTAAAGCCAATCCACTAAATATCATCATGTCAGGACAAAGCGCATGCAGTTCGCGTACCAATTTTCTCAATAACCTCTTTTCCATATGTTGTGCAACGGCGTGTGCCTACGATGTTAACGGTACGGCGTGTATTCAAGTTTCCGTTACCAAAGATAGAATAATATCAAAGGGGAGTATCAACACAGTCGGAAAGTCGGCATGGATAATCCTCGTCGCTAAGCGTAAGTATTTGTATGTGGTGACGTTTGCAATAACTAAACTCTTCTTCAGCTAACTTTTTGGGCTTGTGATAGGTCTTTCAGTGTGTTGACAAGCCTTTGCAGAGGCGTCTGGGCATACAGCACGCACATCGTTATGGTGATTAATGAGTTCGGTGGCAGAACCCGCACGTCGGTAAAGTTCTGCAAGGTCGGCTAAATTAAATCGCCATGCGGCGGTGAGAATGAGCGAATTTCAAGGTTTCTTGTGGATTTTTTTCATGCGTTCTTTAGGTATTCGTAGCCAAAGCGACAGCGCAAACAGTTTTGCGATCACAGTATTCTTTTTAGCTGTATGAGAGCTTGTGAGTCGGCTGCCGTCTCAACGTTGAGGCCTACACGCTGCCAAATTCTCACAATATGATTGTTTTCGGCCTTTAATTGCTCTAAAAGTCGAAGGCTCGTTCGCATAATCGTTCATTCTGCTTGTGCCTTCCATAAGCAAACAGCGTAGGTATCACTGCGTTAATCAGTAGCAAATTAAGAGAGATTTGAAATATGCTTTTCTTTTCTGGCACTTTCGGCACCAAAACTATAATGGGTTTCCCAATACGGTGTAACGCTTGTGGCAAGTGCGCTGCGAACATCTTCAAGGGTGGTACAAGCTGTAATCAGACTTAATTCTGCTTTGCGCATATAATAAAGGTGGGCTAACTGGTCAATGCGTATGTGAGGAAAGTTAGCGGGTCGTAGCTAGGAAACGCCAAAGGCTATGATGAATAGGCTCTAAATGGAACTTATGTGCAAGGTAAATATACTCTTTTGCAGGCGTTTATAATGGTCGTCGGCTATCGCTTCGGCGCGATGACGTTCAGGAATAGCAGTGTTTTTCTAATAGTCCAGCCTGTCCCATGAATATGGCTTCGACCTGAAAGATGCGTATCTCTGTGGTGAGCCACATCGTTTAGTATAGATGCCGCCCACTGTTCAAAAGCATCGCTGTTAATTCCAAAGTCCATAGCTTCGGGCAAGTGTGATGAAATATCCTGCCTCCCAAGAACCATTGGCATTGCTTTACGCGGCGTAGAATATCGTCGGTCTTTTCGTTCAAGGCGTTCGGTTTCAAGGGCGTTGAGCCACGAATGTATGGTAAGAGGTGTAAGATTAGGTATAATTTGATAGCAGGGAGGGTAGTCGTCGGTTTCTAAAAGTTCTGTATAATGTTGGGCAATTAATGGAGGAACGGTGAGCTGTAGCTGTGGAGGGGTAAGATGATTAGCCGTTTTTTACATCGGTATCTCACGGCTTCAGCGACATGAAGAATAACGTTATTGTAATGGTCATCACGATGGTGATTGTGAGCAAACCAATCGGAAGAGCGGTCGTGTATTTCAATATTGCCAACCCAAATATTTCCTCCGATTTTAATTTTTGCGTTGAAAAAGTCGGGTCCCGCGTTTGTGTTGGGTAGCCCTGTATCTATAATTTCAAGGGCTGTCCATCAGTAGTGTACAGTGGTTCTGTCGGAAAAAGCTTGTGTTTCCAAACATAATGCAGCAACTTTTCCATATAAGATGCGTTAGGTTAGAGTGATTGATAAGCAAAGATATATAAAAAATCTCGGAAGCTGACGCTCCCGAGATAATATATTACTTATTTTTATCTTTACTTGATGAGACTAATGCTCAAAGATAAAAACATTTATGCTAAGTGCATAAGGTCTAAATTAGCGGTTGATAACCTTGCGCACTTTGTTGCCTTTCTTCACCACATAAGTCTGTCCAGGCTGCATGGTATTTACTTTTTGGCCGCTAAGTGTGAAAATTTCTTCTGTAGCTGTGGTTTCTTCCTGAACTTTAGAGATGCTGGTTGCTGTAGAAAGGTCAAACTCTTGTTCTGTTTTCTTCTTCAAATCATCAGAGAAAACGGTAACAGTTGCGATGTTTTTACCGTCTTTTTGGCCGTATAAACGGTTCTCGCATAAAGCACCTGCACTGTGGGATTTACGCTGATCGTGCTACCTGTAATGGTCGAGTTCGCAATACCTGCATTGTAGATCAACTCAAAGTCATCAACATAAAAGTTTGTCACTTCCGCTACCTCCTCCTGGCGTGAGCATTGGTAGAAATGGTTACCAACATGTGCTTACCATCAATGCTTTTATTGACATACTCGAAGGGGATTACGATGCGTTGCCATTGTCCTTCTGTTTGTAACAATCTTGTGTAGCTTTTGCCATTACATTGGTGTAGCTTTGTCTTCCGGGATCTTGATATTTCGTGCCATCAGTAATAGCTGCACTCACAGAGGCATAAGGGTAGTTGCGCTTGCGCGGCCTTGAATAAATTTTACCCATACGGCTAAAGAGTCAGGCTTTCCAGTGATAGTTGCATAGAATGGGTCGCCATTCGTATCACGATCTGTTGATGAAGGGTCAATCTCTGCACGATTCTTTTTGCTTGATGCTGACAAAGCGTCTGCCATCATACGGCCAGTTGTCATGGTTCCATTGGCTACAGTAAAGAATACTGAGTTCGAAGTGATGAGCACACTCTTGCTTCCTTTTTGAGACCGGACGTAGTCATTAGATATCTGTGTGTCTCTTATTCCCTGTAACCCAAGAGGCTACACTACCCATGGCTGTGCCGAAAGAGTGCCATGTATTAGGTGCGTCGAAAGTGCCGTCCTTGTGGAAAGCCTCGAAACCGCTGTTGGGAAGCTGATAGCCTGAGCCAAAAGTGACGTCAATAGGTAAGCCTGGCATATCAATAGTTATGCTGGCGCAAATCTTGTTTTTCGCTAATTTTTCGCAATCATATTAATGGGTACAGGGCCAAGAATTGGGCCTAACCAACTACCCGATGGCGATGTAATATCGCCGTCTTGTGGAGTGATATTACGTGATGTTTGCGAGCATAGCGTTGCCGCTTGCATCAAACGATTCAAGTTGTCTATTACGATAGTGCCGATACCTGTGTTCTCACCGGCAAGGCTGTAATGAGAGGTTTTTAGAGTAAATGTATGGCGACCTTCTGCACTTTTGTGTCAGCGCTACAGTAGCACTCTGTTCTGTTACAATCCCTCCTACATTAATAATCAGACTATCTTTGTAGTCTTTTTGCTTCTGAATTTATTGCACAAACTAATGCTACAATAAAAGTAAAAATCTTTTTCATGTGTTGTTAATAAAAATAGTATACTGAAAAGATAATATTATTTCAGTTTAGTTAAGGAAATATGTTTATAGTGTTATTTTACTTCTTATATTTAATATTGTATGTTACCCTAATGTACCATAGATAGGGTAAAGGGGGCTGTTCGATGGTTTTAAACGACTTTTCGTGAATACCAGAAAGCCCCCAAGTACGTCGGCATAAACGCCCCAGCGTTTATAAACATACCAATCGGCTCCCAAATCCAAACCCAATTGTCAAGTCGCGCATGTTGAAGAGAAGTCGAAATCGCCTCTTGTGTCGTTGGTATCGCCTAATATAACCTTAGGGCCAGTGGGGTTACCTTGTCGTAAATAGCCATTGTGGGCGAACTCTTAAAGCATTTATCTATGAGCAAAGAGATGTAAGGACCAAATCGTAGCACCACTTTCTCGTTAAGATTATATGTGGCTTGTACGGGCACTGTGAGCATCCAGCTTTGTACTTTTGTAGTATATGACCAGTAAATTGTCCTGCAAGCGACTCGCCACCGCACAAGTTCTTGATGATAGTTCTTAACCTCGGCATCAACATTCATTCCTTTTATTTTTCGAAATGGATACCAAATAGAACCCCTACTTGCTCTGCGACGTCGTGTAACGTCAAAACCAAAGTTCAAATTGGGCTGAAAGGTGTAGTTATCCAACCTACGGATTGTAGAAGGTAAGGGTAATGGAGAAGTGCCACCGATGTTATAACCAGTCTTACTTGTATTCCCACATGGTCAACATCAATAATTTTATTGTGCGTTTGCTTCCATAAAAGAAAAAGACTTGCACATACGATGAGTGTCAATTTTTGCCACGCAAGTGTCAATTTTTGTGCCTTTCTATTCTGACTTTTTGCCGTCGAGGGAATTATATAAGAAAGAAAATTGTTCTTCATCGTTTCTTTTTTGATGGGTCATTTATATTGTAAAAGAAATTCCTATACAGTATTTTCCTGATTTTTATCTTGTCTAAATCATCATCATTTGATACCTTATTGCTCGCTTTCACACACCACACGCACCTTGTCAATACATAATGTACTGCCGATTGCACCCTCGAATTGGTCACCTTTTTCGATGATGAGAAAACTAGGGTTAGCTATATCCCAGCGAGTGTAGCAAATTAAGGTCTCACCGTTCCTGTATAGTTAAAACGGAATGGTAAACTCAGTCCAGTTGTCTCTTGGCGTCACAAAGCCCATATCAGCAATGGCTATAATCTGCGAGTTTGTTTTTACATCGCTTCCATTAAGCATCACACTGTTACCTGCATTATCATGATTTTTATAGAACACAGCAAAGATAGCCGCTTGGTCTGTTGTCCCACTGACCGCATTTCCATTGCGATCTTGGAAGGTCTGTCCAGGCTTATATTTGTAATATCCTTTAATCATGGTAGGCTTTCTATCAAACGGAATTCCGAAATTTGTAGCACGAAGTGCATCAGCTAACGTCTTTCGTGAGGTCAAAGTTACCTAAGAAAAGGTTTCCTGCTGCTAAGCGTTTGTTAGCCATTCGGCCAAAGGCCTGTAGTCACATGTAGTTAATTTAATGCCGTTGCCATCGTAACTATTTGCAAGAGGCGTTGTAGGATATTCGTCAGGCTGGGCTGTTCCACGGCTCAGTCTAAAACCAGGGTTTCCGTTTGCCCACTCATTCCCAAAGGTTCCATTACCTTTTCGTTGTGCCAAATGTAATATTTTTGTGCTGAAGACTCCAGTTCAAAGTTCTCAAAAATCATATTTTTAGGGTATCGACAACAGTAGCGAACAACTAGCGTAATGTTTATCGCATACCTGCGATTCCATAAGCCGTCTTCCGACGTAACAATGTAACGCAAAGCACCTCCTGTCGAACTATTCACCGAATTACCCACTTCTTTAATCGTAGCACCGGGTGTAAGACTGAACTTTGGCTTAATAGTAGTTAAGTCGGAAGTATGGTTGCGTCGTATGTTAAAAGTGATAACCGAGTCGGTTGACGCCACTTTGATAAGAGTATCAGTGGCATTAAAGAAGGTGCCGAGAGGATTGTCGAGATGTATAGACACCGTCTCGATATCGCATTCTGAATTTAATGGTTCTTCCTTAAAAACAGCTAGACAATGCAAGGCACATCGCAGCCGCTGAAAAATAGGAAATCTATTAATAATGAGATGCATATAATGATTCATGGTGCAAATTTACATCATTTTTCCGCGCGCGCAAACAAATTGCTCGATTAAATTGCAATTTTGCCTTTCTTCGCTTCTTTCTTTTGTATTAAATGTGCGGAAGTTTCTATTTTTAATTATTTAAGGCTGATAATCAACGTCTTTCTTTTTAAAAATCGTTACTTTTGCATCAGATTTAAATTCTTTTTACGATATGAAGATCGCTTTAATTGGCTATGGCAAGATGGGACGTAGTGATTGAGCAGATAGCCCTTGCGCGTGGCCACGAGATTGTCAGTATAATTGATCAGGACAATCAGCAGGATTTCGATAGTCCTGCGTTTTCTTCGGCCGACGTAGCCATTGAATTTACGAATCCTACAGCAGCTTACGATAATTATCTCAAAGCCTTTGCGCATCATGTAAAGGTTGTAAGCGGATCAACAGGATGGATGAAAGATCATCAGGCCGATGTTGAATCTCTCGTCGTAACGGCAAAAATACATTGTTTTGGGCGAGTAATTATTCTGTCGGAATGGCTATTTTTCAGGCCGTTAACCGCTATTTGGCTCAAATTATGAATGGCTTTTCGCAGTACGATGTCGAAATAACCGAAACCCATCATGTGCATAAACTCGATGCGCCATCGGGCACAGCTCATAACCCTTGCTGAAGAAGTGGTCGATCGTATCGACCGCAAAACACAGTTGGAAAAAGGCTCTGTTCGTTGGGACGACGGCCATATTGAGGGCTCTGATGAGCATAATGCCGACGAACTAATTGTCGAGTATTCGTCATGACGAAGTTCCGGGTATTCATACCGTTCGTTATGATGCTGAGGCCGACTCATAAGCATCACCCACGACGCCCACTAGCCGCAAGGGATTTGCCTTGGGAGCTGTACTCGCTGCTGAATATACCCTTTAATCATACGGGTTTACTCTACCACCAGTGATCTTTTTAAATTTTAAAAATATAACCTTTATACAGACCTGTTGATAACAGGATTTTTAATCAACATTTGCGCACGTCGCAACAAGAAGAAAAAACAATGATTGACAAGAGAAAGCAAATCTTAATATGAGAAAACAATGGCTAAAGTTCATTGTTGTGCTTGTTCCTTACCTCCTTTTCTTATTTTTGGCTCAAAAAGCTGGCTTTTGGCTTATTGGTTATTCCTTTTATTTACGACGTGATATCAGTCGTAAAATTCGCTGGACGTGGTGGAAAGATGCCGAAGGCCCTGTGCGTTTTATCATGAGCTGGGCTGATGCTTTAGTATTCGCTTTAGTGGCGGCTTACTTTATCAATCTCTTCTTTTTCCAGAACTATGTTATCCCATCAAGCTCGCTCTGAAAAGTCGTTATTGACAGGCGATTACCTTTTTCGTGTCGAAGGTAAGTTACGGTCCTCGTATTCCCGAAACCCCACTTACCATGCCCCTTACACAGCATACCATGCCCATCATTAATACTAAAAAGCTACATCGAGTGGCACAGGGATTATCGTCGCGTTAAGGGCTTGGGCAAAGTAAAACTGAACGATATCGTTGTTTTTAACCATCCAGCTGGTGATACTATCCTTACTGAGGAGAAATATCAGGCAAACGATTATTACGCTATGGTGTATAGCTTTGGTCAACAAATATATCAAAGCCAAAATGCCTAACCCAATAACTCCTGATTCTTTAAGCCCACAGCAGCAGCTCGACTACTTTAATATGCTTTATAACATAGGGCGAAACTACATTGTTAGCAACCCTAACGAGTACGGAAGCATTGACCATCGTCCCACCGATAGGGCGCGAAAACTATGTGAAGCGTTGTGTAGGCCTCCTGGACAAACCTACAAATCAAGAACCGTATTGTGTATCTTGACGGGAAAGCCAATAAAGAGCCTGAAAATCGTACAATATACTTATTACGTAAAACTGAAAGCCGACTTGCCCGATGATTTGCTTAAAGAGCTGGGCATATCGGGTGAAGACCTACTGAGTCTGAACCAAAACGGCTACATGCCCTCACAAAGAAGGCTGTAAAAGGGTGCTTAGTGCTCGTAAAGATTTGGTGGCAAGTATTCGTTTAAATACCGATGCAGCTACAGGAGAAGTCTATCCTCTTAATGCCGTTACGGGCTGGACGCGTGATAATTACGGTCCTATTTGGATACCTAAAAAGGGCGAAACTGTTCAGCTTACATTGAAAAATATTGCTCTTTACGAACGTCCCATACGTGTTTATGAACATAATCAGCTTGACATTCGCAATGGTAAAATCTATATTAATGGCCGTGAAGCTCCACAGCTATACGTTTAAAAATGGATTACTATTGGATGATGGGCGACAACCGTCATAACTCTGCTGACTCTCGCTATTGGGGCTTTGTGCCTGAAGATCACATCGTAGGGAAACCCTATCTTTATTTGGTGGAGCTCTGATCCTGACCGCCGTGGCTTCTCTGGAATAAGATGGAATCGTTTGTTCCGTTGGGTTGATAATATCAAGTAAATTTTAAGTTCGTGAAGCAAGCGCTGAAATTTTTAGTGGCGCTTTGCGTTGCAATAGTCATACTTTTTGCAGTGCGCGCCTATGCGTTTACCATCTATACTGTGCCTGCCGACCTCGCTTCGGTGCTGAGAAAAGGCGACAGAGTGCTGGTAAATCGCATGGCACGTGACAGCTGCGTGGTGACCCTCGTTGTTTTTCAGCGTCAAGGTGCTCACGTTGGGCGCATAGTGATTTACCTGGCGACACCGTCGTGTTGCAAAGGAGCCACTTATGTGGTCCCCTCTGTGTGCTGTACGCGTTGCGGTTGCGACGATTGCCGTTTTTATATCGTCAGTCTGGGTGTCGAAAATATGGTTATTCATACTCACGAACTGATGGGACGTGCTTCAAAACTGTTTTATTTGCCATGGTAAGTTTGTTTGCTGCTACTTATTTTCGGCCCTGTGCAGTGGTATCAAAAACTAAATCAATCAGACCGTTGTTTGATTGAACGCCACGACCATTTCATCAAGCAAACCCACTGCAACCGTTGTGTGATAGCTACCACAAACGGCTTACAGGCTCTTACTGTGCCTATTGAGCGCTTCGAAGGAGCCCATTGTGCCATGCTCAATATTCGCATAAGCGATCATGGTTCTTGGCGTCACTTGCATTGAATGCCTTGCACAATCGGCTTACGGTGAAAGCCCATTCTTCGAATTTTACGCTGACGACATTCGCCCTTTTTGAACGTCGATGGGATTTTTGTTGATTTTAATATGGAAATCACTCAAAAAATGTGCGAATTGCTCGATATTCAGCCCCATATCACGCTTACTGATGCTTATGTTTCGGCCGAAGACGTGGGTGTTACCGACTATCGAGATGTTATCCGCCCGAAGAATCCGTTACCCGATGACCGTTTTCAGCCGCGCCGCTATTATCAGGTATATGAGCAAAAGCACGGCTTTCAACCTAATCTTTCTATCCTCGACCTGTTATTTAATGAAGGCCCTGAAGCGGTATTATACCTTTAATGGTTGAGTATTTCAATAAGAAAAATAAAGTTATATTGTCGTGAAGGCAAGGTCATTTGCCTTTTTGTCCGTTGTGTGACGGCCGTCGTACAACTTATACTCACGGCCGTGGTACACATCGTTCTACGGCTGTCAGTACGACGTGTCACGACGGTTGCCGTACAATGAGCAATATGGCAAAACGGAGGAGCAGAAAAAGCGTTATGACTTTTCTGATACGTTTAAATAAAAGCATGCCTATCAGCATAAACAGATGTGCTGCAGAATAAGAATAAGTAATTGGTTTTTAGTAGCTGTTTATTCGTAAATAAGTGTCGACATAGCTTCGGGGTTGAATACCTCGCGCGCAACAGTCAGTATGTCTTCGGCAGTAACACGGTCAACACGGCATAGAAGGTCGTCAACATCGCGTGGTTGCCCTTCGTGCAGAAAAACTTTTTACCCATGTCGAAAGGGTAAGGCTTTCACGATTATCGCGTGCAATTCCAATCTGTCCCTTTAATTTGCTTTTTAGCTGCAAGCAACTGCCGTTCGGTGAGCGGACGTTCCATTAAAAAGGTTAAGTCTGCGGCGGACAAGTCGTAAACAGCGTTGCACATCGTGGTTATCGCAACCCTAAATAGGTACACCAAAAGTCCTGTGTCGCCATAGCTAACCATCGAACTTTCTACCGTGTAAACCAGTCCACGACGCTCGCGTAAGCTTTACGTTAAGCCTTGCATTCATACCCGTTCCGCCCAGCATGTTATTGATAATATACAGTGCCATGCGTTTGCTTACTGCCAGCCGCATAACCTTTACAGCCCGTATGACGTGGGCTTGATGGGTATGGCGGTCAACGATACGCTTTTTCGGGCTGATAGTTTAATGGAGTGAGCGGTGTGCAAACAGGTGCTGCCGTGGTAGGCAAATCGCTGGTAGCCTTCTCTAATAAAACGCAGAACGCGTTCAAATTTTACGTTGCCATGTATAAAGAAAAACTGCGTTTTGCGGACGGTAAATTGGCTTGTGAAACGCTGTGCATCAGCTGTTGTGAACGACCGAACGTTGTGGGCAGTACCCAATATGTTATGGCTGAGCGGATGACCGCGAAATATCATGTTCTCGAACTCGTCGTAAATTAACTCCAGATGGGCTGTCATTGTAACTCTCAATCTCATCACATATTACCTCCACTTCTTTGTTAATCTCACGTTGTGGGTATGTAGAGTGGAATACAATATCAGTAAGAAGGTCGATGGCACGGGGCATATGCTCTTTTAAGAGAACAGCCGCATAGTAAACGGTATCTTCCTTATTTGTAAAGGCATTAAGGTCGCCTCCTACACTCTCTAAGCAGTTAATGATATTCCACGAGCGGCGTTTTTGTGTACCCTTAAAGGTTACGTGTTCGCAAAATGGGGCTAATCCCTCCTCGCCTTGAGCCTCATTTCCCGTGAGCCTACGGCTATCTGATAACCGCAATAAACAACTGGCGATGTTGAGGGGATAAAAAGTACACGTAACCCGTTAGGAGCGAAGAGGTGAAATATTGCATAATAATGGCAAGTTCTCGTGAAAATGCAAAAGTAATGAAAAGGGAGATTCGGGCAAATTTTCAACCTTTACTTATGGCTTTAGCTTAAAATATCTTATCTTTGCAAGCACTAAAAAGATAGTCATCATGCGAAAAATAATAGAATAGGGTGAAACGGTTCTTGACATTGTTTTCAAGGACGAACAGCCCATTGGTGCCTATCCTGGAGGCTTCAACTTTCAATGCTACCTTATCTCATGGCACGCGCTGGTGTGCCGTGTACATTCATAGGCGAAACGGGTAACGATAGGATAGGACGGCATATTAAAAAGTTTTCTGGAGGAAAATGTAGAAGCGAGCAACGTGAGAGCCTTTCACGAAACAAAATCACCGCTATCTCTGGCATTCCCTTTGATCTCGAATAATGACGCTGAATACATACAAAGATCACCACACGACCAGCTCGGACTTTATTTTGCCCAGATATTCAGCCCGATGAGTATTGTTCTTATAGGCTCATTCTATGCAGTTAACCCTGTTATTCGGACACAGATAGTAGGTCTGCTTGAGCATGCGCGAGCGTCGTGGAGCCATTATTTTACTACGATGTTAACTTTCGTCCGTCGCATCAAAATGAGGTAATGAAAATTACTCCTAACCTCATAGAGAATTTGGAATATGCCGATATCGTGCGCGGAAGTCATGAGGATTTCAAGGTGCTTTATAAGCAAGATAATCCGATAAGGTATATAAGTCTGAAATATCGTTCTATTGTAGGAAGCTGATTTATACGTGTGGGGCAGCACCTGTTGAACTGAGGGCTGACGGTGGACTGGCTAAAAGTTACCCCATTGCTCCAACTTCAACGATAAGTACCATTGGCGCGGGCGATAATTTTTAATGCAGGTTTTATCTACGGTATGCTAAAATACGGTATTACTCGTGAGCATATTGAGCGAGGCTTGACAGAAGAACAGTGGGACTGTATTATCGGTTGTGCGCAGGAGTTTGCTGCTAATTGCTGCAGCAGTATTTATAACTATGTATCGAAAGACTTCGGTAATAGTAGCGTTTATAATATTTTAATTTTAAAGAATTGTAGAAATAAAAGGAGCATGGCTTCCTATTTATCATTATTATGAGCAAGCTTCGTCTTCCGTGTAGGCTTATTGCCGCGCGTTATTCTCGCCATTATTTTGGGTGTAGCCTTAGGAAATGTGCTCACTGTAGGGGTGGGTGAGGGTGTTTGTAACCTTTAACGCACTGTTTAGTCAGTTTTTAGGCTTTATGATACCATTGATTATCATAGGCCTTGTAACTCCCTGCCATTGGCGATATTGGTCGTGGAGCGGGTGTTATTGCTGATTACGGTGATACTTGCTTATGGCGATACGGTACTTTCAGGTTAGTTATCCTATAGCACAGGTTCGTGGTTGTTTCCTGATATGGTTGCAGCTACGCCAGAGATGGGTAGTATTAATAAGGCCGTAGAGCTGACGCTCTACTTCGCTATCAGCATACCAGCCTTTATAGATGTGATGTCAGCTCTTGTGCTTTCGTTTGTGTTAGGGATTAACTACTGCTTATGCTGGATTGCCTACACTGAAGAAGGTGTTTGACGATTTTAAAGAAGCGATAAGTCTCTACAATCAGTAAGGTGATTATTCCATTGTTGCCTTTGTACATCTTTTTGGCATCTTTTTGAATATGACTTTCTCGGGCAAGCTCTATCGCATTCTGATTGTATTTGCACAGATTATCGTCGTTATTTTTGTGCTTCATCTATTGGTTTTGGTGTACGAATTCGGCATTGCGGGAATTGTAACACGTCGTAATCCGTTGCGCATGCTGCTGAATATGCTACCTGCTTACATGACGGCGCTGGGTACATCGTCCTCTGCAGCCACTATCCCTGTGACGCTTCGATGTGCCATGAAGAACAGGGTGAGCTGGTGGTGTAGCGGGTTTTGTGGTGCCCTTATGCGCTACTATTCACATGTCTGGTTCGTGTATGAAGATTACGGCATGTGCATTAACTGTCTGCTTGCTCGAAGGTTTGCCCACGATCCGTTGCTTTTTTCATCAACTTTTGTATTGATGCTTAGCGTTATGATGGTTTGCAGGACCAGGTGTGCCGGGTGGTGCTGTGATGGCGGCTTTAGCTCCGTTAGGGCAGCATTTTGGGCTTTGGGAGTAATGAGCAAGCGCTTATTATCGCCCCGTATATAGCCATGGATTCGTTTTGACACTGCGTGCAACGTAACAGGCGATGGCGCAACAGCCGTGGTGGTTGAAAAGCTGAAAAAGTAAAAGCTTACATTGATAAGCAAAGTATAAAAGAAAGTGCGTAAAAAGTAAAGACAATATGGGTTATTATTACTTTTACTTTTTACCCCTTTTCTTGTGTACTAATTAATCTTTTTCTTGTGTACTAATTAGTTTTTATTGCGACGAAGTGGGTTGTTTTGTTGCTTCTCAACGCCTTTCGATGATCAATTCGTTTCGGTTATATTGTAGAAAAGGAGTGGAATATGTTGTTTCACCCCTTCACAATGTTTTTCTATTTCTTTTTCTCCGGAAAGTGTCGTCTAAAAATTGATAGAACGAAGGGTCTTCGCCTACAACAGTTTTGATGAAATTTTTACCGTCAGGACCAACGATTATTTTTTTGTAGGGTAGCCCTGAATAGCATAGTCTTCGCGCACGCTGGTGTTGTCTGGATTGTACACATGCAGCCAAGGCATTTCATATTTCTTAAGGCCGGCGAGCCACTTTTCTTTACTTTCATTACAGTCGATGCTAAGAATCTCAAACTGATTCTTGTATTTGCTGTAATACTCCTTCATCTTAGGGATACCGCGAATGCACCAACCGCACCATGTTCCCCAAAAAGTCAGCAGTACTACGTATTTGCTGCGCAGACTTGATAATGACAGAGGTTTGCCTGTAGGATCGTTCAGTGTAAAGTCGGGAGCTATGGAAAGCAGCAGCCTCGCTGCAGCAGCTATTGATTCGGCTTGAGCCTGTTCTTCTAACTGGTTGATAGCAGTTTGGTATATGCTTTTCATACGTCCTTCGCGCACCTCTCTGGAAAGTAGAGCAACAGCTTCTTTCATTTTGGCAAGGTCTCCAAGCTGTGGAATAATTGCCACACTGCCCTCAGAACGGATTTGCTTTGATAAAGGCCAGCAGTTTATTGATTCTTTCCTCACGCATAGCGGGCATTTTCTCGTGATATTCCTTTCTGATAACCTCTTGACTCTCGCCTGCTTGCATTGCTTTTCGAGGTTTTTCAGCCAATTTATCAAAATGGTTTCGAACTTCATCTAAAGCCTTAGAAGCCAGCGTTATACTCCTTATAGAACTTGCTTCCGTCAGTATTGTAAATGCCGGTTATATCTCCACTAAGAACGCAACTTTCACCAGGCACGGCAATAACTTGAAAGCCGAGGTTCTCTTGACGACGCAATGAACCGGGCGAATAAGCGTAAATAATGGTGGGTTCGGTTGCATATCTACGCTGAAATTAAAGCTTCCATTACGAGTAACTACGGTATCATTCTGTAAGCTTCGTGGATTAGCGAAAATGAGAAGTGTATCAGGAGCGTTCTTCAAATTGCCCTTAAAGGTGCATTTTTCTTTCGAATTGGCTGCGTTTGTAACGACTGGAATAAGGGTCGTTATGATGGCAGCTAAGCTAATTAAAAATCTTTTTCATGTTGGTATTTTTTGGGTTAATTTTAAATGAAATGATAAAAAGCACCAAAGCCTCCAGTAGTATTTACTGGGGGCTTTGTATGTGTTATTTCTTCTTTTTCGGTTTACGAGCGTGCCCAACCCTCCTCAGAAAAGTCGGGTTCATCGCCTTTAAACTTAAAGGGTTTGCCTTGCATCAGTGACTTCCAATCGTCTTTTCCTCGACGCCGTTCGTCGTCATTGAAGTTTCGTTTGCCTCTTGGCGATGAGGCTACACGATTGCGTCTTCCGCCGTTTTCGTTGTTGCGTGACGAACTTCGTGTACTACGCGAATCGCGTCCACGACCACCTTCGTCGGCGTCGTTGCAACGAACCTCGCGTCCTTTGTAGCTACGCCATTCAGTGCACGCATAACTTTATCGGCGTCGGCTTTTGGAACTTCAATATATGAGAACCTTTGGAGCAGGTCAATATGGCCTACTTCCTCGACGCCCATGGATATGATGGTTCATGAATTGCATAATTTCACCAGGGTAAAAACCATCTTGTTTGCCTAAGTTAATGAACAAACGACGGAACCCTGCTTCTGCCTTTTCGAGGACGACGATTGCCTGATGCGCCACGCTCTGCGCGCTCAGAACGTTCGTTTCTGTTTCGAACTGGGCTTTGAGAATTTGAGGTGCATTCTTATAGTAATCGAGGAAACGACCGAATGTTATCGTTACCATCTTCTTGATAATATCCTCTTTATCAATGTACTCAAACTGACGATCGATTTCCTTCATGTACGGTTCGATCTGCTCTTCGTCCACATCTGTCTTCATGATATCGTCCATCACCTTGTACAATTGCTTTTTGCAAATCTCCTCAGGTGAGGGTAATTCGCCGTCGACAAAGTCCTTTCCAATGATCTTTTCAATATTACGGACCTTGGATTTCTCACGTGTATGGATAATGGATATTGAAGTTCCTTTCTTCCCTGCGCGGCCAGTGCGCCCCGGAACGATGCGTATAATTCTCAACGTCATCGGGCAAACCATAGTTAATCACATGCGTAAGGTCGTCAACATCTAAGCCACGTGCCGCTACGTCTGTGGCTACAAGCAGTTGCACTGTGTGCTGACGGAACTTCTGCATAGTCAAGTCTCGCTGCTGCTGACTGAGGTCACCGTGCAATGCTTCTGCATTATAGCCGTCCTTAATCAGCTTATCTGCCACCTCCTGTGTTTCCAATTTTTGTTCTACAGAAAAATAATGGCGAAGATGTGAGGATAGAAGTCTGCAATGCGCTTTAGGGCAAGATATTTGTCCTTTGCGTTCACAAGGTAATAGATATGATTAACGCTTTCTGCGCCCTCATTGCGAGAACCAACTACAATTTCTTTATAATCGGTAAGATAACTCTTTGGCTATTTTCTCGATTTCTTTGCTCATTGTTGCCGAGAATAGCAGCGTATTGCGATCGGCTGGTACGGCTTCAAAGATAGTGTTTATTGAATCAGAGAAACCCATATTCAGCATTTCCGTCGGCCTCATCAAGCACTACATTACGCACATTTTCGAGCTTAACAACACCTCTTTCCATCAAATCGATAAGACGTCCAGGCGTTGCAACGATGATTTGTGCGCCGTGTTTTAGTTCGTGTATTTGTGTAATGATAGATGCTCCACCGTATACAGCTACAACGTGAAGTCCGTCAATATACTGCCAAAGCCTTTTTAAATCGTCGGCACTTGCAAAACAAAGTTCGCGAGTAGGGCTCAAAATAAGAGCCTGTGTTGCTTTTTCGTAGCGTCTGTCTTCTGTAAAACAGGAATGCCATAAGCGGCAGTCTTGCCTGTTCCTGTTGTGTGCCAACGCTATAACATCGTTATTTTCACCTAACAAATAAGGTATAACTTCCTCCTGAACTGGCATAGGATGTTCGAATCCCAGTTCTAAAAATGGCGCTGCGAATTGCTTCATTAACGCCTAATTCTTCAAATGTCTTCAAAAATAAATGTAATTAAAATAAATAAACCGTAGGGACTTCTTTAAAACGCCCTGCCGTTTTCATCTGGTCCCCTTTCCGTTGCAAAGGTACGATAAAGTATCGATACCGCCACTATAAAACTCCAAAAATCAGCTTTTTATTATGTTATGACGTTACTGTTTTAACCTTATTATACTGTCAAAAAGAGAGTGATTTATCTTAGAAATCAGATGTTATTGCATCGCAAAAATAGGCTGTAGCTTATTCGAAAACATACAAATTAACACCGTTGGCATCGATGCGCATACGGGGTTTGCGTTTTGGCTCACCGCTCTTCTGATTTTGCTTTGCAGTATTTCCTTTTGCCGATGCCGACTGCCGGTTTTGCAGCACCTGAACGATGATTTCGTGTTGAAGAATTGCGTTGTTTATCTGTTGCCGTCGAACGATGCGCTAACGACTTTCCGTTTTTCGCCGTCTGAATCGTTCATTTTGAGATGGAATAAACTTATCAACAATGTACAAACCTTCGGGTCTTGCTTCCGAATATTCTATGTGAGCACAGGTAATTCCTTTACTGTTATAAATAGTATCAGTTGGCGTTTTGCCTTTACTTATCCTTGTTCGCTGTAGATTTTCCCCGTCTCATCATACGTATATTGCATACCATCTAACACATCATTGCGATAGGTTGCAGTGGATTCAATCCACTCTTTCTCTTTTTTCATACATGGGAACATAATAGCTAATATATTTCCCTTCTTTCTTTCCTTTGTGAAATTCAACAATAGCGCTTACGCGATTATATGCATTGTATTTGATAAAGCCCCTCTTCAAGCCCATTTTTCATAGTCACACTGCTCAATAAAACTGCCGTCTTGCGTGTAGATTACCCAACGACCAACCCGCTTTCCTGTCTTTTTATCCTTAAAACCTTTGACAAAGAGTTTGCCGTTGGGGTAAAAACTCCTCAAACTTTTTGCCTGACCGAAAGCCGTATAAGGCAACAGAAGCATGATAAGAAAGATGAAATGTTTCATTTTTAGGCACAGAATGATTCAATGGGGAAAATAGTAATGCCGTTGGAATTTGCCGTCCTTCAAACTCATACTATAACAGTAATCGGTTTTCAGGCTTACGTAATTATCTGGACGTAGTTTCATCAAAAAGTTTGCTTTGTCGCGTGCAACAACCCCCAATAGATACCGTCGTCCAATGCTTTTTGTCCATAATATTTTCACCATTAGTGCTTCGGAGCTGTACAACTGTTTTGGCTTCTCTCGATATTGTAGGGTAATACATTAATAAAATATACTTCGAATCTCGATAAATTATTTTTACAATCGAATGCCGTAAACCATTCCGTAGCTGGCTCATAACTTACTAAACGGTGGTCGTCGTTCCAACAACCCTTCATGTCTGACGGGAAATAGTTAGTGTCTTGTGGGTCTCCAAGATGAAACTTTTATGTGTATACGCCATAGCCTATACCGCCCACCCCGCGATAAATTTGGGTTAATATTTTTGTTTCTGTATATGGAAATACACACTGTCGCGCAGCTCATTTCCAAGCTCTGAAGGCGGCAGATGTCTGGCAAAGTTCAAAGGCATCTTTCGTATATAAGCGGTTTGTGGCAGGGAAATAATAATAGGAATGCCCAGGTTATTGGTTACAATGAATCCCTCTCCATTGTCATTGTTGATGAGAGAAGCCATGAAAAGTCCCTGTATCCATGGCAGGCTTATTGGCAAAAACGCTTTTGTGGCGTCGCGTACAGTAAGTGTATTGGGGTTGATTTCGTAGATATAATGGTCGGGAATAACCATATACCATTTTCGACTGATAGAGTAGCTGATGTCGGCATCTGAAGGTCTGAACGATTCGGAGCTCTGTTGTCGGTTGTTTTTATAGAAAAGTGCATCTTTCAGCACTGCTTACCACTTTTTCGAATCAATAAATCCGTAATAGTAACCATTTTTAAATTTTTGGCAAGGTGTCGCCATAAATATTGTACCGTCGCTTTGTAAAGGTAAAAGAAACAAATATCTTTCCATGGTGCATGGGGATGATAAACTGTAGTCCTCTTCCACATTGATTGAATCACCGCCCGATAAATACGAACTGTTTATGCTGTCATAATGATTGCTGAAGAGTGTGGTAATACTGAAAAGAAAGAATAATATTATTGTTCCCACGGTTACAGCCACAGCAAAAATGCCCATAGTCTTCTTACCCTGGTCAAACGATTTTCCGCCAAAGTCGATATGATGGTTGACGTTTATCGTTATATCATCATCATCAATATAGAATTCCGTACCACAGCTTTTGCAGAGAAAGCGCTTGTTGCCAAGGTCAATGTGCTTCTCGCTTCCACAGTTTGGGCATTTCAGAGCCTTTATTTTTGTAGCCATTTCCTATGGAGTTACTGTTTCTTTGTATAGTGAAGGGTAAGGAATGTAAGTATAACCCTATGCAGCAGTAAGCAGTATAAACGTGATGAGCCACCAGTTATCTTTTGAAGTGAACAGGTGCAAACAATCCACTAAAATATTCAAATAGTCCTATCATCACGAAAAATCATACCTACACTTAAGCGGTGTGTGCTCTCGGCTCCCCAGCGCAAAAAGCAGAGCCATTAGCAGCGTATTAACCAGTATGGCAAGGCTTGTGAATAACATGTTTTGCCATGGATAAAACGAGTAGTAAGCCAACTAACAAGTTTACAGTAAAGGTTACGCCTGCAACAACTAATATCTTTTTCATATTTTAGAAGAATTTCGTTCTTTTTCTTTTCGTATTCTTCTTCACTGATAAGCTTTTTCGTCAAACAATACTTTCAGTGCACGCAAACGTGTAGCGGGGTCTTCTTCCTTTTCGTTCTGAAAATATCTTTCGCTAACTGCACACCCGCACCCAATTGCAGCCCAGCACCTGCCAAGCCTCCTTCGTTACGGGCAGCATCGCAGCAGCTGGCCGGTTTCTGCATACCTACATAATCAAGGTCAACCTCTCCGGCAGCGCGCTCTCGGCTGTCATATCGGCAACGCGTCCCTATGCGTTCCATAGTATCGTCGTCGAAAGTAACCGAATCTATTCTAAAGTCGGTGAGCTCTAAACCTAAGCGTACAGCTCTTCGGCTGTGCGCATCTTGAGCTCATTCGACATCTCTCAACAGGTGGCTATCTACGCCCTACGATAAGGGTAAGCTTTGTCAGCAAGGAACGATGTTAACGGCGCAACAATACGCGAAGCTACAAGGTTTTGTACGTCGTGCGCTGAAGTCGCCTACTGTACCCAATAGTGTGGTGAACATTTGCTCCGCATTTGCAACCCTTATTGAAAAGTTACCGCATGCACCTAACGCTACAGGTATCTTGTAATCAGGCTCCATATATTTTACGGGCGAAGCGGTTCCCCATAGCACGTTAACCATTTCGGCCGTGCGGGAAGAAGTAGAAACGCATCTTGTGTTCGCTCTCACCCTGCTGCAAGTTCAATAACGATGTAATAAAAGGATGGTTATCGGTTTCCATGGCGTAGATGCCAGGTTCGGTTAGTGTACCCATCACCTTGCCGTCGTACACTATAATGCAACCCTGTCCGGGCGCAACGATAAGCTTACTGGCGTTTTTTATCTCGTCAGTAGTGGTGTTCATCAGATGAAAAAGCTGGTTGCGTCTTGCTCTTTCCATTCAATGACGGTACGAAGTTGCCGTTTAAACAAGTCTTTAATCCCATATCCTTATTATTTATTCGTGTTACAGTAGTTTCTTCGCTCAAAAACGAGCAGAGGTTTACCTTAATATGATACTGCAAAAATAACGATTAGGATTGATTATTGCAAGCATTTTGCGCAAAATCGCATGAGTTATCGTTTGTTTTATATACCAGTTATTATATTGAAAACTTGCTGGTTTGACGGCTGTTTGTTATCTTTGCAAGGGACGAATAAGCGCATAGGTATGGGCAATTGCTATGACATACAGTGTGCTTTTTAATGTATCTAAAAACCGATTAAATCGTTATGAAGATAGCTGTGTTTTGTTCGGCCAATAACAACATTGGTAAAGGCCTGTTTTGATGCTACCACGTGAACTGGGTATGTGGATAGCCAGAAGGGTTTTACCATAGTTTATGGAGGATGTAACGACGGACTTATGGGCGTGTGGGGCAAACTGTTCATGAACATGGCGGTACGACGATTGGTGTTGTACCTCGAATTCTCTACTACACCGCGTGTGGCTAACGATTTAGATGTAACCATGCCCTGTGAAAACCTTGCCGACCGTAAGGAACTGAGTGTTAACGCAGAGCGATATTTGCCTTACGTTGCCTGGTGGTATAGTACAATGGACGAGATTTTTGACAGTTGTGGCAGCCCGTACCATGAGCTGTCATTGCAAGCCTATGATTGTTTTTCAATGTTGATGGTTGTTGGGACGCGCTTGCCGATTTGCTTGATTCGCTTCAAACACAAGGTATGATTCGATGGTAATTGGCGCGATTTAATCAGCATGGCTAACAGTGTTGACGAAGTAAAGCTCTTACTTCGTCTTTCGAATAAACCGTTTTCGTTTCTCCCTTTACGTTGTATGGGTTCTTGTATGGCGGTCGTCGTACGCGTTGTATCACGGCTTTCGTATAATGCGTACTGCGACCGTCAGTACATCGTACGACGGTCGTCGTACAACGGGCATTACAGCCTATTCAGTAGGCGTAAAAGCTTAAAAAGCTTAAACCGTTTACAGGCTAATAAAAAGTGCTGTAAATGCAAATGGTTTTTACCTGCCTTTTGTAAATCACAGATAAAAACCATTGTAAAAATTAGGGCTTAACTCCTAACTCCTTTAACTCCTTAACTCCTGATTAATGTCTTAACTCGCTAACTCCTTTTTAACTCCTTAACTCCTGATGAAGTCTTAACTCCCTAACTCCTTTTAACTCCTTAAGCTCCTAGATGAGTCTTAACTCCCTAACTCCCTTTTTAACTCCTTAACTACTTTCCAGAAAAGATTATTTAAATCGTTTCCCAATAACAGGTAAGGACGACAGCGGAATATCGCGCTTAACAACAGCAGCCATAAACGCAAAAGAGCAGCAAGTGTTGACAGCTAATGAAGCCCAAAAAGCCGAGATGAGCATTGCTTAACGTCATACCCTGCAAATATAATAGCGGCAATGAGTACGTAAATTCCAATGTCTTTGAGAGGGTAATTAATAGGATAATATTTCTGTCCAAAGAAGTAACTTGCCAACATACAAACGCCATAAGCCGCAAATCCTGCCCATGCGCACGCCATATAACTAAATTGAGGAATAAAAATAACGTCAATAGCAATAAGCACTATACAGCCAAGCCCTGAGAAATAAGCGCCCCCAAATGGTTCTGTCAGTGAGCTTATACCAAAAAGCTTAAGTTAAAATAGACGCCAAACATAATCTCTGCAGCCATGACGAGTTGGTACAACACGCAATCCCTCCCAGTAGCTCGGCGCAACGACATAACGTAGTATGTCCGCTCATAGCCAATGACAGCAAGAGTAAAGCCAATAGCGTAAAGATAATGTAGAATTTCATCACTTTTGCATACGTCTCTTTCTTGTCGGCGTCTTTGTTTCCAAACACAAAAAGGCTCGTAAGCAAAAGCGGAAGGCCTGCAATGTAATAATGACCATAATCATGGCAATTTTAATCGTTGCGCCATATATTCCAAGCTGTGCCATAGCCAGCTTGCGTGTCGCCTTCGTAGAGATATGGGAAAAGAAGCGTTGAGGCACTTTGGTTTTAATTGTCCCGCCACACCGAGAATAAGCATGGGCCAGGTAGAAGAAAGCATTCGGCGACAAAGCTGACGATCGAAGCCGTATCTATGCCACGCATCTCCTTTCCCAACAAAAACATTGTAACAATTGATACGAAAGGTTTACGTAAAAACACAATAGCCACGTCGGGAGAGTACCATCTGAAGCATAGGGGCCTGGGACGGTAACGCCGATGCTTGGCAACACAAAGGAGGAGGAGAGCTACCAATGTAACATTGATGAGAATGTTGGCAAGCTTGAGGAACATAAACTTCAGGGGCGGTGTTGCTGTCGCAAATAGTCGAACATAATGGCTGATCCATGCATCATTGCCACGCAAATGGTCATGACTCCAATGTATGAAGAGTGTTCGGCATAGCCCATAGCGCTGACAAAGGTTTTAAATGCAATGACGAACAGTGCAAAAACCAATGCCACAGCACCCTCACCATGCGTAACGCAGTAGAATAAACCATACGCGGATTCTCACCTTCTTTGCTTGCAAAACGGAAGAAAGTGGTCTCCATACCAAACGTAAGGATAATGATTAATATGCCTATATACGAATAGATATTGGTTATAATACCATATTGTCCTCCGTCAGAGAGCCGAGGCATAAGCCTCAATGGGTAGCAACAATGAGTTGACAAAACGGCCTGCAATGGAGCTAATTCCGTATATTGCAGTATCTTTTAATAACGATTTTAAGTTGGACACGATTGATAAAAGTAAAAAGATTAGTAAAAGCATTCGAGAGAGATTTACAAAAGTACAGTGATGTGCAGTTAGTTACTGACTATTAAAGAGCTCTATCTTTTTAAATTTAAAATCACTCAGAAACTTTTTATCTATTCTGTACACCTTGTCGATGTATTCATTCCCGGTTAACTTGCTTCTACTTTTAGCTTTATTTGATCATGTTGACCAGTAGTGCCAATGATGGTTTTCAAAGTCGTTGGAAAGATGACTCGATATTCTTATCAGTAGATGTAGTCTGCAGTCGAAGCAGTTCAAGCCAGTATAAAAGTCTCGTTGGCCTCTTTCAAGAGCAATGCGCATCTTATTTTAGGTAATCTGCCAGCTTGATGCAAAGAACTGCTTTCAGCAAGAATTGGCTCCAATGCTTGTTCCACTCCTGTATAGTTTGTCTGGGATGTTATTGTACTCATGCTTCTCTCTCTGATAAGGACTTTGTATAAAGCTTTATTATACGCAGAGCGAACTGCTCACTTCGTATACCAGTACTTTCGGTCTTCATCTTGGTCTTGTTTTCCGTTGCATGATCAGTGTGATTTGCTTTATATCTTAACAACCTTCGAACTTCTAAGAGCAGTTGTCCTTCTTTTTACCTTTTTACGCTCTTTACTACCTTTTAAAAGAACATATAGCATATAAATACTGCAGCCACAGCGCCTGCAACGTCAGCGCAATTAAGCCACAAGTGACAGCGTACGAGTGTATCTTGTGCTTACCGAACCAAAGTAAACGAGCAGAATATAGAACGTTGTGTCTGTAGGAACCTTGGAATAAACAGCTCAAGCGTCCTACGAAAAAGTCGGCTCCAAAGTGCGTCATCTCGTCCAAGCATCATGCCTCTTGCTCCGCTCCCTAGAGTGAGTTTCATCATGCTGTGGGCAGGCGTCCACCAAAGTAGCATCTGCACCCAATCCAACTCACGAAGTTTTATCATCATTTATCAGCGCGTCCATAGCGCCAGAAAGCGCGAAAAATGCCGATGGCTACGAGGGAAAGCAACGAGATATGGTATAATACGGACAGCTGTTGTAAAGCCATCTTTTTGCGCCTTCGGTGAAAGCATCGTGACATTTATCTTCTTAATAACGCCGGCAATCGCCGTCCTGTGATGATGGTCGCGAGGCAAAACAGCCGCAATTGATATGCTTGTCGTGTTCATTGCTAGCCGCATCAAGCTGCATGAATCCCCAAACAATAGCTGCGCATATCGTACACATGCCTCCTAAAAGCCAATACTAAAAGTGCGGTTCAAAAGGTTTTACATGCTGATATAATGACGTCGACAATAAGCACCTGCAAGTGTGGCTATAAACGTGGTGATAAGAATCGGAATGAAGACGTCAGTAGAGTGTGCAGCGCCCAGCTGTGCGCGATAAGTCATGATACTTATCGGAATAATCGTCAAAACCCTGATGTATTCAGAACGAGAAACATTATCATCGGATTGGTTGCGGTATCCTTTCGTGGATTCAGTTCCTGTAGCTGCGCCATGACTTTCCAATCCAGCGGTGTAGCCGCGTTATCTAAACCCTAACATATTGGCGGCAATGTTCGATAAATATCGACCCCATTGCTGGGTGGTTCTTGCGGAATATCGGGGGAAAAAGGCGGGTGAAAACAGGTGAAAGAAAACGCGCTAACGCATTGATGAGGCCTGCTTTCTCAGCCAATTTTCATGATGCCAGAGCCACAAAGCCAACACACCCGTAAAGGCCAATTTGAAATCTCAAAAGCCGATTTTGACGAGGCGAATGTGGAATCCATCAACGCATGGAAACACCGATGTGTCGCCTAAAAATACCAGTTTTATTAATGCAACGATGAAGCCAATTACGAGTCACCCAAAATATAGTTTAGCATCGCGGCTGTTGAGTTCTTATTTTAGTGTGTTATAACGTGCAAAGATAGTAAAAACCCATGAGCTAATGCCTGTGTATGCGTTCTTTTTCTTTCTCATTCAATCCATATCGCGTGATATTCCCGCACCGAAGAGGGCAAAAATCGGCTTTTAATGGGTCTGTAGAATACTTTTTCAGTACATTTGTAGCTTGGTAGCAGCCGACATACTACTCGATTTCGACGTGATAAGTCCTCAGTTTTGTGGCTACTCTGATGACGTGTGTATCCATAGGGATTATCAATGTGCGCTTATCGAAGGGTCGTTCCAGCAGTCCAAGGTCTACGGGAACTGGCGTCACGCACCATCCATCTCATCATCATGCACATGCGTTTACAGCACGAAGCGTATCTTTTGGCACGATACCGCCCAACTCATACGGACGATACCATTGGCACAATGCGCCGATAGCATCAAGTCCTGTGCGCACATTGGCATGGCGAAGATAATCTTTTTAACGTGCCGTGTTCGTTCAAAGTAGCTCGGTTGCCGACAGAAAAGAGCGTAAAAGCACGATGCGTATACAAGCGGTAAAAACAAGTATCGTCATCAGGGAAACGTTTGGTCGAAAATCGCCTTTACGTATCCATTGATACATTTCGCCACCACTAAGGTCTATCAAATGCTGGATTTTTGGGCATGAACTGCTTTCGATTTCGCGTAACTCAGCACAGAAGCAGCCCATGCTGTTACCTCTTGATTGTGTTCACCTTTTACCTGATGCATAAAGCACGAGGGGTCGCCATTGATGAACGATTCTGTTTCGTAGGCATTGGCCAAACTATACACAGTGCTGTGAGGAAAAGCCGTTTGCTCATACCCTGTTTTCAGATGAATATATTAGATAATGTTGCCGATATTACGTTGCAACCTTATCTATACCACTCTATAATCTCCACTATAATGGTTGGCAAAATCGAGCGCCTGCCCTTCGGCAGCGTCTTTCACTTTGCGTGCAGGAATACCGCCCACATCTCATAAGGTGGAATTTTTGTGCCAGCCAGAACCACCGCTCCTGCTGCAACAGCGCCTGGCCTGCAACAGCTCCGTCAAGAACAACGGCATTCATGCCTATTAACGCCTCTTTTTCAATCACACGAAAGCGTGTACTACCGCGCCGTGTCCTGTTAAACGTCATCATCGAGCAGCCACAGGGCTTCCACCTGTTTGGTGCAAGCAAAAGCACAATCTTGAATGTTAACCCTAGTTACCTATGCGAATAGCGTCAACATCAGCACGTAGCACTGCGCTAAACCATACTGAACAATCGTCGCCCATTTTCTATATCACCTGCCAACAGCATTGTCGGCAACGATGGCAGCGTTCGCCCCATTTAGGCGCCTTTCCGTTACTTCTCTTGTGAAAGCCATATCATAAATGCTTTTTAAGCAACTACAAAAATAAGGGTGTTATGCGTTTGTTCCTGTCTGCTTTTAGGGCAGCTTCTTCGTACGAAAATTACGCAAAAACGCTCCGTGCATTATCCACTCTGTCAGAATGAAAGTACAACTGTCGCTCCATGCTTGGCACATTTCCACCCTTTAAACCCGAAGTAAGCGGGTAGGATGGCGATGAGCGGGATAAAGAACAAGCCACGTCTCGACACGGCTAACAGGTTAGCTCGCCATGAAGCACGGCACGTTTGCATCGTCATATTGCTAATCATGATAGTAGCACATAAGCGGCAACGATATCAGCTGCCAACGCAAAGCTGCACTACCTATAACAATAACCTCTGGGTCGTTGCGGAAGATAGCTATAATTTGAGGGTGAAAGCAAATCCTGCTAACGCACAAAATGATTAAGAAAATAGTACCTCTATACGCAGCGTGAACCAGAATGCCTTTTGAGGCGATTATACAAGTGAGCACCATAACAAAAAGCCACAAACAGGTTTGAAATCCTTGCCCAAGCCCCAGAATAACAGCCATAACAGCCATACTCACACGGGTAACAATAGACATACCTGCACAGCAGCGTCACCGTAATTAGCGGCTGCGGGTTCAGCATCATGGTTGAAATGGCTTCTAATCCTTGTCAGGAGAACGAGGGCGAACCGCTATAAAATATCTCTTTAAGCCCATCTAGGTTCAATGCTAAAGTTCGACCACCGAATAGGAATATTTCCTTCACGATGTGTCATGGCAAACAGAATACAGAAGCTTACTGATCGTCCGATAACCGTTGCAAGGGCAGCTCCCGCTACGCCCATGTCAGCAACGAATATCAATAACGGGTCGAGCACCACGTTTAATAAGGCTCCTACCATAATGCCTACCATGGCATAGCGTGCATTTCCTTGCAAACGCAGCTGGTTTATTCAGTGCAAGTGAGCTGATGAAAAAGGCGCACCACACAGAATAATGCCCAAATAGCGTTCGGTATAAGGCAGTATAGTGGGGGTGCTACCAAGCACAAGGGCTAAAGGACGCAAAAATAAGAGCCCCCCAACACAGAAAAGACAACCTACGAAAAACGCACAGAAAAAACCTAATGATGCCATTTTATGTGCGTTTTCATGTCGTTGTGCGCCCAACTCACGGGCAATATAGTTTCCGCTTCCGTGCCCCAAAAAGAAGGCTGAAGCCTGCATAAGAAACATGATGGTGAAAACAACGCCTATGGCTGCCGTCGACTGCGTGTCAACTTTTCCTACAAAATATGTATCGGCTAAGTTGTACAGGCTGACAATGAGCATGCTAATTATCGTTGGAATTGACATGGTACCAATTACCTTTGGTATCGGAGCCTGCGTGAGAAATGTGTAGTTGTCTGTCTTCAAAATGTTTATCTCCTGATGGCTGCAAAATGTAAATAAAAAGCACAAACATAGTTGTCAATCAGTGGTTTTTAGGTTTTTAGGGGTGTATTTCTTGATGTATTACGGGTTGACATGCTCTTTTTGGGAATTATAGTTTTAGGGTAATAGATTGTAAAAATAATTCTGAATTTTTAGGCTTATTTTACAGAACGTTTTAGCTTTATTTTGGGTGCAAAGCCCGCATGTTATGTTGCTTTTTGCAGCATAAAAGGGAAGTTGTGTTTGCCCTTACGGTGTATGTTTTTGCCCATTACATCGTAATTGTGTTACCTTTACATCGTAATCACGTTGCCATTACGTCGTAATCGTGTTGCCATTACGTCGTAATCGCGTTGTCATTACATCGTAATCGCTATGCCTTTAAAGCGTAAAGGGTGGTAAAAATGGTGTTGGTTCTACTTTGTGAGTGCTACTATTTTTCTTTGCATTGCATAAAAAGGTTCACTTTTGTGGTGATCATCAGCCTGCCTTTACGGCGTAATGGCAGCGATAAGACAACGGAGGAAAATAAGTAATTTTTGGCTAAATAAATTGTAAATATTTGATAGTTAGGTGTTTGATAGTGGTTTTGTTTTTGGCGTATTTGAAGCCAATAAGTTGTTTTGATGAGGTAAAAACAGCCGCTATGATATGATGTTTGTAATATTATTTCACAATAATTTGAAAGAAAAGGAACTTCCTGTTTCTAATCATTTTAAGTTTGCAAAAGGGTAAAAATACTCATACAAACGAAAAATAAGGAAGAAGAAAAATTTATTTCGTTATCTTTGTATCCTGAACCTAAAAACAAAAGAAAAGATGTCACAAAAGACTTGTATTTGCCCTCGAAACCACGATACGAAATTCTCGATGGATTGCGAGGAGTAGCTGCTGATGGTAATCGCGTTCCATTGCTTTGAGACTTATATTCCGCGTGTGGGCACGCAGATTATTAATCATGGTTTATCTGGCGGTCGACTTCTTTTTCTTCTTTTCCGGGCTTTGTGATAGGTTACGCTTACGATGATAGATGGAACACGATGACCGTTTGGGGCTTTTTCAAACGCCGACTGGTACGTCTTCACCCAATGGTTATGGCAGGAACGATCACGGGGGCTGCACTTTTCTTTTTTGCTGCAGGAAACTATTTCCCTATGATTATGCAGGTTGCGGCTTGGAAATTTGTACTTTGCATCGTGCTGGGACTGTTGATGATTCCGTGTCCTACGGGTTTAGATATTCGAGGGTGGGGCGAAACAAATCCGCTGAATGGGCCAAACTGGTCGCTCACCTTTGAGTATATTGGTATATTTTTATATGCGTTGATTTTTGCACCGACTGCCTACTGTTATGCTTGCGGTGCTGTGTTTTAGGTAGTATTTTTCTTTTTTACGCTCGACTTGACATTAGGGTGGGACGTTTTCCAGCTTCTGCCGCGCGGACCGCAATATCACCGTTATAGCGGCTGGAGTCTAACGCCTGATCAAATGTATATCGGGTTTGTTCGGTTGAGTTATCCTTTCCTTTGCGGATTGCTGATATCGCGTATGCTGTCGGCTCGTATTACGAAAGACTAATCCAGTGGCAGCATGTTGGGAATGCGAGGAGGCTTTTTGGTGGACTCCGCTACTGTTGGTAGCAATATTCTCTATGCCCGTGATGGGTGGGCATAGAGGCTTTGCTGACGGACTGTATCAGGCGTTTAGCATCGTTGTTTTGTTCCCCGTTGTTGTGCTTATTGGCGCAGGGAAGCAAGACCACTGATAAGCGAGTGGGGACTTGGTGCGAGTTCTGGGCGCTATTTCCTATCCGCTTTATATCACCCATTATCCGTTAATGTATATGCAAATGGCATGGGTTGAGCGCCATGCAAACGCACCTTTGCGGATACATATATCGCTGAACGTGGGCGTTGTGCTTGTATCGGTGTTTATAGCATGGGCTTTTCTGAGAGCTCTATGATGAACGCAGTAGAGCTTGGTTAAAGCAAAAAGGTGTTTGCGAAGACAATAATCTTCGCAAGCGGTCATGAAGGATTTGTGGCGAAAGTACTAAACAAAGTTGTTTGTATAAAGTCAGAAAATGACGCACGCCTTGGCTGATTAAGTCAGCCCAAATTGCTCAGAGCTTTAACTCGTTCAGCGGTATCCAACGAAAACTTTCGGCATCGTCGCATAGCTTTAACTTGTTGATAGTTGGAAGCGCGACAGAGGAAAAATAGGTCGAGCGTATGCACGTCGAAGCCCGAATAAGGGATAGATGTTGGTCGACTGAACAGATATTTGCACATCAGTAACATCGAGGTTTGTTTCTTCTTTCACCTCACGCGCAATGCCTTGCTCGGCTGTTTCGTCCATGTCGCTGAAGCCACCAGGCAGGTCATATGTGCCTTTGGCGAGGTTCTTGTTTACGCACAACAACGAGCAATTCGTTATTTTCGTTCAAAATAAAGGCTGCCGTGGCGGCACTCGGATTTAAGTAATAAACGAAGCCGCAAGCGTTACAACGTTTGCTTTTTGCATCGTTGATATCGAAATGGTTGCTGCCGCATACAGGGCAATGGGTGAAATGATTCAGTGGGTGCATAATTTAAAGAAAAAGAGCAAACTACATTCAGCATGCAGTTTGCCTTCGTTGGTTTTTGTTTCTAAGTATTTTTAGGTTGTGTGCAGTCGGTAAATACTGCACGTTTCTTTAGGTTTATGTCTTAAAGCATGCTTTTAATAGTTGCGTCAGTATCGCTAATCTGTGCATGTCACGTTTTGTAAAACATTCTGGCGATCGATGAGGAAAGAACGTCAGGAATGGTTTTGAACGTATACTGTGCAGCAAAGGCAGAGTTAGCGCCGTTTTTCGTCATGAACACATATCCACGGCAGAGCCGAAACGCTCTTTCAGAAATGTTTGTCGGGATCAAAGGCTAACTGGTATATTTCCGAGTCCTTGAGCGTGGTATGTTTGTATAATTCGCGTAGCATCATGATGTGCGGTGCTACCTTCGAGCAAAAGCATGGAAATCGAGCATACTACTTTGCCCTTCAGGCTCGTTAACCTACGTATATTCACCCTTATTATCGGGTAGGGCTACTTCGATAATACCCGATGTATTCACCTTATTCGCATCGATTGTCTGGATTGCGTTCTGCTTGATTATGCGCACATTTTTTAGGCCTTCAATAGCATGTTGTGCAGATTCTGCCGCGTTCAGAGCCAGTGATAATATGTGCGTAGCTTGTTGCTACAGCAGCGAACACCTGAACATCTTCTTTTCTGCTTCGCGGATCGAAGATAAGAGCCGTTTGGTTGCCCACGTAGATGGTCTGGAAATAGCGCATAATAAGCATAGGCGCGCATGGGCTCTTTGCAGATATACTGCAATTTTTACAGTATTCTTGTAGGCATTGAGCTAATCGCTGTATGCTATCGCCTTCAGCTTGATACGGAATATTGGGGTTGTTAATCAGCGCATTAATCTGTGCCCTGAAGGTTCATTTGCATGAGCGCTAATTCCTTTAATCTTATCGCATTCATTTTGAGCCTTTCACGTCGTATTGCGACGACATCGTGGGGTAAGAAGCCTTAACAGTGATGTTCTCAGTGGAGTCGACGGCGATATTTATAATCCTGATTCGCAATGCGAAGACGAGTAAAACTCGAGGGTTCTCGGGTGCCTTTTCGTCGAACGAAAACGAACCGTCTTTGCCCAGCTTCACAGAATCAACGGTAACAGGTCCGTTCAAACTCATGTTTTCAAAATACAATAAAGAGTCGTTCGCATTGTCGATATTTCTGACAAATGAAATTTCTTTTCTGTGCAAGATGCAAGGAAAAGCGCGGCCATCATAATGGCTCCAACAGAGAATAATCGTGATATTTTCATTTCAATAAGATGTCTTTTGGTGATTGCAAAGATACAGTAAATCAGTACAAAAAATATATATATGTTTTCTTCTTATCTCTCGTTTTTAAATGGGTATCTTTGCCCCGATTTCTATATTATAAGATGTAAGTCAAAACAATAATAGATTTAGATGAACGTAATTACAAAAATCTGTCCAATTGGCTGATGGAAGAACCATTACGATTGAGACAGGAAAGGTTGCCAAACAGGCTGATGGTGCTGCTATTCTTCGTATGAGACAATACAGTGCTTTTTAGCTACTGTTACCGCAGCCAAGGAAGCTGTTCCAGGTACCGATTTTATGCCGGTAACTGTTGATTACAGGGAAAAAGTACTATGCAACGGGTCGTTTTTCCTGGTGGTTTTACCAAGCGCGAAGGTAAAGCAAGTGACGAAGAAATACTCACATCGCGTCTTGTTGACCGTGCTCTTCGTCCATTGTTCCCATCAGATTATCACTGTGAAGTATTCGTGCAAATCGCGCTTTTATCTTCTGATGGCGTTGACCAACCAGGATGCATTGGCAGGATTTGCTGCTTCTGCTGCAATGACGCTCAACAATTCCATTCGAACATACAATTTCAGAATGTCGTGTTGCTCGCATTAACGGTGAGTATGTTATAAATCAACCTTCGAGCAAATGAAGGAAGCAGACCTCGATATCATGGTAGCCTGCACGAAGATAACCTAATGATGGTTGAGGGTGAGATGAATGAGGTTTCTGAACAGGACCTTATCGGTGCTGCTTAAAGCCGCTCATGAGGCTATCAAACCGATGTGGCGTTTGCAAGATGAACTTGCAAAGGAGCTTGGAACTGATAAGAAACGCGACTACAATGACCGAAATAAACGACGAGATTTACGTAAGCAAATTCACGCCGGGATTGTACGATGCGACTTACAGAAGTTAATCGTAAAGCTCTCCCCAAACAGGAGCGCAACGAGGCTTTTTGATAAAATTATCGCCGACTTTATTGAGAAGTATGACGCTGCTCACACAGCAGCTTTCGGAGGAAGAACTCGAAGAAAAAGCATGCTGAAGCAGCTCGTTATTATGGCGATGTTATGCGTGACGCAATGCGTCGTTGCATATTAGATGAGGGTGTGCGTTTGGACGGAAGAAAAGACCGTTGACATTCGTCCCATCTGGTCAGAAGTATCTGCTCTTCCTATGCCTCACGGCTCAGCGATCTTTCCAACGCGGCGAAACCATGTCGCTTGCTACATGTACCCTCGGTACAAAGATGGACGAAAAGCTGGTTGATGGCGCAGTAACGAGAGAATATCAAAAGTTTCTTCTTCACTGCAATTTCCCACCATTCTCTACCGGTGAGGCAAGACCGCAGCGCGGTGTAGGCCGTCGTCGAGATTAGTCATGGCCACTTAACGCATGGCGTGCTTTAAAAAGGACAGATTCCTGCAGACTTCCCTTATACCATTCGCCTTGAGCGAGTATTCTTGAGTCTAACGGTTTCTTCTTCTATGGCAAGTGTGTGTGGTGGAACGCTCGCTCTGATGGATGCAGGTGTGCCTATCAACAATCCTGTATCAGGAATTGCTATGGGTCTGATTAAGAATCCGGGAGAAGATAAGTACGCTATTTTTAAGCGACATCCTTGGAGATGAGGACCATTTGGGTGACATGGACTTTCACCACTGGTACAATGAACGGTTTGACCGCAACACAAATGGATATTAGGTGTGACGGTCTGTCGTTTGATATCATTGAAAAGGCTCTTATGCAGGCGAAAAGCTGGTCGTGAGCATATCATGCAGATGGATGATGAAGACCATCGATGCTCCTCGTGCCGAGATGAAACCACAGGTACCACGTATCGTGACTATTGATATTCCTAAAGAGTTTATCGGTGCTGTTATTGGTCCTGGTGGAAAGATTATCCAGCAGATGCAGGAAGATACAGGCGCTACTATCACCATTGAAGAGGCTGATGGTAAGGGTCGTGTACAGATTTCTGCTCCAAATAAGGATAGCATTGATGCTGCAATGGCTAAGATTAAAGGCATTGTTGCTCTTCCCAGTTAGCGAAGTTTACGACGGTGTAGTCAAGAGCATTATGCCTTATGGCTGTTTTCGTTGAGATTCTGCCAGGCGAGAAGGATTGCTTCACATCTCTGAAATAGAGTGGAGACGTCTGGAATCTGTTGAAGATGCAGGCATTAAGGAAGGCGATCACATCGATGTGAAGTTGCTTGAAATGAGACCCTAAGACAGGAAAAATATAAAGCTTTCGCGTCGCGTGTTGCTCGAAAAGCCAGAGGGTTATGTAGAGCGTGAGCGTCGCCCACGCCGTGAAGGCGATCGTCGTCCTCGCCGTGAGGGGAGACCGTCCACGTCGTGACGACTTCCGCGAAGAGCGCGGAGAGTATCGCCCTCGCGCTTTGAGCATCAGGAAAATGCGCAGCAGGACGGAGCCGAAAAGACTTCTCAATGGAGCTTGATGACAACAGCGAGATTTAATTGAAATCGTAAAAATCGTGTCAGTATCTTGATGTGCTGATACACGAATAGTATAGGAAAGGCTCTGCCAGAACGTTATCTGGCGGGGCCTTTTATATGTAAAAGAAAAGAAATTTAGTTATGGAGTTAAGGCTTAATCAGTAGTTAAGGAGTTAGTGGGAGTTATGGAGTTAAGACATCACCCTTATAGTACGGAAAGAAAAAGGGTAAGCGAGTGAACTTATCTGCGCGAGGTGTTAGTTCATCAAGAAAAATGCAATAGGAAATATAAAAAGAAGTGGTGGAAAAAGCTTATTTTATGGCAATATAAATACGGGCTTCCTAACACAAAGGAAGCCCATTATCATAAAATAAAGAAGGCTATACGAAAAAGGTAGAAGGGTTATTCTGCTCGCTTTAACCGCAAGTTTAGTTGGAACAAGGCAGGCAAAAAGCATAAGCATTGAGCATAGTAAGCCCATCCACATCAGGCGTTCGTTGCCATGGAAAAGGTCGATAAGTTTGCCGTCGTTCATCTGAGGCATGAGGTTAAACATAACATACGGCACAGTGTTGTTGACGCAATGGAATACAATACAAGGTACTATCGAGCGCGTTCTGTAATACATCCAGCCCAATATAATCCCTATTAGGGTGGCATGTATAAACTGTGGGGCGTTGAGATGCACGCCTCCAAAAGATAAGTGCAGAAGCGATAATGGCCACCCAATGCCATTGTTCGCCTGTCATATCGAGCAAACGTCGCAGCTACGGCTCCACGGAAAAACCACCTCTTCGGCCATAGCAGCCACAAGACCAATAGCTACATATCCCAGTGGTTCGCGCATGATTTCTTCAAACAGTTGTTGCTGCGACTCTGGCATAGTGTATTGTGTTTGCTCAATAATCCATTGCGAAGGCAGAATAGAACCCAATGCCACTCTCGCTACCCAAAAGAATATAAACCATGGCTTTTGTTCTAATCCGAAACGCGCGATACTGGCGTCCACTTGCGCCATGAAAATAAAGCAAATGCTGAACACACCAAAGAATACTTGCCGTTGCCAGCATTTTTACCCGTTAGAATAGGGCCTCCTTTCAAAGCAAATAGTGCATAACGCAGAGAGTTTTCGCTTATCCACACTTCTACAAATCGTACCAGATACATGAAAAAGTTGTATCAAGAAGAATACGATAATATAGAATACGATATCAAGTATTGCGCGATTGTTTTTATTCATTTGCTTTATCTTGTATAAAAAGTTTCTTAATTTCAGCCTCGTCGCGTTTTAGTTGTGCGGCAAGCTGTTCGGTATTGTCGAAGCGTTGTTCCTCACGAATACGATGAATAAAGCGAACCAACAGTTCCTTATCATAGATATTACCCTCAAAATTAAAAAGATATACCCTCTAAAGTTCGTTGATTACCTCCAAATGTGGGGCGCATACCGATGTTCATCATGCCCTCATGGTAGTGGCAGAAGCCTCATGGGTATTATCGTCTACAATGTTAACCTTTACCGCACACACGCCATTGGCGGGAACTAAACAGGCTGAGGCCGATACGTCAATGTTGGCGGTGGGGAACCCTAACTTGCGTCCCTGCTGAAAACCGCTTACTACACGGCCTTCAAACTGTGAGTTACGCCCCAAATAGTGCGTTGCACGGGCTACGTCACCCCGTTGTAAAGCCAACCTGATAAGCGACGAGCTGATTTTCTCACCATTCAATATAAAAGCTTCGCTATGTACAACATTGATACCCAATTCTTGCCCATAGCGCACATAATCATCAAAGCCTTCGGTTCTACCGCAACCGAAACGGTTATCGTATCCAATTACCAATGTGCGCACGTTAAGCCCTTTTGAGCAATATTTGCTCCATAAAATCGCGAGCCGATAGTGAAGCCATTGCCTTGTCAAAATGCAAAAGGGCAGCCATATCAATGCCCGTATTGGATAGCAATCGTAGCTTTTCGGCGGTTGTTGTAAGCAATGCAGGCTGAAAATCACTTTTGCAAAACCTGTCGTGGGTGGCGGTCAAAAGTGATAACCATAGCTTGTCGATCCTCCACTTGCGCTTGCTTTTGCATGTGGCTGATGAGGAATTGGTGTCCGCGATGCACGCCATCGAAGAAGCCTCATTGTTGCTACACAGGCTGTTGTATTCGCTGGCATGTTGCCGTCAATATATATGGTTTTCATTGCTCACGTTAGTTAATACCTTTAGGCTGTAATGGGTGCAGGCTTTTTGGTTAGGCAAAGTTACGAAGAAAACGATAACAATAGCAAGCAAAACCCGTTACGTTTTATCTTTCGGTCCTTGTTGATGAAGGGTAGCAGATTTATGAAGTATTCTTGCTGTGATTATAGAATTTGGGTAAGGGTACGGCGGCCGTAGTACGATGTGTACCACGTTCGTGATACAATGTGTACGACAGTCGTCGTACGATGTGTATGGCGCCGTAACGGTAGCATTGCGGCATAAAAATAATGAGCAAGCATGCTATTTCATTGTATAAAAAGCTTTTCTGACCTGATAAAAAGGTTGGTAGAGGGTGTTGATTATTTTTGCCTACTTATATTTCAGTGGGTTTTTAGTAACCTCTGTGTATAAGATTAACGCACTGATTATAAGTTGAAAAAGAAATCAGAATAATTGTAATTGACGGAATATAACGACCTTCAATTTACTTCTTCACGCGCAAACGCTTCAGTCCTCTCCATAGTTCGCCGCTACCTAATACCACAATTCCTGTTGAGGCTATAGTAATACCCCATTCGGTTAGGGCTCATAGGCTGTGTGCGGAACATACGTCCTCCGAAGGTAACGATGAACCACTGGCCAAAGAGAATCAGTGCAAGCACCAGCACTAAACCGCGATCGCGCCAGAAATAACGGAAAGCACTGTAGTCGAGCCTAAGCTTTTGGCATTAAAAAGGTTCCAGAACTGCAGCATAACAAAGGTGGTAAAAGAAGAGCGTCAACTCGCGAACATCAATAACGCTACCTTCTCGCGACGCTCGCACCAAATGAGGAAGGCGAGCATAAATATAAAGAAGGCAATGCCACGAAAGCTATTCCGCGCCACATAGGGTTAGTAATGATGAAGGCTGACGCTTCACGAGGCTTATCTTTCATTACTTCACGCGATGGCGGAAGCGAAGCCAGCGCCATAGCTGCAAACGTATCCATAATAATGTTTACCCACAAAATTTGTGTCACTGTGAGCGGCATTTCAGTACCCTATCATCGAGCCTCCAATACGAGCAGCAATGCAGAAGTTCACCACAAGCTGGAAGAAGAGGAATCGCTGAATATTTTTGTAGAGAGAACGTCCCCACATAACGGCCGAAGCAATAGAATGGAAACTGTCATCAAAGCAGTGTGATATCGGAAGCCTGCTTGGCAACCGACGTGCCTGAGCCTAAAGAGAGACCACATGTGCATGCATTGAGTGCAGGAGCATCGTTGGTTCCGTCGCCTGTAACAGCCACAACCTCGCCACGTTTCTGTAGTAGTTGAACAAGCCTTTGCTTGTCGGCAGGACGCGCGCGGCTCATCACGCGCAGGCTTTTTGCACGTTCAAACGCTTCTGTCGTCGGTGAGAGCAGCAAAGTCGGCGCTGTAATATGCCATTCTTTCAAATGTTTTTCGGCTTCGGTCATGTCTTCGTTTGTAGGCCAAATGCCTATTTGGCGAGCTATTTCAATGGCTGTTGCTGACGTGTCGCCAGTGATCATTTTTAACCTCAATGCCTGCATGGTTACACTGTTTAACAGCTGCTGGTACGTCGGCGCGTACAGGATCGCTTATACCTGTAACGCCTGGAAGGTGAGGTTGTTACTGCGGAATTCGCCCTCACAATAAGCAAAAGGCCAGCGTGCGCATAGCCTGTTGCTGATAAGTAAGCAGAGTTTCTTTTATCTTTAGGCGCTCAGCATCGGTTAAACTCGTCATTTGCAGCACTATTTCTGGCGCTCCTTTGACGAAGGTATAAGTATTTCCGTCACAGTTTGCCGTCGTAGCCATGAGCTTTGTTTCGGTAGAAAAGGGCTTCTGGTCAACAATTTGGCAAGCACTGCGCAGTTGTTCATAGTCTTTTCCTTGCTGTTCGAGCCACATCAGTAGAGCGCCCTCAGTAGGGTTTCCTATGGGTTTGCCCGTTGTCAAGCTCGGCTGTTGTGTTGACGACAAGGGCAGTATAGAATAAATTATTCCAGCTTTCCGTATCAATGTTATCGTGGTTTTGCTCGGTGGGTACATCGGCTTGAAGCATTGATGATACGCTCATTCTGTTCTCTGTAAGCGTACCTGTTTGTCGGTACAGATGACAGTTGTAGCACCCATCGTCTCAGAGGCGTGCAGTTTTCGTACTAAATTGTTCGACTTGAGCATGCGGCGCATGTTCAATGCCAACGCAAGGTTAACAGCCATAGGCAAACCTTCGGGTACCGCCATAACAATGAGAGTAACCGCCATCATAAAATAGTTCAGCACTATTTGGGCCATACCCAGATAGTCGTTGCTGTGCCAGATACTATTTGTAAGAATATCGTGCCCCAGAAAAACAACAAAAGCTAAAATGGATACGCTGGCTCCTATTTGCGAAATAAGGCGAGCCAGTCGGTTAAGTTGCAGGTTTAGTGGGGTTTTTGGTGTGGGTGTCTTCGCTCGATTGTATTGTAACTTTGCTCTATTTCAGTGGCATCGCCAACACGTATAACAACAGCTTCGGCATGGCCGTTCATCACCATTGTTGAACGAAGAATAATATTTTGGGGATAGGTGCTTTCGTTATCTTCCGAAAGCTCCTTCTGTTCGGTTGCTAGCACAAGTCTGCTGTGGGTTGTTCGAGTCGGTGGCATTGTTGAGTGCAGCTTTTTGTGGTGAGAGGCTCTCCTGTAAGCGTTGATTCGTCAATTTGAAGGTTAACGGCCGATAAAAGTTCAGCATCGGCAGGAATTTCGTCGCCTACTTCAACGATGATTACATCGCCTACAACGAGGTCTCGGCGTGGAATTTCGGTTACTTTTCCGTTACGACGAACCTTGACAGGCTGGTCTTCGTTAAGCGCTGTAAGCACACGGAACTTCTTTTCAGCGTCACGTTCAAAGTAAAATCCAACGGTTGTGGCTAAGAAAAATAGCGATGAAAATACCAATCGTTTCAACGAAATCGTCCTTGATAAAGGCAAGAACGAGCGAGATAAAAGCCGCTACAAGCAATATCTCAATGATGGGATCACGATATTTATCAAAATAAAGCTTCCAGAGAGACGCGTTTTGGGGGAGTAAGAACATTGTCGCCATATTGTTTTTCTACTGCAATTATCTCCTTTTCATTTAATCCTTGGCCTCTGTTTACAGCAATGTTATCGTGTGTCACATACGCTAAATGTATTTCCGAGATTAGCCAAAAATACACTGATTAGCAAATATCTTATATATATATTTAGCTACAATTATGCCCTTTTGCGCCTGAATTACATTTTATTTAGAGAATTTATGCACGTTGTTTTTATACGATAATTTGTGCGGTTATCATGTTTTTAGTGGTGTAAATAAGTGCGTTTCTCGGTATATACCATTGAAAGTTTTTATGCTGCTAAAGCAGTATAGCTTTCTCTTATTTTTATTTAATGGATAGTTAGTTCTATTCCAATTCTTGTTTTCGATCCTGCCTAATTTCTATTCGACTTCAGTCCAATTTATATTCTGTTCTCGATTAACCTGTATTCAGTTTTATCTTAACCTATGTTCCGTTCCCACTTGATTTATATTTATTTTTAGTTCAATTTATATTCCATTTTAGTTCAATCCATATTTATTTTTGGTTCAGTTCATGTTCGTTTTAGTTCAATTTATATTTAGTTTCTGTCATCTTTTTCAATTCTAAATACATGGTTTTTCTTTATTCTTTTCAATTCTTTTTGCGAAAAAGTTTGGCCTTTCGTCAGAAACCTCGTATCTTTGCATCTGCAAACTTATTTCCTTTTCGTCCTTTGGCGATATCGAATAAGTCGGACTTGTAGCTCAGTTGGTTAGAGCAACAGACTCATAATCTGGAGGTCATAGGTTCAAGCCCTATCTGGTCCACAATAATAATTAAGAGCTTTTGTATTTCGATACAAGGCTCTTTTTATTATATCTAATAGCTTATGTCAAACAAATTATAATTGTGGATAGAATGAAACGTGGAGAGGGTAATTCAAAGAAGTTGTCTGTCTTTTCGAAATATTTGTGGGGTTCTACTAATCTGTTATTGTAGATATTTTTAGTATGAAATTGTAAAAAGAAGACGGGTTGCTGTGTTAATTAAAATGTTTATTAATTTTGTGCTATTGTCACATATTGATGTCGACAAATGTTGAATCAAATTACTAATAGAAGCCTCTTTATGTATTTAGATATTGGGGTGTATAATTTTTGACAAAAGAATATCTTTGCTAATGAAAACTCTATACGTTAAGCCTGTCGCAAATGCGGTTTATATCCAGTGTTATGGTAACATTTTACAGGCTCAAGAAGTGGATTAAGTCAAGGCGAACCAACATCAGGTCTTGATAATCCGCCGAGTAATGGCGGACAAAAATGATGGAACACATGGAGTGGGAGCAAAAATGAATGGGTTAATTACAGTGTATGGGGAGAATAATTTTCTTGTTTTCTCGTTAATATAGTAAACATCTTAGAAAGGAATAAGCGTTAAATACATGATGAAAAGCATGATAGAACAGCAGAATAATAATGTAAAAAGGGTAATAGAGTTGGATTTTTAAGTCTATCTTTATTCTTTCTGATGATTTCTTTTCATCTTGCTTATTTCGCTGATGGCTACCCTTATTTAAAACAATTTGTCTACACGTTTCACATGCCAGGATTTTTTTAATTATATCTGGTTATTTGATGAACGTGAAAAAGCCGATTCATCATTATGCGCGAAAACGATGTTATGGATAGCTATACCTTACGTGATTATGGAATCGGGGTATGTGCTTATCATCTATACTGCCGATAAAGAGAACATGTAGATAATTTGACAATTTCTGTGTTTCTAAATAAATTAGTAGTAAATCCACTTGTCCCTTATTGGTATCTGCATACTTTAATGATTTGTGGAGTTCTGTATTTTGCGGTGTTTTTGTTGGAAAAATATTTCTATTTTCTCTCGACTTATCATCTTGGGATTGTCTTATTATTTCATATCTCTGCTTGAGTTACTTCGTTAGCGTGTACTATGTATTTCATGGTGGGTATTGTTATTCGACAAAGTGGATTTCCCTTTTGGACGTATTTCGAAAAATCTTGGTGGGCTTTTTGTTGTTTTGATAGTTTTATTTTTACATCCTGAAACTTTTGATAAGGCTACGTTTGGAGGCGCTCTTATCGTATATTTTAGTGTTTAGTGCATCTTTGCTTGTTTACCCTCATATCCAGGAAAAAGCAAAAGATGTGTTTCTGTTTTAGGTCGAAACTCATTGCCATTGTACATTTTTCTCCGATATTTACAATATGTTGTAAAGTTTTTATACCGTTTTTGTCTTTTGACTCAACACGTTTGCTATTCTTGATTATTTCGTTACCCATATGTGTTGTGGGCTGTTTGGTTACTTTGCAAGGTGTTAGATCTGTTGCGCATATCACCATTGATATTTGGTAGAAAGCATGTTATGGTCTGATATTTTAGGTTAAATTTCTTGACTTTTTGATGTATTTGTCAGAGGATAAATGCTATTAAGCTATAAATTTTGTTCTAAATTAGCTGTAAACAGCCCAACTCCCTGATAATCATTTATATTAAAAACAAAATTTATCCCTATATAATAAGGTAGCTAGCAAAGATTTAGTTACTTTTTGTCATCCATTATATAACAAAAAGCGACAAGATGCAAGATAATTTAGTGATAGTTGAGAGCCCTGCAGAAAGCAAAAACTATTGAGAAATTCTAGGGAAGGATTTTTAGTAATGTCGTCATATGGTCATATTCGTGACTTAAAGAAGAAGGAATTAAGTATTGACGAATCGACCCTTGAGCCAGATTATGAGATTCCAGAAGAAAAAAGAGAAGATCGTAGCAGAGTTAAAGAAGAATGCCAAGGCTGCAACAAAGATATGGCTGGCGTCCGATGAGGACCGCGAGGAGAGGCTATCAGCTGGCATTTATGTGAAGTTTTAGGGACTTGATGAGAGAAAACGAGTCGCATTGTTTTTCACGAAATCACTAAACCTGCTATTTTAGAAGCTATCCAAACTCCTCGTCATCTTGATATGAATTTGGTAAATGCTCAGCAGGCACGCCGTGTTCTTTGATCGTTTAGTTGGTTTTTGAAATTATCTCCAGTGCTTTGGCGTAAAGTTAAGCCTGCTCTGTCGGCAGGTCGCGTGCAAAGTGTAGCGGTTAAGCTTATTGTAGAGCGTGAGCGCGAAATACAATCCTTTAAAAGCGAACCTTATTATCGTATTAATGCCACATTCTTTGTGACAGATACAGACGGTAGCCAAAACGAAGTAAAAGCAGAGCTTGATAGGCGCTTTAATAGCCATGATGAAGCTATGGCTTTTCTTGGAGAAATGCAAGAACGCGAATTTTGTAGTTGACAATATTGTCAAGAAGCCTTTTAAAACGTGTTCCTGCACCACCTACTACTTCTACTTTTCACAGCAGGAGGCTGCACGTAAGCAGGCTTTACGGTGTCGCAGACCATGATGGTTGCTCAACGTCTTTATGAGAGCGGCCGCATTACGTATATGCGTACCGATAGTGTAAATCTTTCGTCATTGGCTATTAATGCAAGCAAGAAAGAAATCGTTGAAAGCTATGGTGCAGAACATAGTAATCCCCGAAAATTTCATACCAATTCAAAGGTGCGCAGGAAGCTCACGAAGCTATTCGACCTACATTTATCAATATCGAAGATCTTGATTGGACGAATCAAGAGCGCCGTTTAGTATGACCTTATTTGAAGCGTACAATTGCCTCGCAGATGGCAGATGCTCAAATTGAGAAAACAACGGTAACCATTGATATTAATGGAGCAGAAGAGAAATTTGTAGCTAATGGTGAGGTTGTTGTTTTTGACGGATTCTTAAAGTATATCGCGAGTCGATAGATGAAGAGTCAACTTCTAGTCAAGACGAGGGTGCATATGCTACCATCACTGCGGGTAAACGACAAGATGGAGTGTAAAGAAATCGTATCTACCGAGCGTTTCTCACAGGGGTCCAGTGCGTTATACAGAAGCAAGCCTTGCTGCATAAAAATGGAAGAATTAGGGCATAGGGCCGACCATCAACCCTATGCACCAACTATTTCTACTATTCAACAACGTGAATACGTGCAGAAAGGTGACAAGAAGGGAGAAGAGCGTTCTTACGTCATCAACACGTTGAAAGGTACTACCATTACCACTCGTAACAAGAAAGAAATGGTGGGCTCTGAAAAAGGGAAAATTGTTGCCAACAGATATTGGTATTGTTGTAAATGATTTCCTTCAAAAAGAATTTTCCTGATATCATGGACTATAATTTTTACGGCTAAAGTCGAAAAATCAGTTCGACCAAATAGCCGAAGGAAAGGAAGAGTGGAAGGCCATGATGCAGAAATTTGACAAAACATTTGAACCTGTTGTAGAGAATGTTGTTCAACAGCGTTCGGAACATAAAAGCTGGCGAACGTCAGCTTGGCGTTGAGCCACAAACAGGTAAAACCTGTCTTCGTGAAGATAGGACGATTTGGGGCCTAGTTGTTCAAATCGGTTCGGCTGATGATGAGGAAACCACGTTTTTCTCAACTTCCAAAAGATAAAAGTATCAGAAAACCATAACCCTTGATGAGGCTCTCGATCTGTTTAAATTGCCACGAATTCTGGGCGATTACGAGGGTTCTGAGATTAATATTGGTGTTGGACGTTTTGGTCACTTACGTTTTCACGATAAAAGCCATACGTCTCACTCCTAAGGCGAAGACCCAATGACGATAAGTCTTGATGCCAATTGAACTTATAGAAGAAAAAGCAGGAGAAAAGAACGCCATATCAAGGCTTTTGACGAAGATCCGAAACTTGAATTATTGAAGGACGTTATGGCCCTTACCTGTCTTATGACGGTAAAACTATCATATCGATAAAAACTTCAGGATAGAGCCTCGCTGGTGATATGGAATACGCTGAACTGTATGGAAATCATCAAGAACGCACCTGAGCCAAAGGCTAGGGTAGAAAATGAAGCCGTCGCGCATCATTCTCGTAGTGCTACATGGTTCGGGCAAAACCACTGTTGGTAGGCGTCTTGCTCGATCGCTCGATATGCCTTTTATGATCTCGATTGGTACATAGAAAGTCGTATGCGCAAAAAGTGTCCGTCAGATATTTGACGAACGAGGCGAAGAGGATTTCGCAAAATAGAGCAGAATTTACTTCATGAGGGTGGCCGAATTTGAGAATGTTGTCATTAGTTGCGGGGCGGAACTCCTTGTGATAATATCGACTATATTAATCAGCAGGGGTGAGAGCGTCTATTTGCAGTGTTTGCCTGATGTGCTTTACATGCATTGAAAATGGGAAAGACTGTTCGGCCGCTTTTGCTGAATAAAACACCTGAAGAGGTACAGCTTTTTATCAGTGAGCAGTTGACTCAACGTAGGGTTTTATATAGCACGCAGTCGTTGATGTAACGCTGATGGATAGTTATGAGAAAAATTACATAACCGTGTCACAAATCGAGCCTTGCTGCATACATAAAACATAAGATTCGGTATCATATATCAAGCATTTAGAAGAGATAGCAGAGAAATGAAGAAATGGACTATTGAAGACTCAAAAGAGCTCTACAATATCAATGGATAGAACATCTTATTTTGGTGTTAATGAGGTGGAAATATCTTTGTTAACCCTCAGCAAAAACAATGTAAAAATAGATATTCGCGAGGTTATAGACGAATTAGCTTTGCGCGATGTCACGCCACCTGTGCTACTCCGTTTTTCCCGATATTCTTGACAATCGAATCGAGAAAATGGCTTCATGCTTCAAGAAAGCAGCTAGGAATACAATTACAAAGGGCGAAAGTTTTATCATCTATCCCATCAAGGTGAATCAGATGCAACCGTTGTTGATGAGTTATTTCCGCACGGACGCAAGTTTAATTTAGGTCTTGAGGCTGGTTTCAAAACCCCGAATTACATGCTGTTATAGCTGCACAATGTAAGAGCGATTCTTTAATTATCTGTAACGGTTATAAGGACGAAAACTATATCGAATTGGCTATGCTGGCTCAAAAATTGGGCAAGCATATCTTCCTTGTTGTTGAGAAACTCAACGAGATTGACGTCATTGCTAAGGCCGCTAAACGATTGAATGTAAAACCGAATTTGGGCATTCGTATCAAGCTTGCTTCCTCAGGGCTCGGGTAAATGGGCCGAGAGTGGCGTGACGCATCAAAGTTTGGCCTTACCTCTTCTGAGCTTTTGCAGGCATTTGATAAGCTAAATGAATTAGGCTTAAACGATTGTGTTAAGCTCATACACTTTCATATTGGCAGCCAAATTACGAAAATTCGACGCATACAAAACGCCCTTACTGAAGCTGGACAATATTATGTAAACCTCCGTAAAATGGGCCATAATATCGAGTATGTCGACTGTGGAGGTGGACTCGGTGTTGACTATGACGGCACCCGTTCAAGCAATTCGAAAGCTCTGTCAACTATTCTATTCGAGAGTATATTAACGATTGTGTCTACGCGTTTACCGATGTGGCCAACCGAAAGTGATATTCCTCATCCCAATATTATTACTGAAAGTGGTCGCTCTTTGGCTGCTCACCACTCTGTACTTGTAATAGATGTCTTGGGCGCAGCGTCGTTACCAGTGATGCCTGAAGAGTTTGAGGCGAAGGATACTGATCATAAACTGGTTAAGGACCTTTATGAAATATGGTGTAATCTCACGCCCTAAGACCATGCTTGAAGATTGGCATGATGTCGACCAAATACGAGAAGATAGTCTTGACCTCTTTGCACACGGTATGATTGACTTAAAGACCCGTGCAGAGATTGAGGCGATGTATTGGGTGTTTGTCGCGAAAATTAACGGATTTACACGAGGGTATGAAGCATATCCCTGACGAGTTACGAGGTTTGGATAAGCTGCTTGCCGATAAATATTTCTGCAATTTCTCTCTTTTCAAAGCCTACCCGACTGTTGGGGTATTGACCAGTTGTTCCCGATTATGCCTATACAACGACTTGATGAACGTCCCGTCGCGCAACTGTACTTTGCAGGATATCACCTGCGACTCTGATGGTAAAATCAGCAATTTTGTGGCAGGAGGAACCCTCTCTAACGTTCTCCCTGTACACGCCTTGCGTAAGAACGAACCCTATTATATAGGTGTTTTTCCTTGTAGGTGCTTATCAAGAGATTCTTGGCGATATGCACAACTCTCTTTCGGCGATACGAGATGCAGCACATATCTCTGTCAAAGAGCGACACCTACCATATTGACCAGCTTAATGATGGCGAAACGGTAGAAGAGGTGCTTGAATACGTTCATACAACCCGAAAAAGCTTGTTCGTCAAATCGAACAATGGGCTGACAAAGTGCGTTAAAGAGGGAAAAATCTCTCCGAAGAAGGTAAAGGAATTCCTTAGCAATTATCGCTCAGGTCTTTTACGGTTATACTTTATTTGAGTAATACCTATTACGATACGTGGACAGCCTCTTGCAGGTTTGCTCACACTTTTCATCGCTTTAGCTTCATTCCACATTTGCCATGCTCAACTTTCCGCTGAGATGTTCTTCCGCTGAAAATCAGCTCTATCGCCTGCCCCCGCATCACGCTCAATACGGCTGAGGCTGAAGATATCGTGCAGGAAACGCTTATAAAGAGTGTGGAATAGGCGTGAAACATGGACCAGATTGATAATATCGAAGCTTTCTGTTTTACGGTTTGTCGCAAACCTCTCGCTCGATAGTGTTAAACGGCATGATAATCAAAATAAAACCTTAGACGACGAAAGGGGCGATCAGATTGACCTTTCTGAACGACCCTTCCAGGCAGACCATGGTTAACGATCAAATGAATATGGTTCGCCAAATTGTTGATACTCGCCTGAAAAGCAAACGTAGCTGCATTCAGTTACGCGACTTTGAAGGCAAAACTTACAAAGATATCGCCCTGTTTTTCGGGTATAAGCGAAGAGCAGGTTAAGGTAGAATATTTTCCGCGGTAGGCAAACTATCAAGCAACGTTTTGAGAAGCTTGATAATTTCGAAAAGGGGATTTAGTACTCTTTTCTTTTTATTAAAAGCCCCACTTTCTTCTGCAATTATGACCGCTTTATATTTAAAGAGTGTTAAAAGTTATATTGAGCTGTAACTTTCTTTTAGTGCAGTCGTCGTAACAATAGAAACAAGAAAACAATGGACTATAAATACATTAATCAGTTATTGGAACGCTATGGCGCTGCGAAACTTCTGTTGAGGAGGAAAGCATATTGCGTGCCTTCTTTGTAGTCAGGAGGTTATACCCGCCGAGCTTAAGCGCTACCAGCCTCTCTTTGCTTATGCAGAGCAGGAAACTGAACAGAATGTACTTGGTGACGATTTCGATGAGTAGCTTATGGCTTCTATTGAGCAACAGAGCCCGTAAAGGCGCGCGCATCATCACCATGCCGCAGCGTATGAAGCCTATCTTTGAAGGCTGCAGCCGTTGTGGCTATTATGCTTACACTTGCGCAATGCCAGTACAGGTGCCGTTTGGTCGTCAGCAAAAAGACCCAATCAGCAGCTACGATAGCTATTACAAACCCGAACTTCAGATGGGAACATCTGTAGCTATGGACGATAGTGCTGAGGTTGATACCATGCAGCAAAGTATGGTTGCCCTACAGAAAATGCGCAGTAATGCTGTGCAAGCAGCGTGCAAACTGTGGGGAATTACAAAGAAAAATTTTTCTATGCTTTCTCTATAAAATCATGTTTAGTAAAACAACACAGAAGCTGTGAAGCTTTAATTCTCTCAAATTTTTCATAACATACTAACGTAGTAAGGGGGCTCACATACTCAAAAAGAGATGTGGCCTCTTCTTCTTACAGAAATGTGATATGGTAAATATTTTTTTATAGCATGTTTTCACCTTTTGATATATCCTTAAGAAATTTATTTCGTCAATTGCTTGTTCTGTTATATATATATTATTATCTTTGTCATATCCTGTTGAGGTATGCAGTAATGTGGGAACCCATTAAATAACATAATCATGAAGAAAAATTTTATTTTATTCTGATGCTTTTTCTTTACCATGTTTCAACTGTCAGCGCACAGTCTGTTCAAGAAAAAGCCACAAGAAAAAGTGTATGAGGTTATAGAAGATATGCCCGAATTCTCTGGAGGACAGGGAGAACTGATGAAATATCTGCGTAATAATATCAAGTATCCTGCCGAAGCACAGAAGAAAAGAGAGAGGACGCGTTATAGTAGGCTTTGTTGTGGATAAGAAAGGGCGTGTTGTTAATCCAATGGTGGGAACATTCTGTGCACCCTTTGCTCGATGCCGAAGCGCTACGGGTTATCAAACGCATGCCTAAATGGAAGCTAGGAAAGGTGAATGGAGAGCCTGTAAATGTCAAGTGCACCGTCTTCCTATAACATTTAAACTTTAAGGTGTATAGATATAAAATCTTGTAGATGTAAGGCTATAGCCCTGCACATTTATTATTATTAAAATGCTTTACTTTTGTTAAGGGGCATAAATATATTTTCACATTTATGCCTCCTTATTTTATAAAAGTCAGTTGGGTATATTTTCTTTTTAATCCTCGTTTTGTGTTTCTTTCGCTTTATATGAAAGCTTTTGTTATTAAATACTTGTTTTGTACATTATTTCACATTATATTTGCGATATGATAAAATAAGTATGCTGAAGTTTTGAACTTATTAAATATAACCACAATGAAAAGCTGTTATTCTTTCTTATTCTGGGCTTTACTACCCTTACAACTACTCATGCACAGAATACGGATACTCCGTGTGGCAAGTTTTTCATGTTGTAGAACAGATGCCCCAATTCCCAGGAGGTCAGGCAGCAATGATGAAATTCATTGCCGACAGCCTCAGATACCCTTCCGTAGTGTGACAGGAGTGTAGAGGGCGCGTTGTAGTGCAGTTCGTTGTCGATTGTGAAGGAAATATTTTAAATCCATTAGTAGTTTGGAGTGTTGACCCATTGCTCGATAGAGAGGCCATACGCGTGGTTAAACTCGATGCCTAAATGGATTCCCGGAAGGCAGAATGGAAAGCCTGTGTGTGTTATTTATAATGTCCCTATTAGATTTAAAGAGTATGAGGAAAACCATGAAAAATTTTACGTTTTTGCGTTCTCTGACGCGTATTTACAAACAAATAGCACTTTGGAGGTGTAGTACGTAAAATATGAACGGTATTAATAACTTCCTGTTATACAGCTAGTTTATAACATTTGATGTTTTGCATATTTGAGACCTGAAGAATTGTGTTTTCAGGTAGCAATTTACGTCGTAATCGTGTATCCTCTTGCCTGATCAAAGTATCGGTGTAGTGCTGAATGCAGTGCTCCGTCTGGTAGCTTACACGTTCCATCGCTATTTGTAGGTGCTGTTTCTTGCGTAAAGGGGTGGCCGTTTACGTCGTAGATGATTTATAAAATACAGCTAATTAGAGTACCCGACAAATTTACCTTGTTTGTCAAATTGAGATAGGTAGCTTGATTTGGAAACAGGCGAACTACTTGGTATCGCTGTTTTCTGCCCTAACAAGAACGCTTACGTTATTCTGTCTGCAAAGATAATGCTTTGTTACCGAATAACAAGCGTTTTCAAAATCTTCACATATCTGCATTTTTGGATTGTTGCTGTTGGAGTTGCTATAATCCTCTCCTCGCTTCTTCTTTCTGTTAGCTTGGTTTCTGAGCTTGCGCTGCCATGCGGTCTCGAGCATAGTCATCGCCATGTGTCGTTGGCGGCAATCCTTCCACCTCTCCCTCCACCAGATCGCTCAAACGGCTGTGCTGGTGGCTGCATCTACCGCTATCTCTTACTAGTTTTGTGCGATTTTTGGCGTTTCCTTAGTTGGTGGTAGACTATATGAACGGCTTGGGGTACGAGTTGATAGCCAGCATCCCTTAGTATCTGTATGCTTTGACGATTTGCGTATTACTTGGTCAGATATATTTCGTATCGGCTACCTGCCTCGAAGTTCTTCTGCTGGAACGATAGCCATGCGACTCCTGCCGACTTCCGATGCCTTAACGAACGCATATTCTCCGTATGAGAACTTCAAGCCATAGACGCGCTCTGCTTGTTCTTCATACGTTCTACGTTACTCCATGCTTTGTTCAATTCAGCAGAGGAACATAGAATGTCCTGTCAGTACCATGTACTTTTAGCACTTTTCAAGTTGGGTATATAAGCATATCCTTTTGCAGTTCTTTCTTTGCATTCCTCCCTATGTGGGATTGAGCTTTTGATTTCTGATGTTTCCTTTTCCAGTTTTGGCTTCCTTTGCAATGGTTAAGCGTTTCTCCTGCTGGTTTCCTCTGTTATTCTTGCAGCCTTGTTGCTTTAAGGTGATATCATAAACTTCTCCGTATGACTTTGGTGGGATTTGGCGATAATGTGGATATGCCTGTTGTCTGTATCCTTGTGCGTTACTGCCACTGATGGTTGTCAAATCCATTTTCTTAGCAAACAGATGGGCCTATTTGGGCAAGTTCAGAAACTGATAGTTTCTTCTCGTCTGTGGTGCAATGCCGATTTCGATGCGCAGGAATTTGTTTCTGCATCTGGTATAATCGCTGACCAACTTCATTTCCTCGTAAATAACGCTGATTCTCTGCTACAAAGGTTATGGAGGCAAGCCGATTACCCAGTTTGCCCTCTCTGAGGAATATAATTCCATTACAGTACTTTACGTGCGCTATCGCCTTACGCTTTCCTATCCTTATCTCGCTTGAATTTAAGACCTTATATATCATCATAATGCAGAGTGAGGAGTTTGAAAAACTTAAATATTCTTTAGCACTATCAAAGGGTTTCCTTGTTGTCAGCACCCATGACTCGTCCTTTATCTGGTAGATTTGGAAACCCTGTGCGTAGTACATTCCATTCATCCAGTATGATAGCTTCATTATCAGTCTGTCCAGGACAGCAACCACTTCACCGACCAAAAGTATCTCACGGCAGTACTCGGAACTTCCGTCCTGTGCTTTCTGCCTTTGCCTTGGTGCTTTCTTCTCCTCAATTTTATGATGAACTCCGTCATTCTCATCTGCTTTCTTAGTTATTCTAGCACCTTTTACATTAGGTGCTTTCCTTAGTATTTCTTCCTTATAGTTTGTAAGTTAAATCCTTTATGGGTGGATTTATTGATGCTTAATTCTAGATGCTGGCCGGTAGGAACGGGTGCTACAAGTTACGTTAATCTCCCCGACTGTTTGTCAGGGAGCGCAATTTATGGGTACAAACGTGACGTCTTGCAATATATAACAGATTCGTTACGCATAAGGCGTTTGCCATGAATAGATGAATACACGTGACCGTGTCTGACTGCGTTCAATGGCATTCCCACCGTTCAGTATGTGACAAATGTCCGTTTCTTATAAAAAGGGTTGAAGTGAAAATGAGATGTTCCTCCTCTTATCCTGTCCCTTTCAGCGGACTTTAATCTTCCATTTCTCTATCCTCACCCTTATTCCTCCAGGTGAGGCTGTTCTACAAAACTTGAGTTGCCCTGTCGCCCAGTCTGCAGTGGGGTCTTATCCTTCCTGCTCAGATAGACCGCCTTTCAGCCCTATATCAATTTGGTTGAACCAGATGAAACTTCTTTATGACTAAGCGTTTCTTTCTCGATCTTGGTGCTGATTAAATGCGTTTCAGCTGTGTTCTCTGTGTGCTGATAGCTGCATCCTGTAAATGTTAACATGCCTCATGATCCGAGTTCTCGATGGAATACGACTAGTTTATAGGTGCTCTTTGCTACAACCTCTTCCATTTGAGTCAAGTATGTCTTTTTGTTCAGTTGTCTTTGAAGAAGTATCTTCTTCATTTACCAAGTAATATAAGAGGTCATGCTCCTCGTCTGTTGTTTTCTTCTTTCCATTGTCTTTTATCTCATTTATATTTAACTTGTTTTGTCTTGATAGAATTGGTTTTGCGGTTAATGTAATTCAGTGATTGTCTTTCTGCTGTCCGCACCCTGTGGATGGTACTCGTTAGGGTCTTAGACCACCGTCATGTGTGCACGGACATATCCTCCTGTGAAACTGCCCTGGTGAAATCTGGTGGTTGCTTTCCGTCCAGCATCGTCATTGTCAAGGAAGGCACGGATATGGGTTGGGTGTATGTCGTTCAGATGGCGGATGGCCCTTGCAACGTTGCTTACGGGTTGTACAAGACAGGCCTCGTTACTTCTTCTTTCATTGGCAGAAAGAAAGGAAGTCCATGAAGCCCTCGAACACAGACTGGTTGTTTTTGTCCAGATTTTGCTTATTTCTCGACCTATCCATAGATATAGAAATTGTGTCCTTCAGGGTAATCGTTCCTTGAACGAGCCGCTGTCCCAAACTCATACCACCGACTGATTGGCAGGCCGATAAGCGATAATACCCTTGCTACCTCATAGCTGATACATTTGAGGAATGGCTTTGCCTTTGCCAAATCAATGTAGCGTTCTTTCATGAGGTAGTCCTGCAAATATGGCGGCAAAGGTGTCTGATATGCCTGTCAGTCTCCTTGTCCCGTTTGCCGATGTAGCCTGTCCAATACTTTCCTGATTGGAAGTGCCATGTACACATACCATACGAGGACTGCACGTTGTATCGGGAGCGTTCCGCCCCAAAAGGCGGATGGCTTCCGACAGACTGCATCGCTCATGCATACAGGGTCGATGATGTGCCACGTCCTCAGCATAATCTATCCAGGGTTCTTCTCGTGTCACCTTGAAGCTCGGATGCGTTTCCTCTAAGCGGTGAGGCGATAAAAGGGCGCAAACGGGTGTCCTGCGTACCGACGATGCCTTTCGCTTCGAGATGCTCACGATGGGGGTATCCGGCAGTGAGTGATAAATCTTCTTTCATTATTGCGATATTTATTGGTTGAACATTTCTTTCTTATCTCAAAATATTCTGTTCGACAGGACTCTACTTCCTTGATTATCTTTTCCAAAGTTTTTCCCTTCCAAACTTTTTCATCTTTCTTCTTACTACATGCTAATATGTCGTAGGCCATTGATAATCAGTGATAATAATTTGTAGTACGGGAATACTACACGCCCTACTACATCAGGCTACTACAACGCTGTTAAAGGGACAGGGTAGTATCTTCCTTACTTTGTACATAGATGGGACTGCCACCGTCACGCCTCCTGCTCACTGCCATTATCCTTTTCGAGCTTCGCCCATGTGTTTTTAAGGACAATGGATGATGTGTATAGGTACCTAAGTGGGTAAGTATCTCCACGTTGTGGTCATATAGGAGCAGTGGGGACTGTCCTCCATGAGCTTCTCAAAGCAACGTAACTTGGGGTTCCATTTCTGCGGTCTGCCTGAAATTCCTCGCTCTCTTCGTATGCTCACTATCTCATCATCGTCAAACCAATATCGGAATATGGTTTCATCTGGGGACTTTTGGCTTCGGTATGAACCCGCTCTTCAGAAATGGCCTTTGCTCGTTCTATGTCAATGGATAGCACCTCAAGGGCAGGAATCGTCATACCGTGGGATCAATCGAAATCGTTGCCTTGGTCACCGAAGCCACAGAAGCTTGCCGGGTGTGGATGTTCCTCCACATACTTGTCGTAGGGCATACAGTGATAATGGGCGGTGATAGGTTCTGATTCATTCTCGTCCCGCTTGTTGAGGGCTTTGAGCTGGTCGTCGATGTTCACGATAAGGTTTTGACCGATATAGGTAAGCGTGTCTTTCTCCTGCGGATATATTTTTCCAGTAGCTGTAACCTTTAGAGCAGGCGGACCAAACAAATCGAGAAAGGTGGTCTTAATTTCCCTTGTTCTCCTGGTACAAGACAAGTATGATTACGGCACTCCACGGTCATCCATAGCGTTGGCAACCACTGCAGCGACCATTTGGTAAGATAGGATAGCACTTTCAAATTGCGGACGATGACACGATGCAGGTTGGCAATTGTGCTTTGGTTGTCTCTGTGGGGTACTTTAGAAGCATCAACCGTTGGCAAAGTAGTATTCCTGTATGGGATTGATGCGTGGCTACTCGATGATGAGATTGTCGGACGATGTAATGATGCCCACGTCGGAGTCAAGTTCCCACGGAGAGAGTTGATTTCTGTGACCAACCTTTGTGAAACGATTGCTTGCATCTGTACTGTGTTATTCCGTCCTGCAGCACGGTATTATACTGAACGCATAGTGCGCACGGAGATGGTTTCTATCTCTGTTCTTGGAGGTGTTCCTGCGTTCGGTAGAATTCCCAGTTGTTTCATTCTGCTTTTATCTGCTTCATTTTCATTGTTTACCGTTTGGTTTCAAGGTGAAGTTACGGCGAGAATGTCAGTATTTCCAACAATCTGAGCATGCCACATAATGTTTGCCTCATTGGCAGTAATTTCTCACGGATTTCCTGACAGGGAAGAAGCTGGAAAATAAGGATTTCGAGGCTAATATAAGGGGTAAGTATAAGTACTACAAAACAGCGAGATAGAAACCTATCTCCGTGCGCACTATGCGTTCAGGTAATGCCGTGCTGGGCAGGACGGAATACCGAAGCAGTACAGATGCAACAGTGTTTAAAGGTTTGGTCGCCTCGATCAACTCTCTCCCGTGGGGAACTTGGCTCCGACGTGGGCATCGTTACGTCTGGTGCGACAGTCTCTGTTCCGTCATCAGTAACTCGCCGCGTCAATCGATGCTAATGCTGCACAGGTACAAATATTCATTGCGATGATTGCCAACATCAGACCGTGATGCCATCATCCTGCAATAACGCTGTACTGACGGGAAAACGAAATCGGAACCACTGCTCGTTGCTGCTGCTGGAAAATATCCGGGCGCAACCTATATCGGTCAAGGCTATCGTGAACATCGACGACCAGCTCAAAGCCTCGCGAAAGAATGAGCTGAAGGGCTGTCACCCGATGATCGAAGCCGTATGCCGACAGGTATGTGGAGGGCGGCATCACGCCTGGCGGCTTCGTGGCTTCGATGAACGACGTATTCTGACTTCGATCCACCCAGGCGTTGCTGATGCTATCGCGATATAGAACGAGCAAAACTGGCTATGGATGCCGTCTACCGAAGCCGAAATCGATAAACTCGAGCTTCCGATGAACCAGTGGAATTATCTGAGGCAGCTGGTGCGGAACCGCGAAATGGAACTCCTGCGGTGCTGAGGAAGCCTGCGGTCACCTGCTGTAACCACAGCTGGGGAATGCTACTGCTGGTACTGCCACATCATCCGTGCGCACGTGGGCGGCTGAGCACTGAAAGTGAGGCGAACGCGGCAGAACGGTGTGCAGTCCTCCTGTTGCAAAGCCAAGGAAGACCTGCCCTGGCTCCCCTGTAACCAATTCAGTAGCCTGATGAGGCGTGTGTGTTCTGTGTGCCTGAGTATCACTGATTATCAATGACATATTGGCTATGTAATGAAAGATAAAAAGTTTGAAGAAAAAACTTTGGAAAAACAATCGAGAGTAAGTCTAATCATGCTGAGATAATGTTCATGTCATCCGCAATGAAGAAGACCTCGTCATCGTGGATAATCAGCGCCTGTACGCGAGACACCTGCCCATCGCTCACCGCTGAAAACATCCGGCTCAGGTGACGGGCGGCTGAATAGATATGCCGAGAACGTCGTGGCTATCATCGTTTCTGCTGCGCATGGTGATGCGGTCAGCCGAGCCATCACGCTGGCGGAACGCTCCCGATACGATGCCGACCTAAGCGTAATATGACCGGCCGTAACGCCAATCGAAATGATGGACGGGCTATCGTGAAGCAGGACAAGGAGACGACGAGTATCAGCGCCGCCGGGTTTCCGTGAAGAACGCGATGATTTGACAAACCGTAGCGAACGGGGGCACGGCGATATCGGCAATAAACTCGTGATCGTGGGGTGACCTGGGACGCTTCGAGGACGAGACGTACCCGATGAGTCGAAACAGGTGGCTGACAAAAAAAACGTATGTTCGAGAACTTCATCGAACTCGCTTTCTTTCGGTAACAGTGCCTGTCTTGTGTTGAACTCCGGCAAAACGGCGTTACGAAATATCGCGCTCTGGGCGACGTACGCCGCTGTTCATCCGGGGCAATTCAGGTGAAGACGGTTGGGTACCTCGGCAGCCGGGGTGCGTGGTTGTGGTGAATACGTACAACCTCGGAACAAAACAAGGATTAAACAAAATGAACAATGAAGAAACAACGAACGGGCTGAGCCTCTTGTATTACCTGGGTGAACTCAAGACAACAATGGAGAATCGGTGATCGGGTATTCCATCGAACTCGGATCGTGAGCGGCGTATTGCCATGCGGGATGCGATTATCACCGCGCTGACATCGCTGGACGGAGAACAGCGAGCTACTGGTGGCTTATCTTGTTCGGCCAGATTGATGGGCCGAGGTGACGAGACGTATGAAGAAATGGAGGAAGATGTGAAACCTGGAGAAGAGGACGAGAGGGCAGAGGAGGAACGTCTCTTTCATTTCACTTCTCCTCGACTAAAGACAACCGGACATTCGTCGGCAATTTGATCTGCAATTTGCTGATCGGTACGGAGATACCGTCATTATGGCAAAACGCCTTGTCATGTGATGCTGTTGAAATGGCGTGCAAGACATCGGTTTGTACCCGCAAACTGCGCTTATCCCTCGATATAAACGGTCGAGGAGGTTGAACCGTAATCTCCGTTCTCATCGATCGCGTCGAAAATTATCGACGTCATCTATAATGATTAACTGGAAGGCTGCTGTGAGGCTTTCTGATAACGGCAATCGAAAACGGACGAACGAGTCAGATTGAGTGCTGGGCTTCGCGCATCAAACAGGCAGCACCTGGGACAGTTCAATGCTCGTGAACCAAGTGGTTGGGGTCCCAATGACCGTGGCCGTGCCGTCGCTTCGTCGGACGGGCTGGTTCCGGCATAATGAGGACGGTCAGGTGCCGACTGACCGCTCGACCAGCTGTGGCACGTTCGCGTTTTCGAACCTCGCTGCACGATGGCTGGAACGACCGCAGGTCTTAAATCTGCCGAGATATGATGGGAAGGGTGTGAACGACCAGCTGCAGAGGCGGACTGTCTTCCGGAAGGCACAAATCGACGCGCTCCGCGGCGCTGACCGTCGAGGCTGACACGGTGGTTGGTCGGCGTTACGGCTGGATGCGAAACAGAACTTCGCGTTACCACCGGCGCTGAACGCGGGTAAGCCGTCATTGCTAATGGGACCATCGGTGGTGACGACCGAACACGGACAACGGCGTATCGTGTCGCCAGCCATCGGCCTGTACGGAGAGTTTGTGATACCACCTTTATGGCAACAGGGCTGCTGAAATAACTGAAGGGAAATCGGCGAACTGTAACCGACCGGAGATCTATCGAAAAGGCGTCGAAATCAAAAGCCAATCCGGAGGAAACGAAAGAACGCAAAGGGTATCTTTATCGCAACGAAAACCTGAAAGTACGGGCAATCAGAACGTTCTGCTGTTCCTCGCCAGTGAACAAGCGTGGGTAACAAACGTGAAGAACAAGCAGGCTGGGTCTGTAATGATTCATGCGAAATGCGTTCAGGGCGTCGGTCGGCGAGGCTGACTGTCGTTCGCCTGAAGCGTCGGGCGAGTAAAAGCAGTCTCTGACCAGTAACTGCGCAAATCTCAGCGCCTTCAATGCCAAGGATGCTGGCTATCGCTCATGCTGACCGTTCATATAGTCCTGCCAACGAAACGCCATCACGCAGTATGAAACTGTGGCGGAGGCGACCATCACTGACCGACCGGTGGAGAGTGAGCGAACATTACGCCAACGACACATGTTGTTCTTTCTCGAGACCTGTGTTTGGCAGCTCAGCTCAAGCTATTTCGAAGCGAGGGAGGATAACAACAATCAAATACAGGCTATCGTGAATGTTCTTTGAAAACAACATTATTCGGTGACAAAATCTTTGCGAACAGAGCGTTCTTTGTTGGGCAAGCAACGTTGCCAAGCAGCCAGCTCGGGCCTAATCGTTACCTGTCGGTTGGTGGTGTTTCGTTGTTTATCGTCGTCTTGCGACGACGCCTGCAGGCGCACCTGAGCGATGGACTGGTGTTTATGAGCAGACCTGTGATGTCTGACACGCCAGCTGTCGGGCAAAGAGCTGCGGTGTCGTGCTGCCTGAACGATTTCAGGCTCAAAACAAAGTGTTATGGTACGTTGTGTAACGAAACTTGTTCTTCATTCATGTTTACTTTTGAGCTTTCCGCTGGTTAACAAAATACGGCAGATGAAGCTGGCTCATCGGGTACCGTAGTTTCTCGTTCGGTTAAATCTGTGGGACTGTTTCCGTTCGCTGCCGAGGCCCGTTGGCGCTCGGTTGACTCGCATGTATGTTATCGCTGTCGACAGTGGTCGACACTCAGGCTAATGGACATATTTCATCGTCGACGACGGGCTGCGCTACAACGCGCCCTCGCCTCATGCCACGGGAGGGTATCCTGAGGCTGTCGTGCCGTGCGTCATTGCTGTGACCTGAGCAGGCGTCTATTCTGCAACGAAACGCCGCACGCCATGTTCTCGTGAGGTGACAGGAATGAAAATAACAGCTTTCGTGGTTATGTTGTGGGTTCAAAACTCATCTTATCCGTCGTGTCGCAAATATGGCTGGTGACAAGCTCGCCTCAAACGGCACAAACGGTTGAAATAACTGATTTACAAAAAGTAAGGGCGCCGTGTGATATGTTGTATAACAGTAAACGCGTAATAATGGTGTACAGGCTATAACCTGAATTATCTGCGGGTTGACGGTATATTGCGAATATCCATTCACCTTTCCTGGCTTCCATTGGGCATGCGTTCCATGTATCGACATCGGCGACCGTTCTACCGTGGAGTTAACAACACATACTGTATCACAACAAAACCCTGCTAACCGTCCTGCGACTTCATTGAGATATGATGTTACGCGAATGTCCTCCGGAAAATTGGGCATAATAACCATGCACCCTGTGGCTTTGAACAGAACTTATGCGTATTCGCTGCGATAAAGCGTCAAGAATAAATGGTACCTTCGATATGTTGAGTTCCACAATGTACATACTTCAACAATATGACAGACAATATGGCAGAACGAAATGATGACGGTATTCTGAATATGTCGGCGTGAAACCGTCTTGAAAGGCCATCTCGCTGATATGTGAGAATTAAAGCACGGCTCTGTGTTGCCGACATGTTCTCGGCTGTGTTCGCGATTTTGCGCTTGCAACGATACGCATTCTGGTGGGCACTAACCGTATCGGCAACATCTCCCGTAACTGGTCGAAGTTCGGGTCGTGGCTGTGATTGAATGTTTGTGACGACAAACGGCGCCTGGCGTATAACGCACGGCGGCTGCGGCAGAGGCTCATGCGCTGCGGCCTGGCATTCGATGCGCGCTGGTCAGCTGCTCGGCAAGCCGTAAATCGTCGTCTGCTTCACGGTTCCTGCTCTGCACTCTGATAACAGCAAGCTCGGCAGATACTCTGACGAAGGCGCGGGTCTTTCTCCTCGGCAGAGACCTGCGCGCCGTTCGGCAGCGATTGGCTGTGTTATGGTCATTATTTCTTCGACGGTATTTTGACGAACTACGCGAAAGTACGACTCGGCGGTACGGCGCTCTTTAGCGTTCATGAGACTTTGTCAAAGAGAACAAACGCACCGGGTATCAGCTTCTCCAAACAGCGACTACCGCGGAAGACGTCGCAACAACTCGCCTTCGCTGCTGCGAAAACAGGGCGATATCGAATTTTCGCCGCCGAAATCCGCCGTAACCAGCCTCATCGCCACTGGGCGAGCCGGCGAACATATTCGACGATCGTTAACGATGCTGCCTGGAAAAGTGCGTTCGGAAGGTCAGCGATCGCGCTGTCGTCTGAGACACGTTGATTATCATCCGTTTGTATCGACGGTACGACAAACCGTAAGCAAGCTTCGATAAATATGATCGTATCGCGTATTCACGCTGTAATGACGTTTCTGCGCGATATCTTGCCGTGATGACGTGATGCGGGGCGACCGACGTGCCCGAGATTGACATGAGCGGAATGACGAAGCGGAAGAATGAGCGAGCCTGCGAAACTGTCATATGGTAATGGGTGACCGCCGGTAAGCTGACAATGAAGACGAAATCGCCGGCCTCTTCCGGAAAGTCCCTGCTGGCACGCTGTCGCCGATTCGATTTGACGAATAGCTTCGTTGTAGTCTTCGTTGTAATCAAGCTGGTGCAGGTGTCGTGCGACGAGGCTGTCGCCAAGGTGTGCATATCTGAAATCATGATGTACCTACAGAAAAATTGCCTATATAAGGGTTCGTGCAAAGCATGCTGCAGGGAGAACGTGGAGAGGTTCCCCTGCTGTTCAAGTCACCGGGTGATCTGCAAGCCCGGTGCGCGGTTGGTCGTTGTATGGGCATCGTCAGGAACGACTGACGGTGGGCGAAGTGCGAAGCTGCATCGACGACGAAACCTCGGCACCGTCGAGCCGTGTGAAGTCGTTATTCGTGACATTGCTCGATACATCGCCTCAATCTGCGGGTGGCAGAATCGTCGCCTGTGTGCAGGTCGAGACCATCTTCGTGTTGGTCGACGTATGTAATCTTCAACGTGATGTAGCGACGGTTATGTTCATGGATCGCCAACAGTTTATGATCATTCGCCTCAAACTCTTCGGGCATCTTGCCGTTATCTATTGACTGAAGTGGTGGTAACCGTGGGATGGTCGTTGGCCGCATCGGCAAGCACCGTGATAATACTCTGATCGTTCCGCGCGAACCAGATGCTGAACGGTATGCGGCCAGTCCTGCCGTCGACATACTCGTGTGCTAACCCGACTGAAGGTTATGTGTGTCAACGTAAGGGCGTTTGCTGCGTCAGGCCATGATTCAGCTGCCAGCCAGTGTGAGGCAATCGTTTGAGCCAGTTCGTTGGCTGTCGAATGCTGCGAAACTCGGGAGGTGAGGCCAGGCCGTGCGTCTCGCTCGGCCACGGCAGTGAGTTTACGATCGTTGACGACAATGACGTCAATCTCGTTGATTTCAAAGATATCTTGCGGTGCGACCAACGCAGCCAATTCGATGGTTACTGGGTCATATGTTTCCGTTACAGATGATCAAAATCGCTCTTACGTGACCGCGACGCAACGGCGTGGTCGGGTTTCAGCGGCTTCAGACCTGGTCAAACTTGCGTCCTGCGAGCAATCCGTGGCGGGTTGCATCTGATGCTGATGAGATGAATGAAAACTTTCGCCTTTGTGTTCGCCGCTGCTGTGACGTGAAACATTTCTCGGCCGATGTCAGGCTATCGGGAAAACCTGCAGGTAACGTGTTTATCGCGCCGTCTATATCGCGGTCATTACATTGCTGGGGTCTTCAGGCCTTTCATATTTACAACAGATGTGTTCTCCGGTGGTGTGGAAATGTTGGGGAGATAAATGGTCCAGTGGGCTGCTCTGTCGTGCTGGGTATGTGCCGAGATGTTTATGTTTGCTGTGCGAAGCAGGCTCGGATTTGCAGTTATGATGAACTCTCGTGACGGCGTTACATCGGCCTGTGCCGACCCGTTGGTCGGCTGCGGTGTTTTATTCGGCAAACGATCTTCCGTTACCTGGTGCGTGCAACATCGGGCGCGCCAAATGAACGCTCGCCTGTGTGGTCCGGTAATTATCGAAACGGTTCCGCCCGCGGCTGTGACGGCGGTCTCAGAGACCGGCCGCATCGTGAGCAGGGGTGCTGCTCTGTTTGCGGTCGTCGTCGACGGACATTTTGCGCCAACGCCAGTCGGTCATAAGGCATCGTCAACGGGCGGGCAGGGGCCTGTGGTTGCCGTTATGTGCAGGCAGGCTCAGGTGGATGTGATTTCGCCATTCGGCGTAACGAGCTATCTTGAAGTTTTATCGTATGATAGTTTAAATCATGAGCGGGGCATAACGTCCGCCTCAGACCAGGATTTCGGATGTCGTCAAAAGCGATGGTTCTGCTGTAAGTTCGATTGCGGCGTCGGAACATCATGGGTGGTCTAAGCCGCGAGGAGGTGGACTGTTTTTGTCGGTGTGGGACAACGTCGACGCCAGCTGCAATCTCGGAACTCGGCGTCACCGGGAATTCGTGACGGTGTGGTTGAGGGGGCATCGAAGTGGTGTGGGCGATGCTGGGTTGAGAAGGCGTGACTCGTCGTCAGCCAGTTGGCCCGGACAGCTGGCAAATCTATCTTCACGAGACGGGCCTGTTGTGACTCGGCGACGTTCCGTAACTGTTCGAACGCTGACCGTTCTCTGGCGGGTTGGCTGTTTTGTCCGAATTTCACGTCGCTTCCGCTCTTCGCTCGCTCGACTGTTGGTCAGACTGATTTTCGACGCCAAAAATTATGGTCAATATCGGAAAGGTGCGGAAAATCGTTACAGCTACCAATATCGGTGACGACATTCCTTTCGAAGCCGCCATTCTTCTTACGGTGTGGTAGAACCTCGGCGGGGCTGTTCGTGAGCTGGCTGCTCCGTGCGCTTTCTGCACGGCGATGCGGTGGTGGTGGTAATGGACGGTGCGTGGGTGATGGTCGGCCTGTGCCCAGTCTTCATTTTGCACAGGCTGCCCTGCGCTGGCCCTGTGAAGGCGCTCGGTGACTGGGAGCTGCTTCACTCATCTTGTCGTTTACTGCAATCGATAACGGCATATGCCTCGTGTGACCAGGGATTGACTCTTCATCTATCGACTCGCGATATGCACAGGGAATCCGTCAAGCAACAACCTCACCGTGCTTCTGGAGGCTATCTGTGGTTACCGTTGCGTACTGCGGGTGTGATATGGTCATAAACGGCGCTGTGACCGTCAATCGGGCTCTTCATTGACAATGTGGGTCGAACCAGCTCGTGACTTCCTGCGCACCTTTGTTTCGGGGATTACCATGATGCTGCGCCGCCAACTCGCCGTTCTTTCTTCTAACTGCGATAATAATTTACACTATCCGTACCGCGCGCCTCTAATGCGGCCGCTCTCATAAAGACGATGACCTTTCATCATGTTATAAGCAAGCACCTGACTCAGAAGTAGTAAAAGAGTGGTGCAGGAACACGTTTAAGGCTGTATTCGCGTTCTCCAAAACCGCGAAACTCGTCGTGGCGACTGTCAGCTCTTTGCGCGGCTACCGTCTGTGTCTGTGCGAAAATGTGACGTTAATAAGGTTCGCTTTAACGCTGCGCCTGACAAGCAACCGCGCCGCGCGATGCTGGGGCGGCAAAACCAGCAAGCGATCAAACGCGGCGACCTGCTGAGCTGTTGCCAAATTCATATCCAGATGACGAAAGGACTGGTAACTAAAGCGGTGATTTCGATGACTGGCCATTCGTTTCTCTTCATCGGTCCTAAAACTTCGTAAATGCCGGCTGATACCTCGCGGTCCTCATCGGACGCCGTATGTTGCGACATTCTTTAACTCTGCGATCTTCTTCTTTTCATGCAGATCTCGCAATCTGACAAATTGATTCGTCATGTAATTCTGCTAAGTCGAATGTTTCATACTAAATCGCTTCCTGAAACTGCTCCGGTAATTTTAACTCGCGAACTGCAATATCACTGGGGTATCTTGCGCATCTTGTCGCTTTTGTTATGGATGACCGTATTTAAATCTTCGCCAGCCTGTGGATAATTTTGTTTATTAAATGATTATCGGGGGAGTTAGGCTGTTTAGAATTGGAACAAGGGTGACCAGCGTTGTCCTCGACAGGCGTCAAAAGGTCAGAGGTGACACAAATATCGGACGCCAATGCTGCAGGCGTCGTGGTGGTGTCATGAATCTGGCGCTGCAATGACAAACGACCTGTGGATGACGAGCGACGGTCGGGCAAAACGTGTAAACGCGACATGTTGTGTCGTCGGTAACGCAGTAACGATGATTTTGAACCACAAACTGAAACGTCTTTGCTTTCACGGGATGTGATGGTGAAGCAACGAATACGCAAACAAGATATGCGATAAGGCGCCTCCGTGACGCTGTCAAAGTTCGGGGATGGGCTGTCGGCTGACAAAGCCATTTTCGATATCGAAATCGCGATCGAATACCGTGAGCTGCATGTGCGCCAACATCGGCGCGAATGACAGACCGTACCGCAAACCGGAGTCACAAATCATTAAGTATGCAGACACCAGCGGGACAGTGGTTACGGGCTGACAGAAAGCCTGAAGTGTCAGGTATCTTCCATGTTCACTCTTATCGACGATATAAATCTTTCTCGCATTCCATAATCACGTGGTGGCTGTACGTAACGTCAGGCTACTGCTGACGGTCGGCGTTAATCAAATAACCGAATATGATAAAATAACCGTAACGTGGTATTTTGAATAAGGTCAACCGTCGGCAGGCTGGCAGATATGAAATCGTCGGAAGAAGTAGACAGATTTGAAAAAATCAACTCCGTGCCAGTAACACCAATGCTGTTCTATGCTTTGTGTGTTACTTGTTCACACAAATGTTTTTATTATAACGAGCTGAAGATTATACTGGTGTTCCATTCATTTTGCTCCCTCCATGTGTTCCATCACGTCGCCGACCCTCGGCGGTTATCAGGCCATTCTGCTGACCAATCACGCGGTACTAACAATGTTGCCATAACACTGGTTAAACCGTTTGCATTGAGCACTGTTTATGGAAGTTACTGGTAACAAGGCTGGCACGGAAACCCGCCCAATAAAATGCGCCAAGGCTTCTGTTAATCAATTTGTTCGGTATCGACGTCAATATGCGACAATAACACAAAATTAATAAACATTTAATTAACACAACAACCACAATCTTGCAATTTTACGAAGTAAACTGCAAAAACAATTAATCGTTTGCCCACAAGCTCAATTCTTCGATTGCCCTCTCTGCGTTCTGTCCACGATTGTCGACGTTTGGCATCGAAGCGGTGGACCAGACGAGGCAGCGGCGTCGAGAATGCAAGGCAGTGTGTGGACAGGCTGGAGGCTGAACTTCCGGACCGCTGAGGTCGTTGCTCTGACCCGGCGGAGCCTGAGATGGGCTTTCGTCAGGGCAATTGAGAATAGGACTGCGGATCTGGGCTGGGTTTCTGAACGAAGGCCAGGCACCATCAAAAGATGAGAAGAATAAAGAAGAACCGCCAACCGACAGAATTGAGGAAGATGACGAAATAAATTGATTCAAAACGGGCGGGCGAACCGAAATAAACGTGGATTGAACAAACGGGTTGAACTGAGCCGAAAATATGGTTGAACAAACAGAACGTGAACTGAACTTAAAATAATATGGGGTGGAACAAAACAAATGGATTGAACAAAACGAGATATAAATCATTTAAATAATATAAATCAGTGGGCTGAACATGGGTGGAATAAAACTGAGCCTGGTGTCGAACAAATATCGTGGACTGTCAGTCGTGGGCGAGAACAGGCTGAGTGGAATAAATTAACTATCCGATTAAATAAAATATGCTATAACATAAAACTTTCAGTAATCGCGAAACTGCTTATTACGCCGCTAAAACAATAACCGGAATAATCGTAATAAAGGCATAAGTCTTCAAATGAAATGTAATTCGGGCGAAGAAAAAAACATAATTGTGGCTAAATATATGAATGTTGCTAATCAGTGTATTTTAACAACTTTGCGACCATTGTATGTGACCACAATCTTTACAGCAAACGAAGGCGGAACAATGAAGAGATTGTGCAGTGAAAAGCGTGGCGACAATGTTCTTCTCCTGGGCTTTGTTGAATAATCGAATCAATCGTCAGACGGCGGCTTTTGTCTCGTTCTTACCCCATCGGACATTCGACGAACGACCGGCATTTTGTCATGTTTTCTTGGCCACGCGAGCGAAGTTCCGGTGTTAACGGCGCGGTGAACCCGGCTTATCGGGATTTAAATCGTGACGGAAAGCGGCAATCCGGTTCGGGCCAGGCGTGTCGTTAGTGAGCGACGAAGTCTGCCGATGCTGTTTATCGGCCGTGCTGGGTGGGCAGATCAGCTGCGCTCAACCGTCAGCTGACCACGGCGAACAGAAGGCTTTCGGAAGATAACAGCAGCCTGTCTGAATGTGTTCGTTGACGGTGATGAACGACCGTGCCCGAGCTGTTGTACGTGTTGACGGTCGCCATGAGCCAGACGAGGGTTGACCTGACGGGCGGTGCTGCGCAAACGCTGGTACGACTGAGCATTTCTTGAATGAGGCCGGCATCGTTGGCACGTTGTTTCTCGAGAACGATGCTTACAGGCGCAGCTGACGGTGTGTTGAAATGAACGGGTGGCGGTTATGTTGTGGCGTGCCGGGTTTGCTGACGCTGGTTGACGTCGGACGCGCGCGTGAAGTCGGTGTTCGACCGACTGCGCGCCTCTGGACGATGGGTCTTCAACTGTCGCTGTGCCGACAAAACAGGTGCGCTGAAGAACAGAATGAGCGTGTCATCGGCCTTCAAGCCGATGTATGCCGAGCAAAACCACGATAACGATGCGGAAAGCTGAATAATTGTTCTGTCTGCTGCTGCCGTCGGCATACGACGACTGACGGCTGGCTGTAAATGACGGCTGTTCGGTTAACTGCGCGTGCTGACCGACCAAAGCTACCGAAACAAAGCTCATATTCTGGCAAACTGTGACGAAATATGCAGCTGGGTCGAGGGCGCCGAAATGGTGTACCAGGCGGGCGGTTTGACAGATGCTGACGCCAGCGCGCATCGACGGCGAATGCGCACGCTGACTGGCGGTCGCAGTGGCCTGGCTGCGGCGGGCACGTGCAGTATGGCTGATGCTGCGCCGACGTGCCGGCGGCTGACCAGGCGGTGTGACCGGCACGGGCGTTGATTAAAGGCCGCTGACGGTATCGGCGGCAGCCGTTAATCGGCTCGCCAGGCGGGCGTTTGACCTGGCTGGTTGTGAGGCCGAAATGACGTATTGACGAACTGCTGCTCACCGACAGCGGTGGCTGCGTGACCGCGCGCGTCTGCCGACGAAGCAGACTGGCTACTGCAGGCGTGACGAAAGATGACGCGACCAGTGCACTCGATACGTACGTGGTCTGGCTCCGGGCTCGACGCCAGCGGGCTCGGTTCGGCCGTATGTGGGGACGTTCTGCAAAAACTATTCGGCGACTTGTGATGACGCCTCTGCGTGCTGCTCGTGATGGGGAGGGCTCGATGTTGGGCTTTAATGCCACAATGACTGGGCTGACAGATGGCCGGTATTATGGACACGTTTAACTTATCAACGCCAACCGCTTCCGCCATCGCGGCGGCGAATGGCCTGGTGAAAATAAACGCCGTCGTGCAACCCTGTGTGGTCTTTCTGTGTTACCCTTCTTATATTGTCGCCTTCTCGACTGATGCGGCATCTGGCTGGCGTTGATGTTCGTAATTGACGCTCTTCTTCCGCTCTTTCGGTTCTGAACTGCTGTGCCAAAGCTGGGCTCGCGCTGTTTCCGTGTTCTGACGCGATCACTGGTTGTGCGGTGCTGCTGTTCTCTTTGACCGGTGGTCATCGTTACCTTCCGGAGGACGCTGTATTCCACGCACAGCCATCAGAGATGACCTGTAACATCGGCAGGCCAGCCAGTGGAAGGACGAAAGCGTTGCGCGTGAAATTGGTCGTTATATTCCGTCGTTGATGTTCTGTTCTTTCGGCATAGTCGGTGCGTTGAGGGTTACTAAAACCCACTGGTAAGTGAGCAAATAATCAACGCCCTCTGGCTGCTGTCGGGTCAGGCTTTTGCTCTGATGATAACGTAACGCTCTTCACGACGGCCGCCATGCGTCGTGACGACTGTCATTGATATGGGCGTGGTGCACATCGTGCTGCGACATACCAGGTCTGTAATCACGGCGAAATACTCGTCTTGCGTCGACGAGGACCGGCGGCGGCGGTTTTTGCTGCTGGTATTGTCGTGACTTGACCGCGGCCTGAGGCCGGCAACGTGTCGCGCTGTTGACGACGCTCGGCGGATGACGCGGCAATGGGCTTCGATGGCGTGCGTCGCGGACCCTGGTCGCCATCGGCCACGTGCGAAAGCGAGCGCGGTGGAGGGATCGACGAAGTATGGTTATCGCACGACCGCCTGCTGCAAAGTGATCGGCCTGCGTGCCACGGCAACCGCCGAAAAGCTACGATTGCTGTCAACTACGGTGCGATGATAGCCGCGCCCATTTGACGGGCAATCGACTCGCGACCTGGAGCAAATATTGCTCAAGCGATGATGATTGAATACAACCGTTCGGTGCAACAGGGCTTTCGAGCTGATGATTATATTATGGTGAAACCGAACATCAATGTTGTATGGCGGCTATGACGAATGGTGAGAAAAACTCGGCACCTCGTCGCAACTGGCTTTCGAACGTCCTGGCGACGTAACTGTTTGAAGAACCGTCAGCAACCAACAAGCGATTTCGCTGAGGACGCGAGATTGAGGTTCCCCACCGCCAACGATGACCTCGGCCTGGTACTGCTTGGCGTGTATGCGAGAACGGCGATGACGATAATACTGTCGAGGGCTCTGCCTGAGGGCATGATGAGCTATGGATGATATCGACAGAGGTATATCTTTGGTACGAGGGTATGATGAGAACTGTTGGTTCGCTTTGTTCGTCGTATTCGTGATTAACGCCTCGACAGCCGGGCAACGCCGCACAACAAACGCGATGAAACTTTGCAGATAGTAAATGAATGAGCAATCGCGCAATATGATATCGTGTTCTATATTGTCGTGTGCGATACAGCTTTCATGTGACGCGTTGTGAAGTGGATGGCGAAAACTGCGTTATGCTATTTGCGAAGGCCCCTGACCGGGTAAAAAAATAACGGCGACAACAACGTGCTTTGGTGTTCGGCGACTGTTATGGCGTGAAGTGGACGCCAGTATCACGCGAATGAGGGCGCAAAACCGGTTATATTCTTTGAGTAACGGCAACACAGGTCTGCCTTCGCAATGAACATTGACAAACGCAATACACTGCCGAATCGGCAACAACTGTTCAATCATCGCGAACCGTGGGACTGTGGCGTGACGTGGCTGCAATAACTGAAGGTGATTTTCGTGAGCCGTGCTGCGACGCGCGGGCGGCTGATGACGTGGGTGACCGATATCCGCCTCTGCGCGCTGGGCGTATCTCAACGCTGCGCGCGGCGCCTGATGGGGCTTATGTTGGGCGGATATGACGAACGCGCTCGACGAACACCCCGGTATCATTCCATTAGATCGCTCGCTGCTGGCCACTGACACTCGTAGGGCGACGACAGGCTGTCGACTTTCAGCGACGACGGTATGCTCCGGCTTATGCTGCCTGCTGTTCAACTAACTTGCGGACAAAACGACGAAATAACCGCTCTTGCCTCGTATGGCCTTCTTGTTTACAGCGATAATGGAGCTCGCTGGCCAGGAAGCGGCTGTTGCCGTAAATGAAGCCTTTCACCACTTCTTTTATTTTCCTGTGCGTTGTGATGAACAACACCTCGCGCGGATCGCTCGCTGCACTATTTCCGTGCTATGGTGGGCTCCATAACTCCTCTGGCATGTACAACTACTGATTGGCCTTAACTCCGCGCCCGCTAACTCCGTAACTGCGGTTAGCTGTAACTCCCTGTTACCTTTCAACCTCGGCTGCAAAAGTAATGTAACGCTCCTCTAACTCGCCAACTGCTGATTAAACCTTAACTCATAACTCCGTTAAATTCTTTCTACATAAAAACCCCACCAGATAATATTCTGGCGGGAACACTCATTAAACGTATCGGCATGCCGGGCTCTTTGACATTTTACGATTTAATTAAATGTCGCTGTTACATCATCAGCTCCGATGAAATCTTCGCTCGTCTGCTGCCGGCGGCGGGGTTCACGCTACGCGGAAGTCGTCACGTGGACAGTCTCCGGCGGGGCGACGATCTCGAGGGGCGACGCTCACTGCACGCCTCAGGCTCGGGCGCGCGATATGGCTGCAATGTGGGAGCCTATTCAAGCGGCTTCACATCGTGTGATCGCCTTCGTAACCTGCGTCAACAGATTCGAACGTCTCACTCTATTTCGAAGTGTGAGCAATCGCTTCTTTAGCAGAATCATGGCTGACCATAAAAACATCTTGACCCCCGCCATCGTAGTGAACAGCTGCTGATGTACAATCTTAGCCGTTGCGGCATCAATGTATCGCTGTTGGAGCCGAAGTGTATGCTGTGACCTGCCATCGGCCTCGTGGTGACCAATCGCCTGTGCGTCTGCTGGATGCTCACGAGACGACTCTTTGGGGTATCGACAGTCTGCGATGACGCAGTTCATCTCGGCATCGATGGTCTTCATCGTCTCATTCGTGAATATGCGACCGGCAAGTAATGATCCGTCGCAATATGTCCGTTTGTGTTGCGGTCAACCGTTCATTAACCAGTGGTTTCAGAGATGTCTCCTCACAGGATGTCGCTTTAAAATAACGTGTATCCGGTTCTTAATCGAACCGTAACAATTCCTGTTAGAGATGATGATAGACACGCCTGCATCCGGCAATTCACCACACACGCTGCCGCGTTGAACAGGTATCGCTCGCGGGCTGTCGCACAAAGCACGCCAGGTAATGACCGACTACGCGTGAAATGGTGAGGCCAGTGGCACGATATTCTCGTTGCTGCGCCATCAACCAACTTTCATCCATCTTCTTCGAGGTACGTAAACAGCATTTCGCCGATGAAGCTTCTGACCGGTCGTCAACGATCTTTCTTCCGTCAAGCTCTAATAAACGACGCGTGCGTCGCCGCGGCATCGCCGTAACGGCTGTCGGCGTAACGTCTGTGTGTCATGCTCGGCAAGGGCGGCGATGTTTGTCGAAGCCACTTGCGATTAACCGTGGCGTCATTACAATTCGACGACGGTGCTGCATCCTCGTCGTTTGACCGTCATTGTAGTCGCGTTCTTCATCGGTTTGCAATGTGCAACGCACGCATCGAACGATAACCTCGTGACGGCGATGGGTCATTCGAGGAAACCTCCTCGACATCGATGGGTTATCTTTCGTGCGACAATCATGCTCAGGCTAACTCGAAGGTTAGTTTAGCATACTCACCGTTAATGACGGTCTAGTGTAATGTTCGAATGGATGACCGTGCGGCAGGCAACAAATCTGCTGATGCATCTGGTCTTCATCGAATAAGCGCGTTCCTGATCGCGGTGTCTGATGGGGCAATGGACGAGGCACGGTCGCTGGGCTGCGATATGATGTTGCTACCTTCGCGGCAGTAAAACCGCAGGGAGCGACCCGCACTTGGTACTTTTCCATGCTGTTAACGGTTACCGGCATAAAATCGGTTACTGGACAGCTTCCTTGGCTGCGGTAACGAGGTGGCTAAAGCACTGTGATGTACGAAGAGAATAGCAGCGCCATCAATGTGTTTGGCAACGCTTTCCGCCATCTCGTCCGTAATGGTTTCTTCCATCAATGAACAGACCCTATGATGATAATCTAAATCTAAAAAGGTGTTGTTTGTTTCCATCTTATATCAGAAATCGGGGTAAATACCATTTAAAACGGAGATGAAGAAAACATATATATTTTGTTTTACTGATTTACTGTATCTTCTGATCGCAAAGACATCTTATTAGTGAAAATATCACGGTATTCTGGGTATGTGCTTTCTTCTCTTAAAGAAAAATTTCATTGTCGGAAATAATGCGAACGACTCTTGTGTATTTTGAGCATGATTTGAACGGACCTGTTACCGATGACCAGGCAGGCTGATTTCGTTCATTCGACGAGACTATCGTCGCTACGTGCGAATCGGAGTATGCGACTGTCGCCGTCGTCCGCAGGCATCACTGTTAAAACTCTTACGATGTCATACAGCCGACGTGGCTGAAATGAGCTCACGATGAGTCAGGGAGTGCTGTGCAATGGTTCTTCGAGCACAGATTCGCGATTGGCTGGTAATCGGCGGAGGCGATGACGCCAGCGGTGCTCAATGCTGAAGCTGCTGTGGTGCGGTGAAAGGCCCGTAACGCCATCGCGGTATGCGCTGTTCGAACCGTCTGCGTGAACGTAACTCTTGCTCGATCCGCGGTAGAAAGATGTTCGGTGTTCGCTAACAACAACGAAGCTGGGACCGCGTGCCGACGCGACATCTGCGCAATGTGCTGTTGAAGGCAAAGTGTGCGCCGTCGAAGCGAGAACATAATCGAACGTCGGTGACGCAAAATGAGGCCACGTCGGGTATCGGTAATACCCGACAATAAGGGTATACGTAATGACCTGAAGGGGCAAAATATTGCTCGATTCCCGTGGCGGTAACGCCGCGCATCATGATCTTTACGCGGTATACAACGCCGCTCGAAGCGAAGTACCGGTCCAGCGCCCGATCCCCGACAGGCGCTGCGGAAAGCGTTTCATTTTCTGCCGTGGATATGTTCGTTCATGACGAGCGGCGCCAGCTCTGCTTTGCTGTAACGTTCAAACCATCGACGTTCTTCGATCGCCAGAATGTTTCTAAAAACGTGATGCTGAATTAACGATATTGACGCAACTGGCTGTCTTTAAAACCGAAACGATCTGTTACCGACTGCACCTGACCAAAAATAACGAAACAAACCGGCGAGGCAATGCATGCTGGCTCTGGGTGTGCGCCCGCTGGTCATTTCGCTCGTTGCCCTGGCAATGCGGCGACATTCGCTCGACATCGGCGATGCGAAGCTGCTGCGACTTCGTTGTTTCATCGTGCTTACTGTTACGAACGAAAATAACGAATTGCTCGTTGTTGATGTGAACCAGGGAGCCTGCCGCGCACCTGCCTGGCGGCTTCGGCGTTTGTCATTGTTTTAATGACGGGCGCGTGCGCGCGGAGCTCGATAATGCGTATGTTCGGTCGACGGCGCGTATCTGTTCGACTTCGACGTGCTGCAACTGTTGCTTTCAACTATCGGCTGAGATTAGCTGCGTTGACTCTTGGTTCGTTGGACCTGCTGAACGGATGGCACCTGAGCAGGCGACTCAATCGGCCAAGGCGTGCGTCGTGCGACTTTATGCAAACTCGTTGGCACTGCCGTCGCCGTGACCGCTGCGGTGTAGTCTTCCTGCTGCTGGCAGCTCTGCTGGTTCATCATGGAAGCCAATAAACGCACCGACCTGTGCGCCGTTCGGCGACCGCCTGTGTATCCACAGGCACGTTTGATGTTTGCTCGGCTGCGTTGACGGATGATGGTGATATGAAAGCGGATGGCGTGCGCCAACTACGCGCAATCGATGATTGCTTCACTAACGCCCGGCACGGCGCGGCGAGACAAACAACGTTGGCAAGCGCGCCTGGTACAGTCCGTCGGCTTAAGCAATAACCGCCTGCGGGCATGTGCTGCCAACGGTATCGCCAACCCTCGCGTTTGTGCTGCCGCTGGGGTGGTCTGGCAATACGGTGGGCGGCGCGCGGTCAACGTCCGCGAAAGGATAACGAGACGACCGATACGATCGGGCGTTGATCAGCCGCCTATAACGGTATTGCGGTCGCGGCAAAGCTGAAAACGTCCACTGTCAAAATGAAAACGCACTAAGCCTGGCACCGCAGGCATAACTGATGGGCGATCGTTTGTCGCGCCAATATGCTCGGGTGAGCGTGGTTTAACCCGGTCGGCGGTTGTTCGCCCACCCTCGATATCTAAACCGTAGGACTACCGGAATCAATACGATAAAGCACAAATTTCGAAGCCCTCAACGTGAAATGATTTCCTGCGGCAAAGTGCGGCCCCATCGTTCACTGCCATAACCGTTGGATGAACGTGCCGGTCGACGTTTGAAGGCTGAAACGATCGTCATGTTCCGTCTAAATCGTGGCGTGACGCGCGAAGCCCGAAAATGACTGCATGATTGACGTGCCAGGTGCCCACGCGAGATGCTCATCGAAACGGGTGCGGTGCATCAAGCAGCGATCATCGGAGCCTCTGTGGAACTCGAAGGCAAGCTCTGGTGGCACAGCCGACATCTTTGTTTTGGGTTCGAGATACAAAGATAACAGAAATAATTCCTTGACCACTGGGTTTGTGTGTTTTCCCTTTGCAGGCTTAAATGATCAGAGCAGGAGTTCACTATTTCAGGTTATTGATGTGCAGGCATCATATCATGGCGTGTTTACAGGCAACTGATGACCAGGCGCAAGGCAAACGCCTGGCTATCGGTGTTTTGATTTGTTGGCAAAGGTACTCTGCCGTCTGTCGCCGTTATCGGGCGCTGGACGATGATCATATCTTTGTCGTGCAGAAAAATGGCACTAAGGAACCAGCACCATTTCGCCTTACGCTGGTGGTCGCGACTACGATATTGACGCGGTACGTCGGTAACGTTGCAGGCAATGATACGCAAGGCTGTTTATTTTTGTGATGAACCGCAACTTTCCTTTATGCTGCCAAAGCGGCAATGTTGTGAAATCAAAGCTGGCGTTTGTGGTGGCCTGAGGTCGGATTATTACGCGATCTGTTGACTATGATTCAGGCGTCGGCCGGCCGGTCGAGGCCGCCCTGGGCAAAGACCGCTGATTGTTTAACCGTGGCTGTTGAATGCGGCGGGGATAACCCGGACGAACAACCATTCACGCGACTCCGATGAGGTAATTGACGCCGTGGTCGGCAACATGCTCGGTGGCAACCCAGCCGATACATGCAGCCGGGAAGATTGAGCGACGGCGTTTCGCAATCATCTTTCTTATGCGAGCCTCGGCTTCAGACGCGAGCTTCTGCCAGGAGACGGGCGCCTGGCGTATGTTGCATAGATGGCGTCGTGTTTTTCTGTGCGTTTTAAACGGGTTGTCTTTGCCGTTGAGACTCTTATTTTGCGTCCTTTAACTGCTGATGTGCTATCAGGCGCTGACTGGGCGTGTGGTGCCTGCCCGTCGGTTCGCTTGCATGAACGGCTCGGCACGTTCTGGTACCGCCATGGTAGACGTTATGACAGGGCAGTGAACGATGATTGCTCGACCGTCGTGATATTCGTTGCTGAACGTATCGAGGCTGCCTGGCTGATTGTCAGACAACGATAACTTTCTGTGTTGCAATGACATCGTGAAGAATATTCTGTTCGTGGTCGGTGCAAGCAGACGCGGGCAAGATATTTTGATTCCTCGTTCTCCGACAGAGATGAAGCCATTCAGCGTGATGCTGGTGCTGCAGCCATGAACCGGCGACGCTGTGCAGGCTATGTATTGTAACCGTGTTGATGTGGTTGTTATGGCATTCTGGGCTTGAGCAGAGACTCAACCGTTGTGATTTTGTGGTCGCTATGTCGCCTCAACATTCTGGTCACGCTGCAATGTAAGCTGCTATTTTGTAATCATTGTGCGTTAACGAGATTCTTTCACCCTCAAGTATTATCTTCCGCAACATTGAATTATTATGGAAATGATGCGGCTTCCGTGTGATGTGGTGCCGTTCGCTGCTATGTGATTGGCAATAACGGTCTGACGATATGCATCGGCCTGGTGGCTGTCAGCCGTCGGGCGATAACGGTATCCGCTCATCGCTATGCCGCTTGCTGGTTTAAGGGGCAATGAATGGCATCGGAGCGATGGTTTCATTCGACGGTATGAATGTGCGGGCGTTCGCGGTGCCTCGCGCCAGCGGGGCTAACGCAACACTGCCTGTGGTTGTTCGCGCATTTATGATATGGCTAAAAATGAAACGGAAGGCACAGGCGTGGCGAACGCCATCTTGCCGACGAATGACGATGGGCGATGTTCGTATCGGACGCAGTGCTGATGTGATATTGACTATTCGATGTGGGGTTAACATTCAAGATTGTCTTCTTCTTTGAGTGATCAGCGGGCGCGGTAATGCGCTGACAACGTTGAAAAACGTTAATAAACATGAATACCGTTGGAGGCTATTGAGCAAGAACGGCGGCTGCTGCGCGAAATTGAAAGGACGCTATGGACGAACTCATTTGCCGACGCGGAGATTGAGGTGGTATGGACGGGTTGCGGCGTATCGGCGGAAATATCAAATACGGGGTGTGTTTCTCTCAGGCTGGCGCTTTGGTTTATTGTCTGGCTGAATCGTTCGTGGCGACGTGCTATGCATCGGGCGTAAAGGCGGGCTGAGGCCGACGGCGCGGGTCTGTCTTCAGTTGGCGGCAGGGGTGGTGACAGACGGTGATGACAGCTCGCGTCGTGGTGCAGCCAGGCGTTTCATCGACGTTTCTGATGACGTTACTGGTTTACCGCGCCGTCGATAACTTTACCTCTTTAATCGGCAACCAGCTGAACGGTACGGCTGGCTATGGGTGTCTTCGCCATGCAAGCGTGTGCGCACGGGACTGATGCTATCGGCGCGATAGTCGTCCGGCAGGCGTATCGTGCCAGGCGCTGTGGCTGCGCCGGTATGACGGATGGTGCGTGACGCCGATCCCGTGGTGCTGCCAGACGAACGACCTCGTCGACTGTTTTACGGTGTTCAATATCCCTGTGGATTACGCATCGTCGGGCAACACAAGCGGGACTTCGTCGAGTCGATATTGGCTGTAACACAATGTGCTGACCGTGTTGCCTCTTCGGTGCGGGCGCGATAATGGTTGAATGAAGAAAAGAACGCATACCTGACGTGTGCGTTTTATCTTTGCGCGTTATAACTACGTAAAATGAACCAGCCATGGTACAAACTATGACTGGTGACCCTGTGGTAACTTCGTCGTTGCATTAATAAATTGATGTTACAGGCGACCGTCATTCCTGCGTTGATGATTCCACGTTACCTCGTCCGTCGTTGACGCAGGTATTAACTTTGACGGCATCGTGGTCGGCGAGCGGGCATCGGCTGCGTTGGCCTGTCTCCCGATATTCAGCAATGGTGTTATGAACATTGCCCGCCAGCGGGCTTAGATGCTGCCCGGCTACCGCGGATGGCTGAATCACGAATACCGGCAATCCGTATTCCTCGTTCTGAACCATCCGGATTTATTCGACAAGTATCGACATCGCACGGCGGCTCTGACGTCTTCGTTGATGCTCGCCGTTCACTGTCCACGCTTCAATGGTGTTAGACGTCCGACCTGTGAGCGAACCATATTGACACAGGGCGTGTTTTGTGTGCGGCGGGCTGAGGAGTTCATCGCGACGATGCCATTTGACGTTTGCGACAGGCATATCAGTGCGGCAGTTCATGACCGGCAGGATTTATGATTGCCGACGTCGATGAGATGATGACCGATGTGCCGGGCGCGAAGATGGCACGGCGGCTGGTGTGCCATGTCGTTTAACGGCCGACGACGACACGGCCTGTTTGTGGTTGCTGATCGTGTTGAAACGTGGTTGGACCGGTGCGGATGCTGGTGGACGCTCTGCCCACGGCGCGGTGAGGCCTGAGGCGGAGCAGAGGCATGATGTGACAGGCGTCAGGACATGTTTATTCAGGTACCGACACAACGGTCTCGCCGTTTACACCGATAGCATGAATACACTCGTCGCCTTGTCACTGCAACACTCTAATATTCGTATTATGTTCTCAAAATGAAAGTGTAAAAGGCAAAATGGCCTCTTGATTGTTAAAATATGAAAACAATCACCTGAATCATCGGCAACGGTAAAACTCGAACCGGATTGAACCGGTACCATTGTTACAAGTGGCGGTTGCGCTGCATATGTCGAAGCGGTCGCGAAGGAGGAAACGTGGTCATGTCGAAACAAACATACAGGGCGGAACAGCATTGAGACGAACGCAGGCGCTTCAGCGGGCAGACACTACAAATGAATGGCATTATGAAAAGCCGGCGAACTTTATGACGAACTATTCGAGGCTGACGTCGAAAATTTGGTGGCATTTGAAATATCGCGCCTGGTATCGGCGTCGTCAATAAAGACCAAGAGGACAATAAAATAATCACACAGATGAAAGTAGACAAAGAGATAAAGTCGGTAAAAATGTTTGTCGTTCTTTACTTTTGCACCCATCTTTGCTTTTCGTGTCGGCAAAATCGTTAAAGATGCGCAATATACGGTGCTTTCCATTACGAACGCCGTTTGTCGTGCTGCCCGTGAACATGCGGCTCTCCTGACGGATAATATTATAACGTATATTCGCGTATAAACATCGTGTCGTGTCATGCGTTCGGTATCAGGTCACTGTCCGTTTTACCAGTAGAAGATGGGGAATCCGCGTTGTTCTGCGTATTGGGCTCTTCTTGGCGACCGGACGCTGTTCATCGTGCATTCTGGGCTGATGGCATGGTTGTGTGAACGCTCTTCATGCATTGGTCATGTTGCGTGACGGTGTTCGTGGACGGCAAATGTCTTCGGCCGACGGCTGCTTTCGCCCACGAAGTTTAACAAAACTTCGCCAACGTTCTCCGTCGATGTTACGTTGTTAACTCTCACTCGCGTGGTGCCGAGCGTCGGCGTTAAATCCGGGCTATCTTCGAGATGGTACTCCCGACGTCGGCTGTGTTTGCGTCAAACCTTTCGTCGGTGTTACCAGTATTTTTGTTGGGAAGGATGCGTGGCGCAGGATGCGGTCGATCGGCGATGGTGCTGCCTGTTGCTTGTTCTCGGTATTGGCTGGGACGAATGGTGCCGGCGCTCCCATGTCTCCACGAAGGGCGACGTGAAACAGTATGGCACAACTGAATATGGCGCAGTAAACCATGATTATGGTCCGTTATCAGAACGTTTAACGGCTGCTTTATGTTTGAGCTGGAATGCGCCGTAAGCCAGCTGCTGTCGTTATTTGTGGGCGGCACTGCGTTAATCATTATGGCCAGAAGGGTGCGTGTCGTGCGTAACTGCGGGCTGGCGTCTGACGGCAAGCACGGTATAAGCTCGCCATTGAGGCTCGGGCGCCATTCTCAGAACTGACTGGTGCTGTGCTGTTGAGCGTTATTTTATTCTCATTTTGATTGTAACGTGCTGTGGTGCAGAGATTTTACGCTTGCTGTTTGTATGACGGGGTGCTGTTTGGACAATGTCTGTTGACCGCTTCGACACTCGTGCGCCAGCCCTGTTCGGGCGTGACGTTAGCAATGCTCGTCTCGGCTTTGAACTTCGTGGCTGTCGGCACTCTGTTGCTCTTTGCGGCAACTGCTGATGACAAGCGCGATATTCCCGCTTATTGAAACGATTTAAACAATCTTGAAAGTGGGGATGAGTTAAGTGCGTTTCATCGAGGAAGTTGAGAGATATGAGTTGAAACTTCGTAGAGTTAAAAGGGATTAGGGAGATGGGCATCGAGGTTAAGGAATTAAAGGCGGAGTTGACATTTTACGTGGTTTTTGTCTGTGAATTTACAAGGCAGGTAAACTCGTTGCGTTAAGTTGTGTACTAACAGTTTAGCTTTGGTTACGCCTGCTGATGAGGCTGTAATGCCGTGCGACCGTCGAACGATGTGTACGACGGTCGCAGTGCGGGTACTCTGGCGACAACGTGCCGACCGCCATACAACGGCGAGAAACGAGCGGTTTGTTCGAACGAAACAAACTCGCCGTCGGCACTAACGGTCGTCGCCAGTCCTGCGAATCATGCTGTGTTCGAAGCGGATCAGCGAAGCGCGTTCGGCGACATCGGCTGATGAGCGTCGCCAAATGACCGCCAGTACGAGCGACCGCGGCAAATCTCGTCCGTGCTACCTATGCCGGGCAACGCAGGCTCTTTCTGCGATCGGTTCGCCGCGATCGCGTTTTCACGAAGTGTCAGACCCATCTAAATCGTTATGCGCGTGGCGGCGTGGTCGGTGCAACGATCGTCATGCCGCCTGTTCATGAACGGTTGCCCCGCACGGCCAGGATCCGTCGTTAATCTCCGCGCGGGCTGTGGTGCTTGACCGCTGGACTGTCACATGCCCGGACCGCAGTGGCAATCAAAACAGACGTATCAATGTTGATGACCGGATATTTCGGCTATCGTTGCAACGTTGTCCGGACGCAGGCCGTTAAGCACGCTGCGGCGTCGTAACGGTAGCAGCCGCATAAACGATGGTCGCTGGTGAAACGACCGTCAGGCCAACGAAGTTCGGCAATAACGGTGTGGGCAAACGTTGGCTCGTACGTTTGCGCAAATGCTGCGGTAATCGATCTGTCGTTATTTTGCGGTATCGCGGGCCTCTGTGGACGCGACGGGCTGCTGTAACGCAGGCCGTCGGGACTGGGATTGAACTTCGTTTAAACGGCGACTCGCTACCGTCGTTGAATGGAAAGAGCAGACCATCTGATGGTACCTGCTACCCGACGGATAAAAACGCCGGTAACAACGTGCGTAGATGCAGACTCATGTACGACAATAGCAAACAATCGTCTCTTCGAACATAACGTCTCGCCGTGAGCTGGGCAACCGTCACCAGCCCGTCGTTGATTGAACGCGGCGAGGCGAACGCAGATGCGTTTCTGCGGCGGTGAGACGGCGTGCTGGAGCCGCTTCGCCCGTAAGTAGACCTGATTACAGACCTGTGGCGAACCAGGTGCGTGATGACTTTCCGTGGTTACTGAACGGGCGATGAACGTTCAGCGCACGGCGTACCAAACAGCGGCTAAGCGTGTTGCGCCGTGCTGGCTGGTTCGCTGGCGACAGCTTACCGCCCGTCAGGTCACCTGTTAGAGATGTCGGAATGGTGGACGCGCGATGCGCTCGTTTGGAAACAGATTCGGTTTCGACGACGATATGGGCGCGTAGGTTACCGTTGCTATGGCGACCGACGCATCTTCGCCGGTGGTATGGTATGTGGGCCGTGCGGGCTGACGCTACTGGGCGGGAACGGCGGGTGCTGGAACGGTGGTGCGGTGGCGAAGATATTTTCGGGGCGAGGAAGAGACCCGCGTGTTTGACGAAAATGCGAGAAAGAGCAATTCTTCTAAAATGTGAAAGATGGTGTTGAGCAACTGGTTATTCTCGGTTTTATCCGTATTGGTATGTTATATGCTGAATGACAGCAATGCTGCTTTGCGCTGAGACCGAGCACACCGCTTGGTGGCGGGAACTGATTGACTCGTCACGTTTGTATTAACACTGCTGCACAGTGCCACGTTCATGCCGCTCGCGCTGAGGCAACTCCGGCGCAGGCGAGGGCTCGCAGGCTGCGTGGGCGGGCGTTGAACCTTGACGACAGCACTATATGAGCGGTGCAGGTCTGCCGGCGATGGGCGTCGACCGTCGCATCGGCACGGCGGTCGTTTGACCGAATGAAGACTGTGGGCATTTTTCTTCAATGACCGGGAACAATATTAACTCTTTTTCGTGCCACGCTCTTCGGCAATCGTGGGCAGCATAAACAGTTCGTGTTGTCGGGCGTTCAATCGATGATGGAGGACTTCTGGTTGTCGTCCCGTACCGTAAGAAGATGACTGTTTCTTTGCCTTACTGAAACGTTGTTTGGCGTATTGTGGCGTTGCTCAAGGTGAAATGGTTGCGGTTGTTGATTCGGTGTTGGTGAAAGGACTCTTGCTTTCTGTAAAACGGCCGACGGCAAGCTCCGAATCGTTCGAACCTCGAATATGGGCATCAACTACTCTATCGATCGAAAAAATGATTATGTCGTTGTTGACCGATATAACTGCAGTCGACTTGTCGCTGCTGTGCGACGCCGCAACGTTTTGGCAATAAACCTGCCGTGGTCTGGGTTTCTATCGTCGGCAATGACAGTGAAGGGGTCATTAACCGGCAACCGTATTGTTCGCGAAACCGCTGTATACGAAGATGCGCTTTGTTGCCGGACACTAACACTTATCGCGTCTTCCATGTACAAACAAAATATTAACCGCGGTGGCGCAAACATGGCATGTACATAAAGTTCATCTTGAAGACCTGGGCCTGCTGACCCGTCGAACATCGAAGGGTGTTGGGGCTGACTGTTTCCTGGGCCGTGAGATTGTGAGCCGGCCACGGAAAGCGTTTGCGGCATTCATTGGCAAATGAGCGTCGAGATTCGGTATATTTTGTGTATTACCCTGATCGAGAAGCAAACATTGTGCAGCTCGGCTGCCAATGGTAATGTGTGGACAACGGTTTCGGCTGTTATCGTGAAGGCCCATTATATTACATCAGCCTGAACTCGTTATCAGTGTGGGGCTGAGTTGACGGTCCCGTTGATGCGGTGAACGTTTTCGTCGCTGTCGTGGCTGGGCCTTGTCGACTCGGTCGAACAGGGTTTGAGGTTTACTGACGACGACTCTTTGATAAGGTTTGAGATAAAGGCGGGGCGGACGGGTGATCCGCGGGTGTTCGAGGCTGTCATCAGGCTCACGGTCCGTATGATCGCGTGGCGCGTTCTGAAGGGGGCTGATGTGTGTTCCCGTATGAAGGAAGGTGGTTAGTCACTGCAACCTATCACTGATGTGTTGAATGTTGTGCAATATGCGTGATGGACGAAGTCATGCGGCGGAGATGGTAAGGCAAAGGCAACGATACTGTTGTAACGATGAGGAATTGCCTGTGCTCATGGGGTGATGGGCGAACCCGAGCTGACCCGTTGACGGTTGTTCGTGGAAATGAACATTCGGTTTGACGGCTGGAAGGTCGTTAACTGCAAAATGGACGACGGCAAACAACGCGGTCTTCAACACCGAAATCGTTCAGGCTCTTCTAGCGGCGATCGACGAAATACTACTGAAACCGTCAGAAGGCAGTGAAACCAACGCAAACCCCGTATGCGCATCGATGCCAACGGTCGATGTTCCGGGCATCTGTTCAAGATAGTCGCTCTCTTTGATGTGGGTTCGTGACGTCATGGCGCAATAAAAGCGATTTTGAGTTTCTGGTGGCGATCGATAGCGTACTGCTAAACGAAGGACAGACGAGACGTTGAAGTCATTTATTCGTTACAGTGCATTTATTTTGAACGTTGAAGAATTGAGCGTTAATCGAAACGGTCGCAACGCCATTGGGAGCAGGTTCGAGCATCTAACCGATATGCGTGGGTGAAAATGGCATTGGCTGTGGTGGGCTGAACTGCTGTATAATTCCTGGTGGACGAACCTGAAAAAGTAACGCGAAACTCGTACGGGCCCTGCTCGCGAACTGTTTATGATGCCGACGTTTTAGCAAACCGACGGGCTTCACGTTGTAACCTTCTGATGGAGCATCGTACGCAAATGCACGAACTGGCTTTGCGACGCACCGGCGTTGCAGCATCGACGATGGAAAGTGTTAGCTCGAAAATATGCGTAATGTGGTGTGATGAATGTCTTTGAATATGGACTCGATTCAATAAACATATCTTTAACGACCGGCGATCGCGCTGTTCTCATAATGAGCAAAAGAGATAGAATGCCGACCGCAAAGGCCAGTTGATTCTCTGTCGTCATAATCTGTATCTTATTGAACGCAGGACAAATATCTTGCCACAAAAGCACGTGCGCACATCTTCGCCAATGAACAGGGTGAGCAGGGAATGGCGATTAGAACGACTGTAATCGAAACGTGCAGTGACAACGGCGGCGGACGCGACTATGCGAAAGTTCAAACGGCACGATGCGGCGTTGTAACGCTGCGTGTGTTGACCTTGCGCGTAATGATGTATGGTTTGCTTGATGACTCGGCGCAACCGCGAAGACTTCGGTATCATTATCCGCGTAATCAGGTGCAATGTGAAGATCATTGAAGGTTTTGTCGGGCGACGATACCACTCGCCGGAAGACTGGCTGGTATTAGTGATGGTTGATATCAGCGAACAGATATTGAACGGCAGATCGACTTTCGCCCGTAATCGTCGTCCGGCTACGACCGATAAAGATATATTATCAGGGAAGATGTTCGATGGCATTCGGTCGTTCCTCGTGCAGAATGCACCTCATGATGAAACGAAGATGAACAGTTCTGGCCGCCGGGCTTCCGTGACGCATCGGGCAATCGTCGTCCTCGAGAAAACAATGAGGTTCCGTCGTTGGTCGTTAACGGAGCAAGTGAATGGTTTACCCTGGTGGTATGCGGTCAGACATCCTGTCCGTGGGCGTCGGAAACCGACCTGCTCAAAAAGGACTATCGTGGTTCGAAAGCCGACGCCGTCATGTGCGTGCGCGGTGGCGTGAGGACGCGGTTCGACCGCGGCGACGCCGTTTGGTCGTGGACACTGGCGTAACTACGGATGTCGCGGCTGCTGGGCAACGGAAGATTTGATCGATGGCCTCGCGGGAGGCTGGAAGCAGGCAGTGAACGGTGGCGTCGGGCGATTGGAAGTCGCGGTGAGCAAACCCGCTGATTTAGGGCGATGAACCGACTTTCTGAGGTTGAGCGCCATGGCTCGAAAGAAGAATAACTGATAAAATGCTGGAACGGTCTTTATCATTTCGTTAAGTGGCAAAACCAACGAGATTATTGGCTGTGTGACGTAACGACGCGATCGTTGCGCATCGGTCGGCACTAAGAGACGTTTGAACGCTCTGACCTCTCATTCATGATCACAGGCACCTGAACTGCCGTGTTGTGTTCGGCGAATGGCGAACCCGCTGTGTTGCGGCAATTCTTGGTTGTCGTCGTCAGGGCCTCGACTCAGTGTATTGGTTGTGGTGGAGATGTAACCGGCAATGACGGAAGCAAGTTATAAGGGAGTGTAATGTTCCTGGGCACAGATGAGTTCGAAACCGTTTATGGAGGTGGCTGTCCGGCGAATGCAACGGTGATCGGGGTATCGAAGACCATGGGAAAATGCCCGTATGCGTGGGGAAGATCGATAACTCGCGACGTCAGCAGGTCACGGTGACGACCATTCCGCGGCTGAGACGCTGCCGTGAAGAGCGTTATCGAGAGATAACGCCGGTTGTCAGCGTATGCCAAACTGTATCGACCAGTTGAGCGTTCAGGCTGACCGAATCGATAACGCTGCAAAACGAGCTGCTGGCATAACTTCGACTTTACGCTGATCCACGGGCAAACCTGTCGTGTCAGTCTGCGCCCGTATATGGTATGACACAGGGGCAACATTATTCACTGGAATGGTGGCAAATACAGATCGGTTTGATTCTTAACGTCGACTGTGATGAAATGAAAGTGGCTCATGTAATATGGTGCCTTATTTCCATGATATTGTCCGAACGGCTTTTCGGCGATGGCGGGCTGTCGCATTCGGTGCCACTAAAATAATCGTTGGTGACGACAAAATCGAGAACTGGGCGGGCGAAGACGCTAAATTCTGTCAGACGTTTTCGGGAGAAATGAAAGGCGACCCAGCAGAGGGTGGAAGCATTCCTTTCAGTAGCAACCGAGAACGGATTGATCGTCGAGGCAGATGATGGCAACCCGCTGGGTCGCGGCAGATGATACGCGAAAGATTGGTGCGAAGAATTGAAAAGTGAGTGACTTGTGTTGCACGCCGCTGTTTTTATGCTGGCTTATCATCAACGAACTGCTTTCGGCTTTTCGGCCACTTGTGCGCCGTCGCCGTTATGATGTTTCATGTTTCTGAGCGTGACGCCTCCTCCCAAGGCCCAAATGCCAGACTAAGCCGCAACGACACCGGCTCTCAAACATGGCATCAATGAGTTGATGGCGACGGATCGTGAAACGGTGGTCAATGCGTGATGTCATGCACGGGCCGGTTTGTGTGGAATAGTGGCGCAAGCCGCTGCCCGCTCGCCTGTTCATGCGTCGAGCGTCTGGCTGCGGGCGGTGACGCCCAGCGCCTGAGCGGGCCCGGCATGTTCGGCGTGCACTGGCTGATGCGACGTGTTCTGTTCACTGATGCCGGGTCGCCGCGCAAACAATGGATGTTGCAAAAGAGCAACGACGATAATCTGGTGGGCGCAATCAGGTGGATGAGCTGCTGGCCATCATTCAAAGATGCCAAAAATGGCACAAAGGCGGCTGATGGAATAATCACGCGCGGTGTGAACTTATCGCTATTTAAGGCGTCAGGCTGCTATTTCGGTGTGAGCAATCCGGCATGGCTGATGATTAATCTGGCACGCAAACAGCACAAACTGACATCCGCATCTGTAAAGGCGGTATGCTGATAACCGTGGGCGGCTGCTGTGCCATCTGGCGTAGCTAACCATATCGGGCTCTGGTTTCTGTGCTATGGAGATATTACTGGTACCAAACAGCCATGGTAGTATCTGCGTGATCGTGATAACCCGCTCCTGTCGCCAATGCGGGTTCTGGGCCTGTGGGCAGTGATCATGGAAGCCTGAGAGGCTGACTGGGCTGGTGCGGTTAAGGTGGCTGCCCTCGCCCGCCGGTGGGCATTTCGGGCTACGCGGGTGAGGTAACGCGCGCAGTGACTGCTCATGGTGAGGCCGTGTCACCATTTCTGATTCTTCAAGGTCAGATATTATGAAACACTGTGCCGAGGTCAACTCGTGCTGCTGCGGCAACGGCAGGCTCCTGCGCCTGACCGTGTTGCCTCGCTCACGGTGCCGTGGTGCGGCGTGCGTGGATGGGCTGCCGTTGGGCGCCTGTGTTGTCGTTGATTGAACAGTGGTGGCCGATCACCGTCGTACAGTTCGGCGGGTGCTGTACGTATCTCTGCAATAGAACGATATTTCGAACTGCTCGGATATCTTGTATAAGCGCAGCGAAATCTCGTAACTTCGCGCGATATCGACATGTTAGTATGATTAGGGTATTTCATTACTGATACGTGGACAGATGGCTTCGTGGTAAAATGATGACCGTCGCGTATCGGCTGGTTTCTGATCCGGGCGCTGGGGTTGGCTGATGGTGAAGTGTCGTCGGGCTGAACTGTCTGGGCAGTAAAATCGAGCTGATATGGTGATCTTTGTAAGGCGTTCGGCGTCAGATCGAGATGCCGAGATAACGGTGATTTTGAACTCAAACTGCCGTTGTCGCTCTGCCAGGCACGGTATCTTGATCTGGCGTTACCGGGCTATATGATCGCCGGCGCGATATCGCTGAGACGGCGTTTCTCAGGACGGAAAGCGGTGGGTCGCCGAAAACAATCGGGGCCGTTCTGTTCTGTTCATGGAATGTATCTTTGAATGTACGAATAAGATATTTTAGCTAAAGCCATGAAGTGAGTTGATTAATCCTTTCGTGCTGCGTTCACGAACTTTCTCGTGCTGTCTGATGTTCGCACTCTTCGCTCCCAGCTGTCCTCGGCGTCGCCGGTGTTGTGCCCGGTGTCGACAGCCGGCCAGACTCACAGGCGGGCTCAGGCAGGAAGTTGTTCTGGTGCCTGCCTGAGTACCTGAAACACCATCGAATAACGTTAACTGTGAAAGGTGTGGTGGCACAAATGAGGAGATACCGTTCTTCTGACTGTTCTCAGGCATGCCGTGCTCGCTTCTTCTGATGTGTACCACAACGTCGGATATTTCAGAGTGGTGTAACGTTTGAGACAATTACGACGAGTTCGGTGTTGCCAGCTCGGTCGTTCACAACGGCGATGCGGCGTTTCACCAAGCCAATTTACCGTCGCAAACGCGGTTTTCTTCGCCGTAACGACGGCGTTGAAGGCTGCCAGCGGGCCGCCGCGGCGGCACTGTCGCCGATAAACTCGGCCAACGCCGTGGGTGCCCATCGAAGCCGCGTAACAACAGGCTGTGGGGTGTGGCTGACGGCTGTGCCGTGACACTGTAATGACCAGCTGCTGGGCGGTGGTATGGTGCAGGCAACGTGAAACACGCGGCGGGCGTGGTGGCCGCGATGAAAGTTCGATGGTGCTATGACGACACGGACGGTGTGGCGGGCCGCGATAACACGATGTGCAACGCGACGCGAACAACTGCACAATAGATTTGATCGCTCGCAGACTGTTACTGCGGCAAGATTAAGGACAGATGAGTACGCGCGATAATCGTACAGGTGAGGCCTGCTGCACGAACGACCACACGGTGTGATTGACCGTACTGCCGGCGCGGCTGTTGCGCGCGTAACGAGCTTATCGTCGTTGCTGTTACGAATAAACAGCTAAACAGTGCCATTGTGATATGGCACATCTGTTGTCTTCGATAGTATCTTTGTTGACGGTATCCCGAAAAGTCGCGCGCCTGCTCGTTGCCATATTGCTCGTGTGGCGACCGTCATGCGTCGACCGGCAACCGTGGGCGATACCACGGCAATATTACTCGGATGACCACGACGGCTGCATCTGGCGGAACGATGACCGCGCCTTCGACTGTGTTTATTTTGTGAAATACTCGGCCGTGGAAATGTAATACCGCCGAACCTTCGTGCTCAACAGGTCGGGTGGGTTGACCGTGCTTTGCTCATACCTGATAACGCGGCGCGGCACAGGCGACTCGGTAACAACCGGGCGGATGTCGATATTGCCAAATCGGCAATATAAGCATCGTGGCACATAGACTGGTCGAAACGGTCTGACCCGCAGTGATTCCATGATAAATCGGCAAATCAATCGATGATTCAAGGGGCGAATCGACGTGGTCGAGATGAACTGCGTGAGCAATGCTGTGCAGTGGCGCCGAAACAGCGATCTTGTGCGGTGAGCGTGACTGGAGTCGCTCGGCGGCTCGGCTGGGCAGTGAGGCGCCAGCCAGGCTGCCGTTTGTGTCGCGGCGGTGCGGCTGGAGTTGTGATGTCGTGGCGTTCAGTCGACGGCGGTGTTCAGTTTTTGATACCGCTGCGCGAAGACCGGTAAGTAGCAATGAGCTGCGTAACAAATAAAGGCGGTTGCGGCACGTCCCCGTCGGTTCGTGGTATCAATTCATTTTTCGACGCCCAAACGTTTGACAAAACGGCAATCGTACAACCGCAACGCGTACAGCGCGAAAGTACATGGTGTCGCTACGGTTTGAACCAATCGCCAGTCGATTCACCTGCGCCCAGCGTGTTTCTGTTTTCGGCTCACGCAGCGTTACCGACGCTCGCGCAATCGGCGCTTTGTACTCGATATTAGTACGTAGACACTGCAGGCGTGTTTATTGCAACATGACGCCATGGTGGCGCTGTCGCGAACAGGTAGCGATGATCGACGACGGGATGAAACGATTCCGTCATTCCGGAAGCCGCGACGGTCGAATCGAGCTCGCAAATAAAGATGGGACTCCCGATGATCGCTGAAAACGATAACGGTCAGCAGAATAGCGACGGTTAATCGCCGTCATCAATGACCATTTAAACGTATGGCTGTGACCGCGATAGTTTTACCGTTGCGAGCTCGTTCGTAAACCAATGAAGTTCGTGAAATTTCGATGTGTGGTAATGGGACCGTCGCGTCCAACCCGCTGTTTCGATAAGGATGAACTCCTGTGGCTGCATCGTGTTAGGCGGTGCTGCCAAGTACGAACGCTGGCTGCTGACAATAACGTGAGGGCGTATGACCGGACGGTTCGAACTCGACCCGGAACCAGCCAGCTCGCTGAAACGATCGTCGAACAGTCTTTCGATTTGCGACAATGTGTTGTGCGTTTTCGGCTGCTGTTTCCCGTCATGTTCTGATTCTTGTTCGGGGAACACAACGCCTGCAGTTCGCGCCTGATGGGACGATCGGCCTGCTTCCGTACTGGGTCAGGGTGCCAACAATGTGGTTGCGTGTGAAGCATATTAAAGTGATCGAGCTAACAATGAGCAAAAGAATCGGGGTTGAGTTGGGCGACCCCGGCGATATCGCTGGTGACCAAGCATACGCCATGGCGGCAATCGGACGCGGTGCGTCACCAGCTGAATGACGATATCGTTCGGTTTAGCAAGCCCTTAACAACCTCGATGTAACAGTAATGACGGGCATGTTGCTGAGGAGGCGTGGTGAGGATGTTAAAGGACCTGTTTCGTTTGAAAGGCAATCGCTGGCGGCAATGGACTCTTGTGGATTCTGGTGATGGCCGCCACTGAAGCGAATGCTGAAAGCATCGGCAACCGTAATGCGTGCAGGGTGCCGACGCTCTTTCCGCCACGTCGGCGAGTACGACGACCAATAAACCAAGCCAACGGTAAATAGGGAGTAAACAACACAACAATGAACTTGTCGTGTTCTCATCGTTGGGCCTTTCTTTGATCGTCGTGTTTCTTCTTCGACGCGACGTGCGCAAATGATTAAATCACTGTTGTCAACGGGTCATGAGGTTGCTGTTTTCAGAACTGGACGCTGGTGTTGATGAGCCCATGTGATTAGTTGTATTCGGCGGCGGTATCCCGAGGCGATCACTGCGGCGGGCGATGGGTGAACGATGTGGTCGACCAGCGAGCGACGACTGCCGGAACTGCGTGACGTGCTGACGGACTGGGTCGGCGTGTGCGTCAGGCCTCGTATGACCGTCGAACAGGCTGCCCCGGCTGTGTTGCGGTCGATACGATCGACCACTCGGCAGTGCTGGCTGTGCCCGGCGCATCATTGTGCGCATGATCGTTTCGGTATTTCGACGTCGTACGCAGCCGATCTGACCAGATAGTTGGCAACACGAAAACAACCGTTCCGGCTGAAATCGCCAAAACTGTCTTCGTGCCGTTACGGCTGAAGGTCGCATCGCTTGATGATCTTCATCCATTGATCACTGCAGCTCTTGCATGATGAACGCCAGATAATTGTCGTGGCTGCTGTGGTCGTAATCAATGGCTGCGTCGACCGAAAACTGCGGATGGTCTGGTCGGTGCGACGGTCGTGGCCGCGGGGCTGCTGCTCGATCGCGTCCGCTCTGTCGAGAACTGGTCGATGCAAAAGTAACGTTTACAAAGAAGACGATTATCGACAACAAACAAAGGCTCCGCACATTAATAAAGAGAGCGAAGAAACCGCAATTTAATATCGAACGGTGCGCGCGCGGCGTGTTACGCCGTGATCGTATAGCCGTCTCGTTAGTTTTATTTTTCGGCGGCTGCCTGGCACTGGTGGGAAGAACCGTGGGGTCGGAATGCGATATCGGACGACAATCTGCCGTAGACGTCTCGGCGCAGCGCTGTGCCGCTGATACTCGAAGTAATCGGCCGTCACTGGCTGTGGCGTATTCATGCTTCGACTTAACCCTGTTAAGCAAGTTCGATCTTGCCAGTGATGAAGTGGGTCGGTGAATAATTCGACAGTGCTTTCGTTGTCGTACGGTCGAAGAACAACTAAATCACGAGCAGCCGATGGCTGTGCCACGCGCCGGTTATCTTGTCGGCGCCTAAAACTATGATTTTGAACTGAGTCTTCAACACCTAAAATGACGACGAAGATGGTGGGGAAATGATTGAGCAGGCAGGTGCTGACCAGGCTGAACAGACTGTCCTGACGCCCGCAGACACGTTAACGACGGCGCGATCGTACGTGTGTTTCGCGACTGATGGTGGCGGCGGCGGTGGGTGACGGGCCTGCGGGCGCGTCGCCGTGCTGGTCGGGTTCGTTGATTAAGGATGTTACACAGATATAGTACGGACAGCCTTCGGATGCGATGGTGGGTCGGTGGACAGACCGGAAGCGACTGTGCTGTGCAAAATCGTGATGCGGTGGCGGTGTGGCAATGGAAGCGATGTAGGCTGCGGATGCGGTGGTGACGGGCGAAGGCCAACTGAACTGGTTACCATTCGACGCTGCGAAACGATGAACGCAATTGCCCCAGCCTGATTTTCTCGTCGTCGAAAAAGGTGACCGGTGCAATCGGCATTACGTATGTGTTGACAAGGTGCGTGTGGTAAGTCAAATGATGATTAGACTGAATAAAATCGGAGAAAGGCACAACATAATTTTGCAATATAAAATGAGCCGTCTCGAAAGAGCGATGAAGGGCGGTACTAACATAATTCCTCGACATGAAAGGGCAGGCTGCCGGCAAACCGAACGCTCATCTGTGGTGGGCAAACATGTCGTGCGACGGTGTTGACCGTGGTCTGGTAGACAATTATAACATCATTAACGCGTGCAATCCGTAGGTTCGGATAACGACGAGCGGTTTTGACGTTACGACGTCGCAGAGCAATGAAGGTTCTATTTGGTATCCGTTCGAAATGATGTTGATGCCGGGTTAAGTATCATCGAAACGTGCGCGGTAACGGACTGTTACTGGTCATGTTACAAAACCTGGCTGGATCTGATGCCTGGCTGCATATGTCTTAACGGAAATGATGCTGATTGATCACCCATCTCTTCTCGCGCGATAAATAACTGAGTTTGCCCACAATGTTGTTGTTTCAAATTAGGTATGATGACGACCTGGCTGTTTCGTGATTCATTCTGTTTCAGTGGAGCTGGTTGAAACCGTGTTTAAAAACGCTGGGGCGTTGTCTCGACGATGAGGGAACTCTGTCACGAAATCGTTCGCTCATCGAACCTGTCTGCTGTTGCGATGGGGAATGACTGTATTAATATAGGTAAAGGCACTGTACCGCCAGCAAACTGATGTTTCGGTGCTGCTGTTTGATGGCTGCACGTGAAAGATTTTATGACTGTGCGGCTCGTCGAGCAGACTTCGTTGACAATATGGGAGGGATTGTAACAGAGTGAATGTGCTGTAGCGCGACGCAAAATGCGGAAAGGTCTTCGGTATGAAAACCTCAGTGGCCGCTGCCGATGTTTAATTTGTCGGCACTGTCGTAATAGTTGACGGAATCGTTTGATGCAAGCAACCGCAAACGCGTAATGCGCCTGAACGGCGATATTGTCGCCGTCGGTAATTGATTAGTGCTGTACCGTAATATGATTGCGGTAGCGGCTGCGTTGCTCTTAACATAACAATATGATATGCCAGGCCTATTGACGTCACTGACTCGAATATCAACTCCCAGCGGCAGACTGAGGCTTTCACAGGGACGGCAACTCGACGCGCCTGACCATGACGCTCTTTCGACCATGGTGGTGTGTCTTCGGAGACGGGAACAGAGCCGCAGATCGGCCGTCGGGTTCAAAGTGGCATCGGGCTGCTTTGCGCGGCCAGTGGACCATGACGGCCGGCCGTATCGGCGGACATCGTCGGCAGGTGCGGGTCCAGCTGGATCGATGATGCTGAATGGCGGGCCAGTGCGAGCTGTCACTGGGCGGGCTGGCCGTGTGGTGGGGCCAGACGCCAGCACTGGCTGCCATGCCTCTGTGAGATGCGGCTGTGCTGGCGCAGTGTCAGGATCGAGGCTGGCTACGCCAGTGTGATGTGGCTAAAATGACAGGATTGTTGAACGAGGACAGTGGCGGCATCTGACCCTTCGGTGTGTCGGTAAAAGGCGTTGATGGTAGGCACGTGTTGATAACCATTCTGATGCTACGCCGGAGGCGGAAGTGATGACGACGAGGATGATCTGTGCAGGCAATGCGAACTCGTTGAGTAGCACGATAACCTTACAGATGCTGGTGCTGGAACCGTTGCGACGAACGATGGCTGTCGCGGCTGTTAGTTGCTGTCTGATGAAGAGAACGGGACGAGGTTCTGCAACAGCCGGCACGTCTGAAGTTCAGCACGGCTGATTTTCGCCAGCGGCAAAACAAATACCATGCGGCCTGGACGAACAGTGAGACCGCAAGGGTTATCGACGCTGATTTGAATATGCGACGGCATAAATGTTTTAATCTTTGGGCGTTGGTCTCGTCGAAGTGAATAAAGATAAAGCGATATGTTATCTCGGGGCGTCGACTTCAGACACACCTGTCTTTGACGTCGATCATCAACCTGGCGCATTTATATCGGAGAGGTTAACTGCGTTGTCTGAACCTGACTTTCCGACGAATTTCTGCGATGGACGGCCGGTACGGGGCCTGTTTGCAAACGCCGGCGCCCTCGACGCGAACGGGTTGGCAATGATGATGCGCGACGGCTGCTCTGATCGTCGTGGGCGACCGTGCAACCAGATCGGTCTTCGTGTGCGCTGGTGGTTCCGGTAAAACGGCGGCTCCTGGGTCGTGGTGCAACACAGGCACAGAGTGCGATGACCACTGCCTAATCTTCACCTCTTTCCAGCACGATGGCTCAACATGAAGAACCGAACGCCAGACGGAAGACCGACGATATTCTACGCCGCGTCGGCTATTCTTGACGGATAACGGGGCAGGAATGTTCATCCGCCTTATGGCACTGGAATTAACAGCGATGCTTTTGAACAGTGGGCGGCATCTGTAATTGACGTGTGGCTCACCACGAGATAGCATCTTTCGGGTCGAGCCATATGGGACGAGCTGGACAACCAAGCACTGCTGTTGTTTGACCATCAGCGAGCTGACCGGCGACTATAAACGCCTGCCAGCGCTGCTGCGCAAGTTCCATTTAAAACATTCATCATGACGCTGGCGTTTCTGGGCGACACAACTTTCTCACATACGTGGGCGGTGGCCGCGTAACATTATGTGCGCGAAAGCAGTGGCTGATTGCAGCTGTGCCGCGCGGTGTTCGCAGGCTGCCTGGCCACCGCTGTTGAAACCGACCAATTTTTGATTGTAGTCTCGAAAAGAAAAACGCCGTCTCCTCTTAATTGCTGCTGATTAACACGGTGTTCGCGTTGCTGGAAAACAATGGTGCTGACGAAACGCTTCGACACAAACGGTAAAACCGGGCGAATCAGCGTGGTCAACTCTGAGTGCATCTAATGTCTCATTCTGTGTGTTTTCGTGGTTCTTATCGTCAATGGCTGGTGGGCGGCGAAAAATAAGGGTGTGGTGGCCAGCGGTGTCGTATTTCGACCGTCTCCGTATTCGAAACAGTGCACGCCATCTGAAACACGCCGATGCACAACTGCTGAAAAAGTGACCTTGACACGCCAGCTTCTGTCAACCCAGTGGTTAACGGCATCGACATCTGTGCTCATCGCTCTGCACTAAACTGTGCGATGCTATAACGGTGAGCTGATAAGGCGGTGAGCAATGGCATGGCACCGGTATGGTCGCGACGTGACCCGCGAAGTGCAACGATGGGGTGTGCCACGGGTTTCGGCCGGTGCTGATCGGGCGACGGTGGCGTGTGGCACGGCAGGTGACCGGCGTGGTCCCGGTTATCGCGAAAAACGTGCAGTGCGAAATAACGACCTGCAGGCCAAACATCGCCGTAAAGCGGGAATGAATATGGGCGGTGGCGCGTTTGGAGGACTGGTAAACTCTGGCTGTTATGTCACCTCTGGTGGGGCGTTCAATCACCGCATCAATCTCAATATGTTTGTTTCGCTGTAACGGCATATTTATGGACCGAAATGGTACGCGATGCTGCGCGAACCGGCGTGTGAACAATGCCAGCTGCTCACTGGCCTGAGCACGCGTGTCGCTGTGAAGCGGGATGGCTTTGAATGCACAGACGCAGGTGGGTGCCAGCCATGTGGTGCAATACTCGGCTGCGGTACGCTGAACGTTTTATCGTCTGTCGGCACAGGGGGTGAATATGTTCGTCGGTACGCGGCGCGACGAAAGAAACCGTTGTAAAACGTTGAACTGATAACAGTGGCTCGGACGCCGGGCTCGATGCTCGGGGCCGCAAAAGGAACGAACTCGTGCCGATTGGCACATCGCATACTGCTCTTAACGAAGGCTGTTCAGCATATTATACGTCGTGAATGAAATACCATTGAGACCGCCTGTTAACGGCTCGGTGTCGCCGATATGGGCTCGAAATATGTAACGCTACGGCGCTGCGTTTACGCGGTTGCTGCTGACGCGTCTCGCCTTTATGCATCGACGCAAAAAGATGATGATTGTTTCAGAGGCCGCCGGTGGCATCACAGAACGTAACGCGGGATGTTGGAGGCTGCTGAACCAGACAGGCGGTTTAAACGTTATCGACATGGCTGTCCGTGAAAGTGGCGGGCTGGATCGAAGACCTGAATATGCCATGTGATACACGTGGTGACAGGCTGTGTTTTCGCGGCAAACTGGGCTGGTCTGCCGAGCAACTGGATGCGGTAGTCTTGTAACTATACGGACGCACGATGCTGGCGCAGGCAGCGGTGAACGATGGGCAGTAACGTAACCACAATTCTGTTCTATTATGGGCGACGTCACAACGCCGACAACTTTAGTAACGGTGCTGGCGTTGATGCCGTAACGTTGGACGTCGGACGGCGGACACAGGACGAAGATTCGCCTCGGGGTAACGTTGGACGATGATGAATACTGGTATTTACGCGAAGGGCCTGCCGGCAGTCCGATTTTGAAATATTCTAATTTTAAGCAGACTCATGTAACAAAAAACGACGAAGGCATCACAAACTATGCTGAAACGATGCGAACCGTACTCAGGCGTTGGGGCCTGACCGAACGCGTTTCTTTATGGTGTTCAGCTCGTTCACATGTGGAACTGTTCTTTATTACCGTATAAAACGCAGGCCAAAGGGCCTGCTGGTAACCCAGCAGATGTCGTGCGCCGCTGTGTTTGATGGTGTTCGTTTTAAATAACTTTTTCGACGTGGGGTGCAATATGACATTCATAACCCTGAGACCAGCGCGATGAAATCGTGCGATAATATGACGACCGTGATTCCCGATGTGTGACGATCGTAATGCTGAAGGAGCTATGGGTTAAACGGAGCGTGAAGTTGAGCGGAGAAGTTGGATGACCAGTTATCAAACAGGGCTGCCACACGTGACAACAACTGCCGTGCGTAACGGCACGCAAAATTGGCGCATAACAAAACCACTAACGGCTTCGGCCTGTGAACAGGCGGGCCCTGCGAAATCGGTGTATCCGCCAGCACGCTGCGGAAACAATGGAAGATCGAGCTGCGCGGTGACGTTTTCGGCAAAGGGAGAACATCTCGGCGAGACGAAGAAATTTGAACGTTGCATTTCGCCCCGCTCGGCGACATTGCCAGGTGGCTCATTTCTTTATGCGGGCGGACTTGACCGCCAACGACGGTGTGGGACTGGGAGTACGGTGACAGACAGGCCAGGCTGGCGGCTGTCACTAAGCAGACCAGGCTGGATCTTCGTTGACGGATTCATCGCTGCGGCAATGACGAGGCTATACTCGACCGTGAAGACCTGCGTGTCATGTTCGTTCGCCTAGTGATTTGAATCGCTTTGCGCTTATTGGGCAACAGCACGTTCGGGCATGCTCACGCTGCTCGACGTTTAACGTCAATGTCGGTGGCTGCTCAACGCATTGACCAGGCGATCGTCGCCGAAGGTACGCTGCGGCAAACAGATGACCGCCAGCTGAAGTACACCATAATATGCTGCGGACTGACGACATGCGTCGCACCGGGCGGCGGCGTGCGTTATCCGCTCAATATCGGTCGGATGAACGAATCGACAATAAAACTGCTGTAGATAAGTTCGCGGTGAGCTTTCAATGAGTATCCGCTGTCGCCGCGGCCGACAACGAGGTCCGGTACTGACGAGGATGTTTATAATTCATTCATCGTGACTTTGTCGGCTTTGTACGCCGCAACCGCGCCGCGCTATGATGCTGTAACGTATCATGCGGCAAAGTAACTGGTGCTGTAATGCGACCCGTCATTCCTTTCAGCTGCGTTATATGAAAGGAAAATATTACCTGCGTGGCACTATTGTAGGTTCGTTCGATCCGTTACGCGACATTGTTGACCGAACGCTGAGTATTTGGTCGTGGTGGCGTGAGACCGTCCTGGCTTACTATGGCAGCGCAAACATGAGCGGGCGTCGTGAGGAACCAGTAGCTGTGTGCTGTTGATCGCGCAACGCAGCATGAACTGTCGTCAAGGGTGCCTCGGTCAGAGATACGGTGATGGCGGGGATAAACCGTCGCGCGGCAGGCATTGGCTCATGTTACTGTGCTGTTATCGCTGGCGGTGGCATCATCGTGCGCGCCACCAGCTGGATGTTCCGGCAAGGGCTGTCGGTGCTCAAGCAGAAATCAATCAATAATTAATATAAATTAAGCGACGGTCTGAGCCATGCTGGCTGACGGCGTTGAGATGCCAGCCTGGGGAAACTGGCGTGGACGGCGATGGCCACATGTTCGACGGAATTCTTGAAATCAGTAATCGTCGGACGCGACCAACCGCGATGTTACCTTCGTTGACAGACACTGTAATCAATGGCGATGATCTTTGGGCCGTTCGCGCATGCCGAGCAATTGTCGCGAGACGACCGCTGGTGTGTGGTGTGTGTGGTGCGTATTTATGGAAAAATTATGCGCCTTCTCCCTGTGTGTGTTAATATCGTTGTGATGTTTCTGGGCTGGGGCGTCGCAACAGCATAAGCGTCAGGCAGCCGAACTGGCAATGCGCGGAAGTTCGGCTGCTGGTGGTATCGCTATAAAGGCTGGTGTGTTAGTAGTGCCAAATGCTTTGTTCTAAAACCTTTGTAAAGGTTCTGCGATAATTTGGTATTCATTCATGCCAGATGTCGCGAACCACGAAATGCTGCTGGCAATGGCACTGAATGCGTTACCGTCGGCCTTGTGGTTCACTGTCGCTTCTGTAAGCGTTGGTAAAATGGAAACTTGAAATCTGGATAACGCTTCGGTGCGGTGTTGTCTACGCCTGAAAGCGAGCAGTTCTGTGAAAAGAAGGTAACCTGTGTTGTATCAGGTAAGGCATCGGGCGTAACGCCACCACCTCCATACCACGCGCTGACGACAAACGTATCGCTCGAAATCGGTAAAAATAGTCGGCCGATGGGGTCGCCATGCTGCAACGTATCAATTCATTTCATAATCTTTACGGGCCGCCGATGTATAAAACTACCAGATACAACGTCCTGAAGAAATATGTGAGCGATAATTAATCGCATCATGTTTCATCGGGGAAGTCGATAAGGACAGGCCGGGGCGACGGCTCAGCGCACGGTCTTCGGTGCCTGAACTGCTGCGGCGAAGCGTAAACGTGTCTTTCCATGGCTGGTGCCCTGCGCGCGCGGAAGGCTCTTTCGCTCGGTGGCTGGTGGAGTCTGCGCGCAAAGCTCGTGCAGCCGGGCAACCGGCAGGCATCGCCGCGGTGCTTCAGGTCGGGAATGGTCTTTCACGCTCACGCAGTTCTGTGCGGCTTTCGTGAACTCATCATGGGGTTATCGCGCCAAGTCCAGTTTCGAGATTAATCATGACGTCGGCGATGAATTTTATCGCGGTAACCGATGCAGCGTGGGAGGCTGCGTTCGGCGACGTTCATGTTGTTCATCGAATGATCAGCTCTAACGTTGTCTGCCTCTAAGCGATCGTGCTGTATCGCGTAAACTGCTGATGCCGACTGCAAACTGCAATTTTCGGTGAGACTGAAAGTCGAGATCGTGCGGCGCGACCTGTGGACAAACAAAAGTGTTTCTTCCTGTCGAAATATATCTGGTCTTGTTTTCATGGTTCGACCATAATAATAATGTTGTTTATTCGATATCGTTGAAATCTATACGTGGGGTGATTGATTGAAACGTGAAACGGTTCATGTGAATAATTTACCGATTAAATCGGCCATTCATCGCCTGCGTGCGCTACGTTAGTGTCATCTTACGTCGACGTTTACGCTGGCTCCTCTTCGACAAATCTTCCTCGGTAACGGGTATCGATAATAAAGACACGACGCTCGACGTAACCGAAGTTTGCCAGTCGTTTTGTGATGCCAGCCATCGGGACGTGATGGACGTCGGTGGTTCTGGTCGCAAGCGCGTTATTCGGGGTCGAGACTGGTCGCGGTGCGTTGTTTCGTCGGTATGGCTGGTCAGTGATGGCTGCGCTGGGCATCACGTGCTCGGCTCTGTCGTACGACGATTTCACGCACGCGGGGCTGGCGTGTTTGGCACCTGGCTGTGCCCGCTGGTGGTCAGGATAGGTACAGGCGTGATGATAAGCAAACAGCCGTCGGCTGGCCTGTGTGCGCAAATTATCAGGCCATCGGCGCGGCATGTGGGTTAAACTCTTCGTTCAAAGATTTCCTATAAGCGTGACGACGACTTTCGTAATGAACCGGCGAATCGCCCTCGGTAATGAAGATGCTCGATAACTCGCGATCGTCTCGTGGCGTCGCGGGGCTGTGCTGGTGGCGCTGCTGCGAGCGCCGGCAGACCACCAGCCGTAACCTCAGGCATTCTCAGGCACGTCGGCGCGCAGATGTGCGGGGTTAACCTCGCCAACAAGGGCCAACGTAGCTGTTTACCGTAGCCGGCAGCAGAACCAAGCAATCGGTGGCGGTGGCGTGATCATATGTACAACGATACCGTTCATGTCTGTGAGCTCGTAACTTTCGTCGAATTGTGCGCTGGCGGGCTCTTGCGCTGCTGACGATGCAAAGCTGTGGTGCTGCCATGCTGACGGTAATGCGTGTCAATATGCGCTGATATATTGGTGTCACCAGCAAATCGCCAAACCGTGCGACTATCCATAATTAGTGATTGGGCAAATTATGGTTTGTCGTTTCACGTATCGTCGTTATGTTCTTAAATAACGTGATATCTGTCAAAATGCGTTCGTTCATCTTGTGTTTTCTGCGTGTTATCTTTTTCTCACCGCGGTTCAAACGCCAACGAGCGCGCGCTGATGACTCGCCTCCAGGCGTGCGACTCAGTCAATCGGCATGTGAAGCCGCACAGATCGTGTTCGGTGGCACCACAATGGGACTACCGCAGACCGTGGTCGCGCGCCAACGCGCAAGTATCGTCTGTATTCTCTGTCTATCGCCCGTTCGACCTGGTCGTCAATGAACCTCGCTGAGAACATGGATTCCGTCAATTTTCGCCAATCGTCGATATTACGATTCGGACGATAACGCACATCGCATCGCTGATTAACAATATTCGTCGTCGTTGTCTTCACCGGCTGCTCGCTTGTGTTCGTTCTTTGCGGCAACTGGATCTGGCGCCGTCGTTGTTGTGATAAAGCGGTGTGGTGTTATCGGGTCAACAACCTATTCGATTGCGTCTTATTGACCGTCGGTGCGTGCAATAACGGCGTTGTTCGGCGGCGTGCGCTGCCGCCGGCTGAAGCGTTATATGGTTAATCTTAAACAAATCGTTGCGGAAGGAGCCGTGTGAGTTCTTCGTTGCTTCGGCCCTGCCATTTCAGTGCCGATACGGATTAATTAAACCCTAAGTTACAAAATAAAAAAGCTTGACATAATAAAAGCATAAAGGTGGGTACGGGCATGATGATAAAATGAGATGATGAAGCTGCCACCGTCTTGAAGTTTCAAACGGCGTCGGTTCGGCGTCAACGGAAAGTTGCAGACGACAACGCGTTATCCATGTGGTGATGACCGCTGTTCGACTGCGGGCCAGTGGTGTGGTGTTTTCCTGAAATGAGGCGATGAACAGTGATTGACAGTTGAGACCAACCCGTGATGTGAATGCGGCGGCTGCCTTCGTTCGTTATTACGGTGAACGGCGTCGTCGGCTGGCTGCGTCGTAACTGCAAATATGACGGTTCGTATGTTCTATGACCGGCAACGGTCACCGTTCGCCGCCTGCACTGTCACGTTTTCGCGAGCAACAATCAACGTGAGCACCAAAATGGACACAGTAATTTCAACGCGTTGTTCTGATCTTCAGCGCATATCATGACATCCGACGAGCTGGATCGCCGTGGGTCTGCTGGACGTATTTCAGATGATCGACGGCATCACTGGCATTCGTCGCCTGCTGACGAAGATTTTGACGTAACGTGCTGGTGCGTTCAACATGTTAGTGCGTGTTCGCGACACCGTTAAGCCTTACTTCGCGCCAATCTGTTTTGTAGACGTCTTGACCAGCCGCGTCGGTCTGCTGTCGATGCGGCAATGAGAACGTTGACTCGCTCGAACGGTAACTCCATGTTGGTGAGATGTACCCGCCGCGGCGGCTGACTTTCGTGCTGTTTAGCCAGCAATGTTCGGTGCATGGGAAAATCAGTCGGGATAACGCGACTGGGCTGGCTGTGTTCTGCTGTTGCTGGCAAAATCAGGGCGATGATAATACGATGAGAATCAAAGAAATTGAATGTGGTGTCACCCTATCGGAATGTTGTTTTTCTATTATGTGCGATACTAATGTTGCTGCGTTAACGCGTTTGCGCGTATTCTGCGGCTTGTTGACGTTAAACGATGTGGCGACCGTGGGGCTGTGCGACACTGCGGCTGTGGTACGACGCTCAAAGACGGCGCGAAGGCGATCTTTCTCGCAGCAAACCTGCTGAGGGAATGAGCGGCCAACTTTATCTGTTATAGTAAAAACGACAAGATTCGATGTTTAATAAGACAAGAAAAAAATGCTTTACAACTGTTGCTAAAGAAATAAATAGTTGAAGAAAGAAAAGGTACATTGTGACTGAGTTACAACGCGGATATGTTGAAGTGATGGCGGCATTAAGCGTAATGCAACGTATTCGGCTGACAGCGGCGATAAACTCGCGGTTTAAACGTGCGTGTTTGCGATATGGTGCTGGACACTCAACGCGAGTGTTTGTGCGATTGCAAGCCAGCTCGCCATCAACTGCGACCATCGCCTTTGCGCGACAATGACATGTTTGGCGGTGTTAACAGACAACAAGTATGGGCTCGGCCGCGCGGAAGCTCCTGTGCAAGTTGCGCGGTCCGCGTCGCGCGCTGAAAATAAGAATAGCGACCGATCTTGTGCCCTGACCAATGCGAACAAGTACTCGGCTCCGCCTGCTGCAATGATCTTGTCGAGCAGGCGATCAACCGCACAGTCTTGATGGTGGAAGCGGCATCTCGCGGGAAGCTTGTTGCAGGTGCGCACGAGACCATGTCCGACCAAAGATGACACGCCTGGTCTCGCGTCGACGAGATTCTTCCTCTATGGGGTGAAATATCAACATTCGGAAAGTATCGCCGGAGGATATCGCCGTGAAGTGACCCAGCTATGAACCAGCGCAGTGTGGATGTTCGTTTGTGTGATTCGCGGTATGATTTGTGATTATGATATACTGATAATTCAGGTCCTCGCTTCGACGACTCGAGATGGCAGAAACCGGCGACCTCGTCGCCGGCGGCGCTCAGGTGTTCCGTCTGCGGAGGTGATCCTCCTGACTGCTCGTGCCGCTCAGGAACGTCGTGAAAGCCTGAGTTCGCCCGTGTGAATGAGGAGTCGCGGGAGGGTGGTTCACACGACGAGGTCCTCTTCAACTCCGTGCCTGTGTCAGGCATTTAGCGCGCCTCGGCGACATCTTCAGCTCTCGCTGCGGGCTCATCACGTGGTCCACGGGTGTGGAAGCTCGCGTGGAGGTCAACGCTCGCGGGCTTGAATCTTGTCTGTTGCTGATTTCTGAATATCGCCGATACGATCCGATTTCGGCGAACCTTTCTCGGCTCAGCCATTCAGGAGATCGTTGGTGTGGTGGGCTGATCGCTCAATGGTCTGCGTGTGAAGACAACAAAGTGACCGTCGCTCAAACCGTCAATGGTCTGCGGCGGTCGCTCATGATCAGGCCCTGCTCGCAGTCTGGGCGCGATGCTGGCTTTCATAATCTGGGCTCCTGTACAATGTGGGCATCGTTGGATGCGTGATGAATCGGCGTCGGCTCAATCTCGTAAACTCGGCGGAAAATCGATTTCAAATTGTTGTTTATGAAACCATCGTACGCTCTTTAACTGCGCGGCGCTGGGGAACTGGTTACCGAGCCAGATGGCGCCAGTATCGTGCTGCGATGCTGGTGCGCCGCGCTGATGCCCATCTTCGATCGCCGGGCAAATCAATATCATCGGCAGCATCAGTATCAAAATGGCGTTGTAATTTCAGACTGAAATGGGGTGATCACTTTACAAAATAACGCCTGATATGGCGGATATGCGTTACCATAACCTGTTGTAAACAAACAACGTGACGAATAACGCGGCTTTGGGCTCACGGCGGCGCGACCATCGCTGTCTTGGCTTCTGCTGCGTATAAGTTCTGCTGAACCGCGTTGCTCGCTTCATCAGTGAAAATAGCGCCAGCTCGCTGCTGACCGGTCTGTCGCTGCGCCGTGACGCAGGCGCCTGGCGGCTGATTATGCCTTCACCAGCACTCGCGACGAAAGAGGCGCCTGAACAGCGATGATCGTAATTACTGCACTGCAGCCAAACGATACACGTTGCTTCATTGATCACCGCAACTGATGTGTCGTAAAGAGGGCGATGAAGCAACATCGCCATCGTTGATGTTGCGGCGAAGCATTGCTACCTCGCGTGCTGCAATGGTGATACGAAATTAATAACGTGAGCCGGCGGAAGCTTGACTGCGCGGCGCCGGCATTCAACGGCTGACGTCCGACACGCTGTGGGGTTCGGCTTTGATGGGCTTATCAGCCGTCCATTTCTCGGCCAGGCCTTCGGCGAATGTTGTGGGCATAATAATGATTGAAGGATGATGATGATGAATAGCACGTAACGATGCAAATCAAGCCAGCAGGCGAGGATATTTCTTGCGCATCGTCGTACGTGAGCCATCGCAACACTGCCATTTTCGCGTTGGCCATGTGGGTGGACGAAACGTCCGTCGACAGGCTGGCCTCGCGGTCAGCCGCAGGCTCGCTCCGGCAGGTCCGCCAAGCAAGCTCAATGAGCTGGCTCGTGAGCCTGTCCCGGGCTCCTGGTGGAAGCAAGCCAGCTGCATGTGAGATCCCAAGGCAAGCGTGTTTTGAAGCGGCAGGTGCGACAACTTCATCGACGCGTGGTTTCCTGACCGGCAATTCTGCGCGATCGAAATCTTTATATACAACTATGACACACTGCGGAAAACTAAACCGGCTGTTCTGCCACCACGCTGATGACAAAACTCGCGCATGTAACGTCGCACGAAAGATGCCCGGTTCATGCGGCAATGAAGGCCAGGGAAATAATGAGCCGAGACTGTTGAACATCACCAGTCGGAGGAATCAATTAACCGCATAAATGATTGATTACAAGTATTTAGATGGTAAAACGAAATGAAATAACACCGTTGCTTTAAAACTCTTTCATATTTTCCGACATCACCCTCAAAAGCGCTACCCATGTTTTGATGATAAATCGAAGCGAGGACAAAGTGGAATGTGCTTTGCCTCAAATCGGCGGCAATTCATCATGAGCGTTATCGTTATTGGCGCAAGGACCGCGAGCTAATCGTATGTGTATTGTGGACGTGGTGGAGCGGGCAAATGATTGTGACCTCCTGCTGTGCGGAATCTGAGCAGGTATGCGAGCGATGCGACTCGCCGGTGGGTAAATGAGAAAGATCACCGTTGATACCAAACACAATGCGACGAAGAAAATTCGTTGAAATGAAGACGCTCGACAATATCGACTGGTGACAACGCGAACTCTTCATTGACCGATGACATGCTTCATTGAAATGCGAAGACAAACAAAAACTGTTGACGGTACCTTTAATAGACTGCTGATGGACATCAAGCAGTTGCGGACGATGATATGAGATATAACGTTTACTAATTTGCGGAGATCAGTCTCGCTGAACGTCGCCTGAAGGCAGGCGGGAACGCCTGTGCGTGTGACAGAGCGTTCGATCGCGGGCTGAAGCCTGACCGGGGAGGCTCGCCGCATGCGGACGCTTTACACAAACGAAGGGGTGGGTTGGTGGTCAGCCAGGCGCAGACCGCATGCCAGTAGACGGAAGCTGACCACGAAATAATCGCCGCGCAGTGGACCGGGAGAGGAGCCAGCGGTGTGTTTAAATGGTTTTCTTCTTCAATGCTGTGGGCTCAATTCGTGCTCTCCAGGCCTGCGTTGCGATGTTAAACATGTTCTGGTTAGCTCTTATTGAGTACGATTGCTTCGTTCCTGATGAAACATGATCTGGAGTCGAAATCCTGTCAGATTGACCGGAACTGGCGTTAGTGACGGTCGGCTGAGGGTATTGCCGGGTGTCTGGCGCTGCTGTGCCGGCAGCTCTCCATTTATCGTGAGGAGAGATGAGGTATGATGACGACCTGAATGATCTGACAAAAGATGAACGAACCTAATCTTGTCAAACAGAATATAAATTCTTTACGTCAGGCTGTTCTGGTCGCGTCTTGAAAGGGCTTATGGTCAAAGTGCCGAAAATCGTTATGATGATGATTGAATAATAAAAGAACAATGATCAACCGCGACCGTGAATCAGTGGCGCCGCCAGCAAAGTGGTCCGTTAAAACGAGGTTGTGCGACGTATCGGACGTCCTCAAGCAAACGTATCGTGTTCTCCCGAATTAGTACGGCGAGATTGCGGGCGCGAATAAAATATAGGGATATGTCAAGAGAAAGATAGTTGCCAGAAAAAATGCGCTCGAGAATATAAAATAAAGGGACGTTTAAACTCGGCGAACTACGGATATGCCTGAAGGACGCGTGATCCTGAAACGCGGCGAAGCCAGTGGGAAGCGGTATCGCAAGTGAGCCGCAGAGCGACACAAAATAAACGAGCACAAACAGGGAACAAACAGCACCATCATTAACAAACCGTATTCTGACCATGTCGAAATAGGCGTTGGAAACAAAAGAAATAGGCATAAATAAACAGAAAGCGTCAGGGTAATCTTAGATATATACCTGATTGACAAAATGCGTCGGCGAATATGAGTTATCAATGATAATCTGATCTATAAAGGTTCGAGCATCGGTGTAGACGCCAGTCGTGGTTGTGAATGAGGATGCTGCTGCCGCCACGGGTGGGGAATGCCTGACCGTGAGGTGATGCGCCAGGTGAACTATCGAGGTGCAAGATGCGATCAGTGACATCGTTCTGTTATGACGTTGTGCTGCGAGCTGTGAGCGATGGCGGCAACGTTGATCGCAAGCCTCAAAGATAACGTGGAATTGAGATGGGGCCCTCACGCGAAGATTGTTGATAAAGATGTTGATGGCGAGCCTGTAATTTAAAACGGGAACAGCTATTTTCAACATCGTTCTAACCATCGTTCTAAACAAAGAGATCGGTATAATAAGGCGAACTTCAGGTTCGGGCTTGTAAAGCAAAATCTTTTCGCCAAACGTTTTGTGGTACTCGCAACCATGTTCATCGTGTTTATAATAAATAAAGGGAATAAATGATGATAAGGAAAAACAACTATCGCAAAAAACGTGATGTGCGTGATTGCGACAATCGTCGTGGCGTGTGTAGGTGGCGCTGGCGAGTTCAGCGCTGTGAAGAGGTGACCGCAAACAAGGTTCTTGTAGTAAATAAAAGATATCAGCTCTGATGTCAGCACAGAAAAGATGCGCTGTGTACAATCGTCGAAGTATTGCGTTATGATGTTAGCGGATATGCTGACGACGGTGTTCCGCGCGTCGCTGAAGACGCGAAGGATTGAGACGACGCTGCCGTCTTCCATGCTGACGTTTCGGAGCCCAATCAAACAGGCAAACCACGTTCGTGGGTCGGTGTCACGCAGAAGGGATGAATGAATGCAGGCTGTTTGATGCCATGTCGCGGTGTGGGAGGGTGCTTTGCTGACGAACAATTGCGTGATTGTTGAAGACGTGGGTCGAAGCAAAGAGACAACTCAAAGGAAACACGGAGAATATCAGAATATTATATAAACGGTGGGCACGGGCGGGGTGTCAGGTTGAAGGCGGGCTGTGGTGTGGAAGCGGTTAATATCGGGAGGTGGGGTTAATAGTATGGCATTACAGATGTTGAACGTGTTTACCGGTGATCGATGCCTGGTAAAACGCCACCGTCGCTTATATCCGCGTGAAAGAATGTTGCAATGGGCTCAAGCTTCATACAGATAACGTAACGGAAGACCGACCAGACTGCTAATAAGCTATGCTGATTGAAGGCTCAACCTGCGAAGAAGTATGAACGCGCTGGGATGGGCGATGGAATAACGATATCGGCAGTGACGACAGGCGCAGCGCAGAACTCGGGAATCGGAGAGCAATGGGCGAACCGTGGCTCGGCTGATCGGGCAGAACAGGCCCGTTTCGTCGAGGACTTCTGAGCAGATCGCCATTACCATGCCGATGATAACGTTTCGGCTCGGGTATGAAGTCGGTGCAGACAGATTGCGAACTGCGTTATATATAAAGGTGTGGAGCCTCGCGGAGGACTATCGCAATATGTCAAGGCTGTTAGGGCGGACATTCGCCTCCGTACGGAATGACCAGACATTTGGTGGAAGGCGCACCGCTGCCGACGGAGAAAAGGCCAATGAACGGATAATGGTGACCAGCGTGATTGAACGACCGTTTCGCAATCTTGCAGATTCCCTCCGCAATGGGTTCCTGTCTGTTCACCGCGAATGCTGGATGAAATACGTCATGTGCTGAGACAGGCGTTCAAGCGTGCCCTCCACTCCGGTAGATGACGAGGGGAATGAGCCTAAAGCAAAGAACGCTGCTAAATCCTTTAAATCGGTCAACAGATCAAAGGCCTTAACGCTCGAAACTATATCGACGTCAAGCGCAGTTCTGGGTGACAGGGCTCAAACGGTCTGGAACGAACATGGAAGCAGTGAGTGATGAGCTTTGTGTATGTGTGTGAGATGATCGGCGTCGGTCGTGGCGGAGGAGGGAGGCAGATTGGACAGTTGGTCGTCTCCGTCGGCTGAAGACCTGTGGGAATGAACGTTGACGACGGTGCTCTGATGGTCAGCGTTGCCTGGGCAGATTGAACCGTGGCGGTCTCGCGATGGTGGTATGATTGTTCGGTTTACCATGGCTTCAAAGAAAGGGTAACCGCTGGCGTCTTTGCCCGCAATTCCATTCCGTCGTCGTTTTGGTGGAGTGAGGTACGGGCGAACCTGATGCGGACCAGCGGTCCTGTGACCGTTGCGTGGATGGTCGGGTTTGAGCCAGCTTATTGACTTTCACGCCTGATAACTGACCAGCTCCCTGTTGGCTGCTCGTTAAACGCTGATCAGCGACTGCTGTCTTTCAGGCAAGATAACGGACGAAGAATGTGGTGGTGCAACCCTCGGAGGGGCGCAACAGCTGTGGATGTGGATTGAAACTGCGGCGGGCTTACTGTGTGACGAAGAGGTTGACGGTGTGAAGTCGCCAGCCTGATGTCAGTCGGGCGAGCGGTGACCGGGCGATGATTATGGGTGTGGTGTCTCGCTGTGCGGGCATCGACGCACCGGGCGGAAAGAAAGTGGCGCAGTGTATGCGGGCGGCTGACCGCAGCTCGGCAACAGGCGGAATAAAAACCGTCGTGAGATCGTTGAAACGTTTCGCGATCAGGTGAGCACAAACCCGGAGACGACGATGACAGGCGCGCGAAACCGATGTGGCCGGACGAAGATGCGGCAGGGGCTTTCAACAGATGTCTCGAAAAGTGCCTGAGGCAACGCCGCGGAAAGGTGAAAAATTCATCGCTCCGGCCGGTCAGCCAAACTCTCTTCATTTGAAGAACAAATCTTAGCCATCGGTTAATGTTAAGTTCGACTCGCTAACTGCCACGGTGTAATCGTCGACCGTTTGCGATGTGATCGCGATGACACGTCGTGATCGTGCGTTGATGTAATCGAGCGCATAAATGTTCGGCGAGCTAAACCGTAAAGCCTTGCGCCGTGATCGCCAGAAAGACGCGGCGTGGCCATTTAATGCGGCAAAACAATTTGCGGCTCTGTCATAATCGAATGAACTTTCAGGCTGCGTCTGTTTCACCGTCTTGCCTCTGTTTCGAGAAATGCGTTGTCGGCATGATGGGACGTCGTTGATCGCCGTTCTTCGCACGCGCCGGCGTCGCCATCTTCGTCTGCGTTATGTCGATGCGTGAATATTTGAGCGGAATGGTACGCCTCAGTCGCTGTCGTTGCCCTCGCCGTGCGTAATCAATATCGTCGCAGTCTGAAGGGGCAATTCAGATTTCTACCAGGCGTGCGCTCTGTTGCTTTTCCGTTACGCAGGCAACACGAGCGGGGCGCCGTTGACTGATATCGATTTGAATGACCGACAATTTCGCCGTTCGACGTGCGATCTGGCTCGACGGGCAATCACTGTCGAATGGTGTGACACCGCAGCAATGAAGCTTCCGTGAAGAATATGATCGCCGCAAACACTTCGTCGAACGCAGTTCGCGGGCGGCAATCGCCTCTCCGCTCATCGACCGTCGTCGTGAACGACGAGCCGGCTGAAGCCGCGACGACAACGCGGCTGGCATCGATGATCTGCCGAGGTGTCGCCGTCGGCTGTTGTTAAATTGGGCGCGCTCGCTGCCCGCCTGTCGGCGCCTGCGTGGCTGCCGTTGGGGCTGACGCGTTGATCGGTCGAACCAGTGGCTGCTGTAATTGATAATCCGACTGATTCGTGTTCAAAGTGAATTGACCCCATTGTGTTCGTGTTGCAGTGAAAACTTACATCGGACAAAATATGTACGTATCTTTCGATCGTGTGCTTTTGTCGAACCGACCCTCGTGGTCAAAGGCTTCGCCATCGTACTCGCCGCCAGGAAGATGCGAAGAAGAGCCCGCAATGGTGTAACGACAATGCTAAGTCGTGAACGTTTACCTCAAGCACAATGATACGCAGGCTCTCATCAAGAGATGATAAAGATGTCATGTTCCGTTTAATGACACCGGGCACGAAGACCGTTGGACGGTCGAGCTGACGGGGATAAACAGCCGTACTCTGACAGGTGTGGTGTGCTGCAATGAGGAACGTTTATGTGCGACCGCAGTGGCGGATGACCGGCAGGAGGTGAACAATGTAACGTCATCAGCATCCGTTATCGACCTCGCTGCGCTCGCTCGGCCGACTATGGCGGGCTGCTTGATGTGATGAACTGCGCCGTGAGGTGATAAACGAGCTGATTCTTCTGGCTCATCGGCGGCAATCAGCTGAAAAGGCAAAATGCGCAGCGAAGGCTGTCGGCATCAGGCTCATCATTGCAACGCTATCATGCAGATCATTCCCGTGACGCGAACTCGAAGCGCTCGGCGCGAGGAGATGCGCGCCGTTTGAGCAACAGTTCAGGTTACTGACTAATAAAGCTGTAATAAATCAGGCTGAGCAATCAGCCCTGGCAGGCCAGGCTGCTGTACAGGCCTCGGCTACGAGCGCGTGCGCTATATCACATAAATCGATTGATTGATGATCGAGACGAACGACGAAGAACTGTTTATTGAACTCGTGAGTTTGAACGCCGAACCCGCATCGGCGCGGGTGGTTGGTTTGACTCGATGACCGAACACGGCCTGCCGTCCGTGAAGCGCGGGCGCGTGGTGAATGACCTGACCGCTATGGTGTCTGAAGGTGAGGACAAAATAAAATATACGTGCTTCGCCGTGCTGTGTCGTTGAGGCCATTTGACACGATGCTCGCTATGTTCGGCCGGTCATGGCTGTGGTTACGTAACGGGCGTGCTGAACTATAAGGCCATGCGATGATGGTGTGGGTCAAGGAAAGTCGTGCTGTTCTTTCCTGCCGAGACCAATGCGACCCATGCGGCCGACGACCCCGTTTTGAAACGTTGGCGAACCTGGCGAAGTTGGAGTGACGCCTGTTCTATGCCGCTCGTGGGTGCTGACCGGCTGTGGTAAATGGTGTTGTCTTGTTTGAAATCGACAACCGAAACCCGTACCGGCGCATCTGGCTGTTTACGCCTCTTCAGCAGGGCGGTTCATCGCCAAACAATGGTGATGTCTTCGAAAAAATGATTGTTGATGGTGAAAACAAAAACGAGCCAATACGTCATCTGAAAGGGTGGGCCAATACCGGTTAAAGGACAACGCTCTATGGGCCAATAACTGTCGTGGAATGGCTGTTGCATACATTGCCAAGCGGTGGCCGTACGGGTAACAGCGGTAACTGACGCGACAATTTAAAATCTGTGCATTTGTTGCTTCGAAAAAGCGAAGTGCTTTATTCGAAGGCTGGCTACCGCAGGCCGATCAGACCGACGGCGCATTATCGGTGATGTGATTGAGACGCTTTCGTGAAGACGACACACCGGCCACGCTCCTGGCGGAAGGAAGGCGACGTTGCCAATGAACAACGGCAAGCGGCTGGCCAGCTTTGGCATTATATGCGGCGTACCACTGCGGCTTACTGCAACTGAGCGGTGACGAAAACGCCGATGAACGGTGTTGATACTAAGCTTATGGGCGAAACGGGCGGAAAGATTATGCCGAAAACCATCATTTGGACGCCGTCGTGCGATCGCGTAACGGCACTGCCGTTGCTGAACAATACCATCAACACACTGTCAGGTCGGGCCGATATCGTGGGCGATGATTCATGTTGCCGTTCAGGTTGATGTTCGTTCAGATGATTCTTCGAATTGTGAACGACAGCAGTATCCGACGGTTGATGAGCCCGATCGTTTATCGAAAAAATGCTGACGCAAACGTTGATACGGTGAACGATGGTGATGGTGAAAACAAAGTTGCGAGAAAAACGGTAGCAAAACGCGAAAGCTACAAAACGCAAACGTTTTATAGCTTTGAAACGCAACGGCTGAAAGGGCAAGTAAACAGAGGCAAAATAATTAAAGCATGTTCGAGCAAGCAGAGGGACAAATAAAACGCTTCGCTGCTGCCTGTGTTCGACATTACGGTGGCTGGTGGTGTCGGCTGCGTTTATGTTTAATGGTGCGGATCGCCGTTTCGCCGCCTGGCTGCAGTTCACGGCGTCGTGCGCGTGTGACAGGCTGAAAAAGCATTTTCGGTAAACGCAATACCAATTCGGCATGTTCAGCTCGCGCCTGTTCCGCCACCTTGTTTACAACCTCACGCTGGCTCGTGTCTTCTCAACCACGTACCCACCAAGCCTCAAGCCTTGGCTCACGGTCAGATGGTTGCTGTAAGGCTTGCGTTTTGTGTCTCGTCCGGCCTCGATGGATAACGCAAAGATGTGTCGTGAAAATGGGCCATCGGCTCGCCGAACGTGAACTCTGCGCACTCGTTAACGCGTCGTAACAGACCGCTAATCCCGCTGCATGCTGTTGATTGGGCGTCGTCGGGCGTCTTGGCTTTCGAAGGCGGTACGCGGGACGCCATGCGCCGCTGCGGGCGTGAATGTCTGACTGTGAGGGCGTCAGGCGAGGGTCGGTAATTCGCGGGCGTCGCCCAGTCATGTATCCGTGACCGCGGGTCAATGATGGCGCGAGAAACACCGTAACAGGCTACTGTCCGGGCAGGCGAAGACGGGATGTCGAGGACAGCTGCTGGGCTGGGGAGATGGCTGCCAGCGACAAGCAAGGTGCTGACGTTCTGGCTTATAAAGGGATTGAACAGACCGAGATGCTGCAGTTCGGTGACAACTGAGGAACGAAGCTGCACGGAACGTTCGCCTGTGCTGTGTTGCAGTTGACGAGAACGGTGTGGTCGAACGGCGCCTATGGTGGATTATTGAAGCATTGCTGCCGGCGAGGCGCTGAGGCGGTGGTGCTGCAGGGCGGAAGAAGATGGTGCGTCGCGAACGGCGCGATGGAAGTTGTTGTGACGAGCTGAGCGGCCGGTGAGCAAAGGCATATCGCAGTCTTCGGACATTCATCGACTGGCGAATGGTAAACGTGGACTTTCAAAGATGGGCTGCCTGGTGCGGCGTCATACCGACTGAGGGTTTGTCGGGCCAGTGACGACTATCAGTGACAGGCAACGCCAGCTGGGCGTGAGCAAGGGCGGGCAACGATGCGTTTCGGCCGCCACCCATCGGTTGCAAGTGTTGACTGTTCGTTGGGCTCATCGAAGGTGTGCCAGGTATTCTGTGCTGGCTCGCTGAGTTACTGACCGTTATATGAGCAACGCGCCACCAGTGACCCACTGTTGTTGCTGTTGTTGGTGTGGCGATGGTCGTGCTATCGGCCCGGTGTGGGACCATTCGTGAGATGCTCATGCCGCTCGACACTGTGACCGGCTGGGCCTGAGACTGAGGTCTCATCAGGGTGCCAGGTGAGACCATTGCTGTTTATCTGCAGCCATCGTAACTCGGTTGGATGTTTAGATGACAGACGTGCTGGCGTGCAGCTGCGTTCGTCGCGCGGAGGCCTGATGGTCAGATAATGACGCGTGACTGTGCCGTGAGCTTTCATTTCGTGCGCGGCGTCGCGGTAACCGTAATCGTATGCACACTGCTCTTTGTCATCGCGCAAATCCGCCGGGCTGAGCTCGCTGTTTGACGCCGGTGTTTATCGGCGTTCTTTATCGAGACTGATGAACATACGAGTTGATTTCGAAGCGGTGTAACGACCCAATGTGGACAGCTGCTCTCTACCATTCGCAATATGGTGTTGGCACCTCCTGTTAAGACCTCATTAAGCAAGCAACGGAAACGGTGAGTTCGACCGGTACGGTGGAATCGTGATAATTTTCGACGTTAAATCGCGCGACCGCAACCGTTTAAAATCATTGTCGACCGTAGCGGCATTTGGTGAACGTGGCTCTGTTGATTATAATATTCTTCAGGATTTATGAGCAATGACTTTAATGACTTTGCCCGTCTTCAACTGTCGCTGAGCAAGTTCGGTAACATCAGAACCAGCTCATCGCGCTACAGCCGCTGGTCGTGAAGCGTTTAAGTTACGCCTTCATGCTCTGTGCGCGGTTTCGACCCGCGTGTCGACTCTGCTGTTTGGCCTCTTCTGACGCTTACCGTGGTTCTTGGCATACCGGCATTCGGCGCAAACGGTGCTCTGTTTCGCCAGCGGCTGGCTTCGTAAAATCGCCGCGCCATCTAACTCTTTACCGCCACGTCAAAGTCAATACGAGAACTCCGTTCGATTCATGTTGACGTGCGCGCGCAGCTCGACGTTCGTGTATGACCGACATGTACGCGACAAATGCCATCATCGGTATACATCCCAGCGTCGAAAGGCATAATGGCGATGAGGACGTTATTCAGATGTCGGCGACATCACGACAAACGTCGATCCTGGTGCAGACCGTCGCTGTCAACACGGTGTTTGTCCGCAAGCTGTTCGCGCGGCTCGCCGGGCCGCAACGTCTGCCGGTGTGCTGATGGGCTGTTTGGCGCAACGACGACTTTCCGACCGTGTTGGGCCGTAATCTCGTCGGGCCGTCGTTGGGGCTGGCGTCTGTCGTTTCTGTCTGAGATCATCGACCGACGAAATCATCGCCATGCGGGCGCGCAGCGGTGTCTTCTGACGCCTTTTCGAAGCCTAAAGGCAATCGTGCGCTGAAAATCGGCGGGTGGGGGCCTGTCTCGGTCTCACGGCGGGAACAAGTTGAAGGAGAACGTCAGGGGCCTCCATTACCCGTCGAGCCTCTGCATCAACTCAAGAATTCTTCATCGATCTTTCGGTTCTGGCGTGAACATCGACGCGGCGGTGTGATCACGTTCTGGGGCGCGTGTTGCGCCTCGAATAATGGCCGCAGTATTGAAACCTGCGCAACGACTTATGCCATCACCGATTCTCACACTGTTCTCAGGCACTTTCGCTGCTCATTGCGCGAAGAAGAGAAGCGGACATCGTCATCTTATGACATCGACAAAAGATCCGATTCAGTCGCGAACTTTCGCGCAAATATTCGCCGGTCACGCTTTCAAACCGTTATCGGCGTAAAGGCACGCTGTGGGTTGTGTGGTACGTTCTGGCTCACGCCAGCCGCAGCACTTCCGGTCGCCAGCGGCTGCTCATTAACCACGCTGCGCGGTCGGATGAAATGATGCCACATCGAGACGATCGTCCGGTCAACCTCGTATCTTTCGGTGGGAAAGCCGGCATCGACGAAACTCTGACCGCCCGTTGGGCTGTGCGGTCAACAATGTCAAATGACACCTCGCTGCTGCGCGGGTGCAGCGAGCGGGCTGGCAAATATCAGGGCTTGCGCTGTCTTCCAGTGGTGCTGACGCTGGTCATTCAGACGACCGTAACTCCCAGGCTGCCATCTTGTGTTCTATGCCGAAGCGGCACGGTAATTTAGTACCAATGTTCGGCGGTGACGTGCGACCTGTTCGTAAATGCACAATCATCGAGACTCTGATTCTTCGTTCGAAAAGCCAACAGATCGCCACGTGCTTAATCGAAGAGATATGGTGGCGCGGGGCTACGGTCATGCGTGTACCGGATGAATCGAGAACTGACACCGAACGCAAAGTGGACGGTCGTATGGTGGGGCGTTGTCGCTCGTAACGGCTTGCCGGCGATACCAATGCTGCGCGTTTTCATTTTATCCATCTGTGGTCCGCCGGTATCGGCGCGTTCTGAATCTTCAGTGCTGGCCATTTCGCAGACTGGCGGGAAAACAGGTGTCCTGACACGTGATGCGTCATCTCTTCACCGACCAGCCACGCGCGTGACCGCAAGTATTCCGAGAAAACTCGACAGCATCGTCTAATACGTCTCATGGGGTCGCCACAGCCTGAAAAGAACGCTGGCGCGTCGGGATAACAGCGGTGGTATTTCGTCGTGAAGTCGGGCTGCCTGTCAATATTTCCTTTGTTCAATCGTTATTGTTTCTTTGCTGGCCTCTGGTCCGACAACGCCTTTGTCGTTAATCAGGCGACTCCTGTTCTTCTGACAGGTGTTCCTCTGCGAAATCAGCTGACGGTCGCGTGACACCGGCAGGCAGGCTGGTATTCGGCTACGCGGAGCCCGCGTCGCGTGCTTGCGGAAATCCTGCGTGAACGATCTGTCGCCGTCGATATGAAACGGCGGCACAGCGGGGAAGAGGCGGACCATTTAACCAGTTCGACGCAGCGAGGTTCTGAACGGCCATGACTACGTTCATGATCTACGCACTGTGGCTTTCGACTGGCTGAGCAAAGTGGCGTGAAACGGGCGTGCTGAAATCTGTAAACAGCCTCACACCAGGCATGAACCCGCCTGTTGACGACGCAAACTGCGTAATTGCGACGCGCTCTGGCTGGCGCCATGGGTGGGCGGGCGGGTGTGCTGGGCGCGTGGTCGCTGTTCGGCGTCCATATTGATGAGCGGTACCGGTCGTGCACCCGCCGGGCTATTGCCGATCACCGTAATAATCGCAGGCGCTGGTGGCCGCCTGGTGTCTTGCAAATCCGAACGCCCGCTACAGGCATCATCACGTCGCTGTTCCTCGACCTACCATCGTATCCATTTAATATTGTTATCGGGGATTCATTTTGTGGACGTGCGTTGAGATTATCCTCCCTAAAGCCATTCTTCAGCAGGATGCTGCTGCTCGGCTGGTGGTGAACAGGCGTTCGATCGGCACGTTGAACACCAGCTCGCGACGCAGCCGGGGTGTGCGCTGGCAAGGCCGATGGTCGGTGATGAAGTGGTTATAATCGCGCCTGTGTGTTACGACAATCTCATCGGCAGACAGCTGGCTGCTGTCTTTATGGTGTGCAGACCAGGGCCTCTATAAAACTGCTGGCGGGATGCAATGTTGCGCCTGCTGTGTCATAAGGGGTGGAAAAATGTATGGAAATTAATGTGATCACAAACGTTAAGCATTCTGTCATAAACTAAACCGCACAAATGGCAATCTGCGTGACCTGTAAAAACGAGCTGCTGTGCCATCTGCGGCAGCGTGTTTTATCGGTATTTTCATGTTATCGGCAATGTGGCTCACGTCACTGCTGGCGTGTGGTGTGGAGACGGGGCTGATTGATGGACTGTAGTCGTCATATCATTCCTCGCACGATCCGTAACGCCGCGACGGCGGCTCTAATATCGAGGCATGACCTTCTTCCCGCGACTGCCTGTCGGCAGGCTGCCGTGACGGTGCGTAACGCGGGCTCCGTCCGGGACTGTCTGTAATCTGCGTCAGCTGAACAGAGGTCGTCGTCATCGCTGCTCGCTGATCGTTTGTCAACTGTGTTTAACCACTGTTGCGCTGCTGGTGGGCTGCGCCGGTTAACGGTCGTGGCCGTGCTGTGCCGCGAAGGCATGCAGTTGGTGCTGGATAAAACGCCATGGTGCTTCGCAGCAGACTCCGTCGTGACCTTCAGGTCTGCGCTGTTCGCCGCGACCAGCGGTTGAAGACCTGTTTATGACCGTTCGCGGCGTTCATCTTTCTGGTTCTTTACGTCGGACAAAATCGCCTGAAGCAGAGATGCGGGCCGGGGCCGCGAACGAGGAGCCTCTTCTTCCTCTTCTGTCTCGCATGAGGTGCTGAGGATTCAGACGGCATAACGGCAAAACCGCACCACCAACTGTTGCAATCCTGTGAATATTCTTTCTTTCATGACGTTTGTTGTGCGGGCTATGTTTCGGCCTGAATGCCGTGCTGTGTCCACCCATCTACGAAGATCTTGGCTCGCGCCCGTTCGGTAAATGACGATGTTTATGTCGGTCTGGACGTCGGCGCGTCGCGAACATTCGCGCCATCAAATCGGTGCCAACCCGCGATCTGTGTGCATTGACATGCTCAGGCGGTCTGTCGCATCCATTGTTCAAAACCGCGTAAGCGTTATGCCGCTACCCTCTCGACGTTGAGAACGCATTGTCGTCAGTGGTTCGTGACACATCTGGAAACTCCTGCTGTCTGACGCAATGGTGCGACGATAATGCGTGTCATGGCTGACTTTCGAAGCGTGGCTGGTCTTTTTGTCCGGCGCCATTGTGCATCCGGCTCTGTGCTGTCGCGGAAGCAGTTATGCCGACAATGACGAGGCAATATACACCGCACCTCGCTGTGCGTGTGATCTTCGCCCGGTAACAAGCCGCGATACAAACATGTTCTACCGTTTTATCTTCGCCGCAAGCGATATATTCGCTATTCTGTGCAACAATCGATCTGGTATCAAAGATAAGGTCGGCATGAGCTGACACAAACATTGATAACGAAGTGGTTAGCTCTGTGGTCGGCGGCACGTGTGAAGGCTGTTGAAGCCGCGAACGGCGTCCGCAATCGTCCATCTGTCATCTTGTGCAAATCTGTAATGGTGGTGGATCGCGGCGCTGTGGGCATCCGAATGTCTGTGGGTAATCAGCGTCAGGCCTCGGTGGAAAGTTGTTTCGTTTTGACAAATAATGTGCAACCATGAGGGCTGGTGCTGGGCCATCATCGCCAGTGCGGGTGCCGTGCGCTGGGGTTTAGGTCGGTGTGATGGCGTGGTTCCGTCTGTGCAACGCAGGATCGTTCCCCGCGGGCTGACGATGGTGGAAAAGCTTCTGGCTCTCGTTGCGAACAAGCCGTCTTCGCGTTGTGGCTCGATGTGAGATCCTGAAGCACTGCAACCTCGCCGTAACTACCGGCAAGGTAGGTGGCGTACCGAATGTGTGCATTCAAACGATCATCTTCGAATACGGGTGTTCCGTTGCCAATATCTCATTCTCAGGCCATTTGCGGTAATTTCCTCCCGACGATGGGCATGACGATTGGCATGGGTGAGCGATCACCGCTTCCGCGGTGTTCGTAATCGTGAGGATTCCTCTCTGAAGGGGATTGTCTATACAGTGGCAATTCATCACTGACACCGGTGTGTGTCGTGGTTTCGCGTCGCTACTGGCGGAGACGGTGTGCCACTGCTGACCGCGACTGTAATGCGGTCGCGCAGGTACGTGCCCGTAATCGCGCAATTAACTGTGTGCTGTGCAGGCCGATAACTCGGCACGTCCGCCGTTGTTCGATGCGATGTCCGTGCTTCATTGTTCTTCTGTGTTACCGTAATCGTTTATCTGTTGAAAGAGATGAGCGTTTCTGTGAAACACCGGGTATCGTCTGCGGCGTGTTAACAAGTCCATCAACTGCTCGATTATCGCAACTATAAACTTAGTGTATGAGTATCAGACAAAACATTCTATTCGAATGTCTTTGATCGCGATACTGTCTTGTGCGGGACCGCTCAGTGGCCCGAACATGGTGAACTCTTGGGATGTCGAGGCCATGCCGTGTCACTCCGTCACGCGTGATGTCGCGCCGAACGCCACGATCGCTGCAGCGCGCAGAGATGCGGGGGCATTGTTGAGGAGCAACGGAATTTTTCTGGTTATCGGTTTTGTCATTCTAACAGCAATGTGACAGGTGGGTAACAGGTAGGTTGGGTGATGAACGCGATGTTTTCAGAGATCGATCTGTCGTGTGAGAAAACACTTGCCGCGGGAAGTCTTGCACGGGCACCGGTGCTGGTGCTCGCGGTGCGGCTCGGCAACGGCGGGTGGCCTGCCGGTTCGCTGATGGCGGTGTTGATGAGTGGCCCATCTTCGCTCCATAAGCAAACTTTCGGAATCAGATTTCCGCCACTGCGACCACAAGTAACTCGGTCCGGCTGCTGACCGCGAATGCAACGGAACGTATCAATTTGTCTCCGTGGCGATCTTCAGCATCAGGTATCGATGATGCATATTTATCTGATCAACAGGGCTCATAATCACTATGTCGCGGACCACCGGCCGGCTACGGCTCCACCGCCAGGCTCGTCTGCGTCGTTAACCCAGCCTCGTTTTCTTCACGATGCCTTAGATGTTGCGGCGGCGCCGATGCCTGGTGAGTACGCGCATCAACCATCTGGGCTGATGGTGTCCTGACGCCTGCCAGCAACCTGCGTGGAAAAGGCAATATCGTAAGCAGGGGTGGCTGTGGAATCTCGCCGCCCGCCTGAGAACCTGTTGCTCCGCAATCAGCCTGAAAGCGGGGTCTTTGGCGCCAGGAGTGGCGTCCATATGTCACAGCCTACTCACTCGTGGCCCAGTATCTACGCGAAGCGTGCCCGTTAAGTAACCAAACAAACCGTCGGTCGCGCTATAGCCTGCTGCATGGCTTATTGAATCGCCTACAGTTACAAGCAGATTGCGGGCTCAGCCACCACAGGCTCATTTTTTGGGCTTTTCTTATCAGCAAGGGCTGTTGCAGAGGAACAGGCTTGCCATAGACAAGGCCAAAACAATGCTTTTCTTCATTTACTTAGCGCTACCTTGGTTATCTTGAAATAGGGTGTAGAAGGCAATCTGACCTGCTGACGCTCTTCTTAAGGATTCTGTGAACTCTCTTCCCATATAAACCTTCAGGCTTATACCGCTCTGTAACCAATCATCTGACGGTGCGACCTGGGTTCTGGATATGACTTCGATAGCAAATCAATGAATGCTGAACTGCGTGGTGCGTCGCGCAATGACGGTAGGCCGGAGAACGTTACAACCGGCGTTTGCGGCGGCTGCGGGGCCGGTGCTCCGTGATGTAATGGCTCCATCTTGCTGTGCGGTCGGTTGCTGCGGTCGTTGAGCGCCAGTGAGCAAAGCCTGGGCAACAGATTCTTCGGCCATGCGGTTTACGCGCCGTAACGTGGTGACCTGCAGACCCATGATGTGGCTGCACGCTGATGTTCGCCAGTGTGGCGCCGTGTGCCTCGTCATGGCTGATCGTCGCTATGACCTTGCTCGACCCGGTTTACAAGCCAATATCTGATCGGCCTTGATGGTGCCGAAGCGAAGAACTGGCGATGGCCTGTGACATAACTTTAAACTTTCGTTATGTTTTCGAGTTATCTCTTTGAATGTGGGGCGGCGTTATTAGGCTGCGTAAGGCAAACGCTGTTTATTTGCATAATGGCTAACGTCAAAGATGAGTTGCATAGGTGGCCTGCGCTGCTCGCCATGCTGAATGATGAGATAAAGAAACGATACTGCACCTCTTCATGTTTGGCATTATAGGCATCGGCAACGTTTTCTGGCAGGATTAGTACGGTATGCACTTGCAGGGTGTCCTATTTTCTTATCGACTGATGTATGGCCAGAGCAAATAATTTCAACCCACATTCAAAGGGAGCCTCTGAGGTTTGCGCGAATTACTGGCCTTATTAAACCTTAAATAATTTCATCACATTGTAGAAATGTTTAACAACACACTTCCCTATTTTCCGTTATTCTGAATCAACCCAGAAGTTTGTTTCAAATACGCCAAAATGAAGCACTTCGTTAACCTGTTTATAAACAAGCATTTATAAGCTCAAGGCTGCTGCATTTACCAATATTTGCCCACCCTTTTTGTCACCTTTACATCGTAATCGCGTTCCGTTACGTCGTAATCGACTACTGCATCGGTTTATCATTACGTCGTAATGACCGAACGTTGACATAACACGCTCTGGGTATAGCCGTTTTCTTCGCTTGTCGGCAAAACTCTTCTCCCCTCTGTTCGAACACCGAAACGCAAAATTCAGGTGGTAAAACACGCTTTATCACTTCACTGGCAATGCGGTAACGCCGGCTGTTGAAGATAAAATAAGTACCTTCCGTGCTGATTGATGAACACTGTGTCGTTAACCCTGCGGCAACGCAGCCATGTTTCAAGCGTTCTGATGAGAGATGGCTCCCCATCGACTGCGGTATACATCGCCGGCGGTGCAGGACACGGACGTTCGGCGATACGCACCGTCGTTGAAAAAATCGGCGCTCTGGCGATGACGAGGCTTCTGATGGAAGAGTTCGCGCCTGCGTGGTCGCAGTGCGAGCCTCTGCTAACTCTTATGCCAGCGTTCAACTTCAGCTTGTCGCTGGTGGTAAGGCGAGGCAGGTAACCGACTATCCGGGCAGGTGTTGACGGTTTCGCCATCGCCAGGCGACCCATCGCGGCACGCCGCGGTTTCGGGGAGCGATAACGGGCAAGCTGAAGACATTGATAAATAGCCTGTACCTGCGAGCATAGCCGACGCCTGTTCTCCGTCATTGAACCACTACCGACGGCAATTTCTAACTGTCTGACCGATGAACTCACCGACGTCTGCCAGCGCCAGCCAGTCCCCTCACCCAGTGGCCATCAGTTTGTTCGCCGACGGCAGAGACATATCTGACCGTTGATCGCCTGGTCGACAGTGCGACCGCTGGTTCGTGCGAATGTTGATCGAGCTTGGACGACGACACGGCTGCTGATGGAAGACCGTCGCTTGCCGCTCGGCTGACGCGGTGAACGGACGGTAATCGACCGCCAGGCGGGTACGGGCTGGGCTGGGTTGATGGCTGGGGTGGTGCCGGGCACCACGGCGCGCGTTCGGATGCCAGTTGACCATGAAGATGAGACGACGTCGAGCGGTTGAAACCTGGTATCGTGCGTGCTGATGACCGTCGACCCTGGCCTTCAAATGAAAGGTCGACTGCGTTTGCCGAGATCGATCGCACGTTTGGTCTTGAATATAGTTGATGTCGTCCGTCGAGATGGCGCTGAGGCGACAATTATGAAGATGTTTGTCGTGACCTCGTGACTTCGGTGGCGTCGTCGATATTGCGTGATGATCACAAGCTCTGATGGTTCGTTCCGTGACGTTATTGTATGTGGCCTGCAACCCGCGGCTCAACGGAGTTACGACAAAGTTATACGTTCGTCGGACGGACACCATGTGAGACGATCGTGGCTGTTTCCGGCAATCGGGCTCGTTGCATATGGAACGATGAGATGAACTACGGTGGCTGAATTGGCTGAGCAAACCACGGGTGGAAATGCCTGGCCTGTAACTGCTCGTGAACGCCACCGGTTCCCGAACTTTACCTCTTCTGAAGTGGAACGGCAGGTATGTTAAAACTCGCTGCTCGTTATTACGGACGGTGCGACGTGGTTGACAGAAAGCAGCATGTTCGATGCGCTGGTGGGGTCGCGTGAGAACGACGGACGGTGGATCGACACTGCTGTGCATTCGTCGGTTCATAAATATCTTGGAGGCTGCTCCGTGGGATCGCGGAAGATGGGCTCCGCCGCCTCGAAATAACGCACCATTTAAAATAAGGCGCGACTGAGACTGCGCTGTTACGGCTTTCGGGATGGCGCCATTTACGAAATGTTCAGCAACGCTGTAACGATGACGCCTGAAGAACGTTTCGCGACGTGTTTCTGATCGTCTTGTGAATACATATTCCTCCGGTAATCTTCGCTTCGGGTTAGCCGCTGGCTGTGGGACACGACAGTCTCGTGAAAGAGGTGAAAATGGCAGGCAGATGGGGCTGACCGAGACTGTGCGGCGTTGATGTCAGGGTCGTGGAGAAGGACCTGGCCGTTGACGGTGGAATCGGCAAACGGTGGAGGAGGACTGGTTTATACGTGAAGAGCCTGAACTTCGCTCAGACAGGCGATCAGGCGCAATGCTGACCCGATCAGGTAATGATTCTTGACCAGCTGGTGAGCGCGGGCGCCAGTCATCGATCTTGCGTGATCTGCGCCAGTTCGGTGCGTCCATCTGGGGTCAGGGTGACCGGATCGCCGGCCAGCGTGTCATGCGCCCGTGCGTGGAGGCCGTCGTGAGCTGGGCGCGGCCTCGGGGTGCTGGGCAATGCGAGGCTCGTGCAGGCTGGGGTCGGCGGCGGTGTCTCGGCGACAGGCTCTTTCCGGGTCAGGCAGATGCCTCTCGGGCGAGCAGGGTGCTGAGACAGCCGCGATCCAAATGCTTTCGGTGATGAGCCGACAGGCTTCCTGACGGACAGGGAGGAACGCGAAGAAGACGCTGACAATGCGCCAGCCGGGCTGCGAACTACCGTCGCCGGAGGCTTCGTCGCCTGCGCAATCAGATACAAGATGATTGTGAGACGATACGGCGACCCCGACGAACTGAAGGAACAAATGAACGGTGAACGACCACGGCGCGGCTGGACAGCGGGCTGCGCGGAATCTGAATGTGCCGACAGTGGCTCTGTATGGGCCGGAAGCGGATGAACGATTAACGCCGTCGCCGATCCCGGCGATGAGCACGTAATTGCAGATGTGCGGATTGACAGTAGTTGCGCGCGAACGTGGAAGAGATTGGCATTTCGACGGTTTACAAGCATTGGGACAAAATCACCGGTCGATGCGGCTCGGTCTGACCAAGCAATCGTTCGAGAGATAGCGGCCTAAACCTGGACATCGCTCCGACAGGCAGGAAGCAACTTCGTGTTGACACAGACGACGAAGAAACGTTACGTTCATCGATCATCGGACGAATTGAACCTGGTATCATTCTCCGTGGTGTTCTACATGGCGCTCGATCGACCGGAAAGAGCGCCGAAAGGTTGAGGCACGGTGTCGAAGCCGTTAACAACGCGGACGAACGCCGTGAAGGCGGGCCAGACGGCGAAAGGGTTCTTTGGAGCCGATCTTAAGCCGATGCTGAAAGACGTGCGAAAAGAACAGACAACGCTGTCAACCGTATCGCGGTGGCTAATATGAAGTATGCGCAACGCGCTGGGGCGTTCACTGCACCTTCGCGGTGGATACAAGGACGAAGCGTGTGGCATCAGAACTCAGGCTGCGTTGAACGCGAAACGTGGTGAAACAAACAGACCAGTGGCGACCGCTGCGGCGAGTGGCGTCGCGGTTGTGCGCAGCGTTTCGTTCATAATATCGCGAACCGACGGATATTCGTTATCGACCTGGTAAACCGTACAGACAAATAATCATGATGACGGAATAACTGGCTGTGCTCTGATTCTGATATTTCGGTTCACCATAATAGGTAAAGACTAAATCGCTTTTGGTTTCTGGCTGCTGACCTGTCGAACAGGTGCGGGGCAATGGGTATGGAACAATGAAAAGAAAGAACGGTCTGGCCGCGCCTCCTCGCTGAACCCGTTGAGCTTTCCGCGCCTCGCACGGATATGAGCCTGGCCTCACTGGCGGTGAGCGAGCGTTGCTGCTGTTACGTTTACCGTGCTGCCGCTTCGTTCGCGCGAGGTCGCGGGCTGAACCTGCCAACGGCTGGGCGCCGGTGACTGCCATCGCTGCTGACCTTCTTTGTTGCATTATACCTCATGTTGTGCGACGAACCACCGGTTCGGTGCTGGCGGCACTTATTCGGGTGGCCAGCGCCACCGTGGTGGAATTTCCGCTCGCTGACTGTCGACGACTGCGGGCCTAATAACTTTCTCTGCTGTTCGCCTTTAATCCGTTGTGGTGATTCTGTAATCGTCATTGAGCGTAATGAGCGAACCGTAATGCGCCGGCACGGTCTGTCTGAAACAACTTGACGGAACCCGCTCGGGCGGTGTTGTGGTTTGCTGGCTCGGCGCCGCAATCCGCAACAATATTTATTCGCTCATTAATTACAACGATATTCGGGTGCTGTGTCAGTCGCTCTTCGTATGAAAAAGCTTAAATGATTGAAAATTCCTTCGAGGTAACGCCAGCGCAATGCAATGGCTGCTGAAGAAACAAAGATCAGACGTGGTGTCATTGCGCTGCGGGCATCGGCTGGTGTTGACCGGCCTCGGCACCGTTACCGATTGACGTTCTATGAGGCGTGCTCGAACGACCTTCGCTCTCAGTGGTGCCTCAGGGGTCCGCAACGGCAGTGGGCACGGATTGGCACCGAGGCTGCTACTGACTGGCAAGATATGACTGACGATGGTCGCTGGGCTGCATGGGCTGGGCAATGAGGCTCCGGCGCGGCTGGTTTGGGGTGCTGATAGCCGCTGGGCGTGGCGTGCCTGTGTTCGAAATCGGCAGACGACGCGCGCAAGTGGCGCGCAAACGAATGGCCTGAAACTCGGGGGCGGCGCCTGTATGATTGATTGTTGGTGGCGATCGTCAGCATCGACGGCTGGCGTGGGCGTATGGCGATATTGATGCGAGCTGGTCGATGACGACAACCTTCAGCTGAAACCTGGTCGGGCGAGCATCGTCAGGCCTAACGCAGTGACAGAAGACGAAACTCGGCATAATGAGCATTCATAATGACGACGCCACCACTGTTCCTCAGCAACGTGACGGTCATCGCGTGCGTGGCCTGGGTGGTCGGGTCTGCACGGCTGCTGCGGGCCACAGGAACTGCGGAAAATGGAGAACGTTGTTCACTATCGGCACGTTGCAAACATCGTGACTATTCGTGGCGGCTACGGATCGCTCCGTTGCGTCGCGCCGCTGTGACCTTCAGAGGCGTGGCTGGCAAGTTCCTTCGTGTTGGGCGCAATTTCAGATGTGTTGTCTGTCAAATCGACAAATAATGATTGCGCGCTGTGCGCTGCTGGTTAACGGAAGGGCAATGATCTTCCGCAGCGGCGACCGGAGCTGGAGAAGGTGGTTCGGCGGAAGATGCGCTCTCGCTTTCGATGGAATGGGCGCGTTTCGGCGAGCGAAACTGAGAGGAGATACCTGATGCGTCGTCGTTGATTGACCGGGCGTCGCATTCGGGCGGGCTGCCGTTTTGTTTGCCAGTTTCGACGACGCTCTGACATCTCGACCTTCCTGTTAACCTGCGCCGTCCACGCCCAATGCCAAAATTCGATTATGTTACGGAACAAATATGCCAGCGATTAAGGACGGTGTGGGTGTTTGTGTGGCGACTTACGGCGACAGGCCTGGGCGAGGCTCGGTGCATTTCCTAGCATTCCTGTTAATCTTCCACCGCTGACCGGTGTGTACCGAGGCAAACAAAGTTCGCGTTTACGGTTGCGCCTGTGAAGAATGCCAGCAGCAGGCAAGTCGAGAGGTGTGTGCGCGAGCGATCGTCGAGAACCGTTTGGGCACGGCGTCACGCTAATACGAAAATGACGACGAGCGTCTGGCGTTTTGCGCAGATGGTGAAGGAATTCCAGGTCCGACCGTGTGGCGCGACGGACTCACTGATGGCGTAATAAGATGAAGTACGACGATATCAATCGCCGCCTTCGACAGAACTCGAAGACCGGTATCCGGACGACCTGCAACCGCGATCGAATTCGTGAACTACTGCCGACGTGAAAGGCAGCAAAGTATTGTCATGGGCTGCATGGTGAACGGACCAGTGTGACGCCGACTATACGTGAAGCTGATCTAACCACTCTCGAAAGTGGTGAAACGGTGGCGGTGAGCATCTGCTCCGCCTGATCGGGATGAGCAGTGGTATCACTGTACGCCTGACGCCTGTTGACCGGGCCGTTGGGTTCAAACCAGAATCGATCGTATTTTGTTATGCCAGACGGCAACAAGGACAAAACTGTGATAACGCGGTTTGAACCGATTACATCCATTGTAAGCCGAGAAACGTTTGATTCTTGGCTGCGGCTGTGAAATGACCGGGTCATGCGGTGGATGTGACGACCGTCGGCTGACGTGCCGCGGTCGTCGTGCAATGCGATCTGTTCGTCGGCACGTCGAAAATCTGACGAAAACGAACCGTAATCAGGCGTTAAAGGTACGATTACTGCAGTGACCATGCCGCCAGCGCGTGATTAAACGGAGGAGACAAACGTACGGGCACGCTGGTATTGCTCTCCGGCGGGCGCGGCCTGCTGAAACCTTCCGTGTGTTCGGCAAAATCGCCGTCTTTGCGCGATGAACCTGCTGCTGTTAAAACCTCGTTCGGTTACAGAATCAATTGTGCACAAATTGATATCGTGCACCGATATGGGCTAATAAAAATGGCGGGCCGTCACGGCTGGTGGAAGATTTGAGCCAGTCAGCATCATGAGCGTGGAAAGACGTGAAACTGAGCAGAACCCGCTCTTCAGCCGGAATGCACCGAAACGTTCTATCGGCTACGAGGGCAAACGATCCGACCGCATGGCACGGAGGCGGGCGTTCTGACTGAATGGGCTGCTGGAGGTCGGGAACAGCTCTTGACAGATCGGTTTATCCCGTTCAGGCTGCCGGGCCAGGGCTGATGGCGCGCCTGCGTGACGTCACTGAAAGTGACGGAAGTCACGTTTGGGCGATGCCAGCAGCGGTGAAGGCTGGGTGGTGAACAGTGGTGGTGGCAATAGCCAATCGCTACGTGTGCTAAAAAGCACTGCTAATCGGTGCGACAGCGATCGCATCGCGCAACGTCACTGTCGGGGGTGCCGCAGATGAGGTGGTGAAAGAATGATGGATATCGAACGCACATGAAAGTGTGGCCTGGTCAGGTGTTATCGTGAACGTAACATTGAATGCCACAGGCTGTCTGAAAGATTCTCGAACATCATACGTGGGCGGCTCTGACGCTCTGTCGTGTTCAGACCAATCTCGCCATGTTAACATGCTCGTTATGAAACGTTTACTCACGGTTCGTCGTGGAGGAAATAGCCAGCGTGTTGCTACGGTGTTGGTGGCGAAACCTGGTCATCTACATCGTTGCGGATATGTTGTGGGAGATAAATGATGTTCATCAGCAAAACATATAAAGACCGTCGTGCGGACGACCTGTGCTGATGCTTCGGTGGTCGGCGGGCATGCCGAGGGCGCCTCGTCGCGAAGTGAGCGCAAATCTGGGCCGCGGCTGTGTTGCGGGGCGACCGCAAGTGGTCTCAGTGGTGGTGATTTTCTGAAACGGGCAAAAGTTCGGTGATCATATCTTGAAACAGTGCGAAATGACGTTCACGCGATATGGCTACCGACGTTGGAGGTTAACGATTGGTTAAGTGAAAGGTAAGCTGGGAGGGCGCCGGCGATGCCGCGTTTGACAATTCGCCTGGACGGCTTCGTGAAGTGAAAAAATGAAAGGCAATGGCGTATTCATGTGGTTTCAGAGGCTAATTTGTCAAGCTGCGCAAAGTGGCTGGCTAACGATAAACAGATGAGGCCGAAAGACAAAGACTCGAGCGCAGTGGCTAAAAAGCCGTTCAGGCTGAGAACGCAGTGTGACGAATTGGCATCGTTTGCGCCTGTTGGGCTAAGGCTGACGCGTTAATAATTTGACGCTGCTAATCTTCTTTCGTATATCACGCCAGTAACTCTTCGTGTAGTACGCACCGCGTGATGACGCCGTGCCCGGAAAGTACCCGTGACCAACAAGCGAATGATGCCTTCGACGGAACCCATCAGGTGACCCACAAACGTTGACGTGACCGCAGAAGGTGCCGAAGTGAGCAGACCTGGTCAGGCAATTGACGGAAACTGCGGCAAATACTATACCATCGTTTTCAAAATACGTCGTGATAACCAACTGCGCGTGTCGCTTCTCAGGCGACCACGTTGACCTGTGCAGGCATCTGTTAAACCGCAAAGGCCTCGCTGTGAGGGCTGTGCCGACCTCTGATACTATTTTAGACAAACCTGCTCTTCGCGTGTCGCGTGCTGCCATGCGTGTTGCCGCCAGATAATACGCGCTTTCAGGCTGCCAGATGGCTCCAAGCAACCGCTCAACAACTGTTGACATTTCACGATCGAGACGTCGTTCTTCGTCGGGACACGTTTGATCTGCACGTCGGCGTGGCTGGTATCTGCCTGATGTGGCAGGCGACAGGTACGGACGGCGCTGTCAGGCGAGCGCCCGGATGTCGTTTCGGCTTTACTACCGTATGATTGTTCGCTCAGCGTAAAGGCGATGATTCAACGGGTGCCTTCGTCGTCGATCGTCGCGCAAAGACACCATGACCCGGCTCGTGATGCAGCGTTGATGATCAGATTACGCGGGTGCACAATACCGACTCGGTGGCACCGCAATGTCTGTGCTGGCTGAAACAGGCGAAAACGCGCGACAGGCGGAAAAGAAACTAACGGGCAGGCTCTGGGCTGTGTGAAACTGCGCGGATGAAATATGGATCTGATCGAAATAATGTTCAGTCCAGATGTTGTTTACGTTACACCGTACGATTCTCGCATCACGAGCATTCGCTGTGACCGCAGAACCTTACGAGCTCGGCATCAACTGTGAGGAATATCGGCTCGGGGCTGAATGAGCCGGGTGAATACGGCTGAAGCCGACAGTGCAGCCAACTGCTCCGTCTGCTTCATCACAGATGACGTGGACGGGGTCTTTGATAATGAAAAATTTCGAGCATATCGTGCCGGTGCCGGACGGGCGCAGATGATGAAGAGCGTTTATAAACGAACCGGTTCGGCTGTTGAAGCCTCGGCGGAATGTAATGCGTTGATGATGCCAACTGGCGCAATAAGACTGGCGGGACTGCGGCGATTCGGCCAGCACTGGCGGGTGGGACACGCGCAGGTCAACAGGTCGTCCGCTCAGGCCGGGGCTGAAACGGGAAGACGGGCGAGGGCGCTGCAGTTCAGCTCAGGCTGGGTTTGTGTTTGCTTGAAATGAAGTGAACTGTAACTTATTCCTCGCGTCTGACCACAACAGGATAAACGCAAATGTCGTACAGACAACAATGACGTTGGTGTAACTTCATAAACCTGTTTAACTGCTGATCAAACAACAGCCTGATGCGATACGGCAAATCGGTGAAAAGTCTTCAAGTATAACCTTTATTAACGAGGACTGGTGGCTTCGTTGATGTTCAAGCTTGCCATAAACGTTTCTGAAACCTCGCTGCGCGGCAATGAAAGACCGATAATGTTGTTCTGCGCGATACAATGATCTTGATATGGCGCCGCTTCGTATCGCGAAAGGCGACGAGATCATGCGGCGAAGATGCGATATTGCGCCGACGTCATGGCTGACGCCCATGCGTGATGCAACGCCTGGTGTGTTGTTGCTCATCTGCGGGGTGGTGTCTGTGCCGATGATTGTGCGTTCGTGCCGTAAACGACGAAATGACGACGGTAATGACTGCTGTCGTTGTTTAAAACTTATCGTATATTGACGTGAAAAGGAAAAAGAAGCAATATGCGTTTGTTCAGACGACGACGCCAGTCGTCTCGACAGCCTGTTGATTTCGCTGGTATGACTGCGGCTAATACGTAACGGCTGAAAGAGCTGTTGCGTATACTGTCCCAGGTAATGTTGCTGGCTGGGATGTCGTTGTTGTGTTAACTCAATAACGTTTTCGCCTGTAAGCTCAGTGGCTTTTGTTTCAAATCGTTATATCTATTCCTGCTCGCTACGGCGTAACTTCGCCGGCCGTGCCGTACTGCGTACGACGACCGCCGGACGGCTCGTGCTGCTGACCGTCGCCTCACCAGAATCGGTGAAATCTGAGGAGAAGGCTCGCGCAGACCACGTCGGTGACTATGTTGAGAAACAGCAACAACCGTCATGAGCGTGAGACAGTAAAGGCTGTAGAAAGCCGTTATATCTTACAGAACTGTTTAAAGCGAGATTTGAACTGAAAATATCTGAAAACCATTGAGCTCGCACCGGACCGACTGACCGAAAAGGTCTGAACCGGCAGTAAAAACGTCTGTTCAATTGCTTACAGGTTCTTCAAACAACTTTGTTCGAATGTTCGCTGAAAGGTCGGTTGAGCGCATATCTCCCGCGCATGGTGGAGAACTGTTAAACCGTCATCTGCGTTCGATGTTCCGGCCAGACGGCTAATAACGAGGATAATCGCGGCAACGGACGACGAGCAGGGTGCGCGGTTCTCGGTGTTCATGAGCGCGTCGCGAAGACCTGCGTCGACACTGCTGTTCCAGTTACAATGCGCCGTATTCGCTCTGTGAATCACATGTTTATCGGTACGATAACGGTGTTCCACCCTCGCGTCGGCTGAACGCTCGTCTGCTGAACCGTGCCGCGTCCTCCAGCCACCGTCATCGAACCACATGTATCGGCGAGTTTTCAGACCCCACCACGCTCAGCGCGTTCGTAACGTCATAGCTGACGTATCGCTCGGGGCCGTGAGACGAAAAGAGTGGTACATCCGCTGACCCTGCTCGACGCTGAACTTCTCGTTCGTACATGTGACCGTACGTAACGCCGTAATGGGTCGACCTGCGTCGCGAACCGCCGCCGTACCTCGGGAGGTTGCTGGCAGGCTGCCGACGGCCTCAGCCTGTGCGCCCTACCACTGTGGGAACATGCACGAAGGTATGGCCGGCTGTAATATCGCGAAATCCGACGGCATTCTCGCCAATAGCCGTTCGGCGTGCTGGCGTGCCGGGGTACTCGGCCACTCCTGATTTCTTGAATCGAGCCCTCAGCCTGTGCGACCGCCGGCGCGGTTTGCCGATCGCCATTCGTAAACGTCATGCGAAGTATTTCGGAGTAGAATGGCAAATGGTTCAACTCGTCGTGATGCGTTTTGCCAGTCATACAATGGCGGGAACAATACCGCGCTGGCGGCGTAACAGGCAAACGCCTGGGCGTCTTCACCCTCAACTAAATCGTAGCTCGATGACAATGGTTCCATAACCACGGCGGGCGCTGACGGCGACTAGTGCATATCTTCGTAATCGAGCTAAGCCTGAAGTTGGCGAATGACGAATGCAAATCATTCGTGAATGAGCCGCAGGCAATAATGACGCTGCGCCGAGACCGGCCGTCTGTTCCGGTGGGTTTTCGCTCGGCATGACACCTCGACTTAATTTCACGGATAACGGCACAGGAAGCCTGCCGATGGAATGTGGCCACTGGTAACATGTCATCGATCGTCGCGGCGCCCTCGGCTATCCGGCTGTTCATAGATTATATGTTTATTGTGCGTGCGGGCTCCATATTTTGGAGAAAAGCCTTGTTCGGCGGCACTGTCTGTTCGGTAATCGTTAACTGAAATGACGACATGCGCTGGGTAATCGTGGAACGAAGCGACCGATTTACGCTATCGCGCGACAGGCACAGCGCTGCGCCTCGTGGTAATGTTTGTGTTGACCCATTGGGACACGCTTTGTTCAATATGCAACTGGGCGTTCTTCGAATATCTGTTGTTCATTATGGGTGCGTTATCGTAATCGCAGGCGTGGAACAGTGACTGGTGACGATGGTGAGCTCGTTCAGGCTGGCTCGGCGTGCGCCAGCCGCTACCGTCGAGCTTGTGGGCGGCTGTGCTGATGACAGGCCACGCGGGTTGTGAACAGGAGAACTGATCAAATTCTGGAAAACGGACTGCAGTAACGAGAATGTTACTTCGATGTTATGCTCTGTGCCGACCGCGGTATTTTGTCGGTGAAAAGCCGACATCATTGATGGCTGGTGTGGGCGGCGTCAAGTGGTGCGCTGAACTTGTGTGCGGCCAGTCACGTGGGCGAAACTCCCCGGATGGCGCGGCGGTCTTCCGGCCTGGGCGAAGCCGCGGGAAGTCGCGATGTTCATGGCGGTGGCATGGTTGATGTTCACCACAATGCGAGTACAAGCCATAACAGGGCGGTGCACAACAATATGATTATCAGTAGACATGGTAAAGTTGAATGCCAGTATTTTGTCGTGGCTGGCTGAATAACATTCGCCATGATATTCACTCTTCATTCTTTCGTACGTCTGGTGTTCTCGATGATCACGCTGAAGGCGGCAAGGGCCGACTGATGGACGGACTTAATGGCAGACCGTGCCGTCAGCCGCAATGCACAAAGTTGTGCGTGACTTCGGCGCTGATATGTTTTCATGGTGCGACGATTTTGCCAAACGCCGCGGTGGTGCGCTGGTGCTGTGATGCAAGGCAAGGCATCGAGAGGTGCGGAGGCCATTTATGATGAGCGAAGTGATGAGGCACGTGGCGTGGAACGTGGCATGCGGCAGGTGCTGAATATGTTGCTGACTGGCCGATCGGCGGGGCGACTGGACAACGGTGCCGATGCGAGCACGGTCAAAACCAGATGGCATGTTTGTGAAGCGTGTGGGCTGATTTAGTCAATAAAAACCATAAAACGAAGTTTTATATTTTTATGACCATCATGACTTCTTTGATGTCGAGAAACAAGCCTTCGTGGTGGCGACAACAGTCGGATAAACAATGGACCATTCATATAAGTTGGGACCCCAAACTGAGAGATGATTACAGGTTTTTCAGTAAGGACTGAATACTTTCGAATGATTGATTAATGTTGGGTTAGCTGGCGGAAGATGAGGGTTGATATGACCGGCACATAGTATGTTTAGCAAATTGATAAATCTCTTCAATGAGACTGAGAAGGTCGTGTCTGTTGCGATGATGAGCCGGACACGTGAGCCGATGAGAAGGATTGTTTGTTAGTGGTCGGCAAATGGATGGGTGAGGTACAAAGAGACGGAAGAGATTTTGACAACGAAATCGTGGCGATTACGAGAGAGATGTCGAACTCGGCTGAAGCTTTCTTCCATTCATCAATGCTGGTGACGGCAGGGTTGACCAACTGCGTGCTGACCAGACGCATCGGCGATGATATCGGCAAAATTGACTAAAAGTCGGGCGTTGTTTGAAAGAAGATTGCGAAACAAAAGCGCGTCTTAGCGAACGGCAACTGTTGAAGGTGCTGCGGCGCTGTTATGTGTTTTCATTCACTGTCGAAGTATCGGCGCAGTATGTGAATTTGCCGGGGGTTGTGCACGCAGTGATGTGCCACAATTGAAAAATAAAGTGCAAACTCAATGATGTCGACCTGATGCAATCACAGGTGGTGGTTTTCTTTTCGCAACGGAAGCTGGCGTTATTGTGCGCAGGCGGGTGGAAAATTCGGTCCGTTAGGCGATGAAGCGTGCGGCAAATCGTCGCTGCCGACGGCCCGTGCCTGCCGTTTGGTTGTCAATGCTGTTCTTCGAGCTTATCCGCAGTAATTGATATGCTGGCGATCGTCGGAACCTGTCCCGAAACAAACGAGCAGTTGAGATTGTGCGCTCGTCGTTATCTGAAGAAGTACTGCTTCATGCAGAAAAAAATATCTGCCCAAATGTCGCTTCATTTTCCTGCGGCGGCCAGCGAAGCCGGTCTGGCGTCGAAGAACGTCTTAACCGTGCGTGGAAGCGGCTGTTCTGTCGTAGTGAAATGACATTGTGTCTGAGCTGTCGCGTATAATAGCGGTATAAAATACGAACACGAAAAGTGTTTCTTCGAAACGAAAATAACACCGTGAACAGCCGCAACGTTTGTAAGGCTGAACATCGCTTTCTCGTTGACGCCAGATAATGTTATTCGCCTGCATAAAGAACGGTGTGACTCGTTCGTGGACGGTCGCTGGTACGGTGACGTCTTTAACGTCGCTGACGGTGAGCCGTCGGTGGTCGAGGAATGTGGCGGAATTGCGGTCTGACCTGGCGTGAGGGCGGCAATAATGTGCTGGCTGCGGGCTGTTTTGATGGTGACCTGGCTGACCTTTCAAAACGTGTGTGCGGTGTTTCGAGGACCGCGTCGACAGTGGCAACGAACAGGCCGGTGTCGGTGCGTCTGACGTGTCCTGCAACTAAACAAGTGTTCAAATATTGACGCGCGCCATGCATGAAGTTCGTGGTGCGCGTGAATGGTTATGAATGGTACGTTCGCCCACATCGGGTCGGCGAACCAATGATTGTAAACACCGGTAACGCGACCTGAAAACGCGATGTGCGCTAATCGGCTGAACGGAAATCCGAAAAGTGCGTATTACTAAAACATTGGTTAATGTCGCTGGATGTGCTGTGGATTCTGTCAATCGGCGTGAGCGAAATAATCGGGCAATGAAAATGATGTAATTTTCAGGCGGACAGGCGTCAAATCGTTATCTATATCTGTCTCGACGACCGTCTCGTCAGGCTGTGGGTGATGGGCGCATCACGCCTGATTTTCGGTGAATCACGTTTTGACATTCACTCACTCTGTTGCGGCTGGTATCGACCAAATTTGCTCGACTGCGAGCACTGTAATATCGATGAAAGACTGAACGGAAACCCATGTTTAATGGTTGTTGAACAGGCGGTGGAACGCGAGCTCTTTCGCTCGGCCAGCTCTGTCGACAGAAGCAGATGTTTGAATGAAATGAAAACGCGACAATGTGTTCGTGCGCTGTCCGACGAACATCTGTCGAGATAACGCCGGATGACAGCGGCTGGCACGGTGACCGTATCGGTGTGGTCGGCGGGTCGCTGGCCCGGTACGCTGTTCTTTGTGTTCTCAAGCGCAAACAGCTCACTCGCGTTGAGCACCGGTGATGTCATGTGCACCATCTTTATGCATTACAACGGTAACGGGCGGCATGTCGGTAACAAAGTTTTGGCAATTCTGACCGGAAACGCCTGACGTTCGTCGGACTCAATAAATACGAAGATTTAAAGAAGTATCTATGAAATAACAGATCGTCGTCGGCAATATAAAGAAACGGCTATTCTTATATCGAAGAAACGCACAATATATGTTATCTTTGGAACGGCGATCTGATGCTGAACGTCAGAAACCAGCGCGAATCGGTTATCGTCTCAAGTGGCAACCGCCACCCTCATCTTTATAGAATCATGGTCGTGTTGTGATGACGACGTTTCGCAAGCTGCTCAAAATTCTTTCATCAAAATCATAATGATCGTCGGCGAATGCGCGCATCGGAATCGTTCGCCGTGATCATCGTCTCACGCCATGTTGTTGCGCCGCGCGTCATGCACAGCCTGTTGCTCGCCATAACACCGTCGCCTGTTGGTGGTCACGCTCTGCGTCTGACGTTGCTGTCTGCGGCTGATGTGCCAGATCCAGCCGTTAATGAGCGCCTGCTGTGCTGTGGTGTAACGGTGAACAATCGAGATGCGTGTGGTCGTCTGAAGCAAATGTCAATGATATGAACGCTATTTATATGTCGCAGACATGCCTCGCTTTGCTGCTCACGCTGCCTCGCTGACGGTGGCGATCATGGCATTGGGCCATCGATCTTGGCTGCTGAAGCCAGAAGTTGACAAACCCGTGGGTCCATTCTCAGGTCAGATATCGTGGTTCGACTGGTAACGCCTTCTTTTCACTGGCAACATTCTCGCTCTGCAACTGCGACCTTCAACAACATAAACTCTTCTATCGGACGGCGTCGCGACAAACGGCAATAAGATCGCTATCGTCAATTTCGAAACTCCTCTGCTGTCAGGTAACTGAACGCGTCGTTTCGCAACTCTTGCTGAACGGTCGGTGATACCGCAAACTTCATGTAACCTTTACGGGATGGTAAACTGTCTGTTCCGTCGGCTTGTCTTTCTGAAACTGCTGCGCTTTCATAAGCGCAGCGTTGTTCGGCGCGGATGCTGCCACGGTAACGCAATATTTCGTCATCGTATCAAAAACACGCTCTTTCGACCAGGACGTAAATGGCCTATGGCGCAAACGCTCGGCTGTCGTATCGTTATCAACAGGCGGATATTGTAATTTCAACCTGCGACTCTTCTGCGGCTTCTGCGCCATCGGCAACTGTTTGCCTGCTAAAGTCCATTATCAGCTGTGAACGAGCATCGTCTTTAGCATCGCGGATGGAAAATGCGTCCATGTGCAATCGTTCAGCTAATCCTGATATTTTACTGTACGGCTGGCAACTTTGAGCCTTCTCAGGTGAACCATATTGCCAATGTTCGTCTCGACGATGTTCCGTTTGTTCTGGCCATCGACGGCTTTCTCAATAATTTTGTCCGCATCGAACCGCTGTCGCTCTTGCTGACGCGCCCATCGTCGATCTTCCTGCTGCGGGGCTGTGGGCAAAAATATTTTCGAAGGTGACAAGCGTATCATTACCGCGCGGCGGCTGATCGCTATGACCTGCTGGTGACGAGCTAAATGGTTTGGGCGCGATCGCCGAAGGCGCGGGCGTGGTGCGCTGAACTCACCGTCATCAGGCAGGTTCTTTCATTCGATTTTGAAAGGTTCCTTCCTGCTATGCCCCAATATTCAACGCATGGGGTTATATCGGTTGCTAATTATGAGCATCGTCTGTGTTCCTCCGCGTATCGTAGCCGTCATCTTTAAGATGTCGGTGCAAGTACGAACTCTTGGTGAGGGCAGCAAGACTGCGACGAAAAATATTTCTATAATGGCTGGATAACTGTTCTTTGACATCCGTTCTTATGTCTGTAACC
>BNJT01000921.1_pt1 | contig 235995 bp, 379 predicted proteins | sample 8540491 | NCBI WGS metagenome assembly BNJT01 (sample SAMD00202455, study PRJDB9452) | human saliva metagenome | host: Homo sapiens | reverse complement strand
ACCGTAAAAAGAAATGTTATTAAATGGTAATATTCTAGAAATCAAAAAGTAAAGGAACTTCTCGAATATTCTAACATTGACTTCGGTGACTTCATTGTCCTATGCTAAAAAGATGATTGTAGTGTTTCCGAAAACTCTAACAATGATTTAGAAGATGATTTAGTGGCTATCGATACAGAGACTCTTGGTAATAACTTTGAAGCACGTTCACTTGACGGTAAACACACATTCTTATCAAATAATGTAGTAACAGTAACCGCTGAATCTCGCCACGGTCACTACGCTGAGGATGGTACTTACATTGAACTTCCTATTGAGGTTCGCCCTCAAATGGGGTATCTCGAACCCAAAGAAGAGGAAACTCTTAAACCTAAGTACATGCCTTACTTCCATGATATTACTCTCCAGGTAAATTGAAGGGGTAGTTATCTATAAGCTTTAGAGCTTTTTATTGTCGAAGACCTAGTAACTGGAAAGTTATTGTATAAAAAAACACTCACCATATTGCACGACTCTTTAATTTGGAACACGGTGATGTTATTTCATTTAACATAACTGACGACTATAAACTAGTAGATATTACTCGAGAAGCTGAATATGATTTCGAAGATGGTATTAAAGTTGTTACTAAAATGCCCAGTCTTCAAAGACGATAAAGGTTTCTATGTACCAACTGACATGAATGGACACTCGTTGACCGAACACGGAAGTTCTGTAAGTCCTTACAACATTCCTTATAACGTAGTAGATGCTTATGGTATTCAGGAAGATGACTCTGTCGACCTCTACATTCAGCCAAATTCTATCCCTTATGTTTTGTATGTCAATCGTGGATTTTTACAGACCTTTGGAAACATCTGCGCTAAATCATGGTATTAAAGAAGCAGTAAAATTCCCTAAAGGTGCAACAAAAACAAAGTCACGTACCTATCAAAAGTATGACTTCGACCTAAAAGGTAAGTCTGTTGGTTTTATTGGTGTTCCCTCATCTCAAAAAGCTAGAGTTGAGTCATTGTGCGAGGAGAAGGGTGCTGAAAGCTATGAGTTTATTGACTCATCTAGTCACACAGATACAGAAATTATTCCTCAACGCTTTGCATACCTTAACATTGTTATCGTAGTTAAGCGTTTCGTAGGTCATGGTACGATTTACCAGTTGAAGAGTGTAGTTCAAGGTTCTGATGTATCAATTATCAACACTTCTTCGCATAGTGTAGACGCCATTGAACGAGCCCTCTACCGAGGTGCCAAGGGGTATCCCTCTGAAGAAGGAACTGTCGTAGTAAACTATCCTTTACTTAAAGACTAAGCATTATTAAGGTAACCTTTAATTGAGGGTTGCCTTTTTTATTATAATCTTGGTAGAATGGTTGTAGAAAGTGTTTCTACTCTAAATTTAATGAAATTGTTTTTGTAATTGTTGTAATTGCTAGTCTTAATGAGCCTTGCTTTTCATGGCTCCATTCGGTACAATAGTTATAATCTCTTTTAGGAGGGTTTATGTATAGTGTTTTAAATAAGAAGCACCTAGAGTACTTGAGTAGTAAAGACGGTGATTACTATAAAACATGCCTTGCTCTAGCAACTAAATTAGCTGAAACAAGGGAAATTAAGGTAGTTGACCTCTATGGGGTTCAGCTATCGTATAGGGGTATCAACGACGATATCGTTGTCTTATATAACACGAGTAGGAACTCCGTAAAGGTTTACAAATATGTTGACGAGTCCTACAAAGTAATTGAAGATGGAATTAAACTAAACTTTGAGCTTGGGGTATCTACCTTAGGTGAGGAGTTACTAAAATTAGATAGGGTTTGGGAAGTCAAACATTAAGGAGAAATAAGCGTATGGCTTACTTGAACACACCAACAGACGAAGTTTCCAAAGAGGAAATCTTCGCCAACGATGGTAATTACCACCGTTGGAACTACGAGTCTATAGAACCCGTATCGACAGGGTACGAGGAGGACTTACCAGAAATCCACAAATACACTAAAGAGATGTATGACTCTCTAGGTGATGGTACTGGTAGGAAGACTCCAGCACAACAAGAAATGATTGAAAAGGTAAGAGCTATCTATCGAGCGAAAAATATCTTGCCAATCAATTACTACTCCCAACTAGGGGTACAACAAGAAATCCGTAGATGTATCGACTATGAAGCTAAGTTTGACGGAGACACCGTTAATACTGGCGCAGGGGTAGGTACAGGGATGTGTAACTTCTTCTTCCCCAACTTGTTTGATACTGCAAGTATTCAGGACGAAGACAAGAAGAAAGAAGGCGCTGACACTCTCTACGGTAAATTCATGAATGATAAGTACCTTGACAGGGCAATTCAGTTCTGTTTCGGTTACAAGGACGGTGATGCAGTTCCCTCATACGTTATGGGTGGCTTAAGGTTGGTAGGTTCAGCGCCTAGTAACTTCCGTCCTATGAATGCACAGGCTATCTTCGAGCGATTCTGCCCAGAGAATGGGGTAATCTTTGATACCTCTAGTGGTTTCAGTGGTCGCTTGGTAGGTGCATTGACATCTAAAAAGAATTTCACTTATGTCGGAACCGACCCTAACATGGAGTCCATGTATAATACTCACCGTATCGCTGAAGCGATTGAGAGTGTAACAGGTAGAACCGACTCTTACGAATTACACTGTTGTGGTTCTGAACTTGATGACCTTATGGAAAGGGAGTCATGGGCAGATTTCCACTTCTCAAGCCCGCCTTATTTTGAGCTCGAAAACTATGGCGAAAATGATGCCAACAGAGCCAACCAATCCCACGTCAAGTTTTCAGGGTTGGAATCTTGGTTGGAGGGGTATGTCCGAGGCACATGCCGTAACATCTACAAGGCTCTTAAAGGTGGCGCATTCAGTGCCGTAAATATCGCTGACTTCAACATGAAGGGTAGGGGTATGGTGTCATTTGTAGATGAATGGAAACGAATTGCAGAAGAAGAAGGATTAGAGTACTTCACGAATATCTACCTTGGGGTAACAGCCCGAGCAGGTTCATTGGAGCAAGAAATGGGAGTTGCGAAGAAAGAAATAATCATGGTCTTCAAATCGACTAAACCGATTTGGGGATAAGGAGAGAAGGTAACACTATGACAGAGAATATTTTTTGGGTTGTCTATGAAGAGGAGAAAAAGACCCGTAAGTGGGTAGACATGCCTAAAGAGTATATAGGCTCTCCCCTTTATGAGCACGCAACTGACTATATAACAATTCTAGAAACTGGCGAACGAGTTATGGTTCGCAAGAAAGATGGTTTCATCTTTGAGAACTCAGGTGTGAGTTCTTCTGATAAGAGCCACTTGGCTACACCAGAAGAAGTTGAAAAACTTCGTGCAGATGCTCGTCGCAAAGCAGAGGAGCGTCGTCGCAGAGGCTTGCAAAGAGGGGAATATATTTCCCCTCACATGGTGGGTACTTTGGCAGAACCTAGTGAAGACGGTACTTGGCAGGTTGTAAAAGCTAACACAAAAGGTCGTTGGGTTCCAATGCCTAAGAACTACCAAGGTAAGCCTATCTTGGAGTACTGGAACGTTTACATAACTGAGTTAGAATCAGGTGAACGTGTTTATATAAACAAGCGCACAGGAAAGATTGTAGAAGATACTCCAAATCCTCGTATGGGGGTACGAGCAAACTCTGAGCGCAAACAACGAGAGATGGTTATTAAAACTATTTCAGTTGACAAACTTGTTGTAAATGAGTACGACAAGACCGTCCCATGGGTAGTCGACTTGGACTCGTCAAAACGTAATCATTGGTATCCGATGCCTATCGACTACAAAGGTAAGCCTACATTTGAGTCTTGGGATTCTTATGTTACTAAGTTAAGTGACGGTAGTAAGGTAGCTATCAGCAAGCGTACCAACGAGCTGATAGATGAAACCAAACCAGCCAAGGCTAAAATAGTTGACAAAGGTTCTAATAAGCACAAACCTAAACCTGTAGAAGCTGAAAGTAAACCTGTAGGGGTTGAAAATAAGTCTGAAGAAACTTACAAAGTTGGGGTATCTAACACTCCTAAGAAAGCATTCTCAGCTGGCTTAAAGGTTATCTCTTCAAAGGAAGAGTTACTAGAATTACAAGCTAAATCGAAATCTTCTAAGGAAGATGCACAAACCAGAAAGAAAGGAGTCAAATCTAATGTCACTACAAGTTAAGGACTGGGTAGTCTACAAAGACGAAAAAGCAAGAGATTGGTAAGTGGGTTGATATGCCAGACAACGTAATTGGCAAAACCATTGTTTGAACACTGGAGCTATTACATCGCAATCTTACCTAGTGGTGAGCGTGTTATGGTTCGTAAGCGTGATAACTTCGTATTTGAGAATGGTAAATCTACCAACTCAGATAAATCACACTTAGCAACTCAAGGAAGAGCTTGACAAGTTACTCTTTGTAGTTCGTAAGAAGGCTCTCTTCAAACGTTTGTTGCAAGCTCAGTAAGTGGGGTATCTAATGGAAATGGAAAAAGCATTTAAGGCTATCGAAGAAGTTCAAGAGTATCTTGGTTTAGAACCAGATAACGAATCTATGATGGAACTTGACATGTGCAAGAGCGGTTATGTTGGTTTTTATGACGACAAAGGTACTTCCATTAGACTTCCTTTTCAACGAAGAGGGTATCGACTATAAGGAGATTGACCACATCGTTAAAAATCCAACGTGACCTTAGGGTTCACTACCCTAGGGTTATTCAACAGGAGGTAGTCCTTGAGGGTGTTGAGAAAGAGTTCTCTATCTCTACAACGGTAATCGTAGTTGACTACAACGACCTCTTACCTCTACTTAAATCTTGCCTAGAGCAGTTCAACAAAATCAAGATTGATTCACGTTGGTAACTCACTACTCTGCATTAGAGGTGGTTAGTATGTCTCACCTAGAAACAACTGGTGAAGAAGTTATGGGATTATTGGTAGAAGATAGCATACTTGATTTAGATAAGGTAGTAGAAGCAATCAAGTGTGAACTAAAGAACGCTCTAAACTGGACGACTTTGGAATGCGATTGGGGTACTGTCTGCATCGAAATACCTTACAGGTTATCGTTTTCTTCGGCACAAAAGCCGTGGGGGTATCGGTACATGATTCACACTACTGGTGGGGAGACTAAGTTCTGTAACCCACTAGTTCGTAACGATATGGACTTAATTCTAATTGATCTTATTGACCGTTTCTGTCGCACCAAGTGGGGTAACTTGGTCGATGGTAAAACAACGTTGTATGAGTTTATCCCCAAACCAAAAGAGCGATGAAACATTAGTAAGGATTTCTACTAGTGTTTTTTTATTTTTTTAGGAGGAATCTGTATGAACAGTCAAAAATCAAGTAGAAGAGGCTCACCGTCTCAATTTCTATGGCTATCCTTGGCTCTACCGATGGGGTATCGGTCAGAACACCTGAAGGTTTGGTCGCAATGTGGGTAGCGCAGGACACTTTGATGTATCTTGAAGCTATGCTAAACTACGGCAACTGGAGAACTTGTGGTCGCCTAGCTGAACCTAAGCCTGAGGTTCGTATCATGGCATTACGCTATGGGGTACGCTTATGATACTAAAACGCTTAAAGAAGCACTATCTCGACTTAGTTAATAAATATGATTTAAATCCTAATGTATTTGTCTCATCTGATTGAAAGTGGAAATCAACACATCTTAAAAAGTTCACTTCGGTGTTAATATCTTTTGTTTATCTGTTGACGACCACTCTTTCCGTTGTAAATACACTTATAACTACTTCCAGGCCAGAGAAGTACAACACAATTACTGGTCTATCGCTAGACAACCTAGCAACCAAAAATGAAGAACGAAATCGCCCGAAGGATAAGAGTAGGAGGTTAACGAATGAGTACTGTATTATCGGTAGCAGATTACAATCAATTTTCAAATGAGTTCTCAGTCATCTCTGAGCATTGACAAATCTATGGGAGCTAACATCGGTGCAGTTTGGAGAGATATTCTTTCTCTAGGCGACGACACCTCTTCAAAAGTCAAAGGATTCCTATCTCGAGGCGAAAATGTGTATGCCTTGGTATCTGATAGGCATGAAGATAGTTTCAACCTTATTGAATGGGTATCTCAACGCTTGTCTTTCCGTCCGAAAGTAGCAGTAAATGCTCTTAATTACTCACTCGTTTTCGGTAAAGGAGTACTTCCTCGTAGTTCTGAGGAGGTCTTATCTGAAATTCGGTCTGTCCGAGGGGTATCATCTAGAACTTACCGTGAGGAAAGGGTGGTTGACACCTACGCTCAACCTAGTTCTTTTGCTCCAGTAGGTGCAACTTCGGTACTTAGCGATGACTTCTTCGTACTCCATGCAGCTGGCATCTCATTTGAGGTATATGACGAGGGAGAAGAATACACCTTAGGTCGTAGTCCAGAGTGTGACTTCGTCATCTCTGACGGTGGGGTATCAGCAACCCACTGCAAACTAAGAAACCAAGACGGAACTTTACAAATCTTTTGACTTAGGGTTCTACAAACGGTGTTCGCCTTAACAAGAAGCGTATTCGCTCACACGAATGGGTAGTTCTCCGAGAAGGTGATAGCGTCAAGATTGGTAGAATTACCTTGAAAGTAAGTTTAGAGGAGGGATAACTTGATGTTCAAAATCGAAGGTTATACGGATAAGGGTATTCGTTACTCCAACAATCAAGATTCTTACTGGGTAGCAAGGTTCACCGACAATGGTACAGAATCTGCTATCCTTGTCTTATGTGACGGTATGGGTGGTCTTGAGGACGGAAGTTACGCTAGTCAGTTAGTGGTGTCCAATATTCGTGAAGCTCTTAAGGAAGGCTTAACCAGCAAAGAAGACGTTAGGTCTGCAATCTTAAAAGCCAACACAACAATCCTAGAAAAGTACAAACCGACTGGCAAGCAGTGTGGTACTACCTGTTCTGTTATCGTCCTAACCGAAGGTAGCTATTGGGGGTATCACATTGGCGACAGCCGTATCTATCATTTCCGTGGTGCTAACTACAAGGTTCTAACAGAAGACCACACAGTCCTCAACGTTAGACGTAAGAAAGGTATCACCATCACTCCAGAAATGCAACAGAAGTACCGTTCAACGCTTTCTCGTTGTATTGGAGTACAGGCAAAACCTCGTATCGATTACCTTGAGGGTACTTACTCTGAAGGAGATGCCTTTGTATCTTGCTCTGATGGTTTTTTTGGCACTTTTGGAACTTGGGTATCAACGATTTCGATGGTTGCATCCAAGAAGTTAAACGTCTAGGTGAGCAAGACAACATCACTGCAGCAGTAGTTAGAATAGGTGGTGGAAGTTAGAATGAAAGTAAATGATTTAGTATTAGGAAAATACAGAATTGTTAAAGTCGTGTCAGGAGAGGGCTTAGAGAAGTCTGGAATGTCCAACCTCTACAAAGCACAAGACAAAGACTTGGGTACTTACTGGGCGCTAAAAGAAATCATGAAGAACTCTGACGGAACAATCTCGCTCCAACAGGCTTCATTGGTAAGAGAAGCACAAATCATGCGTAAGCTCCAGCATATGTCAATCCCACGTATCGTAAGTATCGAGGACTTACCAGACCGTATCATTATCGTAATGGACTGGGCAGATGGTAGGTCTGTTGGAGAGTGGATTCGCTCTAGTGGTGCCATGCCTTTGCAACGTGGCTTGAACATTGTAAAGACTGTCTGCTCAGTACTGGGGTATCTACACAGCCGACAGCCAGCCATCTTCTACAGGGATATGAAACCTGAGAACATTATGTTCGACCCATCTTCCAAGAAGGTAATGTTGCTAGACTTTGGTATTTCAGTAGAGGTTGACCCAACACAACCTATCCCAGATAGTGTTGGTACGAAGGGGTATTACGACAAATATTCGATTAAACCTACAACAGCTGAAGTTAAAGCAGGTGTAGGACCTCGTTACTTTGACTTACGTTCTGATATCTACTCGTTAGGTTGGACCATGTTTGAGATTTTCACTGGTGTCCACCCCTTAAACTATGTAGCAAGTAAGCAGAAACGTGTCCTAGATGCTTTACTGGTAGCAATTCAAAATCGTATCCCTGTAGATGAGGTTAGCAAGACTAAGTTAAGTAAGACACTTAGAAAAACCTCTTGAGGTGCTAGTAAAGGGTGGCGATGTTCGAGTACTTGTACCTAAGGTAGTCAAAGCAGTTGAATCCTTGGTAGATTCTTTTCGCTCATGGTATGTCAGCCGAAGACGGAACGATTACTATACCTGACGAAGAAACTCTAAAAACTTACAGAAATTCGCTTAAGGGTCTTGACAAAAAGGTTTACCTCGATTATCGAGTCGCTCAAGGGTACTTACGAAGTTACACGTGACGTTAGGGAGTATGCGAAAAACATTCTCAGTCATTAGCAGATGTAATCATCAAGGCTACGGAACCTGAGTTAGAGGACAGGTTCCAATCCATTGAGGAGTTGCAACTCGCCCTAGAAGACCTCGACAAGGTCGAGATGGGGTATAATAAGACTCTTCGTAAGCGTGTAAATCGTGTAGTAACCTCGGAGTTGTGGGTGTTGGTTTGTGTCTAGCATCTATCGCCCCTTACATGTCCCTACGAACAAGGCTTAAAGAACCAATACCAAGTCTTAGTAGCCAACGCTAGTAAGTCAGGCGAGTTCTCGGACTACTTAAAGGTTATCGAATACTCACCCAAAGAGATAGACCCTTACTTCGGTATTATCGATGCTATCAAGCAAGACGGGGTATTCACCAAAGAAGAAGAAACTCAATTCCTTTGATTTGCTGAATCCTAGCCTATCATTGTTAGAAAAGAGTCCCTAGATTTAAGGAACTTGCCTTTGAGGTAGGTCGCTTGTACTGGCTCTACTACAATGATGAGTCATCTCAGGAAGTAGCCAGCCGATGGTTCAAGGACGCTAAAGGGTACTCAGACTTAGCTGATGTGTATTCTTCTATTGGTTCTTTCCCTACTGAGGTAGTGAAAGCAGCCAACGAGGGTACTGACGCAGGAATGTACAAGAAGCAATGGAACTTACTAGATTCGGTATCAGGTCAATCTGAGTTAGTAGCTTTACACATCGCCAAGGCACGTGTTGAGTTGGTAACTAACTATCCTTACTCGTCTAAAGGCTGATGGGGTATCTAAAGATGAAATCCTCAGCAAGTTAAACGAAATCACTTCTCTTATTCAAAAGAGTCAAGAGCGTGAAGGTAGGCAAGCAGACGTTGCCAAAGAACTTTCATCTAGTCTTGAAAAAGCTAAGAAAGTAGTGGAGGTAACGTACAATGTTTAATCTATTTTTAGTATTACTTGGTCTTGGGGTATCATGTATCGTCTTATCGGCTTTCCTCTATGTTAAGTGGGACATAGCTGACGCAGTTGACGAATTAAGTGGTAAAAAACGCTTACGTCAGATCGAGAAATTGAAAAGGGCAAGTATGGCAATCGGTGCAACAGCAGTTGTTGCTAGTACCACTCAAAATGTTTCGTGATAGTGAAGAAGATGACGAAATCGCAAGTATCATTCAAAAACGCTCATAACGTAGAAGAACCTGAGTTTAAGGCTATTACTCCTACGGTTGACATGGCGACATCTAACTTAGCATCTGAGCGTACCTCTTTCATCTCAGAAGAGGATATTGAGGACTCGATAGCTGAGGGTGTCGAGGTTGGTACTGTTAGCGCTACTCGGAAAGTAGTTTTCCTTGAAGAATTGTCGAATATGGAGGTTTAGATAGAAAAATGTCTAAAAAGTAAGCAAACAAAGGCAAGTCAAGTCGGTGCAGGTGTCGCCCTTGGTTTGACCGTAGCAACCATGGCAGGAACGGCTAACGTAGGTGCTGAGGAGGTAACTCCCTAACGAACCTAAGGTAGCTGAGGTAGTAGAGCCTGTTGCAAAACCAGAAACAAATACACCAACAACTACAAACAACGAAACAACAACCCCCTAAACAGGGCGATGCTCCTATCAATAAACCTGGAGGAGCGCTTGACAACAATGCTGGTGACGAAGAGTTCTCTAGGGTATCTCCTACGGTAACTATCGACCCAGTCGCTCCTAAGCCAGCTGAAAAGCCAGCTGAAACTGGTACTGAAAAACCTGCAACGGGTACTGAAAACACCAACTACTGGTAAAACACCTACTACTGGTAGCGAGGAAAAACCTAAGGCTGATGAAACACCTACTAATGGTAACGCAGAAACACTCTAAACCAGCTGACGCTCCTAAGGTAGATGAAACACCCTAAGCCAGCAGATACACCATCTACTGGTTCTGAAGGTACTCAACCAGCTGAAGGAACTCCGTCAACGGAAACTCCAGCTCCATCTACTGGTGCTGAAACACCAGCTCCATCTGAACCAAGTCAACCAGCTGAGGGTACTCCAACCGAAGGAGAAAAGCCTAAGGAAGAGCAACCTAGCAATCCTACGGAACCTGTGAATCCTCCAGCTGAGGGTGGTGAAACTCCAACCGAGCCAACTAACCCACCAGCTGAGGGTGACAAACCAAAAGAGGAAAATCCTGTAACACCTCCATCTGAGGGTAACAAGCCAGGTGACGGTAACACAGAACAACCAACACCTCCAACTGATGGCGATAAGCCAAAAGAGGAAAATCCGTCTCAGCCTACACCTCCTGCTGATGGGGGTACTCCAGGCGAAGGCGAAAAACCTAAAGACGGTGACAAGCCTAAAGAAGAAAAATCCTAGCGACGGTAACAAACCATCTGACGGTGACAAACCAGCCGATGGCGAAAAACCAAAGGATGAAAAACCAGCAGAAAAACCAAAAGTATCTCTTGACTTTACAGTAGGTGATAAGACCGTTACCGCATCTGAAGGTGAGCCAACTAAGGATTTGGAAGTAAACGACGCTAACGTATTCCAAGCTAAGATAAACAATATTATCGCTGACTCAATCAATTATGTTCAAGTTTTACCAGACGGTACAAAAGTTCCTGTTGAGGGTAAGATACTTCCTACTAATTCTCGACTTCTTGCAACTTATGTCGATAAAGAAGGGGTATCACACGAATTAGTTGTCGCTAACATCATATCTAACAAGCAATATAACCTAGATTTAGCTAAAACTGATGACGGTAGACTTTCAATCGGTAGCGATGAAAAGCAATACGTCACAGGAGATGCTCCAACTGTAACCTACACAATCAAAGAAGGTGACAAAGTCCTTGGTACTGTGGAAGTTAAGGAAGGCGAAAAACTTGGGGTATTCGGCTTCGCTGATAAGCTAAGTGAAGGTACTCACACCTTAACGGTTGAAGGGGTATCTAAATACGGTATCAAATCGGTTGGTGCATTCGTGGTAGAAGTTCCCTAAAATGGAAACTCCAAAACCAGAAGAGCCTAGCAATCCTACTGATCCAGCTAAACCTAGCGAACCAGAAAAACCAGCTGAGCCAGAGAAACCATCTCAACCCGAAACTCCAGCTCAACCTACTGAACCTGCTAAGCCAGCTGAAGACAACAAACCTACTCCAACCCCAGTTCCAACACCTGAGCCAGAGAAACCTGTAGTCCCAGCTGACCCAGCTCCAGCGCCTACTCCAGAACCAGAAAAACCTGTCGTTCCTGTAGCGCCACCTGTTGAGCCAGAAAAACCAGTAGCACCTATCAACCCTATTCTTCCTCCTATCGAGCCAGAAAGACCAGTTGCTCCTGTTCCCTAACGTACCTAGTGTTACAGACAACAACGTACTTCCAACGAATCCAACAGATATTATCACTCCAGAGAAACCTGTCACACCAGAACCTCCGAAAGTAGAGGAACCTAAGGTAGAGACGCCTATTATCCGTGAAGCGCCTAAGGGTATCTCAGACATTACAGTCGGTGGTAACTCTCTGTATGGTGACCAAAGTAAGAACTCAGCGGTAGCAACTAACGGTGACACAACAACCTTTACTACTGCTGACAGCCTGGACCTAAGGGTATCGGTTGACACTAAGGTAGTTGATACTTCTCGTACAGAAATCAAACTTATCGGACGTGCACAGGGTGAACTTAACTCATCTGACTTCGTAGAGTTGCATGACGGTACTTACCGTCTTAAGGGTATCGCCAAAGACGACTACTACACCCTTTACATTCGTACATACGACAGTAATGGTAAGTTAGTATCTGATACAACTGAAAACTTCTCAATCAACAAGAACGGTTCATCTTACTCAATCGTTAACGAAGGCTTGGAAGGTCACTCATTTAAATCTCTATCTTCTAACGTTCAATTAGTTGAGTCTAACGTAGATAAGATTAACTCAGACAAAACAACTATTAAAGTTTTCCGAGACGGTAAGGAAATCTCAGTTCCTAAAGGCGCAATCAAAGTATCTCGTACTGGTGGTGTCAACGGAAACTGGGAATACACTTACTCCATCGACAAATCTTACTGAAGAGGACGGTGTTTACACCTTTAGAAGTGTTCTCTCAAACAGAGACTGGTGTTAAATACAGTTCTTCAAGTCGTACAATCTCAATTCATTATCGACAACAAAGCGCCTCAAATCGCTATCACGGGTATTCGTGACGGAGGACGTTATAAGTCAAAATGAAAAACGTATCACAAATTGATGTTCGTGATATCTCTAAGATTAAGTCTATCAAGGCTTACCTCAACGGTAAAGAAGTTAAAGTTCTCTACGACGAGAAAACTGGTCTTTACTACTACGACATGAAATCTAGAGGTCAAGACCGTAACGAGTTCGTAGTAGAGGTAGAAGACGAGGCAGGTAACCTCTCAACAGTTTCTGTTAAAAACTTCTTGCTAAGTTCTGATTTGGCTTTCTCAATCTTTAATGACGATAACCTACTTTACCTCTTAGCTGGTGTAGGTACTGCAGTTGTTGGATTCCTTGCTTTCCTTGGTTTCCGTCGCAAACGTAAACTAGATGAAGAAGATAGACTTGCCCTTGAACAGGCTGAACTCCTTGCAGCTAGCCACTCTTCATCTAACGGTACTGACCAGCCAGCTACAGGATTTGTAGAGACTGGTAACTCTTCTGACCGTATCCGTGTAGAAGATGTCATTACAGTATCTACTCAAGACATTCCAGAAGTGGAAGTCGAAGACGAGTTAGCTGAAGAGCCGTTCTCAACACCTGAAGAAGCCGATGCTATCTCAGCGGTTGAGGGTATGGCAGTGACGACAGTTCTAGATGAAGAGGAAGAAGGTCTTTCTAAAACTGACGTACTTCTTGAAGACGAGGAAGTCCTAGCTAAGACTGATGTACTTACTGAATCTGAAGATGAGGAGTTAGCTAAAAACTGATGTCCTTACCGAAGAGGAAGACCTCCCACAAACTGATGTCTTAGAGGACGAGGCTCCTGCAGAAGAAACTACTCAACAAAAGAAACCAAAGACTAAAAAGAAACGTAACAAACGTAAATAGTTGGTCATGAAACCTCCTTAATGGGGGTTTTCTTTTTGTATCAGGTTTGCTATACTATGTATAGTTAGTTTTTATTGCTAGGACTGTGCGCCCATTTTATTGGATTGTGGGTAGTTGTCCTCTTATTTTCTGCCCTAATGGGAGGTTTTAATATGTCAGAAAAGAAAAAGAAAACAGCAATTGATGTGGTAGTAGACTCATTTATTAGACGAGTCCAAAAAGATGGTGTCATGCCTTGGCAGAACCCTCACAAGTTCGGTGTATCAATCAACTGGGTATCTAAGAAGATGTACCGAGGTATCAACCGTATGATTCTTCCTAGTGGAGAGTATATGACTAAGAACCAGCTCAACAAGTACAACGAAGAGCACGGTACTGACTTTAAGTTCCAAAAGGGTATTGAATGGTTTCCTGTGGTATTCTATAGTGAGGTAACTACGCAACTCAAAACCCGAAGATATCGAAATCCTCTAAAAAGATGGTGAGTCTTATCAAACTAGTCGTGGTGGTACGGTCTTTAAGAAGGACGGCAAATACTACACCAAGTTCTTTTGTCTTGAAGTATTCTCTTGTAGCTGACATTCGTCATTTCAAGGACTCTAACGGCAATGAGCTCCCTCGTCGCATCAAGGAGGACGGCACTGGTGAGTTGGTTATCTCCAGAGAAGACCCAGAACGTGTAATTGGTAATTACCTCAAACGTTCAGGTGTTAAGTACGAAGAGGTAGATGACGGACGTTCTTTCTACAATCCTAGCAAAGATTTAGTCCATGTTAATAAATCCTATAAGTGGGCAGACGCTAAGTACTCTGTAACTTTCCATGAGTTAGCTCACTCTACTGGTCATGCTGAACGCTTGAATCGTATTGGGGTAACCATGTCTGACGGATTTGCAGGCGCTCGTTACTCAGAAGAGGAGTGCATCGCAGAGATGACCGCAGCTCTTCTATGTCAGGAGACTGGTATTAGTGACTTTGTTACTTCAGGTACTCTTAAAGAGACTAATTCTATTGCTTATGTGCAAAACTGGGCAAAATCCATCCGTGACTTTGGTTCTAAGTTGCCTAGTATTTGTAAGAAGCGGAGCAAGCCTATCTTTACATATTAGGTGAAGATGAAGATAGCTAAGTAAATGGTGGTTCAACGACGGAAAGGTAGAAGGGTATTGTATGAATTATAATGAGTCTTGCGATGTCTTTAGAAGAGTATCTAACTTCTACCTAGACCACGAACGTTTTAAAGTAGGAAAAAGTCCTTACTCCTTTATTCAGAAAGGTTTGTGGTGATAATGGATTTGGACGTCTTACAGTTAAGGTGTACGGCGAAGGGGTATTTGAGATAACCATTCGTCACGAGAAGGGGTATGTCTATACTAAAGATATGGATTTCTATCCAAATAAGTTCCCAGTAGTGTTTAGAGAGGTGTTATCTCCACAAGACTTAACTACTATCTTAAGCAACCCTAGAAATTATAAATATGGTTTCTTTTTACTCTTATATTGCCTCATTTTTTTTCCTAAAAACTAGAAAAAAATTTATTAAAGGATGTTATTGAGGGTAAAGGTATTCCATATTCCTTTGAACTGGACTTTAAGAATGGTAATCCAGACTATTCATTTTTTTCTCAGTCAACGATGATCCTCGGGGGCATCCACTTGACCAAACAACACTAGGCACTATTGAGAAGTTAAAGAAACAGTATTTGTCTAGTTTACGCAAATAAAGAATTTATAAGAAAGGTTTTACTATGGGACAATTAGCTTTTAATTCGTGTTACAAAGAACACTAACGTATATGATGGTCATTTAAGGAAGGTGACTTTATCCTTGACCAGCGTCAACTATTAACATGCTTGTTAATTACTCTAACGCTTGAACTCCAACCAAATGTCTTGCAAGGCTTCAACAGTAGAAGAACTCAAGAAGTGTCATGCAGGTCACATCAGGTTCCACTTGTATGAAAGCAGTCACTTGTCAGGTTTCAAGAAAGGTTTGGTAAGCAAAGAGTATGCCCTTGAGTACATCAACAAGTTCGGTATTGACCTTTCTGCTCAAGAGCGTTTCAACAAATCCCTAGCTAGGGGGTATCTAACTCTGCAATAAACTAGCTAGTTCAGAATTTTGCTTATTTTTTTGTCATTATCGAAAGTAGTGGTCAAGAGTAAGCAAAATTTTTTTATTGATTTTACTTGTAATTTTATCGTAATTACGTTAAAAATTTTTTTATGTATTCTAGAAAGGTTGGTAGTTGGTAGACTTCTATCTTATAGTGGTTGCTTTTTACTGGCTATTAACTATGAAGTATGATTGAAAGGTATAATTATGAGTAGAATTGCTAATTTGCAAACTATCTATGCAGAGGGTAGAACACTTTATGAGAAGAATGTAATTAGACTAAAAACCTAGTTCTAATTGTAAGGTAGTTTCTATTAAAGTTGACCGAACTTGTGCTGAATGTGGTTGCTCCCTTGAAAGGGGTACTCGTTGTTACACATTAAACCCCAGAGGTAAGGGAAGAAGTTGGATATGTTTCTCTTGCATTCCAGAACCTAACGTTAAAGATGTTCGTGAGGTTGGTGAACGAGTTGGATATGGTGTAGATACTCACCTCGTTTACTTCTCTGAGGATACCGACAATCTAGGTCGCCATAAGACGTTTAATGACCTAGATTTTATGGAAGAAGAGTTCTTCTTTGGAAGAAGAGAAAGTGCAATTTGGTCGAGTATGCCGAATGAGTACTAGGGGTGGTGCATAATGCAAAATCCAAATATACAAAATTACTTAGAAGATTTCACTGTAGAGGGTTTAGAAGAACTATCTCCTTTTCTACAAGATGCTTTCTCTAGGGTTAGGTATGCATTTAACTCTCGCCTAAACTCTAAAGACTGTTCCTTTACTGTAGATTTTGCTAAGGAAGAGTTAGCTAGATTTGTTTCTGTGTGTATGAAAAAAAGGAAGACGAGGCATGGGAATATAAAAAAATAAAGCTATACATTTCCTTAATAGTCTTTCTCTTACTCCAGAAGAGTTTGAGTATAGGTTTAAGAAAGCAAAAAGAGATATAGATAGCAAAATTCCAGAATTTGTACTGTGGTATTATGGTTATCTAAGAAAGAAGTATAATGTTAGAGTACAATACACCGTATATATCACAGGTGCTAGATAAGAGGAGGGTATCATTTATGAAAGAATACACTAAAGAGTTTAATGGAGTCACTTATACGTTTACAGAAGATGACTTATCTGAACCTTTCTCTTATGCTTTAAGTAGATTAAAGGAGTCTATTGAAGATGAAAAAAAGTGCGAATGGGTAGTCGCTATACTGAAGAGGTTGACAACAAGGTGCAATCTTTAATAGAAGGTTATATTGTTTCTTCCTTTGAAATTCAGGTAGATACTATGAATTACACACTTGAATGGAGTAAAGATATTACTCCTAAGTTTGCAATGCATCATGCTACAAGTATTGGTGAGTTCGCTAATAGGCATATTAAGGCATGTAATGTGTTAATAAATCGTGTTGCTGACGATTTAATAAAGATTGGAGTTCCTGTATGCAAACAGATCATCTAGGTAACAACTTTAAGTCGGTATCGGCTATGACCAAACATTGGGGTATTTCTCGAACAACCTATCTTTCTCGAATAAATATGGGTTGGTCTGTAGAGAAGGCTCTGACTTTTACAATCAGGGAAGAGTCTAAACATAAAGGTAGTGTAGTAGACCACCCAGGTAATGAGTTCAAAAGTCTATCTCAGATGCTTAAACACTGGGGTATCTCGCCTGCAACGTACTATAACCGTACTCATAAGGAAGGATTATCGATGGAAGAGGCTCTAACAAAGCCTATAGCAAAAACACATTCTTTTAAAGAAGTAACTGACCACTTAGGTAATAAGTATCGTTCTTTATCGTTAATGGCTAGAACTTATGGTATTAAGCCTATAACTCTTAGAGACCGCCTTGAACGTGGTTGGTCTGTAAGGGAAGCCTTAACTACACCTGTAGACACCTCAACCCACCGTAAAACTGTAAATGTTGAGGGTATAAAGGTACAAGATCACAAAGGTGTTTGGTATAATTCTTACTACGAATTGGCTAAGGCTTATGGATTGACTATCAGCACGCTTTATGGTAGACTTGTTAGGTTAGGTTGGTCTATTGAAAAGGCTTTGCTAACACCAGCAAAAGAAAGAAAAACTGGAACAAGGAAGAGAGGTATTGCTTAATGTTGCTAGGTTATTTATTAGGTTTGGAAGAAGGTAAACTCTCAGAAAGAGAACGTTTAGCTGAAGAAGAGCGTAAACGTAGAGAAAAAGAGCTATTTGCTATAAGAGAGGAGTATATGCTTGGACTTCTAAAGCCGTTTGTAGGTAAAGATAGGTTTAAAGTTGTTATACCAGACCCTAAAAAGTTCGACTTCTCTATGGTAAGGTATCTACTTTGGAAAATAGATTCCCCTGCCAAGTACTACAAGCATTACGCTAAAGACGGTAAGCACATCTTAGAGGTTTCTTACCTTGGTGAGGAAGAGTACAAGGATTGGAAGAGAACTGAACTGAAGAAGACTATAACAGTGCTAGGCTTAATGTTAATTACTTTCCTCTCCTTATTCAGTTTAAATGAATATGTACTACATATAGAAAACTTTTTTGCAAGTATGTTCTATAATCTATTCACTTTCTGTTCTCCGTTTACGGTAGGTGCTTTAGCTGATGAATTTGCTTTCCTCAAAAAAAGACAAAAAGTATTTTGGAGTATGGTAAGGTATGAGTCCAGACGTAATGAACTTCTTAGAGAGTCTTAAAGCTTTTGATGGTTTCGTCATAACCGAAGACTTCAGGGTATTCCACCATGATGTGTTCTTAATGTCTTTAGACTCTGACGGCTCCATTTTCCTCTCATTTAGGCTTTCATGCGACCAGTCGTATCGTAACTACACTCCTTTGATAGAGGAGAAAATCAAAACCAACTCCATAGGTAACTTTTCTTTGTGTAATTGTTATTCGGTTGGAGATGAGTATATCATGATTTCGGAAATGCACTATGCAAACCTCCTAGCCAATTATGACGGCTATCGTGTTGAGTGTAAGGAATACCCTCACGATTTAGCTAGTCTGTATGCAGCTTTAGGGGTATGTCGTGGTGTAAAGTGGCAAATAACTTATCCATTGGTAGAGAGTATTTTAGGAAGTAGGTAAAAACATGAAATTACATTTGGAAAATATTGTAACTAAGGTAGGACGTATTCCAGACCAGTCTGTTGAATTGGGTGATGGAAACTTCAATATTATTGCAATCTTTGAATCACCTAGCAACATGGCAACTGTTGTAGACATTGATGATGAGAAGAAGGAAGTTAAAAATCAGACTCCTATGTATAATACGTTGATTGTAACTGGTTCAGAGCCTTTTATCGTGTTCTCAGTCCACTACGACCGTCGCTATATTCGTCGCAAGTTTAGGAACTATCGCTAGTAGGGGTATCTAAATGAAAAAAGAGTTTAAATTACATGGGCATAGACGCCATGAAAGTAAGCAAATTGTGATTGGTCAGCCCTTTGGTTTGCCACCGTTCTATGTAGACTCTGAGGGGTACATCTACTATGAAACTGCTAATGGTAAAGAGTACTGGCTAGATGGTGAGGGTGAACGAATTAAGTTTCGTGAAGATGATGAGTATCCTTAAAAATTAATGTGTAACGAGGTAATAAGTTATGGTAATGTACAATTACATCGTCTGTGAAAGACGTTATCAATCGGCTAATACACCTTTAGTTCCCTTACTCAGAGGTAGTCAAAACAATCTAAGTGTTTACTCTAGTCTAGAGAATGCTTATAACCAACTAATTGGGTACGCAAATGTCAATAGGATTGAGGAAGTACCTTTTGCACTTAAGTCTTTAAATGACGTCAAGAAGGAAATCTCTGAAAACAAAGACAGTAACAACTTTATTGTCTTGGTTGCCCATGAAAGTCAGGGTTAGTTTCGTTCCATCTGAACCTAGTCTTAAAAATCTATGATAATGTAGATTACTACTTGCATGTAGTGTTACCTGACCAAATCCTCTTCTAGTAAGGGTATCTAATAGAAGATAATAGTTTGTCTGATTGGACTGGCTATTTTTCTGCATCTATGCTAAAATAAGTTTAGAATGAAAATTGAGGTATAAACTTATGGAAAACAAATCTTTACATGATTACTTGGTAAAGGGACATGTTCATGCTTTTACAAGAAAGGTTAAATCTTAAAGAGTGGTTAGGGTTTGCTGGTAGTCATTTTTGATTTTTTTCACCTGATGATTGGAAACAAGTGAAGGAATATCATGAGTTTGTTTCAGAAGCTTCAATTTACCCATCACTTGTGGGTTGTGTTGAGAATAAAGAAACCAATTTAAAATTTGAAACTACTGTTATCCTATATAAAGGTCGTTACCATGTTCAGGTAGAAGTACAAGCCTTAGATGGAGATTGCTCTACAAGTATAACTAGTGTATGTAAGGAATACTTAAGTGCCTTGCAATTTGCATACAAAGTAGTAAAGAAAGGTGGTCAAACCGATGCCAATGAATGATTATTTACTGAATGCTAAGATTTCTTTACTAGAGCGTAAGCTAAACTTGAAAGAGTCTGTAGGATTTAACCCTAATGACTATCCTTATCAAGAACATTGGAATGACCTAGAGAAATCTGACTATGAGTCACTTATATCTAAAGCTAGTGAATACCCAACTCTAGTTGGTATTCTAAACAAAGAGGGTAGTGGAAGTTCTTACAATGTAACTATCCTACATCATGATGGTAGTTATGTTACCTTAGTAAAAGAGGTAAATGGAACTGACTTTTCCCTAGACTTCTCCAAAGACTACTTAGGGGCTTTGGAGTCTGTACAGGTAGAAGCTTTAATCCTAGATATTTGTAGGAAAGATAGAAAAGGAAAGTAGTTAAAATGACAGAGTTAAACGAAATGAGCGTACTACAACAATATTTAATTGGTTCTTTTCACTACGGAGTTGGAAGAAAAACTTAACTTAAATCCAACAAAAGGAATCCCAAACTGTAACTTTAGGTATGAAAAAGATATGTGGGAATCTGAAGATGAATTTTTGGGAGTTCTTAAACTATGCTAAAAACAGCTAAAACTCTTTCAGGTGTAGTTACAGGTAACTCTAATTACCTAGCATGTTACATATTACTAATAGAGTATGAGGGTATCTACTATGTTCAGGTAGAGGTAGAAGACATTCAAGGTGATATTGTAGCTAGACTTTACTCTAGCGACAACTATCAGGCTTGCTTGAAGTTTGCGATAGCAGTGTCTAATAGGGTTTGAGGTATTTAAATGGTAGAAGAAAACAACGTAAGTTCACTCCAACAACATTTGGAGATAGGAAATATAAAAGCTATTGAGACTGCGCTAAACCTTAAACCTACAGTTGGTTTTCCTTACTCACTGTATGAGTATCGTTCTTACGATTGGAACTCGGAGCTTGAGTATGATAAGTTTATCGACTTTGGTAAAGTAGCGAGTTCTGTTAGTGGTAGGGTTTTTGATAGAAGTAGTGAAACTGCTTATGAGACTACTATCATTTTGTACAATGGTAAGTATTATGTTCAAGTTGAATTAGAAGGTGATTTTGGTGGTGGAACAATTTACTACACGGAAGTAGTAGAAGATTACTTGTCTGCCCTCAAATTTGCTTATAGGATTCGATTAGAAGAATAGTCTAGTATAAGTAATAAGTGAAGTTCCTTTAAAGGGACTTCCTTTTCTATTACATATAGTTTATAATAGAGTAGAAATATTTATTTTTTTGTTCGCTTTATGCGTGTATTAGGGTACTTACTTTTAGTCTTAGTAGGTGAGCCCTATACGAAAGGGTATTAAATGATTAAACTTAGAGATTATCAACAAGAGATTTTCGACCGAGTGCTTGCTCACGGCAAAGAACACTCCATCATCCAACTTGCATCAGGTGCAGGTAAATCTTACATTATTGCAAAATTAGCTGAGTTCTACAACTCTCAGGGCTTAGATGTAGTAGTCCTAGTTCCTTGGGTAGTAGTGCGCTATCAGATTGCAGAACTTTTAAAAGAACATGGTATTGACGTACCTGTATCTTCTGCAAACCTTGTCAACCGTAATAAGGAAAAAGATTAAAAAAATATTGACGTTTTCCTTATTGATGAGGCTCACCACTCTTCAGCAGACAGCTACCAAGAGGTATTCAAGGATTTCCCTAACGCTCAGCGTATTGGTTTCTCTGCTACACCTATGCGTAATGACGACAAAGACTTGATTGGTGTCTATCAAAACCTAATCCAATCAGATGTAACCACAAAAGACCTTATTGACCGTGGGTATTTGTCTAAGTTTGTATATTATGCTCCTAGCAACTCCGATATAGCTAGTCATTCTATCTCAAAAGACAAGCTAAGCATTGGAGGTGGGTATTCTATCGACCGTGGTACTGCGCCCTATGACTCGTACAGTTTACGGTGATGTAGTAGATACTTGGATTAAGTATGGTAAAAACTATCAAACTGTCTTATTTGCTCCAGACGTAGAAACTTCTAAAAAGTACGCTAAACTACTTCAACAAAGGGGTATCGCAGCCGAAAGCATTGACTCTTCAATGTCGTCTAGGGACGTTGCAACTATTATCGACCGCTACCGTAAAGGTAAGATTAGAGTTCTTTGCAATTACAACATTATTGCAGAAGGCTTTGACATGAAAGAGTGTGACTGTGTAGTTCTTACTTCAACTACGTTCTCTTATCCAATGTTCTATCAACGTGCCTATCGAGCACTCCGTAAGAATGGCAATAGACGTGCAATCGTTATTGACCATGGTGACAACGCTTTCGTTCATGGTATGCTTGACGACATCAAAAAAACTATTCTCTTACTGAATCTGAAGAAAGAAAGCAACGTGAAGAACGTGACAAAGTATTTGAACGTGCAGGTTCTGAATGGGCATTTGATGAGGTTTTAGGTGTAGAGTTAGAAGAGGTTTACCGTTATGGTAAAGGTTACGATTCTAAGTACGACAAATTAGTGGATAAAGCTAATTCCTTGGCAAACATGGACGGTTTCATGCTATTAGTTCAAGTCCAAACTGAACTAAAGATTGTGTCTGCACCAGGTCAGCCAGCATGGGCATATGCTTATGCCTTGTCTAAGGGGTACAAGGGTATTCCTGTTATTGAGTGAGGAGTTCGTAATGGGTCTTGTCGATTATAGTAATAAGGTAATCTATTGGGATGAAGTTAATTGGCAGTGGTTACCATTTGTACAAATTCATGTTAGAAAAACTAAAGTATCTTTAATTCTACAGTACAAGGGTGTTAGGACTAGCGTACATTCAAAGAAAGAAGTTATAGACTTTCTAGAAAGTAAGGGTTTTATCTTCGCCCCCTATATCTAATATAGGTATCTTAGAAGTTTCTTTTAGGTAGTTACTTATATAATGGTAAGATTTATCAGAAAGATGGTGTAAGACCCATTAAGAACTTACCTGTTCTACTATCCTTAATTTCGGAAAAAGTCCAAACAACTTATATTTAAAAACCTTGAAGGTAGGGGGTATTGTCTAAAGAACAGTTAGAGGCAATAATTTCTAAAGGAAAAGGTTATTGAATTTAGGGGAAAAGTCTATAAGAGTTATTCAGAACTGTCTAGAGATTATGATTTTTTTCTCTAGCTTACCTTTCTAAATGGTTATCTAAAGGTTTAAGTTTAGAAGAGATTGTATCTAATTATAAAGGTAAGAAAGCAATAGTAGACCACTTAGGGTAATAAATACAGTTGTTTAGGGGATATGCTCAACAGTTGGGGTATATCTCTTAAAACTTATAAGAGTAGGCTAAATAGTGGTTGGTCACTAAAGAAGATTCTGACTACTATTGAGGAGGACGAACTAAGTTATGATACTTTCCGAGACCGCCTAAACTAAGGTTGGTCAAGGTAAGAAGATTTAACTGAAAAATAGGGGTTCTAACAACAAAAGGGGGTATAATGTTTTGGCTCTAGTAGATTACAACAATAAAGTCATTTACTGGGACGAAGTAAACTGGCAATGGCTGCCTCACATTAGGGTAATTAGTAATGGGTGTTGTTATTTTTTAAAAGATGGTAAAACTTACCCTATAAGGTGTAAAGAAGATGCCCTTAGTTTTCTACGTAATCAAGGGTATCGCTTAACTCCTATACAAGTGCTTGGTGTTTCTGAGATTTCGCAAAATTTGTTTCTATATAAAGGAAAGTTATACGAGGTAAGTAACTTTAAACCTAGCATCGCAATATTAATTTCAGGTATAATTGGGAAAGATAGCGCATGGGTATCTCTGAAAAAATAAGAGGTAGAGGCATACTTTCCGAAACTATCTTCGATGAATTATTACTGGGTGTAAAGTTTGAGTATGGTGGTAAGTCTTACACAGGGTACAATCACTTAGCTAAAGAATTAGGTATTCCTTACTCTGCTATATACAAGGGTTTATCTGAAGGTAAGACTCTAGAGAAGATAATTAAAAACCGTAAAACTAGGAAAGTTAAAGACCACTTAGGTAATAAGTTTAACTCAACTAAGGAGATGCTATCATATTGGGGTATCCCTAGGTATAACTATAACAAAAGACTGGAAGAGGGTTGGGCACAGGAAAAAGCTTTAACCGCACCTGTATCTTATTCTAATGAAGCTAAGAAATGTAAAGACCACCTAGGAAATTCATTTGAATCAAAATTTGCTATGTCTAAGAGTTGGGGTGTGAATCCTTACACTGTGGATACTCGTTTAAGAAGAGGTTGGACACTAGAAGAAGCATTAACTGGAGTTAGGGGAAGTAAATAGTAAGTTACTAGGAGGTTTGTTGGTTTGGCTTTATTAGATACTCTAAATAACATAATTTACTGGGATGAAGTAAACTGGCAGTGGCTACCTTTATGTATCAACCAGTTAATAAAGGTAAGTTAGTTACAAGGTTAAAGCGTAATGGTTCTTACACTAGTAAAAATTTCAAGAGAAATAGTTATCCAATTCCTAATAGATGTGGGATATTCCTTTAGAAGTCTTGAGAGTATAGGTGTTGTTGAGGTGTCCTTGGGTTGTTACTTATATAAAGGTAATGTTTACCAAAGAGATGGTGGTCATATCCTTAAGAATTTCTCTACTTTCCTCTCTATGGTTTCAGGTAAATCTCAGACATATATCTTTAACTACTTAAAAGGTAAGGGTGTTCTAGATAAGTCTCAGTTAGTTGAGTTAGTTTCTACACAAAAGGTTCTAGAGTACAAAGGTAAGATTTATAAAAGTCAGTTAGAGTTTATTAAAGACTATGGTTTCTCTCGTACATACTTCATGAAATGTCAAACCAAGGGTATGAGTTTAGATGAGATTGTATCTAACTATAGAAATTTCAAAGATGGAAGAGTAGACCACTTAGGAAAAAGAATTCAAAACAGAGAAAGAGATGGCAAAACATTGGGGGATATCTTTAGAGGTCTATAAAGGAGAAGACGTAGTGGTTGGTCTTTAGAAAAGTCCCTGACTACTCCTACTAGGTTAGTTAGGGAACCTGTAGAGTATAGGGATTTCAAAGGTAGGGTTTTCTCTTCGGCTAAGAGTATGGCAAAGGAGTATAAAGTATCATCAACTACTCTGTTAAGGATGTTAGATGAAGGTAAGTCAACGGAAGAAGTTACACATTTTTTATCTCAGAGAGTTGCCCAAACACGTAGAGGTGTTACTTGCTCAGACCACCTAGGTAACAGTTTTCCAACAAAGTCAGAAATGTTGGCTCACTGGGGTATATCTAAATCAACCTTTGACGGAAGACTTCGAAGAGGTTGGTCACTAGAGGAGGCTTTGACTGGTAAAAGAAAGAAAGATAGGTAGTAAAGGAGGTTTCACTATTGCCACTAATAGATACTGTAAACAACACTCTGTATTGGGATGGTGTAAATTATTTTTGGTTGCCTTATGTCCATGCAGACAAAGTATATAATAGTGTTGCGTTTGCTACAAATAAAGAAACAACTGTTATTGTAAAAGACTTAACTTCTATTGTACCTTTTAGTATCTTCTAGGTTCAGTAGTATGAAATTATATTCTGATTTACCTATCTCCGTAGTAGAGTACAGTAAACGACGTTTCTTAATCGAAGGACTACACCCTAAACCTAAGTCAGCAGGTGTCTTAAGTTTGATTTGGGTTCTTTGTTTTTCCTATTATGGCTCTGAAGAGATAGCTACTAGGCTTGTGGGGTACTCTAGGCGATTGCTTAAAGACAAGAAGTTTCTCATCTATTGAATTGTTTGAGTATATAAAGGAAAAATTATAACGAAGAAGCTTTCTAAATCTAGGTCTAAAAAAAGCTAAAAGAATCTAAAAATAAGGTCTATAAAGACCATAAAGGTAACGTATATAACTCCTTAAAAGAGATAGCAGATGCTTATGGTATCGAGAGGTGGTTACTTATGCACCGCTACAAGAGGTATGAGCAAGGTAAAATCTCTTTGGAAGATGTATTTAAGTCCACTAAAACTCAGCAGATAGTTGCTGAATGGGGAGATACTAAGACAAATATAGCTAAACGTTTTGGTGTTTCTCTAGATTTACTAAAAGATTACTTTGATTTGTCTAACTCTTTAGAAGAGTTAGAAGCTTATGCCGAAGTAATAAGGAAAAGGGTGTCCTTGCAGGAAAGTTCTAAAGCTTGGTTCTCTTCTTTAGCAGGGCATGAAGAGGTGGTTGGGGTATTTAAGGACTCTAGCCTAATAGACGAAACTATCTGCGATACCTGCCTTACCTTGGACACTCCTATACAACTTCTAGGTGGTGGTGAGGGTTTCATTACTGAGAGTGAAGGTAATTTTTACTTAAACGGTAACGAATATCAGTTCAAAGACGCTGTGGGTATCTTAACTACTAGGCTTGAGGGGTTGATAGTCAACTCCAATGGGTACTACAACATAGTCACTAATATCTACAGTAAGTTTATCAGCAATCATATCTCAGATTTATCTAAAAATAAGTGATTGGTTTTTACAGCTTTTATATTTCTGAAGACGTTCCTGAGGTACTCTATAAACAATCAGATTTCGATAAGTATGTTATAGATTTACAGTTAGCTAGAACTAAGAAGGTAACAGATTTAACTTCTTTTAAAAAGAGATTGGTATAACTCCTGTATTAAATAAACATACTTCTTCCTACAGTAACGCAAAAAAAGAAAGTTCAAGGGTTTGAACATATCTGAGAATTATGTAATGTTTGATAATGAAGATGCAACTTTAAGATTTTCTATGCCTATCTCCTTAGTAGAAAAAAAGTTAAGAGGGGTAGTAATAGCTTTCCTATTATCTCTAAGAGTGTTCTATCTAAAAATAGAGTATCCAAGTTCTCTTATAGTTTACCTCTATATGGCTCTTGCATCTAAGAGTTTTTATTGTAAGACATAACGTAAAAGAATAGTAATAAGCTGGACTTCCGTGTAGTCCTTAAATTAAACAACACTAGATTTAATCTTGTATCTGTCTATTATAGTGATAGAGAGACTATAACGAGTACTTTTAATACTTGAGTTAAAGAATTAAATGCGCTCTTCTCGACCTATAATTTACTGAATCTAAACCTAAGTCTAACTTTCCCGAAGATTAGTTATCTGAGATTCTTAAGTCCCTAATGTATTCCAACTACATAGGACTTTCTTTATTTCTCCACGTGTGGTACAATATACCTAGTTAGAATTTAAAGGAGAAAAAAATTATATGTCAAAAAGAATTCAGTTATGAACTTGTAGAAGAGATTGCTACCATTGGAAATCCTGCACCTAGTGGTTGGACAACTCAGTTGAACTTAGTATCTTGGAATGGTAAGGAACCTAAACTAGATATCCGTCCTTGGAACGAAGACCGTTCTCGCATGGGTAAGGGTATCTCCCTAAGCAAAGAGGATGCAACAGAACTGGCAAAATCTTTTGAACTCTTATCTTGGGTTAGGGTTCTGATGAAGACTTTGAACATCCTCTAACACATGAAGAAATGCTCGCTGAAATGGCTGAGCAGGAGGGTATCTAATGACTAAAGTAGCTTTCGGTATTATTCCAGTACCATCAGAAAAAGGTAACTAAGCTCTTAGGTTCTACTACATTGGTAGAGCTCTTGGCTGATTACTTACAAGATTTTATTCAGATGTCATCTTTCGTAGACGGTTTGAGTTACGGTTTCTTTGCTAATGTGCCAACTGATGACTACAGAGTAGTCTCAGCCGTGCAACTAAACATTTTGGATAGTGAGCGAAGACGTTTCTCTAGTATTGATAAGGCTAAACCTTACACTGAGTTTCCAGTTCTCTTGGTTCAGGACGGTTCTACGCTAACCTTACTTCCGTTCAAACCTTTGAATCAAACTCGTTGGACTGATATAGAAGTATTCGCTGAGTATATTCCTCTTATGGGTGGGGTTACTTTGAGTGAGCTTGCGTCTAAGTTTGAGACCCCTGCCCAGTGGGTATCAGCAGAAATGGACGCTCTTGGGGGTAAACGATGGGAAAAAGCAAAATAGTATTTGAGGTGCCCAATGATTATCTTTGAATCCAGAATTACAAAGCATGTAACTAACGCAGGTCACTCTTTTGCAGAGCTATTTGATCTTAGTTTTACAAACACTAGTGAGAAGAACCTCAACTTGCTAAAAGAGGGTATTCGTCAACGTAAGGACTTGAACTTTTACTCAGATGATACTGAGCTGCCTTTGTACTTCTATAAACCAGAAGCGTACTTTCACCCTAGCCATATTAAAGAGGTTGCAGAGAAGTTAATGTTCCTATCTAGTAAAGGTGTATTGCTTACCTTAGAGTCTGATAGTGATAATCTATTAAATGCTTTTGGGGAAGCAGTAGAGCGTGGTCATGTAGACAAAAACCAATTTCAGTTTAGATTGAAGTAACTAAAGGTTCTGAGGATCCTACTTTTTGTTAAGTGCAAGTTCGATGACTCAGGTTTGTTTGACAGCGTTGAAGGTCAATCATACCCCCTTTGGGTATTTCAGTTATTAGGAGGTAACAGGTGAAAGAAAAGGTTAAATCCTTAATCAACAAATGTAAAGACGAGTTACTCTTATTGGCAATGGTGTTTATTGCTATCTTCTTCCTATTTATTACAGGTTCATTAGATAGTATTCACTACTTCAGGCTCTCGTCTGTAGTAGAGACTGTTACCTATAATGAGGATAGTCCTATCCGTCCTATTTACTTGTCTTGGACACCAGACAAAGGTAGTGAAGACAAATTAGCGCCTTTCCTTAAGGGTATCGAAGAGAGTTCTACTGATGCTAGTCGTTATATCTTACGTAACGGTGTTCTTGGTAAGTCAGTTACGACTCTTACTTACGGAACTATGGGTATTGCTACTGGATTAACTTCTAAAAATCTTTACAGATGGGTATCTATACCTTTACAACAAAGACACCAACACTTACAAGGGTTACATTGAGACTCATCATAAGTTCTCCAACAACAGTGAAGAACTTACTAAGGAGCTTAAAGCTAAGTACGGTTCTGCTTATAATATTCTCCCTTGGAAGTACAAGACTGAGCGTACTATGAAGGTCACTCACTTGAAGAACGGTAAAGTAGAAGTTTACCTCAACGAACACTACTCAGTCGAAAACCAAGCCGAAATCGACAAGGCTTACGAAGACGCCCCTAAAGCAGAATAACGTTAAAAAGAAGTGTAAAAGTCTTGCACTTTCTTTTTGATTGCTCTTGCTTTTTGGTTGCTAAGATGGTACAATAGGTATATCAAAAATTTGAGGTATAATTATGAAAGTAGATAAAAATGAAGAGGGATTTTTGGATGTTGGAGATTACGTTGAACTAACTAGTGTAACTGAGATTGATAAGTACGCTTACGGTCAAGGATTGGGTAAGGTTATTATCGAAGATAACGAAGAGGTGCTTGACTCTTAGAGCCCAGCGACTTTGAGGGTATCGAATCTGCAACCAAAGATAGTCCACTTACGTTCCTTGGTGACGGCTCTCTTACTTTGGGTGACGGTAATCCTAGTTACGAAGTCTATAAGCGTGATGGATTGTATGTGGTGGAAAGGGTGAGATAGCGATGACAGTAAAAGATTTGCTAGGTTTGGTAATTCACAAAGACGCTACTATAGAAATAACTCCTACTTGGGGAGCTAAGAAGTGCGTATTTCCTGTAAACGAGGCTATCGCAATTTATAGTAATCACCTTGTTTTTGGGAATAGGTAACGCAAAAAGATAGTAAGTCGCTATTTAGTGTTATTATCTCAGGAAAGGAAAAACGAAGGTAAAATAAGATGAAAGTAAAGGATTTACTAGACTTAGTCAAAGAAGATGACTTCCGTGTCGAAATTGACAATACAGAAACCGACTTCCAAGATATTCTAGACGTAGCTAATGCTATATGGTCTTACGGTGGGTATCCTATCAAGGAAATTCAGAGTTCAATAGACAGTGACACTCACTTAAGGATTATAATCTAGAAAGGGGTATCTCATAACTAAGTATTTGAAAGTAAAAAAACGGTAGAAGACGTTAAATCCTCTTAAAGCACTATCTAGTAGGTGTTGAAGTTCTAGACTTAAGGACTGAACTGGTTTCTCATTGCTCTCCATACGTTGCCTTGGCTCTATTCAACCAGTGGGAGTATGTTAGCCATCGTCATAGTGAGTTCGGTAGTGGTACGGTTTTAGAACTTAAGGTTCGCTCAACTGAAAATGAGGAAGCAAACAATTATCTAGTAGGCGAGTTTGACAGCGTACCAGAGTTCTTAGATAGCTTTAAGAAGAAACAGCACTTGATTGACGAAATCTACTCTGTTCTTCCTAATCAAGTCGCCTACATCGGTAAAGGTGCTGATTTGCTATCTAAACACCATGGTTCGGTCAAGGTTTACTCTACTTACGACGGTAAGGTAGCAGTAATGTTAAAAAGATGCTTTGATATGGGAGTATTTAAATGATAAGTAAAAAAACATTAAATTGGTTAAAGGAGTTCTCGATAGTCTAATTGAGGACTCTAACGGATTGGTAGTCATGGACTTCGGTTGTGGTAGAGGGGTATTCGCAGAATACTTAATAGAGCTAGGTCACACTTATGTTGGGGTAGACATTGACAAAGACTCTTTATCAGATTTACAAAATCGTGGTCTAACTGCCTACCATCCTGACAACCTACCTAAAGACTTAGCAGTCGATATTCTCTTGCTAGGTAACATGAAGGGTATCGAAACTGGCATGCATTTAGTCAACGCTCGTAAGTTACTCACGGACAAGGGTATCGTGTTTATGTGGGACTTCTCAGTGCAAAGGTTGCCTAAAGGAAAATCGCAGGAGACGGTAGTCATGTCCGTTGTTTCTAAGGAGTGTTAGCATGTCTAATAAAGTTAAGACTCCTTGGTATAAGCGGATTTATGGTTTCCTAGAAAAACATCTTGGTGGTACTCTTACTAGATTTCTACTCACCATTTTTCGGAGTGTACTTTCTGTGTTTGTAATTGTAATAGTTATAGGAGTAGCAACTAAAGGAGAGGTAGGTGGAGGTGTTGACTCAACTACAACATATTCTGAGTCCCTCTACGATAGTTCCTGTCTATACTGTTACAATGAGGGTACTGATAACTTCAATAAAGTAGTTGCTGACTTAGAGTTCTATAACACAAAGCCAGAGAAAACAGAAGTTACTAGATTTGTAAAAACTTCTGTCAATAGGGGTTATGACGAAACATATTCTCTAATCGACGGTAAAGATGCTGAGTCCTTGTATTATCACACTAATGATTATACTCTTCTTCCTTTTGAGAAGATGTTCCAATCTCTGCTTGGGGTATCAGATGAAGATAAAGAAGGAAATAAAGGTACTCTCATTTTCTACAACAAGTCAGAAAGAACCTACACTTCCAAGCCTATCAAGGGTATGAAACTTTCTCGTAAGTCCTCTAAAGGCGAGGCTGAATCCTACTACGCTAGGGAAGTATGAGGGGTATCAAGGCGCACCTAAGCCTGTGTACTCTTATAGTCCTACCGTCGAGCTTGTAGCTTACAAAGACGGTACTTACGAATGGAAGTCCAACGACAACTGGAAACTTGACAACGAAGCTGAACTTCAGTCCTATATTTCCTCTTCCCCCAAAAAAGGAAGACTAGTTTTTAAAATGAAAGGTAACAAACAACATGAAACAGTTATTCGACACGCCACAACTAAAGGAAGGTACTTACAGAGCTTTCATTTGGGAGCCAGGTAATGTAATGATTGTAAGCTTAGTAGAAGATAGCGAGTCCATTTATAAGGAGTCAGCTGAGGCTTTTGGTGCTAAGGTTTACAATGAACTCTTTGATTACAACCTATCCTTTGACACACTTGGGGGTATGGAGTCTGTAAATGACTTGATTGCTGACGGATGTGAGGAGGTTATTGTATGATTGCAGAAACTCACTACTATAAGGATATTCCACTACCGTTAAAAAGAGTTGATTAGGGCATATAACTCTGTTTGCCCTAGTATGTGCAAGTACAAAGAATATTCCTATCTCCCTTTACATCTTGACTTCTTCCGTACTTATGGAGATATTGCTAAAAAGAATACTCTTTAAAGTAAATGGTAGGTTTCGTGGAATTCACAACCCAGAAATTTTAAGGACTTCCTTTGCTTCTTTTGGAATTAAATTGAGGAAGTTTACCAAAGAAGAGATAGCATTCCTTAAACTAGACCATTCTTCTGTAAGGTATAAATATAAGAAGTACAAACACGTAAAAACCAAGGGAAGAACTGGTGGATAATTTATTCAGGTACTTCATTGACCTAGCAGTAGACTTAGGTGTAGAATAGAAAGGCTAAAAATGACATTTAAACCAACAAGTAAATCTGACCGAGTTATTATTGTGGACTTCAACCACATGGCTCATAACTTCTCCTATGCAGGGGTTAAACTCTCACGTACTATGAAAGTGAATGGGGTATCTCAAGTAGTAGACACTACAATCGCTAACGGTACTATCAAAAACATCTTCAACTGGTCTAAGGGTGGTAAACACCCTACCGTAGTCTGCTTTGACCGACCTTGTCCTTGCCGTAAGGCTTACTTCATGAAGGAACAACCTACTGGAGTAGATGGTGAGTACAAAGGTAAGCGTGAATCTATGGGTAATTCTATGTTCGAAGGGGTATCTCTAGCACAAGACTTGCTCGAGAAGGGCGGAGTCAAATGTGTCTATATGCACAACTGGGAAGCAGACGACTTAGTATTCCTCGCAATCCAACGTGCAAAAGAACAGTATCCAAATCACTACATCGATGTTATTACCAACGACGCAGATATGCTACCTTTGGTAGACGAACAGGTGTCTGTATTCTTCCGAAGTAAGAAATTTACTTGGGCAGAAAGCAAAGACCTAGAAAAGAATAGGTACATTCAAGTTACACCTAGCAACTTCCAAGAGGTAGTTGAAGGACTATCAGCTTTCAATAACTTGTACGTTCCTTACAATACCTTGCTCCTTTACAAGATTCTCCGTGGCGACTCAGCTGATGGTATTGTATCTCCTTTCCCTAAGGGTAGTATGTCACCTCGAAGGTTAGCGACTCTTATATGGCAAATGCAACACGGTAAGCTAAATGATAGGTACTCACTCCTTTTCCCTAAAGGCTCTAATATCCCATACGGTGTAAAAGAGTTAGCAACGAAAGATGAGTATGCTTTCTCTGACGATGAAGATGCTATCTACATCGACGAACATGCTTTCGTCCTAGATGCTGATGGTTTACCTCGTACTGTTGATATCGACAACCCTTCGTTTACACTCCACCACACCGTAAGTACATCAATAGTAATACTGGTCAAGAGATTACTCTTGAAGAGGCTAAGGCTCTTGGTAAAGAGGGTGGAGCTAAGGTAGTCCACGAAGATAACCCTCTACTTGACAAGATGGTAGAAACCCTCATTTACTATGGTTTCACCCCAGAAGAGGCTCAAACCTTTAGAATTCAGTATAAGGGTATGAATCTTGCTCAGCCATTCCCAGACCTCCCAGAACCGTTAAGACGTGGCGCTAAAAAGTTGAACGATATTCCAACATACAACGGTAGGGCGCTCAATACGGTAGTAGGGGTACTTGATATAAATCTTAATTCTCGTTACTTGTAGTCTAAAAGAGCACCTCTTAGGGGTTGCTCTTATTTTTTTTTTCAGTCAGCAAAATAGTTAATTACATCTAGGGTACTTTGTCTGTATGTTTCTTGCGCATACTATGCGCAGGGGACTGTCTAATAATTTTTTGCGAGGAGAACTGATATATGAAATATAGTTCAGAGACAAAGACTCACGGCTCAATCCGTACTATGAAGTCTGGAGGCGCAGCAGGTGTTGTCTTAGGGTTAGCAGCAGTTGGTCTTGCTATGGGTACTTCCACAGTAAGCGCCAACGAAAAGGTAGTAGATGCTAACCAACCTAAAGTACAAGAAAAAAACAGGTGTAGAAGTTAAAGAATCTACTATCAAGAATGAAACTCCAACAGGTAACGCATCAACTAACCTTAATGCTCCTGCAGGTGCTATTTCTGACAAGCAGAAAGCAGACTTGGGCAATGAAAACAAGGTTACTGGCGAAACACCTGTAACAATTGACCACACCAAGGTTCAAGAAGAAGCTAAAAACGCAGAACAAGTTGGTGTAAATGTAGTTCAAGACAAAACTCAGGTAGCGCCAACAACTTCAACTGCTGAAGATACTGCTAAAGCAGTTAAGTCTATCACTGCTAAAGAAACTGAAAAATCTAACGAGTTGAAGTCAACTGCTACAGCTCACTCAACTGCAGTTTCTAATTGGGTAAACCAAAAAGAACTCTACCGTAGCCTTTAACAACGAGTTGGACAAAGATCACCCTTAAAGCGGTAGAATCTTACAACGACTTTATTAAAACTTTGGACGCAGACACTGCAGCAGTAGTTGCACAGCACAAAGATGCAATCATCAAGGTTACTGAAATCATTCAGAAAGCATCTGACGGTACTTCTGTAGAAGGATACCAAGCATATATCCGTTCTCTAGCAGAACAACAAGGCATCAACAAAGAAGCTATTAAAGACTACCTAGTTAAGAAAGCAGAGTACAACAGTAAATCTACTGCAAACCTGAAACGGTAGTTCGAAACCTTAGCAACTCTACTCGTATCGATGCTGAAAACAAAGCAAAAATCTCAATCAGTTGACGCAGAAAAACACTCGTCGTTCTACATCTGCTCAAAAAAAGTTGTAGAAGATAACACTGCAAAAATCTAACTCAACTGTCGCTGAAAAACAACCGTCGCTCTAACTCAGCTAAAACCGAGAACGAACGTCGTTCTAACTCAGCAAAAAGAAGTCGAAAACGACAACAACGCTAAATCACTGTCAGTTAAAGCTGAAAAATGAGAAACGTTCAAACTCAGCTAAAAGCGGAAAAACGAGCGTAGGTCTAACTCAGCAGAAGAAGTTAAAGCTGACAACCTCGCTAAATCTAATTCTGTAGTAGCTGAAAAACATTCGCTTGTCTAACTCTGCTAAAGCGGAAAACGAACGTCGTTCTAACTCTGCAAAAGATGTTGAGAATGACAACGTAGCTAAATCTAACTCAGTTATCAAAGAAAATGAGCGTCGTTCTAACTCAGCTAAAGCTGAAAACGAAAAAAACGTTCAAATGCAGTTAAAAACGTAGAAAAACAACAACGTAGCTAAATCAAACTCTGTTGTCGAAGAAAAACAAGAAACGTTCTCAATCAGCAGACGCAGAAACAGCTAAACGTTCACAATCAGCTGACGCAGAAACTGCTAAACGTTCTAACTCTGCTAAAGCTGAAAACGAAAAACGTTCTAACGCGGCTAAACAAGGTGTAGCCAACGAACAAGAGCGTTCTCAAGCAGTTGTTAGGGAAAAACGAACGTCGTTCTAGCTCTGCAAAAGCAGAAACTGCATCGTCGCTCTAACTCAGCTAAGGCTGAAAACGAAAAACGTTCCAATGCAGTCAAAAAAGGTTGAAGATGACAACCGTACTAAGTCACTTAGCGTAGTAGCTGAAAAACAACAAGCGTTCTAACTCTGCAAAAGCTGAAACAGTTCGCCGTTCACAGTCGGCAGCGGCAGAGACAGCTAAGAGGTCAAATTCGGCTAAGGCTGAGAACGATAAAAATGCTCAACAACATAACAATTTTAACGACTTGGTTTCTCGTATCGACAAAGATGCAGATGCAAAAATAAAAAGCACTTTCGTGACTTAGGTGCTACTGTAGATGTTAAAACCGTAAAGGTAGATAACGAAACAGCTGCAAAAAAACATCGAAAACGGCTAATAACAACGCATACGATAATGTACGTTCTGAACAAGAGGCTTGGAAACGTAAGTATGAGGAGTTAAAAGCAAAAACGCAAACAGAGGGGTATGCAAAAGACGTAGTTCTGCAAGCTTTGAACTTGGCTAAATCTAATCCTGATGCTTCATTGAAGTTTACTAAGAGTGGTCAATGGGTAGAATCCTCTTATATTGGTTCATCGTCAGGAGAATCAGGGTATGCAAGAGTTTTAAATAGTAAATGGGCATATAAGTACTCTAAAGTAAGAACTGGTTGGACAGAAGAAATAGACTACCTTAGCTTGAATGGTTTGTCAGTAACTACTGAAGATGGTAACACTCTACCCTATTACTCGTATCCACCGTAAGTTCCATCTTAAGGACGAAGGTAAAACTGGTGCAGTAGATGTCTACGCCTTACAAGACCCGACGGAAGGTTTTGTTGTCGCTCGTAAAGAAGGTACAGGTAGCACGTCTGATGCAATGCAATTTGATGTAACTGATTCTTACTTCTACAATGTTAACGGTAAAGAAGTTAAATTTACAGCGTCTAGTAAGACCCCAGCAGTTTTAACTTTCTCTTCTCTAAACTATAACTATGTAGGTTGGGAAGGTGCAGGTGTTTATGGTGGACGTCATGTGGAAATCAATGGCTCTACGGTTACTAGTCACCCAGATGGGTATGTTTACGCTGACAGCAAGAACGACAATATCGGTTATGATTGGGATGTCTCAGGTTCCCAGTACGAATATAAGGGTGCAGCCCTTGGGGTATTCGAACAAGGCGATGAGTTTAAAACAGAATTTATTCAGTGGGATGGACCAGCAAGTGGTGGTAGTACATTTTGGTTTGCTATTAACACTAAAGTAGTTACCCCAGTAATTAATGTACCTCAACGTGTTACAATTACTAAAGTTACTTCTTCTAGGCAGCCTAGAGAACGTGTAAACTTTACCCCAGAAACTTTCCAACCAGCAACTTACACCCCAGTAGAGTTCAAACCAACTACACCTCCGCCATATACCCCAGTAACTTATACTCCAGCAACCTATGATAAAATTCCTTATAAACCAGGAACTCCTATTCCTTACGAACCAGTAGATTACAAACCTGCAACATACGAGAAAGCTACTTACATTCCTGTAACTTACACTCCAGACACACCTCCTAAGTATGTGCCTGTATCTTATGAGAAGGTTACCTACACACCAGGAGACACTCAACTGGAAGCCTGTAGATTATGAAAAAGTTACTTTCACTCCTCGTAACACTGAATGGCAGCCAGTAGGGTATAACAAAGAAAACTTCACTCCAGCTGATACATCTTGGACTCCTGTAGGTTATACTCCACTCAAGTTCCAACCTAAAAACACTGACTGGACCCCAGTTCCTTATGTTCCAACTCCTTACGTTCCAGAGAAACTCCAGAAGTTCCAAAAAAGAGCCTGTATTGAGATGGCTAAGCTTACTGCTCCAGCTGACCCAGTGTTCCACAAGATTCCTAAAGAGCCAAAAGTTCCAACAGTTCACTATCATTTAACAGCCTTGAATGAAAATACTCCTGTTGAGAAACTTGCTCAAAACGAAGATGGCGTAAACATCAACAACGAGTCTGTTGCTAAAAACTCTATAAACCACTTCATCTTAAAGCCAAAAGCCTTGCCAGCGGGACGTCCTATTACAACTAGTATCGTTCTATCTGACTATATGGCTGATGGTATTGAGCTTGACATTGCAGGTATGCAGAAAGCTAACAAGTCTTGGGACATCTCGTATAACACTTCAACTCGCTTGCTAGAAGTGAAAGGGGTATCATCAGAATACGACAAAGCTAACGCTGACCGTACTGTTCCTTACACTCCGACAGCGTTCACTATCATCTATAAGGTATTGAATGACGGTGCTACTTACGAAAACGTATTCAAGATGGACGTTAACGGTGGTGCTACTGGTAACGTAAACGTAGAATACCGAGTAGAGGGTACTAACATTCTCCTTGGTAAAGCTAAAGACACTGTAAATGAGTCTGTAGGTTCTCACTATGACACAACTGACCACATCCTTGAAACCTTTACAAAAGACGGTATCACTTACAAACGTGTACCTAACCATGTAGAGGGTGAAGAAAGAGGTCAAGTTATCGAGGGTACTAAGCTTGTTACTTACTTCTACAAACCAGTAGATAAAATCCCTAATGTTGGTGATGTTATCGTTCACTATGTTGATGAAGACGGTAACACTATCAAGAAAGACCATGAAGACACTAAAGGTGGTAAAGTTGGTAGTCCTTACGACACAACAGATAACAAACCTAAAGAAATCAAGGTCGACGGTAAACTTTACAAACTAGTACCTAACAAGACAGTTGGTAAGGAAAACGGAAAAGTATCCGAGGGTATCACTGAAGTAACTTACGTTTACAAAACAAGTAACTCCAGACAAAACCTAAAGGTAACGGATACACTTCTACTCTAACAAAGTTCGTATCCACACACCAGGTTCTCCTAACAATCCTAACGACCCACGTAACCCTAACGGAGGGGGCAACCACAAAATCCAACCTGTTAAGAATAACACTAACAAAGAAGGTAAAAACATTAATAACAAGACTCTCCTACAAACAGACGTTAACTACTACGTTGCTGAGTGGGATTTAGACCAATACATTAATGATAAATCTTCTAAGTCTGCTATTGCTAAAGGTTTCGGATACTTGGAAAAACTACCCAGAAAAAGCAGTAACTCCTATCACAAAAGATTACTATGCAGTAACTTCTAAGGGTGAAAAAGTAGAAGGTCTAGACTTCTACGAAGCAGACTCTGCTAAGTTGAATGAACTTCCAGAGCACGTACAACAGTTTATCAAAGACAGTGGTATTGATGTATCTAACTTTGGTAAATTCCAAGTTTGGATTGCTAAAGGCTCTCAAGCCTTTTACGACAAGTATGTGAAGACTGGTCAAGATATCTTCTTCCACATGCCAATGGCAGTTAACAAAGGTTTCACTGGTAAGTACGAAAACCAAACATTCCAAATTGACTTTGGTAATGGTTACTACGGTAACGTAGTCCGTAACAATGTACCTAACTTAACTCCTAAGAAGGATGTAGTAGTTGACGGTAAATCAGCTAATGGGGGTACTATTACTTACGGTCAAGAGTTCTCTTACCCTATTGAGTGGTGCTAAACTTCCAGCTAACCGTGGTAGCCACGTATGGGAATACCGTTACATTGATGACTATGACCAAACTGGTGACAAGTACCTTGGTAAGTACAAAGTAGTTGCTACAACTGACATTACAGTTAGACAACTTGAAGAAGTTAAAGAAGACACAACTTTCAAAGAAGATGTGACTCTAGAAGACGGAACGGTTGTCAAAGCTGGTCAAAAAGTAGCTAAAGGTCTTAAAGTACGTCGTACTCACGTAATCAAGACTGGCGAAGACGTAACTAAGTTTACTGAAGCAATCCATGACGAAGCAAACGGTATCATTACTATCTCATTCAAGGAAGATTTCCTTAAGACAGTAGTTGATTCTTCTGAGTTTGGTGCTGATGCGTCAATCGACATGAAGCGTATTGCTTACGGTGAGTTCTACAACAAGTACACTAACCGTGTCAATGGGGTAGATTATATCTCTAACACAGTTAAGACTACTACTCCAAAACCACCAACTCCAGAGCAGCCAGCGCCTAGCAACCACAATTGCCTTTTACACTGGTACGAGCGAAAGCTCAGCATCTATGGTGGGTATGGCAATCCTTTCTGTTCTTGGTCTTGCAGGTCTATATCGACGTCGCAACCAATAACAGACTTAAAACAGTTCCCAGAAATTATTAGTAGAAGAGCTGACTCGAAAGGGTTGGCTCTTTTATTTGTTTCAGACTGCAGAGTTCTTCTATCTATTTTTTTCTTACTATTTTTTTAGCTATTTTTTTGTAAGTAGTATTATTTATTTCTGCAGACTACTAAAAATTTTTTTCTACAAACTACTTTACTTTTTATTAAGTTTATAGTAAACTTGTATTATAGTTGTTAGGGGTTAGTAGTTAGTTATCTATCTATTACTTATCTTACAAAAATATAATAAAAAAACGAGGTACATATATTATGCTCAAACCATCAAAAACACAAGGTCACGGAAACATCAAAAATTGCGTACAGGCGCAGTCGTTTCTACTTTTAGCACTTACAGCTTTTGGGGTATCTACTAGCGTATCAGCTAGCGAAACCGAGGTTGCGGTTAATGAGCCTGCAACTAGGGTAGTTGCTAAAGTTCCTAGTCAAGCTGATGTTGATAAGGCTAAAGCTGAATCAGATAAAGCTAATCAGGATGTAGCTAGCAAAAAGAAGTTGTTTCAACTACTGAAGCAAAGATTGCTAATGCTGAAAAGACTATCGCTGACACTACTAAAAAGGTAGAAGAAGCTGAGTCTGTTACACCTGAAAAGGTAGTTGAGGCTAAGGCTGACGCTGACAAGAAGGCTAACGAGCTTGCTACAGCTGAAAAGACTGTAGCTGACGCTGATAAGTCTGTATCTGCAACTGCTGAAAAGGTTGCTGACCAAACTAAGGTAGTATCTAATGCTGAGAAAACTGCCACAGCTACAGCTAATAAGGTAGCTGAAGCTCAGAAAAAGGTAGATGCTCTTTCATCTACTACTGATGTTGCTCCACTTGAAAAAGAGGTAGGTACGCTTACTGACCAAGTTAAATCTGACACTCAAGCCGTAGCGACTGCTCAGACTAACCTTTGATAAAGGTAAAAAAGCTCAAGCCAACAAAGACCAAGCTATTAAAGACGCCCAAACTGGGGTATCTCAAGCTGAAACTAAACTTTCTAGCTACTACAGCCCTTGCTAATGCTAAGGCTGACAAGTCTTCAAAACAAGATGCTCTCAATGCAGACAAAATTGACCTAGACCGTGCTAAGACTGAGTTGGAAAGTATTTCAACAACTAATGCAAAATTCCCAGTAAGTCAAGAGTATATCTCTTTGTTAAAAGAGTATGCTAAATCTAAAAGTGAGTCTGTATCTAACCAACTTAAAGACCTTGGTGAAAAAGAAATGGAAAAACGTGGGTATCTCGGAGACACCGAGAACAACCCCTAACCGTTTCAAAGTTACTGGTAAAGACCGTGATGTTAAAGTTGATGTAGCTAACCTTACTCCAGAGGTAGAGCGTGAAATCAACCTGTTCACAGCTGACCTTATCAACCAAATCCGTGATGCTTTTGGTAGACCACGTGCTATCGTAACAGAAGACTCTATGCGTATTGCTAAAGAAGTTGCAAAAGCGTCTAAAGAAGAAGAAAACCATGACTTTGATGCTCTTGACGGAGTAGAAGCGAAAAATGGTATCCTAATTTCAGAAAAACCTCGGCTTTAGTGCGAACGAAGTAACTAACTTAGCTGAGTTGAAAGAAGCAATCTATGAAAACCTTATTTCAATGATTTTCAACGACTCTGAACCTAAGTGGGGGCATGCTTTAAGTCTCTCAAGTTTGGATAGCGCAAAGCCAGATGTTGTGTACCAACAATATGTTGGTGTTGGTATTCGTACTAACAAAACTTTCCCATTCAGCATCCACATCGACGGTACATCTAATAATGGTATCTCTGAAAATGCTAAGTTCGACAAAAACCAAGGTAGTTACCGCAAACAATAATGCTAAGGCTCTCCAAGAAAAACTAACATTGGCTCAATCAACTTATGATAGTGCCCTTTCTGAACTCAACCAAGCCAAATCAGCCGTCCAATCAGCCCAAACTGATTACGCCAACGCAGAAACAGCTCTTGCTAATGCTCGCAAACACTTGTCAGACTTGGTAGGTAACGAGATTGATGTTCCAGCGCTTGAAAAGGCTCTTGCTGACGCTAAAGACAAACTATCTACTGACACTGAAGCTTTGCAAACTGCTAAGGAATCACTTGCTCTAGCTAAATCAAACGCTACTGACAAGGCTAAGGCTCTCGCTGAAGCTAAAACAGCTCTTGAGACTGCTAAGGCTGAACAATCTACTGCTGACCAATCTCTTGCCACTGCTAAGGGTGAATTAGAAGTCCTTACTAAGGCTCATGATGTAGCAGTCTTGGCTCGTAAGTCAGCTGGTGCAGACCTTGCTCGTAAACGTAAAGCATCTAAAGAAGCGAGCGACACTCATACAGTACTTGAACTTGCTCTCACTAATCGTGATGAAGTCCTTAAGGCTTTGGACAAAGAGCTTACTGACGCTAATGCTAAGCTTGGTGTACTCCGTGCTGAGTTGGAAACTGCTAAGGAAGAGTTGGCTCGTCTTGAGGGTATCGCAGAAGTTAAGGCTCGTGGGTATGAAAACTTTAAGCAACTCAAAGCCGACCATGACGCATACCTTGCTGAACAACAACGCTTGCAAGCTTTGAAAGACAGAGCAGAAGAAATCCGTAACGCAGGTGGAGAGGTTAAACCTGTCCTTGACGCTGACGGTAAAGTGGTTGATGTTGTAGACGCTAAGGCTCAAAACAAACCAGTCAACGTTGCTTACAACACTGTCAAAGCTGACGCTAAAGCAACCAACGTGGGTACTACTGCAAAAGGTACTGCCAAAGCTGAAACTAAACAAGCAACTGAAAAAGCTCTCCCTAACACTGGTGAAGCATCAAGTATGCTTGCTCTCCTTGGAAGCCTTGTAGGTCTTGGTGGACTTGGGATATTGGCTAAACGCAAAGACTAATCTAGTCTAACTACATAAGATAATTAAGACCCACTTGGAGTCTTTTTTTGTTATCATTGTTTGTACCTTAAATATATTTATTATTTTAGATTGGTGGTATTGGTATGTCAGATGTAGAATCTACTTTGGCTAAGTACCTAGCTAATTATTTCTTCTTGTTGAAGAAGTCTCATCCGATTAGCGTTACCTTTGGCAGTACAGGTACTTTTTTTATCTTAGCAAGTCTTTATTTTTCGGTTATCTATCGTGGTCTTGGGTTTGTAAGTGACAACATTTATTATCTCATAGGCTTTTTATACTTACTTCTCATGCTTTTTGTTAGACTATACTTGTGTACGCTTATATGCTGAGGGGGTACGTTTACCAAAGAAATATATTAACTCTCATGCAAGAATGCTTTACGACTTAGTTAAGTCTCTAATTTTAATAATTCCTTTGCTTATACTCTTTATAGAGTATGGGGTATTTCTAGGAACTGACCTTATCTTTGTCTTGTTTGGTCTATTTGCTTTCGGTCAGTTGCTTATCTACCGTATCGTACATGAGCACTCTATCTATAGAATGTCTGAAAATATGAAGAGTATGTTCATCAATGGGGGTACTCACAATGGCAGAATTTAGGAAAAATTGGTGATTCTATCCACAAGATACTCGACTTAGAGGGTGTCGTTAGTGGTGGCTTGGTCTTAAGATTGTATGACGACCTTTTTGATGAAAACACTTCTGACAGTAATTTCCTACAGGCTTTGTACTTCTTCCTTGGTAGGGGTAAATCAGTGGGGTATCTCGGTGAAGATTATGACCTCTATATAGACGGAGATATGATTTACCAGTATTACACTCCCTGAACAGGCTAACCTCTTCAACGCAGTTAAGGTAAACATCTTAGAAGGGTACAACAAAGCAACCATTAAAACTGAACAAGAAGAGCAAGTTCCTCTAAAAGATTACCACGAACTTGAGAGAAGGGTAGAGAGCCTCAAACGTAAGAACTACAAACTTTCTAGAGAGGCTAGTAAGTATTTAAATACAGCGGTTTCTTCGCAACCTTAACTGGGGTATTCCTCTTCTCAACAATCTTGTCACTTTACATGCCTACGCTTGTATCTGACCCCAAGAAAGATACGGTAACTCAACAACCCAGCCAATCGGGTATCGTAACTTCTTTTCTACAGTGATGAATCTCGTTCAGACTTGAAGTCAACTCTTACTGAAGACTACGTCAAGTCAGCAAAAATCAACAATCAATAACGAGAACCTACCAGATGACGTAAAAAGCTAAGGAACTTCAAGAAATAGATAATTTCTTATCTTACTTCTCAATTAGCAAAAGAAATCTATAAAGAAGGTGAGAAACCTTTTACTCACGCTGAGTATGTTTCCTTTAAAGGACTCTATTGACAAACAACCTAACGCAGTTCTTCGTTCTAGGTTGCTAACTCAACTAACCTCAGTTGCTTTTAGATAGGGATATCTACTCTGAGGTAGTAGCTGTTAGAGATTTATCCTATCGAACCTAGCGAATATACTTCTTTGGAGTCAGATATAAACCTTATAAGTTCTTACTCTGAGAACTTGAAGAATAAAGCTAAAGAAAAAGCTAAAAGAAACTAAAGAGTACGTTACTTCCCTTGGATACAACCTAGGAGAGTAGCTTGCTCTTTCTTTCCATTTATGGTAAGATGTAGGTATATAGAAATTGGAAGGAGGTAAGTGATTATGTTAGTAATAGCCATTATCCTATTTATTCTCGCATTATTGTATTTTTGTCTTTTGACTAGCATTCTTTACCTTGTATTGCACCTTGCCTTTTGGGTTTTGGTGGCTTGTGGGGTATTTCTCGTCTTGTTCGCCTTATTCTTGCTTATTCGCTTTTATTTTAGGCTTTTTTTCTAGGCTGATAGGGGTATCGAGGCAGGCTAGTCGAAAAACGGCTCTTATGTGGCTTTATATGGCTTTCTATGGTATGCCTTTATAAAAAGTAATTAACTGGAGGTAGCAGATTTATGACAGAAAAGCGCACTTTATTTATTGAGTGCAAAGATATAGTATTAGAAGTTAGTAAAACAATCGACGAGTTGCAGGACTACTTCATCAAAGAAGATAGTTCTCAACCGCTGAACAAATTAATGAGAAGGTAGCAGACTACTTAGCTGAGTACCCTCACAAAATTAAGAAGTCATCTAACTTCGAGGCACTCTTAGAGGTCTTAAAGGGGCGATTCGATATCGTCCTACTCGATGTAGTTAGTTCATTGGCTCAGTATTCTTTCTTAGAAGACCTAGCTAAGAGGTACGGAGTTACCTTTAGGGCAATCGACGAAGGTGCTTACGATAGCGGATGCACCATGACAGTCGGAGACGAGTATCTGCTCTGTTCCTCCTTGTCCTTGGCTTACCGAACCAATGCAAGGAAAATCTTCTACATGCCTACAAAATACTATAGTAGGTTGAATGGGTATCTCTTCAAGTATGTAATTCCTGTTCGTTCATGGAATGCTTTCCTTAAGAAGGTGGGGTATTCTCATGTCTAAGAAGTACAACAAAACCTATAAGCCTAGGAGTCTTAGAACTTTCATAGGTTCAATCATCATTGCAGTACTCATATTCTTGGTAGTTGGTGGTAACTTTGGACCTATCCATCACAAAGGTTTCTTACCTCAGCTTAGGGGTATCGCCAATAAAGGTACTGAACAGGTCTCCAAAAGTAAACAGGCAGGTAGTGGTCTTTATTCTTCTGACGGTAAAAGCATTCCAGAGTACTCAGGTACTCAACCAATTACCATCAATAACGACCAACCTTACTTCTCCACAGAAGACTTGAACAGTATCAACACCAAACATTACTACACTTATGGTGGTCAAGATGTGTACGGTAGGGCAACAACAGCTATCGCAACTGTAACTAAAGACGATTTAGTCGCATCTGAAACACGTAAAGGTATTGAGTTACCTAACCCTAAAGGTTGGGTGGGGCGCTCACAAGGTGGAGTTTACGACCGTAGCCACCTCATTGCCTATACCTTGGGTGGTAAGAATGACTTAGACAACCTTGTAACTGGTACAATTTCCTTTAATCAAAAGTATATGACTCAGGTAGAGGGTGACGTACGAGATTACATTAAGTCTAGTGGTCATAGCGTATTGTATCGGGTTACACCTTACTACAGGGGCGACGAGTTGTTACCTATTGGGGTACTCATGGAAGCATCTGATGGTTCGTCCTTTACACGTAATAGGTTTGTTTACAACGTGCAGGATGGGTTTACCATTGACTACAAGACTGGGAAGGTTAAGGAGAATTAGTTTAAACTGATTTATTAAGTCTACAAGATATACTTGCAGACTTCTGTAAGTTAGTATAGAAAGAGGTGTCTATATGAAAGAACACGCATTTTTTTATGTTTCAAAAATCACCCCATGATAGAGTTGTTCTTTGAGAATGAGCGCTTAGTTGCTCACAAAGACCTTGACTATGTGGCTCCAATACCTCATGCAAACTGGGCAAAAGGATTAACAACACGTCAATTAGAAGAGTATATTCTTGATAGACGTATATCTGAAGGTAGAAGTCACCGAAATGAAATCTACTTTGGTGGTAAATCTTTGTCCAAATATCAGGAAATGAAAGCATACCGTGGTGCTGATGCTGACGATGAGTGTTGGATTAAATACGACGGTGATAACTTTGGAGCAGAGGGGGTATTCGGCTCATGGTTAAATTTAAGTCTTTAGGTGAAAGTCCTGCAGGAAACCAAATAAAGTGGTCAGAGGGTGGGTATCTTTACAAGCAAGATAAGTTTTTGGGTGAAGCTATGGCTGAATACCTGTGTTCACTATTTCTGCAAGCGTCTAATTGTCCTGTACCTTATATACCTTATCGCTTGGATAGTAATCCTAGTGTATGTAAGTCACCTTCTTATAAACCTAACTTTACTTTTTACTCCATTTTATAATATTGTAAAAAGGGAAGTAAAGAAAGGAAATATAAACAAAGTTGACTCAATGGAAAAAAATGGGCAAAAAGTAGTATGGAATAGATTATCTAGCGTTGAAAAAGTAGAATATGTTTGCTCTTTATTCTCAAGACTAGGGTATCTCGTAATGATACTATAACTTATCTAACTTGCATGGTGGAATTAGATACTTTGGTACTCAATATCGACAGGCACTTAACTAACTTTGGGGTACGGTATAACAGGGTTAATAATTCTTATGAACCCATGTTCTTATTCGACAATGGTTTTTTTCGTTATGTGTAGGTAATGGTACATTTGGTTCTTCCGTAATATGCGTGATACTCGAAAGGTAAAGATGCAACCTTTAGCACCAGCATACACAGAAACCGTTCTTGCTTACCAGATTTTAGGTTCGCCTTTGATGTAAAGAATTTTGTTAGGTTACTAGATAGTACAAATACTTTTGGCAAGCAACTCATAAAGGTGTCAACGCAATATTCTGTTTTTAAGGGTAGGCTCGCTATCGTCTATAAAGAGGACATTAACGGAATAAATATTATGAAGTATTTAGAAGAAAACGGATACTAGGGGGTTAGTGTATGGCAACACTAGATGAAATATAAAAAAAGACTTTAACAAGGCTCGCCTGTCTGTACCAACGCAAGGTACTATCTACGATTTGAAGCTACCTACAGGTACATTGCCTCAAACAGGATTTCTACAACGTTAAAGGTATCACAGAAGAGTACTACGACAAGTTGAACGAAACCAACGTTATGCTCTTGCCAAGGGGTATCGAACTGAAAAGAAGGTTGCTAAACTCCGACGGTCAGTTCCGTGTCAAGAAAGACGGCTCGTTCTTCACCATCGATATTAAGTTACCCTAAAAAAATGCAGTAGCCGTAATTTCCAACCGTAAGATAGGCTTACCCTACAACCACAAAAACAAACTCTGAGGGGTATGATTACGTTGACTACATAGATGTTAAGGACGATAAAGGTAATATAACAGGTAAACACTACATTTACATTTTACCGAAGTCTGTCTTGTATAAACTAAACTTTAATGCCTTGGCTATCTCAACCAAAAAGATGAAATCTTTCTCAGGCTTGTCAATTAAGACTTGGGGTTATGGGGGTATTAAATCTCTGTATTATTCCTTACAAACCTAACTTAACTTATACCAGTACGCAAATCTTATTTGCAAAGGGTAGTCTAAACTTTGACAAAGAAATACACTCTGTACTATCAGAGCTAATCAAGTTGGGTGTTGTGTCGAATCCTCAAGACTATGTACTAGATGATGGCGAAAACATAGCAGTAACTGCTCTAGACCCATCTTACAATGCTATGGAGTATGAAGCAACTTCGGTAACTCCTTTAGCATCACTTACAGATAAAGAATTAGATGAGGTTTTCGGTGTTCAAGAAAATAGCTAAGTTTGTGTTGGTAGTAGTTTCAGCCTTTGTGGTTGGGGTACTCGTTTCGCAAAATACGGTATCAAGGGTAACAGTTTCAGGTCACTCTATGGACTACACCTTAGAGGACGGTCAAAAGTTGTGGGTTAATAGACTACCTTGGGTATCTTATGAGCGAGGCGATGTAGTCATTGCTCGTGAAAAACGGTATTCCAATTGTTAAACGAGTTATCGGAGTGCCAGGAGATAGGGTTCAGTTTGTAGGAGACGACTTGTATGTAAACGGTCAGTTGGTACAAGAACCTTACGTCACCGACGTCAACTATAATAAGGGTATCCTCAAAGAGGTAGTAACCTTAGGCGAAGACGAATACATCCTCTTAGGTGACAATCGTGATGTATCTAATGATTCTCGTTACTTCGGAGCGGTCAAGGGTAATTCCATTAAAGGAAAGGTATTTGGTTATGGTAGTAAAGTTCGGTAGGTTAGGAGAAAATGTTGTATTAGCTGACTTCAGTACTGGGTTGTCTAGAACATTCCGCAGTTCAGGTCAGTATGTGCAGGACGGTTTTACTGGTTCTCCTAAATTGTCACCTGTAAGTGTCATCTCTGTAACTCAGTTTGGTAGTAAGGCTCTTATCTACCATGCTGATAGTGGTCAACAAAAGGTAGTTGATAGTGCTATGGCAACCGTTATTGCTATGAGAGGGGTACAAGGACTCATGTACCCTCTGAAGTACGAAGGTGCAACACCTAAAGGTACTAAATATAAGCAATTTATTTACTGTTGCTCTGCTAATGTTGATACTTTATCGGTTTATAATAGTTTGTAACAGTTTCTCTAAGGGACTGTTATTTTTTTCTTTCTTGTGGTATAATAGAGTTATTGATTATCTTGTAATGTGAGGTTAATAAAAGTATGTATAAAGATTTGTCAGAGTTCACCAGAAACTATTCTATCTCCCCTAAGAAGTTTTACGACTTGAAGAGAAAGTACCTCGGTCTGTATAAAGCTAAGTTACTAAAGGCTTTCGACTTGGGGTACACTGTGGAGCCAGAAGTATTCTCTGAATCTGATTTCCTTAAAGCCTACTCGGAAGAGGGTATCAACCTAGAGTTCCAAGACGGCATCATTGTCTTGAAGTCTTGGGTATTCTACCTAGAGTGGCTCATGTCAGGTAAAGAAAACGAGTTCTACAAACTAATGTGTGAACTCTTAGAATACAGAGAAGCCTGCTCATCTATCGATACTGCCTATGACGGTATTAAGATGTATAAAGCCAGGGCATCCAAGTCCTTAACTTGGGGTGTTTCTTACACTTCAACTGGTATGGTTGGTACATCACGTATGGTGCAGTTAAACGAAGTAACTTATCAGTTACTTCTCGAAGGTGGGTATCGCCTAGGTAAGTACGAGTTAACTCACCCTCTTGTGTACGGTTTATCTGAAGAGTGGGATATGCCTGTATCTCAGGTACTCAACACCACTATCTTCCCTTATGTAACTATTGAAGATATCCGTTTCTGTCTAGGAGATGTATTCAATTCTGAAGTTGTTTTTAGCAACCCTAAAATTCAGGAGTTATTCGGTAACTACTTAAACCGTCACTCCAATTCTTTAAGGCTTTTACGATTTAGGTCGTAAGCAGTTCTTCGAAGAGTTAGATGAAGAGTTAACTTCTATCAGGTATCAAAAAACTCCCAGTCTTGGGTATTAGCGACTATTATATCTTTACTTCAGAACTAAAAAGACGACAACTACGCAGAGTTAATCCCTATCGGAGCATTCAGTGTGGATTATGATACCTCTGAAGTTTTACCGTTAGTCAACAACCTCTACGGTATCACAGGAGATTTTATTAGTTTAGGTAGTTCTTCTATTTTGGGGGGGGACTATGACTACATTGGCTGTCCTATTATGCTTGTAGGTGCTGACGGTAGTTCCTCTTGTATTTAGATGTTGAGCAGGTAGTTGGTCTTGGGGGTATCATCTCTTATTTCTGACCTTGGATTGAAGCTTACTTTCTCAGAACAGGGTTCTCATGCGACCTCGAGTCGAAACTGATTTAGTTGATTTCACGTTAATGGTTTTGTACTCCAAGATGAAGGCACTTTCATCCGTACCCTAAAGGGTAACTACTCTCAAGAGCAAAAAGACTTAGCAATTAAGCAAGCTATCAAAGAATTAGGATTGAAGTAGTATGAAAAATTAAAAATTAGAAAAAGACCTCGTAATGTGTGGTCTTTCAGAAGAGTGGAATAACAAGTATTCCTACAATGGCTACTCTGTAGCAAAAAGTATTGGTGGGTATTAAATTAACTCCCGAAGGGTTTATCTCAGTTCCTCTCAACTAAAAAGGAGGGGAGTTCTCCCTCCAGAGAGCGTACTTGAAAATTATTCATTAGAGCAATGGTTGGCATCTAAGAAGCCTATTTACTCTAGTTTAGGTGACGGTCTTATCATTCGATTCTACGTTAAATATGACTACAATACGCTAGTTCCAGACTTTGAAAATAGCTATTGGGAGGTTTATTCCCCTGTAGTGGGTATGGCGACTGACACTTACGTTCCTTTATCTAGGGTATTCACTATCTCAGAGGCTATCAAATCTAGAATTGATTCGCTAATGCTAGAACTCTTTAGCGAACGAGTTAGTCGAGATTCGTTCTTGGAAAGGAGAATCCATGAAAGCAACAAAAACATCCAGCAACTCTAAAATCGTAGCTGACATTTTAGAAAATCGAAATGGTGTTACGCAGGTAGTACATAAGCATTTAGCCGTTGGCAGTAACGGTTACTTTGCTACTGTAAGCACGCAGTTGGTTAGTTTGTGTGGCAGAGTTTACCTCAGCTACGTTGATGAAGCCGAAAAGAACAAACCTAGTTTCGAGAGTGCTGAATCTCTTGGTACTTTCCAGTATGACGGTTCTCGTAAGGTAGTCAACGAAGAAGGCTTTACGACTCGCCATTCTGCATTGAGTAGTTTATCTTTCCTAAATCTCGATGAAGAGTATCTTCCTAGTTATTCTTCTAGTGATTTAGCAGGTTCCCTCACCTACGGTGAGTTGGGGTATCTCCTAACTTACGCAACTGATGGTGAGTTTCCTAAGTTGGGTAGTTTCCAGTTAGTAGACCCTCGCATGAAGGTATCTGTCATCAGCGTTGAATCTACTAGTGGTAAACGTCCAGAGTACAGGTTAGGTCAATACTACAACGGTAAAGACTTCGCATCCTACTTAGAAAACCTTAAAGAGGGTTCTCGTCCTGTACCCCTACCATTATTCTATGGTTTCATGAAGTACTTCGGTGACAAGAATGTAACATTGCTTGGTGAAGTACCCCTGAGGGGTATTCTTGGAATTAGCCAATTCTTTAAAAAGAGTTCGCTGAGTAATTTGTAGATATTTGGTAGTAGTTATCTAATACGGAATGGTGGTAGTCTTAATAAAATTAAATGGGGTTAATAAATGGCTCAATCAGTTAAAGTATATGAAGGAGCATATCTTTCAACAGACAAGAAAACAGCAATCAGTGGTTTAGAGGAGCTTTACTCTTACCTAATGACTAAGTTCTTGAAAGAGTACAACGCAGGTACAAACCTTACACAACTGTACAAGGATGTTACAGATTTCTTAAAGGAAAAAGCAGGTTCAGATAAAAAAAGGCAGAAACGTTTGAAAAATTACTCTGATTTACAGTATGATTCTGTTTCTGACGCATTTCAAAATGAAATATGCGACTCGGAGTTAGCTATGGGTATGTTGATGTTAGGTCGGATAAAGTAATTATCGTATCTGAGAAGAATACATATCCTTACGAATCTGACAACAGGACTTATGTTCTTAAAAATGCCTGCAGGAGAGTTCCAAAACGTTAAGAATTTCTTCTTCTCTAAGGTTTTAATTCCAGAGACAGCTAACTTGGATAGTTATGTTGCTAGAGTTACTTGGATTTCTCAAACACCCTGAAAAAGGTAGTGGAGACTCCTTAGCATTTGTTAAGTTTGTATCTCCTAAGAACTTAGAAGCCTACAAGAAGAAAGCAGACGCTCTAATTAAAGTAGCTAGGTATCTTCAAAAAGTATTACCAGACGCTATCCAAACTAGCGAACGTGCGTATCTAAACTATTTCCTTTACAGTGGGTATGATGAAGATTTCCTAAAATCTAACTTTGATATCGGAAGTATTCGAAGAGGTGACTACGACCCTAACGATGCAACTAGCAATCGTTACTTACAAATCCTTAAAGGTCTAGGGTATGGTTACACTAGTGACTCTCCACGAATAGGTAATCTTAAAACTAGCGAAGTTCTAGGAAAAGACTACCAAGGATATGCTAATTTGTGTAAGCAGGCAGGCATCAAACCGTCTGAAAGAATAGAGTTCCGTACAAAGAAAGTTAACATGTATAAGGGCGAGGCTGTAGAGATTGACGAATATATTTGGTGAGGTAGTTTAAAATGGCAATAAGTCTAGTAAAAAACTAAAGTTAAAGAGCTTGAAGAGTTATACCCTACCTCTTAACCAAGTATCTTGAAAGTAAGGGTAAAGGTCAAACACTCTCTTCCCTTTACATCAGGGTATCTAAACTAGAGCAAGGTGGTTTCGAAAAACGTTCTTCTTTGCAGTATGACTCAGATAACTACGCTTTCATTTTAAAGTACGCTTACGTTTGGGAATGGACTGCTAAAGGTAAAACTACACAAGAGCTTGAAACCAAAGAAATTGCAATTCAATCTGAGGCAAACCAAAAACCTTACGATTCCGTTATCTCTGACAAGTTCAGGTTAGCTGATTCTGATTTCCAACAAGCAAAAGACTTCTACTTTAGTAAGGTTTTTGTCCTCAAGGTAGGTTCTTCTAGTAGGTATTATGCATTTTCTAACTGGAAGTACCAAAAAGTTCGTTATCCTTGGGAACCAGATAAATTAAACTTAGCAGTTTACTTCAACCCAGGTGGTAAAGCAAAACTAGAAGCAGTAAGGCAACAATACAAAGACTTCTGCGGCTTTATCTATAAGGCAACTCGAATCTACTGCTCACCTGACGAAGAGTTCGAATATCACTTCTTAAGGGGCAGTAAAGAACATGAAATCTCAGGAAAAGCGAGTGGTGATGGTTACGATGGTAGTGCAGAGAGTGCTTTTGGCAAACATTACGGCGAGTATGTTGCTTGGTGTAACAAGTTGGGTATTAAAACCAGCCAGGGTTATCTACTATGACTAAGGGGGTATTTAAATGGCTAAAACGATTAGAGGGAGACGTTACCGTTCCCAGTTAGAGAGTATCTTAGCTGACCTTTACAGTCAGGCTAACCTCTTCTATGGTTGGGGTAGTTCGGTAGGTGAATATACTTACTCCTTACTACAGTATGGTAACCTCTTAGAAGAGAAGTTCCAAGTTGTGTATTACCCAGACGACAGAGTAGTTCAGTTGTACTTACCTATAGTGGAAAATGGGATAATTCATATCAACGTATTTAACTTCGTTGCAGAAGCTTATCCTTACTTCCTGTATGAGGGTAGCGAAGTGATTCGCCTAAAGGGTAGGGAATTTCCTAACTTAGTAGAAAAGCTAAAGTCAATGACAGTTAGCTTGGACGATGAGTATTACTTAGAGCGTCCACTAAGGTTCAGATACAACTACATTATAGTATTTAACAATAAACAATTCCCAGTAGATTAACCTACTGGGTGTAAGATTAAAAATTCAAGGTGGTATAAATTATATGTTTTCGGTAGAAGATTTTGAGTTAGAAAATGTTGATTACGATTTGCTCGGAGCAAGAAATGGGGTACGAGCAGTAATTGAGGATGTAGTCACTTCCTTAGCTGACGACGGTGTTGGATTCACGTTCGGTACTAAGGTTCATCCTAAACAGGTTAACTTGTTGAAATTGCGTGATGCTGACGGTGAGACAGCTAGTCTTGGTGAGTATCTCATGGGTGAGTTTAAAGATGAGTGTGGACCTTATCTTGCATCTGCTAAGTACTTTCTTCGTAATTATCTATGTTACGTTGAAATCCCGACTTATCGCTACGAAAAGAGTACTGGCGAGAAGAAAGCATCCTATGACAAATTCCTTGCAACCTCTTGTTTAGGGATTGCAACCGCTTGGGCATCGCTAGATATTGAAACTGCTGAAACTAAGTATGGTAAACACTTGGAAGGTTTCGATACTTTGGAAAATGATGAGTCGCAAGTTCCTATCTTGAAGTTAGGTCGTAACAAGATGGGCAGGTCAATTACCAAACCTAGAAATCCTTTAGATTTAGATAAAGTGGGTATTCGAGTAGTTCCTGTCTTTGCCCTCAAGGCTTACGTTACTAGGTTCTATGCAAATGCTAGTGAGGAACTAGCTAGGGTAACCTTTATCAAGGACAACGGTAGCGAACGAGTTATCGACACTACCTTTTCTCAAGAGTTATTAAGCTCCCTTTACCAAGACTCATCTTTCATATCAACTATGTTAACTACCTGCTACGATGGTAAGTTCCTTGGTTCAAATGTTATCGACCGTGGTTACATTCGTGTTCCAGAAGTCGGAGCAAGTATTTACGACGGTTCAGGGGTTAGGGCAATTTCTTACACTCGTATCGGTTCTATCGAATATGGGGTATCGCCTAACATGGAGTTTGCAAAGGTTGACCTAGACGGTGTGGTATTCGCTTTCTCAGGGTATATCAACAAGTTAAAACAAAGTCAAATCGACTCACTGGTAAAAGCCTTAGCATTTGAAGGCTTTGACACGGATACACTCACAGGTAAAGACAAGGGTATGGACTTACAGGTTGATGCATCTCGCCCTAGAAACTTGGGCAGATTTGCAGAACAGGGTTCTCTCAACAACTTTCCAACGTGGCTTGGCTCTCTTTATGAAAACTAATCCTCAGTGGTTTGGTGGTTATACTGGTGAGCGTGGTGGTTTAAGTTCTGACATCACCTTTGGTAGTAGTGGTGATGGTGTCCTACAAGATTTGGACGACCTAATTTAATACAGGAGTTATTTACATGAGAAGTGAAGAATTACTATCCATCGGCACACCTTTTAGTTTAGTAAGGCAAGAAATTGCTCAGTTACTCACTTCTAGTATCGGATTGAAGAAAGACTTGGCAATACCTACAATCAATATGTTGGTAAATGCTAAACAAGGTTTCGGTCAGTTCCTACTAGACGAGTTTAAGTCACACGGTGGTGTCGACGAAGGAAAGTATGGTAAAGTTGAGTATCAAATCAAACTATGGCAGGGAGCGTTGCTCTCTTCCCTAGTAGTGGGGTATCATAAACCAAGTGGTAAATGGGCGCTCTACACTGCTAGTGAAAAGTTTATCTCGGCTATCAATCCTAGTCAAGAGTTTAGTATTGACAAGATTTACGACAAAAACGTTGAGGGTATTCTCCACGCCTTGAGGGTTGACATCGAGTACACTAGCAAGGACGAAGTTACTGCTAAGCTAACACGCTTAACAGTTAAAACAAACATCGTAGCTAACGAGTATATCCTCGTTCCAATGGAGTCCTTTGTAGTCCTTACTGAGATTATTAAAAACTCCCTTGCAAAAGGCGACTTACTCTTTACAACGCAAACTCTAGGGGGTATTCGAAAAGACAGGTTCGTTACACGTAACGCTTTAGTCTTAGAAAAATACGCTGACAGTAAAGCATTTGCACAGAAAGTTTCTAATGAGGTTTATCCACAACCTCTCAGCTTGAAACTTTACTGTCCAGTAGTTGGTGCAACATCTAATACTACTGGTTTAACTGCTCCATCTACTTAACATTGACAAGTTAGCCAAAAATCAAAGATAATGGTAACTTAGTAGAGGTAAGCAGTTTCGGTGGTAACATCTCGCATGGTAGTTATCACACTCTTAACTAACTGGTTATATTCTACTTACGGTGAAGAAACTGTAGGTCAGTATAACTCTTACGTTGAAGCATTGGTTGACGTTATTGGTCAAAAGATGTTCTTGGAGTATGTAAATGAAATCAAAACTCCTAAGAATATGCCAGAAGATGCAATCATCTCATTAGAAGGTGCAACTCGTATCATTCGGGACCTTACTGACGAAGACTTGCAATCACTTTGGTCAACTTACAAAGAAAAAGGGTATGGAAACCAACAACCCTCAAGAGTTAGTTGTTGGTAAGTGAAAAAAATACAATCACTTAGGAAATCAAATCTCTAAAGAAGATTTATTCTCCAAGTTGTCAAATGGCTTACTTAAAGTCGTAACAACAAAGAAAGATGGTAGTTTCTCTACTATGTACGTTACCAACGACAGCAATATCCTAGCTAGGGTATATGGAGAGAACTACTTAATTCAATTTGAATCTTTAGGTGTTCGCATCAGAATGGTGAAAGAATATATCGGACAAGGTGAATTAACCTTCGATGAGGTTATGACTTTCCTAGGATTTAACGAATTAGTTGGTAAAGGTGCAATCACGGCAAAAGATAACTTAGAAATATTTGAAAATTACGTTTCAAATGATTCAGGTTACAAACCTCGTAAGTCAAACTCGAATGAGAACTTAGTCCTTGCGAGACGTGTGTTTGGAGTAGTAGGACCTAGTGGTGTCGATGGTTATTACTGTAACATTGATGTCACTAAAATTCATGAGATAGTAGAGGTATATTAGATGAAAGACTACCAGCTTTACTTAGAGAAGATTACAAACGCTCTATCTAGAGCTGGTATTTTTTATCCAGCTCCCTAGCTTTTAGCGACTATGAGGGTATGTGGTCTTATGTTGAGGGACTCAGTTCTTTCCTTTGAGTTGAACGCTCAACTGCAAAAAAAGCAGGGGCAGGGGTAGTCCTAATGGGCTTAGAAGAGTCCACAACCTTTAAATCTTACTGGAACTCGAGTTTTACCAAGAGTTCCAAGAGCGAAAAACTACTTGAATCAAAAAAATTTCTTCAAATTCTAATGATTCGGAAATCGAATCAGATGGTGGAGAAATTGGTGTACTTGAGTCTGCAGAATTTTCGCCTAATACACATGGAAATGACTCTAAAACAAAAAGGTCTTGCGACTGGCTTAGTAGTTGGTAGCGTGGTAGGTTCGGTTATCGGTTCATCTATTGTTGGTGGGGGTTGATGCTAGTGAGGTTGAAGCTGATTCGGTAGAATCGGAAGAGGTTAGTCCCTTTGAGGGGTATAACTCTTCTAACGTAGTATTCATTGACGATGACGACGATGAAGAAGAAGTTCGTTACGACGAAGATGGGTTTGTCATCGAAGATGAAGACGATTTGACAGAGGAAGGTAGTGGTAGTCCCTGTTAAAGAAGTCGCTCCACCCAGACTAGAGGGGTATGACTCTTCTAACATCGTCTTTGTAGATGACGACGATGACGACTCTGATGCAGAGGACGAATCTTTGGACGAAGAAGAACTCCAATACGACGAAGATGGTTTTGTTATCGAGGACGATGATTCTTCGGAGTCTGACGGTGGTACTGACAGCGAATACACCTACGACGAATTTGGTAATAAGTACGACAAAGATGGTTTCATCGTTATGGACGACGATGAAGAGGAAGAAGACTTTGAAGACTCTGACGAGTTAGACGACTTAGGTAATAGTTCAGATGATTCCAACGACGGTTACACTTATGACGAGTTCGGTAACAAGTATGATTCAGACGGTTTCCTTGTAGAGGACGAGGATGAAGAATCCTCAGAGCAAGAGGGTATCACCTACGAACCTGACGGTACTTATTATGACGAGTATGGTAATCACTTTGATTCAGATGGTTTCCTTATCGAAGACGAAGAAGAGGAACTTGAATCAGAAGAACCACAACCTCAAGTCGAAGCCGATGGTTCTTACTATGACGAGTACGGTAACCGCTTTGATGCAGACGGGTTCTTAATCGAAGATGACGACGATTCGAAGAAGAATCTCAGCCACAAGTTGAAGCTGACGGTTCTTACTACGATGAGTATGGCAATCACTTCGATGAAGACGGTTTCCTTTATTGAAGACGAGGACGATTCAGAAGAAGACTCTGACGAATCTGAGGGTAGTGAAAGTTCATCTAACGTCTTACCAGACGGTTCGTATTATGATGACTTTGGTAATCACTATGACTCAGACGGTTTCCTTATCGAAGATGAGAATGAGGTTCCAGAGGAAGATGATTTCCCAGCTCCTACGCAAAGGGTATCTACTCCTAGTCAACATAGCGCTCCTGTTCGTGAGGCTCGTGAAGAGGTAGTAAGTCCTCCACCAAAACCAAAAATTATTATGCCTAAGGAAGTTCAGACGGCAGATAAAATCATGTCACTCTTCGGTGGTATGGAAAGTAAACTTAGAAAGAAGGTACAAGATGTCAAAAAACCTAAGAACTAAGGAAGACATTTTAAACGTAACAAAAGAGTACCTTACTAAAGTAGAAGCTTTGGGAGTTCCGACGGTGTTCTCCCTAAACGCATCTACTATTAGAGAGGTTCTATCGGAGCGTGACAGCGCTCTAAGGGGTATCTACCCTTGGTTCAATACACCAAGTATTAGTTACACTGTCCGTTCCTACGAGTCTATGACAGTAGTAACTTTTAGTAGAAAATCTAAACGTCCTGAGTATAAGGACTTTTCAGTACAACATCAGGTCAAGGAGTTGCAGGACTTAATCAACTTCCAAACTAGGGTATTCCTACGCTTACTGGAAGAGAGTTTACTTCTACAAAATTTAGATTTCTTTACTTCAATTATCAACGGTAGTCTTAAAGACGCTAATGCTCCTTATACAGTACTCTTCACTCCATCAGTCTTTGGAGATAAGTATGTAGAATTTATTTCTAATGACTTGCTTATCTTGTCGGCAGATACAACTAGTTTACTTAATCTTACAGAAAGGGTATTGCTTGGTAGTGCTGAGGGGTTGCAGGAAGAGGAATTCAACTCTCTAAGTACTTGTCAAACTACGGTAGAGGTTCTTAAAACCAAGTCTCCACTTATCTATTACTTGCTTTCAAGTGGTAGGTTAGGTTTAGCTAAGTTACTTAAACCTGTATTCAATAAAACTACTAAGCAACTCAAAACCTATCAATCTAGTCTAGGTTATGGGTATTACTACGACGGAGTAGTGTTTGGGGTAGTTAAACGTACAGAATACAGTACGGATGTTATTTTTAGACCCTATTAACTTAACGACTCTAGAAAAAGAGTTACACTTTGACTTACTTAAGGAGGTAGAAGAATGAAACCATGGAAGATAGTTTCCATTATAGTTGTAGTAGTGGTACTTGGGATTGGCTTGCTTTATAGCCTTTGGGGGGTATGGGTGTCAAGAAGAAGAACCAACAAGCTAAAACAACAGCAAACAACTCAAACGACTCAGAAAAAGGGAAGAAGTGAAACAAGAAACTAAACCATCTTCTTCCTCTGCTAGTTCTTCTAGTCAAGCTTAGTTCTTCAAAAAAACAGAAGAAGCTAAACCTAGCGAAACTAAACCATCTGCATCAGAGACTCCTAAAAAAAGACTGAGTCTGAGACGTATGCTTTTAGCTAACGTTGATTTTTCCAACTTTCAAAAACAACAGGTAGCTCTAGAGCGGTTGTAAGTGGTAAGAAAGTTCACAAACTAGGCACATCTTATGTGTTCAACGTGGTTCTTACTGTTCCAACTGAATCTAACGGGAACATGGAAGTAGATTACCTTACAACGTTTAACAATTACAACTCAGTGAAAAATTGGTTCGCTAGTTGCAGTCGAATATGGTATAACCGCAGATGGTTCCATGACCATTACATCAGCTAAAACCGATATAGCATTACGACCAGTGATAGTTCAAATCGATTCAGGCGGACTGCAGGTTACCTATTGTTAGTGTTACTTCGGTAACGGTGGTGGTCTTTCCACTTCACCTTTTCCTTTTTATTGCTTGGGTTAGACCTATTTTGTGGTCGGATACCTCTTTTGTCAAAAAAATATTTTTTTGTAAAAAAAGTTATAAATTTTTTTACTAAAGTACTTGCAATTAAGAAAAGTTGTGGTAAACTACTATCATAGTTGGTTGGGGGTATCTCCCCAGCTTGATTACCTAGAAAAATTATTTTATTTAACGGAGGAGTCATATTATGGCACTTACAGATACTCATGTGTTGGGCGCTGAAGTAGAAGCAGCACCCGTAGCACCAGTCGCAGAAGCAGCAGTTGCAGCAGTAGAAGTTGTTGAAAAACAACGCAGTAAAAAGAAGATTTCGATCCAGCAATCCTTGGTTCATTGTCAGACAAATGGCAATCCATGGCATCAGTAGCAGATGATACTAAGCCAGATACAAACAAAAATCAAAGATGCTAAAACTGGTGAAGTGAAAGAAATCACTACTGGTAAATTCATCGGTTACATCTTCAAAGCGTTGGAAGACGGTCTTGCTTATCCTCAAATGAAGATTGACTATGATTTCTTCAACAAACCATTTAAAGTTCAAGACGTAGAATGGAAAACTGCTAAAAAAAGGCGAAAAAAAGTTATCCTTACTACAGCTGAAACTCTTGGTTTGATGTCAATCCCAGAAATCAACGGTTTCATCAACGGTGGTGGTATCGCAGTTCAAACTGCTTACAGCAAACCATCTAAAGCAACAGGCGCAGATGCTGACGCAGTTCTTCCAATCAAAGGACACCTTAACCCAGCTCAAGGTACTGAAAGTCTTAAAGTTCTTCCAATCAAAGTTGCCATCACTGGTACTAAAGTTGAAGGAACTGGTACAATCGACGAAAAAACTGGTAAACTCTTGTTCCAAAAAACTAACCGTAAGGTTGAAAAAGGTTTCGAACGTTTCTTGCCAGCCCTTGAAGCTAAACCACGTAAAGTTGCAACTGCAGCAGCAGGAGCAGCAGTGGCTCAAACTTACACAACTCAACGTAACAAAAATGCAGCAGCCTTTGCAGCAGCATTCAACGCACGACGTGCGTAATCAGCTTTACGTTGCATAGTAAGTTAACCGTGCACATTTAAAACAGGTATAGGCTTTGTGCCTGTGCCTGTTTTTCTTTGTTAAAAGTCTGTAGTATTGAAAAATTTGGTAGGAGTATAGTTAATGGCAGAAGGAAAAACGTTCGCACGTGAATATAGACCGAACTCATTAGGCACTTATGTGGGTAATGAGAAGGTCGTATCTACGGTACGAAATACGATTGCTAGGGGTAACCGTCCTCAGGTTATTCTAGTAGAGGGTATCACGGGAAGTGGTAAAACGACTATCGCTCGTATTCTTATGAAGGAGTATGAGTGCACTGGTCGAAAAGAAGGCGAAGATGCCTGTGGGGTCTGCGAATCATGTCAAGCTTTTGGGGAATATATCCGTACTGGGGTAACAGATGACCTCCCAGACGTGAATGAAATCAACGTTGCCCAGAACTCAGGTAAAGGCGACATTGTTGATTTGCTTGAAGATAGGATTTATCCTCCACAGTATGGTCACTTCAAGTATTACTACTTCGACGAGGTGCACAAGGCGTCAGACGCCTTGCAGAATTATCTCTTGAAGCCTTTGGAAGAACCAGAAGAGCACGTTGTTTATATCTTGGCTACAACTGATGTAGATAAGCTATTGCCTACTATTCGTAATAGGGCAAACTTAGTCTTGAAAGTTAAAAAAGCCACAGAGATGGACATCTGTAAACTCTTGGGTACTATTTGTACAAGGGAAGAGATACCTTTCGAAGAAGAAGCATTCCGTATGATTTCTGCTCGAGCTGACTACGTTATTCGTGAGTCGCTCAACTACTTACAACAGGTAGTAGACGCCCATGGCTCTTGTACTGCTGACATCGTAGCGCAGGAGTTTGAGTTGGTTACAGATAGTGTGTTATTTGACTTCTATCGTGCGTATATCCAACGAGACTTTATGGGGTATATGTCTATCATGCACCAAATTAAAACAACGATGACATTCGAATCATTCTTACAGATGTTGCGTTCCTTTACAATTAGGGGTATTTACGTTCTAAACGGAATCCAACTAGAGGGTATGCACAAAGAAGAAATCCGTAAGTTTTCGGATTTGTTTAGTAAGTTTGATGTAGTTCAGTTGTCATTACTGTTATCTCGACTATTAACTATAGGAGAAGGTAATGTCGAGGCTAATTTACTTAACTTCATGTACCGTCAAACTTTAGAAGACGGTATCGCACAAACTTATTCTGTCGCTGAAGAACTACAGGTCGCTCCTAAAACCTCCCAACTGGGTATCTCCCCTAAAGACGAACAACGTGAACGTAACAAGAATCTAGAAGTTCGTAGGGAGAGAGCCGAATTAGAGGGTCAGAAGAGGCTCGCCACCGAAACGGAAGGTGTTCAACTCTTGGACATGCTTAGTAGTTTTCCAGTACAGACTGTGAAAGGAACACTATGAAAAAGGTAAAATTATTTTCATTAGTTGCTCTTTCCGTAGCAGTTGTAGGTGTTGGTAGTCAGTTAGCTGAAACTCACCTTACTGCTAGGGAAGATAATATCGTATATGCTTGGGATGATGACAACAACTCAGGTAATTCTAACAATGGTAACGGTAATGGTGGTCAAGGAAACCGTAGTAACTCCAACAACGGAAGTAACTCCAACCAAGGCGACAACGGTGGAGGTGACCGTGCCACTTCTAACCAAGATACAACAAACGTAAACACAGTTGACCGTACCGACCCAAATAATATCTCAAACCAACTTAAGGGGTATCGACCTGTTAAATCAGAGGATATCCAAAACTCTCGTAAGAACTCAGGTTGGTTAACAGATATTATTGGTATGGCAATCAGTTTGTTGATTATCCTTACATTCGCCTTTACAGGGTTTATCACTGCAGCTGATTTATTCTACCTATACTTCCCACCTGTTCGTAAGTTCTTGTATTCAGCAGGTACAGACGGTACTGGTGGTATGACAGGAATGGGTGGTGGAGGTGGCTCTACCTCATTCATGGGTTTGCAGTGGGTATCTGACGAAGCAGTCGCAGTTTCTTCTATGCTAGGTGGTTCTGCTCAAGCTCAAGGTCACGGTGGTGGCGGAATGATGGGCGGAGGCTTCGGTGGAGGCTTCGGTGGAGGCTTCGGTGGAGGCTTCGGAGGAGGCTTTGGAGCCCAACCTAATGATGTACAACAAAAGGGTGGCAAGTCTGTTATCCGAGTTTACCTTGGTAAACGTATCGTAGCATTGGTACTCCTTGGTGTTGCATCTGTTCTCCTATTCACTTCAGCGTTTACTGACTTTGGTATCAACGCAGGTGGTATGATTCTTAATATCCTTTCTGTAATCCAAGAGAAGATGGCATCTATCAACTTCGGTGGATAGTGGGGTATCAAGATGCGTGAAGTATGGGAAATCATAAAAAGAACGTTACTTCAGTTTCGGTAAATCGGTATCAACCAACCTACTGGAACGAGTAAAAGTTCGTAATGCGTTACTCAAACTTTGTGAAGAGCATTTAGAGACAGCTGATGACGTTTTAATTTTCGAGGTAATGGCTAGTTCATTACCTTTTGCAGTAGCAGTTATAAACGACGAGATTATTGAATCTCAATATCAGATTGTACAAATTTCTGAGACATTGTTTGAGGCTAGAATGGTAGTAATTGGGGTATTATAAGTATGAGTTATGTTTTATACTCTTCAGATTTGATATCCCTACTCATCATGGTGGACAAACACCCTAAGACGACGGTTAAATCAGTCATCGACACCTACACTGAGCTTATCTATTCGGAAGTTCAAGAAGGTAAGACGGTAAGTTTCCTCTCTATGGTAACGTTCAATGGAGAAACTTCTTCTCCAGAGCGTTACCCTCTAGGATACTACTGCTACAGGGTATCGCAGATGCTTAAACTTGACACCAAGTTGGTAACTGCAGTACTGGAACGGTATAAGGAACTTATCGAAAGGGAGTTAATATCCCAAAACGTTGTTGTCGTTTATGGATTAGTTAAGTTTACACCAATAAGTAATGGTAGGGTTAGTGTTAAAAGTTCTACTAGACTTGGTAAGAACAACGTAAAAGTACGAGCGAAGTTGAATCCTTACTGGTTCTGTACGGTTCAAAAATTCGTCGGTGTATAGAGAGGGTTAGTTTATGGAAGGTAAATCCCATAGAGTTGGTGGGGTACTGGTCGCACTCGGTGGTTACTACATGTTAAAACAACAAGGTTACTTAATCGAGGGTGTTACTCCTTTAGTTCAGCTAGCAATCATCTATCCGTTCAGTATAGTCGGAGCCTTACTCCCTGACCAAGACCACCACGATGAGTCAGCTCCCATGAAAGATGTTATCTCCTTAACGTTCTGTAAGTTGCTACACGCAACTACTAAACTTAGGAAAAGACTTCTAGCTATGGGTGTCAGTCCTAAACATTGGTGGTATCGATTACTTGGTATCTTCGATGCAAAGCATCGGTCTTGGCAAACACACTCGGATTTATCCTTTGCACTTACCTGTTATTTCCTGTACACGGTAATGGCAAATAGTGGAGGTTTGCTTACTGCACAAGGAATTATCTTGAAACTTATCGCAACTGGGTTAATTTTAGGTCTAATTTCCCACTTAGTCCTAGATATGCTCACACCGAGTGGTATATGGTTCTTGCTCTTTGTAGGAATCAATAAGCTTATTGGAAAAAGGGTACTTCCAGAAAAGATAAGATTTGTACCTAATCGTAAGTTCTTCTCTACAGGCGGACCTTGGGAGGAGTTGTGGCGATGGGGTATGGGTATCCTAAGTTTCTTGATGTTCTTTTACATCCTTTACGATATGTTACCAATACAGTTAGAATTTTACGGATTTTAATTTTAGAGAGGTCTAAGTTATTATGAAACTAAACAAATATTTGCTTTCAGTAGCGGTCTTAACTGGTTTCGCTTTCGGTGGTTTGCAGGCAACTACAACTCATGCCATTACAACTGAGCAAGCTGAATCCAACCTTACTACTGGTATCTACAACAAGATGGCAGAAGATAAATACACTCTCGAAGGTGGGGGTAACGTATCAGGTAAGGAACTCTTCAACAAAAAGTCTAACGGTTCGAGTGGTACATCTTACGATGTCAACGAAGACCAATTCAAAGACTTGACTAAAAAAGAACAACAACGTTTCACAACTAAATTGGTTGAAGAAGCAAACGCACAAGTCGGTAACAACGGTGTAACAAGTTCAACAGTTACTGGATTGCTACAAAAACTTCAAACCAAGCCAGGTATGGGTTCTAAACTTCTTACAGAAATTCTTAAGAATACTAAACCTGACTATGTTCGTGCAAACAGCATCTACCAACCATTTAGTGGTATTGTAGGAACTGCCCTTGGTCTTGGTGCAATCCTTATCCTTGCTATCTTGGGTATCGTAATTGTATCAGATATCGCATTCATCACACTTCCACCTTACCGTGGTCTTATGGGTGAGGGCGAAGGCGAGAAGAAAGGTCTATCTAAGTTCCTTGTATCCCACGAAGCAACTTCAGCAGTTCGTGAAGCTGAGGGTAGCGACAGTGGTCAAGGTAGCTACAAATACGCAGTTGGTATTTACCTACGCAGACGTGCGATTGCCCTTATCATCTTGGGTATCTGCTTACTCTACTTGGTACAAGGTCAAATCTATGTGTTCGTAGGGTTCATCATGGACTTAGTACAAGGTTTCCTTGGAGCGTAAGCGCATAGGTTATAAATGGCGAGGCTTGGGAACATTACCCAAGCCTTATTTTGTTGAAAGGTGTAGGTATGAATAATTATTATAAAGAAAGTAGATTGTCGGTATTTTGGGATAGTCTAATAGCAACAAAAAGTAGTGGAAGTATCGTTAAGTTTCTTGCAAGTTCCTTGGTATTTATATCCTTTCTTCTAGGTGGTTTATTCCCTCTCCTTTCACCTGTGAATAGTTGGGTATCGGAACCCAAGGTAGTATATGCTGAAACTTTAAGTGAAATGCAAAAATAAGTTAAGTGAACTAAATAACAAGTATAATGAACTTACAAAAAACTGTTAATGAGCAGTCTGCTGAGATGGAAAAAGCACTCAGGTGACTTATGGAAGGGTTGGTTTTCTGCTTATGGTAATGCAAAAAGTAGCAAAAAGAAAAAAATCGGAAAAAGAAAGAATTAGCATACTTAATGAGAAAAACGAGTTAGCTAGCAAGATTTTAAACGACCCTACTCAAAAAAAGATAAACAATATTGATAGAAGTGTCAGTGAAGCCTACAGGTATGGCAGTAAAGAAGCAGGTGATTCAGCTAAGGCTGATGGTGAGCGTCAAAAAGCCTTAGTTGAAACGGAACAAGCTCTAAAACGAAGGCTCTGCTAAATCTCAAACCGAAGAAAAACAACAAGAAGCGTGCTAAATCCCAATCAAACTATCAGGGGGGTACTGATCAGAACCTAGATACTAAGGAAGTTGACAGGAAGTTCGTCAAAGATTCTCGCAGGTCATCAACTGATGCGGTTAAATTTATATCTGATGACGAAGCAACCTCAGCCCTCATGGAAAGTATCACCAAAACAGTAAACAGTTCCGTAGGTGGTAAATATTTCCTAGTTTACTCCAAAGACGGCTTGTTATCTTTCTCTAGTAGTATCTATCGTGCCTTAGAGAAAGACGACCAACGTAAGTTGATGCGTTTCACACTCAAGACTGTTAAAGAGTCTCAGTTACCTAGCAAAGTTAAAACTAAGGTAACAACTTTCATCTCTGACCAAGACAGGTTAGTAGCTGATAGTATTCAAGCTTTGAATTCAGATACATCTTCTGAACTCTCAGCTGGGTATGTATGGTTCTTACCTTTTGCAAGTCCAGCGTCAACTGTTCTTGGTTTCCTAGCCATTATCATATTCGTATTCTTAACGGTGTCTATCGTAATCGATACTGCATACCTCACAGTGGGTATCTTCCGTCAGTTCTTGGAAAGTGGTGAAGGTAAACCTAAGTTCGTTTCAGGTGAAGCTTGGGACACTGCTAAGGAAGTAGATAACAGTTTACAGTCAGGTACTTACAAAGATTATCTTTTGGTATATTTTAGGAAGCGTATAGGTATCTTTATTCTTACATCTATTGTATTAGCGTACCTAATCAGCGGACAAATCTATTCAATCTTTACAACACTTTTGGAAGTGTTCGAAGAAATCTTCAGTATTCGAGGTTAGTTATGAAAAATAAGAAAAATACCTCGCTATTGCTAGTGTTGGTATGGTCTTGTTAGGGGGTATTTCCTTAGCAAGCACGCCTACTCAGGTTTACGCAGAAGAGGGTAGAACTAACAACACCTTTAAGGGTGAGGAAGTAGAAGCAACCGCATCTGCTTACGTTGACGACCCAGGTGCAGTTGCAGTGTTCTCTCAGGTAGCTAACAGTAGTAACGAGTATATAAAAGCCAAGGTATTAAGTGTAGACGTAAGTAAACGAGTTATCTATTTCGACAACAACGTTTATCGAGGCTTGTATGTCAATCAGCGTAAGGACTTCCTCCAACACGCTCTTCGGCAAATTAAGCAATCTAACTTAAAACCTAAAAGTAAAAACAAGTTGTATAACTTCCTAAGTTTACAAGACGGAGATGCATCTAAAATCCTCCGTAACTTAGAGAAAGACTTAACTGCAGACATTGCAAGTGGTAGGAGTGTCTATCTTCCCTTTAGTGGAACGGTGACAACCATCTTAGGTCTGATAGCGTTAGGGGTATTCGTTGGGGTAGGTATCTCAATGGTAATCGACATATCTTATCTAACCTTGCCTATGGTTCAAAAGTCAATTGACGAAAAACCTGACGGCAAGTTACCTAAGTTGGTGTCCTCTCAAGCATATTATGTAGTTAAGGAACGTGACCGTGAGAACGGAGGAAATTACCTCCTATCTTACCTTGGCAAGCGTTCTATTGCAGTAGCGTTGGTTATGATATCTTTGGGATATCTAAGTAGTGGTTTAATTTTCGAGGCAGTAGGAAATATAGTTCAAGTATTCTCTGATGCCTTTGCAAATTAGTAGTAGTGAGGTTTAATCGATGATTAAAAAATTATTAAAGAAACTAGCTACTGGTGGGATGGTGTTAATGTTACTTAGCACCTCTTTGCTATCTAGTGCTAGTAGCGTAGTTTACGCAAATGAGGGTAATAAAGTATCTACAGAGCGTGCTACAAAGTCTGGTGGGAATAGTGCAAATGACAGGGTTTCCACTTACATTAACTTTGCAGCAGGTAAGAAGTTAGATGCGTCAATCCTCAAAAAAACTTAAATACTACCCAACTACGTTTTATGGGGGTATTCCTAAGTAACTTCTATACTCCTTGGATGACCGACCTTGGTAATTCTAGCGACGAATCTTCTCAAACTGCACAAAGCCACATGGCTAAGGCGCTTACTGAGTATGTATCGTTTGATGAAACTACTGCAAAGACGTTCTCTTCTTATCTACAGGGTATTTCCCGAGCGTCAGCTACCGAATTAAAAGTCAAGTTTGGTAAGTCTGATGGAATGAAGGGAGAAGAGTTAGTAGATGCAAAAGGAGCTTTAAAAGAGACTTCTGTTACTTATGCAGATTTACTACTCCTTGGTAGTGGTGTACTTGCTAGGTCAGGTGTAAAGTTATCTGACCAAGCAGCTAAGGAAATAGAAACTTATGCAGGCTCGGAGATTGGTACTGGTGATTATACCTATGCCTACTTAGGTTTTGGAGAGGGTACAAACTTCAAGCCAGTAATGAGCTTTGATGTTACTGGTAAAACTAATACAGCAACTAAAGTAGCTTTTCTTAAAGCCTTAGAGATGGTAGACTCCTCTAAGGGGTATGGTTTCTCAGTTCTCGATTTTAAGGACTCAGAAATTGATGTTAACGCAGAAACATTCAAGAAACTTATCGAAACCAAGAGCGAAGATGAACTTGAGAAATCTTCAATTTACGGTGCTAAGCTTGCAGTTGATGCCTTTGGAGATATTATTTGGTTGGGTGCAAATCACCAATATGTTATCTTGCCAGGAGCGATGAACCCTTACACTTGGCAACAAATTGATGGTAATGGTTCAGATTACGGTGGTGTTGGTAGTGCTTACAACTTAGCAAATGCTCAGTCTATTGCTCATATCAACAATAATTCTCTCGGAGATGTGTCGGCAGGCTCTTCAAAGGGTACTTATAGCTTAAGTCCTATTGATGGAGCTCCTTTTAAAGTAGGGGATAGTAAACCATTTGTTGATTTAACTAGGGGAGCGTCAAGAAATGCTGAAGGTTTTGGTGTTTATGACCTTAGATTGGTTGTGGGTAGTAGTGTAGTTACTGTAGAGGGTTGGGGAGATAAGCTCACGAACTGGCTACCCAAAAATAACTCGGAACAAGATAAGCTATCGATAGCTATTAAAAAGAACTTCCTAAGTTCTCGGTTTGGGGCATCTGAGTCTGGAACTTTCAGTACTAATGGTATACAAATTACTGCTGATGAACCTCGATTACCTATTATAAACTATGGTAGTGGTTCAGTCTCAGTTATGGGTGGTATAGCCATGTTAGATAAGCAAGGGGCTCACGGTTCTAACTCAGACAGTGGTGACTCGTCTAAAGACTCCTTTGGTTCTACACCTGGAGGTGCTTATAAGGCAATCCAAAAGGGTAGCCTTATCAACAGTAGCGGTAACAACTTTGTAGCAGACTTTGGTAAGGTTCAAATAAAGGATACTGCTTGGGGTAACGCTTATAAGAAAACCGAGAAGCAAGGCTACGCAAAACTTGATGCATCAGGAACTGCTAAAGATGTATGGCAATACTTGTATGCAACCTATGCAGTAGCTGGTATTGAGGACGGTAAACTTTCAGGTGGAGATAATATTGGTTATCGTATAAATTATAAACCAGGTGCAGAGAACCTACCAAAAATCACTGGTGAGTCTATCAAAGTTTCGGAACAAGACGCTGAAGATAGTATTACAAAATCAATCCGTGACTGGTTGTACTACTTATTACACCCAACCGACGGTTTCCTTTACTTCGTAACATGGATAACCAACAAGCTAAACGCATTCGTCCTTAGTTGGCACAATGATATGGCAGGTACAAGTGGTGTAGGTGTACTTCCAGGTACTTCTCGTTATATCGGATTTAGTGGTTACGTTACTACACCTGAGCTTACTGACATGCAATGGACAGATGCGATGCTTAAATGGTATCAATCCATTATCGTGTACCTAGTAATTGGGTTCTTCGTAATCATGATGTCCTATACTTTACTGGGTGTCCTTACAGTTCAAAAAGCCATTCTCGGTTTAGTCTTATTCTCATTGATGGCTTATGTACCTATCGTAGCAACAACGGCAGCCGTAACACTCTCAAACAGGTTCGCCAACTGGGTGTTCGGTAACAAATTTGCCTACTGGGGTATCGTTCAGCAACAAGCCTACTTTGCAGATTTAGCTGACTCTATCGATTCAAATAACTCCTCTTACCAGAATTACTTAGCTAGTCTTTATAGAGAAAACGCTAAAGAGTCTCGTAACCAAGGTGGAGACAACATGGTTCTTCGTTGGCAAGCGCCTAAGAAAATGGCTAACTTAGTCCTTTCAAAAGACGAAGAAAAGCAATACTCAGACGACTTCCTAAACGTAATCAAAGTAATTACTAACGGTAAAAGTTCAGGCGAGTCATTCTCGGACAACACTTCGGCAACTTATATGTATAGGTCTTACACAGACTTAGCTAATGTGTCGATGTTTATGTACGGTGACTTCGTATCTAACGGTAAAACTCGTGACGGGGTATCTACTGCAGTAACTTCTGCTAATACAGGTACTTGGTCTGATAGTCTAAAAAAACAGTTGGACTAACTTCGGCAAGACTTACTTGTCAGACAGAAAGAACGGCTACTCAGTAAAATGACGGTGGTGGTTCTAACGATGGTACAACAGCCTACCGTATCAAGTTGCCACTTTCAGGTAAGATTTACTCTGATGCAGCAGACGTTGCTAAACTGGGTACTATCAAAGACTTAAAACTTGGTCAGTATGTTGGTTTAGACCAACGATTCTTTAAGTTCTCAATCGCTCAACTTAACACTAACTCAAACTTAATCTCTGAATTAAGTCGTGATGGTTTCGACGCATCAGTAGGTGGTAAATACACCAATGCAGATATCAAATCCCTCGCAGCGTATGGTGTTATGTCTGAGAATCCTTTCTATTACTTCTCATGGGGATTATATGACCAAGGATTGGCATCTAACCCTAACAAGAAGGAAGGCTTTAGAGACTTACTCCTTAGCAAATCCGACTCAGGGTACTTCTACAACGCAGAACACAACAACGAGATGCGTGACTACATGGATTTCCGTTCTATGTTCACATATCTAATTCCACTACTCAAACAAGGTAACGACCTAGTCCGTGAGTGGGATAAGACGTATGGGGTATTCTTCTACGACGGTGTAACCTACGAGGAAGGTCATGAAAAAGACCCAGAAATTGCTAACAACCCAGAAATGGCTCAAAAATACTGGCACAACGTTAACGTGGCTAGGTTATACAATATCTACACACCGTGGGTAGACTTGATGTACGACACTCTTACGCTAAGCCCGAGCGTATTAGTTTCAAGGTCAATCCCTACACAGTAGAAGACCCACTAACCCAGCAAGTTATCCATCAGAACGTCCTATGGTATTCTCTAAAGCTGAGATGTACGACTACGGACTATCTGAAGACCAACTTACAACAGTCGAACGTAAGATTATGAAAGTATCTGAAAAGACTATGGCACGTTGGTTCGATTTGCTTAACTACTATACTTTCACTGACGTTGCACTCAACACGTCGGCAGCAATGGAAGCAAACTTCATCTTCAACCAAGAGTTCTCAGACACCCGACTTGTTGGTAAGAGCGTTAATCTCTACCCTCAATCGTTTGAGCTTAAGAACTTCACATACGACGCATTCCTTAGAATGATTGTTGCTAACTCTACAGGTGAAAGCCTTGTAGCAGATGAAGGTGAAAATGGTAGTGTTTACGAACGTGTAATGAAGAACAGCTCGTTAACGACTGGTATTTCCTTACTCGTACTAGACGTCCTAGCAATCTACGCTATCCCATTGATTAAGATTGTAACAATAATCGCTCTATTTGTGAGTGCAATCTTAGTAGTAGTAGTTGCATCTCTATCTGTTGACGATAGCATTGGTAAATCAACGCTCAAGAAAGTCGTTAAAGCAGTTACAGTTCCAGCCTTTGGTTTCTTTGGGGTATCGATTGGAATGTCATGGATAGTATCTAAGTTTATGGGTGGTGGAAACAAATCCGTAACTGGTATTACAACATCGACAGTAGTCCTAGGCGACCCTACGATGACTATCTTAGCAATGATGCTAATCAATGTGGTAGTCTTCATTCTCTACTGGAAGGTTCTCCGTTCAGTATGGGGTGCTTTGAAAAAACACGGTGGCACACTCTTCTCTTACATTGGTGGGGTACTCGGAGGGGCAGCACTCACAGGAGCAGCAATGCTTGGTCTTGGTGGAAAACTTGCACAGAAAGCAACTCAGGGTGTTATCTCTGGTACTAAGTCTGTTGCATCAGGTACTGCTAAGGCAGCAAGCGCAGTCGATGGTAGGTTGGGTATCACAAACAAAGGTAGTCAACGTGCACAGAAACGTGCTGAAGAGAAAGCTAGACTTCGTCAAGATAGGCAAGATTTCCGTGAAGCTAAGCGTAGACAACGTGACCGTATGCGTGAGGGTGGTGGTTTCGGTACTTGGTTAGACCGTCACAAAAATATCTCACAAGATATGCGTGATGCTAGACAAGAGCGTAATATGAAGCACAAGCTAGCATCTAATGCTAAGGCTACAAGTGAGTATTACGCAGAAAAAAAGGAAAACAAAACGTTAAACGTAACAAAGATTAACTAAGTTAGTTTAGTTAGTCAAGGGTAATGGTTATATGTGGGGTTCGATTCCCTGCAGCCCTTTATTAACAATCGGTAGAAGGGTAAGTAAGTGAATGGAAATATTCTTAGTCTTTATTTGGAATGCAGTAATCTTCATTCTAAATATGGTTCTTCGGCTTGCATTATATAGTGCAAAGTTGACATTATCGCTAATTAAAGTACCTTTTAGGGTTTACAACCTTGACGGCTTTGGGTATGATGCGCAATAAGAATGTAAGTGGGGGTATGAAGTTAGCTACTTTATCTGCCTACATTGCTCTGAAGTCGCTTATTGCTCTCCTAAATCTTCTTATTATTATCACGGATATCTTATTATTCGTTCTTACATTCTTTGGTTTTGTACTAGGATTTGTAGTTACCTTGCTTATCTTGGTTGTTATTGTGGCAGGAGCTTACATCATTATTCTTAATGACTGTTCTGTTGGTGCTAGTTCTAGTCCAGCTACGCATAATGCCCCAGCTAAAGACAAAGCAACTGCAGGTTCTAGTGAGACAGCGGGTATGGGAAGTCTAACGGAAGAAGCTAAGAACTGGGCAAAAGACTGGTCAGTTACTTATATCGGTGACTCACTTGGTAAAGGTTCTGAATCAAACTTCAAATCAGCTTTCCCTAATGCAGTATATGACGCTGACCCATCTCGTGGTCTTATCTCCATAAAAGGTCAATCAACTGGTGAGCCAGCTCTAGCAACTCTAGAGCGTCTAATCTCAGAAAACAAAGTCAAAGACAATTTGGTAGTTGCTATCGGTACTAACAACGACATGTCAACAGATGCTCTACAAAAATTCTACGACAAAAATACCTAGTAACGTTAAAACGATTACATGGGTACTTACAGCATCTGAAGGTGGTGTTGATAACGCTAGTATCAACTCAACCATTAAAAAAACTTCGTTAACTCCCACGACAATATGCGTTACCTAGATTGGAAGACTTACGTTGACAAGAACGGTGGTTGGTCTAGCTATCAGGGTGGCGACAACATTCACATGTCGGCTGAGGGGTATTCTAAGTATGTAAACTTCCAAATTCAAGGTCTATACGACCTATACGGTAAGGGTTCTTCATCAAGTACTCAGTCGGCATCTTCTAGTAAGTCTTATCTTAATTCTTTATATCAGCTTGCTAGTGACAGGGTATCTACTGCTATAGACCTACACGTACAAGCCGAAGAAAAAGATAAAAAAGACTCCTCAAAAGACGGAGTCAAAGAAAAAGACGGTAAAGATAATGACCACAAGAAGAAAGGTTGCAACTATTCAACTAAGAAGATATCTTCTAGTTCATCTAAGAAAGATGGTAGTGGAGGTGCACTCGCACCCGACGGTACAGGTACACATACACAAAATGTACCACAAGGTTTTGGTCTAGCTTTCAAACCCCAGGATTTACCAGAGGAACTTAAAAAGTACGCTATCGACCCCGAGTCCTTAGGTATCAAATACGGAGCTCCTGTACATATCAAACTTGACGGACCCGATGAGAATGGTTGGTGTACGTTTAATGGTGGTTCTGATGCAGGTCAATGTACAGAGTTGGTAGCATCTCTAAACTATGCCTTGTGGGAGAAAGACGGAAGTCACTTCCATAACGTACAAGGTCACGGTCGAATTGTTGCAGGGATTATCTCAGGTAAAGCAGGTGTTCCTGTTACACATGAACCTCGTACTGGTGCAGTCTTTAGTACCTCTTACTCAAATGAGTATGGTCACACTGGGGTAGTGAGTCACGTATTCGAGAATGGCGATGTCCTTATCGTTGAGCAAAATATCTCGAAATACTCAGGTTCATCTAACGGTACTCCAAATACTTGGGACTACCGTCTAATCTCTAAAGCATCTTACGGTTCTGAGTTTGATAGTGGGTTCATCTACTTAGGAGATGCAGGTTACAAGATGTCAGCAAATGTAAAAACGTTAGGTAATTAATATGAATAAAAAACAACAAGGTGGTAAAGTAATGTTAATTGGTGGTAGTCTTATTCTAGTAGGTCTAGTTATTGCGATGATTATTGGGGTATTCTTCTTCAAGAAGCCTACCCCAGAGGTAACTGAGGAAGAACCTAAAGTAACTTACGAATCTAAAGAAACGAAGGACTTGGTTACAACTTATTCTTCTAGCGAAAAAACAGAAGTAAACAAAGATTACTCCAAGTTAGGGGTATCTGCAACACTCTCTAATGAAGAGTATCGAAACAAGGTTCAACAAGTTTCAACTGTAGTAGCTAACGGTTTCCAAGAAATTGACCAAGTTGATAAAGACGCAGTATTTGGTTTGCTCAACGAAGCCTTATCTACTTTAACGATTGACGAAGGTTTCGGAAGTGCTAGTCCAGCCTTATCTCAGTTCACGATTATGTTGAATAACTACTTCGGTGGTAGTCAAGGAAATCCAATGATTTCTCTTAATGTACTACTAACACACATTAAATCAAAAGTAAATACGGTAAACCCTGTCTCAAAAACTTCTACACAAGGCAAAAATCGCTATTGAGTTTGTTATAGAAGATTACGACGGCAACCAACTTGGGTATGTAACTGGTTACTTTGGTGACTACACTAAGCGTTTCGAGGTAACATCAGCCTTTCCATTAGGTTATGGTCAAGACTATCTCAACAAAACAGTTCCGAAAAACTTCCCAAAGAGTCAAGGTGTAGAATAGGAGAAACGTATGAACGAAGAAAATCAATTACAGGACGTTATGCAACCAAGCCCCGACAGCGACACGGTTTCATTGCCTATAACGTTTGACTATACGGTAGGTCGGTCAGAGTCAGGTAGAACTCGAAAAGTAATAGCTTGGATGGTTAGTATCATCTTCTTCATCATTGGTCTGCTAATCCTGTTTAGGGGTTCGCAGAACTTTTTTGTAAGGTTACTAATTGTTGTAGCGCTTTATACAGTAGTAACCTACTTGGTAAGGTTCTTACTCTTACAGGAAGGTAAATTACGCAAACAGTATTACGAACAGCTTGATAACGACTACAAAATCTCTACCGAAGATATATGGGGTATCTACGAAATAGATGGTGACGAAGTTAGGGTTGCCCATTACCGTAATGGTAGGTTGGGTATCTTCTTTGCCTTAGAGAAAGACGTTATCGTAGGTCTTGATGCTGAGTCTGAGTTTAAACACTACGAAGCGGTATCCAACGCACTCAACGAAGTTGCTAAAAATAGAGCACAGATTATACACATTGACTACATGACTCACGTTGGACGTGACCCTCGTATGGCTAAACTTTACGAGCAAGCGTCTAAGAGTCCTAACCCAGACATGAGGGCAGTACTTAACGGTATTTACTCACACTTGGACGACTCAATGAGAGATGAGATTTCCACATACGATGCTTACGTTATCTTAATCCCATCTACGGAAGTCCAGTACAACCAAATCGCAAGAAAAGTTATCGAGCGATTTATGGAGGGTAACTACCTTTGGGTACACCATGTTATCTGATGAGCAAATCCGTGACCTAACGGTAGAGCTCTTCAACTTACATAGTTTCTCAGTCGTAGACGCAGAACGTAACGCACTTATCTCTTCAACTTACCGAGTAGCCGTTCCTATCTCAATCGAAAAGAATGGGGTAGTTACAAAACTTAACAAGACTGTTAAAGAAAAAAACGTGAAGAGGAAATCCAACAACGCAAACTTAAAGAGTTGGTCGAACGTGAGGCTCGTAAACGTAAGGAAGCTGAACGTGAAGCTAGACGAAATCAAAAGAAAAAGGCTAAACAGCCAAAAGCCAAGAAAAACAAAAAGGTAGCAGATAACGTAGATGACCAAATCATCGAGTTGTAGGAGGAAAGTAAATGGCAATAGCAGTCCTATCAGATAAGTCAACCGCAATCATTCAGGCGGTTAAGAAAAGTAATGATAGCCTAGATTTAGTTGGTGGAACGGACTTAGTTTCGTTCCTAACTGAAACTCAAGAACGTAACGAGTTCTTCGAGCGTATCTTAATTATCGACACAGCGGTAACAAAAGGTCAAGAGAGTGATGATTTTAGGTTCTTGAAGCAATATATCGAAAAATACCTCCCAGCATGGAAGTAGTCTTGGGTATCCCTCGTGATAGGGGTTCTCAACTAGCTGACTTCTTTCTCTCAGAGTTCTCAGCTCCTATGTACACGGTAGCTTACTTACCTAAACAAACAAGTATTCAAATCCTTAAAGACTTAGTAACTCTTCCAGTATTGGAGTTAAAAGCTAAGTATTTCTCTCTTGACAGTGCTGATGTTAAGGCAAACGAAGCCAAGAAGAAAGAAAAGCCTGCTAAGAAGAGTGGTTTCTTCAGTAAGTTATTCGGTGGTGGTCGTGGTAAGCACGACGTAGCTGAGGAAGATGTCGATGAAGAGGTAGTTGAAGAAACGTCAGTTATTCCAGAGGTTTCGGTCACACCTCCTCCAATGCCACCAGTTAGTCCTACACCTATCGATGTAGTAGCTGAGAGTGTGGTAGGCGCAGGAGTTGTCGGTGCAACTGTCGGTGCGGAGGGGGTATCCCAAGCAAGCGAAGAGTTACAAAACAACATCAACGCACTCTTTGGTGGTACTACAACTAGTAGTGTTGAGGAAGAGGAAGCCGAAAATGATAGCTTACTCTTTGGTAACTTCGGTGAGATGCACCTACAAACTGGTTTCATCGATGAAGAGGGTGAAGATGACTTCGATTCTATAGTCGAAGATAGCGCACCTGACACTGGTTGGGGTAGCGTTGAGTCCACTCCCTGCATCAGATTTCGCCCAGTGTCTGAAAAATACGGGTTCTGCAGATTTTACCCCATTTTCGCCATTATCGGAAACGGCTTTTCCAGCGAAGAGTCTGTAAGTGGTTCATCAAGCAAGATTTTCGGTGGAATGAGCAATGAAAAATTATGGCAATTTAATAGGATTTGGGGTTACTTTAGTTGTAGGTGGAACATCCTCAAAATTCCTAGCTGAGACAGCCAGTGTCGAGAATGGCTTGGTTATCCTTGACACAAAAATCTACGGTTGGAATGGCTACTTACATTGACGAGAGAGCGTATCTCGAAAAACGAAGACGATGGCTACCTAGAGAATGGCAATACCTACTATATGGGTGTTGGTACTAGCGAACTAAATACGCTTATCTCACGTCACTATGGTGAAAAAGTGGTAGTTAATGTTTCTGTATCTGACCTAGATAGGGTATGTGCAAGCATTAACTCAGAGTACTCTATCTTAGCAGTCTTTGACGAAGACCTACCAGCTTTTGAAAATCAGTTACTTGAGTTTGAAACTATTCAACCAGTTACTGCTCGTGAAGTGCAAAAAGGTTCTGCCATTGCTCTAGGGGGTATGTCAAGCAAGAAACAAGAGGTACTCGAATATGGGGTATTCTCTCGAATCAACTGGAAAGGGTTGTTTAAATGATTATAGTAGTTTCTAATAAAGAGCTTAATCTTGGTAGCAGTGGTAACATCTTAGTAGTAGAATCTTTATTGGATGCCTCTAAGGTCATGGGTAATATAACTGCATTAGTTATTTATTCTAGTTCAGAGTCAACAAAATGACTTCGCAGCCCACTTTGCTACTTTAAAAAAATAAATCTATTGGTTCATTGTGGTACATCTCAAACCCAGAAAACAAAGACGACTTAATTGAAAATGTCTGTCATTGGTAGTGGTGGGTATTACATTGAAGATGAGTTCTTCCTTGAGTCTGATGACTTGTTAGAATCGCTTATCAGTGGTGGTGGTTCTAACCAACCCATGGAAATCGGAGGGGTTGGTGTATTAAAAAGACTTTGTCGATAGGTATCTACAAGGAACTAGCAACCAAATCCCTAAAGGGTATCTACAGGTTCTTAAATCTGCAGTTACTCAGATGTCTGATGAGTATAAACGTAAGTCAGACCAGTTGATAGTCCTATCAGAGAAAGCTACCAGCGTAATCGAAGATAGTTCCCTCGGTTTACAAGAACAAGAAAAAGAACGTCAGCGTCTTGCAGGTATTCTTCAAGAAATTCAAGAAAGTATGGAAGAGACTAAAGCACCTGTTAGAGGGTCGAACGTAACGTTCTTCCCTAGGGTATCATTCCTTAAAGAAAAGGACATCGTCCGTATCAAGGACATTGGTCGAACTCCCTATCTTTTCTCATTTGTTTACGGTTTCTTAAAATACGCTGACAAGGTACTTAACAAGCGTCCTAAATTGATTGTTATCGAGCCTGTGGGTAGTAACTTCGAGACTCACTACTCTGAGTTTAACTGGGTAACAGCGGACAATCATACTAACAGGGCTAAGTATTTCGCTGAGGTATCTTTCACAAACTATCCTACAACTCAGGTGCTTACTACCTTTATTGATGACTCTGCAAAAGATTTCTTCATTGTATTGGATAGAACAACAACTTCACCAGAACACATCTTAAATACCAGAAAAACTCGTAGTGTACACTATGCAGTTACTGGTAATTCTATTATTGAAAGTCTTAAACTTAGGTCAAAGAATCCAAGAATGAAATACTTCTCGTCTGCAAAAAGAACTTGCAGGAGCTGAATTTACAATTCCTTTCTTTGATTATCCAGAACAGGCTTTCGAAAAGGAAAATCTCTACCTTACAAGGTGTGGGGAACAGTATCAAACGTTAACAAGAAAGGGTTAATATGGGATTTCTAGAACTACCAAAAAAATAAGAGAAAAAGGAAACAAGGCTGAAATTCCATCAAGTATGGGTACGACGTTTCCTAGATAAAGCCTACCGTAATAACTCCCAACAAGGGGTATTTTCGAGACCACAACTTCTACAGTAACGGCATGGCTAGTTACTCAGGAAAAGATAAAGTCAGTTATTACTACACATCTGATGGTCTGCCAGAAGAGTTGCCTGTTGCCTACGTTGATGAGTTTAGAGCGGTAGCTAAGGCAGGTGTAAAGGTTGACTTCATCTCCTTTATCGACCCTACTCGTATCGAGTGGGATAGTCCAGCCATTCAACAGAAACTTAAAGTTTGGAAACGTAATTCGGCTGACCTAGATGATGTCGATGAGTATAATTTCCGTGAGAACTTACGTTTCTTGGATAGCAATGTTCGTAGAAGACGCTCACTCGTGTATCTCTCGTCTGCTGAAATTCGTAGACACCGAAAAATCTTCCGATTTAGAACCATGATGGTTATCGCAGGCTTAAGGGGTACTGACTTTGACGAGACAGTTAAAAGTTGCGAAGAAGTCGCCAAGAATTTGGGCATTACAGCTAACCGTGTTATGGAACAGTTACCTACTTACCTTAGGGCATTTAGTCCAATGTCTGCAGAAATGACTGGTAAGGTAACTAAACTTATTGGTAATACCGTATTATCCGACGAGATTATCGCTCGTTTCAACACCTACGACCAAGGTCGTATCGGAGAGAAGGGTATCTACTGGGGAACTGACATCTATTCAGGCTTTCCAGTATTGAAAGAAGTAAAAAGAACCACTGAAACTGCTGAGAACTTCCTATTCACGGCTGAAACAGGTGGTGGTAAATCCTACTTCGTTAAAAACATTATTATTCAGTTAGATGCAGACCCTCGTTTCACGGGTACTATCATGGATATCGAGGGGTTTGAGTATATTCCATACGCTAACTTCTTATCTCGTCATAGTGACGTAGTTGTCTTGAACATGGCTGAAGGTCAAGGTCAATATTATGACCCTGTTGCCATTGCCCTAACTGGTAGGGAAGACTTGGACAAAGATATGCTTGCCCTATCTTCAAGCTTTACTCGTTCCTTGCTTAAGGTATTGGTCGGTGACTATAAAGATGATGAAACCAAAACTAAGTGGATATCTTCCATCATCGACGAGTCCGTATCTATCACTTATACTAGAGCAGGGGTAAGTGAAGACCCAGCAACTTGGGATAGGTCAGAAAACTTAACCTTGCATGATGTCTATCGTACTTTTATGGATTTGTATGAAAAAGCCATCAAATATAAATACGACGTAGAAGCAGGGGTAGTAATTCCTAACGCAAAAGACAACTACCGTATCAATGCTCACTATATCGAGGCATTGGACTCTGCAGCAGCAGCCTTAAGAACCTACTTCGAGAAATTTGAGAACGGTGGTGTAAATGCTAAAGTATTTAGTCACCGTATTACTTTGAAGAGCGTAGTAGACGCCAAGTTGGTTGTCTGCTCGTTTGGTTTAGCAGGTAAGTCTGAGGCAAACATTGACCATACGCAACTAGCCTTAACTCAGTGTTACGCAGCCATTATCTCACAAGTACGTTCTCTATTCGCCAAAGCCAAAGGTAAGTTTAATTACAAGGTTTGGGAAGAGTTCCAACGTTGGGGTAGGATGGAAGGCTCAGAAGCCGTTCTAAACTCTGCGCTTACTGGGGGACGTAAAAACGGTGACGTCAACATCGTGGTAACCAACAAGGTATCTGAAATGCTCGGTTCTAACGATAAGTTTGGTATTTTTGAAAATACTACTTCGTTTGCCATCGGAGCGATTGGGGATGCAAATGTTCGTAAAGGTTTGTGTCAAGCCTTGTCTATCGAGGATATTGCTTTCGAGTTAGACAAATTGGTAATCAAGCACAAGCGTGGTGCTAGTGGAGTTAACACTTTTAGTTCCATTTACGACAAAGGTTTCCTAGTCAAGCTAGACAAATCGGTAGTATCGCTAGTAAAAGTATCATTGCCAGACGAACTCGCAGGTTCAGACTTGTTTAGAACTGGTGTATCTTTGGTAGAAGAGGGGTAAATGATGGATATTTTATCAAACATTTGGGATTGGGTTACCTCCCATAAGAAATCAACTGGTGCTATTGTAGGGGTATTTCTCTTCATCTTACTGATGGTAGCAGCTAATAACCACGCTAAGCAAAAACAGTTAGAACAACAAAAAAAGCAGAGACTGAGAAAGTAGCAAAGGAAAAATCAAGAAACTGAGCCGTCAAAAGATAGGTCTTACGTTGAGGGTACTGATGCCTACCTTATGTCTATGCAACCAGAACTTAGAAAATCGTTCGGTACACCTCCAGAAGGGTTCATTTGGGACTTGAATGGTAAGGGTATCTCACTCGGTGACAAATCTATGTCTAGTGAGGATGTATTGTATGCCTACATTCGTTCTCTTTCAACTTTAGATTTAGCAACTGCTCAAAAGTATTCTCGTGATGCTAAGGCAGTTGAAACCTACAACGACTATTTCTCAAAAGCCAATGCAAACTTAGCTGACTACCAAGAGCAATTCTTGCGTAATATGTATAAGTTGGCTCTTACTTCAATGGAGATTACAGGAGTAGAGTCTAGTTCTAAATTCGCCAGTAACAAGTCTGTTTATACTGTAACGGTATCTATGTTGGACTTAACTGCTAAAGACTTTTGGGAAAAAGACAAAGACGACCTCTACAAGAAGATGATGGGGTATGAGTCAAAAGAAAACGACTCAACCAAGTTGGAAATCCTCTTGTACGACTACATCTTGAACTACTACAAAACACCAACAGCGGTTAAACGTACTGTATCTTTAGACGTAACTCTAGAACGTTATCCAGACATTGACTCAGGTTGGTTGGTAAGTATCGACAAAGACATTGATGATGCAGCACGCTATACTAGTGGTACTCTCGTAACTAGGTATATCACTGAGCAGTTCCGTCAATGGATGATTGAACAACGTAGTAACTCAGGTAACACTAAAACGAACTAATAGTTGGGGGTTTTATTATGATTATTGGTATGTTATTTGTCTTTGTGCCTATGCTCTTCTTAAGTGCGTATGTTACTTCGATAGACAAGTACAATGGAAACCCAGAAAACACTACCAACGTTATAGTGTGGGGTATCGTTATCTTATACCTTATCTTCAAGGTATTTCTAGGAGGTTTATAGTATGCCATTTTTCGGTGATGAATACGACAATGATAGTTCATTAGAAGCGTATCGTGCAGGTAAAAATCCCCCAGAGTTTGGTGCAGGTCAAGGAGATGACGACTTATTTGCTCCCATTGGTAGTAACGACTCCTTTGTTTCAGGAGGTGGTGGGTTTGATGACTTCATGAATCCTACTCCAGGAGGCGCCTTTGGTGGTGGAGGTAGTGGTTTCGGTGGTGGAGGTTTTGGTGACAACCAACCACAAAAGAAAAGCGAAGACGAGATTATCTTAGATATTCTCTCAGCTATATGGAAACACATCAAGAACTTCTTTGCTTTCCTCAAAGATTTAGCAGCCACTTTCAAAGAAACTACACCACAGGGTTGGTTGAAGGTATATGGCTTGATGTATAAGTACGGTATGTTCCTATCAGCAGCTGGTTTAATTACTTTACTTCTCGGTCTATTCGTACCAACCATTGGTAACTCAGGTTTCATTCTTGCTCTAGGAATCGTTACTTGGGGTATCGGAACTTCAGGCTTGGTTCTCTTCAAGCAGAAAACAGAAGACTGGATAAATGAGGGTGGTCAAGTAGGTGATACTTTATCTAACCTCCGTCCAGCAGACGTTGAAGGGGGTACTCCTGTGGGGGAGTTCAGTAGTGAAGTCTCTTTTGACGAGGTGCAACCTGAAGACGATTTCTTCTCGTCTGAGGGTAATAACGACTTCGGTTTCGCAGAAGAAGATTCAGACCTTGGTGGTTGGGACTTCGAAGAAGAGTCCGACGATGACGGCTTTGTTGATTTATCTTCTCAATTCGAAGATGATGACATCTTAGTAGCAGATGAACCTGTTGACATTGACGAGGCTATTGCCAGCCTTTCTGAAGCAGGGGTACACGCACAGAGTAGAGCTTACTTGTATGAGCAGTTCTACAAAGTTCTTCGTTCAGTAACGCCTAACTACTCAGAGTTAACTGAGTTAGAGGAGTATGACGACAACTTCCAACGTTATCTCAACTTGCTCATGAACTCAGCAGCTAGGGAAGGCTTTACAGAAGAGGACTTCCAAATCCAACACATCTACGAAAATAGTTTCATGTATAAGTTAGTTATCAACGCATCGCCTAAATTCAAGTCTGATAAGGTAGCAACTTCTATTGAAAATCAGGAAAAATTCAACCAAATGGGTATCGAAGTGAAGCCTAACCTGTTCGTAACGAGCAAGGTTATTGGTAACAACGTTCATATTGATATCATCAAGGATTCTTCTCCAATGCTAACGGTTAAGGATATGTGGTCAGAAAACAAAGACTTTATCCTAGACCCCGATAATGTAATGCCAGTTGTACTTGGTTCTGATGAGTTAGGTCAATCCATCGTAATGGACTTTGCAAAAATTAACTCTATCGCTCTAAGTGGTAAACCAGGTAAAGGTAAAACTTGGTTAGCGCAATCTATCCTTGCACAGCTTGCTTTCTTCTCTAGTCCTAACGAAGTTCAATTCATCATTGCCGACCCTAAAGGTCAACAAGGTGACTTCGTAAATATTAACTTCCCTCACGTTATTGAGAAAGTTAAAACCGAAGAAGAAACAATGGAAGTTCTTCGTAGAATAGTTCGTGAAGAAGTTCCTAAACGTGAAGCCTTGCTTTGGTCAGTATGGCTTAACCGACATCAAAGATATGCACAAGATGTATCCAGATGTTACAATGCCTTACCTCTACATTCTCGTAGAAGAAATGATGTCGCTAGGTGACCACCTTAAACAAATGGATAAAGAAGCGTACAAAGAGTACAGAGCTATCTTATCTGACATCGTAAACAAGTGTCGTTACTTGGGTATTCGTCTATTCGGTTTGAGTCAGCGTATGACTGACAACGCCATTCCGAAAGACATCAAAGTGGGTATCGACTTGAAGCTTACTGCAGGTGCTGACGCATCTGAAATCGAGCAAGTTATGGAAGTTAAACCAAAAGACTTCCCTTACAATATCGCAGGTAAAGTTGGTAAATATGCGGTTATGTCACCTGAGTATCGTGGTGGTAACGCATCATTTATGGTTGGAGCGGTAATGGGTACTTCGAACCCAGAGAACGCACAAACGTATAGGTTCGTTAAAGCCTTATGGGAAAAGATTGAACCTCGAAAAGAAGAAAAGTCAGCTCAACAACTTGTAGAAGACGAGTTGGGCAAAAGCTAGTAGCACTGAGATGGACGACATCTTAAATGCTTCAATTGAATTATGGTAGGAGCAGGGTATGGTAGAAGCAATAGTAGTCCCTGTAGAGATTGGTCAGTTTAACACTGACCTTTACTCTTCAGTAGTTTGGTCAAAGGTCGGACTCTTAAACTTCAAGCAGTACAAGGAAAAGGTCTTTCAAGAGTTTGAAGAAAGAGAGCTTGAATTTAACAATAAATATCCAAAAGTAACTCCGTTCGCTAATCAACAAATCGAAATGGAGTACACTAAGCAAGTACAATTCTTAGGTGAGGAAGAGGAATTCAACTTAGAGATGTTTAATCTCTTTGATGAGGGAGAGGTAGTGGAAGAAGAGACCCTAGTAAGTGGGGTATCGATTCCAGAAAATGTATCCCAACACTACGAGGGTATCGGTCATGAAGAGATTTCTTCTAAAGACCCTTACGCAAACGTTATCTTCATTGACGATGAAGATGATGAAGAGGTTGGGAGTACGGAAACGAACAAGGGTATCTCTACTGATGAATCTAAGGGGTACGTTAGAGGAGATGACGGTCTCCTTTACGACGAGGACGGTTTCCTTATCGAAGATGACGAACCGTCTGAAGAAAATGATAGTGATACTTACTACACTGGTGGTTCTCACTTCGTAGAGGAAGAAGAACGTTACGACGAAGACGGTTTCCTTATTGAAGATGACGATGATTCTTCTATTGAAAGTGCTGATTTTACTAGTCACTCAGAAGTTACCTCTGAAAGTCAGTTTGGTAATTCTAGTGTTGGAGTTAGCAATTTTGAGGAAGTTGAGGTAGCTGAAATTCCTCGTAATCTTCCACAAAATCCTCTACAAAATAGACCTGTTATATCTCAGGTTGAGTCTAGGGTTGCTAGTGGTAGTTCTTCTATGGAAGATATCCTAGATATGGGTATCGAAACTCCACAAATCAGAAGACCTCAGGTTGCACAGCAGTCGAAAGTTCAACAAGTTGCTCCTAAAGTTCAACGAGTTGAACCTAAAGAACCCACTCTACGGGGTATCGTCTATTACAACGGTATGTCCTTACGACAGTTCTTAAGAGAAAATCCTCGCTCTAGTATTGAGGTAGCTGAAAAATACTTCAGCCGAAAAAGAAATTATGAAAGAAGTTCAGTTAGGAAGGGTTATTAAAAAGGGGCAAGAAGCTCTTTATTTAAATCTTCAGGTATGGTAAAAATGGAAATTACAAAAATTAAATATTTCCTGTAGAGCGTACATCGGACAATCATCCGTTGGCAGCTTGCTCTGTTGTGCTAGATGGGGTATTTATGGTTCATGATGTTAAGATTTATGCAGGTGGAATCGTGGTAATGCCACAGAGAAGCCACAGAGGTCGACATTTCACTAGCACAAATGGTCATAAGTCTAACGACTTGTGTCATCCAGTAGATAAAAAAAGTTCTTTGAAGAACTTAAATCTACAATCCTAACTGGTTTTGCTCTATTTGAGAGTACTGGTGAGGTATGTTTCATTCCTTAAATTGTAAGGTCACGGTAGGAGGTATAATATTTCGTGGGAAGAAGAAGAGTAGCAAAATACTTCGGTAATCACCTGTTGGGGGATTACTTAACAGAGGCTCAAGCAAAGGTTCTCCTTAAGCTAAGAGCGGTAACAGAAAAATCAAGGTGGTATTTCAGAACTTAAAAAAATATGATTTACGACCCTAACGCCAGAGCAAATCAAAGACGTAGTTGCTCACAGAAATGGTGAAATCATTCCAGAAGAAGATAGAGCATTAGGGGAACTCTCAGACCTCCAAACGGTAGGGGTATCATTCATGTATGTATCTAAACGTGTAATTCTCGGTGACTCGGTAGGTATGGGTAAGACAGTTCAGGTCGCAGCCCTTGTAAACTACTTAACGCAGGAATACGAAAAGCAGGGGTACTCATTCAACGTTCTCTATCTGACGGAAAAGAACCTAATCAAGCAATCTTCTGAGGAGTTAATTAGGTTTAGTGGCGAATACTTCCACACCTTGCAGGGTGAGAAGCAAAAAATCGCCAAATTCACTGACGAGTTTAACCTCACCAAGGTTAATATCTGTGGTAGTCACTCGCTTATCAAACACCCAGACTTCCACAAATGGTGTAATAGCTTTGAAGAACACTACGGTGAAGGCGAATTTCCCTTTGATATGGTAGTTATTGATGAGTCAGGTGCAATCATTACTAGTGAGAAGAATGGGTACTTCGAAAGTGGGAAAGTTTTTGTAGACAAAGTTCCTTACGTTATCTGTATGAATGGCGGACCTTTCGAAAACCATTTAGACAAGTTTAGAACACAAATCGAGTTTATCGACTCTACACTGCTATTTACTAAAACTGAGTTCAACAAACGCTATCAAATCATGGACTGGTATGGTGGTAGACCTACCTTTAGTGGTAAATACCAAAACGCAGAGGACTTCAAAGAAAAGATTGCTCTTAGGTATCTAAAACGTACTCGTGAAGGTCAAGGTGCACAAATGATTGACTGTACTGCCGAGCTTATCGAAGTACAAGCGTCCAAAGTTCAAAAGGAGATGCTTAAAAAATCAGCTCTTCCTCAGATGGTCTTGGATTGTCCGTCTAGTCTGCCTTTCTCAGACGTAGAATTCACCGTAGAGAATGTACCTAAAGCTGGCGCATTACTGGACTTGCTAAAAGGTAAGTTAGCTAATGTAGGTCAGGTACTTATCTACACTACCTTGAAGAAACCTCACGAACCTTTGAAAAAGCTACTTGCTGAGAATGGTATTCACTCAGAGGTTATGAACGGTTCTACACCAACCAACGAACGTAACGAGATTATCGACGCCTTTAAACGTGGTGACTTTAGGGTATTGATAACAAACGTTCAACGTGGTCTAAACTTCGGTAAATGTAACCACTGTGTGTTCTACAACCACGATGGTAACCCTAACAATATGGTACAGTTCGAAGGACGTATCACACGTGACTTCAACATCGTAAACAAACACGTTTATATGATTGTAACGAAGGGTATCGAAAAGCAAAAACTACTATCTGAAATTGCAAATCGTGCGAATGCTAGTAGTGAGTTTGCAGGTAGGGACTTCTATGATTCTTGACCTGTTAAAAAGAACACGCAAATATTTAAACTAAAGACTTAGGTTATTCTAAGTCTTTATTTATTAGGAGTATTTTTTTCTTGCTTTTAGGCAGAGATTGCTTATTTTACTGGAGGTATAGTATGTCTTATGATTAAAAATACAAAAAGTTTCTCTGCTAATAGAGAAGTTTTCTAGGTTGTTTCTTATAACAAATGTTCAATTACTGCTATCACATGATAACTCAGCAATCCTTTTCAATCTTAGAAAAATTATAGAGGTGTTGAGCGTGGTAATAAGATCGGATATGGTGACTGATGCCTCGTATCAGCCAACTATTTAACTGAGTTAAGTCAATTACGTTATGATGGAAAGCACTTCATTTTTAAAACGATTGGGTGGTATAAGGACTTAAACATTGTCTTTATTCCTCGGACTCGCCAAGTTCAGTATGTAACTAAAGAAGGAAAGATTCTCACGAATGTTACTATACCAGGAGAATTGCACGAGTCGATTTATGATGTATATACCCTAGCTGAAGAGATTAGAAGAGGTTCTGTTTCTTTTCTTGCAACTCCCTCAAAGCATGGGTATAGTTTAAAGAGGTATAATTAGGAGGTATTCTTAATGTCTTATGATTCAAATACTAAAGTCGCCTTGTTAGTAGCTAAGTTCTCTAAGGTATTGTTGTTTTCTTTTAGTGGAATGACTTTATCTAAGCACCCTTTGGTTTACGACTTGCTAGAAGATTATAAGGGTATCGAAGAAGAAGACAACTACCAACAACTAATCAACAAGTTGTTAGACGCATATCGCTTAACTTCCCCTAGCGAAGTAGAGTTTAATGGTACTTTAGTAACCTTTAGCACTAGTGGTTGGTACAGAGATATTAAATTTATTCTAGATGCTCGTCAACGCAAACTTAGAGTTGCTAAAAGTAGTGGTCAAGGGTTTATTGACGTATCATTACCTAGTGATGTTGGTCAATCAGCTGAAGAAATCTTTGCATTAGCAAAAGACATCTTAGGTCAGTCTAAATCATTCTTTGCAACCCCTACAACTGAAGGGTATGACTTAGAAAGAAAAATATTAAAGGGGTATCTACAATGGATTTACTTAAATTAGAATTACAAGAAGGTCGACTTCCTCAAGACTTTCTATCACAATTGAAACCAGTTAGCGCAGCTAACACGTCTAAAATCGAAGCTTTGAAAGAAGCATTCGGTCAAGCTATTCGCTCAGTGTTCGAATCGCCTGACGACGAGTTATTTGAAGCAGGTATGGAATTACTTGAAAATTACTCAGACTTAGATGAAGAGTTTGACTTGAAAGAGTATGTCATGGATCACGATGACGATGAACATGAAGAGTTCGCTAGTAACTTTGGTTACTTCAAGGATTTGGTATTCTCTCAGAAAGGTGTCCGTGGTATTACCACTGCTAACTGGTCAGATGGGGTAGCATTTACTTATCGTTTAAGTGAAGGTGTTCTTGAGTTATATGTACCGTCTTATAACAAAGACTTAGGTATTATTAAAAATCTCATCTAACACTCAAGCTAAACTAACTGACATTGTCAAGAAAGCAAATGCAATGACTTCAGGTAAGACTTTCTTCACAGACGGTTATGGTGATTTTGTTATTGGTAACATAGCATTAGGAAAGTACCTTAACGGGTATTTTCTTTTTGTTTGAGTTATGCTAAAATGGTTCTATATAGATTGTTAGGGGTATCTAAAAATGAAAAATCCAATACATTAAAAATGGAAAACTCTGTTTCAGAGGTTACTGAAAAAGGTAACGATGAGTTATTTTCTGCATACTCTGGTGTGCTTGCTATTATTAACTCTAATGAGAACTTGCATAAAGCTGAGAAATTAGATAAACTATCCTATAAAAATCTTTTAACTGTAGGGTATGCTAAGGACTTTGGCTTTGACTTTATGTACCAAGTACAAGGTGGTTACATCCATATACTAGTCAAAGAAAAATGATGTTACTTTCCTTTATATTTCACATAGTGGTACAACTTATTACAGAACCTTTGAAGTAGTAGATTACTTACCTAAGTTCTACCTCGAAGAACAATTGGGGTACGAAAAGACAGCACCAAAAGGTATCAACTTCCTAGCTAGGGACGGTTACTTCTACGCAACTGACTTCGTAACGCTAGAGGCTAAGGCTATGTCAGAAAGGAACGACTAATGCAACTACACTTTAACGACTGCCCTCACAACTGCAACGCTAACGGTAAACTCTTTGACCGTAGCTTAAAGCGTATGGTCAACTGTCCTTACTGCGAACAAAAGCGTAAGGACTTAGCTGACGGTGGTGAGGTAGTATCTGATAAAGGAGAAACCACTTCCTCCACAAAGAGTTAGGGTTCTCTGACGAGTACCTGTCGTCTTATTACAACTTTGATGACTTGGTTAGTTCCTATGAGCGTCCATTATTGGTAGAGTCCTCTCTAGGCATTGTAGACTCGGAGGTAGATGCTCTTAGGGGTATCCTATTAAGGGGCGACCTCCCTGAGAAGTCTTACTGTTTCGGTCTTGGAAGAAAAAGGTTCTATCGACAGATTGGCTTTTCCTCTCTTGGCTAGTGCCTATGAGAAGGGTGGTCATGTGGGTAAATTCCTAGCAAGTAGAGTATATTATTCTCTCTACATGCAGGACAAGAACCTACAAGAGTACTACGACCTAGACTTATTGGTAGTTTTGGTTAACTCAGGTAGTTCCTATAAAGAATTGATGTGTGTCCGTGGTTTGATGGAGTCACGTGCAGTTGCAGGTAAGTCAACAATCTTCGTAACTAACAATGATATCGATGAAGTCCTATTGCTCTTGGGTAGTGTCGATGAGCCTAGTTTGTACCTTGCAAGTCCTTACTTTATGGAACGTAAATCTACGGTAGATAGTCACTCTTATGCATCTGACAGCTTAAGGGGTACTTCTCAGAATAGGGACTTAGGTATTTCTATGGCTGAGTTGTGAGATATTTAGGAGAGGTAGTATAGTGAAAAGAACAGACTACGACGAGTTGGCACAAGAAGACTTACTCTACCAACTCATTGAGGATAAGAAGCAAAAGTTAAAAGAACAAGAAGAACTAATGCCCGAAGTAACTCCCGAACAAAAACTTACAAGGGCTGTTAATATGATTCTAAGGTATATGCGTACTACATATCACCCTCACGTTATTGTAACTAGCAGGGGGTATGACAAACTAAATGAAGTCGTAACCTTAAAGGTAAGTGACGATATCTTAGTTGATTCTTACATAACTGTACACGTAACACACAACTTAGACCTAAAACACAAAAATGCTAGACGCATACACTCCAACACAGATGAGAGTTCTTAAAGAATTTACTTCATGTTGGAACAAAGTATCATGTAACCGCAACTCTTAATTTGAGTTGCTCACGGCTCTTGCTTTTTGGCTCAGGGTATGGTAAACTTAGTTTGTACTAATAATCTTGGGGGGTATTGACCTATGGACTTAATTGATTCGCTATCTATTGAGGTTAACATTAGTGAAGTTACTGTCAAGAACGACAAAGTTTTTGAAGATGTTTCTGAAAAGTTTCATGACTTTATGGTTCTAGTTTTCAAGTCTAGTAAACAACTACAAGACCTACTTCCTAAATTAATGGAAGAGTGTGGTGACGTAGATTCTTACGACGAGTGGGAACCACAGATGTATCTCAACTTTAAAGACTTTGTAATCACACCTAAAGGTATTCGTGGTCTTACTGATGGCTTTTGGTCTTGGGGTGTAGCTTTCTCTTACGAACGTACAACGGGGTATCTTCACATTGACCTACGTTGCTCAAACCATAAAGGTCTTACCACAGTAGTTACTGACGTTGCAGATGAAGTTCAAAAGCAAATCAATGCTTACTTTGACGAACTAATTGATAAAAATCCTAACGGTTTGGTGGTAACTCATGAAGGGTATCTCGTTCTTAGCGAATCATCTTACGCATAGGAAAATACATTGTGCAAAAACACCTAAATGGTGTTTTTCTTTATATCATTTGCTTGTTTTATTACTGCATTTTTTTTATACAATATTTGTAGTTATTTTATATTTATTTATGAAAGGTAATTTTTATGTCAAACAAAAAAATGTTGAGAACTACGATATCAACTCCCTAGACGGCTTGGAGGGTGCTGAGGCTATCCGAAAACGACCAGCATCTATGCTTGGTAGTGGTGGATTGACGGTGCAAAGCACACATTCATTGAAATCATCGGTAATGCCCTTGACGAAGTTTCATCAGGGTTCTGTGACAAGATTGTAGTCAACTATGACCGTAATGACGGTTCTCTAACCGTCCGTGACTATGGACGTGGTGTTCCAATGACTTGGTCTGAGAAGAAACAAACGTATGGTTGGGACTTGGTGTATAACCGTCTTTACTCAGGTGGTAAACTATCTGACCCTAAAACTCGTTTGATTGGTTTCACTGACTGGGATAACTTCTCATTCGACAACTACTCATATCTAGCATCTGTAGGACTGAATGGGGTAGGTGCAGCGTGTTCGCAGTTCACATCCGAATTCTTCCGTGTCATCTCTTATCGTGACGGTAAAGAGTACGAAATGTACTTCGAAGGTGGGTATCCAGCTTGGGACGAAATGAAAGTCCGTGAACAGTCTGAGCCTAACGGTACTTACATTCACTGGAAACCAGACTCACGTGTATTCTCTGACACCAACATCACATTCGCTTGGATTAAGCAGAACTGTGAGGGTATTTCATACGTGTCAGGTGTAGATGTTCATCTATTTGATGGTGACAAAGAGTACGTTTACAAAGCGTCTGACATCAAAACTCACCTAGAACAAAAACTCGGTTCTTACGTTGCAAGTACAAAATACTTGCACCATGAAGAAGAAACCGACAAAGAAGGTAACGTCACAGGGGTACTCGTCTGTGAAGCCGAAGTTGCAATGGGTGCAAAAAGGTGCAGGAACTCACTCTATAACAACCAGATTGCAGTCCGTGGTGGTGTTCACGAAGAGCACTCTTGGGGTGCTATTGTACAATTCTTTATGGAACGTGCAAAAGAGCAGGGTGTAAAACTTATCCCAGGTGACGTAATTGGTAAGTGTTCTCTTATCGTAACTACCTTAGCCAACGATAAGTCTTACCGTGGTCAAACTAAGGACTCTATCGACAATGCCTACATTGGTAAGGCTGTGGGTATGGCTTGCTACACAATTTTGCAGACTTCTTGGGCACGCTCTGAAGCATGGGTATCTCATATCCTTAAAGAAGCTATCGTATCAGCTCAGGTTCGTGAAGCCTCAAAACTTGAGGAGTCAAAAATCCGTGAGATTAGCAAGGCTATCAACAAACCTGTTATGCCACCTAAACTAACTTCTTGTAGCGCCTTACTTGATAAAAAGTATGCTGATGTTGAGCTTATCCTTGTAGAGGGTGACTCTGCAGGGCAGAACGTTGTCAGCGCTCGTGATGGACGTACACAAGCAGTACTTCCACTTAAAGGTAAGTCTCTAAATACTGAAAAGAGTACTTTGGAAAAAGCACTCAACAATAAAGAGGTTACATCTATCCTTAACGTTATTGGAGCAGGGCTTACTGTAGAAACAGAAGGGTTCTCAATTTTCAATATTGAAAAGTCTAGGGTAGGAAAGATTATCTTTATGACCGATGCCGACGTTGACGGTGCGCATATTCGTACTCTGTTACTCTCATTGTTGAACCGATTCGCAGCCCCACTCCTAGAAGCGGGTATCGTTTACATTTCTATCCCACCTAAGTATAAGGTAATTTCTACAGGGAAGTACTACTATAGCGAAGAAGAGTTCCAACAAGCTAAAGCCAACGGTGAAGTGGTCGGAGCCTTTAAACGATACAAAGGTCTTGGTGAAGTTGACGCTAAAGACCTGTGGGAAACTTCTCTAAACCCAGCAACTCGTCGCCTTTTGCAAATTAAGGTAGATACTTCTGACCCAGAATTCCGTAACGCTATTCGTGTCATGTCAGGTTCAGATGCTTCAATCCGTAAGCAAATGATTCTTGAGGAGTTGTTAGTGGACTACGATGACCACGACGAAGCTATGGAAGTCCTAGCTGAGTTGTATTCAGTTATGGATGCCAACCAAGAAGAAGAGGTTGACTATGAAGAGATTTACTACTAAGTTTATTTCCAATGCACCTCTTATTCTATTAACGCTTGTGTTCTTCTTGCTTACCCTATCGCTCGTTGTGGTAGGGGTAGGAAACCATGCTTTATACAATAACACAAAGTTGTTTGAGAGTGTGTCATCTAACTATATAGTACCTCAACGCTATTCGTTAAGTGATATGAAAGTCCTACAAGATAGTACATACTACTCTATCAAAGAAGTAGTCTATGTCTTTCGAGGTGTAGGTACTCACTTTGATACTGCTAACGGAATCCTTACACAAGGCTACTTCTTGGGTATGTATGGCAATGTTTTACCTGCATGGGGTGTGTCCTTGCTTTACTTCCTTATTGAGTTTGTTAAAGAGGTTCGCCTTGTAGGTTTCAAGAAGCTAACTCTTAAACGTTCTTCTCGTATGGGGTATGCTAAGTTAGTAGGATTTGTTTTATTCTTGTTTCTTACTATTCAGCTCCTATTCCCTCTCTTGTAGAGTATAGGGTATCTAGGCTCTTAAGTAAGCAAAAATTAGGGGTTGTTTCAAATTTTCGTTCAAAAAAATTAAGTATTCAAAAATTGGTATAGAGTAAGCAAAAATTTTTGGCTCTATAATCTGCAAAAATTTTTGCTTAGAAACACTGTCTAATTCTCGTTAAAAATAGATTGCTTATAGTTGGTCTAGTGGTAAAAATAGTATTAGAATTATTATTTGGAGGAAATATGTCAGAATTAATTTATCGAGGAGATTCTGAGGCGATTCGTCTATGTGCCGAGGGTTTCCAAGAGTATTCCAAAGAATTGGCTGTCAATCGCTCGTTTTCTAACATTCATGATGGGTTTAAACCAGTTCAACGTAGGGGTATCTTTTGCTTTATACGATAACAAAGTTACTAAGCCTACAAAAATCTAATAAGGTTGTCGGTTATGTTATGGCTATCCACCCTCACAGTGATGATGCCATCTACGATGCTATGGTTCGTATGACGGCATCTAACGGTTCAGTTAAGCCACCAGCTTTTTGATTCGGACGGTAACACTGGTGACTCTACAAAAGACAATGGTCATGCAGCTCCACGTTATACTTCGATGTGGTTATCTAAGCTCGCATTGGACTTATTCTTGGACGACATGGAGGGTGTTGAGTGGAAAGATACTGAGACTGACGAAGGTCAAGAACCAGTTGCTCTCCCAGTTAAGTTCCCAATGGCACTTACTGCTAACACCCAGGGTATGGGTGTTGGTATTGCAAACCGTATTCCATCATTTAACTTCCTTGATGTAGTCAACCTAACACGTGAATACATCAAAGATGGTCTTAAATTCAACAATCAAATTATCTACCCAGACTTCCCTGAATGGGGGTATCGTTGTAGCCAATAACGTTGAAATGGCTGCTTTATGGCTACTGGACGTGCAAACATTAAATCACGTGCACGTATCGAAATTCAAAAAGCGTGATATCGTAGTCACTGAGTTACCTTACGACAAAACAGACGTTAAAGTAGTTAACAGTATTAAAGATTTAGTACGTTCTAACAAAGAAAAGCTAACTAAGACTGGTAAACCAAATCCAAACTATGGTAAGTTCCCTTGGGTTACTTCAGAAGACCACGTTATCTTGGAAACAGGTCACGATACTTTCGGTATTCGTATCCGTTGTCGTAAGGCAGCAGACGTAACAGAAGTTCTAAATACACTGTTCCGTAAGGGTATTCTGCAAAAACAAATTCACTTCTAGTCTAATCTTTACTAACGGTAAGGGTATCATGATTAAAGGTGTTTATGGTGTAATCGAAGAGTGGCACTCGTTTCCGTAGGAAAGTCTTAACTAGGAAGTTCACTACTTTAATTGACTCTTTCAAAACCGAAATGGTCACATTAGAGTACTTCTGAAGTTGGTTAACGACGCTGATAATCGTGATAAGTACCTTTGAATTGCTTACCAAAGGAGAAAAAGGTTCAGCATCTGAGTTCTTGGTAGAACTGTTCCCAGACATTCCTCAAGATACTGCAACTTGATTTCTAACCGACGTGCTATCTCGTTCAGGGACGGTGGTAAAGAGGCTCGTCGCTATGACACCTTGCGTGCTACAGTAGAAGAGTACCAAAACAACTTAGCTGATTTGGACACTTACATCTACAATGAGCTTACTCGTATCGCTAACACTTATGGTAAAGACTACCCACGTCTAACTGAAATCACTTTCAAAGACTATGTATTCACTAAACGTGAAGAAGTAGTAGAAGAAGATACTGGTTTCGCAGGTTTCATTATCTACAAAGATGGTCGAATTGTTAAATCTCGTACTGTTGAAGGGTATGACCCAGAGTCGCCAGAAATCATGACAATTATTAAAGCGCAAGCAAATTCAACTTTGATTGGGTTTGACTACGTTGGAAACTTGCTCCGTGTATATGGTAATGACTTACCTTATGGAAGCACTGACTTGCTTTCTTACTTCGGTGTGCAAGGTTTGGTAGGTAATTATCGACTTATGTACATGACTCTAATGGACGGTAGCACTAAGCGTCTTCTTTACCGTGACGGACGTATGTCTGTCTTGGATACATCTGAGTTCATTGGTAAGAAGAACCGTAAGCGTCTAATCCGTAATGGTGTTCCCGAAGATATTGGAGACACTTTACTAGAGGTCTTTAACGAAGAGGACTTAGACGAGTACTTGTACGTTGCTGATGAGAGTGGAAAACTTGCCTTGGGTATCGTTGACTGGGAAGCCTTAACTGTTAAGTCACGTCTTGGTCGCACACGTGCTTTTGTCGGACCAAAGGATATGAACCTATCTCAGTGGGGTACATGTAACCTTGAACAGGCTCACAATTACTTCCCAGACCTAGACGCCTTTATGGGCAAACTTAAACGTGTAAAACTTGCTGATACTGGATTTGATGGTAGTGAGTTCACTGTAGGTAGCTACTACACTAAGTAGAATAGCAATAATACTGCATTTATGCTAAACTGTTTATATTGGTGGACTGAGTAGGGTACTCAGTCTGCCTAGTTATTGGAGGAGTCTTAATGGCAGAGATTTTAAAGAACGACTTATATATAGAACTATTTACAAAAGATGGTGAATATGATAGTCCTTATCCTAATCCTGTACTAAAGGCAGGTGAAGTTACATTAACGGAAAATGAAAGCCTTGTAACTCGTGTCGCTAACTGCTTTAAGTTGGAAGAGAACTTCATAGTAGTGGAGGGAGAAAACGGAGAGCCTGTCCTAGAGCGTAGAGGTTCTACCTTAGTTGAGCACGGTACATCGTTCCTAACACTGCATATTGACAAAAATGGTAATCTCTTCACTTACTATCTCGGTAGGGGTAGTCTTGATGTGCATTACCTTGAAAATAAGGGTGCTGATTCTATCCTTGAATTGGTTAAGTTATATTTCTCAATTCCTGTAAGGGAGTCCGAGGTCGCAGACCTAAGAAAAGTCCTCTTGGTTGAGGGGTATCGAAACTTTGCTCCAAAGGGTAGTGAAGTAGAATCAGAATTAGAAAGTTATTTGAAAGAGCACGGTATTTACGCTCTAGTTTAGGAGGTATTATTTGTCAGAAGATACAGTTCTAACCCCAGAACAACGACTCAAAGGTTTTGGCGATATTCTTTTGGCAGGAGCCTTGGGTAGTAGTGAAACGGCTATAAAGAACCGACAATTCCTGTTCGGTCACGCTAGGATGGAGTTGTTTAGGGACGAGAATTATGTAATCTATTCTCTCCTATACAAGTTCAAGGATAGAAATATCACAATTGACGAAGAGTTTGTTAAACTCTCACTAATGCGTCAACAATCCCTTATTGAAGAAGCATCTGACCTCCGTAAGATTGACATCAACGCTTACGGAGATGTAGATGACTCTCCTATCTTGGGGTATATAGGTGGGGTAATGAAGTATTTCATTCTTATGAAAGAGGAAAAAGGTTGCTCCCAGATGAGTTTCAGCTTGTATTTGAAAAGTATCTAATTGAATACAAGGCTATTGAAACTAAAAAGATTTACGCTGATAGTTTACAGATTATCGGTGACGGCTTGAAGATTGGTAGAAAAATTCCTGCAAGGATTTGAAGCTAGTCGAGATTATGTTAAAAAAATGGTCTTGCTCGTATCGAGGGTGTAGTAGACCAAAAATAAGGGTGTTGGGTTCATTAACATGACAGAGGTAATCCTCAACCCTAAAACAAGAAGCTAAATCTATCAAAAATTTCAGACTTCGGTGGCTTAGAGGAACTTAACAAGCACTATGGGGGGTATCTACACAGGTAACCTTTTATACTGTAATGGCTCCATCTAAATCAGGTAAATCTAAGTTTTGTGCACGATTGGCTCACACAGCTATGGTTAACTACGGTATCAACGTTTCAGTTTGGGCATTTGAGGGTGGTTATGAAGCATGGACTGCACAGATGCGTTCTATTCACTTCGACCATACCCTACAATACTGGGGTATCAGCTACCGAAGTTAAGGTTGGTGTAACGCAAGGTGCTATCTTGCATGACCGTTTCCCTGAGGGTAGTCCTTACAAAGAATTGGAAGGAACTTCCAAACTTGACTTAGCCACAAACACATCTTATGGTAGTACACACTTTATTGACCGTCCTTTCAAGGTCGAAACTTTCCTAGATGAAATTGATGCATCTATCAAAGCTAACGACTCTAAAATGCTCATCATCGACTACTTGCAGTTGATTGACTCTGAGAAGTCTATGAGTGAGCGTGAGCGTATTGCAGCAGCTTATCCTCGTTTGCTTGATTACTGTAAGAAAAACAACATCGCAGTTGTTTCTCCAGCTCAGTATAAGCAAGATGTGGTAGATGAGTTGCAACGCAAGAAAGAAGGAGAGTCTAGGGATATGCGTACAGCGGGTGGTGGTTCGTATGAGATTATTAAATCATCTGACGTTATCTTTGCATTGTGGGCAAGTACAGAGGACTTGCAAAACAACAAGATGACTATTATGCCTATGCCAACTCGTTTCTATGATGCTATCCCAGAGTTTGACATATATGTAGACTTAGGGTATTGCCAATTCATATCGCTTAACTAAGCAATTATAATACTAGGCAGTAATGAGTTAAAAGACTCATTACTGTTTTTTAATTTCTTGTACCTTTTATTATTTGAAAGGTAGGACTATGCCTAAATGGAAAGAAAAACGAGCGGATGCTTAACAATTTTATTGGCAGTGATTGTGCTTGGTATTAGCATGTATGTTTCCTACCTAGCATTACATAGAGTAGGAGTATTATAATTATGAACGGTAGAAAGATAGTATATAGTGCAGTGGGAGGAGTCGTGGTAGTAGTGGGTATCGGAGCGTGGGTTATTTCCTCAGCTCTTGTGGGTAGTAAGCCCAAGCCTAGTGATACTAAACCTAGGACTGAACAGGTTGCTGAGAAGAAAGCGTCCAAAGGGTACGAAACACTTGATTTACTAGCTAAAAGCGACACCTTAAAGTCCTATGAGGAGCGCATAGATAGTTACAAAAAATCTATTAAAGCTTTTCATCAATTTTTATAAATTATCCGAGCCTAGCTTAGACTCTTTGAGTGTTTATAGTGCTACTTCGTATTTTGTAGTAGTTTCCGCAAATAACGGTGACGTAAGGTACTTAGTGAATCCTAACGGTAGTATTGTCGGTTACTTCAATAAAGACTTTGTAGATAGTACAGCTGAGTCTTTTCAGGGCTTTAAGTTAGTGAAAGACGGTTCAACCGATTTAGTTGGGGTATTCTCAGATAACTTTGCACAAAAGGTACAATATCAGGAAATCCCTAAAGACACTAAATCTGAGAAATTTGGGTTAGGTGACTTCCCAGTTAATAAACAGTTTGTATCAGACTTAACTGCATACAAACCTATCGAAGATGTAACCTTCGAATTGGAAGATTCTCGCTACCCAGTTCACTACAGAGTCTATCAAGCAGGCGAAAAGGACTTGCTTTTAGTCAATAATGATGGTATGATAGTAGGTGCTTTGCCTAGTGACTCTTGGAAGGCTGAAGTTTTCCGTAGAGCAGGTACAGGTACGCTAGTAGAAATCAAGGGGGTAGGCTTATGGGTGTATTAAAGCGTCTTAATAAGTATCTTGTAACTGGCTTGCTCCTTGTAGCAACGGCAGTACCTAGTATTACAGTATTTGCAGGTTATTCCTCATGGGACCAAGTTCCTGCGGATAAGAAAGAAAATGCTAAGGCTTTCTTCCTTTCGCTTAGGGAAGAAGGGGTATCAGCCGAAGTTGCAGCAGCCATGACCGCCAGAGCTAACTCGGAGTCAGGTTTTGACCCATTTATGCTAGAAGGTGGTCAATCAGGTTGGGATAAGCGTTTACAGTCTCCGGAGAGCGATGATGCGCCTGCTTACGGTTTCTTACAGATGCAAGATAGACGTTCAAGTGGTAGACTTGGTAAGATGTTAGCCTTTGTTGAGCAGTTTGAGGGTGGTAAAGGTACTTCCGACCCCAAGGTTTCTGCAAAAAGCTCAAGCTAAGGCAGCCCTAGAAGAGTTCAAGAGTCATGATATTTTCGCATCATACCCCTGTCAAAGATAGTGGTGGTACAGCAGTAGTTACTACGACTGGTGTTAGTTACCCTATCGACTTAAAAGAGTATGGGTATAAGGAGCCTATAGATTCTTTCGAGAAGTTTAAATCTTTGAAAGATGCAAAGTTAGCCACTTTGGTATGGACTATGTCTGCAGTAAGACCAGCAGGTTGGGCATATTCAAATAGTTACAAAAATGATTTCGCTATGATTGACCCTATCTTGAAGGAGTTTGGTGGTCTTTCAGTAGATGGTAGTTCAGGGGGTAAAGTAGATGCAGACTTAGGTAATGATGGCTTACCAAAAGAATGGGAACTAGTGGGTATGTCTAAACGCAAATACCTCTACGAATCCCAAAACAAGATTGAGTTACCTAATGGTGACAGTGGCTTGTCTGTAAAACAACGTCAACACCTTGCATCGATTAAAGAAGACGTTACAGCCGTAGACGGTTTCAACTTAATTGTCTTTCTCCGCACCCTAGTTGCCTTTGTGGGTATCTTATTCTTTGCATGGGCGATATTCCTCATTGTCGCTTACCTATTCGATAGAAGTAATATCTTCTTCGAGATTAGCTTAGTATCTATTCTCACAATGGGTAGCGTGACGGTAATGGCTTTAGACGAAAGTGATGCTCGCAGAGCTAACACTTCCTTGATTGCTCGCAGAGCTGTTCTATCTCTCGTAATAGGGTATGTGTTAGTAGCTGGAGTTATGTATTCAGGTCTTGATTGGTTACTTCAACTAATCCAGTCTTGGATATCTAAAGTTTAAGTTTATCCTTTAAGACTCCGTATTTCTAGTGTTATTTTATTTTACTTTTGAGAGGATTCTGACTATGACAGCAATGACTGAAGAACAAAAACAACAAATTTTATTGGAGCGTTTCTTGGCTCGCATGGACCGTGAGCCTTTGGACATTCAACACGCAGTAGTCCGTTACGCAGAAAAACATTATGAACGGGTGTAACTGGGCATTTATTTCAAACAAGGCAGTTTCTTATGCAAAAAGAAACTGAGTCTTTCAAAAACTCAGGTGTAGTAACTGTATATCCTGTGAAGAATGGGGTACTAATTACCACTCCCTATGGAGACTATCCTTATTATCTTGACTCGTGTAAGTCCAGAGCTTTACGATGCTAAGGCAAAACAAGCAGCCCTTGAGTTCCGTAAAAAATCTCAAGAAGGTTTCGTTAACTTCCTACGTTCAGGTGTTAAAGAAGCACGCATCGCCATATACAACTTGAATGATAGTCCCTAACATCACAATCAACGGTAAAGTTCACAAGGCTTTCAACGTTGACCTTGCTACTGCAGCGATGTATCTTCGTGATGCAGGCTACGCTTTCGTAGTTGAAGGCAAGGTACTTCCAGCCGAGAACGTACTGGTTAAAGACCGTTTCGCACTTGCTCATACTAAGTTTGAGCTTGCGCCTAGTGGTAATGGTTTGATGGTTGACATCAAGAAAGTTCGCTAAATTGTTTATCTACCTCTTCTTTGGGGGTAGTTTTTTTCTTGAAAGGGGTATTTAATGAACGCAGAAGAATTCCGCAAGAAGTTTGGCTTGAAGCAAAAAAAGAAAAGAGTAGAAGCATAGAAGAAATTTATAACAGCTTAAAACTAGACCCGAGAAGCTCTACAAAGAGATAGTTACTACGTTTTTTTAGAACACTAGTAACTCGTGCCTTATACGAGAGAAAGCTATCTGAAGTAGTAGCATTATACAGAAGGTATGAATTCATTGGTAGATATCCCTAACGATGAGATTAAGTTGGTAGTAAGAACAGGTGGTTCTTTTACGGTAATTGTTGCTAATGGCAACCCTATAACTCCCAGCACTTTCTCTGCAAAGGATTTTTTTCAGAGAATTACGCCCGTATTCCTTTACCTCATATACGGACTACTTATCCAGGGGTATCACATTCTACTATAAAGAAGCAGTTAGCTTTAATTTTTAGAAGTAGTTGCTCAAGTAGAGACTTTCTTGAAAAACTTTAAGGAAGATGGAAGAGGGGTATAAAAATACCTATGGACTACCAAATACATTACACTTCTCGCTCTAATATTAGATTTCCTATGACCAGTGGTGTTCAGTTTGACCATCCTTTTGACTCAGCAGGTCATCCGATAGAGCCTTTCCTCAGCATAAAGGTTTAGGAGGTATCTAATGGGTAGAAAGAAGAAAAACTCAGAAGCTTTAGAGGAGTTAGTAAAGTCTAACTTTCTTAAGTCACTTAAGGAAGAATACATACGGCATCTAACTGCTCATAATATTCATGGTACTGTTGAATCTACTGTCATCTTAAAATGTATTTAAAGATGGTTCTGTCAAGTACGAAGAAAAGGACAAAAAAAGCGTCACAGGGTACTAGAACTTACAGACCCTAACGATGTTTCTAAGTACAAGGGTGTTAATCCTGCAACACTAAGAATGTATCGTATTTTATACTCTGCTTGTAGTAGGGCAGAAGACGAGCTTGCTCCTAAAGGTTTAGCGGAGAAGGGGTACAAGGTAACTATAAATGTTTCCAAAGACGTTTGGAAGAACTATCACACGTCTATAAGGTTACGTTATGATGGCGAGAAATTAGATAGGAGTTAGTTAACTTATGTCACAACAACTATTCAATCTAGTCGGTTCAGAACTAAAGAAGGTCATCAACAAACGCAACGCTAGTCACCTCTTTTTAGACCCTAGCCGTCCTAGTGGTAAGGTTGCAGAAATCGACTTCCAAGTATCAATCAACAAGGTAGTCACTTATAAAGAGCGTGGTGAGACTTATGTAAGAAATTTACTTATCCGTAACGCAGAAGACATTCTCAACTACAAAAAGCAGTTCCCAGAAGAAACAATTCGCCTATGCGACAAAGTTATCGGTGCTTGCTCAGCAGCAGAACGTGAACTTACATCTCATGGTTTAGTTCCTAACTCTTACTGGGTTAAAATTTTAGTTCGAGATGATTTCCAATTCGAATACAAGATGGGTTAGGGGGTATCAATGTTAACTAATCAATCATTTAGAAACCTACTACACAAAGAGATAGGTACAACTTTAACAGTAAAATGAAACTCGTCCTATTTCTTCATTGGGTGGTGGTACTTTTATCAGTGGGTGTTTATGCTGATGGTAGAGTAGAGGTGCACTTCAATGCTCTTGGGGGTGGGTATCGTCAATACTCATTCAAGAATTATGAAGAAGTAAAACAAAGAACTGCAACTCTTGAGTTCACTAAGGAAGTTGTACTCGTTACTTTACAGGCTTTCGAAACTATAGAACTAAAAGCAGCTAAAGGTGGTGGATTCGCAGTTCCTGTGTCTTACTCTGTTACGTTCAGAATATTAAGTGACGACAGAGTTACTTGGGAAGTTAGGTAGGTCTAGTCATGGAAGAAGTATCACAAGAATTTAAAAAGCCTATTAGGGCAACAAATTGGTAAGACTTTACGCTTAACTGCAATCCAACCTGTATCTGCGTTGGGTAACGGCTCCCTTGAAGTGGGTATCTTACCTAACGGTGTAATAACTATAACTTACAAAAACTCCGAAGGGGTACGAAACTTTAGTTTTGTGAACTATGAAACCTTAGAGCAGGGTTCTAAAAACCTAGACTTCCTAGAAGAGTTTGTATTAAAACGTTCTACAGGCTTGTGAGTTTGTAGAGTCTAACTTAGCCAACAAGAAAGGAATTAAAGTTCCTAGTTGCTACAGTATTCAGTTCAAGGTCTTATGGGACGATAGAACGAAGTGGAATATTAGCTAGAAGGGGTATCACATGAGTAAATACACACAATTTGAAGTATCCTTAAAAGAGTACTTATATGAGAAACTCCATAACTCATATCGAAGACCTCTTAAAACGAGGGTGCAAGGGTTGCTATCTCTCTGTAAGTTTGAGTGGTAGTTTTAAATTCACTTTCTCAGGTGGTCATGCTACATGGGGTAAAACTTATAAGAACTTGGACAGTTTTTACGCTACCTCAGAAATGCTAGAAGACCTCGAAGGTTTGGGGTATGCTTTTGTTAGTGCGTGTGTAAGTGCAGAAAAACTCAGTTAAAGGCAATAAAACCTAAAGCATACTATGTAGAACTCATCGTTAAAGATAGTGAGGTTTATGATATCAACATAACTTTTTAACAACAGAGAAGGGAGTATCAATGAGAGAATATCAACAATTCACTCAAGACTTAGAGATATCTGTAAAGCACAACATAAAGTTATCTCACGTTAGTAACTTAGCTAGTAAAGGCTACAACAAGGTAGAGTTCCTACAGAGTGGTAGTGGAGTAATGACTTTTAGGTTCTTTGGTCGCCAACCCTTTACAGCTGTCTTTAAATCTAGAGAAAATTTCTATAACGAGTCTCCATCCTTAGGCAGTCAAGAACCTCTATCGTATGCAATCCTTAATTCTTGTATTGATTCGGAGAATGCTACAATAGACTTGGGTATCCCTCAAACTTACAAGGTAATCTTAGAAGTAAGTGGCGAAAGTTCTTATCGTTGCACAATCAACGTTCCTAGTGCTACTCGAGAAAAGACTACTCTAAGTGCTAACCCTAACGGTAATTACGTTAAATTTAAAACTACCTTAGTAGGGTATCTAAGCGAGAATATCAGTAAAGCGCTCAAAGATTCTATAACGGGTAATGGATTTAGGTCTGTTAGGTTACAGATATTATCTGATGGTAAAATAGCAATTACCTACGGTGGTAAGCAAAGTTATGCAAGCAACTACAAATCACTGAAAGACTTCTATGAAAAAGTCTGACTCCCTAGAAAACCACAGAAATTTCTATCACGCCTTATTGCAGTCTTGTGTAAGTGCTGAAAAATCTGCAACAGGTGATATACCTAAGTCTTACAAGGTGGTATGTAGTCTTGCTGATAATGGTGATTTAGGCTATGAGGTGGAGTAGTTATTGCTTAAAACCTACGCATCTTTTTAAACACTAGATAATAATCTATATAAGCCCCTTTGTTTTTTTCAAGGGACTTTTTGGTACAATAGTCTAAAAGATTATTAGGTGGTAGAATAAAATGTACAAAGAGTTAGAAAAATTGATTAGCGCTAAAAACAATCGCTACAACCATATTAACTTCTTAATTTCAGTAGCTAAGAACGAAGACCAATTGCAAAAGGTACGTGCCTACAAGGCTCGTTTTATTCATGAGTACGCTCAAGATTTGTATGATTTTGTGTGGGAAAAGAAAGAACTCCTAACTGCCCAAGACTGCATTGCCTTTGACCTTGTACCTTACGCAGTATGGCACAACTTCAGTGAGCGTTACGGTATGATTATTGACGTTATTAAGGCTCTTAAGTAGGTAGCAGAATGGATAAAAAACGTTTCCTAAATTACAAACGAGATGGAGAAAAGGTACTCTCCATCCAAACACTCTATAAAAACCTAGTATCTCCACAAGCTCCTAAGTTTTCACGGTACGACTTTGAGCGTAGTAATACTGTAGTTTGCCCTTTCACGATGATAACGACCCCTCTTTTGGTGTCTTAAAGGGTAAAGACGGTGTTGACCGATACCACTGCTTTGGTTGTGGGGTAGTAGGAAACTATATAGACTTTTACAGGGGTATGGAGAAAATCTTCAACGGACGTACCCTTTCGGAAGAGCAAGCAATCACAGAAATAGCACAACGCTATAACATCCCTGTTGAAGAGCTTACAGTAAATACAGAAAAAGGTGGAACTTACTAGAGAGCAACAACTAGAACGGTTCAAGAATATGTACACTGTAGCTGATTACGAACGTGATTTGCGTAAGGGGTTACCCTTGGTAAACCTTTACCATTTTACAACCTTAATTTACTAAAATTGATAAGTGAGGATATTGTCAATGAGCAAGAAATTACCTAAATATAAAAAAAGATGCACTGATTTATTTACTTAAATGGGCAAATAATCAAATTAACAATTTGAACGATTTCAAACTAGGGTACACTAAACTAGTCTATAGTGAAGAACATGCTAGTATCACTTTCTATTCTTACAACGTTAACATACCAGAAATAGAAGTTGGCTTAGACTACAACGTTAAGGGTAGGGTACAGTTAATACGTGGTGGAATAGGTAAGGTCTTAGCTACGCACCACATCAGTGATGAAGAGGTAGCTAAATTAACTTCTAGCATTTCTCAAGTAAACCAAAAAGTACCTTTCAATTACAGAGGAGAGTATGGTAATGAACGTCCTATTGGTTTCCATTACTCAACTCTCAACGGAGTCCTATCCGTGAGGGGTAACTACGACAACCAATATATGTATCCAGGTAGCTAATCATGGCAAAGAAGAAAAGCAAACAACGCAGTAAAGCAAAGAAGATAAAACGCAGAAAGAGCTCAGCCACTTGGTTGGTGCTTTCTGCTTTATTCCTTGGTGGTTTGGGGTATGCAGGATACCAGTGGTACGACTCCCACGAGGTAGAGTTTGTAGTAAAGAATAGGTCAGTATTGGCTGAATCGCTTAACAACAACACTCAGAACTTCATCAACGACATCTCCCCTAGCGCAGTTAACATTGCATCTGCTTATGATCTTTTCCCTAGTGTTATGGTAGCACAAGCCATTCTCGAATCCCACAGTGGTCAGAGTGGTCTTGCTAGTGACTATCATAACCTTTTCGGTATTAAGGGTTCATATAAAGGTGGCTCTGTATCGCTAAAGACTTGGGAAGATGACGGCAAAGGTACTGCCTACACTATCTATGATACCTTTAGAGTTTACTCAACTTGGTACGAAAGTCTTGAAGATTACGCTAACGTACTCCAACAAGCCCACTTCAATGGTGTTCGTAGGTCGATTGCAGGTAACGTCTATAATGCAACATCTGCTTTAGTTGGGGTATATGCTACGGACACAGCCTATGCAGAAAAGCTACGCTATATCATTCAGACCTATGGTCTTGAATCTCTTGACGGTGGGGGTACTACCTTAACGGGCAATGAAGACGGCACTGTTTGGAATAAATACCGTAAGCAAAACACTACTCAGGCTATCTTAAACGAAGATATTGCATGGGCAAAGAGGACTGGTGCTGAGTAGGTCTGTAAAAGACTTTTTAGTTGGTATAGTTTTTACTATTTGGGCAGGGTTCTGCCTTTTAGTGGTTAGAAAGAGGGTATTTCCTTATGAGTAGCGCTAGTTTTAGCAAGCAGAATACGCTTAATGCTCCTTTGCACGTCTTTGGTAGCTTAGAGGGTATCGTGAATGACATTTATTCGGTAGTAGGTGGCTTGTTTCCTTACCTAAGCAAGCAAAAACTTCTTAGGTGCTGACTACTTCATTTCTCGAGGTTACTTAGAAATTTACATTAATAACGGAGAAAAATTACCTTGTATTGACATTTTCTTTTAGAAAGGGTAGCTATCGCCTATTAACTGCAGTAGTTAACAGTTCTGAGACTGCTAAACAACAAATCAATCAGTTTCAGAACCTAAATAAAGACTTAACTAACACTGCTTTCATTAGTGTTCCTGTCAAGTTAGACAAGTTGATATCCAACGTAATTAAAGACGGTTCTCCTGTCAATAGTATTTCATTCTCTAAAAAGAACAAATCTTCAACCTATTGACGCCTTATGACGGTGAGTTGTTATATAACGGTAGGCTTGATAAAAACTTCACTAAACGTAAGGTAGATGTGAATGTATCTAAGTTACCAAAAATATCGCCTAGGGTATCTACAATCAGTGAGCGGTCTGTTCTATAAGTTACTTAAAGACCAACTACCAGATGTCAGTCGCCTAGAGTTCCTCAATGCTTACTACGAGATTGAGCCAGGTGCTATCTCTATTGAGTTGTCACATGGTAGGGTACTAAAGTTAGCAGTTGGTAGTCTTGGTGCACGTATTATGGAAACTAATATTTTCGGTCTTGAAGGTAAGGAAGTAAGGTTACCAGCATCATCTACCACTGAACGTATTAACGAGTTACTGCAAAAAAAGCAGTGGATGGTGTAGTAAAAGCATCTAATGATAGGGTTCTTACCTTTACTTACTCTGTACCTTATGGATATCTTCAACTAAGAACCTATCGTGGCAAAAATTTATACTTTGAAGTCGGAGGTAAAGAAGTAATATGAATCAGCAAGCGCCTATAAAAAGTAACTAATCTACCAAAAATACAAGAAAGATCTTATGCAAGTTATAGCTAAGCACTCAAGGCTTATGCTAAAAGACATCTTCCCTCACCTAACAGAGCGTGACTATGAAGTTGCAACCTACACTTACAGTCACCCAGGCAACCTACAAATTTACTTCAATGAAAAAGTTGGTAGTTGATTTGGTGGTGTCAGGTGACTTTCCTCGTATTGATGCTATCAACAATGTTATCTACACAGCTGACAAACCTAACGTAACTTATGATAACGTATCTTACATTACTTCTAAATTCTTCGAATTAAAGAAGAATACTTATAAAGGTGATGGTTTATTCGCAGCTCAGATTGGTTTCAACCCTACATTGGGTGGTCTTAGGGTAGTAGCAAGCGACGGAACTCGTTACATGCAAAAGTAGAGGGTATGTAATGGAAATTACAAAGTACAGTAAAATGAGTGAAGAGCAACATAAACTCGCTAAGGGTATTGCAACCTTATTGAGTCCTCAGTGCTTGCATCTTTCCCTCACATGCCAAAAAGGTTTATTTAGAACTGCACGATATGAGTTTCATTTCAAGGGTAATCGTTGTGTAATCAATATCAGTTTCTCAAGCATTAGGCATGTCCCACCGATTTCTATCGAATTGTCTAGTGATTTGGAAGGTCGCCCACCCTATGACTGCTGAGGGACAGGTAAGTTATCTTGATTTAGATTGGGTTAAGGTTATACGAGATGCACATAGGTTGTCTAAAGGATTTTGGTCTAGCACATTAGACTCTAGCGTTCCTTTTGTTGGATTGAGTTTCTCGGATGATGCCAGTGCTTTTCGTATTTACTATCAAAAAAAGACTTCCTAACAGTTCATGGTAAACCAGATTTCTTCAAATTTGAGGAAATTGTGACAAGTCTTTACTAGGGGGTACTAATCTAATGAGTAGAGAAAGAGTTAGTCAACCAACAGAAGAACAAAAGAAGAATATTAGTATCGTAACTAAAGTAGTTAATGAAGCAGTCTGTCAGTTTTATCCAGATATCCCAACTAGTTTGTTAGAAACTGCAAAAAAATCCAACTAGGGTATCGAGGTCTGATTCCTCAGGTATCAGTGAGTTTTGGTGGTGATTCAGCTTATAAGGGGGTAATGATTTCTCCTCTAGCATATCTGACAGGCAATCATGGGTATCAGGTCGTAAAGGTGGTAAGTTCTTTTGATATTGACTCGTAGTCTTATAAAGTCTGCTAAAGAGTTACGAAAGAGTCCTTGAAAGACGAAATTGACCCAGCAGTAGAGGTATATGCTATTTATCTTCAATTAACTCCTTTAGAGTTACACTTTGTATCACGATAAAAAGTAAATATGCGACTGGTGGAAACGACGGTATCTCATATTTTGTGGGGGTATGTAAATAATGTGGTCTAAAGCAGATGAATTACTAGAACAATCTGAGCACCAAGCCAGATTAGAAAAAAACAACAGCAATGGAGAAAAGAGTTCTTCGGTTCTTCCAACTCAATGTTAGTAGTACACGTGCTATTGTTAGGCACGTAAGTCACTTACTAAAGGTCTTAGATAGGTCAATCAGTGAAAAAGATGTAGAAATCAAGGACGTTAAATCTTTCTACATTACACCAGATTTTGGCAACGTTACGGTATATGATTACTGCTTACCCGACTCTAACGTAGTTATCTCTTACTTAGATTATACGAAGAGTGAAGTTAAGTGGTTATCTTCTGTAGGTTTCATTACGTTAGAAGAAGATGATGTCAGAAACGTAATCGCCAGTCTTAAGGTTTATATCCAATCTGCTAAACTTCCAATCGGTAAAGGTTACACTTACTGTTTCGAAGGAGGGTATGTTTGGATTCACCAAAACGGACCTCTTAGTAATGTACTAGCAAAAAAATTTCATTAAAGACAGGAAGAGTTGAATAGATGGATTTAGATTTAGATTCATTCCTATCAGGTTTGGTAGAAGATGACGAATTTGCAGATGTAGTCAACGGTGACACACTCTACAAAGACGCTAAAAAAAGTAGAAGATAACGGCATCCGTTCCTATGAGTCCATTACTTATAGGGACTTGTTGCCGAAAGAGGGGTATCACTTAGGACCTCGACTTAAGTAAGAACTCCACTGGTATTACGGTAATCAGCAACGGTGAGTTTGAGTCTCACAACTTCACCTTAAAAAGAAGTTCCTAAAGAAGAACGTTTTAGGGAACTCGTCTATCGAAGACAGTTGTATGATTACCTAAAAGAGTCCCTATGAAGGTTGTCGCTTTAAAAACCATCGTAGTAGAGGATGTCCACGCGGGTGTTGACCCTCAAGTAACTCGTATGCTTTACTCCCTAAATACAGTGATCGACGAGTTGGTTTACGACGGATACATTGGATGTGACAACTTCATTAGGGCAAACAACAAGTCTTGGAAGTCTTGGTTATGGTCTATAGAACCTCAGGTTGGTAAAGGTTTAGATGACAAAGGTCGAATCGAAGCCTTACTACGATACCTTGGGGTATCTGACCACGGAAAAGGCTACCAAGATAGGTTGGACTCCTTGGGAATGCTAATTGGGTATTTCTTCAAGAACGAAGTCCAAAAAGAAGACCTCAACCTCTTAACTAAGGTAAGGTGGTCTGATGTGTATTATGGGGTAGTAGACACGCTTGACGAGATTAAACATCTCCCAAGTCCTTACAATCAGTTACCTGTGGTAGAAGTTAATTCAGGTACAAAAGAACTAACGAAAGACTACATCAAGTACCTCGTAGCCAGCAACAAGGGTAGTATAGTCGCTATTAAGTCTGCTAAATCCCTTACCCTAGCCTGTATGCTCTGGGTATTTCACCTCGCTCGCATGGTACTTTGGTTGTAATGAAAAGGTAATTGTATTTTATGAAGACGGAAGTTACATATGACATGCGAACTTGTGCTGAGCTAATGGATAAGGCTATGCGTAGGATATATAGGACTAGGGATTTTCTTCTCAGTTCAATATTATCTACGGTAAATACCCAGACATCTTCAGTAGCAAGCCTATACCCTCTATCTTTGGAAGACGGTACGACACTAGTGATTACTTCTCAACCTTTAGTTTCGAAAAACAACAAACTTTGGCTAAGGTTGAGTATGTCCGACTTAGAGAAGTACCCAAAAAGGAGCTTACATAGACTTCAATAGTAACCAACCTGTTATCTACGTTCAGTCGCAGTACAACAGAAACCATTACCAACCAGTTCCTATCCCAGAGAAAGAGTTCCTCTATCTTGCAGAACGTGTCAAAGACGTGGTTCGTATTCAAGAATTGTACGGATGCAAAGGGTTTATGTTCCGAATGAATTATAAGAGGTTAGTCATGTTTGTTGTATTTGACCAAAATGGCAATCCTTATCACATCATGACCTAGGTTAGGGGGTATTCTTATGCTAGACGCAAATGGAAACAAAATCCGTCTTACTAGAACCCTTGTGGTAGATGCTTTAAAGGCAGCCTTAAACGGTCAAGTATCTGAGTTTCAGTACTTCGAAGACCAAAAGCCTGTCACTAAGCACTGTTGTCAGGGGTACGCAGGTATTTGTCATCTGAATGCACAGCAGTGGACATTTGCCGATGAAGATGGTAATATTATAGTACCTTACTTTTTGGTGTCCTCGTTGCCACAAATTGTTGGTGTACAGCGACTTCATGTAGGGATAGTAATTATAGAAGAAGGTAGACAAAATGTCAACAGAAAAGAAAACAGAAATGAACATCGAAAAAGAAATCCACCAACGTGGTGGTGCACTCCTTAAGGAGATGGCAAGTATTCTTAGCCTTAAGGGTATGGCAGGTGTAGTTCCTTACCCTGTAACAAAAGACAACCTCTTCATCGAGGTACAAGGTGACATCTTAACGGTTACTGGTCGCAACGATAACGTAGCTTACTTGAACGTATTCCTTGGTGGCGAGAGCTTTGAGTGTCGTGCACGTAACAAATCAGTTAAACCTCTATCTGCTACACGTTCTAAAAACGTTAAAGAGATTGTTACTGGCTTGAACGGTGTAATGGACTCTTCGGTGCTAAGGTAAACCGTTTCACGGTGGAGGGGTACGGCAAAGGCATCGCATACGTTGCAGATTTGTCTAACAGCGTATTGCTAGACCCTAACAACCCTGCAAGCGCAACTCGACGTGTATCAATGGTAACTCGAGGGTAGTATCTATGCGTGAAGTAAAAGTTACTTGTCCAGAATGCAACTTCCCTAACTACCTAAATCAGTTTGATGACTTATTCTGTGATAAGTGTGGTAGGGAACTAGAAGAAGAGTTCAAGAAAGCTAAATAACATGAAACATCGTTTTAATTCAGCAAACCTAGACCTATTAGCTAATTACTTTTTATTTAAGTGGCTACATCGTAGGTAAGGTTAAAGAGGTTGTACCAAGCAACTTTAGTCCAGATGACCCATTCCAAGGACAAACAGTTTTAGGTTTGTCAATCAACAGGGTATTCAACTATGGTCAATTCTCTGAGGTGATTATCCTAACATCAGGAGTAGCTTACGTTAAGGTAGTTAATCAAAAATGGTACACATACGTTTAAAAGGTGCTTATCCAGCAGAGATTGAAACTGCCAAAAAAAGGTTATCAAAGAGTTAATCAAATTACAAACTGAACTTTAAAGTTATTGAAAGAGGTAAAAACAAGTGAGCACGGTAGTAGAAATTGGAAGTCTTTTATCCCAAGTAGACTTATACGGGGTGTCAGCGCTCCAAGAAGATAAAATCGAAGCCCTAGAACGTTACATTCAAGAGTGTAACGAAGCAATGAACGGTGAAGGAGAACCTTTAGTCGAAGATGCAATCTACGACAAGTTGGTTCAGTTGCTTACTAACGTTCGTTCTGATAGTCCTGTACTGCAAGAGTTATGGTCTGCAGACGATGAAGTAGTTGGTTCTTACAATAAACTGCTTGATGAAAATCCTATGGTGTCTATCCTAACAGTTAAGTCTTGGGAAGATGACGCCATCACTCAGTTTATCCAGCGTATGCCAGAAAGCGCTAACTACTTAGCTAGTTACAAAATCAACGGTCACGGTATTAGGGTAGTCTTTGAAGATGGTCACCTCGTAGAAGCCACAACTCGTGGTCGCTCTACTAATGGTCGAAACATCACAGACCACGTTAAGTTAATCCTAGGTGACTATCGTGAAGAGCTTGCTGATTATGGGTTAGTTGAAATTGAGGTGAGTTAGCCTTGAAACTCAGTAACTTAGAAAAGGCTAGAGAGTTTACTCCAGGTCTTAAATCAGCTTTCTCAGCGGTATCTTCCTTGATTAAACCTAGCGCCACTGCAGAGGAAGTTCAGTTACTTGACTTCCTAACGTATGGTGTCTATATCGAAGACTTCGACTTCGACAGCAAAGAAGAAGTATTCAACCGTCTTGAGGAGTGGGGGGTTTTGAAACCACCCAGTTCATCTCTTTAGAAGATGTACCTCAATCCGAGTTACTAGACAACATGAAAGAGGTCGTAAGTACTCTTGAGTCAGGCTACGAAGAGTTCGGTTACTTCTGTGATGGGGTAGTTTTTGAAGTCTCAGACGGTGATGTTCGTTCTGATTTGGAAGGTGAAGGTAAGTACCACAACTACAACCTAGCCTTAAAGGTAGATTCTTGGTCACAAGATATCTACACTGGGTATGTAAAAGAAATCACATGGAAACGTGGAAAGTTCAAATTGAACCCAGTAGCAGTAGTAGTTGAGGACTTAGACGCTGATGAGGGTGTCCTAACGGTACAAGGAAATCGTGTCAAGAATGTACCTCTCTACAATCCAAAGAACATTTTAATCTTAAGTGCTTACGTTGGCACACCTCTAAGCTTTAAGTACGGTGGTGAGGCTGGGGTAGTCCCTTGTTTCCCAGACGGACGATTGCTTTCAGAAGATTATGTAGTAGAAGAATTATTAGGTAGGAGTTAAAACAATGGCGAGTAAAAAGAATTCAAACACAAACAACGTTCTAAAGGTATTTTAAAAAACTGAATACATTGGCGAAATCCAACTTCCAGTTAGCTTTAAAGAGCGCTTTTAATACCTTACAGACAAAACCCTCTAAGGAGTTGTCTGTAAATGAAATCGTAGTTTCAAACCTCATTCGAGGTCTTGAAGTTGAAAGAGGGTATCAAGAAGCCGAAACAGTTCTCGGTGACAATTCTCGTTTGCTAGACTTTGAAGGTCAGCGCCTAGCATTTGTAGCTGATTTGGTAGGTTTTGAAGAAGATGTCAACCAAACAATAGCTAAGTTCCTTAATCTTACCTTAGTCGGTGCTGAGGTTGGGAACGTCATTACACCTGTTGAGCAGTCTATCTCGAATATGGTAGCTGAGAAGTATGAAGTTAACTTCGGAACGTTTGACTTTGGCTCTACATCAGGCAAAATCCTTAAGGGTATGACATTCCTCTTCACTGGTAAGGTGCAAGTAGTTGCAGGAAATCCTATCATCGTCGATATTAAAGTACTTGAATTTGGTTTACGTTTGTTTAACTCTGACGGTTCAGTTGATACTCTAGCTATTCTACCTGAAGAGGTTGACACTTACAATTACGAGTTATTGGTAGTCCGTCAAGGCGATGTTATCGTAAATCCTTACGTTAACTTGGCTCTCCAGCCTTATGTTACTGCTTACCTAAAAAGCAAAGACCAAAAAGACTTGATTGCAGGTGCTGATTATATTATCCGTTCCTACGACTTCCCTTACATTAGCAACAACACGGCTCTTGGTGGTATCGCAAGGGTAGTCGAGGGATAATCGTAGTAGTAGCATTACTTGTATAGTTAGAAAATATGTAGCAACCTTTTCTTTATTGATTAGGTTGTTTTCTATATAGAAAGGTTTAAACTTATGCAAGATACTGCACACAATGATTTTGAATTAGATGACTTTGAAGAAGAAACTTTCTCAACTGGTCTAGATGGTGGTCACCACTTCGAAGATGACGAAAATGAATTCGTTAGAGCGTCTGACTTTGAGGAAGAGGATTTTGATGAAGAAGATTCTCACGAAGGTGGGTATCACGAAGAGGGTACTCACCCAGACCTAAGAGCTGAAATGCAACAGGCTATCGATAGTGGTTCGTCCATCGCAAGTGAGTACCAATCAACTTTTACTGAAGCTGAACGTATCTCTACAGTATTGAATCTTCGCTCTGATTCCTTTACTATCACTCACGGCACGGTTAGTTTGTTGGAGTTATCTCCTACCTTACCTCTTAAAGAAAGTCGCAAACAAACCTATAAAGGTCTTACACAATCCGTTAAGGAGTTGGGTATTTTAACTCCTATCCACGTTATGTTGACGGAGGGGTATAAGCAATACTTAAAAGACGTTGAAGAGGGCTACGAAACAGAAGAATGGACAAAAGAAGAGTTCGGTGACAAGTACATTCTTATCGACGGATTCCGCAGGGTATGGGCAGGACTCACAAACAAAATGGAGTATGCTCCAGCAGTTATTTGGGACTTCAACGACATGGACTTGGCTATGGAGTTGCTTACACCTTTGAGTTTGTTGCTAAATAAGACTCAACGCAGAGACTGGTCAGAGGTGTGGGGTTTGTATCAGATTTTTAGAAACCACTGCACTTATGACACCAGCAACCTTGGAGTATCTCCTACAACTCGAGCCTGGAGACGCTATGAAATTGAAAGATGTTATGCTCTCTGGGTATGATGACGTCATCAACGGCTTACTCCACGAAGGTAAATCTCTTCAACAATCTTATAATGCTCTTCAAAAACTTCGTAAAGAAGAAAACCAATTGGAACTAGACGACCAACGCTCACTTTCAGACATTGAAGGTGCTGACGGGGTAGTCGGTGATGTGACTTCAGGTAACGGTCAGTTATCTTACGAAGAGGTTAAAAAGTTGCTTGAGTTTGATGAATCTGACATCGACAATATGACTGACGAAGAGTTCATCGACCCTAGCAGGTGGTAAAGATGATGGGGTAGTCATCGACAGACGTGCAGGAGAAGATATTCCTAAGGAACTCAAACAAGCAGCTTTGGCTCGTGATAACTACTCATGTCAAATCAGTGGAACTGGTCTTGACAGTGGCTTGAAGATGACAATGGCTATGTCAGTCTTGCAAGTTCACCATATCATTCCACTTTACCTCGGTGGTAAGAATACGCTGGACAACTCTAGTAACCCTGCGTATGGACTTGCATACTTGGGTGCACGTTATTGAGCGTCTTGGTGGTAAGATTGAATGTCACCAGAAGAGTTCAAACAGTTAGACAAAGTTGACAAACGTGACTTGTACGGTGCTTTTGCAGTATGGTAAGATTATTGTAGATGAGGCTAAACGTCAAGGTAAATCAACAACTGACCGAGCTCTTCAACAAGCATCTTACGAAGCATCTAGGTTCAAGATGCCAGGAACAGACTTGAAAGAGAATATGGAAGCTATTGCGTCTGGTTCTTAATGGGTATTGCAACCTAAATCTAAAATGTGTTAAAAATAGTAGAAAAATAGAAACTAGAGGTTTATGATGGTTTTAGTAAAAGATTTAGAGTTCAGCGAATTGGGTAGCAGTCTTGACTCACGGTTCTTTGAGGTAGTTCCTCAGTTCTGTGAGTCTTGTGAATCCCCTCTAGACTTGAACATGGCTCTAACAGAGTTGAAGTGTACCAATCCTATGTGTACTGGTAAATTAGTAATGAGGGTACGAAAATTGTGTGAAGCCTTGGGTATCAAACACTTCGGAGAAGCCTCAATCGAAAAAAATGGGTAGATGAAAACGGCATCGTAAGTCCGTTACAACTCTACAACATGGAAGACGGTATGCTCTTAAATGGTATTTCCGAAAACCTTGCAGATAAGGTTCTTCCTCAAATCTCGGCAGTCAAGTCAATGAAATTGTGGGAGTTTGTAGCTAATGCTCAACTACCTTATATTCAGATGTCTGCTAAAAAAACTTCTAGAGGGGTATTCTTCCTTAGAAGACTTCTTCAACGACATGACTGATGGTGGTGTTGAGTTCATTCAAGGGCGTTTGGGTATCGGTGAACAGTACGACGATTTCGGTAATACTGTTGTTTCCACCATGGCTAGCAAAGTTTACGTTAGTCTGTTGCAATCTCAAGACGAGTTACTTGAAGCAGTCAACTACATTACGTTAGTCGACGAATCAAACGTACAAGAATTCCTTTATTGTAGCCAGTGATGAAGTAGGTAATGGGTTCTCAACTAAACGTGAGTTCTACAACTACATCAAACAACGTTACGCAGGTATGGCTACATTTACGATTGGTTCTTCTGTAACAATGAAAACTAACATCGTAATTTGGAAAGGTTTCGACGGAACAGCAGCTCGTCAAACTTCAAAGGTTAAACGTACTCTTGAGTTACACGCAAAAGGTGTTCCCATTCAGGGTTACACGGCTGAAGAGTTTATTGAAGCTTTCGATAAGCACTTCCACGTAACGGCACCTCGCTAATTAGGGGTATCGCATACTCGAAGATTTAGGGTTCTTCAAATTTACCTCTATTTTTGTAAAGATGCAAAATGGTAGTTAAATGGGCAACCTTAAATCAGCGAAATTTTGGCTAGAAACTCGTTAAAATTTTTGCATAACTCTTGGTAAAATAGAAACTTTGGTACTTGGATTTACTACCTCTGCTTAGTTCTTAGTTTTAAGGTACTTGGCAGAGGATTTCTTGTAACTTGGGTTCGCAGTGGTAGTTTAGAAAGGCGATTGCTTATGGTTGTAAAGAATTTGGAGACTTACCTACGGAAGCGTATGTCGGATAGGTTGACGCTGAAAGGTAAAGACGCTCACTATGAGGGTATCCTACCTCTAGGCGAGCCTTACTCGACATCAATGAACAACCTAGACGAGATGAAGTTCCTTGCTAAGGTTGTAAATTACTATCTTAGCGACCTTGGTTTAGAACGCATTCTTGACGGTAAGTACAACATATACTATTTAGCCAGTCTTGGAGATGCTTACGTTTTGGTAGAAGTAGTGAAGCGTTTAGGTAGAACTAACAAAGACAAGTACGCACCTTACTTAGCTAACCAAAAGATGAAAATAGCTTTAGTGCAATTAGGTTTCCTAGAACTATATGATGCGCCAGAACATCATACAGGTACGCTCTTTGAAGTAATTTTTGCTTGTGCCGTCCTACAGGAAAATGAGGTTGTAGTAACGGCTTTGTTGGATTCGCTATTAGGTGGTGGCTTTGCTTTTTTTCGATGCCCTCTTTACCCACTTTTTGGCAAGTAGTTTAGAGATTGTCGAAATAACTGATAGAAAGAAAGTATTAGTAGGTGTCATTCTACTGTACTTTTTTCTATAATTCTGCTAAAATAGTCTTATAGTTAGGAGAAAAAGAATATGATTAAACTGTCCGTATCGGAGAAAGGGTATGCCCTCTTTAGAGATGGTAACGTAGTAACTTCTCAGGGGTACTCATACACAAACAAACGTGATGCAATCTTGCGTAACTTACAGCGTGGTATTTTGAAGAGCGCTAACTACATCAACCACGAAGACCTACTCGTAATTGAGGTCGGTGATAACTACACTTACCGTTGGTTGTGTTCTGAGTTGCCTAATAAGAATCACATTTCTGCATATTCTGCAACTCATTTAGTATTAGATAAATTGATTTGTCGCTATCGCTTTTCTTTTAAGCAAGCGTCCGTCTGTTAATGGTTTAAGTCTAGAGCGAAAACAGGTTGCTCTAGGAAGTTTTGATTTGGAGGTAGAAGGTAATGAAGAAAACAACCCAAGCAATTAAGTATGCTTTAGAGGAGTTACATTTGACTCCTGACAAGCTATTTCAGCTTATTGAATCGGCTCAAGGCTATTCAGGTGATAACTATGAGCTTTGGTTGGCTAATAAGATTATCGAAGTAGCTGATAGTGAGGGTATTCCTTTCACGGAGTTACTTGTTAAAAAACTTAAGTTGCTTTCTTCACTACGTTCTGACGACGATGGTGGTGTTTCACAAGTCGTTTCAGACTTCATCAAAATGGTGGTTGCAGGTTCTAAAGAAACTGTAGATTTCTCAGGTCTTGGCTTAGACTTCCTAAACGACAATTCCGACTTTGATTGGTTCAACGGTTTGAGTCTAGTTGACGGTACTCTTGAGGAACTGAACAGTAGTAATACTGCATACGTTGGTTTCTTGATAGTGCAGGTGCAGGTAAAAATGAGGTATCGCTTGCAGGTAAGTCAATTGGTATTCCTATCACCTCTAAGGGTGGTGCAATGTTGCTCCGATTCTTACTAATGGACGACCAAGTAGAGCCTACTGACAATACTTATGTGTTCATTAGCGACTCAGCGTTCTATAAAGAGAACCCTCAAATCACTAAAGAGTTCTTCCAACGTTTTAGTTTGGTAGACGCAGTGTACTTGAACAAGTCTGAAGCTTTTCAAGGTTCGTTCGCTAGTGGCTTGGACTTGGTTACAGTTTGGAAAACCTACTCAGAAGAGGGGTACGACTACTACGAAACAGAAGGTAAGTATTCTGAATCAGAGTTGGTCATCATGGAAGACAACGACGTAATTCTTGGTCGCAGTCTTATTAAACCTAACGTATTCCCTAATAAGTATTTCTACGCAGACAGCGAAATCCTTATGTCTGACTTGTTGAAAGAGTACTTGATTGACTCTGAAGAGGGAGAACAGGTTGCAGTAATCAACCTAGACTTGCAGGTAGAAGAAGTGTATGACTTACCTAAATCAGATTTAGGTGCTTACCTCTCCGTCAACGGAACTCAGAGGGTATGTGACTATCCTATCGCCTGCTCAACTGACTACATTCCTATCAACCGTAGCAACCTAGAAGAAGTAATTACATATTACGCTTGCTCACAGGCTATGGAAGGTACTTGGGGTTACGGTAAAGGCTTAGGAATGGTGCTTAACGGTTTAGAGGGGTATGAATCCCTTGTAGCTAACTGCCTACCGATTTTCTTCTTTGGTTGGAACTCTCTATTCCATAGTGTTGAAGACCAAGCAAGCAACTTCTTACCTAACGGTGAATTGGCTCAAGAATTGTATGAGAAGTACAACTCATTTATGTCATTTGAGTCTAAAGTCCTTTGGACCTTGGGTACTGACTACTCTAAAGCTATGATTGAAAAAACACCTGAGCTTGAAGGGAAAACATTCTACCAAATCCGTAGTGAACTCAAGGACGCCAGCTTTGAACGAGTTTACAAAGAGAAGTTAGAATTGGCTCTCAGGTTTGTGAACGTACAAGTCAAGGGGTATCTATGCTAGAAGCATTGACAGACAGAGAGATTAACGTCCACACTATGATGCAAGATAGTGGTAAGCTAGACCTCTTTGTTTACAATATGTTGAAAAAGGCTACAAACGGCAACAAGGATACGGTTCTCTACGTTAATAAGAAGTCTGACGTTGAGGAGATGTCAGACCTCTCCCTTGTAATGCCTATGAATCCGACCAGTGGCTCTTCATTATCAACTATGATAAGGTTAAGCGCCACCGAAGAAAGATAATAGAACTAATTAAGCAAAAGAATCCTAGTTCTAAGTATCTTATCTCTTTCGAGAAGTACATTGATTTCAAACGTTTTAACGATGATTTAGGTTCCATGGTAAATCCTATGTACTTAAAGAACCTAAACCTTAGAGACGCACGTTTCCTCTTTAGGAAATATAAGTTCGACAAAGACTTATTCCAATTTATTTTCTACTCCTACAGAAGTGAAGTAGAAAAGATGATGACTCTCTTATCGTTCCTAGATATGGGACAAACTGTTAGGTCAAGGAAAGACGTAACCGACCTCGTTGGGGTATCTACTGGTTCAGTCCAGCATTTTATCTTCCAGCTACTAGGTAAAAAGCCCTTAAGTCTTAAATCTCAAGGTATAGTCGTTAAAAACAGAACTGTAACTATCTCGGAACTGGCAAAGGTTTACGGTGTACGACAGCTTAAGGGTATTATTACCAACTCCGTAAAGGATATTCTAGACATTAAGTCCTTGAACTTAACTGGGGTACTTTACAAATCTATTGACAAGATACCTGAGGGGTATGATTCTACAAGGCTCTTGAAATACAAGCCTTTTTATGCTAAAATATTAGATGTTCCGTATATTCGCATCTTAGATTTGTATCTCTTGTTATACAATGAGCGATCTTGGAATAGCGAATTGGATATGTATCGATTCATTTACACTTACTACAGAAATTTAGGTATAGAGGAGGACTAAGCATTGACGGTATTAGCAAATGCAACTTACGACCAAGCACTAGGTTATAAGTCTTACGGAAGGGCATTTAAATTAGTCCCAACATATAAGAAAGACGGGAGTGAAGGAAAACCTCTTAAGAAGTACGTTTTCTTGAACGTTGTTGTGGACTCTCAAGAAGTTCCAGAAGGGTTATTCGGTATTGACCCTAGTAAATCTATGGTTAAGACTATCACATTTACTGATGGTCTTGCGGATGAGGTAGCTATTCCAGAAGCGTGGCACGGTAGGGTATTCTTAAAAGACTCAACGCAGTCTGTTAGGGGCGCTATCAACCTTGTGAAATGTGAGGGTACTCCTAACTTGAAGGAACTTTCAGACACTGCTAAAAACAACCCATCTTATCGTTTCTACGGTGGATGTTTGCTTGCAGTTGATGGAGTTCCTGTGGGTATGTTCGACGAAGGTCAAGCAAAGGAGTTCGGCATTATCGGTAAAGAGGAACCAACCATTCTTTTTCAAAGACGGAAAGTACGACATGTTTGACGTATTGGACTTGTCCGAAGTCGAAGAATGGGGTACTGACCTTGTCAAAGAAGAGGCTCTCAAAAAGAAAAAAAGGTTGTTTCTGTTAAGATGCCTAAGGTTGCTCGTCCTAAGAAGCCTAAGAAAGAGAAGGTTGTCCGTGAGGCTAAACCTAAAGTAGCTAAACCTAAGCAACCTAAAGTCAACAAAAAGAAAGAGGTTTTTCTTCCATCTTCTCCCAAAAAGGTAGATTTTTAATGGTAAAACTAAGTTATTACAACAATCTCGGTGTTTCTGACTTCTCACGTATTGGTTTGGTATGGAACTTGTTTGCTAACTTCGGTAAGCAAGAGCCGACAGAGATTGTAATGCAATCTCAGGTGCAGGTAGACCGTTACGACTTTACTGATAAACTTATCGCCAAAGCAGCGGCTGGGGGGTATCAACTTAAACCAAGAAGAGTTCAACATTCAAGGTTATGACTACGCTAATCGTCAATACCGTAAACTCTCAGACTTTAAGAAATTAGAGAAAGAGGTTTATCTCGTAAACGAAATCGACAAACACGGTAACGAGGACGCAGGAGACGGTTACGGAGAGTACTCTGAAAATCGTTTCGTAGAAGAACCAGAAGAGCACCAATTAGTCGAAGATAGTATCGACTATACCCTTGCATGGGGGCGCTTTCCCGAGATGTCCAGAAAGTTAGAAATCTTGGGGTATTCCTTGGTTAACTTGTTACTCTCATCTATTGAGGGTAGGGAAAAAGGCTAAAGAGAATCTCTCCCTCATTTGCGCAGAAAACGAAGACGTCCGTGAATGGGTAGAATCACTCTTCCTACCAGATAAGTTATCGGACATCGAGAAAAGACTAAAAGAATTTAGGAGGTTAGGTGCTTTTGTCTAAGCTAAGTTATTTTGACAATGTAAATGCTTCAATGTCACCAGCACTCCTTGCAGCTATCCACGAAACAATCAAGGAAAATGAGGGGTATGCTACAGTAATTTGGAGAAGTAGAAAAGACGACGCACTTGACGCAACACTTCACCAAGCAATTCGCCACTACTCACGTGAGAAAGGTGAATTACGAAACTACATTATCTCTACAATGAAAAACCATTCTTAAGAATGTTCTCCGCAATGAGTCTAGTATGGAAGATGAGACTCTTCACTTCCACGTAGATTCTAAGTCGGTAGAGGAAGAGGAAGACCTTTCTGACGTAGATATCATGTTAAATGCTGACTCAGATGACATTGAAACTTGTGTAAATGAGTTTCTCCCCCACATTATGGAAGATTATGAGTTCTTCAGTACTCAAAAATCTTCTAAACGACGTGGTGATTATTATGAAATCCTAACTTCCTACTCACCTCAAACGGTGGTAGGAGCTATGAAGTACATTCAAGAACACTACATACCTAAACTAGAAGACTTCATGAACTCTAGAGACGTATGGAATAGACAAATTCCTACTTTAAGTTATAGTGAAATTGCCAAAAAGTATGGTTCATCGGAGCTAGAGTATGCGGGTATCAAAGATAGCTCTGTACTCGTGAAGGGTTCAAGTGCTAAGCGTATGGTAAGTGTTCCTTTAGATACGATTGCAACTGCTCTTATCTCGGAACTATATGGTAGTGGTTCTAGGCTCAAGAAGAAGTTCTTTGGGGTAACCTACTATAAAGCGCCTAACGGAGAGGTTGTCAGCTCTAAAGATTTGTTGTTTACTGCTATTAAAGATGCAGTATTTTACTTTTTTTCTGTAAGAAATGTAAGTCTGAGTTTGTATTCGAAAAAGAAGGAATGGGGTATTTCCTATCTCCAAGTACTGAATTCCAGTACCAAATTTTCTCAGACGTCTATACATTTCCAGTTAAGTTTGTAAACAGAAAGGAACTTTAATGCTCAAAGGGTATTATATTTCTAAAGACGGTATTAGGATGAACCTACAGGGTTATGACTTTGACTCGTATATCTCGTTCTTGGGTACTTGCCCTACTGCAAGAGACCATCGCCACGTAGATATGGGTATCAATACAGAAGAAGGTCGTATATACTCACGGTGGGAGGAGTTATACATCTCGTTAACTCAGGTGACATCAAAAATTGATGACAATAAACTAGAAGGCGAACAGGTTGAATACAACGTAGAGTTTTTTTCTCGCATGGGTTCAACTCATTCGTGGTATGAAGTCTCATCTGTATTCCTCAGCGTGAAGAAGACTTCTACAACATCACTACTAACGCTGAGTTCGGTTCAAAGGGTATCTACAATTATGATTACTTCGGTCAAAAGATTTCCCTTATCGAAAATCAGATTGAGCGCTTAGAGTATCGTAATGGTGACGAGGTTCTGTTCCTTGAAGATGTTTATTCTGACCCAGTTCCGATGTCCAAGAATACACGTACACAAAGAAAGTTCGCTCTTGTCCCTAGACGACTTCAAGAGAATCGACGACTTACAAGTAACGGGTATGGAAGACTTCCTAAGTAAGAACAGTGTTTCTTCCGATGACGTGTATTCCCTAGCTGAGATTATCGAACGTAACCCAGATAAATCTTACGTTTGGCTCAAAGATAGGAAATACCACATCGTCAATGACTTAGAGGTCTTTAAACCTATCGCTAAGCGTATCTACAAGCATCCTCTAGAAGTCGGATTCGATACGGAGACCACTGGTCTTGATATTACATTCAAATCAATTACTGGTCAGGGTAGCCAACTAGTAGGTTTCATCTTCACTATTAAACCAACTAAAACAGAGCAAGAAAAAATTGCAAGGCTTGGTCTTGAAGAAGATATCCTTTATGCTGACGCTTGGTATATCCCTATCGCCCATAAGAATATCGACAACATCGTAGAAGAAGGCGACGTTGGTGCATTCATGGAAACGTATCTAAAACCAATCCTTGAGCAGAAGATGATTGTCTGCCACAATGGTTCGTTCGACTCGAAGGTAATGTTTATCTACGGTATTAAGTTGAACCTCATGCACGATACAATGATTCTTCTCCGTCTTTCATACGGTGCAGAAAACACTTCAATGCGTCTAGGTTTGAAACCTAATTCTAAACGTTTCTTGGGTAGGGATAGCTTTGAGTTGAGTGACTTCGTGGAAGGTAAATGGGGTAGTGGTAACGTTACATTTGCAGACTTGCCTTATGAATCTGTCATGTACTATGCCTGCCCCGATACTGACAACATGATGGAACTACTGGAGATTGCTAAACGTGAGAACTGGTGGGACAGATGGGGTATGCGTAGAGTCTATGAACTGGAGGTACAGTTTTCTAGGGTAGTAGCTTACCAAGAGTTTTACGGTCACCACGTAGCAGTTCATAAGATTGCTAAACTTCGTAGGCAGTTGGAAGAGGACGTAGATAAGTATTCGGCTTTGATTTTCGAAATTGCAGGTTACTCACTTAATTTACGTTCTGCCCCTCAGTTGAAGAAACTTCTCTTTGAAGACTTGGGTATGCCTATTGTGGAATACACTGATTCAGGTGCGCCAAGTACTTCAAAAAGATGCTCTTAAGAAATTTAAGAGTATGACCAAGGACGACGGTTCTCCTAAATATCCTATCGCAGACTATATCCTCAAGTACCGTGATGCATCTAAGTTGATGTCAGACTTCATCAAGAATATTGACACCATCTCAACACCTGACGGATTTATGTTCTCCAGCGTTAAGCAGTTCTTGGAAACAGGACGTGTATCGGTATCTAACCCTAACTATCAGTCTTATAATGATACGGTCAAAAAGTATATCTCACCTCGTAAGGGGTACTACATGATGGACTCGGATTACTCATCCGTGGAAATCCGTATCATGATGTCTATGGCACAAGAGCAAGCCATGATTGATTACTTGTTTGACCCAGACTCAGACTACCATACTCTCAAAGCGTCACAGATGTTCTCAATTCCTTACGAGTTGGTATCTAAGACACAGCGTGGAGCAGCCAAGGGGGTTAACTTCGGTATCGTTTACGGTATGGGAGATGCATCGCTTGGTGAGAACGTTACTGGTGTCCGTAGTGCAGAGTCAACAAATTACGGTGCAAAACTGCGTAAGCTTTTACTCAAGGGTATGGACGTAACAGAAGATTTCATTGCAAAAAAATCTTGAAAAAGCCGTAGCGAATAGGTACGCTGAGACCTACTTTGGTAGACGACGTTATTTCCCACCAAATATGCGTATTGGTTCGGTTAAGCGTCAAGGGGTAACCACCCAATCCAAGGTACGGCAGCAGATTTGTATAAACAAGCCATGGTAAATCTTTACGCTAACATTATCGAGCGTGATTGGTGGGGTAAATTCCTACTTCCATGTTTTGTCCATGACGAAATCGTTATGGAGGCTCATAACTCTATCAATCCAGCTGTAGCAATGAAACTCGTTCGTGAGTCGCTCATGCTTGACCTTGAGGGTTGGTGTCCGTTGTATATTGGTTTTGGGTTCGGTAGTCATTGGTATAATGCTAAGAAAAACTGAGGTTCCAGTCCAACTCCAACAAGAAATCATCGACAAGTATGGTGAAAAAGGATTTCCGTTTTGGGGTGGTAATATCCACGAATTGTATGAGTGGGAAGTCCGTCAAATCTATGACTATAAGGTAAGACGTATTCGTGAGTACCTAGAAGACGCAGAAAACCACAACAAGGTTATTAGTCCTGTTATCTCAGCTTTTCTGTTTGAGGTCATGCCTTATGTCAAGAGCCCAGACAAGCTAAGAGGGGTAGTTGAGCAGTTATGGAAAGTCGAGAACTCTGAAGACTACATTGAAGGAAACATCGAATCTATTATTCCTCTTTACTTCAAGTTAGATAAGTGTGGTGTCCATCTCGATAAGTTTTTAGAACCTCATTCAGTGTTTATGGACGAGTTTGAAATGAAGTGGGAGGATTACTGCAAATCTAAGGAGTCTGGTGGTTTAACTAGCTTAGATAGGTATATCGATTTCGAAGATGCTCGTAAGTTTGTAGAGACCGCTATTTCGGTAGCGGAGGGTATTGCTAACTATGAGTTCCTAACTGGTCTAGTTACAACCGAAGTGGAGATAGGGGGTATCGCTAAATCCCTTGAAGCCTTTGGTCAAGCCTTTGGCTTAGAGGAACTTGTAGCAACAGCCAACCTACAAGAGCCAGGCGCAGTTGAAGCACAAGAAGTTGAAGTTGAACAAGAGTACACTCCTAGCCTTGAAGAAGAGGACAAAGAAGTAGTCATGGCAGAGTACATCAAAGGATTCGGTTACTACCGTGATTATGAAGAGCGTGTCCTTTACATCTCAGGTGCTAACGATGGCTTGTTAAGTTACATTCTTAACTTCATTCTTCAGAATGGTGGGTTATCTAAACGTAGTGGTGATGCCTACCGAGTAGCGAAAAGAATCTTATGAATCAGGTAGTATCGATTACATGGCAGTTAGATTTATCTTAGCAGATGGTAAGACTCACCCTACTGTGTTGTACTTACCGTCTAAACAGGCTAGTCGTGTATGTTCAATAACGGTTCAAGCTAAAAGTCAAATGGGTGTGTAGTGGGTTAAACCTCACTGCACTTCCTTTAATTGGTAGAAAGGTAGATAGATGGTAGTTAATCTTGAAATGGAAGACTTCTTCGCTTACGAAGAGGAAGAAGACTTGGTAGGTGTTGAGGAACTGAACGAGTCGGAGGCGGATTTAGGCGGCTTAGATGACCTTGAAGACTTAGACGAGAGTCTTGAAGTAGTTGAGGAAGATTCTTCTGAGTTGGACAAAGACAATGGGGTATCTTCTAAAGAGGAACTTGAACCTATCGAAGAAGAAAAAGAACAACCAAAAGAAGTCGTTAATACAGTCGAAAGATATTCCTCAACTGAGTTATCCTATCCGTGTTTCGTCTTAGATGGTAGTGAGGTCTTTCCTAAACATATTATTAGTGGTCTTACCAAGATGATAGAGTCCTCTCTAACGGTAGAAGATACTATTAAGGTTTATGTTTCCATTGATGGTAATCTATCATCTATCGGTGGTGTAAGTTCTTTACAGGTCAAAGCAATTATCGATTTGTTTCGGTCGAGAAAAATTACTGCTTACTACGAAAAGGGTTACGTCCTTAATGGTGACTTAATCTATACTTTTAAGTAGCTGATAATTTTTGGTGCATAGAGTTGCTTTTCTTAGTGTAAGTTTTCTAAAAATAGTATTATCAAAAATGAAAGTTGGTATTTAAATGAGTACTAAGGACTTATTTGTTGCTTTGTTGGGTGGGGAGTTTATGTCATCTCCGAAGGAGCTTTCTAATATCCACCTATTTTCGTCTAAGGCTGATTTAGACTATATTAAGAAAAACTTTAAATGACGATGAAGTTACTGGAGACGGTGAAACACTCGTAGGTGCTATCGTGACCAGCGAGCGTATTCTTACTATTGTCCACCGTAACCGTAACACTAACTACCGTGGTAGTAACGGTTATATCGGTTCTTCTTACCAAAAGAGTTCTAATGGTACTTGGTCTGAGACCGAGGCTTATGCTTGGAAACGAAGAGTATGAAGTCGATAAGTCCTTGGCTACTAAGCTTGAAGAGTTGTTTGGACGTCCAGCTTTCTGTAGCTAATATTCTTGTGAGGGGTATCTGCCCCTCTTTATTAAAAAGGAGAAACATAAATGTCAACCTATAAATTACTAAACAAAGAAGAAATCCTCCAACAAGCTGACAAAGAGCTTGTCAAGGGTATCTCGATTCTTAGTTCTTATGCTCCACAGACGGCTAAGAACGGTAAAGAGTATTATAACGGTACTCTAAAGGCTCAAGGAAATCTTGAGTTTAAGATTTGGGGTGGTAGTCTGTTTGACCAACTTAAGGCAGAAGATTATCAAGGTGTTCCAGTCTATATTGAAGCTGAAGTCAATGTATGGAACGACACTAAGTCACTTATCTTGAAAAAGGTAGTTGCGGTTGATGTAGAAGATTTGGGTATCGACATCACACCTCTTGACCCAACTAAGTATGATATCGCAGCCAATGAAAAAGAGTTCTATGCTCTCCTAAAAGAAGAGCTTAGTCCTAATGGCTTTGAACTCTTCAAACGCATCTACAACCGCATCCGTAAAGAGTTCCGTAGCGAATATGCAGCCGTTAAAATCCATGATGCTTATCGTGGTGGTTTGCTTGCTCATACGCTTAAGATGTTAAAAATCTTACGATTTATTTGGAACACTTATCCAAATATCCGTGAAAACATGAACAAGGACTTGGTATTCATTGGTCTTGCAGTTCACGACATGGGTAAAATTGTAGAATATAACAACGGTACTCGTACCGATATTGCCTTTGCCACTCACAACTTCTTAGGTCAAGAAATCTTGTTTGAGTTTAAGAAGGATATTGTAGAAGGCTTCGAGGCTCCTGTCAAGGGTAGTGATGAAGCTATCGTGGTAGAACCTTTGGTAGTGATTTCTACTACAGGTTGCAAGCTATTATCCAACAACACCACGGTGAGTTTGGAGAGCCTTGCCACACTATCGAGTCTTACCTAGTCCACTTGGTGGATATGTTTGAATCTAGGGTAGAAATCTTTGAAGAGAGCCTACCATTTACTGGTACGCTAAGTATCGACTTCGGCAAGTATCGTCTAGAGTAGGGGTATCTTATGTTAACGAAAGAAGCTTTTATGTCCAAGATTAAGGAGGCTCGAAGACTTGACTTTATTGCTAAGAATGTACTAATGGGTAGCATTCTTGGTAATTATGACTTTGGGGACGTTCCTTTGAAGCCGATGATGCAGGCAACTTAGAAGAGGCTCTTCAATGTTATGTGAACTATGGTGAATTTCCAGAGTCAGGTAACTTAGAAGACTTTTGGGAAGCCTATAGCAAATCAGTAAGTTCCTTGGAGGAGGGTTAGAATGGTAGAAGTAGTAGCAACATCAGAAGGAGTTATTCCTTTAAATACAAGATTTGGCGCTCCGTCATTTCCTTTGAGCGTAACGGAAGAGGCTCGTAAGTTCGCTGAAGAGCACGGTTTCATGGTTAAAGAGTTAGGAAGTGATATAATCCTAACAAATGGAGATTACCTAGCTAAAATCTCAAACCACATCGAGTACTTTAAAATAGAGCGAGTAGGGTACTATCCTTGGGAGAGTGTTGAAGGTACATTTACTATAAAAGAACCCAAACCTATTCCATCTTGGGTACATGAGTTTGCTGACTTACTTGTAAAAGGTAACATTGGTAAAAGTCAGTTAGATTCTTTAGCTTAGATATAAAACAATAGCAAGTATTCAATTACTTGCTTTTTTCTTATAAAGATGCTAAAATAGTATTAAATTCAAAAAGAAGGTATAGTTATGCTAGTAGCAGATATTGTTAAAACGGTTAATTTGAAGGAGTCTTTAGACGGTTTACTCTTACATGGGGTAGTTCGTTCTGTAACAAATACACCCTGAAGAGTTTAAAGGGGTAGTCCTATCTAGTGGAGAGTTCGCAATCCTTGACTTATATGCAGTAACTTGTAAGGAAGAAAACCACTTCGGTCATACTAATCCTACAATGCTGACACCTCAAGGCTCTATTCTCTTTATTTTAGATGACAGAAGTCTTATTGGCGTTAGTAACTATCAAAGGTAGTGGTTACAAAGGGTATGTTAAATTACGAAAACAAAAAGTCAGAGTCAAAAACTGTAGGATTTAATTGCTTAGAGTTCCGTAAATCAACTGGACCGAACTGGGTTGTAATTCCTAACACAGTAGTCGAATTCAAGGGTACTGATGACAAAGAAATCACAGACTACTTAAAGGAGTCTCAATCTTTCGGCTTTAAGTATCTTGACTTCACTAAAAAAGTATTTATCTTTCTGTGGCTCATCTTCTTACCAAAATAAGACTATTGTAGAAGTTGGTCAGACAAACGATAGTTCTTTTACTACAAGCTTTAACCCAACTTGGAAATCGAACTTAAATAATCTTAAAACTAAGGTCTATTCAGCTCAATATGATAAAGTTTTTGATTTCTCGGCTAGTGAAGACGAGTGTTTGTTTACACACTACACTAACACATTGTTAAATAAGGTACTCGCCTCACAATGAAGACGACGACTTGCAATACAGACTTATTCCTCATACTAACTCTCGTTTTGCAGAGGTAGTTCCACGTGGTTCAGTCCGTGATTACTTGTCCTTGCTGAAGGTACTTTTCAAAACTAACTTCCCTCAAGTGGGTACTAATACGGATTTCTCTTATCAAGAGTTAGAACGAGTTATGGGGTACTGCCCTCACTATTTGTATCTAAAGGGTGACTTGTCCTTTGAATTAGCTGAAAAGATTTTCTACATTAACGGTGATACTGGCAAATCTACCGTTTCTGTGTATTTCAGAAGTATTGCTCTTATTGTTGAGGGTGCTAAGCAAACCTATAAACGTAATGGTACTACTTATCTCTTGGGTAGTCTAGCATCTAACCTTACTTGTAAAGTTCCAAAGAAACTCAGAGAAAACATCAAGACTACTGGTACTCCGCTCTCTAAAGAAGAGTATGGTTTCGTAAGGTACTTCTTAGAATCCTTACCAGAGTATAAAGTAGATAGCGCATCTATGTATTACACTGTTGAAAGTTCTGAACGTTACTTAAACAAAGCTAAAGACTCAGGCTTAATTGTAGACTTTGGTAGGAGTTATGTGTTGACTGAATATGCTGAGATGGAGTTATCAGTTCTAGATAGGTTTGTTCGGTTACAAGAGTCTAGGATTAACTATACTGACTCTGCTCTAGACCAAGTCTTGAGTACACTTAAGGATGAACGTGGCATCTTGTTCTATAACAAAGAGCGTCAGGCTTTCCTTACTCTAAATAGCAATCTTGGTCTTATTATGGCAAATGGGGTATCTAACAAAGAAGGTCTTGAAGAGGCATTCCACCTCATGTACTCTACTGAGAACTCAACTATTTCTGAGACTGTCGTAGTAGTAAAGGACTATGACGCTCCGTCTTGGGTTCATGCTCGAAAAGTCAAGGTAGTTAAGTTATCAGAACTAACTGATGGTAGTCTTGGCGAAAATGCGATGGTTCTAGTACATGACGCTAATACATGGTCTTTAGAGGATTACTACAAACTAGTACAATATGACTTCAAGGCTTTGTACTTGTTTGGTAACCCTTATACTTCGTCTAATTATTTTAGAACTTTGGCTTTAGCCTTGCCACGCGCATATACATTTGCGCATACTAATCTAGATATGCCTTTGAATATTGTGAACAGTGGCTATCTTATTAGCCTTTAAAGGTGGTAAAAAGTTACTTTTAAGTACTCCCCTAAACTTTCCACTATTGATGTTTTGGTGAGAATGTTAAAAACTTCCTTTGAAACTGGGTACTCTTTTGAAAATTTGTTTGTTATTTCTGACCTAGAAAAGCATTTTAGTGCTTATAAAGTATCTAAAAAGTTAGTAGAGTTACTAGGTTATAACGAACCTTTGCAGGTTGGTAGTCAAGTTTACCTAGACGAGAAAAAGCCTAGCTTGGGTAACTTCAATAGAGAATGGTGGAGAGGACATTTCCATTAGACTTGAAGGTAGTTCTGAATCTATTATTGTTAAATCTTCTAGGTTATCTCCAGCTTTGTGTGTTACTTCAGACGTTGCAGTCCGTAGTCCAAAGGACATAGCTTACGCTATTGTCCAACGTGGGTATGGTGACTACTATGGTGAGGACGTATATAATTCTCTAGACTCAGTAACTAAGGGTATCGCCTTTATCGGAGATGAGGACTTTATCGCAGGCAGACATTTCAAAGTTGGGACTCCAAAAAGCACACTATTACAAAAGAGGTTGTTGAAGTGAAATTTAATCCGTTAGACCGTATGAAACACTCTTTCAGACGTAGAATACTAAGTCGCAAACTTTATGACGAAGATATGGTACAAACGCTCAGCGAGTCTGAGCGTATTGCCTTAAGGTCTAAATATTTACGTCAGCTTGGGTTCTTCAGTACGCTTTTATTGGTTAGTCTTTTGACTTTGCTTGGAGTCTATCTTCTTGGTAGCCCTAAGGAGGATTTTACCAGCAACTTAACTACCTATCGAAAAGAACAAGATTTCTCGCCACGGAATTAAACAAAATCTACGGTGTAGGGAATTGGCAGTATGGTGTTTACCAGACCGAAATCGACGCCTTTAGGGTAGAAGTTAAGTTATCGGATGGCTCTCAAGTAGAACATTATTATAGAGTCAGCGGTGGGAATATCTATCGGCTTGACTTGGAGTGAGGAGATATTATGCAGATAGTAGCAGTTGCTAAGTTAAAGAACGGGCAAATTATCCCTTTATCCGAAAGAGTTTCAACATCTTTCTTTAGGGATTCCCCTAGTAAAGTTACTGAAATGGTAAACAGATTTCCAAATAGTTGGGGCGAAAGGTTGTCATGGGTAGCAACTGTACCTAACTGGAACTCTACAAGTACGGTTGAGACATTAAATAAATACTTACATTCTTCTGATTGTCGTTCCCTTATTGTAAACTCAAGGTTAACTGGCGAAAGATTGTGCGTAAGTAGATTTGATGTTGTCTGTTTTGAGTTACAGTGGGGTTAATAGGGGGGTATCATGGAAAATTATTATGTAAACGGAGTATCGATTTGTTTTTACGATGGAAGAGTCATCCCTCTTGACCCCTCATCAGAAATCGTACTACATTGGGTATCTAAAGAATACCTGTGGGGTTATATTGATGGTAACGGTCGTGTTAGGGTACGGTAACTCTAAAGTTATTCCTAAAGGAGACCCAGAGTACGTTGCAGCCTATGCTAATCAAGAATGCAGTTATTACGGTCAGCTTTTACCAAAGACAATCGAAGCTAAGCCTCGTGGTAGTCAAAGGTATGAGTTGTATGATGCAGGTCTAGTATCAGGCTTCGAAGCCCATAAAGTTCCAATTAATCCTAGTGGTTTATTGGCAAATTTAGGTGATGGTAGAAAAGCAACAATAGATAGAAATCAAACAATAGTTTTCTATAACTGCAAACCTGAAGCAGTTTCTTCTAGAATGGCTAAGTACAGACAAACCGGAGCGTCTTGGGACAACCCAGTAGTTGTAACTGTTCCAACCAACAACCTCTTGGGTATCTCAGATAAAATAAGTAGTTTACTCATGTCTGGTCAAGTCCAAGCAGTTCAGCTTTAGGTTTGTAGGTAATAGTTCTCAACTTATTTATCCACGTGGGTACATCACTTCGGTGGAGTTAGTATAAGGGTATCTAAATAACATTTGAAAGGTAGTAAACAAATATGCCAGTAGTAGTAATCACACGCAATCCAAAAAGATGGTTCGTGTATGTCTTGTAAACAAGTCAAAAAAAGTTCTTGAACGTGGGGGTGTTCCTTTCGAAGAAATTATGTTCGACGGAGACAATCCTCAACACGAAGAACTAATTGGTAAGATTGGTGTCCGTACTGTACCAATTATTCTCCCACAAGGGGTATCTCAGCCAGAGAACTCTTTTGTAGGGTTCGACATTAACAAAACTTAGGGAGTTAAAGGCTTAGTCCTTAACCTCTAACTACAGCAAGGTAGTAGTAAATGATTGATTTAAAAGAATTTGAGCTATATGCTCAAGACTTCGCCAGGGTATGGAGATACTTCCAATCGCTTGAATCAGGTTCAACCTACGAAGAGCTCTGCTCTCTCAGGTTCTATCAAGACTCTAGCATGGTAGCAGTTTTAAAAGAAGTTGGCTTTATAAAACTTCCCTGATAAAGTAGACCTTACACCTCTTAGGCAACTATCTAGTTATTCTGAGCTTGGCTTAGAAACAAAGACAGGTCGTTGCTTACTAGAGGGTAGGTTTGTCTTTCCAGTCAAAGATATGCTAGGTAATATTCTAGCTTTAATTGGTTGGTATCCAGACGAGAAGAAATACATCACTACTCCAAGTAAGTATTTCTCTCGCAAACATCTCTTCTTCGGCTTAGAGCAGTTAGGTTCTCATAAGCACTCCAAGGTAGCCTTTGTATGTGAGGGTATTTTCGATTCCTTATCATTACGTTCTCTCGGTTATCCAGCTTACGCAACCATGGGTGTTGAGTTATCTAAATCCAAACAGTTGCTATATCCTCTCCTTGGTCGAAAGGTGGTTGGGGTATCTGATAGGGATAGAGCTGGCTCAGCAGTTCGTGACCGTGACAAGTGGAACTGCACCAAGTACCTTACATGGGTAGGCGAATTTGAAGTCGAAGATGAAGAAATCGAAAAACATTCGTATCAAAGACGTAGACGATTTAGTAAAGCTTTACGACGCTGAGTCTTTAAGGTCAGTAATTGACGAAGAGTTAGCAACAACACAAGGTAAAGTTATTAAATTGGAGGTCTAGGGGTATTTAAAGAAAGGAAGTTATAGAGATGCCAAAAGAATTTAAAATTGAAGAACAATTTGTGGTAGATGGGAAGACATTTACATCTAAAGAAGAGGCTCAACAGTATCTTTGAGAGTCTTGAAAATCTTCAAAAAGAATACTCTAAGAGTAAGTATGGCGACACTATTTACTATGAGAATTGGACAACGTCTGGTCAAGAAGCTGAAAGTAGCATTTGTCATGCTCGGTGGAGAACTTACGATGCAGCCTTAAATGCTATGGCAAACTACTCCAATTCTTGGAGAAGGAAGGGTACTGGGTGGATTAACAAAGTAACTATCCATACAAACTTAGATGGTAGTGTTAAAAATTATAAAAAAACTAAGGTTTATGAGAATAAATAGTCCTAATTTCGCATAAATCACATAAATTTAGAAAGGAGTTAGCTAATGAACTCAACACAACTGGTAATCAACTTACTTAAATCGAATCAAAAACCTAGTAGCTAATTACTTTCACTACTGCAGAACGAGTGGGGTACTTCCCTCATGTTCAGGTTTTGAACGATACACTCGTATGAGGTTAGACGAAACTTACAAAAACTTTTCACGAAAGGAAGTAACAGACTTCTAAGAAGCTGGTACTGAATATGAGGTAGTTACTTATGGCAATTAAAAATCAATCCGACAGGGTTAGAAAAATACAAAGACGAAAACAGTAAAAACACTTCGCAAATTTTAAAGATTATCTCGAATCTCAGATTTACGAAATGGACTACTCGAACAAGTACGGTAACATTCGAACTACTTGGGTATCGGTTGAAGAAACAGCCGAAGGTAGCAGAACAGTTATCGACCTTATCTTCAGTAAAGAACCTACTCTTTCCTTAACTCGTGTAGTAAGGGGTACTGATGTTGAGTGGTCTGTAAGAGAAGGTTCATTCTTAGGTCTAGCTAATACTGTTCCCCACGACGAGTTCTTAGAAGACCTAACAACTAAGTTACTTGTTTCTATGATTAAAGACCAACCAAACCAAAAGTAAGTTGGAATTACATCACTCTAGCACCAAGCTTTCTCGTTAGTAAACTAAACAAACTAAACAAACAAGGAGTCCTAACATGACACAACAAAAACAAAGAGTTTTACAGATTAGCAAAAAACAACTCGCACCTTTAGTAAAAGCCTTGCAGAAGTTATCCCTCTTCTTAGAGCAATGCTCAGACGACTTCGCCATTGAGTACTGCGTTATCGAAGACCACCCTAAAGTTGGTACACTCTTCCGTTTCACGGCAGGAGATGAAGACGGTAACGAAGTAGAGTTACAGATTTGGAACCTATCCGCTACGAACATTAAGTATGGGGGTAGGCAAACCGTCTAAACACACTGACGACTGGGTAGACTTCGGTATCCGAGGCGACCAAAACATTATCTTCCCTATCTACATGGAAGTAGTCAAACAAATGGTTGCTTTACCATTCCCTATCAACAAGTTAGAATGGGACGTCCTAGCATCTTGTAGGGGTGGCTTAAATGACTTCAACATTAGCAAGGCTAGAGGTAAAGAAGAGTACAACGTTAAATTTACTGTTAAAGCTCTAGAGGAAGGATGATTTAATTGTTTAATGCAAATAATTTAGTCCTCCACGATGCAGACGTCTTACAAGAAATTCGTGAATTTCCAGTTGAATTTTGGTTAGGGGTACTGCAGTAGTGCTTGTCACTTATTTCTTCCACTCATTTGCAGTATGGAGGCTTATGAATAGGGTAGGAGTTAAGGGTTTCTTCTTAGCATTCTTACCGTTTATGAGGTTCTTCGCATACAACCGTCTAGGTACGGAGGTTGGTGGTTGGGGACCGAAGGTAAAACTTCTTTACAGGTTTCTATCCTTGGTCTATCTCGTGGGTATCTTCTTGATGCTCATGACACCTAACTTCAACCCAATGGTAGTCGGAATTGGCTTAGTGGTAGTTTGTCACCTCGCCAGTCTGTACCCCTTGATTGGGGTATCTGCAGGTATCTGTGGTAAGCCTAGAATCTTATGGTTCTTCCCATTTATCGGTTCTATTGCAATGCTTGTTACGGTCTTTAAGTCACGACATGGCTTGGTTTATGTGAAATCTAAAAAAACTATGACGGACTCTTCAAGAAAGTAGACGACATGGAGATTGCACTATGACATCTAACGTAATGGTATAGAACTTGCAACCTCTCCCTAAAGGCTACAAGTTAATCTTAGTGGACGGTAGGTTGATGGTAGTTTTGTCTAAGGGACGACAGTTAGAACTTCACCTAGAGAACTTCATGAACTTCAACTGGAAGGCTAACGCTTATGGTAAATATGCGACTGAGTTGAACATTCTCTACTACAGCTTGAAAGGTAAGTCGTTAAGAGAAGCCATGAACCCCTTATGGGGTATCTCAACGAGCGACCCTAGAATACTTGATGGGTATTCGCTTTGCAACTATCAAAAATGGTGAGCTACATCCATTCTTAACAGACTGGAAGTAGATTATTAGACCAACGTCATGTTGGTCTTTTGAATTGCCTTGCTAAAATCACTTAATTTTAGTAAAATATTACTAAGTTATTTTTTTATTACTTTGAAAAAGGAAAAATATAGAAAAATGAGAAAAGATTTAATTTACTTTCAAGTGCCAGACCAGTACGTACTTGACAAGTTAAAAAGAGTATTTCAATGGTCGATTCTTTCCGAGTGTCTTACGAGATAAGTTATCTTCGGTAGAAGCTGCTCTCTTTCCAGCTTTCATTAAGCTAGACGGTAGTGACTTGGAGCTACTAGTAAAGCAGAGGCTAACAAGTTCCCAAACAACATTATTGTAGTCCGTCACTTAACTCGTAAGATTGTATCTGAAACTGTTGAGTCGGTAGTTAAAGAGTCTATCGACCTTTATCCTAAGTTTAAACGTTCTGCTTGGAACTCTAGCTTGGTAGGCTTCAGGGTATCGTCTGAAGAAGACTTGTCACACCTTTACGACACTATGTTGGGGTTGTCTAACTATGAGTCAGCTAGGTCTGTCCTTGCATTTAACGGTTCTGTAGTCATCTTTGTAAAAGAGGGTAGTATTTCTGTCTGCTTGGAAGACGAAGAAGGCTTACACCTAGTTAAAGGTTGTGCACAGACGCTTATCAGCAACTTAGAAAGAGCTAAGTTCGTGGACTACACAAAAGATTATAAACTTACATCACCTATTGAACTTTATTAAGGAGGTGCTTATGTTAAAGCCAGTTGAATGGAAGTTCCGTCCAACTACCGTCCTTAATAATATTAAGGAAAGTAAAAAGTATAAAATTGAACAAGAATTAGACTACAATGGTAAACCTATGGTGATTATCAGTGCAGTCAAAGAGGGTATCACACCCGAAGGAAAGGTAGCAGTGTACGCTAAGGTTCGTTACTATGACGAACAAACTAGCACAATTAAAGTCGGATATGCGATGGAGGTAGAAGAATGATTTCGCAACTAAAAAGGTAAAAAAAGCAAGTAGTTTTCTGTGATATTGATAACTCTTTCTATGATATAGAAAGTGCTATGGTATCAATACATCATGACTACCCAATCAATTCGGAGTCTTATGACTTAGATGGTAAGTTTTTGGCTGAGTTTTACAACCCTCAGTTGTATCAACTAGAGTTTATAAACAAGGAAGTTCTTGCTTTCCTACGAACCAAGGTGGATGGAGGGTATCAGCCTGTATTCTATTCCCAATCTGTAAGCGCTGAGATTTATCTCAGAAAGCTATGGTTGGTTCAAGAGTTCTTTGGTTCTGTACCTCTCGTACCTGTAGTATCCGACTATGACTTACCTAGTTTGATTAGAGTATTTGATAACGACGGTAAAGATTTAGAAGACATCATCTTCATCGACGACAAACCTAACTGAATTGAGTTTCTCCTAGAAAAATCATATTAAGGTAGTCGGTGTCCAGCACCCCTACAACAAGGACTTGCTCGAAGGTAAGCGCACCTTAACTCCTAACTACTTGTTAAAGAAGCATGATTCTAACGGCTTGATTGGGGAGGTGTAAGATGACTAACAGTATGCAAGTATTCATGGAACTAGATACCTTGGTAGCTGAGGGGTATGCAGACAATTTAACTCCTGTAGAAGAACACTGTGGTCACCTAGTCAAACGTGATGACAAGTATTCAGCATTCGGTGCCATGGGTGGTAAAGCCCTGTTCTTGTCAATATTTGTGCGAGAAGGCTTTTAAAATGGTGGTCTTACTGGTCTTGTAACGGCAGGATCTAAGAAGAGTCCTCAAATCCAAATCGTGTCATTTATCGCTAAGCACTACGGAGTTCCTTTCCACGCCCACTGTCCACAAGGTGAGCTTGGTCAAGAGTTGGAAGTAGCTAAAGCTAATGGAGCTCAAATCTTCCAACACCGTGCAGGTTACAACAACGTAATCATTAAACGTGCTAAAGACGATGCCGAAGCTATGGGGTTCGCTGAAATTCCTTTTGGTATGGAGTGTTGGGAAGCAGTCTATCAGACAGCTCTTCAGGTCAAATCATTGGTAGAGCCTTACAAAGAAGGTAAGTTCTCACGTATCATCATGCCAGTCGGTTCAGGTATGAGTCTGTGTGGTGTTATGTGGGGGTTGCTTTACTGGGGGTATCGATGTTCCTTTAATTGGAGTTCAGGTAGGTGGTCAATACGAAAAACGGTTGAAAACTTACGCTCCCGAAGAGGGTATCGACTTCACGGTAGTTAAATCTTCATACGATTACCACAAATACTACGAAAACAACCAAATTGGTGACCTTAAGCTTGACCCTATCTACGAAGCTAAGTGTATGGACTTCATTCAAGATGGAGACTTGCTATGGGTAGTAGGTATTCGTGATGGTATCATTACGGAATAGGGGGTATCGCAATGGAGAAAGATAGTAAATTAGGTTACTACCTTGTAGGTTCGATTGCCTTACTCTTTGTGGTTGCAGTTATCGGTGCTATCGTTGAGGTATATAACTCTAACGGCTCAATCACAGACGCTCTTACCTCTGACTACTATCGTATGGAACGGTCAAGAATAGTCAAAGAAAGTAAAACTTACACTGTCACTAAGTTAAACTACGAAAAAGACAGCGCACTATCTATTGACTTTGATACTTATTACGTTACTATGAAAGATGATGACGGAAAAGTCCAAACCATTAAGGTAGATAGTACAACATATTACTCACTTAATGTTGGTGATACGGTAAACTATAAAGGTCAGCCTGTTAGTTCTAGTGGGGAGTAGGTGGTAGTGATGAAACAACAAAACAAACAACCTAGTCAACCACTAATGGTTTTTAGTGTATTCTTCCTTTTATTCTGTGCATTGTCGCCTATTATTGATTACATGTTTAGTCTTTCTGTTACATTGGTGATAGTCAATATACTTGGTCTTTCTTTTCTAGTAGGAGCTCTTGTAGTTTGGTTGAATGGTTATATGGGAAATCCTAAAGTCGAAAATATTTTCGTACTTATAGGGGTACTCTGCATGGCAACCCTTATCTTCTACAATTTTAGTCAGACGAAAGAGGTTACAGCGACTACTGTATCAAGAGAAGTCAACGCAAAAGTTATTACAGAGTACGGTTTCTCTTCCGACTATAGGGTAGTCCTTATAGAAGGTGACGATGTTATTCCTGTAGAAGACGTTAAAAAAATTGGAGAGATTTCACATAGGGGATACAGTCACTAGTATCGAGAAGGTTACGGAAACTACAAAAGTCATAAACGTTTTTGGTAAAGGTGGCTCTTGGGATAAAGAGTACGTTTTATTGAAAGGTAAAGAGTAGGGTTTAGGTAGAAGAAATGAAAAATTTAGACAAAGACACGCTAAAAGAGTTGGCATTGGGATTATCTGAAATAATCTTGCTCATATTCGTAGTCTACTTTATAGTTAGGGATTCTCAGGATTCTATTTCTTTGGTTGATTTGATACCTATCTTTATATCTGCTATGCTTGGTGCAGCCTACATGGGTATCTATAGCCATTCAGAAATAGATTCTGATGAAGACTTCAAAATAGCTGAATCTAGATTCAGAAAAGCAGTAAACTTCGTAATATTGGGGTATCTCTTCCTTGCATTAGCTTTATTTATTTCTAAAAAGGAGGTAGGGGTTACTCCCACAGAAGTTAGACAGGTGGATGCAACCATAGTAAATATCTCCAAAGACACTGTACTTCTAAGCAGTGATGGTTCTTTTGAAGGAGTCAAAGATGTAACAAATGTCAATGACTTGACTATAGGTGATAAAGTGACAACTATCTCTCATGAAGACAAAGTTACTAACTTCAAGTCTTGGACTGGTCTTACCAGTGAAGTAAAAAGAAAAAAATTAACGACTCTCAAAGGCAACTAGTCTGTGGGGGTATTGAAAGGTAAAGAATGAGACTATCAAAATCAGACAGGCGATTTCTTGCATGGGAGGGGTTCTTATCGTTAGTTCTCCTCTTTCTTTCTATTGCAGGTATCGTTCTTTGTAAGTTCGCCTTGGGTAGTGAGCTATTAACTTACGTTTCTTTGGTCTTAACGGGGTACTTCCTCGGCAGTAGCGTAGTTTACCTTAGAATTGCACACCTTAAGTAGCGTGAAACTTAGTTTTTGCAAATTTTCCTTATTTTTGTACATATCGAAAAATGTAGGTTAAAATGCACTAGCTTAATTGAACGAAATTTTGGCTTAAAGGTGCTTGAAATTTTTTGAAGACTTTGCTACAATTATATATGGTTAGTAGTTGGTAGACTACTGAGATAAACTGTAATTTTAATCGCCTATCTTAAAGGCAAGGAGGTACTATGGGAGTTAAAACTCGTAACAAATTAAAAAGGGCATATCGTAGGGTTTCTAAAAAGCGACAGAAGTAAGTAATTTGCTAGTATTTCTAGCTATTGTGCTTATTTCTAGTGTTGCATTTATGGTAAAAAGCAACAACTCAGCACTAATCGGTGCGCTAAATATTGTATTTTCTTACCAACTTATCTTTACTTTGGGTACAGCTCTCTTGCGTATTATTCTAGAGTATGTGTGGGAGCGACGTTTCTTTGGTATCTCTCTAAACAACTAGGGGGTATCTATGGTAAGGTTAAAAAGACGGCTTTCAGAAGAACACAACTTCATCTTCTCATTTATCAGAAACTTACAGATATTACTGGTTTTTGGTGTCATTCTCGCTACCTTGGTCTTACTTGAGGCTAAGGCTCTAGGGTATGCAGGAGACGATGTATTCCAGTTACTTAAGTACACTTACTTAATTGTATTCTGCTTGGAGTTACTGCTTACGGTAGTGTATCAGGTATGCTCTTACTTTTGGAAGCAGGAAGTGTTCGGTATGTATATTGGGGAATACTACGGATTAAAAGAAGAGGAGTCTGGTAATGATGAACAATAACTTATACAGCTATAAAAGAAGTACTAAAGAAGAGTTAGAAAGACAAGCACTTGTTATGGAGCGTATTCTCTTATTGATTTCTCCTATTTCAGTGTTAATTTTGCTGAATGGAGTATTATTCTTTAGAGCCTTTATTGACTGGGCTTTATTTAAGAAGGATTTTTACTCCAACCCTAATGTTATGTGGATTAGATACTCTAAGTACATTATACTACCTTTAATTGTAGTTATCTTTTGTTTATTCAGTATATGAGTATAGAAAGGTATCTAAGTATGGTAAACTATAAAGGTATGTCAAATAACAGTCCTAAACCTAAGTCTGATAAATCAGATAGTGGCTCTTATGATGAGTTTGACTTTTATGGGTTTACTCAGCCTTTTGTTTACTGTTTTATAGTGTCAGTACTTATGTCCGTAAGCTTGGTTGTTTCCTCTACGGTATTGAACTTTATAACTACTCTTTGCAGGCTCAGAACTGGATTATGGTTGGTCGAGTAGTAGGGGTAGTTTGTTTGATTACTCAGGCTCTGTTTCTCTACGTAGTGGTAGGAGTAGGGTATGTTAGAAAGAAGGATTTAAGTGTCGAGAAAGAATAAAAAGCCTAAACATACAAAAAGAGTACTATCTTAAAAGAAAGCAATTTCTACATCATGTTCCGATGCTTTTGGTGTAATGTGCGTAATTGCTTTTATCATGATACTAACAGGTACTTTTGATAGGCTATTTCCTTTTGGTGTAAGGGGTTTATATAGTATTTTCATTATTGATACTTTGTGTATCATAGCTAAGTGGACTTACTATAAGAAGGCAGTTCAGGCAAGAGAGTGGTCGAAGAAAGAGTTAGATAACTCTAGTGAGGGGTAGTAGAGATGAAAGTTTACAACGTCAACTTGGGTATCGGCTTTGCATCCAGCGGAGTTGAATATGCTCAGGCTTATCGTTACCAGCTCTTAAAGGAGCTTGGTATTGAACAAAAAAATACATTTTCTTGGACATGGTATCTAGTTCTAGTACCTACAGTCTAGTAGAAAATATTGGAATTAGTGAAAAAGATGTTTTGTGGTTCTATGACGTCCTTACAGGCAACTATATGCGAGATAGTATGGTTAGCCTACGTTGGTTGAAGAACAACTTCAAGGGGTATCAAATCGATGACTCAGATAAATCTAGGGTATATCTAAACCTAGACGAAGGTACTTACATCGTCGCCTATGAAGACAAACTCAACCCATCTTTCTACAACAGGTTGGAGTATGTGGTAGACTATTGCCTAGTCAAGAAAGAGTACTACGCAGGCTTTAAAGTCCATTCTGTCGAGTATTACACTCCAGTGAACGGCAAGGCTTATGTCTATAAGCGTGACTTCTTTAAGAAAGATGGAGAAGTAGCCTTAACTGAGTTTGTTAAGACTCTAGATGACTCTTCTTTCTTCTACCAAGGTAAGCATTACTCATCTAAAGAAGCCTTGTTTGGTGTATTCCTAGATAAGTTGGATATCAAGAAGAAAGACTGGGTTCTCTTAGATAGGTCAACTGGTACAGCTAAAGCAGTGTTCACTCGTAAGAATGCTATCGGCTTTAAACTTGGAGTAGTAGTCCACGCTGAACACTATGTAGCTGAGGGTATCACAGATAACGGCATCCTCTTCAACAACTACTACGAATACCAGTTCAAGAACCGTAACCTTGTAGACGCATTTATCTGCTCTACTCAGAAACAATCTGACTTGTTATCTCAGCAACTTGACGGTTTTAGTAAGGTCTTTGTCGCTCCAGCAGGTTACTTAGAAGAACTTCGTGGTAGGGGTATCGAAGACAAGAGACAAAAAAAGGTAAGTTCGTAACTGTATCTCGCCTATCTGACGAAAAAAGAACCTAGATATTCTAATCAAAGCCTTTGCAGTAGCTCGTCAGGAAAAGGATTTGGCTGATGGTAGTCAACTAACCTTAGACATTTATGGCGAAGGTGTCGAGCGTGAGAACCTTGAGAAGTTAATAAAAGACTATGATGCTGAGTCTTTCATTACTCTAAAAAGGTCACCACAAAATGGAAGACCTTTACCAAGAGTATTCAACTTATGTATCTGCATCCTTTGCTGAAGGGTTCGGTCTTTCATTGATGGAGGCAGTTGGCTCTGGTCTATTCATTGTAGGCTATAATGTCGATTACGGTAACACTAATTTCGTAATCGAAGGTCGAACTGGTGTTCTTTGCCCAGTAGATGTGGGATGATCGTGATTCTGATGAAAAATATTTCTATACTTACATGGGGTATTCGCAAAGCAGTCAATGAACTAGACAATAACGAGTTTGTCTCATGACCTTGCTAAACAGTACCTAAAACCTGAGGTAGCCAAGGCTTGGAAGGAGTTACTTAAATGATTTTACTTGTAACAGAATACGATAATGTCGCTTGGGATTTACACTATTCCTTGCTCCGTAAGGGCTTCAAGGGTAGTGTACTCTCGTTAGAAGACAACTTAAACCAGCCAGACGATGTCCAATCTATTTGGTCTGCCTTGTATAAGGGGTATGACTTCTCTGATAGAAAGCCACTTCACATCAACGACTTTCCTCTTCCTTTGGACTGGGAAGTCGAACGTGAAAACGGAAGGTTCTTAATAAAGACAATCGATGGTGTAGTCGGTGAGGTCTTTATGGCAGAGCCTACTATTCATCGTATTGTATCTGAAGTTCATTGGTTTGATTCTAAGGGTTATACTTACCGTAAAGACTACTACAATCGCTATGGTTTTCTTTATAAAAAGTTCAACATTTGTGACTTGTGTTGGACTAGTTGGTAGTCAGTTCTATTCTCCTAGTGGAGAGATGCTTGCAACTTGGAACCATCAAACAGACTCTGTAGTAGTTGGTCGTTTTATCTTCCCTACAATGACGAAGTTTTACTTTTACTGTTTGGAAGAGTTGGGCTACTCTGACGAGGGTATCACTTTCAACAACTTGGGTACTCCTTTGCAAATGCTTATTGAAAAGGCTAAGGTTATGGGAGACTCTATGCCACCTAACCAGCTAATCTTCACTGAGAAGGTAGACGAACTTCCAGGAAACGTTGACTATATCTTACAACACAAAGGGTTGAACATTGAGTGTTATGTTGGTGGCTTTGAGAGTGCTAGGGAGTTAGCTAATGAAAGTGAAGAAGTTAACTTCTTCGAGTTCCATGCTCCTTTGTATGTTTCAGATAAAGCAGACTACTGTAAAGATGTACTTATCACAACCGAAACTGATGACTTATGGTCTATCGAGAGGTTGGTTGACTCTTGTCCCTAACAATGTATTCCACATTGCAGCACCTACTCTTATGTCTAGTCGATTATCTGATTTAGAGAGTAGAAGTAACGTTAAACTCTATCCACAAGCAACTCAAGCTAAGGTAGAGGAGCTTTTAGAGAAGTCAGGTATTTTCCTAGACATTGCAAACTCGCCTACGGTCTATGATGCTAACAGGTTAGCGCTCAGATTTAAGTGCCTACGGCTAGGAGTTAGGGGTATCTCTAGCGGTGATTACATCTCTGAAATCAACATGGCTTATCCAAATGATTTTGAATGGCTAAAAGATTTAATTGATTACTGTTCTCAACATGCTGATTCCCTTGACCAGTGGGTTGCTAAAGAAAACTTCGCTCTTGGCTACAGTTATGACTAGTCAGGAGCCTTGCTTTCTTGCTCTAAATAGTGTAAACTATACTTATAGTATTTTTAAAAAGAATATGAGGTATAAATACATGTGTAATCATTGTCAATCTCACGGTTTAGGTGAAGGGTCTAAGAACCAGGTTCGCCAAGGTTTCCTAAAGATGCTTGTTGATTCATCTTCTCAAATGTCAGAGATGGAAGCAGGTATCCTTATTAAGAATTTTGGTGGTGGTAGAACAGAAGTCGGTTCTTTTGGTTCTCTCAATGATATCTTAGATATGTCCAGTCAAACATACCCTGCCCTCTTAAAAGTAGCTTTAGACAGGGCAAAAGCTGAAAACGACCTTGAACTTACTTTTATGTTGTTTGACCAAGTCAATGATATGGCTCATGCACTTAGAGGTTTTACTGAGGAGCTAGATAAAGTTACAGACGAAATCAAAGCATCTATGATGGGAGGCATCCATGATGGAAGAAGTACAAAAGGTTAAACAAGGTTTGCTTGACTTAGCAGACAATTTGGACTCTGCTGAAGGTCTCATTATCCTTAAGGGTATCAACACTGGTGAAACAGACGACCTAGATGTCCTTTACCACGAAATAAATCCTATACTTGCTATTCCAGCATTGTTGGCTACTCTGACAGATGTGTATGAGACCTATTTGTCGGATATGGAGTTTGGTCTTGCAAAAGGTGAGTTTTCACCAGAAGAGCTGAAAAAGATGGACACAACTATCTCTAACATGCTCCTTAGATTTAACTTGCTAACTAAAGACTTGTATGAAGAGTCTTTAGAGCGTCGTAAGACTATCCAACTTAAGGGTATCGGAAGCAAAGAAGTAGAAAAGGAAGAAAATTAAAATGACCCAAAAGGAACTTAAAGATGGCTTGCTCGTAGACGGACGTGTGGTTCTACGAAAAGAGGTAGGGGATTTCATGAAAGGTAAGGCTTTCAACACCCCTAAAGAAAAGATTGCATTCTTTGCAGCCGTACATGCAGCAGAACGTGCTGAGGTCAATCCATTACAACTCAACGACAGTGACTACCGTGATATCCTGTACGCAGTTAACATTGGAAAATATGTAGTTGACACAGGTAACTACTACATTAACGTAGGTAAACCAGTCAACCGTGAAGAGTTCTTATCCCTATCGGGGTATCACGACCAAGAGGACGGCACTCGTGTATTTGATTGGGACTTTGAAGGTTTCTCAAATGCTAAACTTTTTACAGAAGAAGAAATTGCTACTATCGTTCCAGAACCATACCGTAACTCCATGTATCGTATCATGGAAAACATTGCAAAAGAGCGTTATGGTGGAATTGAATTGTAGGTGAAAAGATGGTTTTAGTTTTGGGGTTAATGGTGTTGGTAGTTCCTGTAATGAGGCTGAAAGACCTTGTATCTGATAAGGGTATGACCTTTAAGGATTTATGGTCTGTAGTTAAGGGGTATGACTTTAATAAATTAAAGGGTGTATCTCTTAGTCAGCTAGTCGCCTATTTCAAGGAACTGCTTAACGTACCTAACTCTCATGATGGTTTTCAAGAGTTCGATGTAGACGACTCTTCGGAACAGGTACTTATATACAACCTAATAGAGAAATATTTAGGTGTCGTATGGGAATAAATTAGTACATAGTATTTTAGAGCAAGCCATTATGCTTGCTCTTTTGTATTATCTTGGTACAATAGTATTAGAAATTGGTAGTGGTAATTTATACCATAAAAATTTAAACTAAAAATAGGAAATTGAGGTATTAACTATGCGAAAAATCTGTTGTATTGCTTGTCTTGGGTGGGGTACTTGTATTGTCAGGTGGTCTAGTTAAGGGTATCGACAGCTTAAATGCTCAAGCTGAAGCAGAGCGTCACGGTCGCCAAGAGCAAATCGCTAGCGTTAAAGATATAAGTTCTGAAACTACATTTGAAACAACTATCCAAGAAGAAGCTAACCAACTTATCTCAGAAATTCAAAATTCAGGTAAGAAGATTGTAAAGCTTGAGGTCAAAAAGCAAAATGACCAAAACAAGAACACTCCAATCGTGATTACGGTTGTGTATAGCAACTAAGGGGGTATGGTATGACAGTAGAAGACTTGAAAAATTTCATTAAGTTGAGCAGAAATGACTCTATTGTATATAAGCGTAATGGTGAAGAGGTTATACCTGAGAATACAGACGCAGTTGTTAGTATTTCAGCAACTGGTGATTGGGACGGTTGTGTGCAATATAATATAGATTTATGGTAGTAAGTTAGAGAAAGTTATGACAGAAGTAAAAAAACATTGACTATGGATTCTGTAATCCAGCCGAATACACAGTTGTATATCTCGAATGGGGGATTATATTCAATATTTTATAAAGGACATTCTGACCGATGAACTTGTTATGGTTATCTATCCAAATGAAGGGGGACCTGTAGTAAGAAAGATAGAAGAAGGTATAACTTACACCCAGTTAAATCCAAACCATAAAGGTACTGTCCGATTTATAACTCAAAGGTCTTAGCCCATTCTACAACTCTGAATTTGTTACTACATCTACTGGTATCTTTAGAGTATTGTTGAAAGAGGGGGTATCTTACCTATCCAGAAATATGGACAAGTTAAAAGAAGACTTTTTTTCTTTCATTTAGAGAGCTTGGCTACTGGTTACTCAGAGGTATTTAACTACAATAGTATTCACCAAAAAACATACAAAAAGAGTTCTATACTGATTTGTATAACTTACACATTACTGGTTCTCCAGAAGTTAAGGCTTTCATTAAAGGTCTTACTTACAATGAGGAGTTTGCTAAAAGCTTTATCTCACGGAGAGGCTATTAAAGCTACAAAGGACTTAAGTGTGCTTAAGGGTATCTTTGAATCCTCTAAGTATGGATACATTGCAACACCAGGTGGTTACAACTACGATGGTTCTGACTATTACTCTTCACCCAGCTTAGTGAAGACGGTTCTCTTGTAACTATCAAGAAGTTCTTCTATCCGTCAGACAGCGAAGAGCCTTGTAGGTTGGTAGACATACGAGAATTAAAGATAGAAGATTTCCAAAAAGGAGTTTGCAGAAATTACTGCACGTAATCTTGGTAAGTCTTTCCAAGAAATACTAACTTTGTTTGCAGAAGGTTCAGGTTTCTTCTTTGCAACAAATAGAAAAAGAAGAAAAAGATGCCAACAAACTATATTGAAGATTTTGAACATAAAGGAGAATAGTATGAAAAAAACTATTAAAAACAGTTCGCCACGTCTAAGTGGTTCGATTGGTTCGGTGTCGCATTGGTAGTGGGTATCGCTATCTCAGCAGGGTATTTAGGGACACGCCCTAGACAAGTTTGTTAATTGGGGTTCTTGGACTCCTTAGTGCCTTTTGGCTTAATCTCCGTAATCAACGTAGGTATCTCCATGCTATCAACTAGATTTACTGGTAAACTAAAACAAACTAGGCAACTACTTGGGTATCATCAACGCAGTTCTCTCAGGTCTGATTGACTATATCCTTGGTAACAAGGCAGCCATCATCACCTACCCTGTTACGTTCTTAATTTACCTTGGCGCTATCTACTGGTGGAATCGCTCTGAGGACGGTAAAGCAAACAACTCTACCAAACACAATATGTACTTGGTACTTCCAACGCTCGTAATTGTTTCCTTAACGTTCTCTTGGGTAGCCAACTATATGGGTTATGGTGGTAACATGAACACCCCTAGCCTACATCACTACCATAGCCTTTGCCTTATCTTTGGTAGCTAATGCTTTGAATTTACTTAAGTTCACAACTCAGTGGTCGTTTTGGTTATTCTACAACTTTGTACAGTTAGCTAAAGCCTTTGTGCAAGGTAACTTTGCCAACGTTGGAAAGTATATCTTCTACATCTTAAATAGTGTAGGTGCGCTATTCATTTGGAAAGACTCTGAAGAGTAGTGTACTAAAGGCAAGTTCATAGGCTTGCCTTTTTCTTATAATTATAGTAAAAATAGTTTAAAAAGTTTATTGGTGTACTATTTATTGCACCAGAAAGAGGTAATTTATGAAAAGGCAGTATTTCGACATTAAAGACGAGACACGAACTTCAAAATGTAATTGATTTAGCCACTTTTCGTACTGGTGCAGACGTATTTATGGAGTACAATGATATGGTTAGAGATATCAAAAAGACATGGTATAGACTACGTTAAAAAAAGAATTATCAGAATTATCCTTTAGCGAAGAACCTAGTAAAGTGGGGTAACAAGAATGCCTGAAAACAAAGAAACTGAAGCAATAATCAAGGGTATGATTGGCAGAGATTTCTATACAGACACTCGCAAGTTAGAGCTTTTTGCACTGTTTGGTAGTTTCAGGTGATATTAAACCACCTAAGTTAGTGTATTCTCACCTAGGTAAGAACAATATCGAGTACGCATTCACTTCTGTGGATAGTATTCCATTTGTATCTTCTATTGTAGAAGTAGCAGAACTCTTGGGTTTAACTCACTGAATGAATTATATAGATACTGTGTCTGTAAAAATGAATCACTATTTTTTTACGTTGCTAATGACCTTGAGGGTAACTTGAGTATGGTCACTAAGTATCGTGAAGATACGTTCATCTCTTCTGAGACTATCAGGAATCTGATTACAGAAGGCTACAACATAGAATTTGATGGTATTCTCGTAGTGGTTACTCTTGCAGAACGCAAGGGTATCAAAGAAGATTTAGAGTCTTTCAAAGCTCTAGCTGACAAGTTTCCTAAGGGTTTCCACAAGTAAGAAAGGTATTTAAAGGTTTTAATTATGAAAAAAATCGTCTAAGGTTAATGTCTATCTTGACGTTAAGTTTATTGGCTCTATCTACTACAGTTCCAACTATCGTAGAAGCACGTGGTGGTCATGGTGGTGGACATGGTGGTGGACATGGTGGTGGTCATGGTGGTGGACATGGAGGTTCTCGTGGTGGGGGTAGCTGAGGAGGTGGCTCTCGTTCAGGAGGAGGCTTTTAAGGGTGGTGGCTCAAAGAGCGGTGGTTCTAAATCAGGTGGCTCTAAGTCTGGTGGTTCAAAGAGTGGAGGAAGTTCTAAGTCCGATGGGGGTACTTCCAAAACTGGAGGCTCTAACAGTGGCAAATCAACTGGTAGTGGTTCAGGTTCATCAGGTTCTACCTCAACACCTAAACCTTACACTCCCTCAAAAAGCAGACCCAAAACCACACAGGGGAAAGAGCGTAGAAACTAAAAACAGGTTCTACTGCAGACTCTAAACTTAACAGTGACAAGTCTAAGTCTAGCAGTTCTTCGTCTTATAGGGGTACTTACTTCTATCCACGTAGTGGTTTCCGTAGCGGAGGTACTAGCCAAGAGGAAGAAGAAAAGCGCAAACAATATTACAATACCAACAATTGCTACTATGGTGGCTCACGCTTTGGTGGTAATTCCTTTATGGAAAATCTCTTGTGGTATAATTTGCTCTTTAATGGTTCAAGCCACAACACTTACAACAGCTACAACTCCTATCCAACACCTTTATCAACACCCAATTGGTCTGCTCCTAGTACGGTAAGTCAGCCTCAACAAAAAGGCTGAAGACCAAGTAGCTCAAAGCAAAGGGTACTTGAGTTGGCAAAAGATTGGTAAAGTGATTATGGGTATCGCAGTATTTGGAGCTCTAATTACTGGAGCGATATGGGTACTGACTAAGATTATGGGTAACTAAGAAAGGAACTATCCTATGAAGAAAACGTTAATTGCTATCGGAAGTGTGGCACTTGTTGCCTTAATCATTGCTTTCTCTTTTATGAGCTCGTATAACGGTCTTGTAAGTAAAGAGGAACTTGTTAAAAATGCAAACTCAAAGATTGAGGTTGCTCTCCAACGCAGGGCTGACTTAATACCTAATGTCGTAGAATCTACTAAAGGGTATATGAAGCACGAAAAAGAAATCTTCTCTAACATTGCAGATGCTCGTTCAAAAATTGGTTCTAGCGACAAGGCTACAAAAGAAGAAGGTCAATCAGAACTAAGCTCAGCTATTTCTCGTCTATTGGTAGTAAAAGAAAGCTACCCAGAGTTGAAAGCTGACACTCAAGTATCTGCACTTATTGCTGAGTTAGAGGGTACTGAAAATAGAATTGGTGTGGCTCGTACTGATTACAACACTATCGCAACTGAGTATAACCAAGATATTCGTAAGTTTCCTAAAAACATCTTAGCTAATATGTTTGGTTTCAAACAATTGGACTTAATTAAGTCGGATGAAGGTGCAAAAACTGCCCCTAAAGTAAATCTTTCTGAATAGTCCTGTGGGGTATCTCTTATGAAAAAAAGTTAATTTTACTTTTTAATTGCTCCTTTACTATTCTTCATGTCCGTTGTGTCTGCTGATGTAACTATACCAGAGCGTCCCTCAAATGGTATTTACGACCCTCAAGGGTATCTAAACTCGGTAGTCAAAGACACTCTAGCCGACATAAATAGTGGTAGTGAAACTCAGGTGGGTATCTACATCGTTGATACCACTGAAGGAGAACACATTGAATCAGTAGCTAACAAAGTTGCTCGTAGTTGGAAGATTGGTAAATCTGACACTAACAGTGGTATTTTTAATAGCCATTGCTATAAAAAGACCGTAAGTTCAGAATAGAAACTTCAAATGAAGCATCCACTTGGTTGACGGATTCTCGTGCTAGGGAGTTACTAGATGAAGCTAAATCTACATGAAAGATGGAAATTACTCTGAAGGAGTGTCATCTATCTTGACTGGTATCTCTAATCTTGAATCTAAGAAAGCTGGCATTGTCCAAGAGAATGAAGAACGTCAAGCTAAGTTAGAAGAAGCCAAGGAAAGTATGGCTCGAAACACTAAGTATTTCTTCTTCTATCTTCTGCCCTCATTCCTTGGACTCGTGGGTATCGGCTCTTTAATTGACTGGTATTCTCGCCTCAGACGTTCTAGGTTCGACTATGAATGTGACAATAAGTTGTACCCAGACTCTATGGCTTTGTTTACAATAAGTCTTGGGCAGATGGAAGAACAACAGAATATTTCCATCAGAAAGTAGTTAAACGGTCATACTACGACTACCAAGGGTATGATAAACTCTATCCCTGATTCTTATGGGTTCGTACCTAACGAAACATGGACACCTTTCCTAGTCGATGCTTACTACAAAGAGCAAGAAGAGAAAGAAAAAAAGACAAACTAAGACGCTCTCAATACGACTACCAAGGTAAAGATAAACTTTATCCACATAGTAATGACTTTAGGAAAAACGACTCTGGACAGACGCACTTGTAGCAGCCTACCTTGCAGAACAGTCTTTCTCGTCTAGTCATTCTTCATCTTATGATTCAGGTAGTTCGAGTTCTAGTTCATCTTGGTCATCCAGTGACTGGGGTGGTGGAGGCTTTGATGGTGGAGGTGCATCAGGTGATTGGTAAAGAAAGGAAATTATATGTTTAAGTTTGGTGAAGATTGGAAGAAGGACTTATCACCCTTGTGTACTCTGCAGTATTGTGGGTGTAGTCTTGCACTTCTCTTTAAATACGGAGTTGCTGATAAGTCATGGCTTGTGTCTATCGTATTCTCTGTACTAGTCTTTATTTCATTGGTAATGGCTCTAGGCTATGTGGTTAGGGGTATAAAAACAGATAACGTAAACATCTTGACTCTGATAGGTCAACTTAGTTCATTCTCATTACTTATCTTCCTCATGGCAGTCTATGTTGGTGGAGTTGAAACAACTGAGACTCGTCAGGTAGTAGAAACTCGAGAGTTTAACGGTTCTGTTGGTTCTAGAAACTACGAAAGAGGTTTACATAGCGTAAACTTCAATATCGAAGGTGAAGATAATGTCCTCTCCCTAGATAACGTAGAAATGAAAGTCACGTTCACGGAGGGTACTCCTGTACACCATATAAATACAGTTGCTATTGAAGAGGTTCGTAAGGATTGGTTCAACCACACTAAGTCCTATATCCGTAACATTAACCTTGTAGTTGATTAGTTTCATTTAGTTTTAATAGCTTTTATTTGGACTATCACTGTAGAAGGTACTTAAAGAGTTTAAAGGACTCGCCAGTAGGCTTGTCCTTTTTCTGTAAATGTTATAAAATGGAAGTAGAAAATTTCGTCTTGGTATTTTCTACTGATTATACCTCGACAGGAGGTATAATCATGGTACAGCTTACAACTATTGAGGTTAAGGCATTTCGTCTTAACACTGCAATTCAGCGTTTTAATCAACTTTCCTTACAGAACCTTAGCTTGATAAGTATTTATCGTAAATTCGGCTACTTCGCATTTGTTTGTGAACTGGTTGACAGAGAAAGTAGGAAAGGAGGTTACAACCCCAAAGACAGACCCAACTTATCCGAAATGAGTTACAATGGGGTATGTCTAAGAGTTGTTTCCTTTACTTACTCAGGCTTATAACCAAAATCTATTCAGGGGCAGTTCTTGCTTGAAATATAACCTACAGAAAGAGTATATCTCAATCCCAAGTTCTAAGTTCCTAAAAAGATGAACCTATCTGCAAGGAAATCTTCCGTATCTTACGGTATCTCAGAAAAGAGAACCTTAAACTAGACGCTGACGATTTACGGTTGTATGCGAAGAAACTTGGTTACGCAGTAGAGTTTGGTCGTCCTAGAGAATTTAACTTTGGTGGTCGAGTTTACCTCTGCAAGCGTATTGATTTTGTTAAGAATGAGGATTAATCTATATGTATAACGACTTAAGTAAATTAAAAACTTAACTTGATGCTTTGTAAGAAAAGCAAGCATCCGTGTTGCTTTCTTCCTGTTCCTAGTTTACCTAGTTGTAACGTTCATGCCTTGGCAGGGATGGTTATCTGAGGAGCTATCTAATGTTAGTCTATTTGGCTTTGCGCTCTTGCTTTTCTTTGTGTGTAACGATGGCTTTCTTAGAAGAAGAAGTTCAGAAAATCTTAAACAAGTCACCGTTCAGCTTTTGGTGCAGGTGGTTTCTATGACGCAACACAATTTAGGTGGTTTCGACTCTATGATGAAACCTATGGGTGGTTTTTGGTAGTGATTTGTCATTCGAGGACTACAAAAATGGCATGCAAGACTACACCTCTGAAGGTGGCTCTGACGATTTGTTTGCTCCTATTGAAGAGGGTATCGAACCCTAAGGCTGAAGGTAGAGACCTTGAGGTTGTAGCGTTCGAGAAGGAAAAACGAGGACTACTGGAAAGAAAAAAACTCGAAAGCATTCCAGAACGTACAATATATGACTTCAAAGAAAGAGCAACTGCTCTCAGAGAACTTAAAGAAAAGACTTTCGACCTCCCTAAGAAATGAGTTCCTTGCTCATGTGTTCGGTACACCTGAGGGTAATGAACTTCCAGAAGGTCAAGACCCTCTAACCTTTAACCCTCAAGCTTACTACTATGGTGTTTACACCTCGAATGTCTTACTAGATATGGCTACTGGTCAGTGGCAACATTACCAAAATCGTCTGAAGACTCTCTTCCAAGACGACTACCAAATCGACTTCGACAATGAGGGTAACGTAGCTTATAAACTTAATAGCAACAAAGCAGACTCCTTGGTCTGCTTTTTCCTGTATTCAGGGGTATTTACCTTAGGCTTAATTGTGCTAAAATAGTCTTATATTAGAAAAAGAGGTGTAGAATATGGGAAAGGGTGTCTTTTTCTAAAAATCTCTGAGTATGCTCAGAAGGATGAATATTACCGTTGCGAAGAGGTTGCTCGTAGCTATCGTGACTTTGGAGTTCCTTACTCCTTAGCAGTTGAGTGGATATGCTCTAAGCTAAACGTAAGCGAAAAGGTAGTAGAGCGAGCTTGTAACCACGTTTACTATCTCTCAAGATACTAAGTGGGTATCTTTCAGGTCTTAATCTCTTTACTATGTTTAGTCTTTTTAGCTTTTATTTAGACTAAACGCATAAAAATTTATATGATTTGCAGTATATCTGCTTTGAAAGGTAAAAATATGAAAAAAACGTAAAATATCTCTCAGCGTCTGCATTGGCAGTCCTTGCTCTTGGTTTTGAACTCAGGTTGCTCACGCAGAAATTCAGACTGACACAATCAACGAGAAGTGGGGCAAACCTACTTTGGTGTATGGTTCTAGCTTAACCAACCAGCAAGTAGACGACACTAATACTGCATTCGGTATTAAAAGATATTGCTAACGTTAACCGTCAGCTTACAACTGTTGAAGACTACAACAAGTTCATGGGTACTCAAGGCGAAAAATCCTACCTTTATCTCTTCTGCTTTAGTACAAAAAGCAGACAAAGGTAACGGGGTTAAAGTTACAATCAAAACTCCAAACAACATCACAAAAAGTAACTGCATTGCAGTATCAAAACGCAGCCATTACAGCAGGTGCTAGTGACGTAAACATTGAAATCGCTAGTCCAGTATCAGTTACTGGTGAATCTGCTCTAGTAGGGGTATCTAAAGCACTCGAAGCCAACGGTCAAGAGATTGACCAAAAACGTGCAGAAGTTGCCAACCAAGAACTTTCTACTACTGCAACCATTGCAGAACAAAAACAAAGACAATGACAGGTTTGATGCAGCAGCGCTTGACTTGGCTCTATCACAAATCAAAACTGACCTTGCCAAGTACAAAGAGTCTAAAGGAAAAAAACTGCTGACAACAAAGAAGTAGAGAAAATTGTAAATAACGCCTTGAAAGACAAAGGTCTTAACAAGATTATCTCTCCAGAGCAAGTACAACAAATCATTTCATTTGCTAATGCTTATCAAAAACACTTCAGCAATCGACTCTAAAGAGGTAGCTGAACAGTTGGAAAATTACGCAAAGAATGCCTACAATTCACTTTCTGACCAATACAAGAAGTTCGTTTCTAGCGACGAGGCTAAGGGGTATGTGGGAAGGAATAAAATCATTCTTCGGTAACTTGTTTAGTTACCTTGGAGGTCTGTTCTCAGGCAGTAAGTAATTCTAGGGTATCCTAGCTTAGATTGACTAATAATTTTTTTATATGGACTGGACAAGTTTACCTAAATAGGGTAAACTTGTTTTATATTATATAGTTCGTTTACTATGGAGGTATTAGTTGTGATTATTTTGGTTAAGGACGACGCTAAGCTACGAGAAGATGCTCTTACAGCCGAGGTCGGTCAACATATTTATCAGCAAGACGGTCTAGATTACTATTTTATTAGTAGTCTTTCTGACTATGTCGTTCTTCGGACGTCGCATTCTCAACACTCTGAGCAAATGACTTCTCTTCCAGAGGAGATTGTTGCCACTTTCACGGAGCTTGCTTTCTTGTATGCTGACGGTATCAAAATTGCAGAAGAATTAGAAAATCTCTTTGGTGGTTCTTACACTTACTATAACTATTCTTCCCATGAGTTCTTTTTCACTCAGAACTGTATTGACTACTCTGCTGAAGCAGTGTTCGAACCTTGGACTGTGGTTCTCAGTATGTCTAAGTACTGTGACGAGGTAGAAGGTGCTATCTATATGGATGAGCAAGGTGTAGTCCATTACTTGTCTGTGGAAGATATTGTTGAGTTGGGGGTATCTCTTCAGGACTCAGCTAGAGGCTAATCGTGTAGAGCGCCAACGAAAGAGTATGGAGTTGAAGGATTTGTCTGCTAAGAAAGTAGAACCAAAGCCTTTCGGACGTATGGAATACACTTACAGGGCTTCGAGAGATAACATAGATATACTTTAATTCTAGGGAGAAGGGTATGAAAATAGAAAAGATGTCTAATAAAAAGGATTTGTCCAACGAAGGTGTAAAGAGGGTAAACCCTCTACCTTTCGATAATATGCATGGACTTTTCAAAACATCGCAACTTGGTAAAGGGTAGAAGGTGAAACTCTTATGTTTAATTGGTTAAAACAGAAGCAAGAAGTTACATACCAATCATTAAGGACTCGTAACAGACGTCTAATACTATTAGCAGTAAATCTAGATATGCTTGAGCAGTACGTCAATGGGCATCACAGAAGAAGAGGAGTCCTCTATCGTGACATCCATAGGTCATATTCCCTGCATTGTAATGAGCGTTCTTCTTTTAGAACTATACTAACTTTGTGTAATCAGAACTTTAACGAACTTCCAATACTTAACGTTTGTGTAGATAAGAATATTAACGGTGACTTAACTGTAACTCTTACCTACTTTAAGTACTATGAATGTTTTTCTGATAGGGTAGTTAAGATTACAGAGTCTTTAAATAAGGTCAATAATAGAGGAGCTTTGAAATAGAGTTGAACAAACTTCTTCGTCTAGGTATGTATGATGTTCACGATGTCTTTATTGACTTCTCAACTCGCTTAAGAAGATTTTTTTACAAATATACAAATATCTGACGAAGAGTTCTCGGTTAGGTTAAAAGTTAAAGCCAAGGAGTTCTTCGAACAAAGGTAAGGGGGTATAAATATAATGGATTTCACTAAAGAAGTTACAAAACACATGGACAAAGGCATGAGTCAACAAGAAGCTTACGCACTAACTCTTTGTAGATGCTTGGAGACGTAAGCATCCTAGAAAAAGATAAGTAAGGAGTATATCGGTTAATGAGTACTAGAAAATCTGAATATCCAAAAACAAAAAGCAAGGTTATACTTTGCGTTCTCAACCATCCAAACAGTTTGGTATGGCAAACAGTGTACCAATCGTCTATTATGGTAAGGTTTCTCCACGTCTAGGTGGTTTACCGACTATTACGATGTCGGAGACCCTATAGTAATCAAGTCTAAGAAAGAGTTAGAGCAAGCAATAAATTTTCTACAGGATAGTGGACTCTTACCTCTCTATAGTTACCTAGTGGTAACTGAAGTCAAGTATGTTCGCTCATACTACCCTTATGATGACGGGTATGGCAATCTTAAGCAATCTTTGGCTGATTGCATTGTAGGCTCTGTAAACGAGCATTCGCTCGAAAAAGGTACTCCAAACTTTAGATTTTAAGGTAAGTGTAAAATGATAAAGTATAAAGAACTAAGATTTTACCAAAGCAGTAAGGTAGACGTGGGTGTATTGCTGAAGTCGGTCTTTCAGATAGCGGAAAAGGGTATCTCCAATCCGAAGGTAACTAGTGTTTCGGTAAAACGTGACAAAAACTTAGTCAAAGTAAGTCACACTGACGAATACGGTCATGTACTAGAGTTTGGTTTAGTAAGAATAGTAATCCCTAACGGAGATATACACTTCAAACTTAACTACCTGCATTCCTACTATGTTGAGAATCCTACTAACATATTGAGTGTGCGTTTAGAGGAAATTCATCAGTTTGGTATTGACGTACATTTTAGGTTTGCTGATACTATCTGTTTCAAAATCTATAAAGAGTCTCCAGTTCTTCTCAACTATGTACTCTCTTCTGTCGAAGATTTCTTCAAATCTTCCCTAGGTGGAGTACCTACCCTTGGTAATGCTAAGCAAGACTATACAATTATGTATAACGTGCAAAGTAAGGGTTCTTGGTCAATGTTGTAAAGGAGTAAAAACAATATGGGAACTTATGATAACTTAGACAAAAAGTCTAAAAACATTGTAGATACTGGTGTCTTACTGGGTATCTTGAGCGACTTGGGTAGTGGACTTACCTTTATTATGGACGATAAAGGTACTAAACTTTTCCCTAAAATCGTTTTAAACACTCGTGGTTGTGCAAAACTTATTCACATCACTAGGCAAGACGGTTGGGAGTTTGTGTTTAACTTAATCTTAATGGGTTCTGCTAGAAACACTGTCGGCATAAAAGCCGATATGTACGATCTTGTTAGTCTAAGCACCTATGCTCCAAGCAATGGTAAACCTCAGCTTATTTCATCTAGGACTTTGGCTCACTACTATCTGCAAGAAGGTTTTGAACACAACCAAGTTCCACTAAAAACATACGGTAGATGTTCTATCTAAGTTGAATGTAGCACCCGACCAGCCTTTAGAATTGCTTACGTCAATGCTTCCATCTTTCGTTAAAGCAGTTGGTATGGGACCAGATGTCCTCAAAAATAACAGGAATTATCTTAGCAAGCTTTTACCTCTTGCAAGACGAGTTCAACGGTATGGGTATCATGAAACGTAAATAAAGACAGGAGGAACAATAAATGGTAGAAGAAGTTACAATGGTAGAAGTTAAAGAGTTCCTAACTCGTATGCGTAAGGACGGTGTTATGGGGTTGTGTCCTAAGTATTTCTTAGCTGAAGGTGGTTTTGTTAGTGATAGCAGGTATTTAACAGTTATTCGTGACAAGGTTCGGTTGGTTCTCAACGGTACAATAATCGAAGGTAATTCGGTTGTTGCTCGCAAACCCTATCGTATGCTCAACCACAAGAATTACTCCCTTGTACCTTACTCGGTAGCTAGAGGGGTAGTATAATGCGAGAATACTTCAAATTAAAGTACCTATTCGCCCTAGCAGTAGTGATAGCCTTATTCGGTTGGCTAGGCGCTTGGGGTATCTCAGGAGGACGAACCAGTGGTCTAAGTGAACTGTCTGTCGCTCAAACTTACACGGCTGAACAGTTCATCAACCGTAACTCCCCAAACATTCACATTTACGTTCTTTACAAACCTAAGTGTCCTGTATGTAAGGAGTTCGGAAATCCTATCGCTGACCTAATCCGTAACCGTGATTCTAGCACTTACTCGGTTATCAATGTTGAAAGTGGTGTTCCAGCTTACTTATCTGATTACTTTGGTAGTGATACTTTTGAAGGCATTCACGTTCCTTACATCATTATCGCTCAAGGTAATTCAACATTGTATGCAGAACGTATAGAGAGTTACGAACTTTTAGATGAGTTCAGGGATACCCTCGAAAAATATAAAGATTGAAAAATAGGTAATGTAATTACCTATTTTTTTCTTACTTAAAAAGAGCTTGATTTTCACCGTAAACTCTGTTAAAAATTAGTGTATATTTAGAAATATTACTACTTGGTTTAGTGGTAGTCTTAAGACCTTGGTTTCTTCCTATCGATTGGTAGAAGTTAGGGTATCAATTATTAAGAGGTATAATGAAATGGAACAAATCAAAAATCATCACTAAAAACTTACAAAGAAGCTATTGAAGTCCTTGAGTCTGCGGAACTCTCAGCTAGGGTATCAACCTCAGAACTTTATTCTATGGAAAAATGTTTTTTTCTGCTTTCTCGTGGTATTGCGAAGATTGTGGGGAGAATAACGAATCTGACCTACGTTCAGGTTGTGAGATTGAGTGTGAGTACTGTGGCACTTTCTGCCCAGACGTTGATGACGATTCTTATAAACTCGCTGATTTGGTATATTCTGAGCTTGTTAAGCGTGGTGAATATTAAAAATTTCTAGAATAGGGGTATCTAGTTATGGCAGTGGTAACTAAAAAAAGGGTAAATATGCAAAAATATCGGTATGAGGCTTTCTCAAAGTTAGCTGAACTTACAGACAAGTTATTGCTTAAGGCAGGTGCTTGGTCTGTGATTACTTCTGACCGTGTCGCTTATAATAGGTTCGTTTTTGAGTGTAAGGAAGGGACTCACCTATATACTGTACGAATTCTATTCAATGGCTTGGAGGTAGGGAGGTATAATCTTTCTCCTTTCATGGCACCTAGCCTAAGGATTTACTCAGACTCTAGTAATCGACAATATGGTAGTTTAGCTTTTAAACAGTAAAGAAGCAGACTTCATTTCTAAACAACTCTGTGAAATGACTAAAGTAACTGATAAGGAAGAAGGTTACATCTTCAACCAGTACCTCAGGGCAACGCAATGGGGTATCCATTATTGGTACACCCTAAAGAATTATGCACAATTTGAATTCATTTGGGGTAGTCCTGACCGTTAGAAAGGTAGATTTTATGAGAAGGTTTGTTTTATATCACCCATCAAGTGGTACTTATGTATCTAGTGTATCTTATGACCGCTCTAATAGGCAGTATTTAGTTAAGTTTACTAACAAAAATATCAGAACTTAAGATTTGGTCTAATCGTTCTTATGCTGAATCTCAGGCTCAGCGTATTTTTTTGCTAGTAATAGAAATCTTTCCTTGAAGTTAAGGAAATACGGTAGAAGTATTTATGAAACAAACACTTAAGAAACTAGAATATAAGCTACGCTATCAAGATAATAGATTATACAAAAAGACTTACTAATCCTGTTACTAACGGTAAGTATAGAGCTTACTTGGACTTACTAAAGGTATTAAAAGATATTCCCAGAAGTTGTGGTTTTGTTCTACCTCACGACACTAAGGGGTACAAAATTAAGGCAAGTCAAGATTCTCACGGCAATCTTGGCTTAGATATTTTCTACAGACGTCAGAATTTCCTTAAATTACGTTTAGAGTATGGGTTCGTAAAGAGTGTAGATTTTCCTTTAGTCCGAGTTCCAGTAGTAAAAACTTGGCTAGAGGGGTGTTATAATTCTCCTATAATGGAGGTTATAGAGGTTCTACAAAAGTACGATGGGGTATCTGAAACTCCTATATCTTGGGATTTCACTGGTAGCTACAAACAATTAAAGAGTAAGTACCTCTGTTCAGATGGTATTACTCGATATGAAAAACTTTAGAAGGGGGTATCTATGATACAAGTCAAACCTCAAATCATTCCTTACTACAAATATAAACAAGAAGCATTTTGAAGTTCAATAATGCTTTTAGCTAATCTTATTCATCACAATGGGGGTATGTCAGACCATTTCGGTGGTCGGATAGATAATAAGACTAGGTTTGATTTTGAAATTTATCTGCGTGATGGTAGCTTATCAACAATAAGTGTTAGACAGTCATTATTTCCATTAGGTTTCCTACACCGAAGAAAGTTGTCTAACGGTAGTTTAAGGTGGGTTTTCGTTAAACCTAACATCAAAGATAGTTCTAAAGAAGACTTACTTTTACTAGACCAAGTTACCGATAAAGCTCTTTCAGAGTTCTTGAAAGCTATGTGTAAGTTACCGACTAAAGCTAGTAAATCTGATTTGACCTATGTAGCAATAACTGTTTGGCATGATTATCTTAACTATACTATCTTCCAGTCTGATGACACGAAGTTAGAGTTCAAGACATCGCTAGATTAAAGGTGACATAAATGGCTAATAATTATGTAAAAAGCATATCCAAAAATACAAACAAAAAAAGCGCTCAACAATATCACAAACGTACTTATGGGTATCTTAAGAGAGACAGACTTCTTTCAAAAAAATATCCTAGAGTATTAAGTTATGTCGAAGGGTTTTTTTTCTTACATTACGACAAAATGTACTTTGAAGAAGAGTTTCATCTTGCTAACGGGGGGTATGGTTGAGGGCTTTAAGGTACTATTTTGGGGTAGACGTTGCTTTTACTATAAAGGGTAAAGAAATAATTTACAATAATTTACTCTCTTACCAAAGAAGACAACTAACTGAAGAAGAGTACAACATCATTTATAAAAAACCTAGAAATCCTACACAAATTTGCAGGTAGTTCTTACAGTACGATTCAAATGAAGATTGGACCTATCCAACGTTATTCTATTGACTACAACATGATGAAATTTGAAGGTATGTGGGGTAGTACCTATGAAGAGAAAAGGAGTTTAGCACGATGAGTAACTTACACATTGTCAAACCTTACTACAAATACAAACAAGAAGCCTACAACAACCTAAACCAGTTAGGTAAAGAACTCTTAAAGGAGTTTGGTTTCTATGAACAGTTTCCAGAATACTCGGAAGATGACTTAGTCATTTACAATGATTCTTCTAGTCGTAGTGGTACAGTTAGTTTCTGTTTTAACAGAAATGGTTGGGAAAATCGTCTATGGGTATTCACTCTAGAACCTAACTTCTGCATCCGTAAAGTATCTTTTCTTGAGGGTAGAACTAAGTTAACTTTTAGAAGAGTCTCAGCTTGTATCAAAGAATGTTATAGCTTGTTTCAAAACAGGTTCTAACTCTACGGTAGTTAAGAAACTAGGTTCGGCAATCATTTATTGGTATCTAAGTAAAGATGAGTGTTACTTCAGGTCTGTAAATGGCGCAACTTATATCAATCGCAACTAGGGGGTATCTTATATGAATAAAAAAACACATCAGAAAGAAAGAAAAATAGTAAAACCTTACTACAAATACAAACAAGAGGCATTCACAAACCTTGTTAAGGCAGTTGAAGATATTGCATCTAGGGTATGGGGTAACGGTAAACCTTTGAATTTTTTTCTCCCTAGCGACTTTGTTTTCGAGATTAACTACACCTTAGATAGTTTCAAGAAACTACTCATCTCTCGTGATGGTGGTTCTCTTGGTGATATAACTTACGAAAATGGTAATGCTTACTATAACTACTACGGCAGAGTAAGTGAATCGGCTAGAGGAATAGAGAAAAAGAGAGTTAAACTAACTTTCCAAGAGTTTAAAGCACTTAGAGATGCAACAATTAACTTAGGTAAACTCACAGAAGAGGAACCTGCTGACTTCTTTGATATCTTACGTCGTAAAGGCTTCAGAAAAATGAGATAGCACGTTATAATCCTTTCCCAGGCGGTGGTGGAGGAGACAATACTGTGTCTTGGGTTAGAAAAATAACTAAAGGGGTATCAGATGACAAAAAAACAACAATAAAAACCATATTACAAATATAAGCGTGAAGCTTACAATAAAATACAAGATGTAGCTAGACTTTTTCTTAAAGGAAAAATGATTTCTTCATTAGGACTGGTTTACCTCAAGACATTACGATTACCTTTAGAGGAGACCTAAGAAAGTCCTTTGACCCTTATATAGAATTCTACATTAGGGGCGATAAGATCTTAACCGTCTTTGGTAACAAAGTAACTGGTCTGCGTGGGTACGATACCAGGGATTTCTTAACGTCTAAGGAGTATAGAACTATTTATGATAACCTAGTAATACTCTTTAAGCATTCTCCTAGTCAGAATGTAGCAACATTTATAGGAAAGCCTATATCGGAATGGGAGATTACTGATGAATACTGTTTCTTTATGGAAGAAGGTGGGTATCAGTACATCGATAGAGAATAGGGGGTATTAAACAAGTGAGTAAAGTAACCAAATATCCAAAATACAAACAAGAAGCCTACTCTCGTCTTGATGCTCTATTCAAGGGTATCCTCAAAGAGAGCGGTTTCTACACTCAACACCCAGAACTTGAGTCTGAGGGGTTGGTGTTTAGTCATGACCCCTAACGAAAAATATCAAAGGTGAGATTACTGTTTCTGTCAGAGGTACAGACCTGCTAAAACTACATGGTAAAGAGATAATCTACTCTATTCCTAGAGGCATTAGATTATCTCTAACAAGCGAAGAGCGTCAAGTTGTAGTAGAAAACGTAAATATATTCTTCAGTATAGGTAAATATAGTAACGTAACTAAGTATATAGGTGATTTACATAGTTGGTGTGTATCTTCAGAAATCTGTCGATTCTGTGGAGTTTACGGTGAAACTTACATCAATAGTAAGTCTTACAGTCCTCAGCTTATTGCACAATTTCCAAAGAAAGGTAATAAATAATGAAAAACTCCAGAAAATATAAAAAAATTAAAAAGACGTTTAGTAGGGTTAAAACGATTACCCTACGTTAATCGAAATAAATAACTACAAATATCTAGTACCGATGTATTATGTGTTTAGGTTAGACCCTGTAACAAGAGATACTAAGTTATTATCTCTAACGGTAACTGATTCGTGGGGGCACCGTGTAAAATATGATGTTTACTCAACTTTAGGTTTAAATACAGGGTCTATGAAGGAGACTAGTTTAGTTGTTTTGCTGGAAGACCTTTGTATCAACCAATAAGTCAAAAAGTTACTTATCCTAAAGGTACTTTCTCCTCAAAACATAAAAATTACGCTAGAGTATGTAAGAGCTGGTAATAATGCAATAACTTACAAATTACTTGCAGATAATGAGTTTCGTGCTTTTGTCAACCTAGAATATGTTGGGTTATCCAAGCTAGGGTATGAGGCTCTTGGTATAGATAATAGTTTTGCAGATGGTACTTTTAAAGGCTTTTAGGTATCATTTATACATTGTTACTTAAAACGTATAATGGAGATAAAGAATTAATTGATTGTGTGAACAATTGGGCAAATACTTTACTCCTACTCTTTACTCTAAATTAAGGTCTGAAAAACTTCAATGGTGATTTTATGAAAACACAAAAATTATTTTAACGGTTGGATGTGTAGGTAAAACTTACTTAGATAAAACTTACTCAAACATTTATGATTTTGATAAGCACACTTTTAGACTATAAGTATGATAAAACTGGATTTGAACATCTGTCTAACGAAGAGTTCAAAGGGCTTCCAAATCGTAAAAATCAATGAAGGTTGGTTTGAGAGGTATATGGAAGACTGGTGCAAAGTTATTGACTCAGGTAAGTACGATGTTGTGACAGGTTGGATGCAACAAGACTGTCTAAACTACCTAGTCAATAAAGGGTATCCCGTTGAGGTTGTCGTTGTCGATGTTGGAGACTATGAGTCTATCTATAGAGAGTGTAGTCAGCGTCGAGGTAATAATGAATATTATTGGCATAACTTAAGAGGTTATTACGATAAAACTTTAGCTCTCTATAAAGATAGAACAGATATTAAAGTAACTATTTTTGATAGACCTTATTATCTGAGTGAATATTTAGCTTTCTCAGGTGTTCTTTTAGAGAAAGCACCTAACTTGGGTGACACTTATGTACATAAAGTTATAGAAAAAGTTGATTCAGCGTTTAGAACTGAGAATTCTTCTTTATCGCAAGATTTTGTAAATTTTTACTCTCACTTAGTTTTGACCGCATTATCTTATGACATTAAGTTTACTAGGGAGATGGTTCATGATGCTTGGTCTGTTGTTATTTATTATAAAGACAGTTCAAAACTTCACCCATCAATGAAACCTTTTGATTATTTAACTCCAGAAGTTCAAGAGTTAGACCAACCGTATGTTGATAAACTAAATGAAGTTTTGGGTTATTTCAAAGGTTTGCGAAATTTAACTAGAAGTGAGGGGTAGTATGAGAGTTCCAGTTTTCTTAGAGGTTACAGAAATTCCAATAGAATATGTTGGTTTGTTCTTATTAATTGTTTTGTGTAATTCTCCAAAATACTAATAGACGGCAATAGAGATTAGGTGTTTTATATGTTTGATTTACAACTATTAAATAAAGTGAATGAGGTAGAAAAACAAACAGGTCAGTCGTTACCTAGTTTATTATCTAAAGTTCCTTTGGGGAATGTATTAACTGCTTTTAAGGAGTTACAAGTTGCTGATTTAGTTGAGATGGTAAGTAGTGTTTCAATCTCAAAATTAACTCATGGTTTAACTATTATCACTCCAGATGAAATTTCTCAAATTTCTGTTGAGAAATTGAAGCTTGTGTTGAAATATGGTAATATGCTTACTGTAGAAAGACTTCAATCAAAAATTCGGTAGTAGAAGCATTATCCTTGCAATAAATAAACTGACCGAGAGTGAGTTGCGGTCTCTACTTACTGAAGATAATTTTGAAGTCATGTCAGAGGTAATCGAAAAACCCTAGCATTTGCTAGTGATATGGGTATCTAATGTCAACAAACAACTTAATTAAATTGTCCACTTATACAAACGAGTTTGGTTTTAAAGTACCTTATCTCTTAGAAATAGGAAGTACTCAAGAACTGAATTGTACTGCAATTTGCTACCCAATAGGAAATTCAATATTTGAGGGAATTTTTATTTTAGATATTGATTATATTTCTCCTAATGGTACTTTTGTTAATCCTTATACTAGCTATGGTTTAAATTCAGGTTCTAAATCAAATGTCTCTTACAAAAAGAAATTGTAAAGATGATTTTTTTGAGAACAAGTTAAAAAAAGAATGTATAATTTAGGTACGCTTTCTTGTGAATTTGGTTTTTGAACTTGAAGTAAAGACTTTAACTAATTCAAGTTGCGGTATTGAACTATCAGTTAGTGATGGGTCTAAGTTATTTGTAAACTTGAACTTCTACTCGATAGTTGACGTACTTAAATGGGACGATACTTTCCCTATAAAGAGTTTTTTTGTTTAAAACTTACTATCTGATAATTTTTTTCAACTAAGGAAGATTTACATGATTGTGCGACCCAACTCTACAGACTTAAAAAGTCTTTAATTGAACAAAATAAAGATATAGGTGGTGTGTCTAGTGTCAACAACTAAACCTTGGACTCGTCAAAAACTGACACAGATGCTTTATCACGCATTTATTGGCTCTTTAGCGGATAATGCAATCGAAATAGGTTGGGTATTATGTTTCAGTTTACTTGCAGATAAGAGTTTGGTGGAAAGAATAACTGTTCTGTTTGGGGTCAATGATGCTTTTTGGGTAATTTTATCCTCTACTTACTACACAGCTAGAACCTCTATGACTGCAACTTTACCTAAATTGATTGAACAACAAGGTTTAAGTATAGAGTCTAAAGTAGTTAAAAAAATCACATTTACTTGTTTTATCTCATGCTTTTACCCTCAGCAATTGGTAGTTTTATGTTCTTACCAAAGTTATTGTTAATCTTAGGGGTATCTTCAGCAGAATTACCATTTTACATACCTTATTTCAAACTATCAATCTTATCCATTTTAATTGCAGCACCTTGGGCGGTATTTATTCCGTCATATCTAAGGACAAGGGGTAGAAGTAAAGAAGCTACAGTGTTAGATCATAGTATTGCTTGGTCTATGTTAATTGGTATTTTCTTCACAACTCATATTTTGCATTTAGGTGTAAATACTGCATTGGTAGTAAATATAATAACTAATGCTATACCACTTTACTGGTTCTTATGGAAGAGACCAATACCTAATTTCTTTTCTAAGGGGTTTGAGTTCTCTTTGGCAAGAAATTAAAAACTTATTGGAAAAATAGTTAAGTGGGAATTAGTTAGACGTCTTGCTCCAAGGGTATTCTGCCATCGTTGGGGTTGGTCTTACAATTACAGTAAATCCTACTTATGCAGCTATCAAGTATTGGATTTCAAACCTAATGATGTTACCTGAAGGTTGGGTAGATTCAATGGCAGGCTTACTAAATAGTCATGTTTCTCGAAATGTTGGTCTAAATGAGTCAATTCCTTATAAAGACAATAAGTTTGTCTTTTGGAAAGCATCTATAGGTACAGTAACTTCAATAGCTTTGATTTATGCAGTTGCTTATTTTTGGTTTAACTTGGCTACCAGAGTCAATTTATAGGGGTGTTATATCCCCATCACTTGGGTGTTTTTACCTATTGAGCTCGTTTCCAAACTAAGATATTATATGTGGTTATCAATTAGTCGTTCCTACTGTCATGATTTAAATGGTATTGCGCAGCTTATTTATGCAGTACCTACTGCAATATTAACTCCTGTATTACTGTGGTTATTTCTACATCAACTGCAATTAAGCTTTTGAGTCTATCTTTGCAGTTGGAGCAATTGTAGGAAGTATTCAGTGGTTAGGGACTGAGATTTACTTTAGGTATTCTCTAAAGAAGAAATGAATACTGCATTGGTCAAGTAAAGATTTAAGAGTTTATTGTCTATTAGATTCATTCTAATAGGCTCTTATTTCTTAATAGAGCTTGCAACCAAAACTAAAAGTTTGGTAAACTATTAGTATAGGTTATTTCGCAGAGTAGTAGCCTATGGACTATATAACTCATGGGGTATCTGACGCCCCTTGACGTACCCTTGGTCTAATGGATATGACAGAGGACTTCTAATCCTCTGATACTGGTTCGATTCCAGTAGGGTGCATAAGCCGACTTATGGGTATCCAGTCTAATCAACTGTGGTGCACGAGACAGGGCTTACACTATTAAGTACAGCGGGCTTGGTTGGGGGTGATTCCTTGTTAGGGTTTAGAATGTTGTGTCTGATAGTGATTCAGTACCTTTAGCTTAGTTGGTTAAAGCTCTCGGCTCATAACCGAGTCACCGCAGGTTCGAGTCCTGCAAGGTACATAACAAAAGGAAGTGGAGTATCTAATGGATAATTATTTAAATGATGGTGGTACTTACCTACAAAGAATGAACAAAACTGCTGACTCAAAAATTTAAAGTAGTTGAACCATTCTTAGGTAAAGGTATTAAACTTCTAGATTTTGGTTCAGGTATCTCACCTGAATTCATAGCTGAAGTAGTTTCCACTGGTGCTGAATATTATGCATACGATATTTTCTACAACTGTCCAAACCGAGTTATCTCGTATGGGTGTATCCGTCCCTAACTAAGAGTGACTTGTTAAACCAAACCATTCAGTTTGACGTTATCTATCTGTCTAGTGTTTTCCACGAGATTATGAGTTATCTTAATCGTCAAGAGCGTAAGGAAACTATATCAATGCTTGTCGGTGCTTTTAAAGCAGGGTGGTTCTTTGGTTATTCGTGACTGGGCAAATCCAGATAATGAGTCTGATTCTTTACTCTTCAACCTGTATCAAATCAAGCTAAAGAAGAGATATTTACTTGGGTTGATGAACTCCAAAAGAATTCAATCATCGGTAACATTGGGGTAAACGAGGATGGTTCTATCATAACTACTGTAAAAGACGCTTATGAGCTTATCTTCCATACAGTTTGGGGTTTGAATTCGTTAGGTCGTGAGTCAAGAGAGCAGTATAACGTAACTAGTGCACTTAATAAGTGGATTCTTTCTCCTTGGAAGGACTGCGTAGAGTTACAGGGTAGCTACACATCTAAAGATGATAGTTATTTAGCGTATCTACAGAAATACTTCAAATTGGATTCAGTTCCGTTTGACACAAAAATGTGTATGTATATTTAGAAAGAAGTAGGAGGTTTCTTATGAGTCAGTATGTACGTTTCTCGTTAACAGGGGTACTATCATTCCCTAATTCTAGTAAAGAATCTTTGTCCAAAGACGCTCACAAGTTTAGAGTTGCTTTAGAGAAGAGATTATTCTCTTCTCCATGTGTATTCTTACCTAGTGAGTTCTCAGTATCTTTGAAGAAAGCAAGAGACTTAGGGTTCGTTCTTCGTGATGACGATGAAGAACGCTCTACTTTATCTTATCATTTGTCAATTATGGCTCATGCAGACGCTTTCTCCGACAAAGAAGTAGATAAGTTAGTTCACAAAGCACTTAGCGAAGTCCTTACTCAGTCTTTTGCAAATCTTGTAATCTTCTCATCTATCTCCGAAAACAAGTACTCAAAAACACAGTACCGTTAGGTTGGGTAGTTACTACCATTATAACCAACGTGAGCGACGTCTTGAGTATGTATCTGATCGTGATTTCTATGGGTAACTAGGGGTATCTACCATGATTAAAAAGACTTAAATCTTTACTAGATTTATACTCTTGTTGGAGTCCCTATCTTATCTTTACCTACTTGGATTCTTGTGGGTATGATAGTAACGGGTATCTTTGGTATGGAGTATGTGTTACTCCCTGTCTTTGCAGTGTGGTTTGTCACTTGGTACTTTATCGCAGTTTACTTTCAGTCTTATTCATCCTTATCTGAGAGTTTCGATAAAAATTTAGGACTTGGTTATCTACTTATAACACTATCGGTTTAGTAGTTTTAATTTACTTGGTCTTAACTTGTCAAGGGGTATTACTTGAAGCTATGACCCCACCTATTTGGAAATAAGTCAAGGAAAGGGTATCGCATGAGAAAAGCAGATTTACCACAAGGCTATTTCAGCAATCAGATGATTATGAACGGATTGGTTTTTCGTTCTCTTTCTCGTATAAAGTTAGTTGCCTATAGAGGAGAGTCTAGTCACTCAGGAACTAATATGGCAAACTATGGTAGAGGAATCTATTCAACCACCAATCGTTCTTACGCAAGTAAGTTCGGCAAGGTACGAAAAGTTGAAGTAGAGGAGCTACCTTTTAAACCATTACGTTTCAAATCTGCTATGTGGTTCGATGAGTTCGGTCACGAATTGCAGAGAAGATATGGAGCTGACTGGTTTGCATCCAATGGTTACGCTGAGGGTATCATTAGAAAGATGGGTTTTCGATGGTGTAACTATCGGAACTGATAAAGAGATGATTATCGTCAAATATACAGATATTAAGTAAAGGAGTATTTTATGCACAACTTTCACGTAAGTTTGTTAGCTAATGTTAGTTTTCCAAAACTAATTGATTGTAGTTTTCTAGCCAGTACCTTTAAAACTAGGTTAGTTGTGGAGGGTGGGTATTCAGACGAACATATTTCGGTTTCATTGATTCCTATCCTCGGTGCTAATGCTAAAACTCAACAAGGTTACAGGAAAAAACTCGTTTTTTTATACTCTCTTGTAGTTACTGGTTCAGTTACATCTAATACTTCCTTACAACTAGGCAAATTTTTGTATCAAACTCTTAACGAATTTACAGAAAAAAATACGCTCGTTCTTACTTCCTTTATAGCATGTATGTCGAAAGAGTTGACAAGAAAGATTTCTGTGTTCAATCCAATCAAGAAAGGGTATTCCATGTCTAATTACACTAAATACGACGGTTCTGTTATAGAGGTAGACGCTCAAACTGAGCAAGTTTACCTACTATGGTTAAAAATCATTCAAGAGTTTGCTCGTTTCCGTAACTCAGGTAGGTTTCCTTTTTGGTCTTGTGGTGAGTATCTTCGTAGAAGTGACTTCCCCAGCACTAATGTAGGCTTTAAACGTTTCTTGAAGTACACCATGCCGCGTCAATACGGACTTTACTGTTCTGAGAAGTTTAAAGCCAAGGTAATGAGTCAGCTAATTGAAGAGGTGTGTCGAAACACTTAGGAGTTAATATGTCAGAAAAATATGTAAAAAACGAAGAATTACTTCACCCAGAACGTTACATGCAAAACAAAATTGAGTCTTGGGACTTCACTTTGCAATCGCTTTTTCCTCATACTATCTCCACGGTAGTTGAGTATGTAATCCGTTACAAACACAAGGGTGGTTTGCAGGACTTAGAAAAGGCAATCAACTGGGCACGTAAGGCTAGTCAGTCTTATGAGTACATTAGGTTGTGTCGTCCTTTGGTGGGTAGTCAAGATAACTACTTTGAACTCGTCCCAGAGGTGTCTGAAGAGAACTTCCCAGACTTAAATGTAACTCAAAGAATGATTCTCAACGAGGCTCAAATCCTAACATCTAGCCTACACAGTCGAGAACAGTTCGATAAAAGCATTGAAAGTATTATTGAGTTGCTTGGAATCTTGGTTGAAGAGTCTAAGCTAGAGGGTATCGAGTAGGGGGTATCGAAATGGCAAAATCATTGGCAAGTTTCAAAGAATTAATTCATGTAAACACTCACCTCGACATAAAGAACTTTGGTAAAGGTAGAGATTATCGTGGATTTGTTTACTCTGTAAATAAGACTTACTTTACTGTAGCACGTGAAGTATCTAAAAAGTTCTACGACGAGTGGAGTCCTATACTCAGTAAGGGTAGTTTCATAGTGATTGACGATAATCAACTGGTATCTTCCCCAAATATTTCGCTCTTTCTCGTATTTACTGGCAACCAGCTAGATATTCTAGGGTTGTAAATAGCACAACTCTTGAGTTTCTTAGTTATCCAGAGAAGTTAAGTAGTGGAAATGTATTACCTGCTCCGTTTAATAACATACCGATTGGTCAGGTTTGGATGACTATTACTATACCAGAGATTTTGTTTTGCTAACAGATATTGGTAGGTTTCGGTTTAAGGAAGGAAATAAAGTCAAATGATTTCGTGGAAAAGTAAATTAAAGGTTTTATATAAGGTTCTCATTGTGGAGTTCTTCCTAGTGGTTTTAGTAGGGTATCTTTTCACATTACAATCACCTGGACTCCTAAAGTCTATCGAAGAAAAACTTCTGTAGGTTTGTCCTTAGTAATGAGCTTTTAAGTTGGCTATCATCTTCTTTTCTTTCAACTATAAAGAAAAGCAAGGTGTACTGCAGCAAGCAACATTTACTATGGAACAAATCTTCCAAATAGTGTTGACTGACTATTATCGTCGTGCAGTTGCTTTTAGATAAGGAGAAGGTTGTAGATGGAATTTAGCTCAGTTATTACTATCTTAGCTTGGGTATTAGTTACTCGTAATGTAATTAGTTCTTTAGCTTTACTAATTACTAAAGCTTTGTTTAATGAAGACTTCAAGTATAACTTAAAGTGGTTTAATAACTATCTTGTAAGGAAGTCTGCTTTACAAGATGGTAGTAACTTTAAGTTACATTATTGTTATAAACGTTATGCAATCGCTTAACCACCCTACTACTCAGTATGCTCTTTTTAGTTGGGTTGGTTTTCCTTATGGAGTTGACTGTCTTTATCTACTATGAGTTACCTAGCTATGGGTACTCTCAAAATGAAACGTGGCTTAGGTCACTATCGTTGGTTTATTATCTAAGGGGTGTATTTTTATGGTAGAAATTTTGTTTTGGTTTGTCTTGATTGCTTATATCTTATATTTCAGTCAAGTATTGATTAGTTTAATCTATTGGTTGTTGTGCCTTACTCCTTGGGGTATCACATTTAAGAAGACTACAACAATGGGAGTGTTCTGTTATTAGTTAGATTTACTATCTAACGTAGCAAGATTGCTTTGGTGTTCTACTTATCCTTTGTTTCTTTTATGGGGGAACTTAGAAGTAACCAACCACTCTATTGGTGCAGCCTATCTCATAGTCGTTTTTCGGTGTATTATGTGCCCTTAGATATGCTTTTAAGGGACGCTAGAACTTTTAGATGACAGCTACACTGATGTTATGCCAAACTTTGCAAGATACTTTAAGTATGGGTTGTTTAGTTACTATCGCTTATTAAGGGGTATCTAAAAATGGCTAAAAACTCTTATTACGCTATTAAAAATACAAAGCAAGTAGTTAACACTTGGGACGAATGTAAGGCAATCGTAAACGGAATGCCCAAAGCACAGTTCAAGAAGTTCTCTACCATGGAAGAGGCTCAAGCCTTTATCGATGGTAAGGTCGCTAACGTTAAGGAACCAAAGGTAATCCCTTACCAGAATGAACAAGGTATCGGTGGTACAATTCGTTTGATTGAAGACACTGACCCTTTCTCCTTAAACCTACATGGTACGGTCTTTGTAGTGGATGGTTCATTCAATGCAACGACTGGTGTCTATGGTGGTGGTGTTGCAGTATATGACAGTTCTAAGAACTTACTCGACACTAGAAGAATTAGTGGTAACAAAACCAGAGTTCGCTCAATCTCGTAACGTAGCAGGTGAGGTCATGGCTTATGCGACGGCTATCTCTATGGCAGTTGAGCGTAGGTTGTCTGCAATTACAGTAGTCTGTGACTATGAGGGTATCGTCAGATGGTCAGCTCCTAAGACTGTTCAAGTCCGAGGCAAGGCTTGTTGGGGTACAGGAGGAGACACCCCTATCTCGGATTACGTTAGACGTGTCTTAACGTATGCAAAACAACACGGAGTCAACCATATTCACCTTTTATATGGGTTAGAAGCCATACTGGTGTAAAGGTTAATAATTTGGTAGACCAGCTCGCAAAAAGAGGCGGTTGGGGTTTAGTTAAAAATTTAACTTTCGTATTTAACAAGGTAATTTCACATTGTTTCATTATTTACTAATGTAACTTTTAAGTAGTTATAGTATTTGAGGTCTTTTGATAGTCTGAATCTCTTCGATTTAGTCTTTTAGGGGGCGATAAATTATAATTTTAAAGGAGACTTCCATGAAGTTCAATGAAAAGAAAGAATACTACTCGTTAAGAAAGTTTAAGGGTGTTGGATTAGCATCTGCTTTTGGTAGGTTTAGCGTTTTTATCTCCTAGTGTTTTAGCTGAGGAAACTGCAACCCCAAGTGCACCTGCAGGTGAGGTTGGTGTTGTAGCACCTACAACTGAACCTAATAAGGTAGAAACTACTAATACATCATCTACCTCTGAATCTAGTAAAGTAGAAAATAATTCAGTAGCACCTGAAGTTGCAAATGTTGGTAATACATCTCTTGTAACTGGGGGTAGTGCAAAACCAGAAGAAGTTGCTAAACCAGCAGAAGTTGTTACTCCTGAGGTTAGTGTGAGTCCTGTTACTCCTAGTTCACCTAAAAGCAGAAGAGAGTTCTCAAGATGCAAAGCCCGCCTTAAATGAGGGTACTACGAGGCCAAATAAACAAGATTCTGTTGAATCTAGTCAACCTGCTCGTTCTAGACGTGGTAAGCGTGATGTTTCAAGTAGTGAAGAGTCTACTACAGGAAATATAAAGCTTTTTGGTTTAGACGGAGATAATGCTACATTAGTTCCTGCTACTGGTCGAGAGGTTGTTACAGCTATTGATTATACTGATGGCTCAAATCCTCAGAAAGCTCCAGTGGGTGATAATTACAATAACCAAATTTCTAAGGTTGAAATTTTTAAGCACTTCAACAAGTAGGGTTAGGGTTAGGGTTTCTCTTGTTGATGGGGAAACAATTCCAGAAGGCGGAAAAATACAATTAGCATCTCTAGGAGCATCTAGTTTTGACTCTAATAAGTTATTAATGAATTCTACTGTAGTTGGTTCTGGACTTATCTCTGCAAGCAGTCCTAATAATAAGTTATCTCCAAGAAAAGATTTAGAGTCAAGTTTAAAATCTGCAGCTACTGTAGAGGAGTATTTATCTATTCTAAAAGGGTTAAAGCGTTTTGATTATCCTGTTTCTATGATAAACCTAACTATGAACTCTAGTTTTAGCTCTTATAACAAGAATAGGGTATTAGAATTTGAGCTTACTACTACCTCATCTACTATCTATGACTCCCCTAGCATTGAAAAAGTGAAGACCTTTCTAAAGATGGTATTTATAACTCTGTTGGGTCTTTAGAAAGACCCTCAAAAGAAACCTTGGGGTACATAATTAATCCTTATGATAACTCAAAAATAATGAACCTCAGACCTTTCAGTGGGGGTGCTTCTGTGCATACTCCTTATAAGGATAGTCGTCCAGTTAACGATAACTTGAAAATGTCGGACTCTAGCAGTTTTAGTGTTTCTTCTTTGCCTTACTTCTTAACTTCTGCTAATCTTTATCCTTTGAATGGATTAGGGATTGACGGGGGAGTTCCATCCTCTACTCGTAATCGGTTGTCAGCAGGGGACTATATAAAAACAAGTTTAACTAATGATAGTATTTTTTTAAATCAGACATTTCATAAGGTTGGTGATGTTGTAGAAGTTTCAGTCAGAAACTCTTCTCCATCAAAAAAATTTCAGTTGAGTCTAGTCAGAGGTTTAGTGATACCGATAAGTATGTTGTAGAAAAAAATAACAAATACTGGGTATAGTTATGAAGATACTAAAGTAAGGTTGCGTTTAGTTGAATTAACTGATACAACGATTAAGTGGGAGCTTTTAGATGATGTTAAGCTAACAAAAAGATCAACTTTATATGGGGGTTAAATAGAGAGTTTTTAACTATTCATTAAGAGAAGATTGATTTCTGTTTTGGTAAAGATTCTTTATTAAATTATCTAAAAATCTGGTGGTGATCCTCTAAGTATACAGACAATTTAAGTTTAAATTGACTTCGGAGTTTTCAGAAAATGGTACTCCCTCACTCAAAAAGATAGTTATGGTTCTATTTCAAGGAATCCTAATATTGTATGGGGTGATAAGTCTACAGGGTCTGTAAAGGTTAAATATGTTCTTGATACTGGAGAATTATTAAAAGAAGTTAACTTAGTAGAGAATCAACCATGGGATACTCGTACTGTTGTTGATTTACCTGAGAAGTTCGGCGAAGCGATGTTGTATTCTACATCAGAAACTGGTTTACCAAATACACTTGTCGGTATTGGTGATCGGACAATTACTGTAACTTATAAAAATCCTATATCCGAAGAGATAAGTGAAACACCCCCTACCAAGAAATATGTATTAGATAATTCTAAAGAGGGTACTTACAGAAATGAAGTGGTAGGTACTCCAAATAAGGTAGTTAGGACTGTTACCTACAAGTTCAATAAAGACTCTGGGTGGTCTGAAGACGTAGAAGATTATATAGACGTGCCAGGCACCCCAACAGTCGTAACACTTGGTACAAAACCTACAACTGAAGTTACTTATCAAGATTTCTACAACTTATGTCGCAGACTCTACTCGTACTGCAGGTGAGAAGTTCACAGAGACTGCAGGTGTCCGTGGTACTACTACAGTTGAGACAACTTACTCAGTCAATAAAGAAACTGGAGAAGTAACTCCAACTAAAGGTCAACCAGTAGTCGTTGCTCCTCGTAATGCAGAGGTTAAGGTGGGTACGAAACCTACTGTAACTGAAACTACAATCCCAGTTACAACTAAATACAAGGCTGATACTTCTATAGATTTCGGCAAAGAAGAGGTCGAGTCACAAGGTCAAGTAGGTACTCGAACTACTACAACTCCTAAAGTCTTAAACACACAAGACGGAACAGTTTCAGATGGTCAACCTACTACTCAAGAAACTCCAATGACTCCAAAAGTAGTTAAGAAGGGTACTAAACCTACTGTAACTGAAAAACCAATCAACTTTACTACGGTTTACGAAGGTGATGTGACTAAAGGAAAAGGTGTTCGTACTGACAAGGTAGCAGGGGTTAATGGTAAGGTAATTACAACAACTACTTACACACTTGATGAATCTACTGGTAATGTTACTGCAAACAGTCCTGCTGAACGTAGAGAAGAGCCAACAAATAAAGTTGTCTTAGTGGGTACTGCCCCAACAGTTACTACCAAGCGTATCGCTTATGGTGTTGAATATCAACGTGACGATACTGTTTCTGCATCATCTCCAGCTACGGTAGTTCAAAATGGTGTAGATGGTGAAAAACGTACTACGGTAACTTATTCTGTAAATCCTACAACTGGGGTAGTAACGGATAACGCTCCTGTAGAAACTACGGTTGCTCCTAAACCTCAAATTGAGAAACTTGGTACTAAACCTGAGGATATTGTAACAACTCAAGATTTTAAACGAACATTTGTAGCAGATGAAAACAAAGACTTGGGGTATCGTCAAGTGGAAACACAGGGTGTCCAAGGTAAGACTACTGTTCATCGTACTTACACTTTACCAGAAAATGTACCTCCTGTAGAAGATAATGGTCAATCTATTAACTATGAGTTTGCAGTAGCTATTCCTCATGACAGCGAACCTGAAGTGACTGCTCCTATCAATGAAGTAACTCGTGTAGGTGTTAAACCTAAAGTAGATACTCAAACCGTTGCAATTACAACTAAATATGTTGAAGATGCAACTCTTGATTTTGGACAAGTAATTGAAAACCGAGAAAGGCTCAGAAGGTCGTGTTGTTACTACAACAACTTATACAATGAACACTGTTGACGGTACTATTAACTGCAAATGAACCAACTGTGGTTACTACCCCAATGGTTCAAAGAGTTGTCAAAGTGGGTACTAAACCTAAAGTATCTGTTACTAACGTTCCTTACACTGTAGAATATGAAGCTGATCCTGAAGCAGAAGCTGGGGTATCTTCAACTAAAGTTACAGGTGTGGATGGCAAAGTAACTACTACAACAACTTACACCTTTAACTCTAAAACAGGTGAAGTTACGGCAAGTGAACCAACTTCAGTAAGGACTGAACCAGTCAATGAAGTAATTTCAGTTGGTTCAAAACCTAGCACTTTTGTTGTAGAACAAGATTACGAGATTTCTTATGTTGGAGACTCCACTAAAGAAGTAGAATTCAAGGAAGTTATTTCTAAGGGTGTTAACGGAAGTACAACTTACACTACTACTTATAGTGTAAATCCTAAGACTGGTGAAGTAACTTCAACAGAGTTGACTCCTGTAGTAGTTACTCCTAAGGACGAGGTAGTGTCAGTTGGTACTAAGCCTAGCGTAGTTGTAACGAGCATTCCTAGAACTGTTCGATATGTGAAAGACCTTGAAAAGGCAAAAGGTGTAACTACCGTTTCTGTAGAGGGTTCTGATGGTTCTGTAACTACTACAACAACTTACGGTATTAACTATTACACAGGTGAAGTTACTTCAGATACTCCAACTTCTGTAAAAGTTCCTGCAGTAGACAAAGTAGTAATGGTCGGTGCTAAAACAGAGGTTGTAAGTTCTAAGGATGATAAAGGTCGAGACGTTATCGATACAACTACTTACTCGGTTAATCCAAATACAGGTGAGGTAACTCCGTCAACTATTCGTACTTATGGTACAACGAAAGAACCTACAGTAGAAACACGATTAGTGCCTGCTCCAGTACGTTACGAAAAAGGATTCTTCTAAAGATAAAGGAACTACTCCATTAGTTGAAAAAGGGTATCGACGGAGAAGAAACCATCACTACCACTTATGTAGTCGATAAGACTACTGGTAAGATTACAGTACTTGTTGGTAAAACCTGTTCGCACCAAAGAACCCTAAAGAAACTGTTGTCAAAGTTCCAGCTAAAGATAAGGTAGTTGTAACTCCTATTGAATCTGTAGTAGAGTATGTGAAAGACCCTACAAGGACTGTAGGTGAGCCTAACGTAACTATTCCAGGTGCTAATGGTTCTACCACTGTAACAACTACTTACACAGTAAATCCTAAAACAGGTGAAGTTACTGAGACTGTTGGTTCTCCAACAGTTAATCCTGCAAAAGATACTGTCATTAAAGTAGCATCTAAAGACAAAGTGGAGTATGTCCGAAATATGGGTAGCGTTATCTGACGCACAACTTCTACGAAGTTAATCCTAAGACTGGTAAAGTTACACCTGTAAATCCAGTTAAAGAAGAACTTGTTTCTAGTGTTCCTAATGATGCTCCTGTAGTAGACATCCCAGAGTACACTGAGCCTAGCGGTACTACTCCAAATGATGCCCCAGTATTGGATATTCTAGAGTTTACTGGTGGTGTTACTCCTTATGATGCTCCTCAAGTTGAAAAACCAGAATTTACTGGTGGTGTAGTTCCTAACGAAGCGCCAGTTCATGAGTTGCCAGAATTTGACGGAGGAGTAGTTCCTAATGAGGCTCCAATTTTGGAGAAACCTGAATTGAAGATTCCTGAAGAGCCTGCTCCAGTTCCTACTCCTGTCTCGAACAAGGTTGAAGAAACTCCAGCACCTGCACCTCAACAACCAGTTCAAGAAAATCAACTTCCTAACACTGGTGGTGGAGATAGCGCTAAGGCATCTGCATTTGGTATTGTATCTCTCCTAGCTAGCTTGGGTATCGCAGCTCGCAAGCGTAAGGAAGACTAATACTTAACATACTTAACTAAGAGAGCAAAATCTTGCTCTCTTTTTGCTTGCTTTTGGGGTGGAATTATGGTAAACTATTAGAGTAGTAGTTATTGGACTGCTACTGAATCACCAGTTTTACGGTTTTGGTGTTTCATTTTTTTCTCCATTGGGGTGGTAGTTCTTTAACGGGAGAGCGTTTGGGGTGTCGCAACTCCACCACCTCTTATGCAAGGTTTTTTTAGTATTTTCCTTGCAGAAAGCATATCGTTTAATTGGTTAGGGCACTACCGTTGGAAGGTAGGTTACTTATATGAGAGAGTAAGTAAGTTTGGGTTCGACTCCCTTTGTCCTAGTAATATCTTGTAAGGGGGTGGGGTGTCATGTCAGTTAACTCTATAGAAGAATTTAAGAAATTAGTTAAAGTTGGTACTTATTTGAAAGTAACTAACTATGGTCTTAAAGAAGAGAAGGTTATGCGTGTATTAAATGTTAGTGCGTCTAGTATTACATTCTGAGCGTCCTATATCTAAGGAAATGTATGACTGGCATAAGAGTAAGGGTAGTGACAAAGTTCATATCCGTGAAATACCTATTGGCTTGTTTCATTATATAGAGTCAAAACTCTACTGGCAACCCAAATATAACCTAGAGGTGCAAGACGGTGTCTGCAGTTTTCTATCCTTTGAACGAGACTCTAATCCTTTTTAACACTTATTACGAGGGTATGCCTTTAAATCTGCTGTTTTCTGAAATCCCAGCGGGTCAACCTTGGCTTAAATTAGAAGTAGTGGAGTAGTAGTGGTTTTAACTTAGAAGATTCCCTTTGTATTGGGGTATCTAACCCTAGCAAAAATTCCCCTACTTGCAAAATTTTCTCTCAAATTGTCATTATCGTTTTAGCCTCAACTAATTAGGGCTAAATTTTTTTGCCCTAATTTATTGCTAATTTTTTTACCTAATGTGCAGAATAATTTCTGCTAAAAATAGAAACCTTTGTAACTTGGTTTAGTTATCTTGGGTGGAGTTAGTTATTTATTATTTAATGAATGAAGGTATTAGAGTTTAAAGAGATGTACTAGTAATTTATATAAATCTTTACTCATAGGAGATTGGTATTGACTTTAAGTCTTAATTGTGCTAAAAATAGGTTTATCTTAAAACTTAAAAAGGAAAAAAACTTATGTACACATTAGAAATCAAGTTAGATTCTAGGGGGTATGAAACTGCCTTAGAGAAACGTTTTTTTGGCTTTTTATATAAACTTAAACGTGCAACAATCCAATGGTTCAATACTCAGGAACACCGAAGAGTGACTTCTGAGGCTTATAGTGAGTTAGCTACACTTTTTAAAGAGTACCTTGAAATCAAGGACACTCTTAGCGAAAAAAGAACGTAAAGCTGAAGACAAGCGCTTTATGAAGTTGTGGTCTGAACTTAACAAGTCATTTGTTGGACTCAGGTAAGTTCGTAAAATATACTGACTTGGGTCAAGCCAGCAATATGTTCCAACGCTATGCGTCTGAGGGGTATATCAACTGGTCTAGCTTTGAGGGTATTGCCGTAGACGTTAAAACAGGTTACTTAAAACGTAGAGGTCAGTCTGTCTCAGTAAACTACATGAAGATTCCTCCCTACCGTACATTTAACGGCTTTATCGTTCGTAAGCGTAATATGAACGTCAGTCAAGAGGGTATCTACCTTGGAGGTCACCGTGGTGCTGAGAAAGAGAAAGGCTTTTTCCTACCATTTGACTTCTCTGCCAACAAAGGTAAGGACCTTGCTCTTGCATACGCTTTGTCTGAGCAAAAAATGTCCTATTGGGGTATCTATCGTAAGTTCGATAAACACGGTAAACCTTTATATTTTGCCCAAATCATTTTCGACGGTCAGCCTTACAATGTTAACCGTATCACAGGTAAAGGAAAAGTAACCCTTAGTGTTGACGTAGATAAACTAGCACTTGTTGCTGAAAATGGGGACCAACGCCTTGAATTTGACTTAGGTAAGTACTCTTATGTAGCAGATGAACTATCTCGCCTAGACCGTAAGATTGAAAACTCTCGTAGATTGAACAATCCACAAAATTTCAATCCTGACGGTACTATTAAGTCAGGTACTCGTCTAAAATGGAACAACTCTAAGAATTACTACAAGTTGTTGGGTAGAAAGCGCTACATTTGGCACAAAGTTACTCAGACTCGTAAAAACTTCTATGGTTTTGTTGCTAATGCCTTGCTATCTATGGGAGATGAGTTTGAAATCCATAAACAGGACTTCAAATCACTTCAAGAGCGCATCAAGTATAACAAAGAAACTATGTCTTGGACTCAATCACGTCGTTCACGTGGTGCTGAGATTATGTTCAATGCACCTAATGAGTTTATCACTATTCTAAACAATAAACTCGCTTACCATGGGGTATCTCCAGTAATTGTTATTAAAAAAATAATTTACATTGCACTAGGTAGGGTTTTTTTAATGACTGTTGCAACCTTACCTAAGTTGTTGTAAACTAGTATTATATTCGTTAGGGGTGTTCACGCCCTTTAGTTCTTAATTTTTGTTAAGGCTAAGAATAACCTTGTATTGTGGCGAAACTACGGTAAGAGCCTATTGGTATGGGGTTAATTGTATAGATAGGTTGTACTTGAGGTGAAATGGATGCTCACTTAGAGAAAAACTAAAGAGGTTTTTTTGGTACAGGTATATTTGTACTGGTAGTGAAGCACTTTCAGCATTATTTTCAATTGCTTGGACCGTTTTATTACAGGTATGTTTGTATTAGCAGTGAAGTGCAAGTAAAACTCCTGAAGGGTATTTAGTAGTTTTGCTACAGGTCTGTTTGTACTGGTAGTGAAATACAGTAGAGATTGTGAATGAACACAAGAAAGTTTTATTTCAAATCTATTTGTACTAGAAGTGAAACGGTGGGGTACTCAGTATTGTGGTCTATCTTACTAGGTAAGTGAAATTAAATTTGACCTCCGAAAGCTAAATTTTGAATTCTGAATACTTAATTGTGAAATAAGATTAGGTTGAAATATATTTATTTCAGTGCTAACTTTTCTAAAGTTGGTAGTGATGTAAACATAATTTTAGGTGGGTTCACGCACCTGTGTGGTTTATTCTACACGAACTCTCTTGCATAAAGAAGAATCTACGGAAAGACTCTAAGTGTAAGGGTATTTTAGTAAAAATGAATTTACTTTTAAGAGTACTGTGAACTTACAGTATATAAAATACTGATTTGTGAACTAAATGGTACTTACTGATAGTTATATCTGTGAAATAAACTAGATAGCACAGAATATTTTACTTGTGAAATAAACTGTATTTACGAATACATGGTAGTGAAAATAATACGGCACCTGTGGTTGGTAGCAGACATTCAATACTTTCCGAAGCCGAGTATTGGGTGTCTGGTGCTAATCGCTAAAGGTTATCACTAAGAAAAACTTTGAGGTGCAAATACATGTACGAAAATGAAAATTACAAGGAATTCACAAAGGAACTTCCCGAAATACCTAAAGGTGTTAAGAAGGGTATCTACATCTTCTTAATCCTCTTGTCACTGGCTCTTGTTAGGGTATTAGCTATCAAGCGCATACCAGCCAATACAGTAGGGGTTAAAGTAAGTGCATTTGGAGGGGTACAAGATACAACTCTCCAGACAGGTTACCATTTCCAAATTCCGTTCGTAGACAAGGTCTATATGCTCCCAACGTCCGTACAGACTAAAACAATGGAAAAGATTACAACTCAGACCAAAGACGGTCAGTGGTTGAACACTAACATCGACGTTAAGTATCGTGTTAACAAGGAGAAAGCAATGACAGTTTTCTCTAACTACACTACTCTAGACACTGTAAATGATAGTGTAGTGTCCCCTGCAGTGCAGAGGGCAATTGAATCAGTAACGGGTAGTTACGACATCTATGATGTCCTAGGTAACAAGCGTACTGAAGTCTATGAAATGATTGATAAGGCTCTCAAAGAGAAGTTCGAATCTTATGATTTGGAATTCGTTTCCTTTACAATCACTGACCAAGACGCAGGTGACGAAATTGAAGCAGCTATCAAAAACGAGTCTGTCAAACAGAAAGAAATTGATACTGCTAAACAAGAAAAAGCCAAGGCTGAAGTCGAAGCTGAGACTAAGAAAGTTCAAGCCCAGGCTGAAGCAAACAATGCCGTAATCAAGGCTGAAGGTGAAGCCAAGGCTAACAAGATTAAGTCTGATTCTATCACCGATAACTTGATTCGTATGAAAGAGGCTGAAGCAAGAGAAAAGCACGGTTGGGTAACTGTCAACGGTGCAGGTGGAGTTATTACAAACTCTGGTCAGTAGGCTTGCTTAAGGGTATCAGAACCCTTATATTAGGTATGTTTTTACCTTTTGGTGTTAGCACTGTGAAAGGTGCTTGCATCGTATGCACACTTCGGTAAGCGTGTGCAGAGATGACGTCTGAAAAACGGACTTGATTTTTTTTCCTTTCGGCTTAAGTGTTTTCGCAGGCACTTAGGCTTTAGGTGGGGTATCCATTCGCCACCGAGTCTTGCGTTTTAACACGTTTTCGCCAGACTATTTCCTTTTGAGTTGGTGTGAGCGCTGTCGGAGGTGCTTACATCTTAGCCTAAGTGTCATGACTTAGGCAAATGAAGTTTGGTTACAGATTTCATTATACCTCAGTTTTCGGTGTGAGTATTGTAAAAGGTACTTACAACATTGCTAGGTTCTGATTCTTTTCCTAGCAACTCATCATGCAGGCTTAAACACTTTAAAAGGTGTTTGAGTCCTATGCCATGGTTTCGGTGTTATTTCCTTGGCAGAATTCATAATTATCCTTTTAGGGTGGTCTAGGTGTCACAGGCTAGACCATCATATACCTAGACTTGTAGGCTCTAGGTAGAACTTTGTAAACTTATGTTCCTTTGGTATCTACAATGTCGAAGTTGTAGATATCCTATGCCTAGTATGAACTCAGCTAGGCAGAAGTATCAATCTTTTCATAGTATTTTGGGTGGTTTAGCTTTCGCAGGCTAGGTCATCGTAGGTCTTAGGATATGGGGGTATCGACGGAATAATCAAAGGCTCAGTACTTCATAGAAGACATTCTTCCTCATATCTACACCTAACATCGTCATTTGTGGAGTGACAATAAAGAACCATCGTAACAACGAATAGTGCACATTCAGTTGTTGGGGTATGTCTGCACCTCGGATAAACGCAGGTTTTGAATCGATAACTCAGTTGGTAGAGTAGCGGACTTTTAATCCGTTGGTCGCAGGTTCGAATCCTGCTCGGTTCATGCCAAACGGATCTTACATGTTTTTTCATGTGTATGTCCTTTAGGCTTAAAAACTGTGAAAGGTTGTTAAGCCATTAAATCCTTTTGTCTAAGAAGTACAGTTTCTAGGCAATAAAACTCGTGAACAATATCCATCTGACTGTACTCGGTGGAGGTTCTAAAACTTGTTGGTTGAAAGGTTCTCCAGCATAAGATGCCAGAGGCGTTAAGGGTATCATTTTTATTCCACCATAGCTCAGTTGGTAGAGCGCATGACTGTTAATCATGATGTCACAGGTTCAAACCCTGTTGGTGGAGTTCTATCGTAAGGTAGAAAGACGGGTAGTTTGGTTGCGGAGCGACTGAGGTAAGTGGTTCATAGAGCGCTCTATGTGTCGGCTATTTGTTTAATTTCTGATTACCACCTATAGCATGGTGCTTATGTTTGAGTCATGACTTGCATAGACGAGCCAGTAAATCAGTGGAGTTCCTATTACAGGAAACTGTTCGAATCCTTGGGGTGGTATAGTATCAGGGAATTTACTTTCACTTTAATATACGGTAAACTAGTATTATACTTATTAGGGGTAGCCAGACACAGGACTTGGCGAGTGTGTCCTCCGTCCGTACAACGGAGTTCAAGGTGCGCAACTTGAATACGGTGGTTCGATTCCACTATACCCCATTACATGGAAGATTACCCAAGTCTGGCTATAAGGGGATGGTCTTGAAAACCATTAGGTCGGTAAAACGGCACGTGGGTTCGAATCCCACATCTTCCTTTGTCCTAAGTACGACACAAAACTACTGGGAAAGAAAACCGTTATCCTGAACCAATACGGACAAAAGTGGGGTAGAGTGTTCTATTCTACCTCCACCCCAAAAGGGGTTTTTATATTGTAATTAACTAAATCGAGGATATAGCCAAGTGGTAAGGCAATGAGAGATTAGTGACCAAGGGTTCGATTCCCTTTACGCAACTTTGTTGTCGTATAGCCAAGTGGTAAGGCAGCTGACTCCTTATGATCAGAGGTTCAATTCCTTTTATCCTCATTATATCATTGCCGTGCTAAGATTTTGTGATGCGTACCCCTAAGTCTCCACGAAGTTCACATACTTAGCTAAACGTTCGCAGAGGGGAACTGTTTGAGAAGATAGAGACATCGACAAGAGAATTTACAGTTGGCGACTGTAAGCGTTAAGAGGTACGCTCCCTTAACATTTTATTATCGGAAAGTAGCTCAGCTTGGTTAGAGTGCGTGCTTTGGGAGCACGAAGTCGCAGGTTCGAATCCTGTCTTTCCGATGGCAAAAGACTGCATTGACTTAGTTCCTTGCAACTCGACTTACTGTCTTGAATAGGGGTAGTAGGTCTTTCTTAGCAGATGCAAACTTTAGAGTCAGTAACGATAACAGTCAAAGTTTTCGTGAAGTTATGTCCTAAACCTCTGCTAAGTAAACTACTCTATCATGTTTTGAGAGGTCTCATGGTAGAGGCTAACTCTTTCAAGTTAGTTTCACTTTCTTTAAACAAAGGGGTATCAACTCTAACAGGTTGATACTTCATAGCCTAATAGGTTTTCATAACTTCCCCTATTAGGTGAAATCCACTTTCTACGAGTACTAATCTGCGAAGATTAGTGCTTGATTGCCTGTTAATTTTTTTGATATCTATTTTTTTCTTAACAGGTCTTTTTCCATTCTTGGGTATTAACTCTTAAAGGTTAATGCCCTAATTGCCTATAACCCAGCTTTAAGTAGGGTAAAGTAGGCGGATTAAAAACTTTCTTTTCTAAATTACTCACGGGGTGCTGACTGTAAGGTCGGCACTTCATACTATAAGAAAGTTTATTTCGATGCAACTAACTGTAAAAAGGTACTTGCATCTTCTCCCTTTATAGTTAAGGGCAGTTTGTTCATTGATTCTCGTTGAGAGGTGGGGTATCTAAGGAAGAGATTAGGGTATGTGAAAGCCTTGGTTGTCGGTTCGAGTCCGATTGCTCCTATATTAGAGAGGTATAAATTATGAATAACTCAAAGTATTTTATTAGTGATGTATTTAAGAAATCGTTAAAAGAGATATTAGTCCACTTTAATCTAGAACCTCTCTTATTTACAATAGCTGATTCTGGAAGGTACGATGTTCTTGGCTCAGTCTATTGAGAAAGAAGACTTCCTCAACTACTGGGTGCTAGTAGGGGTATCTGAGGAAGATATTCTAGCATTAAAGGAAGAACGTACTTCCCCTAAAGAACTGTTCTTAGGTGGTCGAACGGTGTTATACGTTTCTGAGGATAGCGAGTATATCGAAGGACAGGCTCTTTCAGAAGAGCAGTTAGAAGAATTAGCTGACTACTTCCCAGCTTATGTGCCTTTCAAGGCTTAAAGGGGTATCTCATGGTTTATAAACGTATCCCCAACCCTATGGGTACTACTTATGTCATTTCTTACAAGGAGATTAAACGTCTAGTAGGTAAATTTAATGCTAGTCACTTAACTTCTAATGAAAAGTTATCTCTGACTGGAAACACTTCCAGGTATGGTTTCGAGGTAGTATTTACAACCTTGAATTCATCAATCTTATTCTTCATCAACGCAGACTTAAGTTTCGATACCTACACTTCTTGTATTAAAAGAAGCCACCAAGAAATGCAAATTTTGTCAGCCCTTTGGTCTAAGTGGAATATATTTACTAATGGGTACTACAAGGAAGAGGTTCATACCGATTTAACGGGTATCTAAGAAAGATAAAGGAGATTAAGTTATGGTACAACAGTATATCCCACAACCTAACTGGAGTAGTAATTCAGTTCGTCTTAGTTTTAATGACTTAAAAGCAACTGTAAATAGGTTTAATAGTAATCCCTCAACAAAAGCAAATGGAGTATCTGTTATCTTAACAGGCGAGGCAGAAAGCTATGCATATCACGCAGTATTAAAATATTGTGGGCAGAAGGTACGTTTCCTTATCTACCCAAGTATGGGTTGGGGTTTAGGAAACACTATTCTCGCATCAACAGAAAAAGAATATGCGTATTGGACTGCTTGGAATTTATGGTTTAGGTTTACTGGATTTAGGAGATAGTGAGGTAGGGTATGTTATCAAGCCAAGAAATCGAAAAAGGAATTAGACAATGGTCACGTAAAATAGGTATCGGTTCTTATTGGAAGCCTGTACATGGTGGTGATTCTCGTGAATTAGTAGTATATGGGGTATATTACGACAGACTAATGGGTGCTTTCGTAGTTGATTACGGTATTATCAACACGTTCATTCCTAATGGTAAACCTTTAGAAGAAACCATGCCAGTCTATAAGTTTACTGACGGTAGGTTCAGAAAGATTAGAAACTAGGTATTTAATATGCTATCTGAAAACGACCAAAAAGTAATCAAATTCCTAAAAGCGCAACGACTCTTCATTCCTGACCGTATTCGCTATGCAGAATACACGGATATGATAACTAAGTTTGAGTCAGGTGAGTATTCTTCTAGTATGTCTGAAGAGCAGTTACCCCACAAAGTTTGGTTAAACGTGCAAATGGCTTTGGGAGGGTATTTTGAGAGAAAGGACTAAAGAGTAATGGTAACAGAATTAACAGTCCAACAACGCTTAGACTACTGGGCACGGAAGATTGGTATTGGTTCAGTATGGGTTACACAAGAATTCAATACTGCTTACCTACAAGTAATGCGTATTGAGTACGACAAGAGTAACGATAGAATTATGGTATTGTACCAACGAAAAGAAACACCAGGCTTAATTCATCAAGAAGAAGTTAAACACTTCTTAGAATACACTGCTAGTCATAGAGCTCAATAGTACAGGGGGTATCTTCATGGAACGTCAAACAATGCAACAAAAATTAGAATACTGGCAGAGGTTATTACCTGTTGGTTCAGTGTGGTTTGCTCCTCAACTAACTTGTAGGTATGTAACCGTCAAGGGTATCTCCTATGACAGAGTTACTGGCTATCTTATAGTCCAGTACACCAGAGAAGACGCACCTGGCGCAGTCTATAAAGAGAATGTAGGTGCTTTCTATAACTACATAGTTGAATATCAAGTCCAATAACATTAAAAGGGTATAGTTAAATGAAAATAATCAAACGTAACGGTACAACAGTCGATTTCGACGCAAGCAAAATTTACAACGCAATGGCTAAAGCAGCAAGTTCAGTGTATGTCGTATCTGACGACCTAGCGCACAACTTGCAACGTATTGCTCACTCTATTGAAGCCCAGCTCAAAGAAAATAACACTGATGTGGTAACAATTTCAATGATTCAGGCTTTGGTAGAGGAGAGGCTCCTCTCAGCGGGGTATCTTCACATTGCAGAACATTACATTTCCTACCGTCTACAACGAGATGTAGACCGTACGGACTACAAAGACAAGGTCGTAGTTCATTTACGGTTAGAGCAGGTACGTTAGTATGGCACAGTTTACTTTTCGTTGGGTATAGTAAGAATAGCTAAGTAGTTTGCTCTGCATACTACTTGTTTTCTTTTCTAGATTGTGCTAAAATAGATATATAGTTAGAGGAAAGGAAATTTAAAAATGACTAGAGAATTTGTATCGAGGTACGCAAACCCACAAGAGGGTGATATCTATCTCTACTTTAATGACTTAGAGAAGAGAGTTAGAGAGTTTAACAACTATGCTCGAAGCAAAGGTTTTGACTTTAGAGTTCGTCTAACAGGTGAATCTGAAGAGTACGCATATTACGCTCAGTTGGTGTTACCTAGTCGAGAAACTGCATTCTTTACAATTCGTCCTCACCTTGTGTGGAGTACTAATAAGAATGATGACTTATCTCAATCAGACATAGAAGAGTTCAACAAAGCAGCTTTACTTTGGAAATGAGTGTTTTGCTGAATCGAGATGGCTTTGACGACAAGAGAAAGTAGGTACTTACTATGATAGCTTTTAGTAAGTTTGTGGAACTTCACGAAGAGAAGAGTTCATGTATATCTGAGATAGAAAAACATCTCGAATCTGTATTAGGGTATGACCCCAGAGACAACGAAGGTGTTCTTGCAGATTTTGGGGTATATAACTTAAAAGAGTTTACCATTTACTACATAGATAAAAATAAAGGTCATTCTATGAAATCAAAAGTAGGTGAAAAAGATTACCCTACTATGATGCAAATCACTTCAAGAGATGAGTTGCTTTCATTTCTTGAAGCTAGAATGTCCTATTAGTAATTATAGCAAAGTTTTTTTATGGAAAGTTCTTGTAACTTTCCTAAGACTATGCTAAAAATAGGTGTATAGTTTGGTAGGGGTGTGTTCCTGCTAGGCTAAATTATTGGAGGTGTTTCTAGTGGACATTCGTGTAATTGTAAAGGGTTGTGACGACAGTACAGAGTTTGAATTAGTTTGTACTGAAGAGCAATACGCTTTCCTAAAAGAGCTTGCAGGTGCAACTCAAACGGTATCAACTTTCTCATGTATGCCTATTATTCGTCTGCATAACTATTCAGAAGAGGATGAAGGTGTTCCTTTTAACTCAGAGAACCTAAAAATTGGTTGAAGGGGTAAACGAAGATGGCGACGAGTTCTCTTACTACGAACTAGACACCACCAAACTTTAATATTAAGGGGTCGATATTTGGATTCGACAGGCATTCAAGGTTAATAACTTCACTCCGAGTGGCGACGTAATCGCCAAACCTAAACATAACTGCAAAACAATTTGCTCCAGTTGAAATGGCAGCCTAAGCTTCGGCTTAGTTGTCTATCAACACAAACAAAACAGTCAAACTGACGAGCTACTAACTGTAGGTGACTATGCAGTTAGTAGCTATAAATCCAGTCAATCGCTAGAAGGGGTATCTCGAACCTCTAGTTAAATTAGAGATATGGCTTTAGGGTTTGTGCATTTACCTAAAGTCGAATGCCTTAAAAGGCGAAATGTAGCAGAGTGCTATAGAGTTGTTAGGTGCGTTTGTTTGGACGTGGGTTCGACTCCCACCGGCTCCATTGGTCATCCCCACCACATCGGTGACCAAAAAGAAAATATTTTTCATTTCATGTCCTTGGAGAATTACTCTCCATAACAGTACAGAAAGGGTAACTTCGGTTGCCCTTGTTTATAATAAATTATATTAGGTGTTATTATGACGTTAATTATTTCAGCATTTCCTTTGTCTTGAAAGACTATTTTACAAATCAAAAATAAAGATATTTATTTTGATGCAGAGATTTATGAAAGTAGGGCAACTAAAGGTATGTCTGAAAGTCAACAGAAAGAATTTTTTTAAAGCGAGTGCTTTTAAAAAAATCAAGTTGATTTATGATACAGGGTACTATACTGCTATTTTTTTGTAACTGATGATGAAAGGTTACTAGATGAGTTGCGCTTATGGGGTTTATCTATTACTCATGTATTACCTAACCCTAGCAATAAAGAACACTTACAGGAGTATATCTCTCGAGTAATTAACCGTTCAGGGTTAGATTGGTATCAACGTGTTCTTTCAGATGATGTCGTTAAGTTAGAAGATAAATTACTCAAATTGCAGACTACAAATGATAGGATTTATTTTGTAGAACCTAGTAAGTATATAGAGCACCTTGTTCCTGAGCTAAAGGAAGAAAAGTATTTTTCAGGAAATAGTACAGCTCATTATAGATGAAGCTTGAATTAAATCTTAATTAGAGTTGATTTACACTACCATGTGTGTTAAACTAGTCTTATAGTAGTTAGGGGTATTTACTCTCCTAAAAAGGCAATAAACTCTTAGGAAAGGTTTATAGAAATGAAAGAAATTATTACGCTTGGCTTAACAGAAGGTCGCCACGACCTTCCTCCAGTAGACGGTTTTATCTTCCCAAAAGAGGTAGACCCGACTGACTTGGGCTACATCAACAATACAGTAAGGGAAAAACTTATCAAGCTTGTGGGTATCAGGCTAGTCCCACGTGTAGGCATGAACCAAAATTCTTATGATGATGTTCCATGCTTTGAGGGTGAGAAGCTACTTCACCTGTATGTAACAGGCTTAACAGTCCTTACAGCGTCCGTTATTAGCTTTTGTGCCTTGAATGGTATTAGTCTAACATTGTTACACTACGACCGTGAAAAGGGTAACTACTACAAACAACGTCTATTCGGTGGGTTTGGCAATTACTAATTTCCCTCTCGTCAGGAATCAGCGAGATTAAATAAGTGACCGTTTGCCTTGAACGTATCAAGAAGCACTTGTTCTCAAGAGTTCGGCTAAATTCACAAAATCGAATCCTTGTTAGTAAGTGACTGCAATAATGTCGAGCAGTATAATCTAACCTCTGCATAGGGGGTATGGGAAGTACAACCTAGACATCAGCGGTGTAGCCAAGGGGTAAGGCTTCGTTGAGGGTATCTGATACGAGAGTGCAGGTTCAAATCCTGTCACCGAAATAACTATAATCTTGCCGAAAGGGATATCAAATGAACAAAGAGCACTATAAAAACTTTAGCAGAACTTATTCTTTTTAAATATGATTGTGGTGTCCACATTTGCATCAACCCTTATTATTGGGAAGATGGTGGTGCTATCTGTGGATTAGGTGATTTTAAACCTAATGATGTGAACAAACTAGCTGAATTACTAGAAGAAGTTTCCAATCAAATCTTTAAAGAAACTGGAGACTACATTACTGGTCTTGATTGGGTAAATATTTTCACAGAAGATATGTTGTTGCAAGCTAATAGAGTTGATGAAGTAGATGATTTTCTTTTTTCATTCGCTGAAGAGTAGCTCTCCACGTAGCTTGCTATTTATCTCCATGTATGGTAAACTAGTTATATCTTAGTAGGGGGTACTTATTATGTACGAGTTACGGTTGGAAGACTTATTAGCTGAATTAGAGTCTAGGGGTATTGACACCTCTAAGATAACTATCGTAGAAGGTAATTCAAAAGAAATCGAAGATTAAGTATTAGCACCGTTGGTCAAGTGGTTAAGACACTGCCTTTTCACGGCAGTAACATGGGTTCGACTCCCATACGGTGTATTGCCTTATGGCAACGGGCGACAGCCAGCCCTCTAAACGGAGTACTACGTTTGGAAGTTGCATTATTGCTACCACCCGAGGTACAAGGGAGAGGCGCAGTAATGGGTTTATGGTGATTTTTGTGTGTTAGAAAGCCTTGGGCAGAGGTCTAGCTTTACCAGAATTAAAAACGCACGTGGCTTTGACTTGGGGTTACTGTTTTGCAAGGCAGTGTGGGGTTCGATTCCCCTCAAGGTCATATCATTCATCTTACAGAAAGGAGAAGTAGTATGCAAAGGATTAGGAAGCCTTTTACCAGTTAGTCTTAAACGTATCATTATCGAACGTGATAGAAATCAACGTAGCCTATCCAAACGCAGGTCATTAGACTTTCACTTTTCAGCTTGCACTAGAGCGGTCAGGGTACACAACCGATGGACTGGTGAGTGTATTGGCAACGCCTATTTCAATGGTGAAGAGTTCTACTTCTCACAACAGATGATGAAGTATATTAACAGAGTTGGTCACGAAAACTACTTCGAAGTTCAGAACGCTATCTCAGGGTTCTTGAACGACTGCTTATTTGTAGGTGGTTTTAGATAACATTGGGTGTTATTTTTGCAGACTATATCTTAGTTGAGCGTTTCGTGTAGTAACGACTACCAAACACCTGTTAGCATATTTGTCTGCTTGGGGGTATCTAATACCCCATTTTATTAAGAGGTAGAAGCATTTGTGGGTGATGCGAGCAAGAGAGGTAACGTTACTCTTGTAAAAGTCGGTTCGAGACCGTCCTACCTCATAGACGAACATAGTTTAATGGTAGAACAACGGTCTCCAAAATCGTTAGCGTGGGTTCGATTCCTACTGTTCGTGTTTCCATGGCTATTGACTTAGGTCTTAAGTTATGGTAAACTAGTAGTATCTTAGCTTTAGGAGAGGTAGCTCAGTTGGTAGAGCATCGGTTTGAAGCACCGAGCGTGGTAGGTTCGATTCCTATCCTCTCCATTCCAAGGTGGATTCCTTTGTAATCATCTCCTTTACGTTTACATTCAAAGCCAATTAATCATACACCACCTTGGGACTTTACAAGAAAGTAGTGGGTATCATGAAAGACGAAACGGTTAAGAGTTCAGTAACTAAAGCTTTAATGTATCTTGCAGGAACTATTCATGCATCAGCTCTTTTGCTTTACAGCTTTCATGCTTGCCTATAAGTTACATATTTACTTTGGCTTTCCTCAACCTAGTATTGACGCATTGTCACTTGTCTTGGTAATCTGTACGTTCCTATTTAAGCAGAAAATAGAACGAGAATTAGAAGAGTCAGGCACTTCAATCCAAGATGCCTTACCTAAAATAGCTACAAGAACCTTGTATGGGGTACTTGCTTTAGCTTTTAGTTCTTAATGCCGATACATTGTTAACTGCATGATTGAGTTCAATCATTGGTTCTTGTATGAATTTAAATAATTACGGTCACCAACCTTATTCATGGTAGGTACGCATGGGTTCGAGTCTTGTGGGTGACGTAGCTAAGAGCTGCCCAATGATGGTTGTTCTTAGGGTAGGTCTAGTCCTAATCGACGGAGGTTTGTAACTGAAGATGTGGGTTAGGGTAGTATCTATCGTTAGAAAGGGTATTATGAATACATTACAAGTCGGTAACAAAATGTTAAAAGACCTTGAATCACGTTTGCACAGAGACATCATTACGGTTCTTTCTCCAAGCAAAAACGAATTCAAGTTGCAAGCTTTCGTATCAGGGTATGCCAGTAAAGGTTGGGTTGCAGGACGTCCTGTATTTAAGCCTTTTAAGGCTTTACTTAGCTACGAGATAACTGCTACAAGAACTAGGAAAGGGTATGTAATTCACAGTTGGTCTTATAGAGGTACTACAGGTGTAGATGTTAAGGATACCTTAAGAAATTCAACCTATCGTAGTACAGAACTTGGACGCTTGTTTGGTACAAGTGATGTTCTAGGTGATTATGTATTCAAAGAAATCGAAACTGCTATCAAGGTGTATCTTAACACTTACTTCTAGGGTATCCCTTAAATCAAGCACTCATGGCGGAATTGGCAGACGCTCAGGACTTAAAATCCTGTGTCCATTTGGACGTCCGAGTTCGACCCTCGGTGGGTGTATCTGGTAAGCGAGGTACCAGCTTATCAGAACACGAGATTACTAACTTCAGTTGGTAACTCCTCTTTCAAAATTTACTACTTGCAGAAGGCTATCTGTCCTCTAAGTCGGAGGTTCCTTAGGATAATGAGGGTAGCTGAAAAAGGATTGTGCGTACAGACCGAGCTAGTGTTAGCACCAATATGCTAAGGGTGACTCCCTCAAGTGCTTTGTCTGTAAAAGTGATTTTGCAAATCATGTAGTGGAACTTCCTATCCACTAGTACCTACATAGCCTTAACTCGTCCTAAGGTGAATCGGAAACCGTCCGACGACGTACCTCTCTGTCGAGGTGATACTGGTTCGAATCCAGTTGTAGGTATTGCCAAAAGGCAAATTTCCTTAAACTCCCATTTAAGGTTTAAATCCAATTTCTTCATTTCACGGCTACGAGGGGTATCTTCATCACTCCATGTTAGGTAGGTCATCGTCAAGGTGGCTTACATTGTCGGTTAGAATCCGTCCGTAGTCTTAGGCAAATCCTATCTGTAAGGGCTTTGACAAGTATAGATAGGTGTTTAACCTTTAAATACCGATAAGCCGTCCGTGTCTGATTAGGGTACGGATTGTGATGACGACCAGAAAGTCAGCAAGTGGAAGCACTTGTGCGTAGGTTAAGCAGCCACATATACATGAAAGGCTGATGTAGAGTTCGGTTGGAGCGACAAGTACCTAGCTTGAGATAGTTAGGTCGCCTTGGTATGACTAGCGTGAGAAACTAGGAACCGTAGGGGTATCTCGAAAAGAAGCTTTTGCAGTGACGTCCTCGTAAGTGGACTATAACAACAGAACTCGTATTAGTAGCCTAATTCTGCAATCCCTTGGTTGGGAAGTGTTGTCCATATAGTTTAAGATGGAAACATGAATACAAGATATATTTACTCTTGTTAGGTGAAAGTTGATGGTCGCCGTGCCAGTCCGTGTCTTTGAAAGCAGTTCTATGTAGTAGGGAGTCGAGAACCCATGAGAGTTAGAACTTGCACGAAACATTCTATTGTCTGCAGTGTATGTGTGGTAGAGCTAAAAAACTCTTGCCTATTTTATAAGTTCCTTATTTGCGAAGCTTTAATTTTCTTTTTGAATTTTTTTCATTGGTAAACAATTTTTTTCTCTAAACTTTTGTGAATCTATTTAAAAAGCGTTGTAATCCTGTATTTTTTTATTCGTTAGCTTGCGTAACGCAGTTCGTGACTGGTAAGGAACATATCTTCTAGGGGGTATCGTGATGACGGAAGAATTTCTTGATAGAACATTAAAGTATCTTCTTTGTCAAAGTTGGTACTTGAAGACGAGCGTGAAGCCGAATCATTGGAGGCTTTCGAGTGGCTCATGAACGAAGAGAACTAGAAACTCTACCTTTCAGGTAGTGACGAAGGTTTACCTAAGTTAGTTAAATTAGCTAAGTATTTTTTATCTAACAAGAAAAGGAGCAAGTATTATGTTTTTTTCCAAAGTTTATCGTACTCCAGCATTAAAGAAATCTTGGAAGAGCTTAACGAAACCTTAGTTAAGAGGGGTACTACTGGTAAAATCATAATTACTGGTGGCTCTGCTATATCTCTTTAACTCTCGGAGAACGTGTAACTACCGATATTGATTATGTTGGTAGTCTTGCTCTAAGTAACTCAGAATTATCTAGCTTATCGTTATCAAACGATGTCGAAGGTATTCTTATTGTACCTGCTATCGAAGAGATGACTTTTGATTTGAAGTTCACTTACTCCAATCTAGAGGTTTACGTTCTCTTGGGAAGATTTGGCTATCATGAAATTGTACTCCACTCGTCAGAAAGATTTAACTGACTTGCAAAAAGTACATTTTGCCTAACATTCAGCTATTCCACCAACTTAGACGTAGGTTAAGGTATTACGAATGCGACTATGTTGGTAACTTAAATGATCCAGACCTCAACTATAACTCGTTTGATAGTTTGGTTAAAGGTCTTAAATCCAGTCACAAGATTGTGGTCTGTGAAAGGGGTATCTCCTTAGAAAAAGTCTTAAAAAGCGTTCGTCTTTATTCTAAGTTTAAGGCTTATCCTCATAAACACCTTGACCTAGAACTTTTATTGGTGACTCCTATAGAAGGGTGTTTACAAGTCTTTGGATTCAAGGAGTACTTACAGAAAATAACTGGCTACGACTTTCGCATCTAGCCTACCCTCATTGGTTAACCTTTCTAAGGTTTCGCTCTTCGATGGGTGAGAGGGTATTCTCAAGGCTGAGAAGTCTAGAGATTTTGCTTATCTGCCTCAAGCAACAGACGTAATTACACATATTACACAACTTACACATATTTACACAGAAAGATAAAAGGTTACACAACTATGGCATTTGGTAAAATCAAACCTAAGGCTATGTCAAAAGAGGCTCTAGCAGACCTCTCAGCACAAGCGCAAGAACAAAAATTCTTTACAGCAACTCCTAAATCAGAAGACCCTGTAAACTTCCCAGTGTTCAGTATTGGGAACGAACAGTACCTTATCTATGTTCCTAACCACACATTGGTTAACGAAGAAGATCAAACAGAACTTCGTCAAGACAAACCATTCATCCACACCATTGAAGTTAATGGTCGCTACCACAAAATTCCGTTGTACAGACGGTATCGTAAGCGAAGGTCTTGGTCTTGATGGAACATGTCCTATTTGTGATGGTCGCTCTGTTGTAGATGAGTACGCTCGTATCGAAGCTGACCGCTTGTTGGTATCACAAGGTTTCGAAGCAGGTGATACTTCAGATGAAGCTCGTAAACTTACTAAGGGTATCTTCGATGCACGTGCTATCAAACGTAAATCACGTAACCTTACATTCCCTATCGTAGTGTTCGAACGTACACTTACTAGGAACGCACAAGGTCGTGACGTTTACAAACTTAGCCAAGACCCAGAAACTGGTGAATTAATTTACCAAATCATGTGGTACAACGTATCTGAAGCCTTGTATTCAGGTAGTGATGCTCGCCGAGGTCTTTGGAAAGGCGAATTGGATACACGTGCCGATGAGCTAGATATCGACATTCCAACTCCAGCAGGTTACTGGTTCACTCTTGATGGTCGCTACGTTGATGACCCACAAAAATGGTCAGCACGTGATGCAGCTACTCAGTTCAAGGTAACTATGCTACCTAACGGACCTAAGAACGTTGAACAAAAATATCGTGAAGAACTTGAAAAACGTCTTGATGCTGAAACAGAAGAATGGACACCTGAAAAGTCTATCGAAATGGTTATCGCCAACCACTTCTTGCCAGTAGAAGATGTCCGTGAATCTACAGAAGAAATTCTTCAACCTTTGCGTGATAAGATTGCTCTTCACCAAGCAAACCTCGGTGCAGGGGTATCATCAGCGCCAGCAATTGAAACAACAGTTCCAAACAAAGGTCAAGCAGCGCTTACGGCTCTAGACGATGACGACATCGACGACCTAGAAGATTAAAAAAATAAATTTAGCAGCTGAAGGTAGTGTAGGGCAGAATACTCTACCTTTTTTTGCTCCCATTATGGTAAAAATAGTATCAAAGAAATTTGTGGGGGTTTGTAATGGCAACAAAACGCATTTATTATGGTAGTGGTATTTGGGTTCCAGAAAAACGCTAAAGTAAAAAGAGCCACTTACGAATAGGGGTATCGCTTGTGAGGGTAGGTCTAGTGATTGGCTTGTTCTTGCAGGCAGTGTATCTTGTTATAAGAGTAAGTTAGTAGGAGCCTTGGGGTATTTGAGTAAGTTTTATGCTCATGTATTCTTTGTCTTTAGCAATATGGATTTTCAGCTAAATGGAGCGAACTACTTGGAATATATTTCCTCTGTTAAGGAAGACTTAAAAGAGTATGAAAATGTCCATGTCTTAGATAACGACCTAGTTGAAGTAGATGGCTTTAGGGTTGCAGGTTCTTCTGCTTGGTATTACTTAGCTGATAATTATTCTAAGGCTTACTGGGACACCTTTTCTTTAGACAAGACTACCGTACATTCTAGTTGGTCTGAATCTAATGAACACTCCAATAGGGACGCAGACTTCCTAAGTAGTCTAAAGAATGATAACCTAGATTTACTCATTACCTATTTCCCACCATGCGATATGGTAGAAGGTAGCAAGAAAGGCGACACGGCTTGCGCCAACCTTAAAGGGGTATTTATTCCCGAAGAGGTTCTTTGGATTGCAGGTATTGATTCTTTCTACGAAGAGGGTATGACTCCTGTCCGTCCTTACACGGTATTCCAAGCTAATATGCTTAGTGGTGCTTATGACTTACCTTATTTAGAACTTAACAAAAACAGAAAGGACGTCCTAATTTATGGCAAAAACTTTCTCAAAGATTTCTAGCATTGAACTAGAAAACTTTATGTCCATCAGCAAGGCTACCTTATCGTTTGATGAAACTGGTATCATCAACCTAAAAGGGTATAACGATAGTGGTAAATCTGCAATAACTCGAGCTCTTGGGGTATTATTCTTCAACCAGTACAAGCAGGCTCAAAAGAACTTCATCAAACACGGTGAAAGTTTCTTCCGTATCATCGTAAACTTCGATGACGGCATCTCGATTCTTCGTGACAAATACGTTCATGGACCATCCTTGTACGAGATGTATGAAAATGGCAAACTTATTTTTCTCAACCAAGGTAGGTAATACGCTTACACAAGTCAAAGAAGTACCTCTTGAAATCCGTGAATACTTAGCTATGACGGAAACATCTAGTGGTAACTACCTTAATAGTCAGTCTATCTACGACAAGCAGTTCCTTATTCAGACTTCAGGTTCTGAAAACGTAGAACTCTTGAACGGGGTATTAAAGCTAAAAGAAACTAGCTTGGCAACGACTGACCTCAAAAACGACATCAATTCCTTGCACTCTTCGATTAACTCTATCGTAGCTGAGATTGAGTCTATTAAACTCTCGCTAGAGCGTTACGAATTTGTAGATGATGGGTTCATTTCCTTACTTGCCCAGCTCGATGCTAAATATGATGAAGCTGAACTTTTGTACTCTAGTTACAAAGAGTTAGCTGATTTACTCCTAGAGCGTGCAGGTTTATCTGTCAATACACCTGTCTTAGAACTTATTGACACTAGTGCCTATGAGAAGTTGCTACAAATTTCTAATTTGCTTGAAAAAGTAGGTCAGTTGAGCGTAGCACCAGAGCTTCAACTCAATTGACGTTAAATCGTACCTAGAGTTACGAAAAAATTGCCGAGTTGCAAAAAAATCCGTAAAAAAATTACAGTACTCTTAACGTGGAACTTCAGCTTATTGATTTTCAGCCGTTAAATGAGCTGAAAAATTTACTAAAGGTCTATAATAAATTTAGGCAAATTTATATGCTGAATAGTGAGTTGACCGATGAGGCAAACCAACTAAAAAAACTGAAATGAGTCAGTTAGAGCAGTATGCTATCGACCATGGAATCTCGGTTTCTCGTTGTGGTAACTGTGGTTCGCTAGTTCAAGGTACTGCAGGGTATGTTGATGAGTAGGTGGTTGTATGAATAAGTTTGATGCTTATGTAAACCAAAATAGGTTGGACTTGGTTAGAAGGACTACTGTGGTCGAGGGGTATGTGTTTTCTCGCCTAGATACAAAAGCTATCCTAGAACAGGGTAGTATAAGACACTTAGATTGCAAAAATGTTTGCGAGGTAAGAAATATTAATCGTGCTTGGAACTGGGTATGCTCATCTAAAGTGTATGGGGTAGGTATCTTAGAGGAACTACATTCTATCGTATCTGAAGATGTAATTAGTGTTCCTTGGTTAGAGGGTACTTTTAGGACAGAACAAAGTCCTATAACTATTTCTTGCTCTACTTACGTTCCACCCCTAACTACTCGATTAGAAGCCTTAAAAGAGTTTGAATCTAGGTTATCTTACGTTATTGGTATTTTAAGGAGCAATAAAGTAAAGACGATAAAGTAACTGCATGTGTACAGTTCTACATATTTCTTATGAAGCGCCAGTATTTTATTGATGCAAATAAGCGTACTGCTTATTTGTTTACGAACTCTTTACTAAGAGACTTCGGTCTTGATGTTGTATTGCTATTACCTAAGCTTTCATCTTACGATACCTTTAACTTAAAGTTAAAACATTACTACGAAGGAGACGATAAGAATGGAAGATTGCTTGTGTCGTACATCAAAAGGTACTACCTCGTTAAACTCTAAAGGGGTATCTGTACACTTCAAGGATTTAGATTTATCTTCGAAGGTAGCTATTCTTGGTAGCTTGCCTTTGGATTTGGTAGAGAAACTCGAAAGGGGTCAAAAACCTATCTCCTTAAAAAGATGAGGATTACCTTAACTTGTATAAGAAGTATAGTTTTTTTGAAGTCATGCATAGTCAATGAAATACCTAAAGAGTATAAAGAAAAAGCATATTTGCGTTTTTTTCTAAATTATTCTCTAGTAAAGAGGAGTGTCATCTACTATCTTTATTTAAGGATTACCTTGATTTAGGGATTTCTTGGTATATGACTTATATAATCAAGCAAATATGGGTGTAAAGTATATTTAGGGGTGAAATAAATGAAATTCAACATACTTAAATGGTCAATCCGTTTATGGATTTAGTAGTTTTCCTTTTCCTTGCAGGGTATTTCTTCCTTGATGGGTTTAGGTCACTATTCGATAGTGCGCCTTACTTAGTTAAGGCTCTTGTATGGACTGGAGTAGTTTTGTTTTTTTCTACTATTCCATTATCTCTTGGTACAAGTTAATTAAGCGCCTCTTGTAAACGTGATTAACTCTAAAGAGTTTAAAGAAGCAAAAACTAAAGAAGAGTTAGAGGCTGAGAAGAGTGGAGCGAAGTGTAGTTTCACTACTCACGGCTCTAACAAGTCGGTAGAAGAAGGAACTGTTGAGGAGGAAGAAAACTAATGGCTATTTTCAGTCCAGAACAATATTATCGCATCGACGGTAAGGGTGGTTTAGTAGTCTTTGGGGATACGCACTTCTCAGCTATCTTCAAGGGTAACCACATCAACTACCAAGAAGAGTGTTTAGACGCAATGGCTCGTATGATTCAAATCGTCCAAGAACGTAAACCTAATGCAGTCGTCCTACTTGGAGACCTTATTGGGGTATCTGAACGCTCTATTCGTGATAAACGTTTCCTAATGGAAGTGACTGTTTGGTTGCAAAAACTAAACAGCCTAACTAATGGTAACGTTTATATCGTCCGAGGTAACCACGACATCGGTGACTTCCCAGACTTTGAGTACTTCAAAGGGGTAGGTCTTATCAAGACTCCTACAGAACTAGACCACTATGTTGACGGAGTGCACATGGTTCGTTACCACTTTGTAGGGTATGGGAAGAGCAACGTCCTCTCCGTTTTGAGGGTAAGGACGAAGGTGTTTTCCAAATCGTGTTCGGTCACAACGACTACAAGATTTCAGGTGTAACTAACTGGTACGTTACTAAAGGTGGAGTAGAGATTTCCCAACTTGGTAACTTCCACGGTGTCGACTGGATTATCAGTGGGCATATCCACCACCCTAGTCCTAAGGTTGAGTCAACAACAATTGTTGACAAGGAAGTTGTTATACTATCCAGGTGCCGTAAGTAGGGTATCTGCGTCAGAGACCTACAACGACTGCCGTTACTTCTACCTATTCTATAACGAACAAGAAGGTGGAATTGACTACAGTGCTGAGTTATTTGGTCTAAAAACCTGCTAAAGAGGTCTTTGAAGAAGTAGTTGAAACTCTGTCTGAAGAGGAACAACAATCTGAAGAAGAAAAAAAGCCAAAGCTAATAAGCGCTTGGCTGACATCTTGCAAGAGGCTATGGACTACCGTTTGCATAATGGTAACCTAATTGAGCAAATAGACCGTATTCCAGGTGCATCTGAAGATGCAAAAGTGGTAGCTAAAGGCTATTTACAACGTGCCGTGGAAATGGTATAATATTGGTAAGTTAGAAATTTTGGAGGAACTACATGAATAAAGTTCGTGGCTTTGAGGTAGTTAGTGAGAGTGTACTTGCTAAACCTCAACCAGCAAGTATTGAAAATTCTCTTAAGGGTATCGAAATCCTAATGCCTAAGCGTAGCACAGTCCACGCAGCAGGCTATGATTTCTTCGTACAGCGTGACATCACCTTACCACCAGGCAAGATTGTTCTTATTCCTACTGGTCTAAAGGTTTACATGCAAGGCAATGAGGTCTTAAACATTTATGACCGTTCATCTAACCCAGTTAAAAAAGGGTATCGTCCTTATCAACTCTGTAGGTATCATTGACTCTGACTACTATGGCAATGACTACAATGAAGGTATGATTTGTGGCTTGTTCAAAAACATTACGAACGAGCCAGTAACTCTCAAACGTGGTGATGCCTTTATGCAGGGTGTATTCCAAACCTACTTGCTTGCAGACGGTGACACAACATCTACTGTAAGAACTGGTGGTTTCGGTTCGACGGGTAATTAAGAAAGGAAAGTAAAAACATGGATTTACTAGAACGTATTCAGAACGCTAATAAGCGTAGTGAACTAAACAACAGAAAATCAGCTGAAGCGCAGGCTCAACTTAAGTTGCTAACAACTCAGATTTCCGAATTGGTAGCCAGCTATGAGCAAAAGTTTGGAATTAGTTTTCCGAATATTGAAGACGAAGCTAAATTTACAAAAATTTATAAATGATTTGCTTACTTCAACCGAAGCAGACTTAGAAAAACAAGTTACAGTTGCTGAAAAAGTTAACCAACTTATCCTTGAAGGCGACATCATCGGTGCGCAAGAACCTTGGGGGTATGAGCCAGCGGAAGAGGTTGTGGAAGAGCTTGACGAGGTTGGGGGTACTGAGTCTGCTGAAATTGAAGACGATGTAGCCGAAGAAATCGAACTGGAAGACATTGCTCCAAAACGTACCATTGTTGAAGAACCTATCGTAAAACCTACTTCACCCGTCCATAATGTTGTAGACGATTTGAAGAAGAAGAGTTCGTTGTCCCAACTAAACGACGTACTATCGTAGAAGATGACGAAGCATCAGTAGTTAAGCCAGCAACAAGACGCACTATTGTAGCAGACGAAGACGAAGATGTTCCAGTGGTTAAACCAGCAACCCAACTCAACGACGTACAGTAGTTGCTGACCCTAGACGACTTGGAAGAAGAAACTCCAGTAGTTCGTCCTCGTAAGCGTCCTGTTGTAACTTCTAACTTCGACATGGGTGAAGACGAAGATACAAGGGTATCTCTCAAAGAAATGAACGCAGTCGCAGGTGTTGCTCCTAGACGTAAATCTCCTATCGTAATGGACGACTTGGAAGAAGAGGAAGTTGTAGTAAAACCTCGCAGACGTCCAGTTATTGTAGAAGATGACGATGACAGTGACGATGTAGCGCCAGCTCGTCCAGTTCGCAGTGGTGGTAGTTTTAAATTTGATTAAGGGGTACTAAATGGCACACTTTTTTTGTAGAATATGATATGTTGGTTGGGTTGCTTTCTCACGCAACCTCTGTAACTTCTGATTCAGCGTTGAAAGACTCTGATAAGACCGTAGTATTTATGGTACATGATGAAGGTGAAAGTATTGTAGCAGCTAAGAACTCTGACTTAATGGTTCGTGTAGCCTTTACTCCAGAAAAGGTAGAAAAAGCGGGAAACATTCAAATCAATTCTTCAGAGCTGAACAAAATTCTTGGAACGTACACTTCTCTAAGTCGTACTAAGGTTGACTTTGTTGAGTTCCGTGAAAATGAAAATCGAGTGCAAGTAATTGTACACGAGTCTGACCTAGACGAAGAGCAAGACCTCTTCGGAGGGGTAACCTCTTACAGTCTTGACAACATTAAGATTAAGGAACGCTTACTTGAAGACCTTAAACTTAAGTTTGAAGAAGAGCAAGCTGAGTCTGTAAGTACTATTGAACTGGATATGGTTATCTCTACTCTCATTCCTGTAATGGACTCTAAGAAAGGTGTAAATAACAACCTTATCCACTTCGCTGACGATGTTATCTTCGTAATGGACACTCGTTGCCAAATCTTTTACAAAAACATCTTACCAGATGTACTGCACAACTCTTCATTCCGTTACACTTCGGTAGCTTACATGAAGAAAATGTCTGAAACAAGTAACCACTTGTCTATGGTCTTGCAAGGTAATAAGTTTGGAATCCGTTCCGAGGACGGCTCAATCGAAGCTTTCATCAACCATTTGCCAGTACGCTTTAACTACAAGCCTACTTACGAGGGTATCACAAAAGCTAACGGAGTTATTCTTGACCGTAAGTTCTTGAAAGACCTGATTCGTCGCCTTAGCACAATGGGTACTGACGCTACATTCTCTATCCAAGAAGACGGAGTTCACATTCGTACCAATGATTTCTCTAGGGTAATGCCTATCAACAACGCTAAAGGCGACGTCATGGGTACTGAGTTCAAGATGAAGACTTCGTTGCTCTCTTTACATGATTGTCGGTGACGATTCTGTGATGAGCCCTAACCTGTTCTTGTACTTGGATAAGGCTACACGTGGAGTGGGGTATCAGTTGTCTATCTCGGATGATAGTGGTGCGTTTATCTCTAACACACGTACTAGCTAAGGTGTTAATCCTCTAGCTAGTACCCTATCTAAGAAAGGAGAAACTATTATGGGAGTATATTCTTCTAGTATTGTTTCGCTAAAACGTGACTTGAAGGAGCGTTCTCGTTTAACGGAACTCCTTTCTACTAAACGTAATATGGTAGAAGAAAAGTCACACGAATACGACACTTTGGTTGAAGCATCTAAACTTATTTCTGCAGTTGCTGATAAGCAGGCTATGGAAACCTTAGACTATATCACTGCAGTTATCAACAAAACTCTCGGTGAGTTGTTTAAATCTGATACAAGACGTATCTACCTTAAAAAGCAAATGCACGCAGGTCGGTATGCCCATCTTAAGGTCTTACTTACTGATGCCGAGGGTATTGAATATGATATGCTATTGCAGTCAGGTACAGGTTTGCGGCAAGTTATCTCATTCCTGTTCTGCTTGTGCTTAATCCAAATCTCTGGTGGACGTAAAATCTTCATCCAAGACGAGTTGCTTGGGGGTACTCATGGCGCAGCCAAGGAAGTCCTTAAACAGATTATTAAAAATCTTTGCTAAAGAGTTCCAATTCGTTATGGTTGAGTACGGTTTCGACGATATCGGTAAAATCTATAACGTTGAAAAGACTGGCAAAACTTCTGAAGTCATTGACCTTGACGGACAAGATTATGTTCCTAACGCTATCTATATGTTTTCAGACGCTGAAGGGAATGTAGGTCTTGCCGAAGTTGAATAGTCTATTAGTTTACACAAGTTCTTTTGTAAAGCTTGTGTATTTTTTTGTTTTTTTAAATGGCTATCTCTTTTTCCATTGACGTCTATTTTCGTACTGGAAAGGGGTAGTATCAAAGTAGAAAAATTTAAGTATAGAAAAGAAAGGAAGGTAATTCCATGGGATATGTTTATGATAGCGTAGTTGCCGTTTTAGGTGGCAAACCTCTTGTAACTCCTACCAAAGAAGGTAGTCTTGTCCAGAATTGGTCACCCTAACATGTTTAGACGTGTTGCTATCCTTACTGACGGAGCTTTTAGTTGAATATCATGGTTTCGACCACCGTGTTAAAGCCATTCCATTTGACTTAGTTAAGGTTTCTGAGGATATGGCTCAGGGTAGTAAATATAAAAATCCTCTCCGTCCACTCTTTGAGAACAAGGCTCTCTCTTGTTTGGAAGAGGTGTTCATCTCGGAAGCATTGGTAACCGACCAAATGGTAAGGACTTACTTATCAACCCTTGTAGCGACTCACCGTCTTAGAGCTATTAGTTTAGTTCCTGCAAACGTTAATATTAAGTTCTTAGAAGACGCACTGCAAATTTAATTCTAGTAGTCAAGCCTTTAGATTGCATCATCGGTAAGCAAATCGGTGGTAGCAAGGTCAAAGAAACTGGGGTATCTGATTTCCATAAAAGACACTATCTCCGTCCTACCTTGTATAAGTTAGACGTTGACGGTGGTAACTTAGCTAAATACTTTGCTAAGGTGGAGGCTATTGTCGAAGAGCAGAAGGCGAAAAATCGTACTCAAGACCGCTTATCGGAACTAATCAGTAACGACAAAAATCACCTCACTTTTTGGACTCCTGTCTTGAAACTTCTAACACTTGCTCGAAAAGACGATATTGAAAAGAAATCTTCTCTAGTTTCTTTCACTAAAGAACTTACTTCTTGCGCCATGTCCTCAGGTGGTCGGTATTCAGAAGAGTTAAAAGAGTACTACTCTAAGCAGAATAACTCAGGGGATGCCCTTTTCGTAGTTTATCGTCAATTGGGGTATTTCAAAGAAGGTGCGCCTTTCCAAATTAAGGACTCAACTCAAGGTTTCCTACCTAACGTTGACATGGTATCGAAGCGCATGCAAGAACCTATCAAGGCTCTCTTCCGTTCTAAAGAGTACGATTCTTTATCTCTAATCAAAGTAAGTAAAGAAGCGTCAGAAAAAGATATCTTACTCCAAGTAGTTAAACCTTTGATTGCAGAGCTTGAAGGTAAGGTCTTTGTTCCTGTCAATACTTCGGTTGATTCGGAAAAAGGTTGAAGAAGAGTCTAGTATTTCCTCTGAATTAAAGGCTAATATTCTTGGGGTACTACCAGAAGAGTTAGTAGTGAGTTTGTTCAATCTATGGCACGACTTACAAGACGAGTACAAACAGACAGCTAGCTTGAGTCTAAGTCCCTAAAGGTACTGGTTTTCCTTATCGATTCTCTGAATCTAAGTTACAGAAATTAGTTTACCAAGGCACGCTGAAACGCTTGCCTTGTTGGGGTATTGTGGGGGAGACGACGACTTGGGGTTGTTAAGTCAACTTTCTTTCAGCCAAGAGTTATCTAGCTTATGCCGTCAAGCTACCAAGTCTAGCTTATCAGAGTTGATGGCTCGCTCTTGGGAAAGCCTATCTGACATTAATAAGTGCGAATACATTATTAGGAGGTTAGGTTAATGTCCCTATATCAAAGAGGCTCTACAGGAGATTGGTCAACTTCCATCTCCTAACGTAGTCCAAAATTTAGTAATTGGCAGGGACTTTGTATATGCAAGGTTCCATATGCCAGTCCAAGGCAAAGACGCCTTACTCTTACCGTTCGATGCTGACAAGGTACGATTAGAGGGTAGTGAAAGTCCAATGTACATCCTTAGTGAGAGGGTATATGGAACTTTAGAAGATTTGGTATTAGACGAATCTTACACTGACGATCCTATCCTACAAGAGTATGCCCAGAAGGCTTTCAATGGTCAAATCCGTTTGAAGTCAGTAGTACCTTGTGACAATGCCATTGAAGTTGCCTTGGCTCTTGATGAGGGTGCTACTGGTGAGCAGTTAGGGTTTGGAAATATGTTTGAGGGTGGTGTTCCTTACTACTCTAGGTATTCTTTGCAACCAGAACATTATGAATGGGATGCTCAGGCTAAATCTTACTTTCAAGAGTTGGAATCTAGGCTTAATGGTGTATCGAGTTCGGAGGAAGAGGTTGCTGAGGAGTCTATTGAAGAGGTTGAAGAACCTATCGAAGAGGTTGTTGAGGAGCCTACAGAAGAACATTACAACCTGAGAGATGCCGTAGACTACTATGCAGCCCATATCGATACGGTAGTATCAGATATTATCTCAAACTATACCAAACTCTTCAAAGCGGGGTATCAGCTTAAACGACCTGTAGGTGTTCTAGGTGAACAGGGTGACTCAGGTGTTAATGACCTTGAGTGGTAGTTCTCAGACCTTTACAAAAACCTAACCCAGTTATTCGTGCCTTATATCAACTTACAGTTGCTGAGTATGATTTAAAGATTTTGCCTTATCGTTCGGTAGACCACATTGCATCTATTATCGTAAATGGGGTAACTCCTGACGGTGTAACGATTTCTCGTGACACTAGATTGTACTTCCCTTATAAGATGTTAGAGTTTGCTTATGGTAGAAAGACTCCTAAAGCAACGGAAGGTGGTAAAACTAACTACCCTAAACACTCTGATAAGCTAAACTGGGAAGCTTACGCTCATGAAGTAGACGCAAACTTACGTCAAGTAACAACAGGTATTGTTGCCAAGATACTAGGTAACTTCCAAGATGTAGAGTACTTCGACTCTAAAGTAGAATCAAGTATTTCTGAATCTCTTTCTCGTTTCAAAGATGTATTTACTACCTGTATCTTGGTAGGCGAGTTTCCACTTATAAAGGGACTTCCATCTTTGCTAAAAAGTTAGAACTCTTTACCTTATGAGTTACATAACAACTATAACGTAGCAACAGAGGCAATGAAAGTGGGTATCTCTTCCTTAGGAACTGACCCATTTGAAGGTTTCCCTATCCATGATGGTGTATATCACATGTACACCCACGAGTATAACCATGCATTAGCTAACAGTAAACCCTATGTATGCCTACCACGCAGCTAAGTCTCTTAGGGAATCAGGTCACGAAGTAAACTACAAGAACATGATTATTGGTCTTGGGTTAGACGACTCTATCTTGCAAAATGGTAGTGGTAGGGTTAACCTCGTACCCTAACATGAGTCACTTCTTAATAGCAGGCTCTAGGGCAGGTAAAGGTGTCGACAGTATGGCTAAGTTGGCAGCAGCCTTGAAATCAGGAAAACCTGTTTTTTACTTAGATAATAAGCCAGATATTGGTGCAGTACTTCTAGACATTGAACCTAATTCTTTTGTGGTAAATGGTCAGTTGGTAACTTCCTCTGAAGATGGGGGTACTAACTTAAGCGGTCACTTTATGGGTAACTCTCCACTAGCTAATGTTAACCCTCAAGGTATTCCCTCTTATTTGTATAATTCAAGTGATTCTCTCTTCAGGGGTAGGTCTTACAACCAGTTGGGAGCAGTGTTCTATGCAAGGGCTTTGCAGTTGATTATGCTTATTACTTACTTTAGAACATTGGACGATATCTCTGCTAAAGTTAACTTAGGTGACAAAGCAAATGGTATCGTAGCGTTCTTTGATGAGTTTAACGTAACGCAAGACTCAGGTCTTGGACCTTTAATGCAAAAAGATTTACTTCAACTATGCTCGTACCGATTATGCTGAGGCTGAGCGTACTGCACAAGAGACTGGTAAAAAGAACTCAGTAAGGAAGCCTAGTCAAAATGCCTACTGGGGTACTGCTTTTACAGAATCCTTGAAAAATACTGCTATGATGTTGGCTGACGGTACTAAGGCTGGTTATATGAATGGTGAAGCAGCAGCCTCTGATATTTACATTGTAGGTCAAGATTTACCAGACGTTATTGAGTCAGCCGAAGACTTTGATGACTTCTATCCAACACACCGTGGTAAGAATACTGAACGTGCACAATTTGCTAGTGGTAAGGGTGGTGGTAAGACTCAACCTCTTGTACCTCTTGTATCACCTGGTGGCGCAGATATCTTTGTTGGGTATAACTTTAAGCACCCTAACTACTTAAACCAGTCTAAAGGGTTTGCAAAAGATAAGCTAGATAAAGATGCTCGCTTATTTGCTTATATCCCAAGCTATAATAGGGGTATCAAAAAGCAAATCGAAAGTGGTAACGAAGAGTTTGCTAAAAACAATCCTACATACTACAAACCTTTACTTTTGTTAGCAGACGCTGATATGGACAAGTATTTCGTTAAGAATGCTATGTCATACGCTATTGAGTCTGGTATTGATGCTGAGTCTATTATCTTAGACAATGCTGAAGAGGACGAACAAGGCAACCCTATCAAACACGAAAGACGTGAATTTAGTGATAATAAAGGTCACACTTATACTACAGAATACCGTATCCATTCTGCAGTTGGTCTTAAGGACTACTTAAACTATATTGGTATGGACGACGCAAGTATTTCCTCTGCGTTAATCTCTGCAAGTGACATGGCTCAACGAGTAGTAACAGCTCTAGGGTATGAAGGAACTTGGCGTGAGTTTGTACAAGATTTACGTCCAGAGTATATGATTCACGCTAGTAACGTGCTTGAGTCTCTGAAGACTGGGCAACGTTTATCGGACTTGAATGCTAAAACGTTCTCTGAGTTTAGAGAAGGGTATCCAGAGGCATTTACAGTTGCTGATATCTCTCGTCTAGGTGAAGAGGTTGGGGAATCCGATGTAGCTTATGAGGATGTTGATTTCGCTAGTCTTGGCGCATCATTAGGTAGCACCGCTTATGCGAATGAACAAACCGTTTCTCCAGAGGAATCAGACGAAATCTTTAAGCAAGACGGCTTGATGGACGACATCGACCTCAACAAAGAGCAAGACACTTACGATAACGCTAAAGCGGTTGAGTTTTCTAACATGGAAAGGTTAAAGGATTTAACTCTTGACCAGATACTTTCTTTACCTGACTCTGAGAAAGCACTTATCTACAAACAGTTAGCTGAAGCCTTAAAAGATGAACCTGTCCTTGAAAAACCAAACGACTTAGAATTCGGCTACGGTAAGCTTGGGGTAGTGCATGATGAAAGTGGTCGTGCCTATAAGGTCGACACTTCACAGGTAGATTTAACTGGTAGCGACTACGATGAAATCGTCCTAGACGAACACATGACATCTATGGGTGGTAACACTCCAGAGATTTCTTACTCAGCATTGGTTAAGACGGTAACTGAAAAAAAGCAGTAGCCACAGCTAAAAACTCAAGGTGGCTTTTAGGTCAATTAGTGTAGTCGGTGGCTCATTGATAGTTAACGACAATATGATTGGCTTACGCATCGCTGAAGAGTTGTTGAAAGGTTTACTGTCAACAGTAGCAGACGACATCAGGAGTGGTCGCCTAGCAGGTTACTTTAACTGGAAGTTACTTCCAAGGTCTGGTGTTATTGCACTTAAGGTAGACTCAACTAGGTTCGTATTCTCGTCTATCTCAGAGGGAATGGGGTATGGCGCTAACTTCAACGTGCAAGAATTCTTTGAAGATGTTCGCTCTCTACAAAAATTCGTAGTTGGTTCAAAATCATACGACCGTATGGACGTCAAAGAGTTCGGTTATGGAACTCAAGACGAGTTTTACCGTCCTAGACGTTCTGAACAGGCTTACCGATTGTCGCAAGCTTGGTTACATCAACGTAAGATTAACACTTGGCAACGAACAGCAGACACTTGGAAACGCAAAGACTTGGGTACTTTCCGTAAGACTTTGTATTCAGGTGCTAACTTAATGGGTTCAGGGCTTGCAGCAGGAACCCAAGCAACTGGTTGGGCAGGTCGTAAGTTCTTCAGGGTCTTGGCAAGGCAGCTCGTGACTTCAAGGACTTAATCGACGAGTCAAACAAAAATCTCAAAAATGTAGTACATACTAGTTTACTTATTTTTGCAGAAAAGTTAAAAATAGTATTATCAAAAATTAGTTATTACGAATTTAGAAAGGTGGTTGGTAGTCTATGGATAGTCCTTACCGTATTTTTAGGGGTACAACCTCATAACCAGTTACGATGACGCTAAACGCATCTATCGTAAGAAAATGAAGGAACTCCACCCAGACCGTGGTGGTAATCCCGAAGACATGCGTCAAGCAAAAGAGGCTTGGGACTATCTTAATGCCAATAAGGATACCATGCTAGGTCAGTCTAGTGATGGTATCTCCCACCAATCTTTGTTTGTTATAACTGATTAAAAATTTATTTATTAAAGGAGCCTAAACTAATGGCAGTAGCTTTCAACAAATCCGCAGAATTTTTAAAAAGACCAACGTTTCACTAAACCTTGGGAAAAAAACTAAGTTTCTAGTTCAAGGTGGGTATTACTTCCACGGTGCAGTAATTGAGTACTTGCATCCCGAAACAAATAACAAAACTGGTGTCGCATTCGTTAAAGACGGTGAAGCATACATCGTTCAAGACCAATCAACTGGTGACTTCCTTTACTGGTAAACGTGTAATGTCTTTGCTTAAAAAAACTTCGTGACGACAACAAAGAAGAAGTTGAAAAACGGTGAAGACCCATCTGAATCCTTCGATGCTTATGATGGCGCACTTCCAATCTTCGTAGGTAAAAAACCAACAGAGCTTTTCGGTAACCCATACTTCTACAAGTTCTTTACAGCTGAAGACCGTAAGGATATCCAAGAGCGTTTGGAAGAGCTTGCAGTCTTTGACGAACAAGAGTTTATCTAATAATCACGTATCAAATAGCAACCCTCACTAGTAAGTGGGGGTTTTCTGTACCCTCTTATCTTATTATATAAGTCTGCTCTTTAGGGGTACTGATTTATCTAGCTACATTGTCGAAAAAAATCCTTGGTGTACATTGTCTAAAAATCGCTGAGTTTCAAATTTTCGTGATTTTTGTAAGGATTGTAAATTGTGCTAAATAGGGTATGCCTAAATAGGCTGAATTTTGGCTGGATTGTTCTTTAAATTTTTGCATGATTTTGGTATAATATGTATAGGTTTGTAGTTGGTCTAGTTATCAAAACTAGCCTAAGTTTGAACCTAGTAAATGAAAGGACGGTGCATATTTATGCGTTCATTGAAGAGATTGTACGTTTTAGACAAGCAAAACGTGCTAAGTATGAGCAAAAAGAATGGTGAAGGTTCGTTTAACTGCAAAAAGCATTGCCCACTTAGAGGGCAAAAACAGTTAACGCTAGTGGTGTCTATGTTAGGGGTAAGTGGGAAACATGTTTACCTTAGGGACGTATCTGTTGGGAGTATCGCTATCGACCACGTTAACATCTTCCTAGATATGGGTACTAAGGAGAATAAGAATATCATGCCCTTGCTGAAGCAACGTATCTCCTTTACTGCTCAAGTGTACAAATATAGTTCTCAAGCACGTATTACCTATGGTCTAAGGAACGTTAAAAAAACATCTTACCTACGGTAGTTTATCGTAAGAGAAACAACATTATCGACACTCAAAGTAAGGTTAGGGGGTATCATTTCTATGGATTCTCTAAAAAGGAGATGCCTTATAAACTATTTCAAAACGACGGTTTTGCTCCAATTAAAATTTCAAAGACTGTTAAAAGTCCTCGACGTGACATCATCCAATCTGCTCTTAGTTTGCAACTTCGTATTGGTGTCGGTCTTTTAACGAATGTTGAAAAAGAGTTAATTTCGCAAACTGGTATAGATAATCCCTTGGAACTCCTTGCCATGCTTAGGCATCTATCTACTCGGACTAACGGTGTTAAGTTCTTAGAGTTGTATAAGGTCGCTCGTAACGTGGTAAATGATACGGAGTTAGTAGATATTTATAAGCGTGCGCTCTTCCAACTAGAGAACTTCCTCTTACGTTGGCATGACGGTAGATATCGTATCTTACCTTATGTAAAAGGTTTGGAGGCTTTCTATGGTATTCCTGTAACTTTCCAAGCCGAGGACGGTTCTATCTTAATTATTATACCTCAATGTCCTAATGAAAAGTTCCATGCGTGGAACCACGGCTCTCTCATGTACCTAAGAGATAGTCTTTCTACCTAATGGTACTAGGGTTACGTTTTACAATCCTATAACCAATCGTATTATTAACACTTTTGCCAAAAAAAGTAAGAGTCGGTGAAATAGTGGTCTGAAAGGTGTGATATTATGTATAGACGCTCTAATTATAGTAAAAAAACACTAGGTCGGTAGATAAACAACCCTAACATTGAAAACGTTAAGTACTTCACTATAACGGAACAACCTCTCTCCTTGGTAGGGGTATCCGTTAAGAATATAGTAAGCGACGCTGAATACATCAAAATGCGTAGGGCATGCAACAAAAAAGCAGGTTCTAACTGTGAGATCTGTGGCAAACTCTTTAAAAAGGGGTACTGACTTTAAAAAAGAATATCTTTATTAGCGAAACATATAACTACGACTTAGACTCCAAGGTAGCAACCTTTAATGATTTGCTTTGGCTTATGTTGGTACTGTTTTGTAGGCTTAAACCTTTACATTATGGACAAAAAAAGATTGAAGAACAGCAAATGAATAGTAAGCAAGCTAGTTCTATTATATCTAAGCGTAATAACTTAATGCAACTTGGTGGGTATTCTTATACTAAGCTGAATCGGAGCTCAATCTTTGCTTTCGAATATAAGGGGTACAAATACATCAACGACTTCTTCCCTCAAATACTGGACAAGGCTATAAATAGTGGTGTCCGTATTCTAAGGAGTCCCTATGATACCTCAACGTATGCAATCGGAACTATACTATCATAAATAATTTTCCGCATGGCTCTTGCTTTCGGTAGGCATGTACGCTAAAATGGTATTATCAAAATTAGTTATCCGTCTAGTTTTGATAACTGTATTTCTTTTGGTAGTTCGTGGGAAAACTGCCTTAAGACTCTCTATTGTTTAGTTTCTTCTGCTAGGTTTTTACTTAGCAGATATGGTTCTTTAGTATAGTGGATAGTACGACTCTCTCCTAAAGAGTAGACACAGGTTCGATTCCTGTAAGAACCATAGTAAGTAGCGGAAAATACTTACTAACAGGCGCTAAGCCTAGCTTCCATTAGGGGTGTTTTTAGGGACACCTTTCGGTTACTATCTGTAACTGGAACCTCCTTTCTTCCCCAAGGCAATTGCCTTGGGGGTTTTTGTTTGGGTTGGGGTGTAATGCTCTTTGGTAGGTTTAGTAAGTGGGTGAATTGGTTTGTTTTTATAGTGAATTTGCTTTGTAATTAGACTTGGACTTGTTTATAACTATAGTAACTTGCTTTGTTGCTTGGGGTATCTTAGCTTTAATCCGCTTTTCTCTATCTATAAATGGCTTTATTGCTTGTTAGTATTGGCTTTGCTCTTAGTGTAAACGGCTTTCTTACTCGCTTTCTAGTTGGTCTTTGTAGTCTAATTACTGGTTAGGGGTATCTAAACCTCTTTAGTTTCTTTATTCTCTGCTAGTAGTCTTGTTATCTGTAATCTAGGTATCTTCTCGCCTAACTCTTATGTATCTATAGTAAATTACTATATCTCTTTGTAGTAAGTTACTCTAACTTTATTTTTACATCTATGTGGACTTTTATCTCGTTTTTGTGGTAGACTATTATTATAATTCTATGTGGCATCCCTTGGGGCACGTTTTGGCTCGTTTTGGAGTACCCTATGTCATTTTTTTCTCGTTTTCGCTTGCTATTAGTGGGTTTTTACGAAAAAAGATATAGTGGTGGGGGTGGATATGGCTCGCTCCTATTGGGGCACGCCCCTTTAATTGGTGGTATCTCGTATGGTTAGGGAAATATAATGGCATAGCCTTATATTATTAGGGTTGTTGCCTATATGGTAAATGAAAGGAGTTTTTATGGCAAACTTATTTAAAAACCTTAGACCTAAAAACGTAATGAATATGTTGAAAAAAAGGCGATATCTCGGCTTTAGGTGTAATCTCTCGCTTGAGGGGTATATCGAGGGCGGACATTATAGTAAATACAAGTTCGCTAACAAATACTATTCTTATCGTAATCTTAGTGCTAAGGACGTTGGAGAACCGCTTGGTGTTAGTGCTGAATCGGTTAAGCGACGTAGGAACGAACTATCTTCTGCTTGTTGGAATCTAATCGGCTTGGACTTCTTCGATAAGCTAGATAGTGGTGATTATACCACTTGTAACTCTATTTTGGACTTCCTTGTAGTGGATAACGTAGGTGCTACACTCTTACCTAGTGGGGTATCTAGCCTAATTGAATCCGTGGCTACTGCTAAGGAACCAAAAAGATAGTAAGGAGTTATCGGAACTATCCTCATATGTGGATGAGGTTAATTTCCTAGTAAGTATTAGTTCTCCTTATATAAAAAGCTAGGGTGTCTAACCCTAGATATTAGTAAACTTTTGTATGCAATCGGTGTTCTGCAAGGTACTTTTAGGTACTCCAACGGAACACGCTAACCTTGTTAATTATATCTTAGAGAGGTCTGGTGACGCTTTTATGACAATACTACTATCCGACGTGTTTAAACGTCCTTATTTTGAAACACGTAGCGAATACCTTTATGTCCATTGCCTTGGCTATGGAGGGTGCAAGACGTGGTGTCTTGGTCGATTTTACTGGTATGAAAAACTCGCTGTCCTTTATCCTCAACCGTGTATGCAGGGTATAAGAACTACCTAATTGAAAAACAATCTCGTTCTCGGTGCTACTGTCTTGGAGGAGGACTTCACCCATATACTCCTGAAGACCTATCGTTCCTAGACCATCCAAACCTATTCGAGGATAACACAGAATACCTCTACTGGAATACAGAATACGCTAAGGACGTCCTTGGTAGTGAATATTATCGTAAGACTACTGCCTTAGAATTGGAGTATTTGTATATCCAACTCGTAGCTAAACACTGGATGGACTACATATTGGGTATCGAATCTCGTTGTTTGTATATTGGTCTTGATAAGTACCAATCTCAAAATGCTGGCACTTACTTAGATATCGAATCTCTGCGCCATTCCCTTAAAGGCTTTGATAAGATTGTAAGCCTTACCTTGGACGACGGTTGCCGAATCGACATTAAACTCTCGTTATTCCAATATGACGCTCGTTATCTTGGCTTTAACCGTGAATATACCTTGGAGGAGAAACTCTCTCAAATGGCTCAATATGGTTTTGAGGAGGGTATGGTCTTAATCCTCTTTGAACGCAAGGGTATTAACACATCTAATTCCCTTGGTAACATTGACTCAGCCAAGCTTGTCCGTGTGGACGAGATAGTAGAGGGTAAACTGTATCTCTCTATGCTAAGGGCTACTCGTACCTATGAGGAGACGGCTAAGGACTTTGAAATGATTCCCGAGAATAACCGTCATCTTTACTTAGACTTGCTTGATTACTCGGACTCTATCTATGATAGTACGGTTGTTGAACTTCGTGAATGTGGGGTAGGCAATCACTTCTTTAGGGAGCGATACCTTATTGACTCTATCTCCACTGTGGACAAGGTTAAAAAACTGGTCTTTAACGGTAAGGATATCGTTGAATTGGAACTCTCAGAGGCTGAAGCTATCTACTACACTCTTATGCAAAACGATGCAAACATAGATGCCCAGAAATACTGAGATTACTACTTTGGTGGTTCTAAAGGTTACTATGACCAAGTAGATAACAGTCTTTACACCAGCCCTGCAAACTTTGTAAGCCAAGACGTTTTGGATAGTATATAAGTTTTGAAGTCCGAAAACTATGGTCTTATGTAAGTAGTATAACTTTAGAACTCCGAATCTTGGTATTAGATTTCCGAATTTATATTTAGATTTCGGAGTCTAGTGGTTATCCTGTACGAATATATTGCAATTGAACTCTAAAAGTAGTAAAATAGAATTCTGAATAGTATTAGTTAGAATTCCGAAAAGGTGGTAGATTATTTGGGTTTATTTGATGATTTGGAGTCCTTTACTTCAAACTTGGAGCAGGCTCCTAAAAAAAGACAGTGATTAAAGCGCCCACTTACGTTAAGAAAAAGGACTCTGCTAGTGAGAGATTCCTTGAAACTATCTCATCTATGGGGTATGACCTTGCTGAACTGGAGGGTGTTCTCCGTACATGGGGCAACCAACTGGTTCTTTCATGTGCAGGTAGTGGTAAGACTACCTCAACTATCTTTAAATTGATTTACGGTATTAAAACTGGTAAACTTACCAAAAAGGTAGAGATTAACGGTAACACTGTACGAACAGTGGCTAAGGTTTGGGTATCAACTTTCTTGAATAGTGGTGCTAGAGAGCTTAAATATGAACTCTCAAAGTGGAACAAAAAGCTAGGCTATATGGACGTATCGGACTCCATTACGTTCTCTACGCTCCATGCCGAGTTTAAGTCCGTCCTAAAATGCTATGGGTATAGCAACCAACTTTATTGACGAAAAGGATAACACTAAAATCCTTAAAAACATTGCCAATCGTTTTGGTGTCCGTAAGAACGGCAAACCTTTAACATCTGATGATTTGCGTGACCTAGAGGGTGCATTGACGTACTCTCGTAACCGTTTGGACGCTAAGCGGTACTCTAATTTCACTTATAAGGAGTTTAATCTTACTCCTATTGAAATTGATGCTATTATCTCGGAGTGGTCAAATGCTCGCAGAGCTAGTGGACAGTGCGACTTCGAGGACTTGCAGGATATTCTCTATACCTTAATCTACGACGAACAACGTCAAGACGTTATCGACTTTATCGCAGATAGGTACGAGTTTATCTTTGTCGACGAGTTCCAAGATACCTCTCAAAAGCAATATGCTATCCTAAAAGCCTATATGTTAGGCGCTAAACAAATCGTAGCAGTCGGTGATGACGACCAGACTATCTACTCTTGGAGGGGTAGTGACCACAACATCATCACTCATGACTTTATCGAGGACTTTAATCCTACTATCTCCAAGTTGTCAACTAACTTCCGTTGCCCTGCAAATATCTTAAATGCCATCATTCCTAGTATTGAACTGAACTCCAAACCGTTTGGACAAGTCTATTAAAGCAGCCAAAGAGGGTGGAGAGTTGTTTGTCGGTAGGTATCATTCCTACAACGACATGGTTAAAGGTTTGATTGACGGTATCTACAGGGACATTGCTGATGGTATGGACGTAGCAGTAATTTGCCGTGAAAACATTGACGGTTTGTTACCAGCTATTATGCTTGACAGGGACGGACGGTTCTCTTATAGTATCTCTGGTCAGGGTATGACTCTAAGCCCACACATCGTTAGGCAGGCTATTAGCATCATTAGGCTAGTTACTGAAAAGACAAGCAATAACGTAGCTAATGTACTTAAACAACTAACTTTTAACAACTGGGAAATCAACTCTATGTTGTCTGCTCTTAAGAACAACAACGAAAGTATTTGGGACGCTCCCATGGAGGACATCGAATACTCGTGTCCGTCTATCTCAGGGGTACTTGAAGAGTGGAAGAATGTCTATCGTACCTACAAAGAGGGTAAGATTACCGAAATGGACTTTGTAGAGTACTTGCTCGCATACTATCATAACTTCATCTACACTCCTAGAGTGGGTATGAAAGATAGCACCTACAACGAACGCATGCGCTCTATCCTCTCAACCCCTGATAGTAATGGTAAATAGTGGAGAGTTTAAATCTGCAGCTGATTTGCTTTACGAATTGGACGAGATTAACTTACGCTTGCAAAGTCGTCTAAAACAAAAGAACGCAGAGGTTAAAATCGTTACCGTCAACGAGTTCAAGGGTAAGGAGATTGACTCTGCCTATCCTTGGAATGTGGTAATTGATGTATTCCCTCACAAAAAGGCTACTAGCCAAGAGGAGCTTGAAGAGGAACGACGTATGTTCTACATTGCTTGCACTCGTGGTAAAAAGCGTACTACCATTATGACTATCGTAGGTCGAGAGGGTATGTTCCTAAACGAGATGGACTTATCCACTGCCGAGGAGTTGGTTAAACTTGGTGGTTCTGTAGGTGAAATCGGTGGTAGTCTAGGTAATAAGGGAGCTGAAGCTAGTTCCGAGGCTCGTAATCGTAGAAAGCTAGAGGGTATGTCAATTGAATAAGATTAGAGATGAATATCGCATCGTAGGTAAGAACTTTCTCCACCTGAAGACTGGTCGTGTTTATCAGGTGGTCAATCTCGCCTATCGTGAAAGTGATTTAGAGGTTGTAGTAGTCATCATGACGACTCTATGGTACATTGGGTTCGTCCTTTGTCTGAGTTTATGGACGGTAGATTCCAACAGCTAGCATATTAGGTGGTTATTAAGTTTAGTTTTCCGAAAGCTAAACTTTTTGCTACCAATAGTAACAATTTAGAATTCCGAAAGGAGGTTATCTTGTGTCAAAGAAGAAAAAGGTTAGTAAGAACTCTAACGGCAAACGTCGAGAGACTGAAATAAACCTTGACAGACTGTACGAGGATTGCTACTCAGGCAAAGTTACTACTAAACAGACTTGCGTATCTGCTAGAGACTTCTTACTTCGTGCCTATCTCATGCACCTTAACGAGTTAGCAAACTATGTTACTAATCCCTAACCATGGTAAACATGGTAACTCACGCAAGGAGTTCGCTGAACACGAGAACAAGACTCTCCTAGTAACTGGTACAATCCAAGACTTAAGAGACTTCAATGGTAGGTGGAAAATGCTTGTCCGTTCGCCTATGATAGCAGGTTACTTTGAGAATGGGTATCGTGGAGACCGTGACGAGGTCACCTTTATAGAATCCATTTACGTTGACAATCATATATGGGTAGATTTGGGGGAGTTGTATATAAATGAGGAGATGTATGTTAATGACGGGGCGGAACTTACCTTTCCACTCCTAGCAGGTATGGATGTTGCTCTTGTTGGTGAGGTTTCTCGTTATACAGGCAACGTTGGTGGTGTTGAGGGGTATAAGTTCGGCTTTAAGGGTGCAGTAAACCTTGTGGGTATGTTCTGTTCCTTTACAGATTACCAACAAGACGCTAAAAAGTATTATAGTGAAGTCCTTAACCACACGTTTGTAAGAGCTAAGAACAAAAACTAAGATAGCGTTCCTAGAACCCTAATATGGTATTCCCTCGTGATTTCTGTATTGGTTCTTTGACGTTCAGGAAAAATTGATAGTGATGGAGGGGTATACTTAGGGTATCCTAAAGTTAACTTCTATGCTCTATCACATGCAAATGAAATGGTTAATGGTGCGTATAAACAACTCTCAGAAAAAGATACTTCTGTAAATTTCTTTGGTAGACCTATTGGTGATGTATTGATGGGGTTTAGCACTCAATTTGAGCGTACTTACCATATCTACAGAGCTAGGTACAAAAATCAGAACCCTCAAGTAGAGCAGTCCTACAAAAAGTGGTCTGCTGAACGTAAGTTACTAAACTTTGATATGCCTTTGGTGTATTGGACTGGTAAGGAGAAGGATAATGTATTATAACAACCAACGTGTAAAAAAATCGAGAATATTGAAAAAAATTATTCTCAGAGTACTCCCTTGATATACAGGACGAGGTTCGTTCTATGGTATTGGACGGTCTAGACCTTATAGAGTGGGTATCGGTCTGCAAAGATAACCCTTACAGGTTGAATCAAATCCGTCTAGCTATGAAAGAGGGTGTTGACCCTCGGTTCTTCAATATCTCTGACGGTACTGTTCTTTATAGCTTACGCAAATACCTTAAAAGTGGGTTTAGTGGCGAAGAACTCTATAGGTTTGTAGGTTGTGGCTTTGATTCTGAGCAATGGGGGTATATTCTCTCTTGGGCAGAAAAAGGTTACTTAGATAAGCGCCTATCCTTGGTACGCACGCCTAAGAATTTGTGGTCTTTAATTGACAAAGGTCTGCAAAACAACTTACCTATGTGGGTATTCACGACGGGTCGAAACTATTCTGTATCTGAAATGAACTCTCTAATTACTATAATGTCAAACGGTCATGACATTGATAAGTTCTTAATTGGCTCTTGGAGGTCAGACGTTATCAAAGTTTTAGGAGAATTTTCTAGGTTCTCTTGGTACAAAAAAGTAGTTGGTGCAGTTTATGATTTTATTTCTCTAGAATTTTTGCTTTTAATTGGTGAACTTGCTAAGAGTAAGGTAATCGACGCTGATTTGCTCGTAGCCTATAAGGGTAGCCAAGGGGAGCGTGGTTACTATTTGTACCAGACTTATCATTTGGCTATCATCTTGCAAGCAGTCCAAAAAGGTGTTGACTACACCAAGCTAAAGGATTACAATCTGCGTGAATCAGACGCTAACGTTATTCTAGCAGATATGATTGCAAATAGGTCTATTCCAATGAAAGGTAGGCTCTAGGGTATGGAATATAGTGAATTAGTTAGGAGAACTGCAAGTGACTTGGTCTTAAAGTTCTCAAGACACTTGGCAGACGTTTCTATTAGTGGCGAATTGGGTACTGGTAGGGAAGAAGGTAAAGACAAGGGTACATTCTGCCTTTGACTTATCTTCGTTATCTGAAAAAAAGAACAATCCCATGTACTTTCTTTAGCTGAAGAGACTCTCAAATTCTCTTACACTTTTAAATTAAAAGGTAAGGACTCTAAAGTTGTATCTTATGAGAGAAATATAGGTGGTATTCCAATAACCCTTTTCAATTCTGCATTTATTGCAGGCTGTTTATTAGCAGGGTTTTTTTGGTCTTAACTTGCTTGTATCTCTTGCTTAGATGGTTTGTGTTCTAGGTCTTGAGGGGTATCGTTTAGGCTTAAAGGCTTGTAAAAATATAGCTAAATTATGGTAGTATAGGAAAAATTGGGTAGGAGGTACTGAATTTTTTTGGAATCTCAATTAAATCTTAGGGGTGTTGATGTATTTACTAAAGCAGTTCAGTATCTCAAGTCTTTACCTAAAGACGAGAGACATCCTGTCTTAGTTTACGGAGACCCCTGATATTGATGGGGTTGGTGTCTATGCGTGAGTTCCTTTGTTTTCTTAGAGAAGGAGCTTGACGACGACTCTATCCCTTACTATGTAAACAACAATCGTTCCCACGGTTTCTTCATACCAGCTGAAAAAGTTGATAGGGTACTTTGTTTTCTGTGTGGACTTTGCAATCGAACGTCCTAAGTTGAAAGAGCTGGTGTCTGCAGGTGTCACTGTTATCTCGGTAGACCACCATGACTGTGAAGAGAACTTCATCTACGCTGAATCCAACTCGTCTTATGGGGTAGTCATCAACAACCAATATCCTTTCGAGAACCAAGACTGGCTCTTCCAGTCTGGTATGGGTGTCCTATACCATTGTATAGCTGACTATGAAGAGTCGGTAACTAACAACTTCCATTATAGAAAAGACATGACTACAATGGCACTGGTAGGTCTTACCTTGCTATCGGACGTCCGTAACATCGAGATGCCTATGGCTCACCAGTTCTTGAAATGCTTATATGACCACCCTCGTAGAGGTTACATTGGGTATCTCATTGACTCAGTTATAGGTAAGGACTATGCTTTCGGTGTTCCTTGTATGGATAGAAACTTCGTAGATTATACGTTCTCGCCTAAGGTAAATGCGCTCTTTAGGTTCAATCTGCAGGATTTAGCCTGTGATTTCATCTTGGGGTACGGCTATCCTATGGAAGATTACCAAGCACTTCAAAGAGAGTTCGTAGAACGCTTGAAGCAGACTATAACTCTTTATGAGTATCCTAACATTACCTTTATTGAGATACCGTCAACTGGTCTTACATCTGATGAAAAGACCTATGTAACCAACTTCGTAGGTTTGCTTGCATCTAGGTACACCACACCTCATAACGTAGTAATTGCTTACTACTCTGATGAGGGTAAGGTAGGTCGAGCGTCCTTTAGGGGTAGTGTTCAAACCGTTGACTTCCGTAAGAGTCTCAATGACTTCGGTATTGATGGTAGAGGTCACGCAGCAGCCTATGGTATTCTTAAGTTCAGTAAAGATGAAGAACTCTTTGAACGTATCTCAGAACGGTGTACTCAACTTTTCCAAGGGGTGTCGATGGAAATCCCAACCATTAATGTTTCCCACTTAGGTATGTGGATGCGTGACCCACGAAAAGGTTTTAGGACATCAAATAACAACTGTTACTTATTAAACCACCACCGAGTTCATATCAAATATACTGGCGACACTACCAATATCACTAAAAAACGTGGTAATGAAAAGTTCGCTATATACGAGGTAGACGGAATCGAGGTAAGGTGCTTTGATTTGAAACTTAACTTTGAAACAGGTCTTATTCTTCCCATGCTTGAAAAAAAGGCAGACCTGTACTTCAACTAGCAACATCTATTGAATAGGAGTTTTAACTATGGAAACTAAACAAGTAAATTGGAAAATCACTTTACCATTCTTGGTGGTATGGGTAGCAACAGTAGTATGCATGTCTGTGTACTTTGCGCATTTCTTTGGGGACTACTCAGTCTATGTATTCTCAGTACTTAGCTTACTGGGAACATTAGCAGGTGCTTTCGTAGTCATGCTATGTAATAGTAAAAATCACTGACCGTCACTTGCTTATCCTCTTGGGTATCGCCTTTGTGTCATTCTTGTTTGCCTATGCCTTACCAAGTGGTAGAGAGCTTTTCAGAATCTTTATCTTTCCTGCATTAGACAAGCTAGGGTATTAAAACGGAGAACCTGTGTATGCAGGTTTTTTTTATTCGCCATTTATCGTGTTTCGAGGGGCAATGTTAGGTGAGAATCTTTTTAATTAGTTCATTTTTAGGTCTGTAATCGCCCTTTACTTATTACTGTAATTGTATTAAAAATTACTTTAGTTAATAAAAAAATTGAGGTGAAAAATTATGACTTACATCGAACAAGAGTATATCTTTTAACACTTATTTTCCTATCTTCTTTATCGGTTTCGTTTTAGGATTGATTGCTTTTATCGCTTATCTACCGTGTACCAACAAACAAGAAAGTAGTTCGTATTATTTGTAAGTCTTTGTTAGTAGTTCCAGCGCTTATCGTAATCCTTATCCTACAAGTAACTGGGTATTATAATAGGCGAATCCAGTAGCTAAGACTACTGGACTTTTTTTATATAAATTTTATAAAAATAGTTATCGTAGATATTTTTTTAGACTTCCGAAAAAGAAAAAGACAGAAGTCTAATAGTTAAAAATTTTTTTAATTTCTAGGAGGAAATTATACATGAAAGTCTTAGATGCCAATCTCGTAATTGACATGGGTAACTCAGAAACACGTGTCTTAGTCCAATCAGGTAAAGGTCGCAGTGGTCTTATTCGCCAACGACTGGTTACACTAAGCAATATGTTTTCTCAGATTACTGAAGGTTACGAAGTTCCCGAAGCGTACACAGATGAAGATTCTTACATCTTCCGTACTCCAGAAGGGGAACTTTACGGTAATGGTCTGTTGGTAGAGCGTGAGTTCTCTATGGGTTCTCTACGTCCAACTTCTCTAGACCCTAAACCAACCAGCAAGGTCACAATGCTATCTATCCAACGTGCGTTCTATGAGGGGTATCGAATCCTTGGAGAAATGGAACGTTGCTCACCTAAATCGCTTGACGTCACTTGAAAGTAGTATTCTTGCTCCCACCAAACGACATCACTGACGGTGCTAAAGTATTGTATGACCGCATTTCTAAACTTAAAGAAATCAACTTTGTATTTCCAGAGTTCCACGCTGAATTGAAGATTGCCTCAGTTCAGGCTTACTCAGAAGGCTTTGCAGCCTATATTGGTACGGTTATGGGTAGAGGTTTCCAAGTCAACGCTGACTATGGTCACTTGCTTAACTCTAAGACTCTAGTAGTTGACATTGGAGCAGGTACAACTGACTTCTTTGTTATCGAGGGTATGACAACCATTGACTCAACTCGTTTGACTTTGCCGACTGGTGGTAATAACATTATTGCTCGTCTGAACCAGGCATTGGTATCGAAAAACATTCAGTTGCCTAAGAGCGAACTTGAAAAAGGGTGTCATCGAAGGTAAGATTAAAGATGGTCGCAATACCATCAACCTTACTAAGTCCTTGGCAGTATTCAAGAGCGAAGTTGCAAATATCCTTATTAGTGGCTTAACTTCCTACTTGGAAGCCAATGGGTATCCTCTCCGTAGTATTGAGAACCTACTCGTAGTCGGAGGTGGTAGTCTTGCCAGCAAAGTTGAGGGTGTCGAGAGTTTGTCGACTTACCTTGTAAATCGTCTAAAAGATTTTGCACCTAACATTGAATTAGTTACTTTCGAAGAGAAGTTCAACGACTATGGTGAACAACTCCCAGAAACCAATCCACGTTTGCTCAACATCCTTGGAGCAGGGGTACTAGCAGAAAGGGGATAACCCATTGGCACTAAACATAATTGTTAGTGGTCTGACAGAAGAAGAGGTATCTTATATTCGAGATGCTTCTTCTCTCTTTTGGGGAGATGGGGTAGTTGATATTAAAGAGTATCAACTATCTGACATCAACCTCGTAAAAGACCTAAGATTAAATATAAAAAGACACCTCACTCGTGGGTGTGTTTCTGCTAATTTCTAATGTGCCATCATTAGAGGCAACTCGTAGTATTTTTGACTTCTGAAAGTAAATTCTTTGAAGTTCAAAGTACAAAAACCTTGGTAGATTATCTTAATTCTACGTTTGGGACTAGTATTGTATATACTTCGAATGAGGGGGTTGGTAGTGCTGAGGTTATTCTTGGTGGTAGTTCAGGATTTGATGAAGCCTACTACAAACAACAACTCGAAGCTAAAGAGGGTACTATCCGTAACCTAGAGGCTCAGTTGCAGGGGTACCGTTTATCGGCTATCCAAGACGAAGTCCTAGCTGACGGTATTGATTATGGAATCGAAATCGAGACTGATACCGAGGGTATCGTAGTCGAAGAAACACCTGAATACAAGGCTCTTCTTGAAAAAGTAACTGCGCTTGAATCTAGTATGGGTAGTAGGGGTGAGGACATTAATCGTCTTACTACCGAGAATGAGCGCCTTAAAACTGAATTGTCAGTCGCCAACCAAAAATGCCAGCAACCAAGCAGGTCTTGCCAGAAGTAAAGATGCCCTTATCGAAGACTTACGTTCTCAGCTTTCTAATAAGGTTGAGGGTATCTCAGAAGAAGAATTAGAAATCCGACTTCGTGATTGTCGATTGGAAGTTACCAATGCTTTGAATTCCGAAAAATTTGAGCTAGAAAACTCATTACGACTTCAGCTCAATGAAAAGGGTTCTGAGGTTGCTAAATTGCAACAAGAGTTAGACGACCCACGTCAATCTAGGGACGGAGTAGCTACGGAGTACGAATTTAAGCTAGGTGCTAAAGACCAAGAGATTGCCCAGTTAAAACAAGATTTAGCGAAGGCTAAGGAAGAAGTAGAAAAGAATAAGTTCCACGAACATTCTGAGTATGACTACAAGCAACAGTTATCTCGTCTAAGGGAAGACTTAGAAAAAAGAGAAAAAGAAACGTTGTAGAACTTAATCGTAAGTTGATTAGTGGTAACTCTCAGAAGTTGTTGGGGTATCTCCAGAGGACTGGAACGTTCAGCCTGTGTCGACTTTCTTCGAGGTAGTAACTGGCGACCTCTTTACTGGTCTAGTCGGTCTTAAGAATGTTGAATTTGTATTTGCAGGTTCAGGTGACTCTCTCCGAGAGGGGTATCTCCTTGCCGAAAGTATGCTAACTCGTGCAGGTGGAGGTGTCATCTTAGACTTATCCACTGAGTCAACTCTAGACTACAGGTTGGGTATTCGCAAAGGACATGAAATGTCTAACTGGTTAACTGACGAACTGTCCAACATTAAGAAGTACCTGAGCAAAACCAAGCACAAGAATATCTTTTGCTCTCGGTACGTTCAAGGGTACTTTCAATGACCCATACTTGGCAGGTATCAATTTAGTTCCATATCTTCAGTACTTAGATAGTCTAGGTACAAAGGTTGTGATTTTCGGTGGAACTACCTCGTCATTTATGGGCAGAAAGCTATGTTCTTCTGCTTTACAGGTTGGACGTGTATCGGTAGTTTGCCGAAGTCTTGGAACGTCTGCTCGTACTATGCTATTTAACTCTAAGGCTCTCTTTGGGGGTACAAAAGCGAGTTACTACTTGAGTGGAAAACTAGACGACATGTTCAAGTTAGTTCTTAACAAAGCTAAGAAAGATGGATTTGATTGGAGGTTATTAGATGCCTAAGGTTGGAATTATGACAGAAGTATCTGTCGAAGTATATGAATCGGTTGTAGTTCCAGCTAAAGGACAAAAACGATTCAATCGGTTGGTAAGCCAACTCCTTGAGGCTTACTACACTAGCGACAAAGTTCGCTCCATTGTAGATGGTGAAGAGGCTCTCTCCAACTTAGAGGGGTTGTCAAATCTTCAAAAAAACAATTACAGGAAGCGTCTGAATCGGTAGCCTATATGGGTATGGTCAACGAAACCATTCAGATGGGGTTAGATTCTGCAAAAGAAGATATTGAGTCTGAGAACTATGGTAAACCAGATGGGGTATCTTCTATTGGAAATGCTGATTTAGAAGACTTTAAACGTGAAGTCCTAGAAGGTCAGAAATCGTTCATGGAAGACATGCGCTCTCTAATGACGGACTTCATGGCTATGCATTCTAGTTCATCGGGAAGGGTTGAAGATACTAAGGTAGTAGATTCGTCTAAGGTGGTTGAAGAACCCATGGTAGTTGAAGTACCTAAGGTAGTAGTTGAAGAACCTAAGGTCGCTCCAGTTGTTACTACACCAGTAGTTGAAGTTCCTACTGCAGAGCCTTTACCTAGCTTAGAGGGTATCGACGTAGACGACCTCTTTGACATTGAAGAAGAGCCAGAACCTAAACCACAAGATTTGTCAGGTCAAGACATCTTGAACAACCTCCTAGGTGGTGGAGGTAATAGCTTTAACTTTGGAGGTATTCAATAATGAAAAAGTCTAAGAAACCAAAAACTCCTAAAGTAAAGACGTATCTAGTTGACAAGCCTGAGGGGTATAAAATTTTCGATGGTGAACCTCGTAAGATTGGATTTTGGAAAGGGTTAGGTGCAATCGTATTCGGTGCATCTATCTCTGCCCTTTTATTAGGTGCAGGTGCTTTCTCCTACAACCAACAGGTACTTTATCCTAGCGAGTTGACTGTAAAAGAAGAATTAACTGGTCGCTATGCCCTCAAGAAGTATGAGGGGTATCTATCGTCTTACGACTCTGAGAACCTACAATCCTTTACAGGTTCGCCTTACTTAGCGAACGAGGTTAAACTACAAAAATAAAAAAATGAGTTTCGTGAAAAGTTCGTTAAAACTGTCTTAGGTACTGTTAAGTATAAAGCCTTAACGGTAGACACCTTTGAATAAGTACGGTACAACCTACTTTAAACCAGGCACTGATGGTGAGACTAAGCAAGACACCTCCTTAGTAAATTTCGGTGAGCAAGTAGATTTCACGTATATCGACTACGATAAGTTGGAGTTCAAACCTAAAGTAATTAACTTACTTATGGAGAATGCAAAAATCAAGCAAACTGACGACAACTTCGTAGAAGAGATTACAAACCTTTTTCGCTCAGTATATTGCTGAAACTGGTAAAGATAACTTACCAACCAAAACAGTCAAACGTTCTCCCTAAACTCATTAAAGGTAATGACGGTTTCACAGTAGATAGTTCTGAGGACGTTTACCTTGACCAGTTGTTATTCTCGTCAAAAGAGTTTAAGGACGCTCTTGATAGGTTTAGCTTGGTAGCTAGGCAGGGTACTGAAATAGAGTCCAAGGAACATAAAGAGTGGGCATCTAAACCCAAAGAAGAGCAAGCTAAGTATGATGAACCATATAAATGGGAGAAGTACCGTTACATTCTGTTATGATTGGGTAGGTTTCTACGATATCACGCAAAAGGATAAGCGTACACCTGAAGAGTATATCTTTCCAGACGGTGACGGTACTAGAGAAAACCCTGCAGGCTTAAACACACCTGTTACAACTGTAGCCTTAACAAAGAATGACAAAGGAGAAGATGTTAAAACACCCTATCCGAGTTACGCTCTTGAAGGTTACTTACGGTAGTGATGCCATTAAAGACATCATGAAAGCCAACATCAGGAACAGGGTATTGACCCTAAATCTGATAATAAGTATATTTACACTGAATGGAGAGTTGAAAAACTTGTCCTCAGGTAAAGTAACTTTTGAAGCAAATAGCGCTCTAGCTGATTCAGAGGGTAACGTTTCTGCTCGTACTGGTGTAATGTATGGTCTTAAGGATTTGGCTGAGCTTGATGCTTATCAATTTGTTAACTTGCAGGACTGGTATGCATCTACTGAGTTGAAGGAAAAATATCTAATATGGGGTAAGAACTTCAAGAAAGTAGTTAAACCTATTTGGTTCCAAGCCCTTAAAGGTAGCCATGAAGAAGTTAAAAATTCCAGACGATGCAATTCAAAACTGATGATGTATCTTCTGTAACTAACAATAAAGGTGAAAACAAGGAGTAGTTATGGTAGTAGAGAACGTAAGGTATATCAACGAAGAACCACCAGGTACTAAGTACGCTAGGGAGTGTCTAGACTTACTCCGTGACTTGTCTGCTGAGCAGTTAGCTAATCTCAGGGGTATACTACTTAAGGCTAGTCTTAATAGCTTAGGTGACTATTTTTACAGGTGGTTACTTTGAAGGAGTTCAGGCTATTAGTGTTCCTATTGAAGAGCTTGAAGGTATCTTTAATGTTGAGGGCTTAGACCTCCTAGATTCATATATCTATGGTGATATGGGTTCAGAGGAAGAAGGTAATTATGCTTTCTTTCTACCCATTGGTTTAATTCTTGAGTCTGTTATTCCTAATGAGTTGGAAGTAATGAGCGACCGTGGATACAGTCTCTACCATGGCGAAGCATTTATCGAATTTAAGGTATTGCAGGTATAGAAAAATAGGGCAACCTCTTTGTAGGTTGCTTTTTTTCTGTACTCTCTTTAGTATAGGGTATCCTTAAATTACTATTATCTGACTGCAATCGAGTCTTAACCAGTTTAATTGAGCGTTAACCAGAGAAATCTGATTGTGCTTAGGTTCTAAGTCACGGGTATTGCTTAGATTCTGTAATTGGTGTAAAATAGTCCTATAAAAATTTATTGGAGGACTTTCCTATGTCACACACTTTTCGTTCGCTTTACACTGCCGTTGATTCTGCCCCAACCCAAGCTGAATTGGACATTGCAAACTTGGTTGCTTTGTATGTAACTTCTAACCCAAACTATGATTTCCCAGACGAATCTCACGCAGACAATGATTCTAACTCTATCAAAGTGTATTCTCGTACCTCACGTGACGGTTCCAAAAAGATTTTGGTGTACTCTTATACTGATACTGGCTGTGGTGTTGGTACATCTGCTCTAATCTTGGAAAAGATGGGTGACTTATTCATTCCAGTAGGTCATTCTCATGAACCACATACTATCTCAGATATGGTAAAAAGAAAGTGGAATCTTGTCTTTGGATTCTCTAAAATTTGACAGCCTTATCTACAATATTACATATTCTTGGGACAACTACAAAGATAGTATCGGAGAAGGTGGTTTCTCTATCGCATACTTGTTGGACTCTCTAGTAGAAATTAGAGACGTTGTGGGAACTGATTATGACCTAAACGTAATCGTAGAAAACATTTCTAAGGCTTACAATCAAGTAGCTTAATTCCTCAAAAGGTGACTCTAATATGGGTTGCCTTTTTCTTTTTAATTGTGCTAAAAATAGTGTTACAAAAATATTTGAGGTATAATGAAATGAGTAAAGAGTACAAATTAGACGTTCTTAAGAACAACAAAAACCCTATAACGATACTATCCTTGCTTTGTGGTCAGGAGGTGCAACCTATCTAGAATATCTTGCAACAGCTATGCTAATCATGGGGTATGACCTTCGCCAGAACTTTGATGAAATGAGTATGATGGACATCGGTCAAAACAATGCAGGTACTAATAAGGTAATCCAACTACACGGTAGAGATAAATCTCTAGTCCTATGGTACACTAACGGTGACATAATTCCTATCGTAGCTAAATATGAGGAAGGTAATCTTCTTATCAGTTTACAGTCACGAAAAATACTCATCTAAGGGGGTATGTTGATGGACTTTCAACAAAAAGACTTGTATAGTGCAGGTGATGAAGTGTTTGATAAGTTGTTGGAGTTAGCTACCTCTCAGGACTCACCTCTATCGGATAAGATTGAAGGTGACTGGGCATACACTCTTAGAAATGCAAACATGCTCCAAGATTTGGTTGAAATCATGGACGACCCTCAAAACATGACAACCGACATTCCTCAATCTTTAACAGACATTTATGAACTCTTAAAGAGCGAAAGCAACAAAGAGATTAACTTACCATCAGGTGAGCCAGAAGTTATTGGTTTCCTTAATGTGCAACATCACTTACCTAAGATTCCGTATTCTGTGGGTGCATCGACGCCATATTCTCAATATAAACGACTAATTGCTGGCTCTGTAAAAGGTGAAAATGGTAGATATGCCGACGGAACTCGTATTGCACTTTCTAAAGATTTAAAAGAGGTTGAGGTTTATGACGATAAAGGCTTGCACTATCCTGTTCCAATCCTTGGTTTAGTCGAAGATTTCGGTTCTCTTGGTATTGAAAACACTCAAAATAAGTTCCTAAAAAGATATGGACTTTTCGGTTAAGGTTGCAGAACGTTCTAATAGATTGTACTCTGAACTTGGAGATTTGAAAGGTGCTGAGTTCACTAGTGCAGAAGTTATTCGGGGTAGGGTTAACCTTTACTTTAAGAAAACTAACTGGAATACTAACAAAGTAGTTGAAGGTTCTATCACATTCAAACTAGACCTTATTGATTACACCATCACTCTCAAGACAACGGTCGAAGGGGTATCCCAAAAAAACTTAAATTGAGTGATGAAGAGGTCTTTAGTTCTACCATCATCTCCACTTGAGTTCACTAAAAACGGTGAATACTACAAGTGAAGATGTTGCCCAAGCATTCCACGTAGGTCTGTATTACGTTGAATCTGCAAAATTGGCTGACATCTTGCATACTAATGGTTTGTTGGTGCGGGACAAAAAAAGAACTAAAGTAGCGAAGCAAGGGTTATAACGTCCTTGCTTTTCTTCTGTAATTGTAGTAAACTTATCTTATCAATATTTTTTTGGAGGCTATATTATGCTATATAGTGATAATTTTTTTGAATGA